>JAESFW010000005.1_pt1 | contig 527351 bp, 492 predicted proteins | sample 9269481 | NCBI WGS metagenome assembly JAESFW01 (sample SAMN14515350, study PRJNA621654) | algae metagenome | isolation source: Lyngbya sp. HA4199-MV5 and co-occurring heterotrophs from soil with... | place: USA: Ahupuaa O Kahana State Park, Hawaii | collected 2009-07-21 | reverse complement strand
AGCGCGTGCTGCCGTCCGGCTGCTGCCAGGCGATGTCGACTTCCGCACCGGGCTCGACGAACGGGAAATAGCTGGGGCGGAAGCACATCTCGAAGTCGCGCTCGAAGAACGCGCGCACGAACTCTGCCAGCGTTCCCTTGAGGTCGGCGAACGTGGAATGCTCGTCGACCAGCAGGCCTTCCACCTGGTGGAACATAGGCGAGTGGGTCTGGTCGCTGTCGCTGCGGTAGACCTTGCCGGCCGCGATCATGCGCAGCGGCGGCTGGTGCGTGTCCATGTAGCGCACCTGCACGCCAGAGGTGTGCGTGCGCAGCAGGCGGCCATCGCCGAAGTAGAACGTGTCGTGCATGGCGCGCGCCGGGTGATGCGGCGGGAAGTTCAGCGCCTCGAAGTTGTGCCGGTCGTCCTCGATTTCCGGACCGTCCGCCAGCTCGTAACCCAGGCGTCCGAAGATGTCGGCGATGCGCTCCAGCGTGCGGCTGATGGGATGCAGGCCGCCGCGCGTCCCGTTGCGGCCCGGCAGCGTCACGTCGATGGTTTCGCCGGCCAGGCGCGCGTCGAGCGCGGCATCTTCCAGCACGGACTTGCGCACCGACAGCGCCTCGCCGATCGCATCGCGCGCACGGTTGATGGCTTCGCCGGCGGCCTTGCGCTGGTCGGCAGGCAACGCGCCCAACTGCTTCAGCTTGGCGGTGATGCTGCCGCTCTTGCCGAGCAGCGCGACGCGCAGCTGTTCCACCACGTCGGGCGACTGCGCCGCGGCGATGTCGGCCAAGGCCTGGGTGGACAGGGATTCGATATCGCTCATGAGCCGGGATTCGGGATTGGGGAATCGGGGTTGGGAAAAGCGGCGGCGCGTCGGGATGGGGATGATGACCGGATCGCGCTGTCGCGAATCCCTATTCTCCAATCCCCTGTCCCGTCGCCGAAAAAACAATGGGGAAGGACTCGCGCCCTTCCCCACGTGTTTCCGGCGGTGGACTGCCGGCGTGCTTTACGGTGGAGACGCGGCTTACGCCGCGAGTGCGCCCTTCGCCTTTTCAGCCAGGGCCGCAAAACCGGCCGCATCGTGCACGGCGATGTCCGCCAGCACCTTGCGGTCCAGGGTGATGCCAGCCTTCAGCAGGCCGTTCATGAAACGGCTGTAGCTCAGGCCGTTGATGCGGGCCGCCGCGTTGATACGCGTGATCCACAGCGAACGGAAATTGCGCTTCTTCTGCTTGCGGCCGATGTAGGCGTACTGCTGCGCCTTGATGACCGCCTGCTTGGCGACGCGGAACACCTTGCGGCGCGCGTTGTAGTAACCCTTGGCCAGGGTGAGGATCTTCTTGTGACGGCGACGCGCCATCACGCCACGCTTTACTCGTGCCATGTCTCAGTCCTCAGAGGTAGGGAAGCATGCGGTTCAGACGGCCGCTGTCCTCGGCGCGGACGATGTTCGTCGCACGCAGGCCGCGCTTACGCTTGGTCGCTTTCTTGGTGAGGATGTGGCTACGGTTGGCGTGGCCAGCCTTAAACTTGCCGGAGGCGGTCTTGCGGAAACGCTTGGCCGCCGCCCGGTGGGTCTTGATCTTGGGCATTGCTATGTCCTTGACGGGTTTATGTCACTGATCGGGGCGGCGCCCTCCGATGCTTTGCGGCGTTGCCGCGAAGACCTGAAGGCCACTCTTTCCATCCATGCCCATATCGGCTTGTAAGTCGTTGATTCCTGTGCGGAACCTGCGACGGGTCCATCGGCTGCGAGCAGCCTCCCGGCGTACCGGGCCGCGTATTATGCCCGCTGGCCTTTTCTCTTGCAAATCCGGCCACTTAGCACGGGAACCGGAGGGCGCTAAAGGCGAAAGGCGCCTTGCGGCGCCCTCCCTTCACCCTTGCCCTCTCCCCGCACGCGGGGCGAGGGGGACGGGTGGCGTCGGCGGCTCCGCCGCCGACATCATTTCTTTTTGGGCGCGATCATCATGACCATCTGGCGGCCTTCCAGCCGCGGGCGGGACTCGATGACGATCTCATCGCCCAGCTCGGCCTCGATGCGCGCGGCCATCTCGCGACCCAGTTCCTGGTGGCTCATCTCGCGGCCACGGAAACGGATGTTGACCTTGACCTTGTCGCCCTCTTCCAGGAAGCGGCGGATGTTGCGCATCTTGATCTGATAGTCGCCCTCGTCGGTGACGGGACGGAACTTCAGTTCCTTGATCTCGACCTGCTTGGTCTTCTTCTTGGCCTCGTTGGCCTTCTTCTGCATCTCGAACTTGAACTTGCCGAAGTCCATGATCTTGCAGACGGGCGGCTCAGCGTTGGGCTGGATCTCGACCAGATCCAGACCCTCTTCTTCCGCCTTGGCCAGCGCTTCGTCGCGCGAAAGCACGCCGATCATCTCGCCATCGGAGCCGATCACGCGCACCCGCGGAACGCGGATCTCGTGGTTCTTGCGGTTTTGCTTGTTGTCAGGGGTGCTGATGTTGCAGTCTCCAGGGAGGGGTGCACCGGCCCGCACGGGCCGGAACCAGATTATGCGGCGTGCTCGTTCCGCAAACGTTCGGCGAAGGCGGCAACGGACATGCTACCCAAGTCTTCCCCGGAACGCGTGCGCACGGCGATGGCGCCATTGTCCTTCTCGCGGTCTCCGACCACCAGCAGGTACGGCACCCGCTGCAGCGTGTGCTCGCGAATCTTATAGCCGATCTTCTCGTTCCGCAAATCGGCCGCGACCCGGAAGCCTTGATTTGCAAGGGTTTTCCGGACCTCGGCCACATAATCGGCCTGGGCGTCGGTGATATTCATCACCACGGCCTGTTGGGGCGCCAGCCAGGACGGGAATGCACCAGCGTGGTGCTCGATCAGGATGCCGATGAAGCGCTCCATCGAGCCCACGATGGCCCGGTGCAGCATGACCGGGTGCTGGCGCTGGCTGTTCTCGTCCACGTACTCGGCGCCCAGGCGGCCCGGCATCATGAAATCGACCTGCATCGTGCCCAGCTGCCAGGTGCGGCCGATGGCGTCCTTCAGGTGGTACTCGATCTTCGGCCCGTAGAAGGCACCCTCGCCCGGCAGTTCCTGCCATTCCACGCCGCAGCTGCGCAGCGCGGCACGCAGGGCGGTCTCGGCCTTGTCCCAGGTGGCGTCGTCGCCCAGGCGCGACTCGGGGCGCAGGGCGATCTTGATCTGGATGTCCTCGAAACCGAAGTCCGAATAGACCTTCAGCGCCTGCTGGTGGAACGCGGTGACTTCGGCCTCGATCTGGTCTTCCGTGCAGAAGATGTGGCCGTCGTCCTGGGTGAAACCGCGCACGCGCAGGATGCCGTGCAGCGCGCCCGACGGCTCGTTGCGGTGGCAGGCGCCGAACTCGCCGTAGCGGATCGGCAGGTCGCGGTAGCTGTGCAGGCCCTGGTTGAACACCTGCACATGGCCCGGGCAGTTCATCGGCTTGACCGCATAGGTGCGGTTCTCCGATTCGCTGAAGAACATGTTTTCCTTGTAGTTGTCCCAGTGGCCGGACTTCTTCCACAGGGCCACGTCGAGGATCTGGGGGCAGCGCACTTCCTGATAGCCGCTGTCGCGGTAGACCTTGCGCATGTACTGCTCGACCACCTGCCAGATGGCCCAGCCCTTCGGGTGCCAGAACACCAGGCCCGGCGCCTCTTCCTGCAGGTGGAACAGCTCCTGCTGCTTGCCGATCTTGCGGTGGTCGCGCTTCTCGGCTTCCTCGATGCGCTGGATGTAGGCTTCCAGCTGCTTCTTGTCGGCCCACGCCGTGCCGTAGATGCGCTGCAGCTGCTCGTTCTTGGCGTCGCCGCGCCAGTAGGCGCCGGAGATGCGGGTCAGCTTGAACGCCTTCAGGAAACGCGTGTTCGGCACGTGCGGGCCACGGCACATGTCCACGTATTCCTGGTGGTAGTACAGGCCCATCGCCGTCACCTCGGGACCCATGTCCTCGATCAGGCGCAGCTTGTAGTCCTCGCCGCGTGCCTTGAAGACGTCGATCACCTCGGCGCGCGGCGTCATCTTCTTGATGACGTCGTAGTCCTGCGCGATCAGCTCCTGCATGCGCTGCTCGACCGCGGCCAGGTCGTCCGGCGTGAACGGGCGCTCGCTGTAGATGTCGTAGTAGAAGCCTTCGGCGATGACCGGGCCGATGACCATCTTCACGTCCGGGTACAGCTGCTTCACCGCATGGCCGACCAGGTGGGCGCAGGAGTGGCGGATGATCTCCACGCCCTCCTCGTCCTTCGGCGTGATGATGCGCAACGACGCGTCGTGGTCGATGACGTCGCTGGCATCGACCAGCACGCCGTCGACCGCGCCGGCGACGGTGGCCTTGGCCAGCCCGGCGCCGATGGACTGGGCCACCTGCATGACGGAGACGGGATTCTCGAACTCGCGGCGGCTGCCGTCGGGGAGCGTGATGGTGATCATTTGGGGGCCGTGATTCGTGGTTGGGGATTCGGGATTCGCAAAAGCGCGGGCTCGCGGCCCGGGGCCGGTATTCGCAGGCGGATACTGTTGCCCCTGCGAATCCCGAATCCCGTCTTGCCAATCCCGTGGCCGCCGAGCGGCCAACAAAAAAGCGCCACGAGGGCGCCTACGGGATGCAGTGCCTCGGGCAGTACCAGGTTCAGGCGATGGTAGTGCTCATGTCGCACGCTCGGCCGGCGTTTCCGCGGGCCACCTCGTGAATACGGATGGCGCATCGGGCTGGCCCCAGAAGTCCGGAATCCACGCCGTGGAAGCGTGGTGGGCGGTACAGGGTTCGAACCTGTGACCCCTACCATGTCAAGGTAGTGCTCTACCGCTGAGCTAACCGCCCGGTCTGCCCTTTGCAGGGGCGCGAATTCTAGCCCGGAAGCGGGGTCGCCGACAACCGGTGCATGCGATGGGCCGGTCAACCGCCCAGGCTGGCTTCCTTCAGCCGCTGGATCTGGTCGCGCAGGCGCGCCGCGTCCTCGAATTCCAGGTCGCGTGCGTGCTGGTACATCTGCTGCTCCAGCGCCTTGATCCTGGCCACGGCCTTCGCCGGATCCATCGGGCCGTACTCGGCGGGCTCTTCGGCCACGCGGCGGGACTTGCCGCGCCCGCCCTTGCCCTCGCTGGCCGCCTCGCTGCGCGCGCCCTCCAGGATGTCCACGATGGGACGGGCGACGGACTTCGGGGTGATGCCGTGCTCCAGGTTGTACTCCACCTGCTTCTCGCGGCGGCGGCTGGTCTCGTCGATCGCCGCCTGCATCGACCGCGTCATCTTGTCGGCATAGAGGATCGCCTTGCCGCGCAGGTTGCGCGCGGCGCGACCGATGGTCTGGATCAGGGAGCCGGTGGAGCGCAGGAAGCCCTCCTTGTCGGCGTCGAGGATGGCCACCAGCGACACCTCCGGCATGTCCAGGCCCTCGCGCAGCAGGTTGATGCCGACCAGCACGTCGAACTTGCCCAGCCGCAGGTCGCGGATGATCTCCACGCGCTCCACGGTATCCACGTCGGAGTGCAGGTAGCGCACCTTGATCCCGTGTTCGCCGAGGTACTCGGTGAGGTTCTCGGCCATGCGCTTGGTCAGCGTGGTGACCAGCACGCGGTCGCCCCAGGACACCCGCAGGTTGATCTCGGACAAGAGATCGTCCACCTGCGTACCCACCGGACGGATCTCGACTTCCGGGTCGATCAGTCCGGTGGGGCGCACCACCAGTTCGACGATCTCGCCGTTGGATTCGCGCAGTTCGTACGGCCCGGGCGTGGCCGACACATAGATGCTGCGTGGCGAGCGTGCTTCCCACTCCTCGAACCGCAGCGGCCGGTTGTCCAGCGCCGACGGCAGACGGAAGCCGAACTCCACCAGCGTCTCCTTGCGCGAGCGGTCACCCTTGTACATGGCGCCGATCTGCGGAATGGTCACGTGCGACTCGTCGATCACCAGCAGCGCATCCGCCGGCAGGTAGTCGAACAGGGTCGGCGGCGGTTCGCCCGGCGCCTTGCCGGTCAGGTGACGCGAGTAGTTCTCGATGCCGGAGCAGAAACCGACTTCCGCCATCATCTCCACGTCGAACTGGGTCCGCTGCGCCAGCCGCTGCGCTTCGACCAGCTTGTTCTGGGAATAGAGCTGTTCCAGCCGCTCCTTCAACTCGACCTTGATGGTGTCGATGGCCGACAGCACCCGCTCGCGCGTCGTCGCGTAGTGGGTCTTGGGGTAGACGGTGTAGCGCTGCAGCTTGCGCAGCGATTCGCCGGTCAACGGGTCGAACAGGCTCAGCCCCTCGACCTCGCCATCGAACAGTTCGATGCGCACGGCCTCGGCATCGCTTTCCGCCGGGTGTACGTCGATGATCTCGCCGCGCACGCGGAACGTACCGCGCTGCAATTCGTATTCATTGCGGGTGTACTGCAGCTGGGTCAGGTGGCGGATCAGTTCACGCTGGTCGATGCGCTCGCCCACCGACAGGATCAGCCGCAGCGACAGGTAGTCCTCCGGCGCGCCCAGACCATAGATGGCCGATACGGTGGCCACGACCAACGCATCCGGTCGCGATAGCAGGGTCTTGGTCGCCGCCAGCCGCATCTGCTCGATGTGCTCGTTGATCGAGCTGTCCTTCTCGATGAACGTGTCGCTCGACGGCACATAGGCCTCGGGCTGGTAGTAGTCGTAGTAGCTGACGAAGTACTCGACGGCGTTGTGCGGGAAGAACGCCTTGAACTCGCCGTACAACTGGGCCGCCAGCGTCTTGTTGGGCGCCATGATCAGGGTCGGCTTCTGTACCCGCTGCACCACGTTGGCGATGGTGTAGGTCTTGCCCGAACCCGTCACGCCCAGCAACGTCTGCTTCGCGAGCCCTGCCTCGAAGTTCTCCACGAGCTTCTCGATCGCGCGCGGCTGGTCGCCGGCGGGCGAATAGGGGGAAACGAGTTGGAAGCGGTCGGTCATGTCGCCAGCCCAGAGGTCAGCCGGGAAGTATAGCCACGCGGATGTGACGGACCCCGCGGCGAAGTCCTACACGCGGACAGGAACTGACCTGATGGCGTCGGATGGACACCGGCATGAACCTGTATTCGCGCAAGCATCCAAGGAGTGGTCGATGGCAAGGACGCCTTCGCCTCCCCGCGAGGGAGGTCATGCCGGTGCGTGCAGGCACGCATACGGCTTCACGCTGGTCGAGATGTCGGTGACGCTCGCGGTCCTGGCGCTCATGGTGGCCATCGGCCTGCCCTCCATGCGCGAGTTCCGGGCGCGACAGCAATCGAATGCGCTGGCCCACCTGATGGTGTCCCATTTCGCCTCCGCCCGCATGACCGCCATCAGCCACAACGTACCGGTCGTGGTCTGCCCCAGTGATGGCGCCGGCAACTGCCGCCAGGGCACCGACTGGGGCGGCCACTGGCTGTCCTTCCGCGACCCGGACGGGAACCGCCAGCCCGACGGAGGCGACGACCTCTACCGGAACGAGACGGTCCCCGACGATCCCAGTATCCGCATCCTGTCGACCCAGGGCCGCCGGCATATCCGCTACCAGCCCACCGGCATGAGTTATGGCACCAACCTGACGATCCGGATATGCCACGACGGCCGCATTGCCAGCAGCGTCATCATGAACAACACCGGTCGCGCCCGCGTGGTCCGCGGCGACATGAAAACGCCCTGTTGACCGCCACGGGCACCGCGCAGGGACACCTGCGCGATCGATCCCGCAGGATGTGCAGCGACAAAGGCTTGTTCCCGCCGGGAGGGCTGGCTACAATACGCGCCCCGCCCGAATAGCTCAGCCGGTTAGAGCACTTGACTGTTAATCAGGGGGTCGTTGGTTCGAGTCCAACTTCGGGCGCCAAGTTCAAGCAAAAAAGCCGCATCGAGAGACGCGGCTTTTTTGTCATTTCCGATCCCTTCGCGGCGGCGTCATTGGGATATCAAGCTAACCGGCATGCTATCGCGTCGACCGCAGATGGAGGGCCGTACCTGCGGTGATCGCTGGGTGCCTGAGTGTAGACGACACTCACCAGCACCCATCCGTCGTGGGCGAGCGATTCCCTGCCTGATCGATCGTAAGGTTGCCACAGCGGTCATCTGCTTGACTGCCCTGCGGCGTGGCACGCAGCAGATATGCTCGCGGAGCCAGGCTGTCGGTGTCGACCGAGATGGCATAAAACCTGTCCGCGTCCGCATCGCAGGTAAAAGCGGTGGGGCTGCCGTCGGCGTTGTACGCGAGTGTCGTCGTGTAGAAGCGCTCCATCTGTTGTGCGGCCTGAAGCAGACACGCGGTCCCGGCCGCGCGGCGCCCTTTACGCACATGCTCGAGATAGCTGGGTATGGCTATCGAAGCGAGGATACCGATGATCGCGACCACCACCATCAGCTCGATTAGGGTGAAACCCGCTTGCGTACGACGTGTCATATCAGCTGAAAGGGTCATCTGTTCGGTCTCCATCTGTCAGTCCCTGCGGATCTCTCGCCACGACGCACGATCCCAGCGCGGTGCGGCGGTACGTACCGAATTCAACCCGGCGCCACCACTACCACCCACCCCCAGCAAGCCCCGCAGGAGATTGGGCAGCGTCGGCATGCCGTTGCCCAGGTTGACAGAGCCGACCGGCAGGCCACCAGTGACCGCCTTGTCCTCCGTCTTGCCATCGCCATTGAGGTCGAAGTAAGAGAGGCTGCCACTGGTGCCGGTGAAAGCATCGAGGGCGTTGATGTAACCGGTGCCGCTGGAACTGCAGGCGCCACCCGATGGGATGATGCTGGCGGTGACGAGGAACCGACCGGCCAACTGGGCGTCCTGGACGACTCGCTCACCGTTACCCGGCAAATCGAGGTACCAGCCCTTCGATAGAGGCGGCAGTACGGCACGCGGCTCGAAGGCGCGCACATTACCTTCCGTCACCTGTACCCTGCGCTCGGTCAGATCATCGCGGGTACGGGTCGTGTTCTCGTCGATGAACCCGTACATGCTCTGCACATCGGTGCTGTCCGGCTGCGCGTCCTCGGCGGTCAGATAGCGACCGGTACCGAAGAAAACCCAGCGCTTCCGGGTCAGCGGATGGACGCCCACCGCTACGCCACCACTGATGGGTTGCGCCTTGCCGTCAGCGTCCTGTGCCGTGAACAGGCGCGTGGCAGTCCATGCGCTTGGCGTGGAGGACGTCATGTCGAACTTCCACACGTTGCCTTGCATGTCGCCAGCATAAACGTAGGCCAGCGTCCTTCCATCGGGACCGTACACGCCCGTGGCCGAAGAAAGGCCATTGGGCGCGAGCGCGCTTCCGACACCCGTATCGATTTCGCGAATCACGGCACCGGTATCCAGGTCCATAACGATCAGGACGGCACGCTCATTGGTGCTGTTGGGGCCATTGCCAACCACCACGGCCGGCGTGCGCGTTCCGTTGTTGACGTTGGCCAGCAGCGGCTTGCTGAGCACCAGGCCCATGTTGTTGGACGGCGTTTCCGCGCGTTCCCACTTGAAGTTGGAGGCGGTCATCGATGCGGGATTGGTGACATCGAGCGCATACAGTCCCTTGCCACCACGCCCCAGACTTCCTACCAGGATATTCGTGCCTGCAGACGTAAGGGACCGCCGACTGACGGCGATGGGACCATCGACAAAATACCGGTGTGCATAGTCGCCACGGCTCAGCGTGGACAGCAGACCCCAGTTGATGATGTTGGGGATGTAGGCGAACACTTCCTCGCCGTTGCTCGCATTGAAGGCATGCAGCATGCCGTCGTTGGCGCCCACGTAAAGCGTATTGGTATCGACATCGTAGGCAGGCGAAGAATTGATGATATCGCCCAGCAGACCGGTGCGCCTGCGCAGGGCCGGCGCTTCATTGCCCTCCAGGCTCGTGTCGCCCTTGATGTAGTCCGCATTCTTCGCGCCGGTGACGGGATAGTTGAACGTATCTCCCGTCCTGGTCAACAGCGCCCTCTGCGTCGCGGTTGGGAATGTCTGCCCCGTTCCACCTTCAGAGGTGAACACCTTGCGGGTGCTCCAGTTGCCGATGCTCGCATTCCACATTTCGGCACCGTCGGACGCCCGGCTGGCCCTCAGACCACCCTTCCAACTGCCCTGCTCGTAACTGGCGTTGAACACCAGCGTGCTGGCGTCCGGCGACACGGACGTGGAGGCCACATTGGAATACGAACTGCTGCGCCGTTCGATCTCTGTCAACGCGTCCTGCAAGGCTTTGGTGAACCTGTCCGAATCATTGGCAAGCACATACCTACCACGACCGTTCACTGCCGCATGCCACAGATCGTCGATGCTGCTGGCGGTATTGTTGAGAGAGATCGGCCAGCTCTTGGTGCCCGCCGTGATCGCCGGCAGATCCGTTTCCGGATCCAGGCTGCCCGCCGCGCCCAGCGACACGGAGAACGTGACCATATGCTGGTAACTGGCCGGGTCGTCGATCGATGCCGGCACGTTGTCCACCATGTCAGGACGCAGGTCGTTCTTCCAGTAGTACATGGCGATATCGGCCAGCGTGTCGGCCTGGTTGTCGCCCTTGTACGGGAGGGGGAAGGTACCATCCTGCTCACCGACCTTCTGACCCACGCCGGTGTAATCGTACGCAGCGTCATCCGAATCGTTACGGTAACCATCGGTGGTCAAGATCATGTAGCTCTGACGGCAACTGAACTGCTCCACCGTTGCACCGGGCCCCCAGGGGCCATCGGAAGCATGGTCGGTGGCGAAGTAATTGCCCGCGTTCCATATCGCGGAGCGCAGCGGCGTGGCGCCGCTGCCGTTCTCCGAATACAGCCGCTGGAACCACGCGGTGCGATTATTGTCGGCACCGGTAGTGCCGTTGGGGTCATCGAACAGGCCCTGGTTTCGCGTGACGGGGATGGGTTTAGCACGCGAAATGGGGTGGGTGTTCCAGCGCCCCCCTGTCGGCCAGAGTCCACCGCCCGGGATGGCTGTGTTGCCTATCGACATGTCGTTCCAGATGTTGCGATAGCCCACGCGATAATTCGTGCCGATCTGCGAGAACGCGCGACCGGCGCCCGCCTTGGCGACCTTGAATCGGGTGCGGTGGTAGGAATACCACGTGGCAAAGTTCGCGCGCTCGTCTGCGGCGGAACGGCCGGTCGGCGTTGCCGCAGTACAGTTCGTCCAGCCGGTTGCGCCACATCCTGCTTCACTGGTGTAGTAGGTGATGGTGAGAGTGGCACCGCTGAAGCCGGTAGCCACCCGGCCACGCAAGCCGAGATGGATCACCGTACCGGCATCGGGATTGTTGATGGAGATTGTCTTGGTCGCACCGGATCCCGTAGCTCTGGCCTGATAGTTTGCCGTGGTAGGAGCACTTCCATACCGGTAATACAACTCTGCGTTCGAACCCGTCGCCGTGATCGTGACATTTACCGTATTAGCCGGAACCGTGAAGGTTGGATAACCCGTCACCATCGTCTGAGCCAGTCCTCCTGCCAACCCGGTCATGGGATAGCCGGTCACGGTCGGAGCGCCACTCCACTCCGAGCGCTCTACCGTGCCATTGGTCAGGATCTGGTACCGCCAGTAGTTCGCGACGGCCCCAAACGTCGCCGGATTCAAGGGGTCTTTCGGAACGTAATAGGTCTGCGTGGCATTGGACAGATTGATGGTGCCGGTGTTGAAAGGGGGCACCAAAGCGACATGGGAGTAAGCGGCGGTATATGAAGTACCGCCGGTCATCTCCGAACCATCGGGATTCACCCACGGCCGATAGGCCTTGAACGGGTTGTAATAGATGGTATTGCGCGTATACGCCTGCCTTGCGATGTTGATACCCGTCACGCTCGGAACAACGTCCGGCATGTAGTCGTTCTGCATCGAGCCGGAGTTATCCAGCACCATCAGGATGTTGGGCGGTATGCGCGCTCCCGTGGTCATCGGCTCGGGCGGAATCGTCACGCCGGCATTGACCGGAAGTGCGAGTAGCGTCGTGAGGAAGGCGGCCGGGGCGCTCCACCAGGGGCGGTGGCTGGCATTCTGAGACGGCGAGCGCAAAGCAGAAGACGAAGTTTTCATGGCTCATCCGGGATGCGGCTGATGACGGTGGCTTGCACGAGCACGTCGGCGCGGCCTGCGGAACGACTGCGCGCGGTCACGCGATACAAGGGATTGGCGCAATTGAGCGTGGAACCGGAGGTGGTGTCGCAACCACCTGGCTGACCCGGCCCGGTACCGATGTATTCGATCCAGTACTCGGGATTCTCCGGAATCATCATGCTGTCGTAGCTGTCGTCCGGCACTTGGCGCCACACAGGCGCGGAACCGCTGGGACAGATACTGTCGGACGTGCAATCCGCTGCCGTGGGAATGCGGGTGTCCCAGTTCCCCACGCCGAGCACCTGATCCTGCGCAAAGCGCAGAGCGCCTTCGGCTGCCTGGAAGGCAACGCTGCGGTCACGCAGATTGGCAGCCATGCGCTCCTGCATTGCAGAACTACGCATGATGGCAATGCCGAGGATAGCCGTTACTACCAGTAGAACCAGCACCACGATCAAGGCGATACCCTGCTGATCGCGGGAGGTACCGGCAGGACGGGAACGAGAGACTTTCATAGTGTGCGCCCCCGCAGGCTAACAACGTTGGATACCTGGCGCGTCAGATCTCGACCGTCGACGTCCGCGCCCTGCAAGGTCATGTTGATCCGTACGGCAACCACGTCATCGCCAGGCGCGGCGGCGTAACCCGCTTCGTCTCGCTGGCGATAACCGAACTCGATAGCCTGAACGCCTTCGATCACTTCCTCGTCCGCGCCGCCCATGCGCGACATGTAAAGGGAGCTGCCACCACGGCCATTTTCCCGCACAAACCACTGCACGTCGCGAAAGCGGGCCAGTACGACAGAAGGCAGCAGCGCGGCGTCAGTTACCGGGTAGTCGGGAAGCCCGTTGAAACTGACCGTCATGCCCGACACTCCCGTGGCTGCGACCACGTGGGTACGGCTGCTGTTGCACAACATGACGAGATCGCCGACGGAAAACGCGTCGGAAGCGGCATCGAGAGTCTCGTCATCCAGCGTGACGGAGCTGGCCGTCGTGCTCTCGACGCGGTAGGCAGTGTCGTCGCCGGAGAACACGCGCAGAGAAGTTGCATCGCCCTGGATGGGCGAGCCGCTGAACTGTGTCGCTTCCGCGTTGGAGCCCACGATTTCGGAGTAGCGCGAACAGGCGCTCCCCCCCGCGGCCCGGATGTCGCGGGACATCAGCTCGAACGCAATACGGGCATTTTCCTGGATGCGGTTAAGACCTTCGTTCGAGCGATAGGTCGCCTGATTGGATTGCAGGATCGCAAATGCGGCACCGGTGACCAGCAGCCCCAGCACCAAGGCCACCATCAGTTCGATCAGACTGAAGCCGGAGGCAAGACGACGCGATGTCATATGGTCGTCCTCGTCACCACCCGCCGCTCGTTGCCACCACCCGCACGCGAGTCATCCCACTGGATGGTAATGACGCAAGCCTCGGGACAGCCGGTAATCTGCCCGCAGGTCGTGGCATCGGCGGCAGTATTCGCGATGTTGCTCTTGAGGTCGGTAATCCAGGTCTGCAGGTCGCTCTCAGCCACGCTACCGCCGGCCGGGGCCGTACATACCATGCCGCCGGTGTTATAGGCCGCTGCGTTCGCGCTATTGGCGCGCATGGCGTCGAGGATGGCATTGGTCTGCATGACCGCCTGACTGGTCTCCAGCGAGCTCTGTCCCCCACGCAGTGCGACGGATTGCATCGCCGCCACTCCCAGCAGACCGATGCTCAGCACCACCACCGCCACCAACACCTCAATCAGACTGATACCGCGCATCGAGCGCGGGCCCCGCAATGGGCTGGAGAGGATAACCGGGCAGTCGCGTGATTGAGCTTTCATGAGCAGGTCCCTCCTCCGTTGACCCGTTGACTCGCGACATGTCCTGCCACACTGACTGTTATCACCCGCTGGTTATCGGCGGGACGCTCAGTGGGAATACAGACGGTCAGCACCTGCGCCGAGGGTGTCAGGCCAGCGGAGTTGAACGTGATGCCACCCTCTGGTCCGGCGAGTTGTACGTTGCCGGGAAACAGTCCACCCCGTACGACGTCCTCGTCGTCGTCGAGATTGTTGTTGCCAACCACGGCCCAACCACCCCAGTCGGCACCGTCCGAGCACGTCGTGCCGTCTGTGCTACGGCACAGTCGTACCGGTGAATTGCGACGGATGGCCTCCGCACGCGCCAGTTGGACGGCCGCCGTCAACTCACCAGCGGTACTGGAAAGGCGGTTCGAATTCATCAACGCGACCATCGACGGCGCCGCAATGGCGGACAGGATGGCGATCACCGCGATGGTCACCATCAGCTCGATGAGCGTGAAACCGCGCAACTGGCGGCGGAGCTTCAGCAACGCCCCGTCGCTCCTGGCCCGGGCTGGATGAAGGACGGACATACAGTTCCCCTTGTAGAGGCACTACCCTAGTCCCGGCCCCGTGAGGGTACCAGCGCTTCCGGAATGAACGGCGCAATTCGGCACCCGAAAGGTAACCAGCAGCCAGGCGAGACGGAAACAATGGGGCATGATGGCAGCGGATCTTCGACATACCACGCCATGGCAGCCTCGCCCTCGACACCCGCGCTTAGCCCGCTCGACACCCTCTGGCAGGCACGAACACTGATCTGGGTACTGTTGGCCGGAGAGGCATTGGCCGTGGTGCTGGCCATCGCACCAGGCCGGGAGGGGGATCGCCTGACCTACTTTGGAGTTGCGTCGTTGGCGATTCAGTGGATTGCACTCACCTCACTGGGTCTGCTTTACCTCATGCGCCGCGGTCTGTCACGGATCAGCCCGCCGTTTGTCGCCCAGGTGGGGCTTGGGGCTTTGCTATCGAGCACCTGGATCGTCCTGCTGAGCGGCTGGCTGACCCTGCATGAGTTCATGCCCGTTCCCGATGGGGGTTGGATGGTCTTCTCGATCCGGGTTACCGCCATTGCGTTGATCATGGGCCTGCTGGGCCTGGCGGCCTTTCAGGCCCAGTGGAACGCGAAGCAACTGGCCGTCAGCGCCGAGCACGCCAAGCTGCAGGCGCTGCAGGCCCGTATCCAGCCCCACTTCCTGTTCAACACCCTCAATACCGGCATCTCGTTGCTGCACGCCAGGCCCGACCTGGCCGAGCGCCTGCTGCTCGACCTGTCGGACCTGTTCCGGGCGGCGCTGTCGCAGCGCGACCCGCTCCGGCTGGAAGAAGACCTGTCGCTGGCGCACCGCTATCTGGAGATCGAACAGCTCCGGCTGGGGGACCGCCTTCGCCTTCGCTGGGAGGTGCCGGAGGCGTTGCCGCCGCTTTCGATCCCCACCTTGTCCGTCCAGCCGCTGGCCGAGAACGCGATCCGCCATGGGATCGAACCGTCCACCTCAGGCGGCGAGGTCAGCGTGCGGGTGGAGACGGTGGACGGACACCTGCAGATCTCCGTCGCCAACACGCTGCCGCCGGCGACGGCCCGTGTTGCGTCGGGGCACCAGGTCGGCCTGAGCTCGGTCCGCGCCCGCCTCCATGCGGCCACCCGGGGACGCGGACGCGTGGACACCCGGATAAGCGACGGCAACTACGTCGCCGTGATCCGCCTGCCCCTGGACGCCGGCGACTAGTCCCGCCTCAGGTCGCCACGCGATAACAGGGCTTGTATTCGCCGGCGATCTTCATGCGCCGCTGCTCCACGAACGCGCGCAGCAGCGCGTCCAGCGCCTGCATCATCGCCGCGTCGCCATGGATCTCGAACGGACCGAATTCCTCGATCCGGCGCATGCCGTCTTCCTTCACGTTGCCCGCCACGATGCCGGAGAACGCTCGCCGCAGGTCCGCCGCTAGGTCGTGCACGGCCCGGCCGGGACGCAGCTGCAGCGCCGCCATCGCCTCGTGCGAGGGAATGAAGGGCTGCTGGTAATCCTCGGGAATCTGGATGGCCCAGTTGAAGAAGAACGAGTCCTTGTGCTCGATGCGGTACTCGCGCACCTTGCGGATGCCGGCCACCATCTTCTTCGCCACCGCCACCGGGTCGCCGACGATGATCTCGTAGCGTTCGGCGGCGGCATCGCCCAGCGTCACGCGGATGAAGCGGTCGATCTGCTCGAAGTACGGCGCGGCGATGGTGGGGCCGGTGAGGATCAGCGGGAACGGCAGGTGCGCGTTGTCCGGATGCAGCAGGATGCCGAGCAGGTAGAGGATCTCTTCCGCCGTCCCCACGCCGCCCGGGAACACGATGATGCCGTGGCCGATGCGGACGAAGGCCTCCAGGCGCTTCTCGATATCCGGCATGATCACTAGGTGGTTGACGATCGGATTGGGCGATTCGGCGGCGATGATGCCCGGCTCGGTCACGCCGATGTAACGCGTCCTGGCGCGACGCTGCTTGGCGTGCGCGATGGTCGCGCCCTTCATCGGACCCTTCATCGCGCCCGGGCCGCATCCGGTGCAGATGTCCAACCCGCGCAGGCCCAGCTCGTAGCCCACCTGCTTGGTATAGAGGTATTCGTCCCGCGAAATCGAATGGCCGCCCCAGCACACCACCAGGTTGGGGTCGCTGGGTTTGAGGATGCGCGCATTGCGTAGCAGGCCGAATACCGCGTTGGTGATGCCGGCCGAGGATTCCAGGTCGGCCGCATACTCCGGACCGAGCTCGATCGCGGTGTAGGCCAGGTCGCGGACCACGGCGAACAGCAGCTCGGCGATGCCGCGGATGATCTCGCCGTCGACGAACGCCATGGCCGGCGCGTTGATCAGGTCGATGCGTACGCCGCGATCCTGCTGCAGCACCTGGATGTCGAAATCCGGGTACAGATCGCGAGCCGCGCGCGGATCGTCCGACGCGCTGCCGCTGGTCAGCACGGCCAGCGCGCAGCGGCGCAGCAGTTCGTGCATGCCGCCGCTGGACGCGTCGCGCAGGCGCGCCACTTCGGCGCGGGAAAGTACGTCCAGGCCGCCGCGCGGATAGATCCGCGCGTCCTGCACCGGCAACGCCCTCGATGCCGTTTCACTCATGGGAATTCCTGTCATCCGTTCGTCAGAGGCGGGACTTTAGCGCAGTCATGGGGGCAAGAGGAGCCCGCCCAAAAGAAAACGGCCGGGTTTCCCCGGCCGTTTCCTGTTGCCTTCCGCGATGCGGCTGCGGATCAGAACTCGTACTTCAGGCCCACCGACAGCGACCACTGCGAGATGCCGTTGGTCTGGCTGTCTGCGTTGGTCGGGATGCCCAGCGCCGTCGACTGGCCGAACTCCGTACCGCTGCGGTAGCCATACACGTACTTGCCGTCATAGATGCCGCGCAGCGAGGCGACCGCGTTGTTGGCGTTGAAGCCGTAGTCGATGATGTGGCCCCAGTCGTCGTTGATCAGGTTGCCGACATTCTGGATGTCGAGCCAGATCTTGGACTTGTGGCCCTTCATGAAGCCCGGCAGTTCCTGGCTGATGCGGATGTCGAACGTGTTGACCCAGCCGGAGGTGAAGCCGTTCTCCGGCGCGTAGGTACCGGCGTAACGGCTCAGGCCGTCCTGCTGTTCGAGCCATGTCCAGAAGGCCTGCTCCATGACGGGATCGGCCGTGAACTGGCCGGTGGCGCTCAGGCTGCCGAACAGCACGTCACCACGACCGGCCGGCACATAGAACAGGTCGTTGAAGGTGCGGTTGTCGCCGTTGGCGTCGCCATTGAAGATGTAGCTGTACGGACGGCCGCTGCGGCCTTCGTAGAACAGACCCACCTGGGTGGCGTAGTCACCGAAGAACTTGTGCGACCAGTTCAGCGAACCGCTGAAGCGGTCCTTGATCTCATAGCGCGCCGTGCTGCTGGTGGGCTCGTTGATGCTGGCGCCCAGCTGCGAACCATAGCCCGAACCTGCGGTGGAGCTGGTCAGCGCCGACACTTCCTCGGCGTTGGTGCGGGTGTAACCCACGGTCCACGACCAGTCGCTGTCTTCCGACACCGGCTTGCTCAGCGAGACCGTCAGCTGCTGGCCCTTGCCCTTGTTGGTGTTCTCCAGCAGGAAGACATCACCGAAGTACGTGTTGCGGCCGGTGCGCGCACCGTTGGGGGCCAACGCGCCGGTGCCGGCACTGGTATTGCCGAAGGGACGCGTGCTGGTCGGGTTCCAGTACAGCACACGGCCGTCCGGACCGACGTAGCCGGGACCGACGTTGAGGCTGCGATAGAACAGGCCGTTCTTGACGTCCGTCAGCAGCAGCTCGGCCGAGGCCACGATGCCGTTCCACGGCGTCTCGACGTCGATGGCCAGGTTGGCCTTCCACACCGACGGCAGCTCGAAGTCGTCGGCGATGGCGTTGACGTTACGCACGCCCGTACCGCCCGGCGGCACGTTCTGGTTCAGGCCATCGGGGCTGAACGGGACCAGCGCCGGATTGGTGTTGTTCTGGAACGAAATGTAGTTCATGCCCGTATTGCTGTAGGCATTGCCCACCCACACCTGCGGGGCGTCACCCTGGAACAGGCCGATGCCACCGCGCAGCTGGGCCGGACGCTCCCAGTCGAAGGTGTAGTTGAAACCGAAGCGCGGCTGGATGATGTAGTCGCCGTTGTACGTATTGTTGTTGGCGATGCCGAAGCCGCCGGTGTAGCCCGTGCCGCAGGCCGCATTGGCGGTGCCGGGCGCGGCCGAGAAGCACTCGTTGAACGGCGCATCCGGGCTGGCGGTCGGCTTGTCGGCACGCACGCCGAGAGTCAGCGTCAGGTTGGGCGTGACGTACCACGTATCCTGCACGAAGAAGCCGAGGCTCTTGTTCTTGTAGCGCGCGGCGATCATGTCCGCGTTGGTCGGATTAGTCTGCAGGTCGTAGTCGAAGTACTGACCGTTGATCAGGTTGCTGAAGTCGGACACGCGCACGCCGCCCACCAGGGGACGCGGCACGTAGAAGCTGTAATTGCCCCAGTAGTCCTGCAGGAAGAAGTTGTAGATCTCGTTCTCGCTGTACTCGGCGCCGAACTTGAAGTCGTGGTCGCCCACGGTCCAGGTGGCCGAACCGAAGTAGTTCCAGGTCTCGGTCAGCAGGGCGTTGCCCATCGAGCTGCGTTCGGTACCCAGGCGGATGGCGTCCAGGCCGCTGAAGCTGTTGTTGTTGGTGCCGATCGGGCTGTCGTTGCCGTTGCCGGTAACGCCGTCGTCGAAGTACACCTGGATGGTCGGCGCGGTGGTCGGGCTGACGCGGACCGCCGAGTAGTCGCGGTAGGACACCTTGAACTCAGTCGAGAACGTGTCGGACCAGTCGCTGAACAGCTGGCCGACATAGCTTTCCACGGTCTTGACGTGGTTGTACCAGTTGGAGCTCAGCGACAGCACATTGGCGGTGGACGCTTCCGGACGGACGCGGTTCTGCTCCAGCTTGCTGTAGCGCAGGCTGGCACGGTGCGCATCGCTGATGTTCCAGTCCAACTTCAGCGCGTACTCCTCCAGCTCGGTGTCCCCGGCGCCGGTCAGGTCGCCCGGCTCGAAGCCCCACACGTCGCGCGCGATGTCCTGCACGGCGGCCAGGTCGGCGGCGCTGAAATCGGCGGTGCCGGCAGCCAGCGGGTTGGTGCCCTGGCTCTTGCCGGCCGGGCCGATGTTGGTCTGCTTGAACTTCTCGTAGTTGGCGAAGAAGAACAGCTTGTCCTTGACGATCGGGCCGCCCAGGGTCACGCCCCAGGTGGTCTCGTCGTCGTACTCGTCGAACGGCAGGCCGGTCACGTCGAGCGAGCTGCCGGCGATGCGCGCCGGGTAATCGCCGAACCAGTCGCCGTCACGGTAGCTGCCGTACACGGAGCCGTGGAACTCGTTGGTGCCCGACTTGGTCACGGCATTGACGTTGGCGCCGGCGGCACCGGTCATCGTCACGTCGTAGTTCGACAGGTTGATGTCGATGGCTTCGATGGCTTCCATCGAGACCGGCTGGCGCTGAGTCGGCATGTTGTTGCCTTCCAGGCCGAAGGTGTCGCTGGCCGACACGCCGTCGATGGTGATCTTGTTGAAGCGCGGATTCTGGCCGCCGGCGGTGATGCTGCCCGAGGCGCGGTCGCTGAAGGTCACGCGCGGATCCAGGCGCATGTAGTCCTGGATGTTGCCGTTGACCGACGGCAGGTTCTCGATGGTGACGCGATCGACGCTGGTGCCCGAACCCATCTTGGTCGCGCTGAAGACCTCCGAACCACCGGAAAAGCCCACCGCCGTGACCGTTTCCAGCGTGGTCAGGTCGCCGGTCAGCGCGGCGTTGATGGTGCTGGTCTGGTTGAGCTGCAGGAACACGTTGTCTTCGGTCTTGGTGCCCGTACCCGGCTTGGTGATCGTCACCTGGTAGGGACCGCCCACGCGCAGGCCGCGCGCGTTGTAGCGACCGCTGGCATCGGTGGTGGCGCGGCTGACGGTGCCGGATTCGACGTGGGTGATGGTCACCTCGGCGCCGGCGACGGGCTGGCCGCCATTGTCGGTGACCAGGCCGCCCACGCCGGCCGAGGTGCTCTGCGCGAAGGCAGGTGCGGCAGCGAGCGCGACAACGAGGCCAAGGCTGAGCTTGGACAGGCGAAGACGACGGGATTGGTTCATCGGATAAACCTCAGTACGGGAGTGATGTGGCGAAGCTGGCTGACAGGACGTGCGCGGAAGCGACCGTGAAGGTCGTTCGGGGGGCGTGCTTAGGGGTTCCCATGGCCCACGCGGCGTCCGCGGAGGTTAATAACAGGTTAACACGATAGGACCATTTTGTGACCGCCGCATGACAAATTTCCGCGGTGCAGCATGGCCGTCAACGGACCGCCGATCGCGGCATCCGGACGGCGTACCGGCGGCGGGCGGACGGCGTCAGGAGGTCAGATGTTCGGCGGGGTCAGCTTGAGGTAGGTGCCGATCCCGTCCAGCACCATCTGCACGGAGATGGCGACCAGAAGCATGCCCATTAGCCGCTCGATGGCCGTCAGCACGCTGCGCCCCAGCCATCTGTAAAGCACAGTGGCCGAGAACAGGATCGCCGCCGTCGCCCCCCAGGCCAGCAGCAGGGCCAGGCTCCAGTCGCCGAGCCGGGCGGGGTCGTTGCTGCCCATCAGCATGACGGCCGCCATGCCGGAAGGGCCGGCCACCAGCGGGATGGCCAGCGGCACGATGAAGGGCTCGCCGCCGGGCAGTTCGCCCATCAGGCCTTCCGGCCGGGGAAAGATCATCCGCACGCCGATCAGGAACAGCACGATGCCGCCGGCGATGGCGACCGACTCCTGGCGCAGGTGCATCATTTCCAGCGCGTACTTGCCGCCCCACAGGAACAGCATCAGCACGACCAGCGCGATCAGCAGCTCGCGCACCACCACGATACGTTGCCGGCGCGGCGGCAGCGGCTTGAGCACGCTCAGGAACACCGGGATGTTGCCCAGCGGATCCAGGATCAGGAACAGCAGCAGGGCCGCCGACAGGACGGTCATGCCCGTACCTTCCATATCCGCCCCCTGTACGTGGCGCCTGCAGATGACAGCAGGGTGACACAGGACGCGGCGTAATCGACTGCCTCGCGCGCGTGGGTGTCGGTGTCGTCGGCGTACGCACGCGAACGCAATGCCGTGCGCATGGGGCCGGGCTGCAGCGCCGAAACACGGACGCTGCTGGTCGCCAGTTCGGTGTGCAGCATGCCGACCAGGGAGGTCAGTCCGTGCTGGGCCACCCCGTATGCCCCCCAGTACGCCTGCCCCACCCGGTCGAGGTCGTCGACAGCGAACACCAGCGCGGCGTCGTCCGACTCCTTGAGCAGGGGCAGGCAAGCCTGCGACAGCCACCACGGTGCGGTCAGGTTGACATGCAGCACGCGCGCGAAGGCGGCCGGATCGGTGTGTTCGAGCGGCGTCAGTCCCTTGAACTCGGCCGCGCAGTGCAACACGCCATCCAGTCGGCCCAGTTCCGCATGCAGGCGATCAGCCAGCTCGGCGTAGTCGTCGGGCGTGGCGCCTTCCAGATCGAGCGGATACAGCAGCGGCTCGGCGCCCACCTTCGCCACTGCGTCGTAGACACGATTCAACTTCGGCACCTTGCGTCCGAGCAGCACGACGGTCGCGCCCGCGTCGGCGCACGCGACGGCGGCGGCGCTGCCCAGCCCGCCGTGCGCACCGCTGACCAGCACCACGCGCTGGTCCAGCGCGCGCGACGCGCGCGTCGGCAGGCCGATCAGGCTCACGGCGCGTACGCCTCGGTGACGATGCGCTGCAGCTCGCCCGACTCGTGCAGTTCCAGGGTGATGTCGCAGCCGCCGATCAGTTCGCCGTTGATGAAAAGCTGCGGGAACGTCGGCCAGTTGGAGAAGCGCGGCAGGTTGGCGCGGATCTCGGGTTCTTCCAGCACGTTGATGACATGCAGCTGCTCCGCCCCCGCTTCGCGCAGCGCATGCACGGCCCGGCTGGAGAAGCCGCACATCGGGAACTGCGGCGTGCCCTTCATGAAAAGGACGATCGGATGGCCATCGACTTCGGCCTGGATGCGTTCCATCACCGGCATGCTGTTTTCTCCTTCCTTGACGGTTTGGCAACCACCGTCGGGTACACTTTCGGTCCGTTCCGCCGGCCTCGCCTGCGGATTGCATAGTGTAAGCCTTTGCATCGCCCGCCGATGACGGGGCTTCCCCTGACCCGCCTAGCACAAGGAAACCGAGCCATGGCCATCGAACTGCCCCCCCTGCCCTACGACCGCACCGCGCTGGAGCCGCACATCTCCGGCGAGACGATCGATTTCCATTACGGCAAGCACCACAAGACCTATGTCGACAACCTCAACAAGCTGATCGAAGGCACCGAGTTCGCCGACGCCTCGCTGGAGGAGATCGTGCGCAAGTCGCAGGGCGGCATGTTCAACAATGCGGCCCAGGTCTGGAACCACACCTTCTACTGGAACTGCCTCAAGCCCAATGGCGGCGGCGAGCCGACCGGCAAGCTGGCCGAGCTGATCAACAAGACCTTCGGCGATTTCGCGAAGTTCAAGGAAGAGTTCACCAAGACCGCCATCGGCACCTTCGGTTCGGGCTGGGGCTGGCTGGTGCAGCGTCCGGACGGTTCGCTGGCGCTGGCCAGCACCTCGAACGCCGCCACCCCGCTGACCGGCGAGGACAAGCCGCTGCTGACCATCGACGTGTGGGAACACGCCTACTACATCGACTATCGCAATGCGCGCCCGAAGTACGTGGAATCGTTCTGGGCGCTGGTGAACTGGGACTTCGTCGCCGGCAACCTGCGCTGAGCAGCCAACGTCGCACCATGAAGAACGGCCGGGGAAACCCGGCCGTTTTCTTTTGAACGCGGTGCGTGGGCGGGACTACGCGGACAGGCGCGCCACGACGGGCGCCACCTGGGCATCGCGTCCCAGCGCCGCGCCCACGCGCGCCAACGCGCCGGCCAGCGAGGACGCGTCCTGCGCACGCAGCGTGGCATGCCCGACCTTGCGACCCGCGCGCGGCTCCTTGCCGTAGTCGTGCCAGTGCCCGCCCGCCTCCTGCAGCACGCCGCGCGCATCCGGCATGTCGCCGATCCAGTTGAGCATGCAGGCATGGCCCAGAACGCTCGTCTCGCCCAGCGGCAGACCCAGTACCGCACGCAGGTGGTTCTGGAACTGAGATGTTTCCGCGCCCTCGATCGTCCAGTGGCCGGAGTTGTGAACCCGCGGGGCCATCTCGTTGGCGAGCAGTCCGCCGTCCCAGTAGAACAGCTCCAGCGCGAACACGCCCACATAGTCCAGCGCCTCGGCCAACCGGCGCGCATGCGCGTACGCCGCCTCGGCCAACGTCTCATCGACGTGCGCGGGTGCCAGGCTCGCCGACAGCACGCCCTCGACATGCCAGTTCTCGGTCAGCGGCCACGTGCGGAATTCGCCGTCGCGACCCCGTACTGCGATCACGGACAGTTCCCGCTCGAACGGGATGAAGGCCTCGACGATCAACCCGACCGTGGCCGCCTGCGAACCCAACGCGTCCCAGGCCGCGTCGATGTCGGCCGGCGACTTGATGCGGAACTGGCCCTTGCCGTCGTAACCCAGCCGGCGCGTCTTGAGGATGCAGGTACCGCCGAGCCGTTCGACTTCGGCCCGCAGCGTCCCCAGGCTGTCCACGTCGGCGAACGCGCCGACCGGGATGCCGAGTTCCCGGAACAGCGTCTTCTCGACCAGGCGATCCTGCGCCACCGCCAGCGCGCGCGGATTGGGAAACACCGGAACGCGCGCGGCGAGCCATTCGGCGCTTTCGGCCGGCACGTTCTCGAAATCGAACGTCGCCACGTCCACCTTCGAGGCGAATTCGGCCAGTGCGGCCTCGTCGCGGTAATCGCCCACCAGCAACGGCGCGAACTGCCCCGCGCACGCGTCGGCGGCCGTATCCATCACCAGGAAGCGCACGCCGAGCGGCGCGCCGGAGAGCGCGAGCATGCGGGCCAGTTGCCCGCCACCCAGGATGCCGACCGTCGTCATAGCGGCTGGCGGGGATCGTCGTGCGCCATCACGTCGTCGGTCTGGCGTGTGCGGAACGTGTCGAGCGCGGCCCCGATGGCCGGATACTCCGGCGCCAGCAGTGCGGCGGCGAACAGACCGGCATTGGCGGCGCCCGCATTGCCGATCGCGAACGTGGCGACGGGAATGCCGGCCGGCATCTGCACGATGGACAGCAGTGAGTCCATGCCGTTGAGCGCCTTCGACTGCACCGGCACACCCAGCACCGGCACCGCGGTCTTCGCCGCCAGCATGCCGGGCAGGTGGGCCGCACCGCCCGCGCCGGCGATGATGGCGCGCAAGCCGCGCGATGCCGCCGCGTCCGCATACGCGAACAGCACGTCCGGCGTGCGGTGCGCCGAGACCACCTTCACTTCGTACGGAACACCCAGCGCATCCAGTTTCTGCGCTGCGTGCTGCATGGTCTCCCAGTCGGAGCGGGAACCCATCACGATGCCCACCACGGGGCTGGAAACGCTGGCGGTCATGGCCGTCCTCGGTCGCAAAGACGTATTCTACCCTCCTGACCGAATCGCCGAACGAGTCCCCATGGACCGCAAACTGCTGGACCTGCTGTGCTGCCCCACCACCCGCCAGCCCCTGGCCGTGCTCGACGCGCGCGGGCTGGAAGCGCTCAACCGCGCCATCGGCGAGGGACAGGTCAAACGCGCCGACGACAGCGTACAGACCGAGCCGCTGCGCGAGGCGCTGGTGACGCACGACCGCAAGACCGTCTACCGGGTCGAGGACGGCATTCCCGTGCTGCTGGCCGAGGAGGCCATCGCCACCGCACAGGCCGGCGACTTCCCGGCACGATGAGCGCGCATCCGACGCCGCCACCCGCCGAGGCCATCGCCGAGGACGTCCGCCGTGCGCTGGCGGAGGATGTCGGTGCGGGCGACGTGACCGCAGCGCTGTTGCCCGACACCGCGGACATCGCTTACCTGTTGTGCAAGGAAGAAGCCGTCATCGCCGGTCGGCCGTGGTTCGATGCCTGCCATCGCGCGCTCGATCCCGACGTGCGGATCGAATGGCGCGTGCAGGAGGGCGATCGCGTGCCCGCCGGCACCGTGCTGGCCACGCTGGCCGGTCGCGCGCGCGCGCTCGTCACCGCCGAGCGCGCATCGCTGAACTTCCTGCAGACGCTGTCCGGCACCGCCACCGTCACCGCGGCGTATGTCGACGCCGTGCGCGGCACCGGCTGCACCCTCCTCGATACGCGCAAAACCCTGCCCGGCCTGCGGCTGGCGCAGAAGTACGCGGTCCGTTGCGGCGGCGGGCAGAACCACCGCATCGGCCTGTACGACGCGGTGATGCTGAAGGAGAACCACGTGCGCGCGGCCGGCTCGCTGACGGCGGCCATCCGGTCCGCCCGCAGTGCGCAACCGTCGCTGCCGCTGATCGTGGAAGTGGAAACCCTGGCGCAGCTCGACGAGGCGCTGGCCGAAGGCTGCGAACGCATCCTGATCGACGACTTCGATGCCGACACCCGGCGGGAAGCCGTCCGCCGCGCCCGGGCTGCACCTTACGCAGGCCGCATACCGCTCGAAGTGTCGGGCGGCGTCGACCTGACCACACTGCGCGAGATCGCCGCCGATGGCGTCGACTTCGTCTCGATCGGTGGCCTGACCAAGCACGTCCGCGCCATCGACCTGTCGATGAAGCTCGGTCCCGCCCCATGAACCTGTCGCCGCTCAGCGCCCTGCTGTGGCTGATCGCTGGCGGCGCCGCGTTCGCGTACTGGAACGCCGCGCGTGCCGCCGCCGAACGCGCCGGCATGCTGGGACGGAATGCCTGCAAGGCCGCAGGCGTCATCTGGCTGGACCAGAGCGTCCACGCGAACGGCCTGCGCCTGCGTCGCGGCGACGATGGCTGGCTGGGTTTCGAGCGGAGCTTCCGATTCGAGTATTCGTACGATGGCGTCGACCGCCATGTCGGGCGACTGGTGCTGCGCAAGGGTCAGCTGATTTCGTTCGTCGGGCCGATGGCGCCCTCGATCACGTCGATCGAGCCGCACTGAACCGCACTGCCCGCGCGCCGTGGCGGTCAGGCGGGGAGACGGTTCACTTCACCACGCGCAGGAACGGCGGGCGCTTGCCGGCCGGCGGCGGCGGATCGTCGTCGGGGGGCGTGTCCTGGGAGCTGGCGGCATCGTCGTCGCCACTGGCGTCGGTGTCGTGCGGCACGTCGTCCGGCAGCGCCATGCCCTGCCCGGTCTCGCGCGAATAGATCGCCAGCACGGCGCCGATCGGCACATGGACCGCATGGCTCACGCCGCCGAAACGCGCGGTGAAACTGACCGCGTCGTTGTCGATCATCAGCCGCACCACCGCACGCTCGGCGATGTTCAACACCACCTTGCCTTCCTTCACCGCACTCGCGGGCACCTGCACGCCGGCCATCGTCGCGTCGACCAGCAGGTGCGGGGTCATGCCGTTGTCGGCGATCCACTCGTTCAACGCCCGCAGCAGGTACGGACGGTGGCTGGTCATGCGGGTGTGTGCGTCGGTCATTTCACGTCTCGAAGACCGCGCACGATGCGGCATCGCGCCTGGCCTGGCGTTGCACGGCGGCGGGTCAGGCCGGGATCTCGCGCAGCTTCTTCTCCGCATCCGTCAGGCTGCGCAGGAAGCCGGGATGCCGGAAGATGCGGTTGCCGTAGTCCTCGATCGCCTTGCCGTCCTTCGGCAGCGGCACGTCCAGCGACGGCAGGCGCCAGATGATCGGGGCCATCGCGCAATCGGCCAGGCTCATCTCGGGATTGAGGAAGAACTTGCTCGCCTTGAACAGCGGCACCGACGCGGTCAGCAGTTCCTTCAGGCGCTTGCGGCCGGCTTCGGCCTGCTGCTTGTTGCCCAGTTGGATGGCCTGCACCTGCGGCACCCAGTCGTGCTCGATGCGCAGCATGGCCAGCCTGAGGCGCGCGCGGGACAGCGGATCCACCGGCATCAGCGGCGGATGCGGATAACGTTCGTCCAGGTATTCGCTGACCACCGAGGCGGCGTACAGCACCAGGTCGCGCTCCACCAGGGTGGGCACGGAATGGTAGGGATTCAGATCGATCAGATCTTCGGGCGGGTTCTGCGGATCCACCGGCACCAGGTCGTAACTCACGCCCTTGGCGGCGAGTACCAGCCGCACGCGGTGGCAGAGCACATCATCGGTGGAGGAAAACAACGTCAGTGTATTGCGCATACGTGGGCTCGCAGCCATTCACGGCTCTCCGACGACCGGAATCCGCCGATCGTACCGACGCCGCCAGCCCCTTGCTGACGGTCGCCACGGTCCCTGAGTGTGCAATCCGCGCCGGGAAAAGCCAAGCAATCCACTTGGCTCTTTCCTGCCGAAGCGGGCCCTGCGGCCCGTCCGCGGCGTCGGATGCGCGACGCCGCGTTAGTGGACGTCCTTCCAGTACTCCTGCTTCAGCAGGTAGGCCAGGAACGTCAGCGCCGCCAGGAACAGGATCACCCACACGCCGATGCTCTGGCGCTTCAGGGCCGCCGGCTCGCCGACATACTCCAGGAAGTTGGTGATGTCGCGCGCGGTCTGGTCGAATTCCTGCGCGCTCTGCCGTCCGGCCTGGGTGACTTTCAGGCTTTCCACGTGGCGCTCGCCGGTGGCGGGATCGACCGCACCGAACTCGGCGTGCTGCAGGCCCTGCAGCTCCCACAGCGGGTTGGGCATGGACGCGTTGGGGAACAGCTTGTTGTTCCACCCCAGCGGACGCGATTCGTCCAGGTAGAAGGACTTCAGGTAGGTGTAGATCCAGTCGCTGCCGCGCACGCGCGAGATCACGCTGAGGTCCGGCGGCATCTTGCCGAACCACTTCTCGCCGCCAGCGACGGGCATGGACACCTGCACCTGCTCGCCGAACTTGGCGCCGGTGAAGTTGAGGTTCTTCATCACCTCGTCCTCGGTCAGGCCCAGGTCCTCGGCCATGCGCGAATAGCGCATGTACTTCAGCGAGTGGCAGCCGGCGCAGTAGTTCATGTACAGCTGCGCGCCGCGCTGCAGCGAGGCGCGGTCGCCCAGGTCGTTGCCGGCCTGGAGCGTGGCACCGCCGCCGGCGGCGAAGGCGGAGAACGAAATCAGCAACCCGCTGGCGAAGACAGCTAGGCGAGAGGCGAAAGTCTTAGTCATGCGTCGTCACCCGCGCGGGCACTGGCTTGGTCTTGTCGATCTTGGTCCAGATCGGCATGGTCAGGAAGAACAGGAAGTAGAACGCGGTCAGGAAGCGGCCCACGATGGTTTCCACCGGATCCGTACCCGGGCCGGCGCCGATCTTGCCCAGCCACACGAAGCTGATCGCGAACAGGCCCAGCAGCACCTTGGACAGCACGCCGCGGTAGCGGTAGGACTTGACCTTGGCGCGGTCCAGCCACGGCACCAGGAACAGGATCGCGATGGCGCCGAACATCACCAGCACGCCGCCGAGCTTGTCGGGCACCACGCGCAACATGGCGTAGTAGGGCGTGTAGTACCACACCGGCTTGATGTGCGCCGGGGTGACCAGCTTGTTGGCTTCGGTGAAGTTGTCGTGCTCGAGGAACCAGCCGCCCATGGCCGGCGCGAAGAACACGATGAAGGCGGCGAAGATCAGGAAGCAGCCGACGTAGAAGCCGTCCTTGACCGTGTAGTACGGATGGAACGGCACGCCGTCGGCCGGCGCGGTGGGCGACCAGCGGTTGCCCTTCGGGCCCTTCTTGATCTCCACGCCGTCGGGGTTGTTGGAGCCGACTTCGTGCAGCGCGAAGATGTGCAGCACCACCAGCAGCAGCAGCACCAGCGGCAGCGCGATGACGTGCAGCGCGAAGAAGCGGTTGAGCGTGGCGTCGCTGGGCAGGTAGTCGCCCATGATCCACTCGGTCAGGCCGTTGCCGATCACCGGGATGGCGCCGAACAGCGAGATGATGACCTTGGCGCCCCAGAACGACATCTGGCCCCACGGCAGCACGTAGCCCAGGAAGGCTTCGGCCATCAGCACCAGGTAGATCAGCATGCCGAGGATCCACACCAGTTCGCGCGGCTTCTGGTACGAGCCGTACATCAAGCCGCGGAACATGTGGATGTAGACGACGATGAAGAACAGCGAGGCGCCGGTGCTGTGCATGTAGCGGATCAGCCAGCCCCACTCCACGTCGCGCATGATGTATTCGACCGAGGCGAAGGCTTCCGCCGCGCTCGGCTTGAAGTGCATCGTCAGGAAGATGCCGGTCAGGATCTGGTTGACCAGCACCACGATCGACAGCACGCCGAAGATGTACCAGATGTTGAAGTTCTTGGGCGCGTAGTACTCGCTCATGTGCTTGCGGTACACGGGCATGAAGCCCGGCGCGCGCGCATTGAACCAATCCATCACGCCGTCGGCGGTACGGGAAAAGATGTTCGCCATGGCTTAGGCCCCCTGCGGGTCGAGGCCGACGACGATGGTCGTGTCGTTCTCGTAGTAATGCGGCGGCACCACCAGGTTGGTGGGTGCGGGCACGCCCTGGAACACGCGGCCGGCCATGTCGAAGCGCGACTTGTGGCAGGGGCAGAAGTAGCCGCCCTTCCAGTCAGGATCGTACGGCTCGGGCTTGATCTCGGCGGCCATTTCGGGCGAGCAGCCCAGATGGGTGCACAGGCCGACCAGCACGGAGATCTCCGGCTTGATCGAGCGCGTCTCGCCGGTGATGTAGGCGGGCTGCTGGTCCTTGTTGGCCGACTGCGGGTCGCGCAGGTTGGCGTCCAGGGTGGGCAGCGCGTCCAGGATCGCCTTGGAGCGCTTGACGATCCAGATCGGCTGGCCGCGCCATTCCAGGATCAGGCGCTGGCCTTCCTGCAGGCCGGTCAGGTCGGCGGTCACCGGGGCGCCGGCCAGCTTGGCTCGGGCGCTCGGATTCCACGACTTGATAAAAGGTACAGCTGCAATACCGGCACCTACTGCACCCACCACGGCGGTGGTCGCAGTCAGGAACCGGCGTCGGCCCGTATTCACAGGCCCATTGACCCCATCGATGGCCATCCGGCACTCCGCAAAACAATCAGGTAGCTAAAAAGGCTGCCAAGGCCCGCCCCAACCCACGGGACCGGCGGCAAAAACACAGCGAAGTGTAACGGATGGCTTAACAGGCCGACAATCCGCCGCGCCATCCGCCAGGCGCAGCGGTGGGTGCGGCAGGCGAAGAAGCGCCTCAGTTGCCCGCCGGCTCGGGTTCCGGGCGGGCCTTGACCGGCCGATACTGCCTGCGGTCCCCGTGTCCCCGGCCCTGCAGGTCCACGTTGGCGCACAGCCCTTCCCCGCACTTCGCCAGATCGGCCCTGCCGATCCGCTGGCCGAGGTCCGCCTCGACCGCGAACTGCCCCGCCTGTCGCCAGGCATGCCAGGCCCACAACGACGACCCCACCGCCAGGGAGACGCCTCCGAGGCCGAGCCACAGCAGGCTCTTCACGACCACGGTGCGCTGCATGCCGGCCAATGCGGCCATCTGGCGGCCCGCGGCGGAACCGATGCGCCCCATCGCCTGGACGGTCTGATCGATCCTGTCCCCGGCTTCGTCCAGGGGCGCCCGCAGTCCGCGCGCGAGCACCTGCTGTCCCTGCGCCTCCATGGCCTGCAGCGCCTCGGTGGCGAACCATTGCCCCCCGTCCCTCATGTCCCCTGCGGCCGACAGCAATGCCGACTGCGCCAGGCCCAGCTGCTGGCGCGCCTGGTCATGCTCCTGCTGCTGGATCTCGAGCATGCGCGCCGTCTGGGCCAGCAGCCGCTTTTGCGTTTCCACGATATCCAGCAGCAGCGCCTGCATCCGCTGTGCGTCCTGTGTCTCCATATGCCTGCTCCTGTGCGTCAGCCCCTGACCATGACGGGCTGTTCCGGCATGCGCTGCCGTTCCGACCACGCCACGTCCTGGTGCGTTGCCTCCATGGCCTGCCGGTGCTCGGCCGCGAGTCCGTCCCGGGCCTGCCGGTCCATCGCCTGCACGTGCGGCTGCTGGCCGTACTCGCGCGTCATGGCGGCGCGTGCCTCCCGGTCGCCACGCTCGCTGGCGGCCAGGAAACGTTCGAGATAGTCCTCTTCGGCGGTCCTGGGAACATGCGAGGCCTCGGGGCGGCCGCCAGCCTCCGGTTGCGGCGGCCGGGGCGGCGGCTGGGCAGGCGGCTGCCCGTCGCCAGCGTCACGACGCGGCGGATCGGGCACGGCACGCGGTGGCGCGTCGGCGCCCAGCACCTCGGCCCTGACATCACGGAACAGACCGGTGGTGGTATCCGTCAGCACGTACTGCCAGCGTTGCTGGCCTGGATTCGCGTAGGCCACTCGCATGAACTCATCGAACCGGTCCGGATGGAGCGTCTGGCAACCGGCGGAGTACGTATTGTCCCCGCCGCCCCGATGGATCTTGAAGGTGTTGTTCAAGGCTTCCAGCCCGTTGAGGTCGGCGGTGGTGAAGTAGCCATCGGCGTTCGTGTCGCGACGCACCATGTCCTGTCCTTCCGCCACCGCCGCAGCGCTGGGGCGAAAAGAACGATGCCGATCTCCGCCATGCCTCGCTCCGATCATTTCGATCGTGCCGGGTTGCAGGCGCCCCAGGTCGCGGGTGCCATCGGCGTCCGCGTCACGACCTTCGATCTTGCGCGGCGCAAGGACGTGCTCGAACCCGACGGACGCCTCCCGTGCCGGGGCCGGCCGCAGCGAATCCGCGAACAGCCGGCGGCCATTGCTGCCGGCATGATGGTCGTACTGCGCGGTGGGCTCGGTATTGGCCAACTCGGCGATGTACAGGCTGCGCGCGCCATCGGCATTCCGGTGCAGCACCACCAGGTGGTCGTCGTAGACGCCAGTCCCGCGCAGTCGCCCGTCCTCGGACACCAGCGTGGAGTTCTCCTGCCGCAACCCGAGCAGGACGCTGTGGTTGTCGCGGCGCAGGGCATCGAAGGCCGCCCGGTTGCCGCGCGCCTCCACGATGCTGGCGTACACGTCGAATTGCTGTGCCTCCGACAGGGTGCCAAGTTCGTTCGGTACGTTCGGATCCGTGCTTCGACTGAAGGCCGGCAGGCGCGGGGCCGCCAGGGCTTCCTGCAAGCGGTCCAGGGCCACGGCATGTTCGGGCAGTCCGGCCCACCGCAGCCCGGCGAGTTCGTCGCGCGCACCGGCCGCCACGTAGCGATCCAGTGCTTCCTGGACTGCTTGTGGTTCGCCGCGGCGTTCCTGCTCCAGCAGGCGCAGGGCTTCCGCCTGCCGGCCCTGTTGCAACTGGGCGATCACCCGGTCGGCGCTGGCGCGGATGTCGATATCCGTTCCGGTCGCAGCGTGGGGATTCGTCATGGCGTCCTCCGGGTCGGCCAATCGGTGTCGTAGTCAAGGAACGGGTCGCTTCGTCGGCCCCTGGTCAGTTCGCCATCGCACTTGAAATCCGGTCGCGAAAGGCTGCAATACCATCGTGGCCACAAGGCATCGGAGACGCGGTCGCGTTGGTCGAAGGCCTTGCCGTTCCAGACGGCGAAGCCGAAGTGGGCATCGAATGTCACTACCCCGTCATAGCGACGCGGCTCGGACTCCGGAAACGGCTCCTCGCCCGGCGGACTCGCGCGCCATCGGAACGTGGGGGCGTAACTCAACTGACTGCTATCCAGTCGGGGTGACCCTGCGCTGTACTTGTGCCGCTCGCCCCGCGGAATGACAGGCTTGGGCAACAAGGCCCGGGTGACATCCTGCAGTCGCCCGTCCGCTCGCCTGCGGTACAGGCGGTGGTCGCGGAACGTCAGCGGGCAATCACCCGCTTCCAACTCGTCGTAGCCCCCGTCGAACTCGAGGCGGTTGCGCGCCGCTTCGTCCATGCAGATGAAGGGCCCCTCCACGAAGTACACCGTGTCGGCCGGGTCCTTGCCTTCGAAGGAGCGGACAACGAACCAGGTACCACGTGCCCCCACATGGGCCATGTAATCCGGCCGCTCTCCAAAGCCCGGCATGGCTAGGTAGTGCTGCGGCTGGCGCAGGTACTTCACGCGCACGGCCGCAGGCAGGTGGATGTCGGCCACCGGGATGTCCCTCACCACCTCCGCCAACGGGCGCGGGATCAGGCCAAAGCACGGGCGATGGAGCGTGCCGTGTTCGAGCTGCCCCTCGTATATGGACGGTGCACCGGGGCACCTTCTCGCACCCAGCGCGAGCTCTGTCACATAGGGCTGCCACGGCACGGGCGCGGCGATGGAAGCCTCGGGCAGCCCGGACAGGTCGAGCGCGGGACCGGTGGCCTTCGATGGCAAGGGCGCCTGCACCCCAGGGCTGCTGCACGCGGCCACCACGGCACACAACGCGGCGGACAAGCAGCCTCGAAGCATCACCGTACTCATGCGCGCCCGAAGGTGCGCCACGACTGCGCGCTGCCCATGAGGAATCTTCATGCTGCCTCCCGGTCCCTGTGGATGGGCGGCCGCCAACGTACGCAACCGCTCAGCGCATGCTGCACCGCGCGCGGCCACGCTGGCTATTCACATTTGCAGGCGCGCGCCGGCAGCGTGCGTCGTTCGATCATGTGCCTTGAGGAGGACGTCCCGTGACGCGGGACGCATCGCCGCGCGTCAGCGCGCGGCGACAGCCTGGCGGTAGCGGTCGGCCAGCACGGCCACGCGCTGCACGTAGCGCTGGGTTTCCTTGTACGGCGGCACGCCGCCATGGCGGTCCACCGCGCCTTCGCCGGCGTTGTACCCGGCGGCAGCCAGCGTCAGGTTGCCGTTGAAGCGCTTCAGCAGCCAGGCGAGGTACTGCGCGCCGCCGCGGATGTTCTGCCCGGCGTTGTAGGAGTCGGTCACGCCGAACCGGCGCGCCGTGGCCGGCATCAGCTGCATCAGTCCCTGCGCACCCGCGTGCGAGAGTGCCATCGGGTTGTAGGACGATTCGGCGTGCATGATCGCGCGCAGGATCGCCTCTTCCACGCCGAACTCGCGCGAGGCGGCGGCGATCTCGGCCTGGTAGGCCGAGGTGTTCAGGCGCAGGCGGCCGAAGTCGACGCTCGGGTTGCCGCAGGCGAAGCAGGTTTCGATGTAGCTGTACTTGATGGTGCGCAGGCTGGCCACCTGGGTACCGCGCTGTGGGCGCGCGCTGGTGTAGTGGCGCACGCCATCCTTGATGTAGGAGTAGACCTGCCCGCTGACCACGCGGCGCGGGCCCGTCGCGGCCGGTGCCGGTGCCGGCGCGGCGGCCGGAACGAGGGCGCCGGCCGAGTCGGACAGCGCCGGAGCGCTGGCGGCCCCGACAGCCGGGATGTTTTCGACCGGACGGGAAACCGAGGCGACCTGGGTCGGGCGGCTGCGGTCGGGCGTGTAGCGGCTGACGATCTCGCACTGGGAACCACTGACGCGCTTGCTGACGTAGGCCGGCACACCGTCGGTGCCGGTGCACTTGTACAGCGTGCCCGCGCTGGCCGGCAGTGCGGTCAACGCGGCCAGCACGGCCAGAAGCGTCAGAGTCCCCCTCATGGCGCGCAGTGTCCCGAATTCCCGGGGGATTGCCAAGTCCTTGTCCAACAAAGGTTTCCTCCAATCTGTGCCGCCGGTCGGAGTTCGACGCATCGGCGACACGGCAGCCCGGTCCGGGCCTGATGTCCCTATCAACGCCATCGGGACCGGCTTCCGGCCGCCCGTGCGCGTAAACTACGCCGCCCTGCCCGCCCACCCGACTGGATTAAGCGCCATGACCGGGACGCAAGCCCCCGCACTGCCGACCACGGCCGGCCCCGCCGCGACCGACTCCGACCTTGTTCCCCTGCCCATCGGTCGCCCCCGTGCGCCGGAGCAGGTGCGCGGAAAACTCTTCATCAAGACCCACGGGTGCCAGATGAACGAGTACGACTCGGCCAAGATGGCCGATGTGCTCGCCGCCTCCGACGGCCTGGAGCTGACCGACAACCCCGAAGAAGCCGACGTGGTGCTGGTCAACACCTGCTCCATCCGCGAGAAGGCGCAGGAAAAGGTGTTCAGCCAGCTCGGCCGCTGGAAGGCGCTGAAGGCCGGCGGCCGCGACGTCATCATCGGCGTCGGCGGCTGCGTGGCGTCCCAGGAAGGCGAGGCGATCGTCAAGCGCGCGCCCTACGTGGACCTGGTGTTCGGCCCGCAGACGCTGCACCGTTTGCCGGAGCTGATCCGCGCCCGCCGCGAGCAGAACAGGCCGCAGGTGGACATCAGCTTCCCCGAGATCGAGAAGTTCGACCGCCTGCCCGAGCCGCGTGCCGAAGGCCCGTCGGCGTTCGTGTCGATCATGGAAGGCTGCTCCAAGTACTGCTCGTTCTGCGTAGTGCCCTACACCCGCGGCACGGAAGTCAGTCGTCCGTTCGAGGACGTGCTGGTGGAAGTGGCGCAGCTGGCCGCGCAGGGCGTGCGTGAGATCAACCTGCTCGGCCAGAACGTCAACGCGTACCGTGGCCCCTACGGCGAAGGCGAAGTCGCCGATCTCGGCCTGCTGATCCGCACCATCGCCGAGATAGACGGCATCGGCCGCATCCGCTTCACCACCTCGCACCCGCTGGAGTTCAGCGACTCGCTGGTGGATGCGTACCGCGACGTGCCGCAGTTGGCCAACTTCCTGCACCTGCCGGTGCAGGCCGGCAGCGACCGCGTGCTGTCGGCGATGAAGCGCGGCTACACCGCACTGGAGTTCAAGCAGAAGATCCGCAAGCTGCGCGCGGTGCGCCCGGACATCTCGATCAGCTCCGACTTCATCGTCGGCTTCCCCGGGGAGACCGATGCGGATTTCGAGAAGACGATGAAGCTGATCGAGGACGTCGGCTTCGACCAGAGCTTCAGTTTCATCTACTCGCGCCGCCCCGGCACGCCCGCCGCGGACCTGGAAGACGACACGCCGGACACCGTGAAGCACGCGCGCCTGGATCGCCTGCAGCAGCACATCAACGCCTACGCCGCGGGCATCTCGCAGCGCATGGTCGGTACGGTGCAGTCGGTGCTGGTGGAAGGTCCGTCGAAGAAGAACCCGAACGAGCTGACCGGCAAGACCGAGAACATGCGGTCGGTGAACTTCCCCGCCCATCCGCGGCTGGTCGGGCAGTTCGTCGACGTGCTGATCACCGAGGCGCTGTCCAATTCGCTGCGCGGACGCATCGTCGGCACCGACTGATGTCGCACCTCAGCCGACGGGTGGCAGAGGCACGCCGTCGCGCTCGTTGTCCCAGATCATGTGGATGATCTTCCAGCCGTCCTCGCCCTTGTAGAGCTGGATGCTGTTGATGCCGCGCCGCTCAGGTACCGCGTCGCCGGGCGCATGCCGCGCCTCGTAGGCGCTCCAGACGTGCGCGATGTTGCCGAACACGCGGACTTCCCGCCCGGTCTCGACCTCGAAGAAATCCGTTTCCGCCAGCAGCGCGTCCGCATTGGCGCGGTACTCCGCCAGCGAGAACGACTGGCGCCACGGGTGTCCCTGTTCGTCCACTCCGGTGCGGATCTGCCGGCAGTCGGGGTGGAAGACGGCGTCCTGCGTGGACCAGTCGCGCGGACCGGCCGGGCCGGAAATCATCGCGTACATGGCGTCCACCACCTCACCGATCCTCGTGTGCTCCATCGCCGCGCTCCACGTCCTGGACAGGTCGGCAGCCTAGCAGCCCGCGCCGCCTGGCCCGCAAGCGTGCCGACCGGTGTTGATGTTTCCTTCCCGACCGACGCGGTACGCTTCGGTTCCCCTTGAGTTCGCCCGGAATCGCCGCCATTTCCTCCGACAGCCCGCGCCTGTGGGTGTTCACCCTGGAAGCCCGCCCCCTGCCCGACAGTCCCGACTTCGTCGAGGCCGGCGGAGCGTTCGTGACCTGTTACCTGCGGCCCACGTTCGCCCCCGACCCGATGCGCCGTGCCATCGCCTTCGTCCGCGAGCAGGGCTGGGAGGTGATCGCGGTGGAGGACGAGCCGCTGCAGATCGAGCGCCACGACGCGCCCGAGGGCGAACACTTCGACCAGGCCCTGGTCGACGACGAGGTCTATGTCTTCCACCAATGGCCGGTGGACGACGCAGACGAACACACGCGCCATTGACCCCACGCCACGAGATGCCCGCCGCCCCCATGACTGCCTCCGCCACCCACGAATTCACCCTGCAGCCCGAGAACGTCGAGCGCCTGGCCAATCTGGCGGGCCCGTTCGATGCGCACCTGCGCCAGATCGAACTGCGCCTGGGCGTGGAGATCGCCAACCGCGGCGCCATCTTCCGCGTGACCGGGCCCGAGAAATCGGCGGCCGCCGCCGAGAAGCTGCTGCATGCGCTGTACGAAGAGTCCGCCAGCGAGACCTTCGACAGCGAGGCCATCCATCTGCGCCTGAACGCGGCCAACGTGGACCGCGTTGCCGAGGCCGACTACGCCCCGCAGGACGTGGCCATCAAGGTCAAGCGCGGCACCGTGCGCGGCCGCGGCGCCAACCAGGCCAAGTACCTGCATGCCATCGCCACCCACGACATCAATTTCGGCATCGGTCCGGCCGGCACCGGCAAGACCTTCCTGGCCGTGGCCAGCGCGGTCGAGGCGCTGAACGAATCGCGCGTGCAGCGGCTGATCCTGGTGCGCCCGGCGGTGGAGGCCGGCGAGAAGCTGGGCTTCCTGCCCGGCGACCTGAGCCAGAAGGTCGACCCCTACCTGCGCCCCCTGTACGACGCGCTGTACGAAATGCTGGGCGTGGAGAAGGTGGTCAGGCTGCTGGAGAAGAACGTCATCGAGATCGCGCCGCTGGCTTACATGCGCGGTCGCACGCTCAACGATGCGTTCGTGATCCTCGACGAGGCACAGAACACCACCATCGAGCAGATGAAGATGTTCCTCACGCGCATCGGCTACGGCAGTACTGCCGTGGTCACCGGCGACCTCACCCAGATCGACCTGCCCAAGCACCAGAAATCCGGCCTGAAGGACGCGCTGGAGGTACTACGGGGCGTGGACGGCATCTCGTTCAACTTCTTCACCAGCCGCGACGTGGTGCGTCATCCGCTGGTGGCGAAGATCGTGCGGGCTTACGATGCACGCGATGGCAAGGATGCGGAGACGGAGCCGGCCGCGTGACAACTGTAGCGTCGAGCTTGCTCGACTGCTTTGCTCCGCAGGATGACGATGCCACGCGCAGTCGAGCAAGCTCGACGCTACCGAGACATACCCCATGACCCAAGGTCCCGTCCGCCTCGAAGTCGCCGTCAACTACGCGCTGCCGCGCGCGGGCATTCCGTCCGCGGTGAGTTTCCGCAAGTGGGTCGCGGCGGCGTTGAAGGGCCGCATCCGTGAAGCCGACCTGGCCATCCGCATCGTCGACAGCAAGGAGGGCCGCGCGCTCAATCGGCACTACCGGGGCCGCGACTACGCGACCAACGTGCTGAGCTTTCCGGCCGAGATGGCCGAGGGCGTCAAGCTGCCCAAGGGCGTGAAGATGCCCCTGCTCGGCGACCTGGTGATCTGCGCCCCGGTCGTCGCGCGCGAGGCGAAGGAACAGAAGAAGCCGCTGGCCGCGCACTACGCGCACATGACCGTGCACGGCGCGCTGCATCTGCTGGGCTGGGACCACGAGGACGACAAGGAAGCCGAATGCATGGAACAGCTCGAACGCGAAATCCTGGCCGAACTCGGCATCGCCGACCCGTATGCGGAAGACTGACCTCATGCTGCGCGTCCTGACCTTCGCGCCGCTGCTGGCGCTGTGGCTGCCGCCGTCCGCCGCCGCGCAGGACACGCGGCCGGACCTTGCCGCCCTGATCGAGTGCCGTGGCGATCTGGGCCAGCTCACCGCGCTGGCGCCGGTGCTCGAGGATCCGCTGAAAGCGCTGGCCCAGGGGTGGCAGCCGCTGCCGCAGGCCAACATGTTCATGAGCGAGTACCGCCTGCTTTCGCCGATCCGGGTCTTCGGGCACGACACGCAGCACGTCGCCTTCTCCGGCGGCGGCGTGGTCGCCGTGCTCGACCTGCCCGATCCGCGGCCGCTGGCGAAGCAGCTGGCGCTCGAAACCGCCATCGACACCCCCGCCAAGGCCATGTTCGGCAAGGAAGTCCGCAGCCAGGAGACCCTGGATCCGGACTCGGGCAAGGCGCTGATCGACTCGGCCGTCCTCAACGTCAGCAACGTGTCCTCGCATCCCGGCAAGACGCTGGCCGGCTGCAGCTACAGCCTGGACCTGGCCGAGGACGAGGCCGAGGAACCGGACGCGGACGTCGCCTCGCCGCCTGCACCCGCCGTCCAACCGCGCTAGACTGCGCGCAACGCCCGCTGCGGGCGACCTTTCCCCCGAGATGTCAGAAGACGACAGTACCCTCGCGCCGGAAGGCTCCGACAGACCGTCGGAGAAACGGCGCACCTGGCTGGACCGCCTCAGTTCGGCGTTCTCCGGCGAACCCAGCACACGCGACGACCTGGTGGCCATCCTGCGCGATGCGCAGTCCGACGGCCTGATCGCCGGCGACACCCTCAGGATGATGGAAGGCGCCATCGCGGTCGCCGACCTGACCGTGGGCGACGTCATGGTGCCGCGCGCGCAGATGGTCTCCCTGCCGGTCGAGGCGCGCTTCCTCGACCTGATGAAGGAGGTGGTCGAGTCGGGCCATTCGCGCTTCCCGGTGCATGGCGAGAACAAGGACGAGATCCTCGGCATCCTGCTGGCCAAGGACCTGTTGCGCGGCGTGGTGGCCGACAACGGTCCGGGCAGCGTGCGCGAGCTGCTGCGGCCGGCGGTGCTGATTCCCGAGTCGAAGAAGCTCAACCTGCTGCTCAAGGAGTTCCGGCTGTCGCGCAACCACATGGCGATCGTCGTGGACGAGTACGGCGGCGTGGCCGGCCTGGTCACCATCGAGGACGTGCTGGAACAGATCGTCGGCGAGATCGACGACGAACACGACGAAGCCGAGGACGGCGCGGCATTGATCGCGGCGCAGGCCGACGGCCAGTACGTGGTGGATGCGCTGACGCCGATCGCCGACTTCAACGAGCGCTTCGGTGCCGACTTCCTCGACGACGAATACGACACCGTCGGTGGCCTGATCACCGCCGCCATCGGCCACCTGCCGGAAACCGGCGAAGAGCTGACCCTGGGACGCTTCATGTTCCGCGTCGCCCGTGCCGATGCGCGCCGCGTGCACGCCTTCCACGTCGGGGTGCTGGCCGATGCGTAACGCGGCCGCACGCCTGGCGCTGCTGGGCGTGCTGTGGCTGCTGGCGGCCAGCGCATGGGCGGCACCGCGGATCGGCGTGGCGACGATGGCGCCGGGCGAGGTGTTCTTCGAGCGCTTCGGCCACAACGCGATCGTCGTGGTCGATCCCGCCACGGGCGATGCGATCTCGTACAACTTCGGCTTCTTCGATCCGGGCGAAGCCGATTTCGTCGGCAACTTCGCCCGCGGCCACATGATGTATTACCTGGTCGCGCTGCCGTTCGAGCAGGATCTGGCGCAGTACCGCGACAGCGGACGCGGCGTGTCGCTGCAGTGGCTGGATATCGATCCGGCACAGGCGCAGGCACTGGCAGCTGCGCTGGCCGAGCGGGCGAAGCCGGAGAACGCACGCTACCGCTACGACTACTTCACCTCCAACTGCTCCACCCAGGTGCGCGATGCGCTGGACGCCGCGCTCGGCGGCCGGCTGAAGTCGCAGCTGGCTGGGCGCTCGCGCGGCAACACGTTCCGCAGCGAAGCGGTGCGGCTGGCCTCGCCGGCCACGTGGATGTGGCTGGGCTTCGACCTGGGCCTCGGCCCGAATGCGGACAAGCCGATGTCGCGCTGGGAGGAAGCCTACGTGCCGATGCGCCTGGCCGACAGCCTGCGCGAGGCGAAGAACGCGGCCGGCCGTCCGTTGGTGCAGTCGGAAATGCAGCTGCTGCCGCACCGTATCGCCGCCGAACCGGCGGAAACGCCTCGCCGCTGGCTGCCCTGGCTCGGTGCCGGCGTACTGCTCGCGATCGTCGTCGCGCTCGCCGGACGGCGCTGGCCGCGCGTCGTTGCGGGCCTCGCCATACCGTTCTGGCTGCTGTGCTTCGTTGCCGGCGGCGTGCTGGTCTATCTGTGGGGCTTCACCGAGCACTGGGCCGCGTGGGCCAACCGCAACCTGCTGCTGCTGAACCCGCTGTGCCTGCTGCTGGTGCCTGGCGCAATTTCCGTGCTGCGCCGCCGCACGCCACCGGCCTGGTTCGGATGGCTGGCGGTGGCAATTGCGACGGGCGCCATGGTCGCGTGGTTCCTGCACTGGCTGCCGTTGCGGCTGCAATACAACCAGACCTGGATTGCGCTGCTGCTGCCCGTGCACCTCGCGCTTGCATACGTATTCATGCCGCGGCGCTTGTCGCGCTGAGCCATGCCACGCACGATGCGGCCCTCTGCTCACCGCGAGGGTCGCATGCTCCGTTTCCTTTCCACGCTCGCCGTGTTCGCCGTCGCGGCAACCGCACATGCGGGGCCCGGTCCGCGGATCGCCTCTCCCGACGGATCCATCGTGGTGGAACTGTCCACCGACAACGACGGCCGTCCCGCCTACGCCGTGTCGCGCAAGGGACAGCCCGTCCTCACGCCGTCCCGCCTCGGCTTCCTGCTGCTGGAGGCGCCGAAGTTCGAGCGCAACCTCGAGATCGTGCAGCCGCGCACCCGGACGTTCGATGAGACCTGGGAACAGCCCTGGGGTGAGCGCCGCTACATCCGCAACCACTACAACGAACTGACCGTCACGCTGAAGGAAAAGGCCAAGCCGTTCCGCCAGTTCGACGTGGTGTTCCGCGTGTTCGACGACGGCGTGGGCTTCCGCTACCGCTTCCCGAAGCAGGCAGGCCTGGAGCAGGTGAAGATCGGCGAGGAGCTGACGGAGTTCTCGCTGGCGCGCGATGCGACGGCGTGGTGGATCCCGGCCGGTGAATGGAACCGCGAGGAGTACCTGTACCACCGCACGCCGGTGCAGCAGGTCGGCGATGCGCAGACGCCGATCACCTTCAAGTTCGACGACGGCACCCACCTGTCGATCCATGAGGCCTCGCTGGTCGACTACAGCGGCATGAACCTGACCCGCGTCGAGGATCGTCGCCTGAAGGCCGACCTGACGCCCGGCATCGGCGAAGGCAAGGTGGTGCGCGCCGCACCGTTCGACACGCCGTGGCGCACGCTGCTGCTGAGCGACGACGCCGCGGGCCTGGCGATGTCCAGCCTGACGCTCAACCTCAACGAGCCCAACGCGCTCGGCGACGTGTCGTGGGTGAAGCCGATGAAGTACGTCGGCGTGTGGTGGGAAATGCACCTGGAGCTGAAGAGTTGGGCGTCGGGACCGAAACACGGCGCCACCAACGAGAACGTGCGCAAGCACATCGACTTCGCCGCCAAACACGGTTTCGGTGGGGTGCTGGTGGAAGGCTGGAATGTCGGCTGGGACGGCGACTGGTTCGGCAATGGCGAGGATTTCAGCTTCACGAAGTCGTATCCCGATTTCGATCTGGAAGCCCTGAGCGCCTATGCGCGTTCGAAGAACGTGGTGCTGATCGGCCATCATGAGACGTCAGGCAACGCCGCGCACTACGAAGCGCAGTTGGGCGATGCCTTCGACCTGTACCAGCGCGTCGGCGTGCCGGCGGTGAAGACCGGCTACGTCGCCGATGCCGGTCAGGCCAAGGTCACCGGCACCGACGGCAAGCGCCACTATGCGTGGCATGAAGGCCAGGACATGGCGCGCCATCACCTGAAGGTGGTGACCGAAGCCGCCAAGCGCCGCATTTCGGTCAACCCGCACGAACCGGTCAAGGACAGCGGCCTGCGCCGTACCTACCCGAACTGGATCACCCGCGAGGGCGCGCGCGGCATGGAGTTCAGCGCCTGGGGCCAACCCGGCAACCCGCCCGAGCACGAGGCCAACCTGGTGTTCACGCGCCTGCTCGCCGGCCCGATGGACTACACACCCGGCATCTTCGGCATGAAGACCCGCTCCACCGATGGCATCGCCACCACCTGGGCCAAGCAGCTGTCGCTGTATGTCGTCATCTACAGCCCGCTGCAGATGGCCGCCGACCTGCTGGAGAACTACGAGAAGAACCCGGCGCCGTTCCAGTTCATCAAGGACGTGCCGGTGGACTGGGACGACACGCGCGTGCTGAACGGCGAGGTGGGCGACTACGTGACCATCGCGCGCAAGGAGCGCGGTGGCGACGACTGGTATCTCGGTTCGCTGACCGACGAGGATGGCCGCACGCTGAGCGTTCCGCTGTCCTTCCTCGACGAGGGCCGCCGATACACCGCGCAGATCTACCGCGACGGCGACAAGGCCCACTGGAAGACCGCGCCGCAGGACATCGTGATCGAAGAGCGCAGCGTCGCCCGCGGCGATACGCTGACGCTGAAGCTCGCGCCCGGTGGTGGGCAGGCGATCCGGTTCGTGGCGCAGTGACATGAACCAGGTTGTGGGAGCGACGTAAGTCGCGAACGGGATCAGATGCGCTGGACCTTCCATCGCGACTGACGTCGCTCCCACAACAGCGGATACGGGCTTGTCGGACGCGGCGGCGTGGCGCACGATCCCCGCCATGAACGACCTCGCGAACTCCGACACGAAGCCCGCCCTGCCCCAGTGCGTCATCAACTGCGTGGTCTACGACCAGGGCGGCAAGCGGCGCGACATCGGCCTGGACGAGATCAGCGATGTCCTCGCCGTCGACGACGGCAGTTTCATCTGGGTGGGGCTGTACGAGCCGGCCGATACGATCCTGGAGAAGCTGCAGGAGGAGTTCTGCCTGCACGACCTGGCCGTGGAGGACGCGCAGAACGCACACCAGCGACCCAAGCTGGAGGCCTACGGCAACTCGCTGTTCGTCGCGGTGCATACCGCTCAGGTGGTCGACGACCGCATCCGGTTCGGCGAGACGCATGCTTTCCTCGGCCCGCGCTACCTGGTGACGGTGCGCCACGGCGCGTCGCTGTCGTACGCACCGGTGCGCGAGCGCGTGCAGCGCGAACCGGAGCTGCTGGCGCTCGGTCCCTCCTACGGCCTGTATGCGGTGCTCGACTACGTGGTCGACAACTACCGGCCGATCATCGACCAGTTCAAGCAGACGCTGGACACACTGGAAAAGGACATCTTCTCGGACACCTATCGACGGGTGACCGTGGTGAAACTGTACGAGCTGAAGCGCGAACTGACCCAGATGCGGCTGGCGGTCGCGCCGCTGCAGGATGTGCTGGCGCAGTTGACCCGTTCGCAGAGCGCGCTGATCCCGGAAGAAGTGCGGCTCTACTTCCGCGACGTGCAGGACCATGTACTGCGCGTCAACGAATACACCGACACCCTGCGCGAGATGCTGACCACCGCGCTCAGCGTGAACCTGTCGCTGGTGACGCTGGCGCAGGGCGAGATCGTCAAGCGGCTGGGTGCCTGGGCCGCGCTGCTGGCAGCTCCGACCCTGATCACCAGCTGGTACGGCATGAACTTCAAGCACATGCCGGAACTGGGCGGCCGTTTCGCCTACCCCGTCCTCATCGCCGGCGTGGCACTGGCCTGTTTCGGGCTGTATCGCCTCTTCAAGCGCTCGCGCTGGCTCTGAGTCCCTGCAACCCCGGACTGCGACCAAAGTCGAAGGCCGAATCCGGCGTTACGGATTGACCGGCCCCGCGCATGGGGGGACCCTTGTGGCGACTTGCCGGAGGGTGTCCGAATGAATGGTTTTTCCAAGATCGGCTGGGCCGCGCTCGCGCTGCTCGGTGCGGCGTGCCTGGGTGTGGTGGCTCTGCGCCAGGGCGAGCAGATCAGCGCGCTGTGGATCGTGGTGGCGGCGGTGTCCATCTACCTGGTCGCCTACCGCTACTACAGCCTGTACATCGCGAAGAACGTGATGGGCCTGGACCCCACCCGGGCCACGCCGGCGCACCTGAACAACGACGGCCTGGACTACGTGCCCACCAACAAGCACGTGCTGTTCGGCCACCACTTCGCCGCCATTGCCGGCGCCGGCCCGCTGGTCGGCCCGGTGCTCGCCGCGCAGATGGGCTACCTGCCCGGCATGCTGTGGCTGATCACCGGCGTGGTGCTGGCCGGTGCGGTGCAGGATTTCATGGTCCTGTTCATCTCCAGTCGCCGCAACGGCCGCTCCCTCGGCGACCTGGTCCGCGAGGAAATGGGTCAGGTGGCCGGCACCATCGCGCTGTTCGGCGCCTTCCAGATCATGATCATCATCCTGGCGGTGCTGGCGATGATCGTGGTGAAGGCGCTGGCCGAAAGCCCGTGGGGCATGTTCACGGTGATCGCCACCATGCCCATCGCGATCTTCATGGGCGTCTACATGCGTTACATCCGGCCCGGCAGGATCGGCGAGATCTCGGTGGTCGGCATCGTCCTGCTGCTGCTCGCCATCTGGTTCGGCGGCAAGGTTGGCGCGCATCCGACCTGGGGCCCGGCCTTCACCTTCACCGGCACCCAGATCACCTGGATGCTGATCGGCTACGGCTTCGTCGCCGCCGTGCTGCCCGTATGGCTGCTGCTGGCGCCGCGCGACTACCTGTCGACCTTCCTGAAGATCGGCGTGATCGTCGCGCTGGCCATCGGCATCGTCATCGCCAGCCCGGAAGTGACCTCGCTGAAGATGCCGGCGTTCACCGAGTTCGCCGCCAGCGGCGACGGACCGGTCTGGAAAGGCGGACTGTTCCCGTTCCTGTTCATCACCATCGCCTGCGGCGCGGTGTCGGGCTTCCATGCGCTGATCAGCTCGGGCACCACGCCCAAGCTGCTGGCCAACGAGATGCACACCCGTTACATCGGCTACGGCGGCATGCTGATGGAATCCTTCGTGGCGATCATGGCGCTGGTGGCCGCGTCGATCCTGGACCCGGGCATCTACTTCGCGATGAACAGCCCCGCCGCCGTCCTCGGTACCGACGTGCAGAGCGCGGCCGCGGCGGTCAGCAACATGGGCTTCGTGATCACGCCGGAGGCGCTCGAGCTGAAGGCGCAGCAGATCGGCGAGCACACCATCATCTCGCGCGCCGGCGGCGCACCGACGCTGGCCGTGGGCATCGCGGTGATCCTGCACGATGCCCTGCCCGGCGGCGACGCGATGATGGCGTTCTGGTACCACTTCGCCATCCTATTCGAGGCGCTGTTCATCCTGACCGCGGTGGATGCGGGCACGCGCGCAGGCCGCTTCATGCTGCAGGACCTGCTGGGCAACTTCATCCCCCCGCTGCGCAAGACGGATTCCTGGGGCGCGAACGTCATCGGCACCGCCGGCTGCGTCGCGCTGTGGGGCTACTTCCTGTACCAGGGAGTGGTGGATCCGTTAGGCGGCATCAATACGTTGTGGCCGCTGTTCGGCATCGCCAACCAGATGCTGGCCGGCATCGCGCTGATGCTGTGCACGGTGGTGCTGTTCAAGATGAAGCGCGACCGCTACGCATGGGTCACCATCGTGCCGGCCGTGTGGCTGCTGATCTGCACGACCTATGCGGGGCTGATCAAGATCTTCGACGGCAATCCCGCCGTGGGTTTCGTGGCGCAGGCGAAGAAGTACCAGGCCGCCATCGCCGACGGCCAGCTGCTCGGCGCCGCCAAGAGCATGGGCCAGATGCACCAGGTGGTGGTCAACAGCTACGTCAACACCGCGCTGACGGTGCTGTTCCTGTTCGTGGTGTTCAGCGTGCTGTTCTATGCCGTACGCGCGATCGCCAAGGCACGCGCCAGCAGCGTGAGGACCGATCGCGAGACGCCGTACGTGGCGCTGAGCGACGAACAGCAGAAGGTCTGGCTGTAAGCCATGGGTACCGCCCTCGTCCCGCTCTCCCACTTCGCCACGCACAAGCGCGTGTGGCGGAGGCTGGTGCAGACGGCCCGGCTGTGCTGCGGCGTGCCGGACTACGACAACTACGTCCGGCATGTGCTGGAGAACCATCCCGACCGCGAACCGATGGACTACAAAACGTTCTTCCGGGAACGGCAGGAGGCCCGGTTCGGGGGCAGGAGCGGATTCCGCTGCTGTTGAGCGCTCAGGGAATGCGGAACGGAAAAGGGCGAAGCCGTCGGCTTCGCCTTTTTTGATTCCTGTAGGAGCGACGTGAGTCGCGACGTTGATGTTTCCGGTCGCGACTCACGTCGCTCCTACAGCATTTCCGTCAGCCCTACCCCGCCATGCCGCGCAGCAGGATCCCGGTGATGTACGCGCAGTACGTTCCCAGGGCATAACCGAACACCGCCAGCAGCACCGCCACCGGCGCCAGCGAGGGATGGAATGCGCTGGCGACCACCGGAGCCGATGCCGCCGCGCCGATGTTGGCCTGCGATCCCACCGCGGCGAAGAACAACGGCGCCTTGATCAGCTTGGCCACGATGAAGAGCAGCAGGCCGTGCGTGACGATCCAGATCGCGCCCAGCAGGAACAGCCACGGCTTGTCGACCAGTGCCTTCAGGTCCATGTGCATGCCGATGGTGGCGATCAGCACGTACAGCATCGCGGTACCGACCTTCGAGGCCCCGGCGCCCTCCATCTGCCGCGCGCGCGTGAAGCTGAGCAGCAGGCCGACCGTGGTGGCGATCACCACCATCCAGAAGAACGTGGAGGTCAGGCTGAACTCTTCCAGCCTCCATTCCGCCGGCAACGTCCTGATCCACTCGACCAGTGGCGTGGCGAGGAAGTGCGCCAGGCCCGTGGTGCCTAGGCCGATGCCCAGGATGATCATCAGGTCGGTCAGCGTGGGATTGCGTGCGTGCTGCGCGTGGTAGTTCTCCATGCGCTGGCGCAGGTCGTCGATGACCCGGGTATCGGCCCCCATCCAGCGGTCGATCTTCGCCGCGCGCGGGATCAGGAACAGCAGGAACGCCATCCAGACGTTGGCGACCAGGATGTCCACCGCGACGAACTGCCCGAACAGCGTGGAATCGACGGCGAAGACTTCCTTCATCGCGGCCTGGTTGGCGCCACCGCCGATCCAGCTGCCCGCGAGCGTGGCCATGCCGCTCCAGGTATCGCCGGCCACGGTCTCCGGATGGATGATGCCCAGTGCGACGAACGACACGAGGGCGCCGAGCATCACGCCTGCCGTACCGGTCAGGAACATGATGATCGCCTTGGGGCCCAGCCGCAGTATCGCGACGAGATCAATAGCGATGCAGAACAGCGCCAGCGAGCTGGGCAGCATGTAGTCGCGCGCCATCGCGTACAGTCCGGACGCATTGCCGTCGATCAGGCCGAAACTGTTGTAGATCGCCGGCAGCAGGTAGCACATCAGCAGCGCCGGCACGACGGCATAGAACTTCTTCCAGGCGCCGGCCGGGCGCGAGGCGCCCCAGAACACGAACGCCAGCGTGGCGGCGAGCAGGCCCATCACGACGGCGTCGTTCTGGATCAGCGCGGTGGATGGTGCGGTGGCTTCGATCGCCATCGGTCGGGACTCCCAGCGGACTTCGGAAACGACGATGGCCGGCGCACGGCCGGCCATCGCACGACGCTCAGCGGCCGATGTGCTGCTTCAGCCAGGCGTTGACGGTGTCGTGCCACAGGATGCTGTTCTGCGGCTTCAGCACCCAGTGGTTCTCGTCGGGGAAGTACAGCAGCTTCGACTCGATACCCTTGCGCTGCAGCGCGGTGAACGTGGACAGGCCCTGGTCCACCGGCACGCGGTAATCCTTCTCGCCCTGCACCACCAGCATCGGCACGCGCCACTTGGCGACATGGTTGACCGGATTGAACTTTTCGTAGTTCTGCGGCTTGTCGAACGGCGTGCCGCCGTTCTCCCATTCGGTGAACCACAGCTCCTCGGTGACGTAGCCCATCGAGCGGGTGTCGAACACGCCGTCGTGGTTGACCAGGCACTTCCACGGCTCGTTCCAGTTGCCGGCGATCCAGTTGACCATGTAGCCGCCGTAGCTGGCGCCCAGCGCACAGGCCTTGTCGCCGTCGAGGAACGTGTACTTCTGCTGCGCTGCCGCCCAGCCCTTCTGCAGGTCTTCCAGCGGACGGTCGCCCCAGTGCTGGCTGATCGCGTCGGTGAAGGCCTGGCCGTAGCCGGTGGAGCCGTGGAAGTCGATCATCACCACCGCGTAGCCCTGGCCGGCGTACGTCTGCGGATTCCAGCGGTAGCTCCAGCCGTTGCCGAAGCTGCCCTGCGGGCCGCCGTGGATCAGGAACGCGACCGGATACTTCTGGCCTTCCACATAGTCGTGCGGCTTGACCACATAGCCATGCACGGTCTCGTTGTTCCAGCCGGTAAAGGTGAACTGCTCGAAGTCGCCGAACGACACGTCCGTCAGCACCTCGCCGGCGCTGGGCGTGATGGCGCGCAGGGTGGCGCCGACATCGTCGCTGGTGGCGTAGATCACGTCGCCGGACTTCAACGTATTGCGCGACAGCACCAGCGTCCTGCCGGCCATGTCGAACGCCGACACGCTACCGTCCCCGACGATCTTGCGCACCTGGCCGCTCTGGATATCCACCGAGAACAACGGATGCTCGCCCGTGTCCTGGGCGGTGGTGTAGATCCTTTCGCCGTCGTCCGAAAGCACGATGCTGTCGGCACTGCGATCCCATTCCGGTGCGATCTCGCGGACCTTTCCGTTGTCCAGGTCCATCGCCATCAGGCCGAAACGGTCGGCCTCGAAACCCGGGCGCTTCATCGCGCGGTAGTACAGCGTCTTGCCGTCGGCGCTGAACACCGGGCCGGTGTCCCAGGCAGGATTCGATGCCGTCAGGTTGAGCGGTGCGCTGCTGCCGTCGGCGGCGAGCCTGTACAGGTCGAAGTTGGTCGACCACGCCTCGCCCTTGCCGGCCACGCGGATCGCGGCGACGACCGACGCGCCGTCCGGCGACCACGCGTATTCGTCAGCGCCACCGAACGGCTTGGACGGCGCGTCACCGTCCAGGCTGTCGGTCAGCGAGGTCGCCGTCGCGACCGGCTTCGCCTTGCCTTCCGGCAGCGCGGCGACGAACAGGCGGCTGCGACGGCCATCGGCCCACGTGTCCCAGTGGCGCACGAACAGGCCGTCGTAGACCACGCCGGACGTCTTGCGCGCCGCCGTGTCGTCCAGCTTCTTCTTCGTGCAGGCAAAAACATCCTGATTGGAGCCCGCCTTGCAGTCGGCGAAGGTGTCGGTGCTGAACAGCACGCGCGTGCCGTCCGGCGACAGCTTGTAGCTGGCGATGTCCAGCGCGAAGTCGGTCAGCTGGCGCGGCGCACCGCCGGCCACCGGCAGCGCGTACAGCTGCTGCGTGCCGGACTTGGCGCTGAGGAAATAGACGGTCTTGCCATCCGGCGAGAACGCGGGCGAGTTGACGCTCCAGCCTTCCGGGGTCAGCCGTTTCGGCGGCGCCAGGTCGCGGGTCAGCAGGTTGCGGATCCACAGGCTGCTGCTGGCCTTCACCACGTCGGCGTCGACGATCCGCTTGGCGAACACGACGGTGCTGCCATCCGGCGACAGGGTCGGCGACGAGACGCGGTCCAGCTTTTGCAGGTCGCGCACGTCCAGGCCGCGGGCGGCGGCCAGCGACGGCAACGCCGCCAGCAGGCAGAGGGGCAACAGGGCGGATCTGAGGTTCATCCGGGGCTCCGGCAACAGGGAAACCCCGATGGTAGGCGCTAAGCGCGCCGCGGCGCAAAGGCGTCAGGTCACGCCTTTGCGCCGTGTGCGGTTCACCTGGGGCCGGCTTCGACGTCGCCCAGCGCCTTCGACTTGGCGCCGGTGCGGTAGAGCAGCCAGCCGACGATCGCCAGCACCACCAGGCCGACGATCTCGCCCTGCTGGAAGGCCTCCGGCAGCACCAGCACGTCGCGGTCCTTGGTGGCATAGATGGCCACGCCCACGGCGATGCCCATCAGCGCCTCGCCGGTGATCAGGCCGGCGGCGAACAGCGTGCCCGGACGGTGCAGGCGATCGCGCGCGGCCTCGTCCTTCGTGCCGACCATGCCGTGGCGCTTCTCGACCAGGTAGGCCAGTAGGCCGCCGAGGAAGATCGGCACCATCAGTTCCAGCGGCAGGTAGATGCCGATGGCCGCGGCCAGCACGGGCACGCGGAAGCTGCTGCCCTTCGCTTTCAGCATTTCGTCGATGGCGATGATGATCGCGCCGATCACCGCGCCGATGCCGATGATGCCCCACGGCAGTTCGCCGCCGAACAGGCCCTTGGCGACCGAGGCCATCAGCGTGGCCTGCGGCGCGGACAGCGGATTCGGGTGTTCGGCCGTCGGTGTACCGATGCCGTAGGCCTCGGACAGGATGTTCAGCACCGGCGCCATGATCAGCGCGCAGGAGAACGCGCCGATGCCGAGCATCAGCTGCTGCTTCCACGGCGTGGCGCCGACGATGTAGCCCGCCTTGAGGTCCTGCAGGTTGTCGCCGCCCACGGCCGCCGCACAGCACACGACCGCGCCGATCATGATCGCGGCCACCGCGCCCAGCGGCGCGCCGCCGGCACCGACCGCCATGCGGCCGCTTTCGCCGAGCAGCAACAGCAGCACGACGGACGCGAACAGGATGGTGGCGATGGTGATGCCCGATACCGGATTGTTGGACGACCCGACCAGGCCCGCGAGATACGCGGACACGGAAACGAACAGGAAGCCGGCGACGATCATGATGATCGCCATCGGGATGCTGACGTGCCACATGCCGACGATGGCCTGGTACAGCAGCAGCAGCGGCAGCACGAACACCACCAGTGCCACCAGCATCCACTTCATCGGCAGGTCGCGATCGGTCTCCGCCACCTCGGCGCCACCGGAGCTGGCACGCGCGGCGGCGATGCCGCTCTTGACGCCGGACAGCAGCGACTTGCGCAGCGAGAACAGCGTCCACACGCCACCGATCAGCATGGCGCCCACGCCCAGGTAGCGGATCTTGGCCGACCAGATGGCACCGGCGATATCCTCCGCACCCGCGCCCGCGATGCTCTGCGCCAGCGCCGGATCGGTGCCCATGAAGAACATGTGGTACAGCGGAATGGCGATGTGCCACGAGAGGATGCTGCCGGACAGCACCACGATGCCGATGTTCAGGCCGACGATGTAGCCCACGCCGAGCAGCGCCGGCGACAGGTTGGTGCCCAGGTAGCCGAGATACTTGCCGAAGAAGCCGGCGCCCGCCGCCGTGTCCGGGATCAGGCGCATGCCGCTGTGCGCGGCGACCTTCAGCACGGCACCGATGGCAGCGGAGAAAGCGAGGATCTTCAGGCCGGGACCGGGATTCTCACCAGCCTTCAACACTTCGGCCGCGGCCTTGCCCTCGGGAAACGGCAGCGGCTCTTCGACAATCATCGAGCGGCGCAGCGGCACCGAGAACAGCACGCCCAGCAGGCCGCCGAGGCCGGCGATGGCCAGCACCCACGAATACTGGAAGTCCTGCCAGTAGCCCAGGATGATCAGCGCCGGGATGGTGAAGATCACGCCCGCCGCGATCGACGAACCGGCGGAGGCGCCGGTCTGCACGATGTTGTTCTCCAGGATCGTGCCGCCGCCCAGCAGGCGCAGCACGCCCATCGAGACAACGGCCGCCGGGATGGCGGTGGCCACGGTCAGGCCAGCGAACAGGCCCAGATAGGCGTTGGCGGCAGAGAGCACCACGGCCAGCACGATGGCCAGCACGACGGCGCGGAAGCTAAGTTGCGGGGTCCCCGGCGAGCTCATGACGCGTTCCCGAATGGCAGAAGCCGGACACGCTAGCGTCCGCCGTTCGGCAAGTCCAGCCGCGTCGCCGCGCCCGCCGCCTATACTCGTGCGGTTTTCCGATGCCGGAGCGCTGCTTGAGCCACCCCGCCGCTGCGGCCACCGGCCGCGATGACTTCCTCGGCCACCCCAAGGGCGTCTACGTCTGCTTCTTCACCGAGATGTGGGAGCGCTTTTCGTTCTACGGGATGAAGGCGCTGCTGCTGCTCTACCTGACCAAGTACCACCTGTTCGCCGACGGCGCCGGCTACGACCTGATCGGCGCCTACGGCGGTCTGGTCTACTGCATCCCCGTGATCGGCGGACTGCTCGCGGACCGCTGGCTGGGCATGCGCAAGGCGGTGGTGTTCGGCGGACTGCTGCTGATCGCCGGCCACGCCGGCATGGCGCTGGAGGGCGTGGCCGCTGTCTCGGAGGGCGGCGTGGTGACGCGCGACGACGGGGCGCTGCGCACCATGTACCTGTCGCTGGCGCTGATCGTCATGGGCGTGGGCTTCCTCAAGCCGAACATCACCGGCATCGTCGGCCGCCTGTATCCGGCGGGCGATCCACGCCGCGATGGCGGCTTCAGCCTGTTCTACGCCGGCATCAACCTCGGTGCGCTGCTGGCGTCGCTGGTGTGCGGCTACCTGGGCGAAACGCTGGGCTGGAAGTATGGTTTCGGCGCGGCCGGCATCGGCATGCTGCTGGGGCTGGCGATGTTCCTGTGGGGCCAGCGCTACCTGCAGGGGCACGCGGAACCGCCCTCTGCGACCGCGCTTCGCGCGCCGGTGCTTGGCGTGCCGAGGGAGTGGCTGATCTATCTGGGCGCGATGGCGGGCGTGTTGCCGCTGGCATGGCTGATGTGGGCCGCCGCCAACGGCGCGTTCGCGCTGGGCGGTGAACTGTCGCTGGCGCTGGTCCTGATGCTGGTGGTGTTGCTGCTGGTGCTGGGCTGGTTCGGCTGGTTCGTGACCACGCAGTGCACGGCGCCGCAGCGACGCCAGATGCTGGCGCTGATGGCGATGGTCTTCATGTGCCTGGTGTTCTTCACCCTGTACGAGCAAACCTACGGTTCGTGGGTCATGTTCACGGACCGTTTGCTGACCAAGGACCTGTTCCCGTCGCTGGTGCATGCGCCGGGCGTGCTGGTGTGGTCGGACAGCCTGGCGTCGAACATGGGCCTGTTCGTCGGTACGGCGCCGTGGTCGACCTGGGGCCTGCTGGCCATGCCGGTCGCGTTCGTCCTGGCGGTGAGGGCGGGCGAACGTCGCCCCGGAACTTCGCTGCCGCGCGTGCTGTTCCTGACGACCGCAGCGGTCATGGTGCTGCTGGTCCTGCGCGACTCCATCGTGCTGCCACAGACGGCCGGCTCCCTCACCTACCTCGGCGCGTTGTTCCTGGTGGTGCTGGCGCCGGTCTTCGCGTGGCTGTGGGTGACGCTGGGGCGCTACGGACGCGACCCGTCCAAACCGCTGAAGGGCGCGCTGGGCCTGGTGTTCGGTGGCCTGTCGTTCGTGCCGCTGGCGCTTGCCGCGCAACAGGTCGGCGAGACCGGTGCGATGGCCAGCGTGTGGTGGCTGGTGCTGGCCTACCTGCTGCTGGAGATCGGCGAGATGTGCCTGGCACCGGTCAGCCTGGCTGCGGTCACCGAGCTGTCGGTGCCGCGGGTGGTGGGCCTGATGATGGGCATGTGGCTGCTCGCCACCGCCTTCTCGGAAACCCTCGCGGCCCAATTCGGCAAGCTGGCCGCGCTGGATGTTCCGCAGGGCGAGACGTGGGATCTGGCGCAGGCCGCTGCCGGCTACGCCGACCTGTTCTGGCTGATGATGTGGATCGGCCTGGGCTGCGGTGCCGTGGCGTTGCTGGTCTCGCCGCTGCTCAGGCGGATGATGCGCGGCTGATGAAAAGGCAACGGCGCCCAGAGGCGCCGTTGCTCGCAGCCAGTCCATCGGCGGGTCTACTTCGCCGTCGCGCCGCCGAGATGCTTGCTGAAGAACGCGAGCAGCCTGGTGTAGTACTCCTGCTGGTTTTCCGGCTTGTAGAAACCGTGGCCTTCGGTCTTCTTGTAGAGCGTCTCCACCGGCACGCCGGCGGCCTTCAAGCGACGTTCCATCAGCTCGGTGTGCTCGACCGGTGCGCGCTCGTCTTCGCCACCGGCGGCCAGGAAGACCGGCACCTTGATGCGGTCGGCCATGTTGACCGGCGACACGCTGGCCAGCGCATTGCGTGGACCGATCCATTCGTTGAGATAGGTCTCGCCGGAACCGCGACGCTGGATGTCGCCGCGCGTATGCATCATCGGCAGGTCGTAGACGCCCACGTAACCCGCCGCACAGCGATAGAGATCCGGCTCCCTCGCCACGCCCGTCAGCGATGCGTACGCGCCGTAACTCGCGCCGTAGATGCAGATGCGGCGAGGATCGGCGATGCCCTGCTGGATGGCCCAGCGCGTCGCATCGGTCACGTCGTCCTGCATGGACAGACCCCACTGGCGAGCGCCCGCCGACTGGAAGTCACGGCCATAGCCGCCGGAGCCGCGGAAGTTCACCTGCAGCACGGCGTAGCCGGCACTGGCCAGCAACTGCGTCCCCGGATCGAAACCCCAGTAATCGCGGATGCCGAACGGGCCGCCATGAGGCAGCACGATCGTCGGCATCTGCTTGCCGGATGCTCCCTTGGGCAGGGTCAGGAACCCGTGCAGATCGCGACCGTCGCGGGCGCTCAGCCTGACCGGCTGCGTCGCGCCCATGGCGTCCGGATCCAGCCAGTCCCGCCGGCTCAGTGCGTAGTCCAGCTTCTTCGCCTCGACGTTGAAGAGATAGAAATCGCCGGGATTGCGGTCCGAGCTGACCTGCACCAGCGCGAGCTTGCCATCGGCCGTGCGCGAGGTGACCTCGACCGTTTCGCCGGGGAACGCGGCCTCCAGGCTGCGGTAGAGCCTCGCCTCGGGGACATCATCGGAAAAGAAGCGTACCGAGGGCTTGCCATCGGCGAACACGACACCCACCGGCACCATGTCGCTGTCCTGCGAATACACGATGTCGTCCGGATCGACATTCGGATTGCGCAGCACGTCCTTGCGCTCGCCCGTCGCGATGTTCCAGGCCACGACCGCATCCGGCCCCGACGCCTGCTCGACCTGCAGGTAGGCGATGGTCTGGTCCCGGTTGAATCCCAGCGGATGCTCGACCCGCTTGCTGACGGCCTCGTCGTTGATGAGCTGCCAGTCGCTTCCCTTGCCGTCGCGGTAGTAGAGCTTGCGCGCATTGTCGGCGCCGGCGCCATGCGCGAAGCGGACCTGCCCCTGATTGTCGGTGGTGAAGTCCGCATTGCGGACCGGCGCACGCGCGATCGGCGTGCGGCGACCGGTGTAGACATCCAGCCGCTCGGCCCGGGTGAACGGATCTTCGCTCCACGGCCAGATCGACACGATCACGCCCTTGTCGTCCGCCGGCAGCGTATCGACGAGGAAGGCATGCACCTGTTCCGCCTTCTTCTGCTGGATGTTGCTTCCCACCTGCTGCGTGCCGATGCGGAAGCCCACCAGGACCGTGGCCTTGCCGCCGTCGGCATCGACCGCGAACAGTTCGCCGGTGCCCTGCGGCTGGTCGAGCTGGCCGAACTTCTCCGCGATCGACACGACCACGCGCTCCGGATTCACCCACCAGAATCCCGATACATGCGAGTTCTTGTCCAGCGCGAACGTGCCGGTCAAAGTATTGTCCGCCCGTCGCATTATCGCCAGCACAGTGCGGTCCTCCAGCGGCACCGTCGCCGCCAGATAGTCCCCACCGGGCGAAATCTTGATGCTCTCGAACTTGTCCTTGCGGATGAACCGCTGGACGTCCACCTGTGCCATGGCCAGTTGCGAGCACAACGCCGAACCGACCGCCAGAGCGGCCAGAATTCCCTTGAACATCTTCCTTCCCCTTTGAACCGTCCCTAATGCGGCAGACGATAACGGCAGGCCCGGGACGGCGCAATCAGACGCCGAGCGCAGGCGTCTCTTGGGGTGAATGCTATCGCGGCACCATGTAATCCAGGACGTGATCCAGCCCCGCCTGCCACCCGGGCATCGGCCCGCCCAGCACGGACTCGAGCCTGGCGACTTCCATGCGGGAATACGCAGGCCGCTGCGCGCGTGTCGGGAAGTCGGCCGTCGCAATCGGCGACACGCGTGGCTTGCGCGCCAACAGGCCCCGCGCGTGGGCGCCAGTGATGATGGCCTCGGCAAAGCCGTGCCACGTGGTGCCGCCGGCAGCTGTCAGGTGCAGGGTGCCCCGTGCCGGCTCAGGCAACGCGAGAAGCCGCGCCGTCGTATCGGCGATCAGGTAGGCCGGTGTCGGTGTCCCCGTCTGATCTGCGACCACCCTCAGCTCATCGCGTTCGGCACCCAGCCGCAGCATGGTGCGCAGGAAGTTGTGGCCGTGCGAACCGTAGACCCATGCGGTCCGCAGGATGAGGTGGTCGCCGCCGGCCTCGCGGACCGCCTGCTCGCCGGCGAGCTTGCTGGCACCGTAGACGCCCAGTGGCGCCGTCGCATCGTCTTCGCGGTAAGGACGCGAACCCCGACCATCGAACACGTAGTCGGTCGAGTAGTGGACGAACGGAATGCCTCGCTCGGCACAGGTGCGTGCCAACACGCCCGGCGCCTCCGCATTGGCACGGAACGCCGCCGCTTCGTCGTCCTCGGCCTTGTCCACCGCCGTATACGCAGCGGCGTTGACGACCGCCACGGGTGCGACACGCCGGACCAGGTCCGCGAGCGTGTCGGGGCGGTCGAAGTCCGCGACCTCGCAGCGCACGCCTTCCGGCAGCTCGCCGGATCGCGTCGTCGCCACGATGTCGCCCAGCGGCCCCAGGCTGCGCCTCAACTCATGGCCCACCTGCCCGTTCGCGCCCAGCAGCAGGATGGTCATGGCGCGGCGAACGTGGGCAGTCGCTCCGGCGGGATGTCGGCAAGCAACGGGGCGGCCTCATCCTTCGCAGACAACTGAGGCTCGCTGATCGGCCAGTCGACGCCGATCGCAGGGTCGTCCCAGCGCACCCCCGCATCCGCCACCCTGTCGTACACGGCCGTGCACAGGTAGCTGAAAACGGCGCGTTCGGACACGACGGCAAAGCCATGCGCGAAGCCTTCCGGGATCCAGAACTGGCGCTTGTTCTCGGCGCTCAGCATCACCGCTTCCCACTGCCCGAACGTTGGCGAACCACGACGGATATCGACCGCCACGTCGTAGACCTCGCCTTCCAGCACGCTGACCAGCTTGCCCTGCGGATTCGGCCACTGGTAGTGCAGCCCGCGCAGCACGCCGCGGGACGACGACGATACGTTGCTCTGGACGAACGTGGTCGGCAGTCCACGCTCGCCGAAACGTTCGGCATTCCAGGTTTCGAAGAAGAAGCCGCGCTCGTCGCCGAACACCGCGGGCTCGATGACGACGCAGCCCGGCAGACCGGTTTCAACCACCTTCATCGCACCACACCCCGTGCGACCAGGGACAGCAGATATTGGCCGTATCCATTCTTGGCCAGCGGAGCCGCCAGCTTCTCCACCTGGGCCGCATCGATCCAGCCATTGCCGAAGGCGATCTCCTCGGGGCAGCAGACCCGCAGGCCCTGCCGCGCCTCGATGGTTTCGATGAAATTCGAGGCTTCAAGCAGCGACTGATGCGTACCCGTATCGAGCCAGGCATGGCCGCGGCCCAGCGGCTGGAGATGCAGATTGCCGGCTTCGAGGTAAAGCCGGTTGAGATCGGTGATCTCCAGCTCACCGCGAGGCGAAGGCTTCAACGAAGCTGCATAGTCGCTCGCCTGCCCATCATAGAAGTAGAGCCCGGTAACAGCGTAATTCGAGCGCGGCGCGACCGGCTTCTCCTCAATGCCGATGACACGTCCGTCCTTGTCGAACTCGGCAACGCCGTATCGCTCCGGATCGTTCACCCAATAGCCGAATACAGTCGCGCCGTCATTCCGCGCGTCCGCCTGCCTCAGCATCTCGGTGAAACCATGTCCGTAGAAGATGTTGTCGCCGAGCACGAGGCAGCTCGGCTTTCCGGCAACGAAATCACGACCAATCAGGTACGCCTGTGCCAGACCATCCGGACTCGGCTGCACCGCATACTGGATGTCCATCCCCCACTGAGATCCGTCGCCCAACAGCGCCTTGAAAAGCGCTTGCTCGTGCGGCGTGTTGATCACCAGCACCTCACGGATACCCGCCAGCATCAGCACGCTGAGCGGGTAGTAGATCATCGGCTTGTCGTAGACAGGCAACAACTGCTTGCTGATGGCCTGCGTCAGCGGGTACAGGCGGGTGCCGGAGCCGCCGGCGAGAATGATGCCCTTGCGTGTCGTCATGCCTTCTGCCCCCTTACGCCGCCGTACCGATGCGCTCGAGCCGGTAACTGCCATCCAGCACGCGCTTCACCCACGCCTGGTTGGAGAGATACCAGTCGACGGTTTCCTCGATGCCCTGCTCGAAGGTGTATTCGGGTTCCCAGCCGAGTTCCTCGCGCAACTTGGACGCGTCGATCGCATAACGGCGATCATGCCCGGGCCGGTCGGCAACGAAGGTGATCTGGCTGCTCCGTGGTTTGCCATCGGTACGCGGTACGCGCGCGTCGAGCAGTGCGCAGATGGTATGGACCACCTCGATGTTCTGCTTTTCTGCATTGCCACCGACGTTGTACGTCTCGCCGGCTCTGCCCTTCTCCAGCACTCGACGGATCGCACTGCAGTGATCACCCACGAACAGCCAGTCGCGCACGTTCCTGCCGTCGCCGTAGACGGGCAGCGGCTCGCCGGCCAAGGCTCGCGCGATGATCAGCGGGATCAGTTTCTCGGGGAAATGATACGGTCCGTAGTTGTTGGAGCAGTTGGTCGTGAGCACCGGCAGGCCGTAGGTGTGATGGAAGGCGCGGACCAGGTGGTCTGACGCGGCCTTGGATGCCGAATAAGGAGAATTGGGCGCGTACGGCGTCGTTTCCGTGAACTTGCCGGTATCGCCCAGCGAGCCGTAGACCTCGTCCGTGGACACGTGCAGGAAGCGGAACTGCTCTCGGCGCTCGCCGTCCAATACCTTCCAGTAGTCGCGGGTCGCCTCCAGCAGGCCGAGCGTGCCCACCACGTTCGTCTGGATGAAGGCGCCTGGGCCGTCAATCGAACGATCGACATGGCTCTCAGCGGCGAAGTTCACTACCGCATCGGGCCGGTGCTCGGCGAGCAGCTTCGCGACCAGATCGCGGTCGCCGATGTCGCCCTGAACGAACACGTGCAACGGGCTGTCCTGCACCGACGCGAGCGTATCCAGATTACCTGCGTAGGTCAGCGCATCCAGGTTGACGACCTTGACGCCCTGGGCAACCGCGCGCAGGACGAAGTTTCCGCCAATAAATCCCGCGCCACCGGTAACAAGCCACGTCGGCATGTACTGCTCCTTGAAATCAGATGGAAGTGCTGTCGCGAATGCGTCGATGAGGCATCGCGTCGCTCAGAACGGAATATCGTCATCCGCGAAATCATCCATCGGCGCCGGCTGCGACGCCGGTGCCGGCGCGGAACGACGCTGGCCACCGCCGCCCTGGTTGCCGTAGTCCTGGCGAGAGGCACGGGCCGGACGGTCGCCTCCCATGCCGCCACCACCACCGCTGCCTTCGCCGCGGCCGCCGAGCATCTGCATCTCGTCGGCGATGATGTCGGTGGAATACTTCTCCTGCCCGTCCTGGCCGGTGTACTTGTCGTAGCGGATCGAGCCTTCGACGTACACCGAGCTGCCCTTGCGCAGGTACTCGCCGGCGATCTCGCCGAGCTTGCCGAAGAACACCACGCGGTGCCATTCGGTGCGCTCCTGCTGGTTGCCGTCCTTGTCCTTGCGCACGCTGGTGGTGGCCAGGCTGATCCGGGTGATCGCCATGCCGCCCTGGGTATAGCGGGTTTCGGGGTCGTTGCCGAGGTTGCCGACCAGGATGACTTTGTTGATGCCGCGGGCCATATCGATATCCGTTCAGGGATGCCCGCCAAGCGCGGGCAAAGACCAGTGGAGTATACCCGCCCGGCTCTCCGCCGTCGGCCGCCACCGCGCGTGCGCGTAGGAATTCGCCACCATGTAACGCTTATAATTCAGCGACTTCCCGAATCATTCCCCCATGCCTGTCGTCGATCCCCCCCGCTCCGCCCTGGCCCTGCCCGCCGTCCAGTCGCTGGCCCAGGCCGACATGGCCGCCGTCGACGCCCTGATCCGGGCCCGGCTGGCCTCGGACGTGGTGCTGATCAACCAGATCGCCGACCACATCATCTCCGCGGGGGGCAAGCGCCTGCGACCCATGCTGGTGGTGCTGGCCGGCCAGGCCTGCGGCCCGACGACGCCTGGCCACCATCAACTGGCGGCGATCATCGAGTTCATCCACACCTCCACCCTGCTCCACGACGACGTGGTGGACGAATCCGACCTGCGCCGCGGCCGCAGCACGGCCAATGCGCTGTGGGGCAACGCGCCCAGCGTGCTGGTCGGCGACTTCCTGTATTCGCGCAGCTTCCAGTTGATGGTGGAACTGGACCGCATGGACGTGATGCGCCTGCTGGCCGACACCACCAACCGCATCGCCGAGGGCGAAGTACTGCAACTGCTGCACGTCCACAATCCCGATACCGACGAAGCCGCCTACCTGCGCGTGATCGAGCGCAAGACGGCGGTGCTGTTCGCCGCCGGTACGCAGTTGGGTGTGATGGCCTCCGGCGCGGACGCGGATACGCAGCGCAGGCTCTACGACTACGGCATGGCATTGGGCTACGCCTTCCAGATCGCCGATGACGTGCTCGACTACACGGCGGACGCCGAGGCGCTGGGCAAGAACCTGGGCGACGACCTGGCCGAAGGCAAGGCCACGTTGCCGCTGATCCACGCGATCCGTCATTCCGATGCGGCCATCGCGGATCGCCTGCGCACCATCGTGCAGGAAGGCGATGCCGCCGCGATGCCCGAGGTACTGGCGGCGATCCGCGCGACCGGCGGGCTGGAGTACAGCCGCGAACGCGCGCATCACTACGCCACGCTGGCCGAACAGGCCCTCGATGGCCTGCCCGACTCCGATGCGCTGGCCGCCCTGCGCGGCCTGGCGCGCTACGCGTTGGAGCGCGGGCACTGACCCGCGTGAGACATCACTTGGCGAACACGTCGCCGAAGAAGTCCGCCATCATCCGGTAGGCACGCTTGGCCGAGCGTTCGTGGTAGAAGCATCCGGGCGGACTCTGCGCGTCGGACTCGGCGAAGCAGTGCGCCGCGCCACTGAAGTTCACGAACTGCCAGTCGGCGCCGGCCTTGCGCATCTCGTCCTGGAACGCGGTGATCTCGGCCGCCGAGACGTACGCATCGTCTCCCCCGTTGAGCACCAGCACCGGCGTCTTCACCGCGCTCGCCGCGGGCAGGTCGGTCGCCAATCCCCCGTGCAGGCTGACCACACCGGCCAGTGCATCGCCGGCGCGGACCAGTTCCAGCACCGTGCTGCCGCCGAAGCAGTAGCCGAAGGCGCCGATGCGATTCACGTCGACCAGCGTGGTGGGCTGCTGCTTCAGCACCGCGACCGCTTTCTGCACGCGCGCACGCAGCGTCGGGCGATCCGCGCGCATCGCGGTGGCCACCGGGCCCGCCTCGGCATCCGTCTTCGGGCGGATGCCCTTGCCATAGACGTCGGCGACCAGCACCACGTAGTCGTCACCGGCAACCTGGCGCGCCTTGTCGATCGCGGATGGGTTCACGCCCTTCCAGTTGGGCACCATCACCAGGCCGGGGCGTGGATGTTTCACGGCGTCTTCGTAGACGAGAACGCCGGCGAACGTGTCGGCGCCGATCTTCCATTCCACGGGCTTGGCGACCGGTGCGGCCTGCAGGGCCGGCGACCAGAGAACCGCGAACACAGCAGACAGCAGCAGGCGATAGCGCATGGCGGGTTCCTCGTGGGGGGGACGGACCAGTCTACGCCGGCCTTCCACGAATGGATTCACGCGTGCGCTCAGGCGATGCCGAGGCCGGGGATCGCGGTGATCGCGTCCGCATCGAAGCCGGCCAGCTCCGCGAAATGCCGGCCCCGTGCCACGTAGTCCTTGTACTGGCCGAAGCTGGGTGCGCCAGGCGACAGCAGCACCACGCCCTCCTCTCCCAGCGCGGTCCGCGCGGCGGCGACCGCTTCCGGCAACGTGTCGGCGGCGATCAGCGTGAAACCGGCCTCCTGCGCCACGGGCGCGAGCAGGGCATGGATACGCGGACCGTTGGCCCCCATCGTGACGATCGCGGCAGGCGCACCGTCGCGCATGTGGGCGGCGAAATCGGACCAGTCCACGCCACGATCATGGCCGCCGACCAGCAGGGCGATGCGCCGGCCCGCAAAACAGTCCAGCGCGGCCAGCGTCGCATGCGGGGTGGTGCTGATCGAGTCGTTGACCCAGGTGATGCCGTCGCGTGTACCCATCGCCTGCAGCCGGTTCGGCAGCGGGCGGAACGATGCCGCATGCGCGGCCAGCGGCAACGCGTCCATGCCGGCCGCTTCCAACGCGGTCAGGACCGCGCACAGGTTGCTGCGGTTATGGCGACCCGGCAGTGGCAGCGGCCGGGTCGCCATGACGAACACGTCGCCGCGATACAGGTCGTCCTCGCGCAGGTGCCAGCCATCGGCGCGATTGAACCAGCGGACATCGCTGCCCGGCAGTGACAGGGCCGCAAGACGCGGATCCGCCGCATTCAGCACGGCAACGCGCGGATGCGCCCCGGTGACGAGCTTCAGCTTGTCCTCGATGTAGCGCGCTTCGCTGCCGTGCCAGTCCAGATGCTCGGGGAACAGGTTCAGCACCACCGCCACATCCGGATGTGCGCCGCTGGCCGCGACATCGCCGGTCTGGTAGCTCGACAATTCTATGGCCCACGCCTCCGGTGCCGGCTGCGGATCCAGCACCTCCAGCAGCGGCACGCCGATGTTGCCCACCAGCGCGGTGCGCCGACCCGAGGCGCGCAACAGATGCGCCAGCAGCGACGTCGTCGTGCTCTTGCCCTTGGTGCCCGTGACGCAGAACGCGTGCGGGACGATGCCATCGGCGCCCGCATGCTCGGCGAACCACAGGCCGGTGCCGCCAATGAAGCGCGTGCCCGCCGCCGCGGCCGACTGCGCGGCGGGTGCGTTGGGACTGATGCCCGGCGACTTGACGACGACCTCGAAGGCCGACAGCCCCTCAGCCGTGGGCTGCGTCTCGATGGCAAGATGCGCGTCGCCGAGCGCGGCGGCATCCACCGCCTCCGCGTCGCTGCAGAACAGCGTCAGCGGCAGCGCCGGCAGGCGGGAACGGATCGCACGGTGCGCGGCGCGGCCCTCCCGGCCCCAGCCCCACAGCGCGACCCGCCTGCCCTCAAGCTGCGAAATTCGCACGCAGGCGCTCCCACAGCGCGGCAGGGATGCGGTGCTCGCCGCCGATCTCGAGCAGGGGCGCCACCGCCAGTTGGGCGGCATCGAGCTGCGGGCGGATCTCGCGGTTGAAGCGCGCGACGATGGCGTCCTCGCGCCATTCCGGCCGATCGCCGAGCGTCGCCATCGCCGCGCGCGACTCCTGGCCTTCGCCGACGCACTCGAACGGCTTGTGGTCCTGGTACTCGAGCAGCGCGTCGAAGCCACCCGCCTGGTTCACGTCATCCAGCAGGTTGCGGCCGAAGATGCCGACCAGTCGTGGCTTCGGCATGAACGGCGCCAGCGCGAGGAATACGAAGTGGCACTTCGGGCACACGCCGCACCAGCGGTTGGTCGGGCGCTCGCCCAGGAGGTGGAAGTTGCGGTTGCAGCTGGAGAAATGGGCGTCGTAATGGTCGGTACGCGCGAACTGCCGCGCCACGGCCAGCTCCGACAGCGGGCGCAGCAACGAGTAGTAGTGCAGGTCGGCGGCGACGTGCGACTGCACGTACTCGCCGAACGCCTGCTCGAAGGCCCAGCCCTTCGACCACTGGTGGTTCACCTCGCCGGTGCCGGGGATCATGCTGCCGTAGCTGGCCGAACGCTCGTTCGAGAACACCACCTGGTCCACGCCGTGCAGCAGCGCGGCCAGCACCATGATCGCCGAGTTGATCGCGGTGACCGGGATATGGCCGTTCCACGCACCCTGGCGGTTGTACTCGAACAGCTCCGGCGCCAGCGCGCGACCGATGTTGAGCGTGGGCAGGCCGGTGCGTGCGGCACAGGCCGCGATCAGCTGAGAGCCGCCGATCCAGGTGACCGTCTGGTCGATGCCGGCGCCACGCAGGGCTTCGATGCTGACCAGCGAATCCTTGCCGCCGCCGATGGCGACCAGCGCATGTTCCTGCAGGCCCGCGGCAGGTGCCGCAGCCTGCGCCGGCGCACCTACCGGGAACCGCACGCGGCCATGCAGGCTCAGGCCGTTGCGATAGGCGAACTCGCCCAGCCCATGCACGTAGACCTGTTCCATCAGCACGGCGGTGGCCGCGTCGATCGCGTAGCCGTCGATGCGGATCTCGTTCGGCACCGCCGCCTTGTAGTAACTGACGCCGGTGATCAGGTGCAGCAGCCGCACGGCGTGCTCGACGGCCTGCGCGCGGGTGGCGTCCAGCGCGAACGGTGCGCCCGGGATGGTCACGGTTTCGGTCAGCTCCGGACCGTCGTCGAAGGCGTACACCAACCGCGCGACACCCGTCTCCGCCTCGAAGGAACAACGGACGAAGCGGAAGGTGCGGATGCTGGATTTGTCGAAAGTCGTCATGCGTGATCCGGGGAAAGTGCGGCCCGTCGGCGCAGGTAGCGGCGGCAGGCGAAGTATTCGATAGCGAACAACGGCGCGGCGCCGAACAGCGTCGCGATCAGCGAACCGTAGAAGACCAGGACCGGCAACCAGGCCAGGGCCTCGCCAGATCCGCCAGGCCGGCTGGCGGCCAACGCGTCGATCGCGATAGCGATCACCGCCCAGGCAGCCAGCGACAGCGGAAACAGCAGCAGCACCACCAGCAGCAGGCGCAAGGTCATGCCACCCGCCTTCCAGCGCCGGCCCGCGCGCTGCGCACGCGCCTGCCACCGTGTGACGAACCAGGCGCCCAGCCCGACCGCCAGCAACGCCGCGGGCGCGAACCGCACCGCGGTCATGAACTCGGCGACCCCCGGCGCGCGGCGATCGGCATCCATCAGCACCACCACCGCGATGCTCAGCAACGCGGCGGTCAGCAGGCTGGACAGGACGAACTCAGTGCGCGGCGACATCGCCGGACACCCCATCGATCACATCCTCCGCCGGCAAACCGCGCAGGTTGTAGTGGCTGGCCATCACGTAGCCGTAGGCGCCGGCATCGGAGAACAGCAGCACATCGCCTTCCGCCGTCGCCGACGACAGCTTGCGGCGTTTGCCGAAGATGTCGCTCGATTCGCAAATCGGGCCCACCACGTCGAACGGCGCCTGCGCCGTGTCGTCGAGTCGCGACAGGTTGGCCACGTCGTGCCACGCGTCATAGAGCGCCGGGCGGATCAGCGTGTGCATGCCGGCATCGCTGCCGACGCGGCGGATGCCGAGCTTCTCGACCACCTGGGTCACCTGCGCCAGCAGCACGCCGGACTCGGCCACGAGATAACGACCCGGTTCGATCACCAGCTGGTAGCCCGGGTACGCGGCCTTGATCGCGGCCAGGCCCTCGCCCCACGCCGCCAGGTCGAACGGCTCGTCGCCATCGGCATACGGAATCGGCAGGCCGCCGCCGATGTCGATGGTCTCGATGGAGCCGATCTGGTCGGCCAGCCCACCGAGTTCGTCGGCGATCTGGTTCCAGTGCTGCGGGCTGTCCACGCCGCTGCCCAGATGGGCATGCAGGCCGACGATGCGCGCATCAAGCGCGCGTGCGGCTGCCAGGAATTCGTCCAGCTTGACCAGCGGCAGGCCGAACTTGGAACTCTTGCCGCCGGTCTTGACCTTGTCGTGGTGGCCATCGCCACGCCCCAGGTCCACGCGCAGCCACAGCCGGCGACCACGGAACAAGTCCGGCCACTGCTGCAGCGCTTCGACATTGTCCAGCGTGACGTTGATGCCGCGTTCCAGCGCGAACGCGTACTCGGCCCGCGGCGCGAAGCTCGGCGTGAACAGCACGCGCTCCATCGGCAGCGACGGCGCCACCTCGAACACGCGCTCCAGTTCGCCGCGCGACACGCACTCCAGGCCGAAGCCCTCTTCCACCAGAACGCGGAGGATGGCGGGGTGCGAATTGGCCTTGATGGCGAAGAAGCGGTGGTCTACCGCGGTGATCGCGGCCAGCGCACGGGCGCGGGCACGGACGACGTCGAGGTTGTAGACGTAGCGCGGCGTGTCGCCCTGCGCGAGGGACAGCAGCCGTTCGCGCGCCGCCGGACCGGCCCACCAGCGCTCCCCGCGCTGGCGCACGGCGCCGTTGATCTCGCGCCAGCTGGGGCCGAACACACTGGTCTCCTCAGCCGGCATCGCGCCGCTGTCGATCAGCGCCTCGTGCAGCAGCGGCAGCATGCCGTCGGCATCGGCCTCGTCGATGACGAAGGTCAGGTTGAGGTCGTTCGACGACTGCGAGATCAGGTGCACGCGTTCGCGGCCGAACATCGCCCACACGTCCGACAGCTTGTGCAGCAGCGAACGCATGCCGCGGCCGACCAGGGTGATGGCGGTGCACGGGGCGATCACCTTCACCCGGCAGATCTCCGCCAGGTCGGCCGACAGCGCGGCCAGCACGTCGGTATTGACCAGGTTTTCGCTGGGATCCAGCGACACGGTGACGTTGGTCTCCGACGAACCGATCAGATCCACCGACAGGCCATGCTTCTTGAACCGCGCAAACACGTCGGCCAGGAAGCCGACCTGCTGCCACATGCCGATGCCTTCCATCGACACCAGCACGATGCCGTTGCGGCGGCTGACCGCCTTCACGCCCGGCACGGTGACGGCATTGCCGTCGATGGTCGTGCCCGGCAACTCGGGACGTTCGGTGTCCAGGATGGCCATGGCCACGCCGGCGTCGCGGCAGGGCTTGATCGAGCGCGGGTGCAGCACCTTGGCGCCGGTGGTCGCGATTTCCTGCGCTTCGTAGTAATCCAGTCGCGTCAGCAGGCGCGCATCGGGCACTTCGCGCGGATTGGCGCTGAACATGCCGGGCACGTCGGTCCAGATCTCCACGCGTTGCGCACCGAGCAGGGCGCCGAAGTACGCCGCCGATGTGTCCGAGCCGCCACGGCCCAGGATGGCCGTGCCGCCATCGGCATGGCGCGAGATGAAGCCCTGCGTCAGCAGCATGCGATTCGCCTGGCCGGCGAAGGCGCGCCGCCAGTCCTGGTCCGGCGCGGTATTGCACGACACCGACAGGCGCTGCGCCCACGGGCTCTGGTTGGGCAGGAAGTTGGCCTGCAGCCAGTGCCGTGCGTCCACCCAGCCGAAGTCCAGGCCCTGCGCGCGCAGGTAGGCGACACCCAGCGTGGACGACAGCAGTTCGCCCTGCCCCAGCACCTCCGCCTGCCAGTCCAGCGTGCGGCTCGCGGCACGGGCATCGGTCAGCAGGTTGCGCAGCGCGGCCAGGCGGTCGCCTAGCACGGCATCGGCGTCCAGCTCGAGTTCCGAGAGGAATTCGCGATGGCGCTGTTCCAGTTTGGCCACGCGTTCGGCGCTGTCGGCCGCGCCGTCGGCGATGGCGGTCAGCTCGTTAGTGACGCCGGACAATGCCGACACCACGACCAGCACGCGCGCGCCCTGTTCGTCCGCCCGCTGTTTCGCCAGTTTGCCGATCGTGTTCCAGCGGTGGCGACGCGACACGGAGGTGCCGCCGAACTTGAGGACGATCCAACGATCAGACGCGGGGGTGGCAGAGGGCATGGATAGAATGGGGAGGGAGGCCCGAACCCTTCGGGCGTGAACCGTCGATTCTAGCCGAAGCCCCCGCGCGCGACCGGACCGTACCGCATGCAACGAACCTCCCATCGCTACCTGCAGGTCGACGTCTTCGCCGACCGCCCCGGCGCGGGCAATCCGCTGGGCGTCGTCCTGGATGCGGAGGGATGGAACACGGCGCGCATGCAGGCATTCGCTGCCTGGACCAATCTGTCCGAGACGATCTTCTTCCTGCCCCCGACCACGCCCGACGCCAGCTACCGCATCCGCATCTTCACCCCGCGGCAGGAACTGCCGTTTGCGGGGCACCCGAGCGTCGGCGCCGCCTGGGTCGCCCTGGAGGCCGGCCTGATCGATGACGCGGACAAGCTGCTACAGCAGTGTGCGGCCGGCCTGCTGCCGGTCCGCATCGACGGCAACGGGCACCAGCGGGCGATCCGGTTGCGGGCGCCGCGCGCACGTCCCGTCGATGCTGCGGCATCGCCTGCCCTCCTCCACGCCGTGGCCGCCCGCCTTCCCATCGCCGGCCTGCCTCTCGCGCTCTGGAACAACGGACCTTCCTGGTGGCTGGTGGAACTGGAGGACGCCGACGCCGTCCGACGTCTGGCGCCCGACCTGCCCGCCATCGCCGCGCTGACGCAGGCCACCGCGGCCGTCGGCCTGGCGGTCTTCGGCCGCACGCCAGCAGGCACCGACCATGATCTCGCCGTGCGCGCCTTCTGCCCGGCCGACAACATCCCGGAAGATCCGGTCACCGGCAGCGTCAACGCGTGTATCGCCGCGGCCCTGCATGCGGCCGGTGCCCTCCCGGGCCAGGGCGGACGCTATATCGCCAGCCAGGGGCGCGAACTCGGCCGCGACGGTCGCGTCGCCTTGCAGGTGGACGATGAAGGCGAGGCCTGGATCGGCGGCCAGGTGCAGGCGGTCATCGACGGCCGGGTGACTTGGTAAGCTGCGCAGCCCCCACGCGACAACATCCCCCATGACCCTCCGCCGTTACGTCCAACTGGACGTCTTCGCCGACCGCCCCGGCGCCGGCAATCCGCTGGCCGTCGTCCTCGATGCGGCTGGCCTGGATGACGCCGCCATGCAGGCCATCGCCCGCTGGACGCGACTGCCGGAAACCACCTTCGTGTTCGCCCCCACGCAGCCGGGCGCCAGCTATGCCGTGCGCATGTTCACTCCGCGTCGCGAAGTGCCGTTCGCCGGCCATCCGAGCGTCGGCACGGCGCATGTCGTGCTCGATGCCGGACTCGCCGCGCCGGTCGACGGCCTGCTGATGCAGGAAGGTGCGGTCGGTGTGCTGCCGTTGCGGGTTGATGATGACGGCACCACGCGCACCATCGCCGTGCGCACCCCGCGCGCGCAGGTGGTGAAGGTGGGCGACCCCGCGAACGATACGGGCCTGCGCGCCGCGCTTGCGAACCTGCCCGCCGGTGAACTTCCGCCCGCGCTGGTCGACGGCGGTCGCCGCTGGTGGCTGGCCGAGGTGCGCGACGAGGCCACGCTGCGCGGTGCCACGCCGGACTGGGACGCCATCGGCGCGCTCGCCCGTGCCACCGAGAGCATGGGCGTCTGCGCCTATGCGCGCACGCCAGGCCAGGAGTACGACCTGGCCGTGCGCGCCTTCGTCGGTGCGCCGGCCGCGTTCGAGGACGCCGCCTCCGGTGCCGCCAACGCGACGCTGGCCGCGTGGCTGGCCTCGCGCGATGCGCTGCCCGGGCGCGACGGCCGCTACGTCGTCAGCCAGGGTCGCGAAGTCGGTTACGACGCCCGCCTGCAGCTGCGTGTGGACGAAGCCGGCGACGTATGGTCCGGCGGCCACGTGCGCACCATCGTGAACGGCGAGATCGACTGGTAACGGAACCCGCTTCCTGTGGGAGCGACGTGAGTCGCGAATGCACGGTCTTCGACAACGCCAGCGGCAACGGGAGGCGGGGAGCGATCGCGACTGACGTCGCTCCCACAAAAGCTGACCCTACTCCGCCTCGTAGACCGCCTTGCCATCGACCCAGGTCGAGCGCACGTGCAAGTCGTCGAGCTGTTCGCCCGGAATCGCCAGCGGGTCTTCGTTGAGGATGACGAAATCCGCGCGCAGGCCGGGCGCCAGCCGGCCGACGCTCGCTTCATCGTGTGCCGCCCAGGCCGCATCGGCGGTAAAGCCGCGCAGTGCCTCGCTGGCGCTGAGACGCTCTTCGGCGCGCCAGCCACCGGCTGGATGATCGTGCGCGTCCTGCCGCGTAACCGCCGCATGCAGACCGCGCCGCGGATCGACCGATTCGACCGGAAAATCCGACCCCAACGCCAGCTTCACGCCACTGCCCTGCAACCGTTGCCAGGCATAGGCGCCGGTGATGCGCACCGGGCCCAGGCGATCCTGCGCCCAGGGCATGTCGGAGGTGGCGTGGGTCGGCTGCATCGAGGCGATCACGCCCAGCGCGGCGAACCGCGGGAACTCCTCCGGCGCCACCACCTGTGCATGCTCGATACGCCAGCGATGGTCGGTCTTCGCGGCATCGCCCAGCACGCGCTGGTAGGCATCCAGAACCAGCCGGTTGCCGCGGTCGCCGATCGCGTGCGTCGCCACCTGCACGCCGCACCCGCGTGCCTTGCGCATGGCCGACTCCAGCGCCGCCGGCTCGGTGACCAGCAGGCCACGGTTGCCTGGGTCGTCGCTGTAATCCTCCAGCAGGGCGGCACCGCGGCTGCCCAGCGCACCATCCGCGTACAGCTTCACCCCGCGCATCTGCAGGCGACCGCCCGCATGACGGTAAAGGCCGGTGGAACAGAGATCGTCCAGCGCGTCGCTGTCGCCATCGGCATAGGCCTCGATGCGCAGCGGCAGGCGCCGTTCGTCGGCGAGCTGCTTCATCAGCGCCAGGTCCGCGCGCGACACGCCCATGTCGTGGACGCCGGTCAGACCGTTGCGCACCGCCGCCTGGGTCGCCTTTTCCAGCGCCTGACGGCGATACGACGCGTCCGGCGCCGGCACCACCGCGCCCACCAGTGCCATGGCGGCATCGATGAAGACACCGCTGGGCTGGCCATCGATGCGTTCGATACGACCACCGTCCGGCTGCCAGTCGCCATCCAGCGGACGCGGCGCCTTCGCCGCCGCTGCGCGCAGCGCCGCGCTGTTCGCCCAGCCCGCATGGCCATCCACCCGCTCGAGCCAGACAGGGCGGTCGGGAAACGCGGCATCGAGATCGGCGGCGGTGGGGAATGTCTTCCCTGGCCAGTCGTTCTGGTCCCAACCTCCACCCAGCAACCACGCATTCGGGGGAAGCTGCTGCTCGAACGCACGCAATCGCGCGATCACCTCGGCCTTGTCGCGCGCATCCACCAGGTCGGCGCGCATCAGCGCGTAACCCAGCCCCATCACGTGGCCATGCGCATCGATCAGACCGGGGATGACCGTCTTACCGGCGGCGTCGATGCGTTTCGCGTCGGGATAGCGAGCCAGCAACTCACTGGCGCCGCCGACCGCCAGGATGCGGCCCTGCGCATCCCAGGCCATGGCTTCGACCACCGGCCGCGCGGGATCGGACGTGTGCACGCGCTTCGCCGTCACCACCTGTACCTGCGCCTGCACCGCGCCGACGCACACCAGCAACCCGCCCATTCCCCATGCCAGACGCCGCATGCCGCACTCCCGTCGTGATCCAGCGCGGGACTATGCGCGGTGGCGCGCGCGACGGCAACGCCGACAAGAAAGGGGCCTTGCGGCCCCTCCCCTGCAATCCCTTGCCTGCACTGCGGCTCCCGCTCCAGGCGGGCTCACTCGGGACGCACGTCGACCCGCACGCGCATGCGGTCGCCGGGGTGGTAACCGGTGCGGGTGTGGTAGGTACGACCACCGTACTCGTAGGTGACGTCGTAACCGGAGACGCGCCCATCGCCGTAGTAGTCGTCACCGTAACGGCCGTCGCTCGCCGGAACGGGATCGCAGACGCGCACCTGGCCACGCTGTACCTGACGGTTGCGCTGGCTGTTGTCGTAGATGGACCGGCCGGCCATGCCGCCGACCATCGAACCGACCGCGGTGCCGACGTAGCGACCGCTGCCGTCGCCGACCTTGCTGCCCAGCACCGCGCCGGCGATGCCGCCGATGACCGTGGCCACCGTACGTCCGGCCTCGGTGCCGCCGGCGGTCCTGCGCCGGTCGCCATATCCGTCCTCGCCGTAGACGTCGCGGTAGTCGCCATTGTCGTAGACATCGCCGTAGACGTCGTCGCGATAGCCGTCGCGCGCATGGACGTCGTCGGCATCGCGGTAGTAGCACCGTTGCGAGGTCGTGCTTCGCGTATCGCGGTAACCCCCCTCGATGACGGGGTCGACGCGGACGACGCGTGCGTAGTCGTAGTAGGGTTCGGCGCCGTCGCGGTCGGACGTGCCGTACTGCTGCGAGGTCTGCGCGGATGCCACGCCGGCGGCCAGCAGGCCCACGGCCATCACGGCGGCGGAAAGACGCTTCATGTCGGGTACTCCCCCACGCCGGATTGGCGTGGACGCATGCTCGGCCCGTCCGGGTGAAATCGGGCTGAACTCAACCCGCCTGAACCGTGCGGTTTAGCCATTCGACAGTTTGTCCGGCGACGCCGGACGCGTGCCGATCCAGCAGGGGCCCGACATGCGAAGGAGAAACCGTTTGCAGCACCTCGGACGACCATGCGGTCGCCATGGCGGAAGGAATCGCCGGCGGGACGTCGTCGTCGACCTGCGACAGCACGAACAGCGCCGGGCACGCGGGCCGCGCGACCCCGTCGCCCGCATACGCATGACGCAGCACCGCGCCGGATTCGTCGCGCCAGCGGCGGAAGGCGAACAGTGCAGTCGCCTCGTCGGTGTCCGGCAAAGCACGCCGCGTCCCGTCGAGGCGCGCATGGCGGCGCCACGGCACGACATCCGGCCAGGTACGCGGCGCCAGCGCGGCATGCCAGGGTGCCGGCGGCAGTGGGTTCACCAGCACCACGGCATCCGCGGCCACGGCGACATGCAGCGCCAGCAGGCCGCCCAGGCTGGCACCGATCACCACGCGCGGGCGCGGCAACGCCAGCAGCGCCTCGCGCGCCTGCTGCAGGTAGTCGTCGAAGCCGGTGGCCACCAGTCCCGCCGCCACCGGCTGCAGATCCGGCGCGGACACGACGATGCCGGCCGCCTCGAACACGCCGCGCCACACGTTCCACTCCCACCCGCCGCCACCGGCGCCATGCACCAGCAGCGCGGCCTTTACCGCCGTCAAAGCAGCGTCGCCTCCAGCGAGACCGGCACCGACAGCGCGCGCGAGATCACGCAGCCCGCCTTCGCCTGTTGCGCGATCTCCTCGAACTGCGCCGCGCTGATGCCCGGCACGCTGGCCGACACCGTCAGCTTGATGCCGGTGACGGTCGGGCCCGGGTCCATGCCGGGTTCCATCGTCGCTTCGGCCCGCGTCTGCAGCTTGTCGGGGGTGAAGCCGGCCTTGCCGAGCACCGCCGACAGCGCCATGGTGAAGCAGCCGGCATGCGCGGCCGCCAGCAGCTCTTCCGGGTTGGTGCCCTTCTCGTCGCCGAAGCGGGTCTTGAAGGAATAGTTCTGGCCTTCGAACAGGCCGCTCTGCGGCGTACTCAGCGTGCCCTTGCCGGACTGCAGGTCACCGCTCCACACCGCATCCGCGTAACGCTTCAAAGCCATGGTCGTGCTCCATCGGGTCAGGGGACGCGCAGCGTACACCCGGAGATGTTCACGCCATGTTCCGCACTGCGGCTTGACCCCGCCCACCCGCATGCCGATGCTGGCCGTCCGCCATGACCGCCCGCCGAGCGCCACGCTCACGGGATGCGCTCTGCCCGGACAGCCATGACGGCCCTTCGACCCCAACCCTCGGGAGGAACGGCCTCATGTCGTACAGCACGCAACAGATCCGCAACGTGGCCCTGGCGGGCCACCCCGGCGCCGGCAAAACAACCTTGTTCGAAGCCCTGCTGCATGCCGGCGGCGCCCTCCAGGTGGCAGGCACCATCGAACGCGGCACCACCGTGTCGGACCACGACCCGATCGAGAAGGCCCGCGGCCACTCCATCGACACCGCCATCGCCAGCACCGACCACGGCGGCATGCACGTCAACCTGATCGACACCCCGGGCTATCCGGAATTCCGCGGCCCGGCACTGTCGGCGTTCTCCGCGGTGGATACCGCGCTGATCGTGGTCGATGCCGATACCGGCGTGGCCCACGGCACCCGCCGCCTGATGGAACGTGCCCGCGAGCGCAATCTGTGCCGCGCCATCGTCATCAACAAGATCGACCATGAGGGCGCCGACGCAGCCGGCGTGCTGGCCGCGCTGCGCGAGGAATTCGGTCCCGAGGTGCTGCCGCTCAACCTGCCTGCGGACGGAGGCAAGGCCGTGATCGACTGCTTCGGGCAATCGGCCGGCGAATCCGATCTCGGCCCGGTCACCGACTGGCACCAGAAGATCATCGACCAGGTGGTCGAGATCAACGAGACGGTGATGGAGCATTACCTGGACCTGGGCGAAGGCGGCCTGTCCGGCGAGGAGCTGCACGACGCCTTCGAACAGTGCCTGCGCGAAGGACATCTGGTGCCGGTGTGCTTCGCATCCGCGCGCACCGGCGTCGGGGTGAAGGAACTGCTGGACGTGGCCGAGCGGCTGTTCCCGAATCCGGCCGAAGCCAATCCGCCGCCGTTCGTGAAGCTCAACGGCAGCGGACCGCAACCGGTCCAGGCGGTACCGGATCCGCGCGCGCACGTCATCGCCGATGTCTTCAAGATCGTCAACGACCCCTTCGTCGGCAAGCTGGGCATCTTCCGCGTCTACCAGGGCACGCTGAAGAAGGACACGCAGCTGTTCGTCGACGACGGCAAGAAGCCGTTCAAGGTCGGCCATCTGTTCAAGCTGAAGGGCAAGGACCACGTGGAAGTCGACCAGGCCATCCCCGGCGATATCGCGGCGGTGGCGAAGGTGGACGACCTGCATTTCGACGCGGTGCTGCACGACAGCCACGACGAGGACCACATCCACCTGGCGCCGGTGGCATTCCCGAAGCCGATGTTCGGCCTGGCGATCGAGGCGGCCAGCAAGGGCCAGGAGCAGAAACTGTCCATCGCCCTGCAGAAGCTGGCCGAAGAGGATCCGGCCTTCGTCGTCGAGCACCAGCCGGAGTTGAACGAAACCGTCATCCGCGGCCTCTCCGACCTGCACCTGCGGGTGATGCTGGAACGACTGAAGGAACGGCACGGCGTGGAGGTGAAGACTCGGCCGCCGCGGATCGCCTACCGCGAGACCATCGGCGCCAAGGCCGAAGGCCACCACCGCCACAAGAAGCAGACCGGCGGCGCCGGCCAGTTCGGCGAGGTGTCGCTGCGCATCGAGCCGCTGCCGCGCGGCGGCGGCTTCGAATTCGTCGACGAGGTGAAGGGCGGCACGATTCCGGGCCAGTTCCTGCCGGCGGTGGAGAAAGGCGTGCGCCAGGTGCTGGGCAGCGGCGCCATCGCCGGCTACCCGCTGCAGGACCTGCGGGTGGTCGTGCACGACGGCAAGCACCATGCGGTGGACAGCAAGGAAGTGGCCTTCGTCGCTGCCGGCAAGAAGGCCTTCCTCGACGCCATCGCCAAGGCGCGGCCGCAGGTGCTGGAGCCGGTGGTCGACCTGGAAGTGGCCGTATCCGAAGCGCAGGTCGGCGACATCACCGGCAATCTTGCGGGCAAGCGCGCCCGCATCAACGGGACCGACACGGTGCGCGGCGAGATCGTGGTGAAGGCGCAGGTACCGCTGGCGGAACTGGAAGGTTATGCGGCCGAACTGAAATCGATGACCGCGGGCCAGGGGCGCTACAGCCTGGACTTCAGCCACTACGAACCTGTCCCGCCCGCCGTGCAGCAGAAGCTGGTGGAGGCCTACAAGCCGCGGCACGACGACGAGTGAGTCGCGCGGACGGTGCGGCATCCGGTCGCGGTGGAACGCGAGGGATGCCGCCTGCGCTGCATCGGGGAAAGGTGATTCCGTCATGCCGACAGGCGATTTCCGACATGCGGCGACGGGAAATTGCGAAAAAACCGAAAAAAAAGGCATTTCAGGGCCTTCCTGCCCTTGGCGCCGCCAGTTCTTTGCCCTACATTTCGCTTGCCGATGCGATCGGCCCGATTACCCAACCACTCGACAGTAGAGACAGGACACATGGCAAAGAGCACCAAGAAGGCCGCGCCGAAGAAGGCCGCCAAGAAAGCTGCACCGAAGGCCGCCGCCAAGCCGGCCGCGCCGAAGCCGATCAAGGAAGCGCTGAGCAAGTCGGGCCTCGTCGCCCACATCGCCGAAGCCACCGCCGTCGCCGCCAAGGACGTCCGTGCCGTGCTGGCCTCGCTGGAAAGCGCCGTCCACGCCTCGATCAACAAGAAGGGCGCCGGCTCCTTCACCCTGCCGGGCCTGCTGAAGATCACCGCCGTCAACGTGCCGGCCAAGCCGAAGCGCAAGGGCATCAACCCGTTCACCAAGGAAGAGCAGTGGTTCGCCGCCAAGCCCGCCTCGGTGAAGGTCAAGGTGCGCCCGCTGAAGAAGCTGAAGGACGCCGCAGCCTGATCGCTGCGCTTCCACAGGTTGCACGAAGGGACGGCCTGGCCGTCCCTTCTTTTTTGCGCAGAGCGGAGCGGCCTGCTCCGCTGCCGCCGCGTCCGGGTTGCGGACGCCTGCAGCAGGCATGACGGCGATCCGGCAAGCCCGACGCCGCCCATCCCTGCCATCCGTCACCCTTGTCCCGACCGCCGGACGCCCTCAGATCGACAGGACCTCCGTCCACGCAAGGTAACGCACGCATGAAGATCCAGGGCTTCCTCGACCATCTGCTGAAATCCTCCAGCGGCACCGGCAGCGTCCTCAACGCCGACTTCGGCAAGGGCGCGATCTCCGGCGGCGCGCTGGGCCTGCTGCTGGGCAAGAACAAGACCACCCGCAAGCTGGCCACCTATGGCGGCCTGGCGGCGATCGGCGTGATGGCCTATCGCGCGTACGGCGAGTACAAGCAGCAGCAGGGCGGGTTCGCGGCAGGCGCGACGCCGCAGACGGTCGACCGCCTGCCGCCGCCACAGGCGGAACTGCACAGCCAGGCCATCCTCACCGCGCTGGTCGCGGCGGCGAAAGCCGATGGCCATATCGACGCGCGCGAACGTGAGGTGATCGAGGGCGAGTTCGCCCGCCTCGGTACCGATGGCGAGGTGCAGCAGTGGCTGCATGCCGAACTGGAAAAGCCGCTGGACCCGGCCGAGGTGGCGCGTGCCGGCAGTACGCCGGAGATCGCGTCGGAAATGTACCTGGCCAGCCTGATGGTCGCCGACGACCAGAGCTTCATGGAGCGCGCGTACCTGGATGAGCTGGCCAGGCAACTGAAGCTGGATCCGTCGCTGAAATCCCAGCTGGAACGCCAGCTGGCGCAGATGAAGACCGCCTCGCCCTGACCCGCATGGCACGACCGGCCGTGCGCCGCCTGCGGCGCCTCGCATGGACGATGCTGTGGCTGGCGGCGCTGGCCCTGCTGCTCGCGTGGGCATGGGGCCGGCCGTTCATGGCCGCCTCGCGCATGCTGTGGGACATCTCGCGCGCATCGCCGCCGATCGAGCTGCCCGTACCCGTGCAAGGCGTGCGGGCGCGGCAGATCGCCGATACCTTCGGTGCGCCCCGCGGCCGTGACCGCACGCACCAGGGCGTGGACATCTTCGCCAAGCGCGGCACACCGATCACCAGTGCGACGCGCGGCATCGTGGTGTCGGTGCGCGACGGCGGACTGGGCGGGAAACAGGTGTGGGTGCTGGGCCCGGGCCGGGAGCGTCATTACTACGCCCACCTCGACGACTGGGCGGCGGATCTGTCCACCGGCCAGGTCGTGCAGCCCGGCGACGTGCTCGGCTACGTGGGCACCACCGGCAACGCGCAGGGCACGCCGCCGCACCTGCACTACGGCATCTATGGCACCCAGGGCGCCTACGATCCGCTGCCCCTGTTCAAGGCGCGTGCGGCGGCCGTCGACTGAACCGCGGCGCCGCTCGACGGAACAGTCCATCGCGGCGAAGGCCCTCGTTCCACCCCGGACACAGGCCTATCTTGGAGACGTCCCCGCCGCGCCAGCTCCGCCGCCATGCCCAACGACGCCCACCGCTACCGCATCACCGTGACGCCGATCGAGCGCGACGGCCAGCCCTGCCAGGGGCGTTGCACCATCGAATTCGAACATGCCTGCGATGACGACTGGATGCGCATCCTCGAGGCCGTCCAGCGCCAGCGTGGCCTTACCGGCGACGAGCGCGCCGCGCTGGTGGTCGGTACCAAGCTGCTCAGCGGCCTGATGCTGGACCACCGCAAGGACGCCGACGACCTGTTCGCTGCGTTGCGTCCGCACATGGGCGAGTTCATCGCCTCGTTGAAGGCGCGCGGCCGCGACGCCGGCTGACACCACGCCCGGGCCACGCCAGCCTCCTAGCGATGAAAGCCCGCCATGCCGACGAAGCGCGCACGCTCGAGGACATTCCCAACATCGGGCGGTCCATCGCGGGCGATCTGCGCGGCATCGGCATCGCCCACCCGCATGACCTCGTGGGCCAGGACCCGTATGCGCTCTACCGGCGCGTGAACGAAACCACTGGCCAGCGCCACGACCCCTGCCTGTGCGACTGCTTCATCGCCGCGGTACGCTTCATGGAAGGCAGCGGACCGGTGCCCTGGTGGCACTACACCGCCGAGCGCAAACGACACTTCCGGCAGCCTGCCGGTTAGCCCTTGGACAGGCAGCGCCGGCTAAGGTGCGGCGACCCGTCACGGAGCTCTCCATGCGTACACGCCGACGCTTCCTGGTCGCCGCCCTCGCCGGCACCGCCACGCTCGCCCTCGCCGGCTGCGAAACGCTCAATACCGTCACCGGCCTGCTGGGCAACCAGATCAACTTCACCCAGCCGCAGCTGCAGCGTTATCTGAACCAGAGTTTCCCTCGCGAGTTCGACAAGCTCGGCGGGCTGGTGTCGGCCACGCTGACGAATCCGCGGCTCAGCATCCCCTCTGGCGACGATCGCCTGCGACTGGACTTCGACATCGGCGTCAGGGCGTTGGGTGCGCGCGATGTCAGCCGCGGGCACTTCGCGCTGGCCAGTCGGCTGCGCTACGACCCCGCCACCCGCGGCCTGCACCTGGACAACCCGGAGATCCTGTCGGTCGACGTCCCCGGCAGCGGCTCGCTGATGTCCGGCGGTACGCGGCAGCTGGTCAATACCGTGCTGGCCGAGTACGCGCGCAGCGAGCCGGTCTACCGGATCGACAACGACATCCTGCAGCGCCTGCCCGCCAGCAAGCGGATCGGCGGCACGCAGATCGAGAACGGCCGCGTGGTCATCCACCTGCAGTGAGGTAGCCCGATGAAAACCCTGATCGCCCGCTTCGCCCTGCTCTCCGCGCTGCTGTTGCCATCGCTGGCGATGGCCGACAGTGGCAACGTGCTGCGCTTCGACGCTTCGCACCTGCAAGCCGCTGCGCGCAGTGGCTTTCCACTCGAGCATGCGCTGCTGGAGGGCTTCGCCTCGCTCACCCTGAGCGACCCGCAGGTACGCATTCCCGTGCCGGGCGAACGCCTGCAGTTGCAGATGGACTACGACGTGATGCTGGCCAGTGGCGACCGCCTGGAGAACGGCAACGTGGTGGTCAGCAGCGGCCTGCGCTACGACCCGGCGACGCGTGGCCTGCACCTGGTCGACCCGGTGCTGGAGCACCTGGGGACCGCCGCGGCGGGTCGCGGCCTGCCGGGCGGCTCGCGCGAGGCGTTGCAGCAGCTAATCCGCGAATACGCGAACAGCCGCCCCCTCTACCGGCTGACCGAGGACGACCTGGCGCAGGTGCCGGGGACGCTGGCCGCCGACGCCGTCCGCATCGACGACGGCCAGGTGGTGATCACCCTGCAGCCCGCGGCGACCCGCTGACCTCCCGCCCGGTCAGATCTCGAACCGGTAGCTGAGCTTGACCACCAGCTGCTCGTCGTCGCGCAGGCGCAGGCTGTCCTGCAGCAGGCCATCCACGCCTTCCGTGCCGGTGCGCTGCTCGTAACCACCGCGTGCGTACACCACGTACAGGTAGGACAGCGGCGCCAGTTCGTAGCGGTAGCGGATCTGGAAGCCCAGGTTGCGCACGCTGAAGTCGTCCACCGCGTCGGCCGTCGCCACGGCATGGCCGCGCGGATCGAAGCGCCAGGCATCGTGCACGCGCGCATCCAGCGCGATGGCCTGCATCTTCACCCGCAGCTCGTGGCGCGGATCGATCACCCAGTCCAGGCCGGCATTGAGGTCGAGCTGGCGACGGGTGAACCCGCCCACCAGGTCTTCGCGCTGCCATACCAGCCAGTCGGGGCTGTAGATCGCGTAGCCGCCGGCGTAGACACTGAAGGCATCGTTGACGAAATAGGTCGCGGTATACCCCAGGCCCGCGCCGGCCTTGCGGTTGCCCGCCAGTCCGCCGGTGAACGCCTCGAGTTCGGTTTCGTGCGCCCAGTCGCCCTTGCGCGGCCGTTCGTACTCGAAGTAGGTGTTGAAGTTCGCCGGCATCCTCACCACGCCGTTGCCGCGCAGCAGCGTGTCGTTCAGGCCGGCGCTGTTGACGTTGATCTGCGCGTACTCGTAGCTGCCGTCGCGCAGCTGGCCTTCCCGGCTCATGCGGAACTGGTCGTTGAGCTTGTCGCCGTGGTTGTTGTGGCTGCTGCTGACGCGCCAGCGCCAGTCCTTCGATGCGTACCGCGACGCCTCCGGCAGGCCGGTGAAGCGCTTGCGCAGTTCCCAGTGCAGGTAGTTGGTGCTGTTGCGCGACAGGTAACCGAAGTCGTTGAGCTGCAGGTCGTTGCCGAAGTGCATGGCGATCCACTGCTGGCGCCAGCCGCGGTCCATCTCGTAGTCGGCCCAGACGGTCGCGCCGACATCGTCGGTGTCGGTCCCGGCCTGCGCGATGCGGCTGCCCAGCAGGCGCGTGCGCACGTTCCAGCGCGCGGTCGGCCGCCAGTTGTGGTCCACGCCCAGCACGGTGGCCTCGCGGTCGCGCCAGGGATCGTCCACGCGGGTCAGCATCGCGCCGACGTTCTGCGTTTCGAAGTCGCGCACCAATCGCAGTGCGTGGTAACTGCGCCCGGTAGTGCCATCCTCGTCGGCCGAGAACAGACCGTAGTTGACCTTGCCCAGGCTGCCGTTCAACTTCACCGCCGCGGTGATGTCGCCCGTGCTGCCCACGCGCCGGGTGTAGAGCTGCTGGCTGTCGTCCGACGGTGTGGTCAGTTCGAAGATGCCCTGGTTCTCGGTGAAGAACGGCCGCTTGTCGCTGATGAAGGTCTCGGTGGCGCTGAAGTTGACGACCAGGTCGTCGGCCTCGACCTGGCCGAAGTCGGGCTTCAGCGTGGCGGTCAGCTGGAATCGGCCGTTCGGCTTCCAGAACAGGTCGGCGCCGGCGTTGAGGTCGGCACGGTCGCCGACGTTGTCGTACAGGCCCGACACGAACGGCGTGACGGCGAGCAGCGACTGGTCGTAGCGCGGCACGGTGACCGGCGCGAAGTCGGACAGGAAGCGGGGGCGCTCGAAGCTGGCCTGCGGCCACGCCATGCGCTCGCCGGTGGCGCCGATCACGCGCGCCAGGAACACCTTGAGCGTACGTTGGCCATCGGTGCCGTCGCGCATCGGCGCGGTGTGCCACGGGATCAGCAGTTCGACCGACCAGCCCTGTTCGTCCTCGCTGATCGCGTGGCGCCACTGGCCGTCCCAGTCGCTGCTGAACTGGTTTTCGTTGGTGATGATCTCATCGGCGATGCCGCCGGTCGAACTGACGGTGAAGGCATAACCGGTGCGGCCGTCGCCGTCGAAGTCGATGAAGGCGTTGATCCTGTCCACCTGCGCGTCAAAATCGCGCTGCACTTTCTGCCGCGTGCGCGGCACGCTGGCCGGGTGCGTGGCGCGGAAGGCGATGGCCAGACCGTCCGGCGTGGCGAGTACCCAGCCCTCGGTCGGCAGCGAGCCGGGCTCGCCGGTCAGCGGCTGGGTCTTGCGGAAATCGGTGACGTGGCGCGCGCCCTGCCATTCGGCGGGGTCGATGCGGCCGTCGATCTCGACGGCGTGGACGGCACTGCAGGGGAGCGCCAGCGCGAGCGCGCAGGCAAGGCGGGAGAGGGTCATGGCGGGCGGGTGGTGGTCCGGTGCGCGCAAGGTAGCGATGGAAATCACGGACCACACCTGCCTTCGGTCATTTCAACCTTCGGCGTTCCTGCGGCATCCGTGCCTGTGAGGGCGTACCGGCGTCAGCGGCCCTTCTTGGGTTGCAGCATCGTCCCGGTGCACTTCTTGCTGCCGCAGCGGCAGGCCCAGATCTTCTTCAGGCGGGCGGTATGCGGCTCGGCCAGCACGATGCCGTAGTTGTAGGTCAGTTCCTCGCCGGGCTTGATCGCGCGGATCGCCTCGATGAAGACCTTGTCCTTCTTACGGTTCTTGCCGTCGTGCTCCTCGATCACCGCCTCGCAGTTCGGATCGCAGCTGTGGTTGATCCAGCGTGCCTTGTTGCCCTTGTGGTTCGCGTCGATGACGTAGTCGTCGTTGAGCGTGAAGAGGAAGGTGTGGCCGGAATCGACGTCGCCGGTGTCGTCCTCATCCACTTCCTCGTGGGTGCGGCGCTTGCCCTTGTACTCCACCACGCGCTCGCCCTTCTCGATCGGGGCGATGGCGAACACGCCGTTGCCGTGGATGTCGGATTGGCGGGCTTCGATCTTGCGGGGCATGCGGCGTCCAGGGAGCAGGTAGAGGCGGGATTCTCGCCCAAGCGTGCGGGATTCCCAAATCCCGGCCTGAATCGCGACTGGCGACCGCGTGGCCGGTCCGCGCCGGGCCGCGCGTTCGATGGCGCATTCCCCTTGCACAGCCGTGGCCATGCGTCCGATCCGCCTCCCGATGTTTCCCGCCCTGGTGCTGGCCCTGGCCGCCTGCCAGCCCGCGTCGCCGCGCGTCGTGGCGGCGCTGCCCGCCCCGTCGCTGTCGGACGCCGACCTGCTCGCGCGCGGCGAGTACCTCGTGCGCATCGGCGGATGCAACGACTGCCACACGCCCGGGTATGCGGAATCCGGCGGCACGGTCGCCAGGGACACGTGGCTGGTCGGTTCGCCGATGGGCTTCCACGGACCGTGGGGCACCACCTATCCCAGCAACCTGCGGCTGCGCATGCAGCAGCTGACCGAGGCGCAGTGGATGGAGTACAGCGCCAGCCTGCGCACGCGACCGATGATGCCCGACTTCGCCGTGCGCGCCATGAGCGAGGACGACCGCCGCGCGATCTACCGGTTCGTCCACGCGCTGGGCGCCGCCGGTCAGCCGGCACCCGAGGCGCTGCCACCCGGGAAGACACCGCCTGCGCCCTACCTGGGCCTGGTATTGCCGGCCGCCCCGCAGGCTGCAGCCGGCCAGTGAAGACGCCGCATCAACCCCAGGACCCGTGCCCGCCGATCACCCAGAACAGGGCGAAGGCGAGACCGAACACCGTCCAGAACAGGTTGCCGAGTCCGCGGAATACCTTCACCGCCAGGTAGACGCCGCCGATGGCCAGCAGGACCCGCCACAGGAAGCGCTGGTCCAGGCCGCGTGCGGACGGGGCGGTATCGGAGTGGCCGTGCATGGTGCTCATGGAGAATCCTTCGATCGGTGGCAGTCCGGAAGTGGACGCTGCCTATGTTCCCGATCCCATCGCCCCTCCATCAGTCGCAGCCGTCAGCCATCACGGGTGACATCCGTCAGGTCATCCGCCGCCGCTGAACGGGGAAAACCTCAGGGTTTGAGCGCGACGGCGTGAAAGCGTACAATTTCGGTACGTTTTCCGGACCTTCCCTCCCCGATGCTCCGTGTCACCAAGCTCACCGACTACGCCACCGTGGTCCTGACCGTGCTCGCCGCCCGACCGGGCGAGGTGCTCAGCGCGTCCGATCTGGCCGACCACTCCGGCCTGGAGACGCCCACCGTCAGCAAGGTGCTCAAGCCGCTGGCCCAGGCCGGGCTGGTGGAAGGCCTGCGTGGCGTGCACGGCGGCTACCGCCTGAGCCGGGACGCGGCCGAGATCACCCTGGTGGAGATCGTCGAGGCCATGGAGGGTCCGCTGGCGATGACCGAGTGCAGCCAGAGCGAAAGCCAGTGCGGCATCGCGCAGAAATGCGGTGCGCGCGCCAACTGGCGGTTGATCAACGATGTGGTGGCCGACGCGCTGCGAGGCTTCACCCTCGCCCAGATGGTCGCCCCGCCCCCCTCCTCTTCCGACGACGTGCGCAGGCGACCGATCGCCGTGCAGGTCGCCACCCGCTGAACCGCAGGCAGCCCGATGGCCACCGAGAACGCTGAAATCCTGGAACAGCTGGGACGTCGCTACGACGCCGGCTTCGTGACCGACATCGAATCCGACTCGCTGCCGCCCGGCCTCGACGAGGACGTGGTGCGCGCCCTGTCCGCCAAGAAGGACGAGCCTGAGTGGATGACGGAATGGCGCCTGGCCGCCTACCGCCACTGGCTGACCATGCCGGTGCCTCACTGGGCCAAGCTGAAGATCGCGCCGATCGACTTCCAGGCCATCAGCTACTACTCCGCGCCGAAGGCCAAGTACGCGTCGCTGGACGAGGTGCCTCAGGAACTGCTGGACACCTACGACAAGCTGGGCGTGCCGCTGCACGAGCGCGCGCGGCTGGCCGGCGTGGCGGTCGATGCCGTGTTCGACTCGGTGAGCGTGGGCACCACCTTCCGCAAGGAACTGGCCGAGAAGGGCATCGTGTTCTGCTCGATGAGCGAGGCCATCAAGGAGCATCCGGAGTTGGTCAAGCAGTACCTCGGCAGTGTCGTGCCGGTAGGCGACAACTACTTCGCCGCGCTGAACTCGGCGGTGTTCTCCGACGGCAGCTTCGTGTTCATCCCCAAGGGCGTGCGCTGCCCGATGGAGCTGAGCACCTATTTCCGCATCAATGCCGGCCACACGGGCCAGTTCGAGCGCACGCTGATCGTCTGCGAGGACAAGGCCTCGGTGTCCTACCTCGAAGGCTGCACCGCGCCGATGCGCGACGAGAACCAGCTGCATGCCGCTGTGGTGGAACTGGTGGCGCTGGAAGATGCCGACATCAAGTACAGCACGGTGCAGAACTGGTATCCGGGCGACGAGGAAGGCCGTGGCGGCATCTACAACTTCGTCACCAAGCGCGCCGAATGCCGCGGCGCCCGCAGCAAGGTGGTGTGGACGCAGGTGGAAACTGGCTCGGCGATCACCTGGAAGTACCCGTCCTGCGTGCTGCTGGGCGACGACTCGGTGGGCGAGTTCCACTCGGTCGCGCTGACGCACCACCGCCAGCAGGCCGATACCGGCACCAAGATGATCCACGTGGGCAAGCGCACCAAGTCGAAGATCGTCAGCAAGGGCATCAGCGCCGGCCGTGGCCAGAACACGTACCGTGGCCTGGTGAAGATAGACCGCAACGCCGACGGCGCGCGCAACCACACCCAGTGCGACAGCCTGCTGATCGGCAAGAAGTGCGGCGCGCACACCTTCCCCTACATCGAGGTGAAGAACCCGACGGCGACGCTGGAACACGAGGCCACCACCTCCAAGATCAGCGACGACCAGATGTTCTACTGCCGCGCGCGTGGCATCGGCCAGGAAGACGCCGTCTCCATGATCGTCGACGGCTTCTGCAAGCAGGTCTTCCGAGAACTGCCGATGGAGTTCGCGGTGGAGGCGAAGAAGCTGCTGGAAGTGTCTTTGGAAGGTTCCGTCGGCTAACGCCGACGGAACCTTCCCGGGATACGGGATTGGAGATTCGGGATTCGTAAACGCGCCCCCCCTTCTTCGATTCGGTGCTCCCGCCCCTACGAATCCCTAATCCCGAATCACGAATCACTATGCTCAAGATCGACAACCTCCACGCCAGCGTCGCCGGCAAGGACATCCTCAAAGGCCTGACGCTTGAGGTGAAGCCCGGCGAAGTGCACGCCATCATGGGACCCAACGGCGCCGGCAAGTCCACGCTGGGCAATATCCTGGCCGGCCGCGAAGGCTACGAGGTCACGGCCGGCAGCGTCGAGTTCGACGGCAAGCCGCTGCTGGAACTGGAACCGGAAGAGCGTGCCGCTGCCGGCGTGTTCCTGGCCTTCCAGTACCCGGTAGAAATCCCCGGCGTCAACAACACCTACTTCCTGCGCGCGGCGCTCAATGCACAGCGCAAGGCGCGCGGCGAATCCGAACTGGATTCGATGCAGTTCCTCAAGCTGGTGCGCGAGAAGCTGGCCGTGCTGCACCTGAAGGACGAACTGCTGCATCGTGGCGTCAACGAAGGTTTCAGCGGCGGCGAGAAGAAGCGCAACGAGATCTTCCAGCTCGCCGTGCTGGAACCGAAACTGGCGATCCTCGACGAGACCGACAGCGGCCTGGACATCGACGCCCTGAAGAACGTCGCCGATGGCGTCAACGCGCTGCGTTCGCCCAACCGCGCCTTCCTGGTCATCACGCACTACCAGCGGCTGCTCGACTACATCAAGCCGGACGTGGTGCACGTGCTGGCCGGCGGCCGCATCGTCGAGACCGGCGGCCCGGAGCTTGCGCTGGAGCTGGAACAGCATGGCTACGCCTGGATCAAGGACCGCGTGACGCCGGAGCAGGCAGCGTGATGAGCGCGCTGCTCGATTCACTGGCTGCCACCTTCCAGGGCGATGCCGCACGCCGCGCGGTGCTGGACGAAGCCCTGCGCGACGGCCTGCCGGGCCCGCGCGCCGAAGCCTGGAAGTACACCTCGTTGCGCCAGCTCGAGCGTCGCAGCTTCGCTGCCGCCGACGCGTTGCCGGCGCTCGATCCGATGCTGCTGGCCGACATCCCGGCGCCGCGTGCGGTGTTCGTCAACGGCCGTTACTCGGTGGCGCTGTCGCTGACGACGGACCTGCCGGATGGCGTCAGCGTGCAGTTGCTCTCCGAAGCGCTGGCCGAGGGCGGCGACGCGGCGCGGTTCCTGCAGCGCCGCTTCGAGCGGACCGATGAAGTGTTCGCACGCCTCAACGCCGCGCTGGCGACCGAAGGCGTACTGCTGCGCGCCGAGGCCGATACGCGCAGCGAGCATCCGCTGCACCTGGTCTTCATCGGCACCGGCGACGGCGCGGATCGTGCCTGGCACCTGCGCAACCTGATCGAACTGCGCGCCGGCGCCGCCTTGACGGTTGTCGAGCACCACATCGCGGTCGACGACCATGCGCACTTCATCAATGCGTTGAGCCATGTGCATCTGGCCAAGGACGCGCGCCTGGATCATGCCCGCATCCAGGCAGGCAGCGACCGCGCCACCACCTTCCTGCGCACCGACGCGGTGCTGGCACGCGACAGCGAATACCGGCGCGTGGACCTGGAGCTCGGCGGCGCCCTCGCGCGACATGAGCTGAACGTCCGGCTGGAAGGCGACAACGCACGCCTCGTGGCCAACGGAGTGCTGCTCGCACACGGCCGTCGCCATGTCGACACGCGCCTGGGTATCGACCACATCGGTCGCGACACCGCCTGCGAACTGACGTGGCGTGGATTGGGGGCGGATCGTGGCCGCGCCGTCTTCCATGGCGGCATCCTGATCCGCGAAGGTGCGGACGGCACCGATGCCGCGCTGTCGAACAAGAACCTGCTGCTGTCGGCCAATGCCGAGATCGATACCCAGCCGGTGCTCGAGATCCATGCCGACGAAGTGAAAGCGGCGCATGGCGCGACCGTCGGCCAGCTCGACACGACGGCGATGTTCTACCTGCGCTCGCGTGGCCTGCCGCAGGCCGAGGCGCAGCAACTGCTGACCGCCGCGTTCTGCCGCGAACCGCTGTCGGCCATCGAGGACCCGGGCCTGCGCGATCTGCTGGTGGCGCGCGTCGATGCCGCGCTGGCCGGACTGGGCGTGGCATGAACCACCAGGCCACCCCGGCACCGGCCGGACGCACGATCGACTGGGCGCGCGTGCGTGCGGACTTCCCGCTGCTGTCGCGCCAGGTCAACGGCAAGCCGCTGGTCTATCTGGACAGCGCGAACACGGGACAGAAGCCGGCCTCGGTCATCCAGTCCGTCGACGACTTCTACCGGCAGCACAACGCCAATGTCAGCCGCGCCGTGCATACGCTGGGCACAGAGGCCACCGAAGCCTACGAGGGTGCGCGCAGGACACTGGCGCGCTTCCTCAACGTGCGGCCGGACGAACTGGTGCTGTGCAGTGGCACGACGTTCGCGATCAACCTGGTCGCGTATTCGTGGGCACTGCCGCGACTGACGGCCGGCGACACGATCCTCGTCTCGCGCATGGAACACCATGCCAACATCGTGCCGTGGCAGCTGGTCGCCCAGCGTACCGGCGCGACGATCAAGGTCGCCGAGGTCCGCGACGACGGCACCCTCGACCTCGATGCGCTGCACGCCGCGATGACCGGCGACGTGAAGCTGCTTGCACTCACCCACACCTCGAATGTGCTGGGCACGGTCAACCCGGTGCGCGAGATCTGCCGCGAAGCCCGCAGGCGCGGCATCGTCACCGTGATCGACGGCTCGCAGGCCGTGCCGCACCGCGCGGTCGACATCGCCGCGATCGGCTGCGATTTCTACGCGCTGACCGGCCACAAGATGTGCGGCCCCACCGGCACCGGCGCGCTGTGGGCGCGCAAGGAACACCTGCAGGCCATGCCGCCGTTCATCGGCGGCGGCGAGATGATCAAGGAAGTGAGCTTCGACGGCACCGTGTTCAACGACCCGCCGCACAAGTTCGAAGCCGGCACGCCCAACATCGCGGGTTTCATCGGGCTGGGCGCGGCCGTGGACTACCTGGATGCACTGGGCATGGCGAACGTGGAGGCGCGCGAAGCCGACCTGCTCGCGCACGCCACCGAGGAGCTGGACCGGATCGAGGGCCTGCGCATCTTCGGCCGGGCACCCGACAAGGCCGCGGTGATCTCGTTCCTGATCGAAGGCGCGCACGCGCACGATCTGGCCACCCTGCTCGACCTGGACGGCGTGGCCGTCCGTTCCGGCCAGCACTGCGCGCATCCGCTGCTGCAGTTCTATGGTGTGGCGGCGACGCTGCGTGCGTCGTTCGCGTTCTACAACACGCATGAGGAAGTGGAGCACTTCGTCGCTGCGTTGAAAAAGGCGCGCCAGCTGCTGGCGTGAGGGGTGTGGCCTGCGGGGGAGTGGCACCCGTAGAGACTGTGCCTCACGTATGCCGTGATGGGTTCCAGCGCCGGGGACGGTACGGTCGCGACTGACGTCGCTCCTACAACAGCCCGGGCTTCCGTAAAATGCCGGCATGGACAACCTCACCTTCCGCACGGCGACCCACACCGATATCCCCGCCCTGGTGGCGCTGGTGACCTCTGCCTACCGCGGGGACGCCAGCCGGCAGGGCTGGACCACCGAGGCCGACCTGCTGGATGGCCAGCGCATCGATGCCGCCGCGCTATTGCGCGACATCGAACGTCCGCGCAGCCGCATCGTGCTGGCAGAGCGCCAGGGTGTACTGCTGGCGTGCGCGCATGTCGCCGAGGAAGACGGCGCGGGCTACTTCGGCATGTTTTCGGTGCGTCCCGACCTGCAGGGTGGCGGCGTCGGCAAGGCGGTGCTGGCCGAAGCCGAGCGCGTCGCGCGCGAGGACTGGGGTCTGCCGGCCATGCGCATGACGGTGATCGACATCCGCGATGAGCTGATCGCGTTCTACGAACGTCGCGGCTACGTGCGCACCGGCATCAAGAAGCCGTTCCCCTATGGCGACGCGCGCTATGGCATTCCCAGGCGCGACGATCTGCGCTTCGAGGTCCTGGAAAAGCCGCTGGCGGGAGCCGTCGCATGAGCGAAACGTGGACGTTCGTATGCGCCACCGGTGAGCTGCTGCCCGGAGAAATGAAGACCGTCTTCGACGAGGTCACCGGCACGCCCATCGTGGTCGTCAACCATGACGGCGCCCTGTATGCGCTGGAGGACCAGTGCAGCCATGAGGATTTCGAGCTGTCGGCGGGCAGCTTCGACCCGGCGGAGGCCAGCATCGAATGCGTGCTGCATGGCGCCCGCTTCGATGTCCGCGATGGGCGGGCCCTGTGCGCGCCGGCCTATTCACCGGTGGCGAAGTTTCCGACCAGGATCGAACACGGCGGGGTCTGGACCCGCGACGACCGCGACTGAGTCCGACGACTGACGCTCGTGTTGTAATCGCAAATCATTCTCATTATCCTGTCGCACCGCTGCGGCAGGCTGTCGCAGCACGACCCGCCCGAGGCCCTGGTGCTGCGCGATATCCACCCTTTCACGTCCGTGTTCGCCGGCCTGTTGATGGCGTGCCTGTTCGTGATCGTGGGCGGCAGCACATCCTGCAGCGTCTCCGACGAGGGCGAGCGGACCACGTGGGCCCTGACACTGTCGCAGCACGACAATCTCGCGGCCGAACGCGATGTTGCCGACACCGTCCCGGCACAGGCGGAACGGCCGGCGGAAAGCCTTCCCATGCCATCCGAGTCCGAAGGCGATGATGCCGGCCTCGCCGCGACGTTGGCGCCGCCGGGACCACGGGCACGTGTGGTCGTCGCACCGCATGTCGACGTAGCGCGATCACGGGCTATCCGCCACCCGGGCCGCGGGCCGCCCGCCGCCTGATCACGCTGCGCACCGCATCCGCCGGTGCCCTGCCGCTGCCTCCCCCGATCCCTGCGCCGAACGGCGCCGATCCGTCCCTGTCACCGCTCCCGCCAGCCTTCGCCACCGGGTGTTTCTTCTCCGCACCTGAGGATGCTCATGAACCTGCGCCACTCCCCGCTCGCCACTGCCCTGCTGCTGGCCATCGCCACGCCCGCCCTCGCCGCTCCGGCCGGCGAGGCTCCCGCCGGCGGCGCCATGCAGGCCAAGGAACTGGATACCGTCGAAGTGCATGGCGAACGCGTGCAGAAGGCGAGCTCACCGAAGTACACCGAAGCCCTGGTGGATACACCGCAGACCATCACCGTGGTGACCAGCGACGTGATGGCGCAGCAGAACCTGCTGGGCCTGCGCGACGTGCTCAGCACGCTGCCCGGCATCACCTTCGGCGCCGGCGAAGGCGGCGGCGGCTACGGCGACAGCATCAACCTGCGGGGGTTCAATGCCACCACCGACATCACCGTGGACGGTGTGCGCGACAGCGCGCAGTACACCCGCACGGACAACTTCAACCTCGAATCCATCGAATTGATCAATGGCGCGAACTCGGCGATGTCCGGCGCCGGCTCGGTGGGCGGCAACATCAACCTGGTCAGCAAGTCCGCACGCGAAGGCGAGTTCAGCACGCTGACGCTGGGCGCCGGCACGGACCGCTTCGGGCGCGTCACGGTGGACAGCAACCACGACTTCGGCAATGGTCAGGCGTTCCGCGTCAACGCCATGGTCCACCGCAACGACGTGCCCGATCGCGACGTCGAGGAATACAAGCGCTGGGGCATCGCGCCTTCGTTCGCGATCGGTCTCGGCTCGGATACCCGTTTCACGCTCAGCTACCTGCACCAGCACGACGAGAACATCCCCGAATACGGCCTGCCCTACTTCGCCGCCTACGGTGGCCTGCTACCCGGGGTGAGTCGCGACGCCTACTTCGGCTACCGCAACATGGATACGCAGGAGATCGATGTCGACGTGCTGACGGGCGTGTTCGAGCACGACATCAGCGACACGACGTCGCTGCGCAGCCTGGCCCGCTACCAGAAGGTGGACCAGTACACGGTGGTCAATCCGACCCAGGGTACCTGGTGCCTCGACAGCGGCATCAATCCCGCCAACGGCCAGCCCTGTGGCGCGCCGGGCACCTACCAGCCCAGCGGTCCGCGCGGCACGACCCGTGACACGAGCAACGGCCTGGCGCTCAGCCAGACCGACCTGACCACGCGATTCAGTACCGGCAGCGTCGAGCATGCGCTGGTCGCCGGCGTCTCCTTCATGCACGAAACGTATGAACTGGACAACGGCAACTCGCAGCGCAACGCCGACGGAACGTCGCCGGTGTATCCGGTGATGGATATCCACGACCCGGACAATGTTTACCGCGGATCCATCAACTACGTGCGGACGGGTCGCACGGACGGCACCTTGGACAACCAGGCGCTGTACGTATTCGACACGCTGAAGTTCAACCCACAATGGGAACTGGCGCTGGGCGCGCGCTATGAGCACAACGAAGGCGACACCCGTACGTTGACCTACGCCACGCCTGCGGCTGGCGGCGCCATCACCGTCGGCCCCACCTTCCGCAACGAGGACGACCTGTTCTCGTATCGCGCCGGCTTGCTGTTCAAGCCGGCGGAGAACGGCAGCATCTACCTGTCCTACGCGAACTCGAAGACGCCGTCCAAGGCCTCGGTCAACGGCGCCTGCACCGCGCAGACCTGCGAAGTGGACCCTGAAACCGCGGTCAACATCGAACTCGGCACGAAGTGGAACCTCCTCGACGAACGGCTGGCGGTCACCGCGGCCCTGTTCCGCAACGAGCGCCAGAATTACAAGGTGGCCGATCCCAACAACCCGGACAACCCGTCGGGCACGCAGCAACTGGATGGCAGGGCACGCGTGGATGGCGTCGCACTGGGCGTGGCCGGCAACATCACGCGCGACTGGTCGATCTTCGCCAACTACACCTACCTGGACAGCGAAGTCCTGCAGAGCGTGTCGGATCGCGTACTGGAGGACACAGGCATCGACGCGCAGGCCGGCAATCCGCTGCCCAACACGCCGGAGCACTCGGCCAGCGCCTGGACGACATACACGCTGCAGGGTTGGACGTTCGGTTACGGCGTCACCTACCAGGGCGACTTCTACACTTCGAGCATCGCCAACGCGCCGCGCGTGAAGAGCTACACCATGCACCGGGCGATGGCGGGCTACCAGTTCAATGCGCGCTTCGGCTTGCAGTTGAACATCGACAACCTGTTCGACAAGCAGTACTTCACCCGGGTGCGCAACAACGGCTGGGCGACGCCCGGTGCGGCACGCTCCGCCGTGCTGACGGCCACGTTCAAGTTCTGAGCCGCGCGATGCCGTAGTTCCCCCGCTGCCCCGCCCGTGCACAATGGGCGGGGCGCTTCCGTCGCGAGGTCAACCTCCATGCTGCTGGCGATTCCCGATGTCCTCACGCCTGCCCAGGTCGCACAGGCCCGCACGATGCTCGACGCGGCCGACTGGGCCGATGGACGCATCACGGCCGGCTACCAGTCGGCCAAGGCCAAGGACAACGCGCAGCTGCCGGAGGATTCGCCCGCCGCGCGCGATGTCGGCGCACTGGTGCTGGATGCGCTGTCGCGCAACAGCACCTTCTTCTCGGCCGCGCTGCCCAAGCGCATCTATCCGCCGCTCTTCAACCGCTACAGCGGCGGACAATCGTTCGGCTACCACGTGGACAACGCCATCCGCTACGACCGCAGCCGCGGCGGCGTGGATCCCGTGCGGACCGACCTGTCGGCGACGCTGTTCCTCACCGCACCCGAGGACTACGACGGCGGCGAGCTGATCATCGAAGACACGTTCGGCACCCAGAGCGTGAAGCTGCCTGCCGGGCACATGGTGCTCTACCCGGGCACCAGCCTGCACCGCGTCACGCCGGTGACGCGTGGCGCGAGGATCGCGTCCTTCTTCTGGATGCAGAGCATGGTGCGCGACGATGGACAGCGTCGCCTGATGTTCGAGCTGGACGTATCGATCCGGCGCCTGACCGCGGATCTCCCGGACCACCCTGCGCTGGTGCAGCTGACCGGCGTGTACCACAACCTTCTCCGGCAATGGGCGGAGACCTGAGCCGCTGCGAGGGCGGCCAAACAAGACTCAACCTTGTTTGCATTTGATAAGTATTCTCATTTAAGATGACCCCCGTTCGGTGCGCCATCCAGGGCGTATCGCCAGGGAACCACGTGATCGACGCCTTGCCAGCCAGCCTCCGCCAGACCTGCGCGCCGCGCGCCAGGGCCGTACGCGGATACCGGATGGCACTAGTCCTGGCGCTGATGGCGTTCTGCGCCGCGCTTGGATTCTCCAGTACCGGTCCCCGCACCAGCAGCCTGATCGCGACGTCTGTCGAAGCGTCGTCCTTGGTGGTGAGCGACGCGCGTGATGGCGACCCGCCGCACCAGGCACGTCATCGCGAACTGCATCTGAAAAAGCCCCGCCTCAGCGCGCTGCAGGTCTGCAGCCGCTCGACCCCGCCGATGTGTCGGCCCCTCGGCTTCCATGCCGACGACATCCACGTCGCCGCGGCCGACGCTGCCGGTGCTCGCCGGTTCGTCCCGTCGGATCACGCGTACGCCCCGCGCACCGATCCTGCGCTCGATCTGCATCCCGGTCAGGCGCCGCCGCACGCGGCCTGACCGCCGCGGCACGCGCGCGGCGCAGTCCGCTCGGCACTGCACCCGGATCTCCGCCGTCTGCGGTGCGCCCTCCCCCCATCCCCCTCCGATGATCGCCATGAGCCCCTCTTGCAGTTCCCTGCAGGCGCCGCTGCGCCGCAACCGTCTTGCCCTCGCCCTTCTCGCTCTGGTCTGCGCGCCCACGCTGGCCCAGCCCCTGCCGGATGCCACAGATCTCGACACGGTAGTCGTCACCGCCTCCGGCTTCGAGCAGAAGATCACCGATGCGCCCGCCAGCATCAGCGTGGTCACCGCGGAAGAGTTGCGCCAGCGGCCCTACATCACGCTCATCGATGCCGTGCGAGACCTTGAAGGCGTGGATGTCGGCGAGACCTCGGACAAGACCGGGCAGAAGACGATCAGCATCCGCGGCATGGGGCCGGACTACACGCTGATCCTCATCGACGGCAAGCGCCAGAACAACCACGGCGACATCTATCCGAACTCGTTCGGCGGCAACCAGTTCAACCATATCCCGCCGCTGGACATGATCCAGCGCATCGAGGTCATCCGCGGCCCCGCGTCCACGCTGTACGGCGCCGATGCGCTGGGCGGCGTGATCAACATCATCACCCGCAAGGTGTCCGACCGCTGGCGCGGTTCGGCCACGCTGGGCCATGGCGTCCAGGAGAACAGCGATTTCGGCAGCGACAGCACGTTCGACTTCGCGCTGATGGGCCCGCTGGTGAAGGATCGCCTGGGCCTGGGCGTGCGCGGTTCCTGGTACGAACGCAATGCGTCCACGCCGGAATACGAGGCGATCACCGCGCCGGACGGTACCGTGTTCGAGCGTGCGCTGGGTTTCGGCGGCGGCGGCAAAACGGTGGACAACACCAACAGGAGTGCGGGCGTCACCCTGAGCTGGACGCCGGCAGACAACCAGAGCGTGCTCTTCGATTACGACACCTCCGAGCAGGTGTACGACAACACGCCATACATCAACAACCTGGGCACCGAAACCTATCCGCTGGGCACCGTGGATGGCCTGGCCGGCATTTGGCGCGCGGCGCCGCAGGTCGGTTACGCCGCCGACCAGGAGTTCACGCGCGACCAGTGGTCGGTCACGCACAACGGCCAATGGGCCTTCGGCGACAGCTTCGTGTCGCTGGCGCACATCGAGACCGGCAACCATGGCCGCACGCTGCCGTTCACCGTCGCCGAGCGCCTGCTGCACCAGCAGATCTTCCGCGGCACGGGGGCCTACACGGGGTTGAGCGTGGCCGAGCGGCAGGCCACCGCCGTGTCGACCTTCCTGCCGCGTCCCAAGCGCACGATGGAGAGCAGCCAGTACACGCTGGACGCGAAGCTCGACTTCGCCCTCGGTGAGGCGCACCGCTTCATCGTCGGCGGCCAGGTGATCGACGGCGAACTTGAAGACGGCGTGTTCGGCATGGAAGGCGGCGGCGATGGCGGCGGTACCGTGCAGGAGCACAGGATGTGGTCGCTGTTCGCCGAAGACAACTGGAAACCGCTGGAGGCGTTGACCATCACGCTGGGCCTGCGCCACGACGACCACAACGTGTTCGGCGGCCAGCTCAGCCCCCGCGCGTATGCGGTCTGGGACGTCAGCGAGACATGGACGTTAAAGGGCGGCGTCAGCACCGGCTTCAAGACGCCCAAGACCACTGACCTGTACGACGGCATCACCGGCTTCGGCGGCCAGGGCACCACGCCCTTCGTCGGCAATCCGGATCTGCAGCCGGAGACCAGCGTCAACAGCGAGATCGCGCTGTACTGGACCGCGCCGGACGACGCGCACAACGTCAATGTCACGGTGTTCCGCAACGACTTCGACGACAAGATCGCGCGCGGCGAAACCAGCCTGAGCTGCGAACAGACCGGCGGCGTGCGCCCCTGCGCCAACCTGGGCGACTACGCGCTGCTGGGGTACACCACGTACGCGCAGAACATCAACATCGACGAAGTCCGCATCCAGGGCGTGGAGATTGCGGGACGCTGGGGCATCACCGACACACTTTCGCTGCGCGCCAACTACACGTTCACCGACAGCGAGCAGCTGAGCGGCGCGCAGAGGGGCCTGCCACTGACCAACACGGCCCGCCACATGGCTAACGCCAGCCTCAACTGGCAGGCGACGGACAGCTTCAGCCTGCAGTTGCTGGCGGAAGCCCGCTCCAAGCGCTACCGCGACACGATCAACGGCGTGCGTCGGGACTACAAGGACTACACCGTGCTGCACCTGGGCGCGCAGTACCGCTTCAACGAACACGTCTCGGTCTCCGGCCGCATCAACAACCTGCTGGATGAGGATTTCACCTCGTTCCAGACGGTCTTCGACGATCTCAACGGCGACGGCGCGTACTCGTCGAACGAGGTCTCGTACCTGGACGACTACAACAACAAGGACAAGTCGCGGAACCTGTGGCTCAGCCTCAACGTCAGCTTCTGAGGCCGACGGGCGTTCCCGTCCGGCACCGGCCGGGAACGTCACCTTAATTGAGAGCCATTCTCATTTGTGATGTAATGGCGACCCGCTCCACCCGCGTCGAGACTGCCGTTGTCCCCTTCCGCCTCCCCTGCCCTCCAGCAACAGCGCCGCGGCTTCTGGCTGCGGACGTTGCACCAGTGGCACTGGATCAGTTCTGCCGTCTGCCTGATCGGCATGCTGTTGTTTGCGATCACGGGAATCACGCTGAATCACGCCGCGAAGATCGAAGCCACGCCCGAGGTCACCAACTTCACGGCGACCGTCCCCGCCTCCGTGCTTGCCACGCTGGGCGACCGGCAGGAAGGCAACGCGCCCCTGCCTCCTGCCGTGGCCGACTGGCTGGAGCAGGAACTTCCGGTCCGGATCGGCACGCGTCCGGCGGAATGGTCCGATCTCGAGCTCTACCTCTCGATGCCGGGCCCGGGCAGCGACGCGTGGCTGAGCATCGATCGCGAAACGGGCGCGGTCGAGTACGAACAAACCCGCCGCGGCTGGATCTCCTACTTCAACGACCTGCACAAGGGCCGCAACGCCGGACCGGCGTGGGGATGGTTCCTCGACATCTTCGCCGTGGCCTGCCTGGTGTTCTGCATCACCGGTCTGTTCCTGCTCTACCTGCACGGTCGCCAGCGCAGCATGACCTGGCCGATGGTCGGCCTGGGCCTGCTGGTGCCGCTGCTGATCGCCCTGCTCTTCATCCATTGACCCCTTCCACGAACCACGAGTGACCGCATGTCGAAGATCGCCGTCCACACCACGCTGACCATCGCGCTCAGCGGCCTGCTGGCCACGCCGGCCTATGCCGCCACGCTGGACGTCAACGTCGAGGTCCCCAAGCTCAACGTGGCCGAATACCACCGCCCCTACGTCGCGGTGTGGATCGAGGGCGCCGACCAGAAGGTCGCCGCCAACCTTTCGGTCTGGTACCAGCAGACCAGCAACTCGGAAGGGCACGGCACCAAGTGGCTGCCCGACCTCCGCCAGTGGTGGCGCAAATCCGGCCGCTCGCTGCAGGTGCCGGTGGACGGCATCACCGGACCCACCAAGCCGGTCGGCAAGCATGCGCTGAGCTTCAGCGACAGGCAGCACCTGGCCAAACTCGCTCCCGGCCAGTACACGCTGGTCGTGGAAGCCGCGCGCGAAGTCGGTGGCCGCGAACTGCTGAAGATCCCCTTTACCTGGCCCGCCAAGGGCGCGCCGCAATCGGCCAAGGCCCAGGGCAGCACCGAGCTCGGTGCCGTCACGCTGACCGTCAAGCCCTGATCCTCTTCCCCCTGTACAGGAGATTCCGATGAAGCGTTCCCTCGCCGTAGCCATCGCCCTGGCCTCCGTCATCCCTGCCACCGCGCTGGCGCACAAGGCGTGGCTGCAGCCGTCGCAGACCGTCATCGCCGGCACCAATCCGTGGATCACGGTGGACGCCGCCGTGTCCAACGACCTGTTCTACTTCAACCACGTGCCGCTGCGCACCGAAGGCCTGGCGATCACCGCGCCGGATGGCAGCACGGTGGAGGCGCAGAACCTGGCCACGGGCAAGTACCGCACTGTGTTCGATGTCGAACTGAAGCAGCAGGGCACCTACCGCATCGCGACGGTCAACAAGGGCCTGATGGTTCGCTGGGAAGGCGCCGACGGCAAGCCGGGTGGACTGCGCGGCGCCAAGCCGGACGACCTGGCGACCAAGGTGCCGAAGGATGCGAAGAACCTGCAGGTCTCCGAATCGCTGGGACGCATCGAGACGTTCGTGACCAACGGCGCGCCGAACGAGACGGCATTGAAGGCGACCGGCGAAGGTATCGAGCTGATGCCGCTGACGCATCCCAACGATCTGTTCGCCGGTGAGGCCGCGACCTTCAGGATGCTGGTCGACGGCAAGCCCGCCGCTGGCCTGGAATTCGAGATCACCCGCGGCGGTACGCGCTATCGCAACGCGCAGGAGGAGATCAAGGTCACCACCGATGCCCAGGGCGAGTTCAGCGTGACCTGGCCGGAAGCCGGCATGTACTGGCTGGAAACCGGCACGCAGGACGACAAGACGCGCGTGCCGCAGGCCAAGCAACGCCGGCTGAGCTATGTCGCCACGCTGGAAGTGCTGCCGCAGTAAGACCGCATCGTGCCGCCGGCGACGATTCCGGCGGCGCGCATCGCAATGAACACCTTCATCACCTCGCCCATGGCCCCCGCCGCTCCCGTGCACACGCTGCGCGGAGAGACCATGGGCACCACCTGGTCCGTGCACTGCGTCAGCGCGACGCGCATCGATCTGTATGCCCTGCATGACGCCGTGCAATCGCGCCTGGACGACGTGGTGGCGCAGATGAGCACGTGGGACGCGGATGCGGACATCACGCGTTTCAATCAGGTGGCGGCGGGTGAATGGTTTGCGCTGCAGGACGACTTCCTGCACGTGCTGACCGCCGCGCTCGCCATCGCGGCGGCCAGTGAAGGCGCGTTCGACCCGACCGTGTCGCCGCTGGTGGCAGCGTGGGGATTCGGCGCGCATGCCGGCGCGCGCGGTCGCCCGAGCAACGCGGACCTGGTGGCGGCGCGCGCCCGCGTGGGATGGCAACACCTCCGCTTCGATCCTGCCGGCCGTCGCATCAGGCAACCTGGCCGCGTGATGCTCGATCTCTCCGCCATCGCCAAGGGCTACGGGGTGGATGTCGTCGCAGCGTTGCTGAAGCGGCATGGCATCGACGCCGCGCTGGTGGAGGTCGGCGGCGAACTGTACGGCTACGGCCGAAAGGCCGACGGACAGCCCTGGCGCGTGCTGGTGGAATCCTCGCCGGACGAGGAAGCCGACAGCGAAGGCCTGGAGCCGCGCGTGCTGGCGCTGGATGGCGTGGCCGTCGCCACCTCCGGCGACCGCTGGCATGCCTACAATCAGGACGGCCGGCGCTATTCGCACACCCTCGACCCCTGTAGCGGCGAGCCGGTGACGGACGCCGCGGCTGCCGTCACCGTGGTCGCGGCGGACGCGATGCACGCCGATGCCTGGGCCACGGCGCTGACCGTGATGGGATCGCGCAACGGGCACGCATTCGCTCTTCGTCACGGATTGGCCGCACGCTTCCTGCAGCGCACGGCGGATGGCCTGGTGGAAACGATGACGCCCGCGTTCGAGCAGCATCTCGCCGCATGAGTCCGTCATCCACCATTGCGCGCGGCATCACGCCCTGGATAGGCAATGCGCTGGCGATGCTGCTGCTCGCCGTGTGTGCCTGGCTGCTCGCGGGCCTGCATGACGGCGACTGGTGGCAGGGCGCACCGCCGATGACGCGTAGCGGCATGGCGATTGTCGCCGTGCTGGCATATGTGGGCCTGGTGGTCGCTTTCCTGCGTCGCGGGCGCGCGCGCGAACGATCCGCAATGCCGGCTGTGGTCGCCGCGCAGGACGCGATCTGGGTTGTGCATGCGAGCCAGACCGGGTTCGCGATGGAACTGGCCGACATGACGGCGACCTCGCTTCGCCGGGGCGGCGTGGTGGTGCAGCGTGCAGCGCTGGAGCATCTGGATGCGGCGCGGCTGCAGGGCATCGAACGCGTCCTGTTCGTCGTCAGCACGACCGGCGAAGGCGATCCGCCCGATCCTGCGCTGGGCTTCGTGCGACGGGTGATGTCGCAGACGCTCGCGCTGGGACACCTGCACTACGCCGTGCTGGCATTGGGCGATCGCGAGTACACGCAGTTCTGCGCCTTCGGCCACCGCCTGGATGACTGGCTGCGGCGCCAGGGCGCGAGCCCCCTGTTCGACCTGGTCGAAGTCGACAACGCCGACGACAGCGCACTGCGCCATTGGCAGCACCACCTCGGACAACTCGGCGACGATGGCGAGGTGCCGGACTGGTCGGCGCCGCGCTACCACGCGTGGCGGTTGCGCGAGCGGGTCGAACTCAATCCCGGCAGCCTCTGCGGGCCCGCGTTCCATCTGTCGCTGGAACCCGACACCGACGCACTTCCCGCCTGGGAGGCCGGCGACATCGCCGAAATCGGGCCACGGCATGCAGCAGGGGATGTCGAAGAGTTCCTGCGCCACATCGACCTTGCGGGCGACACGCCGGTCCGCTGGCGGGACCAGACGCAGCCCCTGGCAAGCGTGCTGGCACAGAGCCATTGGCCCGACCCGTCCGCGATGCCCGTGCCGATCCAGGCACAGGCGCTGGCGGACGCTTGCACCCCACTGCCGCACCGCGAGTACTCCATCGCCTCGATTCCCGCCGATGGCGCGCTGCACTTGCTGGTACGACTGATGCGGCGACCGGATGGGGTGCCCGGCCTAGGCAGCGGCTGGCTCTGCACCTACGCGCAGCCCGGCGACACCATCGCGCTGCGCGTGCGCCGCAATCCGAATTTCCACCCGCCCTCCGTCGACGCTCCGATGATCCTGATCGGCAACGGCACCGGCCTGGCGGGGCTGCGCGCGCATCTCAAGGCACGCATACGGTCGGGAACGCGACGCAACTGGCTGCTGTTCGGCGAACGTCAGCGCACCCACGACTTCTTCCATGCCGACGAAGTGCTTGCCTGGCAGGCGCAGGGATTCCTGGAACGGCTGGACCTGACGTTCTCGCGGGATGGCGGCGAACACCGTTACGTCCAGCATGCCCTGCGGGCGCAGGCCGATCGCCTGCGGCAATGGATGGACGAAGGTGCGGCACTGTATGTCTGCGGCAGCCTGGCCGGCATGGCACCCGAGGTCGATGCAGCGCTGCGCGACATTCTGGGCGAGGATCGTGTCGAGGCCTTGCGCGGCAGTGGCCGCTATCGACGGGACGTCTACTGAGGCGAAGGCATCAGCGGGCTTCGTCCTCGATCCGGATGGCCAGCAGTTCCCCGCCGCCCTCCAGCGCGTGACGCGCACGTGCCATACCCGGAACGAGGATGGCCGTGTCGCCGCTCCAGAGCTGGCCCAGCGCACTCTCGGCATCGAACGTCGCCTGACCGGCGATCAGGTGGATGATCCAATGCACGCCAGGCTCGGTGAAGAACAGCATCGGCCCGACCAGCGGACGATGCAGCAATTCGGCTCGCACACGGCCACGACGCCACATCAGATTGAAGTCGTGCGTCGTGCCGTCGACCAGCTCGCCCACGACCTCCTCCTCGCCGGCGAAGCGCAGCCGGTCATGCGGCGGCAGCAGATCCACCACCCGGCCATCTCCGAACCGGAGGCGCAGACCATTGCCATGCAGCAGCACCAGTTCGCGATCGATGCCAGGGAACGGGGAAAACGCGGCGTCGCGTTCGATCTCGGCGATCGACAGCCGCCAGTCCCAGGTATCGCTGTCCGGTACCCGCACGATCTCGCGCGTCCAGCTCAGCCCGTTCTTCCAGCGTTCCCTGCGGTACTCGTTGGCGGGAATCAGGCGCGAGGATGCCGGCATGGTGTCTTCCCGTCAGGAGGCGGCGCGATTCTAGCCCGTGGTCCGCCGCCGAGGGGAAGCACTCGCAGCGGAAACAACATCGCCCGGATGCGCATCCTGCACATCCGGGCGATGTCCACCTCCGTGTCGGCTCCTGCCGGTATCAGGCTCCTGCCCGTTCCTGACCCATGCGCGTCCTGCGCGATATGGATACGTCCCTGTCGGCGTCCAGCCTGTCTCCCCCTGGCGTCCTGCCCCTGTACCCGGCGCTCCACCTCCTGTGGAGGCGCCTGGCGCGGGATTCGATCAGCGGCGCACCACCGGCTTGCTGGCCGGCTTTGCCGCCGCCGCGGCCGCCGGCTTGGTGGCCGGCGCAGTCCCGGTGCGCAGTTCGATGCGGTCGCGGTTCTGTTCGATGGTGCTCAGGCCGATGCCCTTCACCATGGCCAGTTCCTCGGCGCTCTTGAACGGTCCGTTGGTCTTGCGGTATTCGATGATCGCGGCGGCCTTGGCCGGCCCGACGCCGATCAGCACGCGATCCAGCGCGGCCGCATCGGCGGTGTTGATGTTGACCTTCTCGGACGCCATCGCCTGCACGGCGAACAGCAGCGACAGTGCGGCGGCGAACACGATGTGGACGAACGACTTCATGACGACTCTCCTTGTGGCGTTGGTTTCTCCCTGCACGACGGCGTGCCTCGAGGCATCCGTCGTGTTTCCGCCGGGGACCGGGGCCCGCGGCGGTAGGGACAGTCTCCAACTCCGACAGGCCCCAAGGTATCGCCCGGTCGCCGGCGAATCTGCCCGTAAACACCGCAAAGGCGTGTAGGAAAAGTCCTACCCGCAGCCAGGGCGTAGAATGGCGGTCTGTCTTTCAGTGCCCGGAGTTGCCATGGATACCGCCAAAGTCGACCGCTACGTTGCCGAAAAGTGGGACGACGACATCGTCCCGCAGCTGGTCGAGTACATCCGCATTCCCAACAAGTCGCCGATGTTCGACAAGGACTGGGTGGCCAACGGTTACATGGAACAGGCCGTGCAGTTGATGGAGCGCTGGGCGAAGGCGCAATCCATCCCCGGCATGCAGGTGGAGGTGGTCCGGCTCGAAGGCCGCACGCCGCTGATCTTCATCGAGATTCCCGCCAGCGGTCCGGAAACCGGAGCCGACACCGTGCTGCTCTACGGGCACCTGGACAAGCAGCCGGAAATGACCGGATGGGACGACGACCTGGGCCCCTGGGTGCCCGTCATCAAGGGCGACAAGCTGTACGGCCGCGGCGGCGCCGACGACGGTTACGCGATCTTCGGCTCGCTGGCCGCGCTCCAGGCGCTGCAGCAGCAGGGCGTGCCGCATGCGCGCTGCGTGGTGCTGATCGAAGCCTGCGAGGAATCGGGCAGCTACGACCTGCCCGCCTACGTGGATCACCTCGCCGACCGCATCGGCAAGCCGTCGCTGGTCGTCTGCCTGGACTCCGGCTGCGGCAACTACGAACAGCTGTGGTGCACCACCTCGCTGCGCGGCCTGGCCGGCGGCAATTTCACCGTCAAGGTGCTGGAGGAAGGCGTGCACTCGGGCGACGCGTCCGGCGTGGTGCCGTCGAGCTTCCGGCTGCTGCGCCAATTGCTGTCGCGACTGGAGGATGAGCAGACCGGCCGCATCCTGCCGGACGGCCTGCAGGTCGAGATTCCCGCCGCCCGCGTCGCGCAGGCGCAGGAAGCGGCGCGCGTGCTGGATACGGCCGTGTTCGACAAGTTCCCCTTCCTGCCCGGCATGACGCCGATGGCCGAGGACCTGGCCGAACTGGTGCTCAACCGCACCTGGCGTCCTGCCCTGTCGGTGACCGGCGTGGACGGCATGCCGCCGCTGTCGTCGGCCGGCAACGTGCTGCGTCCCCACACCTCGGTGAAACTGTCGCTGCGCCTGCCGCCGACCCTGGAAGGCAAGCAGGCAGGCCAGTTGCTCAAGGATCTGCTGGAAAAGGACCCGCCGAACGGCGCGCAGGTCAGCCTGGACCTGGAGAAGGCGAGCACCGGCTGGAATGCGCCGGCGATGTCGCCGTGGCTTGAACGCGCCATCGACGCGTCCAGCCGCGAGTTCTTCGGCAAGCCGGCGATGTACATGGGCGAAGGCGGCACGATTCCCTTCATGGGCATGCTGGGCGAGAAGTTCCCGGGTGCGCAGTTCATGATCACCGGCGTGCTGGGTCCGCACTCGAACGCGCACGGCCCGAACGAGTTCCTGCACATCCCGATGGGCAAGAAGGTCACGGCCTGCGTGGCCAGGGTGATCGCCGAACACCATGCCGCGAGCGTGCGCGGCGAGACCACGGGCGTGGCTGCCGTGGCGGGCGGCGAACAGCACGGCGATCACGGTTGCTGCTGATCGCGGTGTGCCAGTGGTATCGCGACGAAGGCCGGGGCGACCCGGCCTTCGTCGTTTTGCGGCTCGGGCGCATCAGGTTTTGCAGGGGCTCGGGGGGACGCGTGTGGGAGCGACGTGAGTCGCGATGGGGCCTTCACTGCAAAGCCCATCGCGACTCACGTCGCTCCCACATCCCACATCCCACATCCCACATCCCACATCCCACATCCCACATCCCACATCGTGCAGCCAACATCCCGCATCACGCATACATGCCCGGGCATGCAGCCTGCCGATGGCTTGCGTCGTGGCGTCTGGGTTACGCTGCGCCTCGCCCCACACCTTTCCCAACCGGAGCGTTTCGATGGAACAGATCTTTGGCGGCGGCATCCTGTGGACCTTGCTGATCGGCTTTTTGGCCGGTCTGCTCGCACGGGCCATCAAGCCCGGCAACGACAAGCTCGGCTTCTTCATGACCATCGTGCTGGGCATCCTGGGCGCCCTGCTGGCGCGCTTCATCGGTGGCGCACTGGGTTGGTACTCCCCCGGCGAACCGACCGGTTTCATCGCCTCGGTGATCGGTGCGATCGTGTTGCTGGTGATCTACGGGTTCATCCGCAAGAAGAAGTGATGCGGAAGAAGAAAGGCCCCGCGTTCGCGGGGCCTTTTTCCTGCGGCACGCGGCCGCCGGGTCATTGGCTGCGGCCGTACACATCCTCGAAGCGCACGATGTCGTCTTCGCCCAGATAGCTGCCGGACTGCACTTCGATCAGTTCGAGCGGCACCTTGCCCGGATTCTCCAGGCGGTGCTTCACGCCGAGCGGAATGTAGGTGCTCTCGTTTTCCGACAGCAGCAGGGTCTCGTCGCCGCGCGTCACCTTGGCGGTGCCGCTGACCACGATCCAGTGCTCGGCGCGGTGGTGGTGCATCTGCAGGCTGAGCGCGGCACCGGGTTTTACCTTGATGCGCTTGACCTGGTGGCGCCCCCCGTTGTCGACGGAATCGTAGCTGCCCCACGGGCGGTGCACTTCCCGATGGAGCACGGCCTGACTGCGCTGCTCCTGCTTGAGTTGCGCCACGACCCGTTTGACGTCCTGCACGCGGTCCTTGCGCGCCACCAGCACGGCGTCGTCGGTTTCGACCACTACGATGTCGTCCACGCCCACCAGCGCGACCAGCCGTTGCGCATACGCATACGTGTTGCGACTGTCCACGGCGATGACGTCGCCATGGTGGGCGTTGCCATCGGTGTCGCGATCGGCGACATCCCACAACGCGGACCAACTGCCGACATCGTTCCAGCCGATGTCGACCGGCAGCACCATCGCGTGGTCGGTCTTCTCGAACACCGCGTAGTCGATCGAGTCCGATGGACAGGCGGCGAACGCGGCCTTGTCGAGGCGAACGAAATCGCCGTCATGCCGCGCCGCCGCGTGCGAGGCACGCACCGCTTCGACGATGTCGGGGCGGAAGCGCGCGAGCTCTTCCAGATAGCGGCTGGCGCGGAACAGGAACATGCCGCTGTTCCAGTAATAGCCACCGGCATCCAGGTAAGACTGGGCAGTGGCGGCATCGGGCTTCTCGACGAAGCGCGAGACCTTGCGCAGGCCGTCGCCGGCTTCGGCCTGGATGTAGCCGAATCCGGTTTCCGGCGCATCCGGGACGATACCGAACGTCACCAAGGCGCCGGCCTCGGCCGCTGCGGCAGCATCGCGAACTGCGCGCCGGAAACCGGCGACATCGCGGACCACATGGTCCGACGGCAGCACCAGCAACAACGGATCCGCACCGTCGGCCATCGACTGCAACGCCGCTGCGGCGATCGCCGGCGCGGTATTGCGGCCGACCGGCTCCAGCAGGATGGCGGGCACCGGCGCACCGATCTGCCGCAACTGTTCGGCGACGAGGAAACGGTGTTCTTCGTTCGCGACCACAATGGGCGCGCATTCGGCGATGGCCTCCACGCGGCGCCAGGTGGCCTGCACCATGGTGTCGTCGCCGGCCAAGGGCAGGAACTGCTTGGGATAGGCCTCACGCGACAGCGGCCACAGGCGCGTGCCGGAGCCGCCGGACAGCAGCACGGGTTGGAGTTTGGCCATGCAAGCCTCGCAAGTCGGTAGGGGCCAGTTTACCCTGTCGTCCTTTCGCTCTCTGCATGGCCGCCACTGCATGACCCCGACGATTCAGGACCCTTCCGGACGCGGCGCCCAGCGCCTGGAGTGGGCGCGCGGCGCGCTGGGCGATCCCTACGCCCAGCTCGAACGGGCCTCGATGGACGCCGGCTTCCGCAGCTACTGGCGCAGCCTGGGCGATGGACCCGGACGCATCGTGATGGATTCGCCGCCCGGTCTGGAAGACGTACGCCCGTGGCTGGCGATGCGCGAACTGCTGCTGGGCGGCGACGTGCGCGTGCCCGAGGTGCTGGCGATCGACACCGAGCTGGGCTTCCTGCTTCTCGAGGACCTGGGCGGACCGACGCTGGCGCACGTCATCAGCGAAGACAACGCCGACACCTGGTTCGACGCGGCGATCGAACAACTGCTGCGCCTGCAGGCCATCACGCCGCCGGATGGCATGGGCGAGTTCGGCGAGGCGCTGCTGCAGCGCGACGCCGGCCTGTTCGAGGAGTGGTTCCTGCGCCGCCACCTGGGCCTGACGCTGGAGTGCGGGGAAGCCGAGGGCCTCGAGCTGGCGCAGCGCCGCCTGATGGACAACGCGCTGTCGCAGGCGCGCGTGCTGACGCACCGCGATTTCATGCCGCGCAACCTAATGCCCGTGACACCGGGACCTGCGGTACTCGACTTCCAGGACTGCGTGCGCGGACCGGTCGCCTACGACGCGATGAGCCTGTTCAAGGATGCCTTCCTGAGTTGGCCGATCGAACGCGTGGACGGCTGGCTGGCCCGCTACCACGCGCGCGCCACGCGTGCCGGCGTACCGGTACCCGAACTCAAGGTCTTCCTGCGCGATGCGGACTGGATGGGCATCCAGCGTCATCTGAAGATCCTTGGCATCTTTTCGCGCCTGCATTACCGGGACGGCAAGACCCGCTACCTGCCCGACGTACCCCGCTTCATCCGCTATCTGGACGAGGTGCTGCCGCGCTACCCGGAGCTGGCCGGCCTGGGCACCCTGCTCGACGCGCGCATCAAACCGGTGCTGCATGCGCGTGGAGAGATCGCATGAAGGCGCTGGTTTTCGCGGCGGGCCTCGGCGAACGCATGCGCCCACTGACCGACCACACACCGAAGCCGCTGATCGAAGCCGGCGGCAAGCCATTGATCGTCTGGCATCTGGAAAAGCTGGCGGCGATGGGTGTACGCGATGTCGTCATCAACACCAGTTGGCTGGCCGACCGCTTCCCGGCCGTGCTCGGCGACGGCGATCGGTGGGGCCTGCGGCTGCACTACCTGCACGAAGGCGATACGCCACTGGAAACCGGGGGCGGCATGCTCAACGCGCGTCCGTTGCTCGGCGAGGCGCCGTTCCTGCTGGTGAACGGCGATATCTGGACGGACTTCGATTTCGTCAGGCTGCCACGTGAGCCGGCGGGGCTGGCGCATCTGGTGATGATCGATCCTCCGGGGTATGCCACCCACGGTGATTTCGCCCTCGACGAAACGGGCCATGTCCGCAGCGATGGCGAACGTCGCCTGACATATGCGGGCATCGGGATCTATCGTGCCGCTCTGCTCGACGATTGGCAGCGTCATGTCGACGACCACGCCGGTTTCGCCGCCAATGGAAAACCGCGCTTCCGACTGGCTCCAATCCTGCGGGCCCATATGAGCAGTGATGGTATCCGCGGCGAGCGCCACGCAGGCCGCTGGACCGATGTCGGTACGCCACAGCGGCTCGCGGAACTGGAACAGGGCTTGGCTTCGCGCTGATCCGCGCCTACAGCACCTGCCGCAGGAACGGAACGGTGATCCTGCGCTGTGCCGCGAGCGATGCGCGATCGAGCCGGTCCAGCAACGCCACCAGCGCACCCAGGTCGCGATCGGTGCGCGTGAGCAACCAGTCCAGCGCCGCGTCTTCCAGCACCAGGCCGCGCCGCTGCGCACGGTCGCGCAACACATCGCGACGGCCTTCGTCGTCGAGCGGATCCAGCATCAGCCGCAGGCACTGCTGCAGGCGCGAACGCAGGTCGGGCAATCCAAGTCCGATGTCGTCGGGAATACTGCGCGCGGTGTACAGCACGTTCACGCCGGAGGCGCGCACACGATTGTGGAAATCGAACAGGGCGACTTCGTCCTCGCGACCGCCGGCGATCGCGTCCAGTCCGTCGAGCGCGACCACGTCGTTGCCATCCAACGCGTCGAGCGCCTCGCGCAGGCGTCCCGCCGCCGCTGCCAGGGGCAGATAGACCGCACGGCGACCATGTTGCTCGGCGGCCGCGCAGACGGCCAGCGCCAGATGCGTCTTGCCGGTCCTCGACGCACCGGCCAGGTACACCCAGTCGGCACCGTTGGTGGTGGCGAGCGCCGACAGCGCCGGCAGCGCGCCTTCGGGCGGCGCGATGAAACTCTCGAAGCGCTGGTCCGGCGGATACCGCAGCGCCAGCGGCAACTGCGGACCCAGCCCCGCGCCCGGCTCATCGCGGCTCACGGCGTATCGGAATCGGCGCGCGGCGCCGCCTGCTCCACGCTGCCCTTGTCGATGTACGAATCCAGCACGATGGAGGGCCGGTCGCCGGCATACAGGCGGCTCTGCGTATAGCGCTCGTGGGCGAAGCGCAGCAGCACGTTGGCGATGGCCGCCACCGGCAATGCCAGCAGCATGCCGAGGAAGCCGAACAGCTGGCCGCCGGCCATGATGGCGAAGATCACCGCCACCGGATGCAGGCCGATGCGGTCGCCGACGATACGCGGCGTCAGCACGTAGCCTTCCAGCATCTGGCCGACCACGAACACGCCCATCACCAGCGCCACCAGCGACCAGTCGCCACCGGACTGCACCAGCGCGGCGATCACGCCCAGCACGATGCCGGTAGCGGTGCCGAGATACGGCACGAAGCTGATCAGGCCGGCGATGATGCCGACCAGCAGCCCCACCTTCAGGCCGACCACCGACAGACCGATCGCATAGATCGCACCCAGCGCCAGCATCACCAGGAACTGCCCGCGCAGGAACGCGCCCAGCACTTCGTTGGATTCCAGTGCCAGCCGGGTGACGGTGGCGATATGGTCGCGCGGCACGAGCGCCGCGATGCGCTCGACCAGCGTGTCCCAGTCGCGCAGGAAGTAGAACGTCAGGATCGGCAGCAACACCAGGTTGGCCACCCAGGCCATCACCGCGAAGCCCGAGCGCGAGAAGTAGCCGAAGAGCGTGGCGGCGACGCCACCGGCCTGCTGCCAATGGCCGCGGATCCATTCGGTCAGGCGATCAGGGTCGAGCCACGCGACCAGTTCAAGCCCGGTGCGCTGTTCCACCCAGGGCAGCGCCTTGTCCACGAACCAGTCGCGGTAGGCCGGCATCGATTCGATCACCGTCACCACCTGGCGCTCGATCATCGGCACCAGGATGACCAGCGCGAGCACCAGCAGCAGCACCATCAGCGTGAAGACCAACACGACGGCGGTACTGCGTGAACGCCCGGACCTTTCCAGGCGATCCACCCACGGATCGCCCAGCCAGCCCAGCAGCGCGGCGCATACGAAGGGCGTGAGCACGGGCGCGAGCAGCCAGATCAGCCAGCCGACGATCAGCGCGATCAGCAGCCACTGCCAGCGACGGGCCAGCGTGCCCGCCGGGGTTGAAGAAAGATCCATGCAGCGTCCTTGTGTCAGCGCATCTGGTAGGCCGGCGGCTCGCCTTCGCCGCCGGTGAAGGGAGCGTCATCGCCCATGGTGCGGCGGAAGCCGGCCAGGCCGGAGACCAGCTCCAGGTCCAGCTCCAGCACATCGCCGCTGGCGCGCACCGGGGTGATGCGACGGACCACGGCCATCTTCTGCAGGTGACCCGTCAGGCGCAGGTAGTCGTCGGTGCTTCGGATCCCGGTGAACAGCACGCGGTACGTGCCGGCAGGACCGGCGCTGCCGCGCTTGCCGTAACGCTTCACCAGCGCATCGGCGGCGCCATCGGCGCCGGATGCCATCGCGCGGCGCGCATCGGCATCGGTCACGGACCATGTCGCCAGCACCTTGCCGGCGTCGACGAACACCCAGTCGGCCGTCCAGCCGCCCTTGGCGTTGCGGTAGAGCTTGCCGACCAGCTGCATCGGCGGGCTGTAGCGGGCCGAGGCTCGTGCGACGGCGGCCGTATCCTGGCGCCAGATGGCGCCGACCAGCGCCTGTTCGGCCGCACTGCCGGCGGGCAGGCCCAGACCGTAGCCGCGCTCGATGGCGCGGTTGAGCAGCGGACGCGCGGCATTGGCATGCTGCAGGCCCAGCAGGCGCGGTCCGCTGCCATCGTTGATCGCCAGCCAGACGACCGGCTTCGGGCGCGGCTGCGGCCATACCGGCAGGCCCAGCGCGCCGGCCAGGCCGTTGACCTGCTCCTCGTCGAAACGCACCACCAGCATGGTTCGGAACGTCGGCGCGCCCGACAGCGACGTGCCCTGGTCCTGGCGGTAGTCGTAGCCTTCCACATAGTCCTTCGCGTTGCGCAGCTCGGCGCCCACGCCGGGACGCGACATCGCACCGCGATCGCCCGACAGCTTGGACAGCACCGTGCCCAGCGCGCGCGCGAAACCGCCCTGGCGCTCCGCCTCGCCCTGCCCGCTGACCGGCACCTCGGCCTGGTACAGGCCGCGCGCCGAGACCGCATCGCCTTCCGTGCGCAGGCCGGACTGCGCCTGCACGGCGGGCGTCGTGGTCAGTGCCGCCATCAGCAATGCCATGGCGAGTGCGATACCTGGAATCCGGCGCATCGAGCGTCCTTGAGCTCTACAGACCCGGTGAATTGTTGCCCGAATGGACCGATACCGCCAACGCCACCCGTTCAGGACCCACCGATTCCTTTAAAATCACGCCTCTTGCCCCGCCGACGACCGCCCGTGACCCAGCCGACGCCTTCCGCCCCCACCCCGATGACCTATCGCGACGCGGGTGTCGACATCGACGCCGGCAACGAACTGGTCGAACGCATCAAGCCGCTGGTCAAGCGCAGCTTCCGGCCGGAGGTGATGGGCGGGCTGGGCGGTTTCGGCGCGCTGTTCGACCTGTCCGGCAAATACCGCGAGCCCGTGCTCGTGTCCGGCACCGATGGCGTGGGCACCAAGCTGAAGCTGGCCCAGCAGCTGGGCCGCCACGACACCATCGGCATCGATCTGGTCGCCATGTGCGTGAACGACGTGCTGGTGCAGGGCGCCGAGCCGCTGTTCTTCCTCGACTACTTCGCCACCGGCAAGCTCGACGTCGACACCACGGTGGCGGTGGTCGGCGGCATCGCCCGCGGCTGCGAACTCTCCGGCTGCGCGCTGATCGGCGGCGAGACCGCCGAAATGCCCGACATGTACGGTCCGGGCGAATACGACCTGGCCGGCTTCTGCGTGGCGGCGGTGGAGAAATCGCGCCTGCTGGACGGCGCCAAGGTCCGCGCCGGCGATGTGCTGGTCGGCATCGCCTCCAGCGGCCCGCACTCCAACGGCTATTCGCTGGTCCGCCGCATCTACGACCGCGCCGGCCGCCCGGCCGATCTGGATGTGGGCGGCGTGCCGCTGGCCGACGCGCTGATGGCGCCGACCACGCTGTACGTGAAGCCGATCCTGGAACTGCTGCAGGCGCACGACCTGCACGGCATGGCGCACATCACCGGTGGCGGCCTGACCGAGAACATCATCCGCGTGATCCCGGACGGGCTCGGCCTGCAGATCGACGCCAGCGCCTGGACGCTGCCGCCCGTGTTCGACTGGCTGCAGCGCGAGGGCGCGGTCGAAAACACCGAGATGTGGCGCACCTTCAACTGCGGCATCGGCTTCGTGCTGGTGGTCGCGCCGGACCAGCTGGCCGCCGTGCAGGCCGACCTGGCCCGCCTGCAGCTGACCCACTGGCAGATCGGCGAAGTCGTCACCGCCACCGGCGGCGAACGCGTCCGTATCGGCTGAGCGCGGCATGCCGCGCGGCAAGGCGATCGCCTTCGGGCTGACGCTGGCGGTGTTCGGCGCCAGCTGGATCGCGCCCCGCTGGCCGGTCGAACAGGCGCTGCACAGCAGCCTGACCGTGGTCGGACTGGCGTGGCTGTGGTGGCACGACCGGCGCTGGCCGCTGCGGCCGGCGCACTTCGTCCTGATCTGCGCCTTCATCATCGCGCACTGCATCGGCGCGCGCTGGCTGTACTCCTATGTGCCGTACGACGCGTGGCTGCAGGCGGCGGTGGGCTGGTCGCCAGCGGAGGGCTTCGGCTGGCAGCGCAACCACTTCGACCGTTTCATCCACCTGATGTACGGCGCCTGCTTCGCCCCGGCGGTCTGGCACTGGCTGCGCCAGCGCTGGCGGGGGCTGTCCATCGGCCAGGCCTTCACGCTGTCCGTGATGCTGATCATGTGCACCAGCCTGATCTACGAGTGGCTGGAATGGGGCATCGCGCTGACGATGTCGCCGGAGGCCGCCGAGTCCTACAACGGCCAGCAGGGCGACGTGTGGGATGCGCATGCCGACATGCTGCTGGCCACCGTGGGCGCCCTGCTGGTAGGGCCCCTGGCGCGCAAGGAATCCGAGGAGTTCTCCGCATGACATCACGTATCGCCGTGCTGGCTTCCGGCCGCGGCACCAACCTGCGGGCGATCCTGCAAGCCACCGCCGACGGCACGCTCGACGCCGAGGTCGTCGGCGTCTTCTCCGACAAGCCCGGGGCACCGGCCCTGCGCTATGCGCCGGAAGACAGGCGCTGGGGCCATCGGCCTTCCCACTTCGGGGACAAGACCCGCTACGAGGCCGCGCTGGCCGAGGCCATCGACGCGACCCGCCCGGACTGGGTCGTCTGCGCCGGCTACATGCGCATCCTCGGCGACGCGTTCATCGAACGATTCCGCGGCAGGCTGCTGAACATCCACCCCTCGCTACTGCCCAAGTACCCCGGCCTGTATACGCATGCACGCGCGGTGGCGGCGCACGACGCCGAACACGGCGCCAGCATCCACTTCGTCACCCCGGAACTGGATGCCGGCGCGGTGATCGCCCAGGTGCGGATCCCGATCCTGCCCCGGGAGACGCCCGACAAGCTGGCCGCACGCCTGCTCCCGCGCGAACACGCCCTGATGCTGGCGGTGCTGCGCCTCGCCTGCGCCGGGGCGCTGGCTGAACAGGGCGAGATCGTGCTCTACCACGGTCAGCCGCTATTAAATCCCCTGTCCCTAGATTCGACCGACCGTTTGGTTCCCTCGCCTCCCCCCTGATGCCTTCGCCTTTCCATTCCCTGCTGCTCGGCCTTGCCCTGGCCGGCGTCACGGCGCCTGCGCTGGCGCTGGAGCCGTTCGTTGCCAGCTACCAGGCCTACAACGAGGGCAAGCTGGCGGGCAGCGCCAGCATGAAGGTGGCGCCCAGGACCGGCAGCCAGTGGCAGATCGATCTGAACGTCAAGGGCACGCGTGGGTTCGCGCGCCTGGCCGGCCTGAACATCGAGCAGAGTACGGTCTTCGATGCCGCCGGCGGGCAGTTCCGTCCGATCAGCCAGGCCACCGTCCGCCGCGCGGTCTTCATGGGCAAGCGGATGGTCGGCACCTACGACTGGAACGCCCGCACCGCGCAGTGGCAGGGCGACATCAAGAAGGAGCGGCGCGCGCCACTGCCCCTCCAGCCCGGCGACATGAGCGCGCTGCTGATGAACCTGGCGGTGATCCGCGACGCCGCCCCGGGCAAGCGACTCGATTACCGCGTGGTGGACAACGGGCGTATCCGCGAGTACCAGTACCAGGTGTCGCCCGAACCCGAAACCGTGACCGTCGACGATCTGAGCTACAGCGCGCTGCGCGTCAGCCGCGCCAATGGCGGCAACGACGAAACCATCTTCTGGGTCGCCGATGGCGTGCCCACCCCCGTGCGCATCCTGCAGCGGGAAGACGGTCAGGATGGCGTAGACCTCCGCCTGGTCGAATACCAAGGAGCACCATGAACATCATGAAGAAGACCCCCGTTTCCTTCCCCCGCCTGCTGCTGGCCGGCGCGCTGCTTGCCGCGGCCAGCGCCCCGGCCCTTGCCGTGGAGGCCTTCACCGCGAACTACAGCGCCAGCGCGCTGGGCATGGTCGGCGAAGGCCAGATGTCCGTCGCGGCCCAGCCGGGTAACCGTTGGCAGTACTCGCTGACCGTGCGCAACCAGGCCGTGGACCTGAGCCAGAAGACCGTGTTCGACGTGCAGGATGGCCGCATGCGTCCGTTGAGCAGCAGCGACAGCTCGCGCCTGCTGATCAAGAAGAAGAACGTCAACACCGTCTATGACTGGAGCAAGTCCCAGGCCACCTGGAACGGCGACGTGAAGCCCGATCGTGCCGGCCCCGTGAAGCTGGTCCCGGGCGACATGGACGCATTGCTGGTCAACCTGGCCATCGTGCGCGACGTCGCGGCGGGCAAGCCGCTCACCTACCGCATGGTGGAAAACGGCCGCGCCAAGCCGATGACGTATCAGGTCGCCGGCAAGGAGCGCATCACCGTGGCCGGCAAGCCGCAGGACGCCACCAAGGTCGTCCGCACCGATGGCGACAAGCAGACCATCGTCTGGGTGGTCGCCGATGCCCCGGTGCCCGCGCGCATCCTGCAGCGCGAGAAGGGACAGGACACCATCGACCTGACCCTCACGTCCTGGCGCTGATCACAGTTCCGGAGATCACACGATGACAAGGATGTCCATCCTGCCGGTCGTCGCCGCCGCCATGCTTGCGACGACAGCCATGCCGGCCTACGCGCTGAAACCGTTCACCGCCCAGTACGAAGCGTCTTTCAAGGGAATTTCGGCGGGTGGCTCGATGTCGCTGTCGCAGCAGGGCAATCGCTGGACGTATGCGATGGGCATCCGCAACACGATGGCCAACCTGAGCCAGGCGACGGTGTTCGAGGATGTCGGCGGCCGCTATCGGCCCCTGGGCGGCAGCGACCGTTCCACCTACCTGATGAAGACGCGCGCCGTCGTTACGCACTACAACTGGAAGGGCCTGCAGGCGCGCTGGACCGGTGATGTGAAACCGCAGCGCGCGGGCCCCGTTGCGATGCAGCCCGGCGACATGGATGCGCTGCTGGTCAACCTGGCGCTGGTCCGCGATGTCGGCTTCGGCCGGACGTCGATGAGCTACCGGTTGCTGGAAAACGGCAAGGCCAAGCCGATGGTGTACCGCGTCGCCGGCCGCGAGAAGATCACCGTGAACGGTCGCGCGCTGGACACGACGAAGGTCGTCCAGAGCGCCGGCGGGAAGCAGACCACCGCCTGGATCGCTGCCGGCGTACCGACGCCGGTGCGCATCGTGCAGCGCGAGGACGGCAGCGACGTGTTCCGCTTGCAGCTGACCTCCTGGCGCTGACGCCACCCAGGAAAAAGCCCGGCAATGCCGGGCTTTTTCTTTACTCCGCGGCGGGCGCGTCGGCCTGGAACACCGTCTTGCAGTCCATCCGCAGCGTGCCGCTGCCATTGCGCCAGGCGAAGGTGTTGCACTGCCGCTTGCCGTCCTGCTTCTGCTCCACCACCACGGTGAACACGGCCTGCGCGATTTCGCCCTGCGTCACCGTGCCGTCGCCGTTCCAGTCCATGTCCTGCGTGGTAATGCCGTGCGTCGCCGCCGAACCGGTGTAATGCAGCCACGCCACCAGCGCCAGCAGCCCCACGACGATGCCCAGCAGGATCTTGCGGCGCAGCGGGAAACGCGAACGGATCCCGGAGAGCTTCGGATCGTGCCGGCTCACGGGACGCGCCTGATCTTGGCGCCCAGGCCGCCCAGCTTCTCTTCGATGTTCTCGTAGCCGCGGTCGAGGTGGTAGATGCGGTCGATGGTGGTTTCACCGTCGGCCACCAGGCCGGCCAGGATCAGCGACGCCGAGGCGCGCAGGTCGGTCGCCATCACCGGCGCGCCCCCCAGCTTCTCGACGCCGCGTACGATGGCGGTGTGGCCTTCCACGCGGATGTCGGCACCCAGGCGCAACAACTCGTTGACGTGCATGAAGCGGTTTTCGAAGATCGTCTCGTTGATCACGCCCACGCCCTCCGCCACGCAGTTCAACGCCATGAACTGCGCCTGCATGTCGGTGGGGAACGCCGGATAAGGCGCGGTGGTCAGGCTGACCGCTTTCGGACGCTTGCCCTGCATGTCCAGGGTGATGCTGTCGGCGGTGGCCTCGATCTTCGCACCGGCTTCGGTGAGCTTGTCGAGTACGGCCTCAAGCGTGTCGGGACGTGCGTTGCGCGCGGTGACCTTGCCGCCGGTCATCGCCGCCGCGACGAGGAACGTGCCGGTCTCGATACGATCCGGCACCACGGAATGACGGCCGCCGCCGAGGCGCTCGACGCCGTGGATGGTGATGCGCGAGGTACCGGCGCCTTCGATCTTCGCGCCCAGCGCGTTGAGGCATTCGGCCAGGTCGGTGACCTCCGGCTCCATCGCCGCGTTTTCCAGCACGGTGGTGCCTTCGGCGAGCGTGGCGGCGGCCATGACGTTCTCGGTGCCGGTCACGGTGACCATGTCGAACACGAAACGCGCCCCCTTCAACCGCGCAGCGCGCGCCTTGATGTAGCCGTTCTCGACGGTGATCTCCGCACCCAGCGCCTGCAGGCCCTTGATGTGCTGGTCGACCGGACGCGAACCGATCGCGCAGCCGCCGGGCAGCGATACCACCGCGGCGCCGTGGCGTGCGACCAGCGGACCGAGCACCAGGATCGACGCGCGCATGGTCTTGACCAGTTCGTACGGCGCGACGAAGCGGCTGACGGTAGTGGGATCGACGGTGATGCCGCGCCCCTTCGCCAGCGTGCCCTCATCGATGGTGATGCCCGCGCCCAGCTCGCCCAGCAGCTTCACGGTGGTGACCACGTCGTGCAGGTGCGGCACGTTGGTGATCTCCACCGGCGCATCCGCCAGCAGCGTCGCGCACAGGATGGGGAGCACGGCGTTCTTGGCGCCGGAAATGGTGACTTCGCCGTTGAGCGTGTTGCCACCGGTGACGATGATCTTCTGCATGAGGGGCCGGGATTGGGGAGTCGGGAATGGGGATTCGCAGGAGCGGATGCCGGGCGGGGAGAGGAAGGGCTTGGGGGAACCGCTGTTGTGGCTGCTTCCCGAATCCCGAATCCGGACTCCCTATTCCCGAGCCCCAGCTTCATCGGGGGTGACGGTCTTCAGCTGCAGCGCATGGATCGCCCCGCCCATCAGGTCGCCCAGTGTGGCGTAGACCATGCGGTGCCTGGCCAGCGGCAGCTTGCCGCGGAAGGCCTCGGCCACGACGGTCGCCTCGAAGTGGACGCCATCATCGCCCTGCACGTCGGCGCGGGCGCCCGGCAGGCCGGATTCGATCAGTTTACGGATGGTTTCGGCGTCCAACGGGCTTTCCTAATAAAATACCCGGCCATTCTACCCGCCGGCGCCCCGTCCGCATGTCCCAGCCGCATCCCCTGACCCCGTCCGTCTCGCCTGCCAGCCTGGCGGCCAGCGGCCGTCGGGTCATCGAGATCGAGGCGCGCGCGCTGGATGCGCTTGCCGCCCGTATCGACGGCGCCTTCGCCGCCGCGTGCCGGGCCATCCTGGCTGGCCGCGGCCGCGTGGTCTGCACCGGCATGGGCAAGTCCGGGCACGTGGCGCGCAAGATCGCCGCCACCCTCGCCTCCACGGGCACGCCTGCGTTCTATGTGCACCCCGGCGAGGCCGGGCATGGCGACCTGGGCATGATCACCGATGCCGACGTGGTGCTGGCGCTGTCGTATTCGGGCGAATCCGACGAAGTGCTGATGCTGCTGCCGGTGCTCAAGCGCCAGGGCAACTTGGTCATCGGCATGACCGGTCGGCCACAGTCCACCCTGGCGCGCGAAAGCGACCTGCACCTGGACGTCAGCGTGCCCGCCGAGGCCTGCCCGCTGGACCTGGCGCCGACCAGCAGCACCACCGCCTCGCTCGCGATGGGCGACGCGCTGGCCGTGGCGCTGCTGGATGCGCGCGGGTTCACCGCCGACGACTTCGCCCGTTCGCACCCGGCCGGCAGCCTCGGCCGCCGCCTGCTGCTGCACATCACCGACGTGATGCATGCCGGCGACGACGTGCCGCGTGTGGCCGATACCGCCACGCTCAGCGAGGCGCTGATGGAGATGAGCCGCAAGCGACTGGGCATGACCGCCGTGGTCGATGGCGATGGCCGCTTGGCCGGGCTGTTCACCGACGGCGACCTCCGTCGAACGCTCGACAATCCCGCGCTGGACGTGCGCAGCGCGCGCATCGCCGACGTGATGACGCGTGCGCCCAAGACCATCGGTGCCGACCAACTTGCCGTCGAGGCCGCACGCCTGATGGAAACCCACAAGATCAGCGGCCTGATCGTGGTGGACGATGAACTGCGCCCCGTCGGCGCGCTCAACATTCACGACCTGTTGCGTGCCCGCGTGGTGTAACCCGCAGGGTTGCCACCGTACCCTCCCTTCACGACGAGCCTCTTCCGATCATGCCGCTCCGCCATCTCCACGACCTGACCGACGACGTGCTGGCCCGTGCCGCGCGCATCCGGCTGGCGTGCTTCGACGTGGACGGCACGCTGACCGATGGCCGCCTGTTCCTGGACAGCGAGGGCCGCGAACAGAAAGCATTCCATGTGCAGGACGGCCAGGGCCTGGTGTTGCTGAAGCGTGCCGGCATCGAAGTCGCCTTCATCACCGCCCGCGGCGGTACCGTCGCGGTGGCGCGCGGCCGTGAGCTGGGCGTGCAGGTCTTCACCGGCGTCAAGGACAAGCTGGCCAAGGTGCAGGAACTCGCGGCCGGGCTGGGTATCGGGCCGGATCAGGTCGCCTTCATGGGCGACGACCTGCCGGACGTGCCGCCGTTCCGCGCCGTGGGCCTGGCCATCGCGCCCGCCGATGCGCACCCGTGGACCGCGCGGCACGCGCACTGGCGCACCCGCCGCGCGGGTGGCCAGGGTGCCGCGCGCGAAGCCTGCGACCTGCTGCTCGGCACGCAGGGACACGCCCCCGCGTTCGAGGGAGGCACGGCATGAGCTGGCGTACCACACTGGGCCTGGTGCTGTTGCTGGCCGCCATCGTCAGCGGCTGGTCGGCCTGGAAGAACCGCGACGTTCCCCCGCCCAACCGCGTGCTGGCCGACCGGTCCGACTACGTGATGCGCGATTTCGAGATGATCGCGCTGAACGGCGAGGGCGAGGAGGCCGTCGCCGTGCGCGCACCGGAGATGGCGCGCAACCCGCAGGACCAGACCTACACCATCACCACGCCGCTGTTCCTGCTACCCGAAGAGGATGGCCGATCGTGGGAACTGCGTTCAAAGACCGGCTGGCTCAGCGCCAAGGGCGAAGAACTGCGCCTGAAGGGCGACGTGCATGGCACCTCGCCGGCCGGCGGCACCCGCCAGGCCGAGTTCCGTACCGACACGCTCAACGTGTTCCCGGACCGCGACCTGGCCCAGACCGACGACGTGGTGACGGTCACGCAACCCGGCTCTAGACTGAGCGGGCGCGGTTTTGAGACCAACCTCAAGACCAAGGAATACACATTCAAATCCCAGGTGAGATCCATCTATGAACCACGTTCTGCTCGCTAGCGCCGCGCTGCTGTTCCTGCTGCCCGCCGCCGGTGCCGTGGCCAAGTCCACCGACCGCAACCAGGCCATGACCATCGATTCGGGCAGCCAGTCCGGCAACATGGAAGGCAACGGCAAGACCGTGCTCGGCGGCGGCGTGGTGGTGACCCAGGGCACGCTGGAGATCCAGTCGGCAGCGGCCGAAATCTACATGGCCAACGGCGAAATCTCGCGTTCGGTCTTCACCGGCAAGCAGGTGAAGATGAAGCAGCAGATGGACGACGGCACGTGGATGGACGCGCAGGCCGACCGTGTCGAATACGACATGAAGACCGAGACCATCACCTTCATCGGCAACTACACGGTGAAATCCGAGCGCGGCTCCAACAGCGGCCAGCGCATGGTCTACAACACCGCGAGTGGCAACATGCAGAGCGGCGGCGACGGTACGCGCGTGCGCACCGTGATCCAGCCCAAGGCGGCGGCACCCGCGCAGGGCAAGAACTGATGCTCACCGCCAAGGGACTGCGCAAGCGCTACAGGCAGCGCGAAGTCGTCGCCGACTTCGGCCTGACCCTGCAGCCGGGCGAAGTGGTCGGCCTGCTGGGTCCGAACGGCGCCGGCAAGACCACCTGCTTCTACATGATCGTCGGCCTGGTGGCCGCCGACGCCGGCAGCATCGAACTGGACGGCCAGGACATCACCGCGCAGCCCATGTACCAGCGCGCCAAGCTCGGCGTGGGCTACCTGCCGCAGGAGCCGTCGGTGTTCCGCAAGCTCAGCGTGGCCGACAACATCCGACTGGTGCTGGAACTGCGCGAAGACCTGGACAGCGCCGGCATCGAGCGCGAACTGGTCTCGCTGCTGGACGAACTGCAGGTCACCCACGTGGCCGACCAGTTGGGGGCCAGCCTGTCGGGCGGCGAGCGCCGCCGCGTGGAAATCGCCCGCGCCCTCGCGGCCCGCCCTCGGCTGATGCTGCTGGACGAACCCTTCGCCGGCGTCGATCCCATTTCGGTCGGCGAGATCCAGCGGATCGTGAAGCACCTCAAGGATCGCGGCATCGGCGTGCTGATCACCGACCACAATGTGCGCGAAACCTTGGGAATCTGCGACCGGGCGTATATCCTCAATGCCGGTAGCGTTCTGGCGCAGGGGGCCCCGGACGCGTTGCTGGCCAATCCGGACGTACGCCGGGTCTATCTGGGCGAAACCTTCCGCCTGTGATCCCGTCGGCGGCCCCAGGCCGCCTTTCGGGTTTCCAAGGTCGGGAATGAAGCCACGCCTGCAGACATCGCTGGGACAGCAGTTGGTCATGACGCCGCAGTTGCGTCAGGCCATCCGGCTGCTGCAGATGTCCACCGCCGAACTCGAGATCGAGCTGACCGAAGCGGTGGAGACCAATCCGCTGCTGGACTGGAGCGAGCCAGAAGAAGAACCGGCCCAGGTCCGCGGCAACGACGACGACCAGCCTCCCGCCGAACCGGCGCAGGAGATCGCGCGCGAGACCGACGACGAACGCGACGACTGGTCGCCCGACGAAGGCCCCTGGACATCGTCCGGCGGCGGCGGCTCCTTCGACGACGACGACGGCGGCAGTCCGGCCGAGCGAGTGGCCGAAGCCGACACGCTGCATGGCCACCTGCTGTGGCAGCTCCACCTCTCCCATCTCTCCGAGCGCGACCGCCGCATCGGCGCCACGCTGATCGACGCGCTGGAAGACGACGGCTATCTGCGCGAGCCGCTGTCCGGCATCGTCCAGGCGTTGCGTCCGGACATCGAGGCGCATGAGGACGAAGTACTGGTCGTGCTGCACCAGTTGCAGCGCTTCGACCCGGTCGGCGTGGCCGCACGTACGCTCGGCGAATGCCTGCACCTGCAGCTGGCGGTGCTCAGCGACGACACGCCCGGCAAGGCGCTGGCACTGCAGATCGCCGACACCGCGCTGGAACGCCTGCCGCGCAGCGGCGTGGCCGGCATCGCGCAGGAGCTGAAGCGCCCGGTCGCCGAGGTCGAGGAAGCCGTGCACCTGCTGCGCACCCTCGACCCCAAACCCGGCGCCCAGGTGGGCGATCTTTCCCACGACACCTACGTGGTGCCGGACTGCGTGGTCTGGCGCCAGCGCGGCGTCTGGCGCGCCGCGCTGTCCGGCAACACCCTGCCGCGCATCAGCATCCATCGCGGTTACGAGCAGATGATCCGCCAGTGCGGCGACAGCGACGCCGGCTACCTCAAGGCGCAACTGCAGGAAGCCCGCTGGCTGCTCAAGAGCGTGGAGGCGCGCGGCGACACCCTGCTGAAGGTGATGCGCTGCCTGCTGCACCAGCAGTCCGGCTTCCTCGAGTTCGGCGAGCAGGCACTGCGTCCGTTAACCCTGCGCGATGTCGCCGAAGAGGTGGGCCTGCACGAATCGACGGTGTCGCGCGCGATCGCCCGCAAGTACGTGCGCACGCCGCGCGGCACGCTGCCGATGCGTGCGTTCTTCGCCTCCGGCATCGACACCGACGGCGGCGGCGAAGCCTCCAGCACGGCGATCCAGGCGATGATCCGGCGACTGGTCGATGCCGAGAATCCACGCAAGCCGCTGTCCGACGCGAAACTGGCGGACCTGCTGAAGGCCTCCGGCATTCCGGTGGCACGCCGCACCGTGGCCAAGTACCGCGAAGCCCTGAACATCCTGTCCTCGCACGAACGCGTGCGCATCGCCTGAACCCCGGCAGCGCGGCCGTCGAATCGTGATCGCGTTCCGCCCGCGCGAAACGTTTTCCTAACACATTCCCGCACCGCGAAAAAAAGACGCCCGCGACAGTTGATAGTTGCCGCGGAGGGGTCCATCTTTGTCCTGCAGGCACCCCCTGCCATCGCCACCGGCACAGGAGATCGACGGAACCCAGACGCTACCGCGTGGTCATTCCATGACACGCCCACCGCGCATCGCGCGCGGCTCTACCGACCCGAAGGAGGCACACATGCGTATCGAGACTTACGGTCATGAAATCGAAGTCACTCCCGCCCTGCGCGAATACGTCGAAACCAAGCTGAAGCGGTTGGAGCGCCACTTCGAGCAACCCTGCGAAGTCCGTACGCAACTGGGTACCCGTAAACCCGATTACCTGGCCGAGGCCACGGTCAAGGTCGCCGGCCGTACGCTGCATGCCGATGCCGGCGCGCCGGACATGTACGCCGCCATCGACATCCTGGCCGACAAGCTCGATCGCCTGCTGGTCAAGCACAAGGAAAAGCGCACCGACGTCCAGCGCCACAGCATGCGCGGCGAACTGATCGGCTGACGCATCGTCCGCACCGGGCCGCCCCGCATCGCGGGGCGGCCGACCGCACGCCCATCCATGCCTGCGATGACCGCGCCTGGCCATCGCATGCCCCCCGACATGCCGATTACACTGGCGTCGCCGCGCGCTTTGCGGACGATGTCGACGGTCGGCCCGTGACCCTCGCGCACCGCCCGACGCGGCCATCCCTTTCCGCCGGCTGTCTCCGCATGATGAATACCAGCATCACCGCCCGTGAACTGTTCGATCAGCAGAAGGACAAGCTGGCGCTGCGCTGGCTGGCGGGGCAGAAAGGCGAGAAGCGCGTGCTGGAATCCGGGGACACCGTGTCGCGACGGCCGTCGCTGGCCGGTTACCTCAACGCGGTCTACCCGAACAAGGTGCAGATCCTCGGCACCGAGGAACTGACCTGGCTGGACTCGCTCGACTCGCGCCAGCGCTGGGAGACGATCGAGAAGATCGTGCAGGCCAAGCCGCTGGCACTGGTGATCAGCAAGAGCCAGTCCTGTCCCGAGGACCTGCGGGAGGCGGCGAACGAGAACGATACGCCGCTGTGGGCCTCGCCCAAGCGCGGCCACGAACTGCTGAACCATCTCTCCTACCACCTCGCGCGCACGCTGGCCCCGCGGGTGACGCTGCACGGCGTCTTCATGGAAATCTATTCGATCGGCGTGCTGATCACCGGCGAGGCGGGATCGGGCAAGAGCGAGCTGGCGCTGGAACTGCTCAGCCGCGGTCACCGTCTGGTCGCCGACGACGCGCCCGAGTTCACCCAGATCGCCCCGGACGTGCTGGACGGCACCTGCCCGGAACTGCTGCAGGATCTGCTGGAGGTGCGCGGCCTGGGCGTGCTCAACGTGCGTGAGATGTTCGGCGACACCGCGGTGAAGAAGAACAAGTATCTGCGCCTGATCGTGCACCTGACCCGGCCGATGACCGAGCCCAACCCGCACGGCTACGAGCGGCTCACCGGCGACTCCGGCACGCGTCACGTGCTGGATCTGGACGTGCCGCTGATCACCCTGCCGGTGATGCCCGGCCGCAACTTGGCCGTGCTGACCGAAGCCGCCACGCGCCTGCACATCCTGCGCACCAAGGGCATCGACCCGGCGGCGATGTTCATCGCCCGGCACAGTAACCTGCTCGAGCGCAGCACCCCATGACGCAGTCCGTTCCTCCCGCCCTGCCCGAGGATGCCGGCACCGCCGCGCCGGCCTCGCCGACGGTGGTCATCGTCAGCGGCCTGTCCGGCTCGGGCAAGTCGGTGGCGCTGAAGACCTTCGAGGACCTGGACTACTACTGCGTCGATAACCTGCCGGTGGACCTGCTGCCCTCGTTCGTGCGCAGCCTGGTGCGCGAGGACGAACTGCCGCCGAAGATCGCGGTGGGCATCGACGCACGCAGCCGCCACAGCGACCTGACCAAACTGGCGCAGTGGCGCGCCGCGCTGGCGCAGCTGGGGCTGGAAGGACGGGTGGTGTTCTTCGACGCCACCGACGAGGTGCTGCTGCGACGCTATTCGGATACCCGCCGCCGCCACCCGCTGGGGCACGGCGGGCTGTCGCTGCAGGAAGCGATCCGCCGCGAGCGCGAGATCATCCAGCCGCTGCGCGACGAAGCCGACGTCATCATCGACACCAGCCAGCTCAACGTGCACCAGCTGCGGCGCCGGATCATCGCCGAGTTCGCCCTCAGCAAGAGCGCGCAGCTGTCGCTGCTGTTCGAGTCCTTCGCCTACAAGCGTGGCGTGCCGGCGGACGCAGACTTCGTCTTCGACGCCCGCGTGCTGCCCAACCCGCACTGGAACCCCGAGCTGCGTCCCTATGCCGGGCGCGATCCCAAGGTGCGCGAGTTCCTCGACGCCCAGCCGGAAGTGGCCGAGTACGTCGGCCAGGTCAGTGGCTTCCTCGATACCTGGCTGCCGCGCCTGCGCGGCGAGACCCGCAGCTACGTGACCATCGCCTTCGGCTGCACCGGCGGCAAGCACCGCTCGGTCTACCTGGCCGAAACCCTCGCGCGGCACGCCCGCGAGCAGGGGTGGGAAGAAGTCGCCACGTTCCACCGCGAACTGGATTGACCGCGCCGACCCGCGCCGTCCCGCCCGACCCGTGCGTTATGACGGCCCGGACCATCGGGGCGGCCGGGCAGGTCCCGCTCCCCACCCGGCGGGCCGGAACGCAGGGCATCCTTACCGTTCCCTCCGCGCCGCTTCCTGCCCGTCATGCGCGTCTGTTAACGTTCCGACATGGCCTGTGGCATTCTTCTTGTGACTCATCCCGGCGTGGGCGCGGCGATCCTGGCGGTCGCCACCGCGCTGCTGCGACAACTGCCCCTCAAGGCCGAAGCCTTCGAGGTGCCGTTCGACGCCGACCTGGATGCCCTGCTCCCGCAGGCGTCTGCGGCGTTGCGGCGCGTCGATGGCGGCGACGGGGTGCTGGTGCTGACCGACCTGTACGGTGCCAGCCCCAGCAACCTGGCCGGCAAGCTGGCGCGCCTGGGCACGCCGGTGCGCCGCGTCTCGGCGCTCAGCCTGCCCATGGTGCTGAGGGTGATGAATTATCCGGAACAGGGACTGGACGACCTGCCCGCCACGGCGGCGGCGGGTGCACGCAATGGAGTCATCCACGACGATGCTTGAACGCGAACTCATCATTTCCAACCGCCTCGGACTGCATGCGCGGGCGACCGCCAAGCTGGTGCAGACGCTGTCCGGTTTCCGCTGCAACGCCACGCTGGCGGCCAAGGGCCGCGAGGTGAACGCCAAGAGCATCATGGGCGTCATGCTGCTGGCCGCCGGCCAGGGCACGCCGGTGACCGTGCGCATCGACGGCGAGGACGAAGCCGCTGCGATGCAGGACGTCGTCTCGCTGTTCGAGCGACGATTCGACGAGGAAGCCTGACCCGATGAGGGCGCTGCTGCCGGGCCATGGGGCATCGCGCGGCAGCGCGCTGGGACGCGCCCGGGTCCGTCTGCCGCATGTGCTGGAGGTCGCCGAGCAGCAGATCCGCGGAGACCAGATCGACGACGAGGTGGCCCGTCTGCACGAGGCGGTCGATGCCACCCGCCGCGAGATGCACAGCCTGCGCACGCGCCTGCACGGCGCGCTGGCGAAGGAAGTCGGCGAGTTCCTCGACCTGCACGCGCTGTTGCTCGACGACCCCGAGTTGCTGCACGGCCTGGACGAATTGATCCGCACCGGCCGCTACTCGGCCGACTATGCACTGCGCCTGCAGCGCGACCGGCTGGCCGCCGTGTTCGACGGCATGGACGATGCTTACCTCAAAAGCCGCATGGACGACCTGGACCATGTGATCGGCCGCATCCACGCGCACCTGCACCAGCGCGCGCCCGATGCGCCGGGCATGGCCGGCGAGATCCTGGTCAGCGACAACGTGGCACCGTCGGAGCTGGCGGAACTGCAGCAGCAGGGCGTGGTGGGCGTGGTCACCGCCGCCGGCAGCACGCTGTCGCACAGCGCGATCCTCGCACGCAGCCTGCACCTGCCGCTGGTGGTGGGCAATGCGCAGGCGCTGCAGAAGATCAACGACGGCGACGTGCTGCTGGTCGACGGCGCCACCGGCGAAGTGGTGGTCAACCCCGATCCGGACGACCTGCGCCGCTACCGCGAGCGGCTGCGCGATGCCGCGCGCGAAGCGCGCGAGCTGGGGCGCCTGCGCTCCAAGCCCAGCCGCACGCGCGACGGCATCGACATCGCCCTGTGGGCGAATGCGGAATCGCTCGAGGACGTGGCGAAAGCGCATACGCTCGGCGCCACCGGCGTGGGTCTGTACCGCACCGAGTTCCTGTTCCTGCAGCGGCGGGAGCTGCCCAGCGAGGACGAGCAGTTCCAGGTCTACCGCGACCTGGTGCTGGGGATGGGCGGGCGGCCGGTCACCATCCGCACCCTCGACCTGGGCGCCGACAAGGCCGACCGGGCCGGCCTGGCGGTGAGCAACGAAGAGAATCCGGCGCTGGGCCTGCGCGGCGTGCGCCTGTCGCTGGCGCATGCCGGTGTGTTCGACACGCAGTTGCGCGCCATCCTGCGCGCGTCCAGCTACGGTCCGATCCGCGTGCTGGTGCCGATGGTCAGCAGCCGCGAGGAAATGCTGGAGGTCCGCCGCCGCCTGCAGCGCGCGGCCCTGCAGCTGCGCAAGCAGGGCCACGAGGTCGCGGCACAGCTGGAGCTCGGCGCGATGATCGAAGTGCCTGCAGCGGCCATCGCCCTGTACGCCTTCGTCGACGTGGTCGATTTCGTCTCCATCGGCACCAACGACCTGGTGCAGTATCTGCTGGCCGCGGACCGCAACAACGAAGCGCTGGGCGAGCTGTATTCGCCCCTGCACCCCGGCGTGCTGCGGCTGCTGCGGCACGTGATTCGCACCGGTGCCGAACACCGGGTCCCGGTGGCGATGTGCGGCGAGCTCGCCGGCGATGCCCTGCTGGCACCGATGCTGCTGGCGCTCGGCCTGCGGGAATTCAGCCTCCACCCCGCCACCTTGCTGGAAGTACGCAAGGCCATTCGCGACGCCGACCTCGCCGATCTGCAGGCGCGCACCGAGAAGCTGCTGCAGGCGCGGGACCGTGCCGGCATCGAGCGATGGTTGAAAGCGGCCGCCTCCGCGTGAGGCCACTGAAGCTTCATGTGGGAGTGACGTAAGTCGCGATGAAGCTGTCCCGGCGAGCTATCGCGACTGACGTCGCTCCCACATTCAATCCCCCGGACGTTGCATCCCGCAACCCACCTGACGCCACTTGCCCAGGGTGTCCATAAATCGCGGCCCGGGCGATAATGGCGCAATGAACGCCTGATGCCCCGGTCGCATCCGCCTGACGGATCGGCCCCATTCCGGAGTACCGAATGGTCGAGACCATCCGCCACGACAAGACCGCACGCCAGCTGCGCCTGCTCTCCGACGCGCTCGACAGCGGTCGGCTGGGTCCCGTGCGCCGGCTGGTCAACACCTTGTCGCCCGCGGAGATCGGCAACCTGCTGGAATCGCTGCCGCCGGGCAAGCGCGAAGTTGTCTGGGGCCTGGTCGATCCGGAAGACGACGGCGAGGTGCTGGTGCATGTCGGCGACGAGGTGCGCGAGAGCCTGCTGGCGGACATGGACACCGACGAGATCGTCGCCGCCGTCGAGGACCTCGACATCGACGACCTCGCCGACCTGGTCGAAGACCTGCCCGATACCGTCATCGACGAAGTCCTCAAGTCGATGGACCGCGAGAACCGCGAGCGCCTGGAGCAGGTGCTGTCGTACGCGGAGGACACCGCCGGCCGCCTGATGAACCCGGACGTGGTCACCGTGCGTGCCGACGTCAACGTCGACGTGGTGCTGCGCTACCTGCGCCTGCGCGGCGAACTGCCCGACCACACCGACCACCTGTACGTGGTCAGCCGCCGCCACCAGTACCTCGGCCGCGTGCCGCTGGCCGCGCTGGTCACGCACGAGGACACCACGCCGATCAACCGCTTGATCGACGACGAGCAGCCGGCCATCGACGTGGGCGAGAGCGCGCAGGAAGTCGCGCGCCAGTTCTCCGACCACGACTGGGTGTCCGCGCCCGTGGTGGACGACAACAACATCCTGCTCGGCCGCATCACCATCGACGACGTGGTCGACATCATCCGCGAGCAGGCCGAGCACCAGGCGCTGGGCGCCGCCGGCCTGGACGAGGACGAGGACCTGTTCTCGCCGGTCAAGCGCGCCGTGCGCGGCCGGGTGGTATGGCTGGGCATCAACCTGTTCACTGCGTTCATGGCGGCGACGGTGATCAAGGAATTCGATGCGACGCTGGAGAAGATCGTCGCGCTGGCCGTGCTGATGCCCATCGTGGCCGGCATCGGCGGCAACGCCGCGGTGCAGGTGCTGACGCTGATGGTGCGCGGCCTGGCGCTGGGCCAGGTGGGCTCGAGCAACGCCGGCATCCTGTGGTGGAAGGAACTGCGCGTGGCACTGATCAACGGCCTGCTGATCGGCGGTATCGTCGGGCTGATCGCCTTCCTGTGGTTCCGCAGTCCGATGCTGTCGCTGGTCATCGCACTCGCGCTGATCATCAATTTCTGCGCCGCCGCCACCGCCGGCGTGCTGCTGCCGCTGCTGCTCAAGCGCATGAACATCGATCCCGCCGTCGCCGGCACCGTCGTCGTCACCGCGGTGACCGATGTGATGGGCTTCTTCTGCTTCCTGGGATTGGCCACGATGATCCTGCTGCACTAGGCCGGAGCCACGGGGCCGAAACGAGACCGGGACCGCACGCGGTCCCGGTCAGGCCATCAGGAAGACAGGCGAAGGCGCCCCGCTCAGAAGCTGGCGCGCACACCCAGGCGATAGAAGCGCACGTCCTCGTAGAACTCGGCTTCACCGACCAGCCCCCATGTCTGGGTCAACCGGTACTGGAGGCCCAGGTTGCCGACCATGGAATGGTCGACCACCAGGTTGTCGTCCACGCGCAGGTAGCCCGCTTTCGCCCACAGCTCCAGGCCGGACACGGGCCGGGCACGGATGCCCAGCACCAGCTTGCCGGCATACACGTGGTCGCTGCCGCTCAGGCTGTCGCCACTGGCGGCATCGTCGTAATCCAGCTCGACGCCCAGCCGCACCAGCGACAGCTCGCTGATGAAATCGGCGCGCGGCGACAGGAAAACGCTCGCTCCCAGGCCAAGTTCGGTCTGGTCGATCGTGGCCTTCAGCCTTTCCGCATCGAGGCTCCAGGTTTCCGATACCTGGTCATGACCACCGAACACGTAGAGGTTGTCGGCCACGGCCACCGAGCCCCGGACGTAGCCGCCGCTGACGCGTTCATCGACCTCGCCAATATCCACGTCCACGCGACCGACGCCCGCTTCCACGTAGGTATAGGCCGGCCCCTCGATCTTGTCCCGCTGCACGGCGGCCGTGTACTGCGGCGCCGGCGCGGCCGGCACCGCGGCCTGCTGCTGGGCGGGAGCTCCGGTCGACTCGGCGCTCGCCGCCTTCTGCCGCTCCCACCACGGAGAGCGCTGAGCGTCCGCATCGGCCGACCACGCCAACGCGACCAACAGGGCTGCGCAGGCGCAGCCGGTCCTGATATCCATCTTCATGTTGTGATTCCCCATTTTCTTGTCGTGATGCGCTCCACGCCCCGGGCCGGGCGACCTTGCCCGACCTCTCCCTGGCGTGGAGGCGCGATTCTAAGGGAATGGATCCGCCCTGCGGCGCAGGATGGTCTCACGGGCACGGCGTACGACCCGATGGCATGAGCGCCGACATCGCCGATGCGGGCTTTCCTACGCATCGCGACGACAGATACCGATTCCGTGCGCCCCACCCGCGACACGACGCTGGAGACCCCTCGGCCCCACTGTCCGCCATGCGCCTGCTGCTCGTTGCTCTGCTGTACCTGCTGATCTGCCCCGCCCTGTCGGCACCGCTCCCCGATCCGATGCTGGCGACCACGTATCGCGAAGGCGTCCCCGTCCACGCCTTCCTGGTCAGCGAGAAGCTGGACGGCGTGCGTGCCCGTTGGGATGGTCGGGCACTGTGGACCCGCGGTGGAGCGCGGATTGCCGCGCCGCCGACCTTCACGCGCGGCTGGCCGGTCGAGCCGATGGAGGGCGAAGTCTGGATCGCGCGCGGCCGCTTCGATGAGGTCAGCGCCCTGGTCCGGCGCATCAGCACCGATCCGCAATCCTGGCGCAACGTGCGCTTCATGGCCTTCGACCTGCCTGCGCATCCGGGGCCCTTCGCCCAACGCGTCACGCGCCTGCGCGCGCTGATCGCGGCCGCCGGCAACGGTCATCTGGCGCTGATCCGGCAGCATCGCTTCGCCACGCCGTCAGAACTGGATGCAGAACTGGCCCGCGTGGTGGCCGCCGGTGGCGAGGGCCTGATGCTGCACCGGCGCGACGCGCGCTACCGATCCGGGCGCAGCGAACACCTGCTGAAGTACAAGCCGCACGAGGACGCCGAAGCGCAGGTCGTCGCGCACCTGCCCGGCAAGGGCAAGTACGAAGGCATGATGGGCGCACTGCAGGTGCGCACACCGGAGGGACGCCACTTCCGCCTCGGCACCGGCTTCACCGACGCGCAACGGGCCGTACCGCCACCGGTGGGCGCATGGGTGACGTACCGCTACAGCGGACTCACCTCGACCGGACTGCCCCGCTTCGCCCGCTTCATGCGGATACGCGACGAGATGCCGCCTTCCGATAGTCCGCCATGACGGGGACGCGGCCGACCGGCATCGCGGCACACCCGGGTTATGCTGCCACCCGTTCTCTCCCGATCCCGACCGCCATGCGCTTTCTCGCCACCGCCTGCCTGGGCCTGCTGCTGATCCTGATGACCGCCTGCACCACGACCGCCCCGATGAATCCCTCCGGCGAATTCGTCGCGCGCGAGGTCTCACTCAACGGTCAGACCTACCGTTACCAGGTGTTCGTGCCTGCCGCGCGCTTCCGCAGCGGCAAGCCGCCGGTGGTGCTGTTCCTCAACGGCTCCGGCGAGCGCGGCCGCGATGGCGTGAAGCAGACCCTGGCCGGCCTGGGGCCCTACCTGCGCCAGCATGCCGACACATTCCCTGCCCTGGTGGTGTTCCCGCAGGCGCCGGACGATACCGAATGGACCCAGGACGCCGGCCCCATCGCGTTCGCCACGCTGGACGCCGCGCTGCGCGAGTTCAACGGCGATCCCGACCGCGTCTCGTTGACCGGCATGTCGATGGGCGGTTACGGCGTGTGGGAACTGGCGCTGCAGCAGCCCACGCGCTTCGCCGCGCTGGTGCCGGTGTGCGGCGGCATCACCGTGGACTGGGGCCGCGACCGCCCCGGCATGAACGTGCACAGCGTGGCAGGTGCGGCGGACCCGTTCGCCGCTGCAGCACAGCGCCTGAAGGACGTGCCGGTGTGGATCTTCCACGGTGGCAAGGACGACGTGGTGCCGCCGTCGCAGTCGCGCCGCATGGACGCCGCGCTGAAGGCCGCCGGCGCACGCGACGCGCGCTACACCGAGTTCCCCCACGCCAACCACAACAGCTGGGACGCGACCTACGCCTACGCGCCGATGTGGGACTGGCTGTTCGCCCAGCGTCGTGGGCGCTGAGCATGGCGGAACTGGTTCCCGACTACTTCACCGCCGGCTGGCGCGAACGGACCCTGCCCTGCCCCTGCGGCTGGCAGGGCGACAGCCGCGCCATGGCGATGGAGCTGCACGACGCCGTCACCGACTACGCCTGCCCCCAGTGCGGCAACCTGCTGCTGATCGTCTCGCATCCCACGCTGGACCAGGTCCGTGCAGCGGCCGCTGCCGGCAACCCGGAAGCCGCAAGCCAGCTGGCCATCATCGAGGAAGCCCAGGCGCGCTTTCCCGGGCACGGCGACTGAGCCCGGGCCGACACGCCCCGCGTCACGCTTCTGCCACACCGCCGCGAACGGCGGAACACGCCTGACTCAACCCGCTCCCGTTCCGGCCGATAACCCGGCATCCCCTGGTGGCCGACGGGCATCCGCCCATGGCCGTGCGAGCGACGTGAATGGCTGACGCGGCCGACGACAACTCCGGAATTTCTGGCGGCTTCCGCCGGCTGTGGTCGCGTCGCCGCGAGTCCGCTGCGCCGGCCTCGCGCGAAATCGCCCCGACCAAGGCCGCCACCACCGGCCCGGCGATCAGCGCCGCCCAGCTGCAGGCGCTGTTCGCGCGGGCGGAGGAACCGGCGGCGCTGTTGTCGGCCTTCGCCGACGGCGTGGCCGGTCTGCCGGGCGAACTGCACGGCATGGGCGAGCGCCTGCAGTCCGCGCACGCCGACAGCGACTGGCCGCGCTATGGCCGCGCCCTGCGCCAGCTCGTCGACAAGTACATCCGTACGATCCAGGACGAGCCGCTGTCCGGCGAGGCCGAGCAGATCCGCGACCTGCTGCACCACGTGCTGGTGGGCGGCATGGAACACCTGCTGCGCGACGACACCCTGCTGCTGCCGCAGGCGCACGCCCTGGCCGACCGCGTGCGCCAGTGGCAACCCGCGCAGCCGCTCGCCGAGCTCGGCAGCGAGTTGAAGGAACTCTGCCAGCAGGTCGGCCTGCGCACGCACGAAGTGAACGACGCGCAGGACCTGATGCGCAGCCTGTTCGACCTGCTGCTGGAAAACGTGGGCGAACTGATCGAGGACGGCAGCTGGCTGCAGGACCAGATCGGCGCCGTGCGCCAGCTGCTCGCCGGTCCGCTCGACCGCACAGCGCTGGAACAGACCCGCGCCGGGCTGCGCGAGGTGATCTACAAGCAGGGCCTGCTGAAGCAGGGGCTGGCCGAATCGAAGGCCTCGATGAAGGAAATGATGGTGACCTTCGTCGAGCGCCTGGACGGCATGGCCAGCAGCACCGGCGAATACCACGACCGCATCAGCTTCCACGCCCAGGCGGTGCGCGAGAGCCGCAGCATCGCCGAGCTGGGCAAGCGGATGGAGGACATCCTGGCGGACACCGCGACGGTGCAGGCGCAGGCCGCGCGCGCGCGCGACAGCCTGCTGGAGGCGCGGCGCGAGGTGGAGGAAGCCGAGCGCCGCGTGATGAACCTGGAACAGGAACTGCAGTCCGTCTCCGAACTGGTGCGTGTGGACCAGCTGACCGAAGCCCTCAACCGGCGCGGCTTCGACGAGCTGTTCAAGCGCGAATCGGTGCGTGCGCTGCGCAGCGGACAGACGCTGACCCTGGCCTTGCTGGACCTCGACGATTTCCGCCACATCAACGCCGCGCACGGCCACCTCGGCGGCGACGCCGCGCTGTGCCATGTGGTGGCGCTGGCGCGCAACACCCTGCGTGCGACCGATGCCGTCGCCCGCTTCGGCGGCGAGGAGTTCGTGCTGCTGCTGCCGGACACCAGCTTCCTGGAGGCGATGGGGACGCTGGAGCGCCTGCGCGACCGGCTGGCGCACAAGCCGCTGGTCTACGAAGGCCGCGGCATCCTGGTGACCTTCAGCGCCGGCGTGGCGCGCTGGCGACCGGGCGAATCGCAGGACGAACTGCTCGCCCGCGCCGACCGCGCCATGTACCAGGCCAAGCAGGCCGGCAAGAACCGGGTGGTCGCCGCGCCGGAGTGACCCCGCCGATGGGGGCGACGCGGTGTCGATCCCTCGCGTCGAGCGATGTCTGAACCCGTCATCCCGGCGGCATCTGCGCGTGCGTCGCAAGTGCGGCCGACGCGATGTCGATTGCGCTTGCGCGCGATATCTAAACCCGTCATCCCGGCGAAGGCCGGGATGACGGCTCCGGATACTCATCGCATGTCGGCAGCCATCTCCTGCACGACGTAGCGCTGCCATCTCAGCCCAGCAGCATCTCCAGCACCGCCATGCGGATGGCGACGCCGTTGCTGACCTGGCGCAGCACCAGCGACTGCGGGCCGTCGGCGACTTCATCGGTGATCTCGACGCCGCGGTTGATCGGACCGGGATGCAGCACCACCGCATCCCTGGCCGCGCGCGTCAGCCGCGCCGTGGTCAGGCCATAGTCGCGGTGGTAGTCCTCCAGCGACGACACCAGGCCTTCTTCCATGCGCTCGCGCTGCAGGCGCAGCATCATCACCACGTCCACGCCCTGCAGCATGGCGTCGAAATCCTGCCCCTGCACGCATCCGGCCAGCGTGCCGTCGTCCGGCAGCAGCGACTGCGGACCGCACACGCGGATCTCGCCGGCGCCCAGCGTGCGCAACGCGTGCAGGTCCGAGCGCGCCACGCGCGAATGCTTCACGTCGCCCACCATCAGGATCTTCAGGCGCGAGAAGTCCGCGCCCTTGGCCTGGCGGATCGTCAGCACGTCCAGCAGGCCCTGGGTGGGGTGGGCGCTGCGGCCATCGCCGGCATTGACCAGCGCCGTGCCCTCGCCCGCCTCGGCGGCCAGCGCGGCGACCGCGCCGTCGTCCGCATGGCGGACGATGAAGCCGCGCACACCCATCGCTTCCAGGTTGCGCAGCGTGTCGCGCGCGGTTTCGCCCTTGCGGGTGGAGGAGGTGGACGCATCGAAGTTCAGCACGTCCGCACCGAGGCGCTGCGCGGCGATGTGGAACGAACTGCGCGTGCGCGTGGAAGGCTCGAAGAACAGCGTGCAGACGGTAGTGCCGTCGAGCACCTGCCGGCGCGGGGTGCGGCCGAGCGCGGCATCGCGGATCTGGCCCGCGCGGTCCATCAGCCGGCACAGGGTATCGCGCGGCAGGCCGTCGAGGGTGAGCAGGTGGCGCAGGCGTCCGTCGGAATCGAGTTGTGGGGTCATGGAGTGCGGTCGGGAAGGGTCAGGTCAGCAGGGTCGCGTCATGCGGCGCGGCCAGCCAGCGTTCGATGATGACGGCCGCGGCGACGGCGTCGAGCGCGGCGGCATCGCGCCGGCGCTTGCGGCCTTCTGCGCGGTCCAGCGCGAAGCGTTGCGACGCCTCGACGGAACTGGTGCGTTCGTCCACCAGCACCACCGGCAACTGGTAACGCGTGCGCAGCTCGCGGGCGAAGGCGTGGGCACGCTTGCGGATCGGCTGGTCGCCGCCGTCCAGCGTCATCGGGTCGCCGACCACCAGGCCGTCGGGCTTCCACTCCGCGTGCAACTTGTCGATCGCCTGCCAGTCCGGGCCATGGCCATGCACGTCGATCACCGCCAGCGCGCGTGCGCCGGTGCCGAACGCGCTGCCCACGGCCACGCCGATGCGGCGGGCGCCCACGTCGAATCCCAGTACGGTGCCGTCCAGCTTCATGCCCAGTGCCTCCGTTCGATGCGGTCTGCGCCACCCTGCGGCGGCACGCGGCGACACGACGTCGGCGGATGCCGGTTCATGCGTGGCCGCTGTAGTCCGTCAGGCGTGTCATGTCCACGCCGATCCGTTGGCCTGCGGTCTGCCAGCGCTGTTCCAGCGGCACGGCGAACAGCAGGTCGGCATCGGCGGGCACGGTCAGCCAGCTGTTCTCGCCCAGTTCGTATTCCAGCTGGCCTGCACCCCAGCCCGCGCAGCCCAGCGCCACGACGGCATGCGCCGGACCGTCGCCTTCGGCCATCGCTTCGAGGATGTCGCGCGAGGTGGTCAGGTACAGGCCGCTGGCGACTTCCAGCGTGGACTCCCATGCGCGCGCGCCGTCATGCAGCACGAAGCCACGCTCGGGATGCACCGGGCCACCGGCCAGCACGATCTGTTCGTCCAGCCGCGGATCGTGCGAGGCCAGGTTCATCTGGCGCAGCACCTCGCCCAGGGTGTACTCGGACGGACGATTGACGACCACGCCCATGGCGCCTTCGTCGTCGTGCTGGCAGATCAGGGTGACGGCGCGCGCGAAATGGGGATCCGACAGCGCCGGCAGGGCGATCAGCAGCTGGTTGGCCAGTGGCATGGCGGCATCTTGCATGGCCGCCATTCTAGCCCGCCCCTGCGTGCCCCGCGCCTGCGCGGACGGATCCTGTCCGCGACCGGCCCTAGAATCGCGGTTCCTCTCCAGGCGCACGCCCATGTCCGGCTATTGCGACATCGCCCCCGGCCACCCCCTGCACGGCCCCTACCACGACCGCGAATACGGGTTTCCGCAGCGGGACGAGGCCGTCCTGTTCGAGCGCCTGCTGCTGGAGATCAACCAGGCCGGCCTGAGCTGGGAGACGATGCTGAGGAAGCGCGAGGGCTTCCGCGCCGCCTACAGCGGCTTCGAGGTGGACCAGGTCGCCCGCTACGGGGATAAGGACCGCGCCCGCCTGCTGGCCGACCCCGGCATCATCCGCAACCGCCTCAAGATCGATGCCGCCATCCACAACGCGCAGGTGATCCGGCAATTGCGGAAAAGCCACGGCAGCTTCGTCGCCTGGTTGGACGCGCATCACCCGCTGCCGAAGCCGGAGTGGATCAAGCTGTTCAAGAAGACCTTCCGCTTCACCGGCGGCGAGATCACCAACGAATTCCTGATGAGCCTGGGCTACCTGCCCGGCGCCCACCGCGAGGATTGCCCGGCGTTCAAGCGCGCTGCGAAGCAGCGGCCACCGTGGATGAGTGCGGCGGGGCGTTGATGCGGCGCGCCTCCGAGGTCCTCCCCTCGCAGGCGGCCTAGACGACGCGATCCCCGCCCAGCCTGCATCCTTCATGCGCTGCGCGCGACCAGGGGTCCCGGCTTCCTGACACCCAGCACCCGCATGGCACGCGCCATGAACAGGCCACTGAAAAGTCCATACGTACAGGAGACCAGCACCACTGCTTCTGGCGTATGGAGAAGACCAGGTGTGATCGCATGGGCGACGGCAACGGCGTACTTGAAGAAGAAGATGCCCATCATCAGCGCCAGCGGCAGCCAGCTGCCGGCCACCGTGAACTGCGCGGTCGCTTCGTCGTAGGACGCCGCCCTGCGAGAGGGTCCGCGAATGAGGCCGATGGCGACGACGGCGCCCCAGGCGCAGGCCCACGCGGCCAGCGCCATGAAGTGGGTATCGAAGGTCGACGACACCGAGTACAGCGAGCAGCCCAGCATCGCGATGGGCAGCACGATCAACCGGTTGCGAGACACATCCCGCGTCCGGCTCTGCACACAACCCAAATACACCAGGCCGAAGAACAGGCCGAAAACCCAGAGCGGGGTATGCGTGAGGATCTGCGTGACCACGGAAGGCTCCTGGATTCCGACACTGCGTCGGGTTGGAAACATTCTGCGATCAGCGCATCGGCGACTTAGGTGCCGGAAGTCACCAGATTGGCGTACCGTAGGCAGGGAACCAACCTCTCCTGATACATGTAGCGCGGACCCGCGGATAGCAGCGCTGAAACAGTCAACCCGCTGGAAACCGTCCAGGGCACCACGACGGCTACGTCTGGATACGCACGATGAAATTTCAGCTCGAGATTGCGGCGCTGGCATGTCTGGCCGTATCGATTGGTCTGTCTCGGACCGCCATGGCACGGGAGATCGAGACCTTCGCCACATCCGACCTCGCCGAACAACTGTTCAGGATCGTGTCGAACCCGGGATTCGACGTCGAGGATCTGGATCGTTACGTCGCCATCGAGAAGAAAGCGATAAGCACAACCCGCTTTGGCACGGGTGAAATCTTCGAAATTCCAGCGAGAGGCAGCACGCCGGGGTTACTCAGCGCTGGCGTTCACTATCGCAGCCGAAACGCCAGGGGAATCGTCTCGGTATGGTTCCTGCTGGATGCGACTGCGGGCGAATGTTCCCCCATAAAACATTTCGCGAGACTGCACCGCCTGACCCCACATCCCTTCCGCCAATCCGATCCGATGCGGGATCTATCGGTGCAGACCTACTACGACGGCAAGAAGGACAACGTCTCCGTAGCCGTCACGCCGCATACCGGCCGTCCAGAGTGCGTCGGGGAGCTTTCCGTCGTGATGATCCAACGGCGGCTCGAATAGCGTTCGAGCCCGTGGGTCTGGGTATGCCTCGACATCGCATCTCGTACTGCATTCCGACTTTGCGGTTCGTACCGCAACCACCTTGTGCCGCAAGGCTCGGAGTGCAGCGCTGACCACGAAAAAGGGGCGGTCGCCCACCCCTTCTCCCGATGACACGTTAAGCGCAGGTCAGCGGACCTCGGCGATCTCCACGCCATCCAGTCCCTGCGCCAGCGTGCGGGCGTCGCCGCCCTGGGCCAGCTTGATGCGCAGGCGCACTTCGTTCTGCGAGTCGGCGAAGCGAAGCGCGTCCTCGTAGCTGATCTCGCCGGCCTGGTACAGCTCGAACAGGGCCTGGTCGAAGGTCTTCATGCCGAGGTTGGTGGATTCCTTCATCACTTCCTTCAGCTTGTGGATCTCGCCGTCGCGGATGTAGTCCTGCACCAGCGGCGTGCCCAGCAGGATCTCCATCGCCACGCGGCGCGCCTTGCCGTCCGGGGTGGGGATCAGCTGCTGCGCCACCACGCCCTTCAGATTCAGCGACAGGTCCATCAGCAGCTGCTGGCGGCGGTCTTCGGGGAAGAAGTTGATGATGCGGTCCATCGCCTGGTTGGCGTTGTTGGCGTGCAGCGTGCACAGCACCAGGTGGCCGGTCTCGGCGAAGGCGATGGCGTGGTCCATGCCCTCGCGGGTGCGTACCTCGCCGATCATGATCACGTCAGGCGCTTGGCGCAGGGTGTTCTTCAGCGCCGCTTCCCAGCTGTCGGTGTCGATGCCGACCTCGCGCTGGGTGATGATGCAGCCCTCGTGCTTGTGCACGAACTCGATCGGGTCCTCGATGGTGATGATGTGGCCGGTCGAGTTCTGGTTGCGGTAGCCGATCATCGCCGCCAGCGAGGTGGATTTACCCGTGCCGGTGGCGCCGACGAAGATGATGATGCCGCGCTTGGTCATGGCCAGCGTCTTGATGACCGGCGGCAGGTTCAGTTCCTCGATGGTCGGGATGCGCGTCTCGATCCGGCGCAGCACCATGCCGACCTGGTTGCGCTGGTAGAAGCAGCTGACGCGGAAGCGACCCACACCGGCCACGCCGATGGCGAAGTTGCACTCGTGGGTCTTCTCGAACTCCTCGCGCTGCGCCGGCGTCATGACGTTCAGCACCAGGTCGCGCGACTGCTGCGAGGTGAGCGGCGTCTGCGTGATCGGCGAGATCTTGCCGTGCACCTTGATCGACGGCGGCATGCCGGACGTGATGAACAGGTCCGACGCCTTCTGGTGCGCCATCAGCTTGAGGAACGAGGTGAAATCGATGGTGCTCATGGGTGGCTCCTTGCGGAGCCGTGATTCGTGAGTGGTGAGACGTGATTCGCAAGAGCTACCTTGACGATCCAGCGTGCATCACCGCATCAGAACCCCGGCTATTGACGAATCACGAATCACTAATCACTAATCACTGGCTTACTCGAACAGCCGCTTTTCCTTGGCGTATTCCTTGGCCTGCTGGCGCGTGATCAGGCTGCGCTTCACCAGGTCCTGCAGGTGCTGGTCCAGGGTCATCATTCCGTAGTTCTGGCCGGTCTGGATGGCCGAGTACATCTGCGCCACCTTGTCCTCGCGGATCAGGTTGCGGATGGCGGGGGTGCCCACCATGATTTCCCAGGCGGCGGTACGGCCGCCGCCGATCTTCTTCAGCAGCGCCTGCGAGATGACCGCGCGCAGCGACTCGGACAGCATCGAGCGGACCATCGGCTTTTCGCCGGCGGGGAACACGTCGATGATGCGGTCGATGGTCTTGGCCGCCGAACTGGTATGCAGGGTGGCGAACACCAGGTGGCCGGTTTCCGCGGCGGTCAGCGCCAGGCGGATGGTCTCCAGGTCGCGCAACTCGCCGACCAGGATGTAGTCGGGGTCTTCACGCAGCGCCGAGCGCAGCGCCTCGTTGAAGCCGTGGGTGTCGCGGTGCACCTCGCGCTGGTTGATCAGGCACTTCTGCGAGGTGTGCACGAATTCGATCGGATCCTCGACGCTGAGGATGTGGCCGTATTCGTTCTTGTTGATGTGGTCGATCATCGCCGCCAGCGTGGTCGACTTGCCCGAACCGGTCGGGCCGGTCACGAGGATCAGACCCTGCGGCTGCTGGATCAGCTCGCGGAACAGCGGCGGACAGCCCAGGTCCTCCAGCGTCAGGACGTCGGAGGGAATGGTGCGGAACACCGCGCCCGCACCGCGGTTCTGGTTGAAGGCATTGACGCGGAAACGCGCCAGCGACGGGATCTCGAACGAGAAGTCGACCTCGAGGAATTCCTCGAAGTCGCGGCGCTGCTTGTCCGACATGATGTCGTAGACCAGCGAGTGCACCTGCTTGTGGTCGAGCGCCGGGATGTTGATGCGACGCACGTCGCCGTCCACGCGGATCATCGGCGGCAGGCCGGCTGACAGGTGGAGGTCGGACGCTTTGTTCTTTACCGAGAACGCCAACAGTTCGGCGATATCCATGACGCTGCTTCCCCAAGTTGCTGCGAACTGGAACCTTGATTCCCCGGAGGGCAGTATAGCGCCCTCATCGTTTCCGCCAATGGCCGGCCCCACATGCTCGCCGACACCCTCCGCGAGACCCTGCAACGCCTTGAAAACGCAGCGGATGCCGCACATCGGCCAAGGCCCGCGCTGGTGGCCGTGTCCAAGCGGCAGACGGCGGCGGCCGTGGCCGAACTGGCCCGCGCCGGGCAGCGCGCGTTCGGCGAGAACTACGTGCAGGAGGCGCAGGACAAGATCGGCGAACTCGCCGGCATGGGACTGGAATGGCATCTCATCGGCCACCTGCAGTCCAACAAGGCGGACATCGCGGCGCGCCTGTTCGATTGGGTGCAAACGGTCGACCGTCACAAATTGATTGGCGCACTGTCACGCTATCGCCCGGTCGACCGCGCGCCCTTGAACGTACTGATCCAGGTCAACATCGACGACGAGGCCAGCAAGCACGGCTGCCGGCCGGAGGAGATCGATGCCCTCGCCGACGCCATCGCCGCCGAGCCGACGCTGCGCCTGCGCGGGCTGATGGCGATCCCGGCGCCGCATCCGGATCCCGCCCGTCGCGCCGCCGCATTCGCCCGCATGCAGGCGCTGCAGGACGCGCTGGCCGCGCGGCATGCGTCCGTCGACACGCTGTCGATGGGCATGAGCGACGACTTCGCGCTGGCCATCGCACAGGGCGCCACGATGGTGCGCATCGGTACCGCGCTGTTCGGGGCGCGGCCGGCATGACCGCTTCCCTTCCACTTTCTGCCCAGGACTCCCGGCCATGACGGCGTCGCCCACTTCCTCCCTGCTGACCCATCCGCTGGCCTTCATCGGCGGCGGCAACATGGCACGCAGCCTGATCGGCGGCCTGCTCAAGCGCGGCGCCGAGCCCTCGCGCATCCGCGTGGCCGAGCCCGCCGATGCGCTGCGCGCCGCTCTCGCCGCCGACTTCGGCGTGCAGGTCTTCGCCGAGGCGAAGGACGCCGCCCATGGCGCCGATACCTGGCTGTTCGCGGTCAAGCCGCAGGTGATGCGCGCCGTGTGCGAGGGCCTGGCGCCGCTGGCGCAGGCGCAGCGTCCGCTGGCCGTGTCCATCGCCGCCGGCATCACCACCGCGCAGATGCAGCGCTGGCTGGGCGGCGGCGTGGCCGTCGTGCGCACCATGCCGAACACCCCTGCCCTGCTGGGCGCGGGCGTCACCGGCCTATACGCGAGCGGCGAGGTCGACGACGCCGGTCGCCAGCGCACGGCCCTGCTGCTCTCCGCCGCCGGCCCGACGGTGTGGATCGAGACCGAAGCGAAGATGGACGCCGTCACCGGCGTATCCGGCAGCGGCCCGGCCTATGTCTTCCTGCTTGCCGAAGCGATGGAAGCCGCGGCGCTTGCGGAAGGCCTGTCGCCCGAGGCAGCGCGCACGCTCGTGCTGCAGACCGTGCTGGGCGCAGCCCGCATGCTGACCGAGAGCGACGAGACGCCCGCCGAGCTGCGCCGCCGCGTGACCTCGCCCAACGGCACCACCCAGGCCGCCATCGAGACCTTCCAGGCCGGGGGGTTCGAGGCGCTGGTGGCGAAGGCCGTGCATGCCGCGACCCTCCGCGGCGGCGAGCTGTCGGCGGCGAACGAGTGAGGCTGCATCCCAGCCTCGCGGAACGCCGTAGGCCTTTCCGTTCCCGAGGAGCGATCGCCATGAAATGCAACGCCACCCTGTTCGCCGTCGCGCTGCTGGCCCTGCTGTCCGCCTGCTCCGGCAGCGACGCGCCGCGCACGGCGGAGTTCGTGCAGGCTTCGCCGGCCGAAGCCGACTTCGGCACCCTGCGCGTGCGCTACAACGCGCTGCCGACCCTGGCCCTGAGCGAGCCGGTGGCGCGGCAGTACGGGGTTCCGCGCGATGCCGGCACCGCGCTGGTGCTGGTGGCCCTGCGCGAGATCAAGGATGGCGAGGAGGCCGATGCGGATGGCGACGTCACCGCCAGCGCCCACGACCTGTCGGGCACGCGGCAGGCCATCACGCTGCGCAAGGTGGATGCGGGCGGCTACATCGACCATATCGGCACCGCGCGCATCTCGCCCCACAATTCCTACCGTTTCGAGGTAGTGGTGACGGCCGGCCAGCGCACCGAGACGGTGACGTTCCAGCGGAGTTTCTGAGGCGTTTGCCTTGGCTCGATGTAGGAGCGACGTAAGTCGCGACCACACGCCATCCACAGCACGAGAACCATGGCCAACCCGGCGATGGCGAACGACCGATTGCAAACGTAGACGTCCAGTCCCCGGTCGCGACTTACGTCGCTCCTACAGAAGCGCCATCCTCACGCCTGCTTCGAGGCCCAGGCCTGGATGATCGCCGCGATCGCCCGCACGCCATCGGTCAGCGCGGCCGGTCCTGGCTGCAGGATCAGTGGCGACTTGATCTCGTGGAGTTCGCCGTCGCGCACGGCGGGAATGGCGTGCCAGCCGGGACGTGCCGCCACCCGGTCGGGTCGGAACTTCTTGCCGCACCAGGAGCCGAGGATGATGTCCGGCGCGCGGCGCACCACCTCGCTGCCATCCGCCAGGATGCGCTGCTTCGCCAGCGATTCCTTCGCCAGTTCGGGGAACACATCGTCGCCGCCGGCGATGCCGATCAGCTCCGACACCCAGCGGATGCCGGTGATCTGCGGTTCGTCCCATTCCTCGAAATAGACCGAGGGCCGCTGCGGCAACTGCGCCGCCTGCGCGCGGACCTCGTCCAGCCCGCGCTGCAGCATGTCGGCGTAGTCGTTGGCACGTGCCGCAGCACCGACCAGCGCACCCAGCCGCCGCACGTAGTCGACGATGCCGTCCACGCTGCGGTGGTTGCTGATCCAGACCTCCACGCCCTGCCGGACGAGTTCGGCGGCGATGTCGGCCTGGATGTCGGAAAACCCGATGGCGAGATCCGGCTGCAGCTTCAGGATCTCGCCGATCTTGGCGCTGGTGAACGCGCTGACCTTCGGCTTCTGCTTGCGCGCCTGCGGCGGTCGCACGGTGAAGCCGCTGATGCCGACGATGCGGTCCTGTTCGCCCAGCGCGTACAGCGTCTCGGTGGGCTCTTCGGTGAGGCAGACGATGCGGCGCGGGCCGATGCTCATGCGCCCAGCACCTTGCGGAAATACACCACGCGCTCGGTTTCCTCGAAGCCACACGCCGCGTGTGCGGCATGGCTGGCCGTATTGTCAAGCAGAGCGTCGGATGCCAGCTCGCTGCACCCCTGCGCGCGCGTCCAGTCCTCGACCGCCGCGATCAGCGCGCGTCCGACGCCGCGACCGCGGTGGGAAACGTCCACATACCAGGCTTCGAGGAAGCCGACCGGAGACGTCTCGGTGCCGTTGACGTAATCGTGGCGCAGGCTGGCTTCGGCCATCCCGATCGCGCGGCCTTCATCATCGACGGCGATCAGTGCGATGCCGGTGTCGGCATCCCAGGCCCGGGCCTCGGCCCGGAGTTCGGCGAGGTCCGCATCGGGCCAGAGCGCCAAGCGCATCGCGGCCCACGCATCGATGTCGGCCGCGGATGCGGTTCGTATGCGAGGGCTCAAGGGAACAGCATCCGCTTGCTCCATGCGCCGGCGCTGTCGCACTCGTAACGCCAGCGCTCGTGCAGGCGGAACTGCGCGCCGTACCAGAACTCGATCGCCTCCGGCGCCACGCGGTAGCCGCTCCAGCCGTCGGGACGCGGCACGTCGCGCCCGGCGAAACGCGCTTCCACCTCGGCCACGCGCATGTCGAACGCCTCGCGCGAATCCAGCGTCTCCGACTGGATCGACGCCCAGGCGCCGAGCTGGCTCTGCCGCGGGCGTGAGGCGAAGTAGGCATCGGCTTCGGCGTCCGTGACCGGCGCGACGGCGCCCTCCACCCGCACCTGGATGCCGGCTTCGCGCAGGCTGCGCCACAGGAACAGCAACGCCGCGCGCGGATTGTCGTGCAGTTCGCGCCCCTTCTGGCTGTGCGTATGCGTGTAGAACACGAAGCCGCGCTCGTCGTAGGCCTTCAGCAGCACGGTGCGTGCGGAAGGACGGCCGTCGCGCGTGGCGGTGGCCAGGGTCATCGCATTCGGTTCGACTTCAGTGCCCGCGGCCTTCGCTTCGCCGAACAGCGTGGCGAACGTGGACAGAGCTTCGGCGTACAGGTCGGTCATGGCATGGGCCGTCGGCGCCCGCGCACCGGGCATGCGCTATTGTCGCGCGATGGCGCAGTCAACGCATCCCGGTGGATTTCCCGTATGGCTGGTCGCGGAGGCCCTGGCAGCGGCGCGGGCGGTTGCCGCGCCCACGCCGGTGTTCGCGATCAGCGGCCTGCAGGGAAGCGGCAAATCGACGCTGGCCGCGCAGATCGCCGCACGGGCGAAGGCCGAGCACCTGCAGGTGGCCGTGTTGTCGCTCGACGACCTGTACCTGACGCGCGCGCAGCGCCAGCGGCTCGCGGTCGAGGTCCATCCGCTGCTCGCCACCCGGGGGCCGCCGGGCACGCACGAGGTGGCGCTCGGCTGCCGCGTGCTGGACGCGCTGAAGGCGGGTCACGACGTCGCCCTGCCCCGCTTCGACAAGCTGGCCGATGATCGCGCGCACCGATGGCAGCAGGTGACGGGACGCGTGGACCTGGTGGTGTTCGAGGGCTGGTGCGTGGGGGCCACGCCGCAGGACGAGACGGCGCTGGCCACGCCGCTCAACGCGCTGGAACGCGACGAAGACGCGGACGGGCGCTGGCGACGCCACTCCAACGACGCCTTGCGCCACGACTACCCGGCGCTCTGGTCACGCATCGACGCACTCTGGTTCCTGCAGCCGCCCGGCTTCGGGATCGTGCGGACCTGGCGCTGGCAGCAGGAACAGGCCCTCGTTGCGCGCGATCCACAGCGGACCGGCATGGACCGCGCGCAGTTGGACCGCTTCATCCAGCACTACGAGCGCACCAGCCGTCACCTGCTGGCGACGCTTCCGGGGATGGCGGACAGGACGATTCCTCTCGATGAGGCGCGGCAGCCGCTTCGCTCGTTGTAGGAGCGACGTCAGTCGCGACCGCATGCACCCCGCTGCCACGATGCATGAAATGGCGCCATGCCATCCAGGCCCAGGCGATTCCCGTGCACAGCCGATCCGCGGTCGCGACTGACGTCGCTCCTACAGGGCTTTCGCGCCTCACTCCACCACGAAACTGATCCGCAGGTTCACCCGCCACTCGGTGACGTTACCGCCATCGTCGGTGACCACCTTGATCTCGTTGACCCAGGCGCCCTTGATGTTCTTCACGGTCTCGGAGGTCTTCTTCAGGCCGACCTTCACGGCGTCTTCCATGCTGGTCTTCGACGACGCATTGACCTCGATGATCTTGGCGACGGACATGGTGCTGCCTCTTCGGTTGCTCCGGCACGGCGCCGGACCGCCACCGTAGTCCTGCAGGTGTTAAGTCCACGCCACGCGCGCGGGCGGTGCTAGCATCTGTCCCATCATGAATCCGGCCCCCAACCTGATCCTGGTCGGCCCCACCGGGGCCGGCAAGACCTCCATCGGCAAGCGCGTGGCCGAGCGCTTCGGGCTGGTGTTCGTGGATGCGGACCAGGCCATCGTGGACCGCACCGGCGCCAGCATCGCCACGCTGTTCGAGCACGTGGGCGAGGCCGGTTTCCGCGAGCGCGAGAAGGCCACCCTGCACGAACTGCTGGCCGGGCATGGCCAGTTGATCTCGACCGGCGGCGGCGCCGTGCTGGATGCCGACAACCGCACGCGGATGAAGCAACGCGGCTACGTGGTCTACCTGCAGGTCAGCGTGGAAGCGCAGCTGAAGCGCCTGGGCCGCTGCACCAACCGCCCCCTGCTGCAGCGCCCGGACCGCGAGCAGGTGCTGCATGACATGGCGGCGACGCGCGAACCGCTGTACCGCGAGGTGGCCGACCTGACGCTGGACACCGACGGCCTGACGCCGCCCGAGGCGACCGCCCGCCTGACCCAGCTGCTGGCGCACCGCTGGCAGCCCATCGAAGAGAACGCATGAACCAGCTCCGCACCGTCGATGTCGGCGGCGACACGCCCTACACCATCGCCATCGGCCCCGGCCTGCTGGCCGACGGCGCCGCGCTGGCGCAGCACGTGCGCGGTCGCCACGTGCTGCTGGTCAGCGACTCGATCGTGGCGCGGCTGTACGCCGGCACCGTGCGCGAGGCCCTGCACGGCGCGCGGCCGGACCTGGCCATCGGCACCTTCATCCTGCCGGCCGGCGAGGAGTCGAAGACGCTGGCCCACTTCGGCCATGCCATCGAGGCGCTGGCGACGCTGGGCGCGACGCGCGACGCGTGCGTGGTGGCGCTCGGCGGCGGCGTGGTCGGCGACCTGGCCGGATTCGCGGCGGCCTGCTGGATGCGCGGCGTGGACTGCGTGCAGGTGCCGACGACGCTGCTGTCGATGGTGGATTCGTCGGTGGGTGGCAAGACGGCGGTGGACATTCCGCAGGGCAAGAACCTGGTCGGCGCCTTCCATCCGCCGCGGGCGGTGTTCGCCGACACCGATGCGCTGGCGACGCTGCCGCCGCGCGAACTGCGCGCCGGTCTGGCCGAAGTGATCAAATACGGTGCCATCCGCGATGCACGCTTCTTCCAGTGGCTTGAACAGGAACGCGGGGCGCTGCTGGCGATGGATACCGACGCGCTGGCGCTGGCCATCGCCGCCAGCTGCGAACACAAGGCCGAGATCGTCGCGCGTGACCCGTTGGAGAAGGGCGAGCGCGCCCTGCTGAACTTCGGCCACACCTTCGGCCATGCCATCGAGACCGAACAGGGCTACGGCGGCGTGGGCAACGACAACCTCAACCATGGCGAAGCGGTGGCGGTGGGGATGGTGCTGGCCGCACGACTGTCCGCCCAGTTGGGCATGGCGTCCGCCGCCGACGCCGACCGCCTGGAACGGCTGCTGGCCGCCTATGGCCTGCCGGTCCGCATTCCCGCCGGCCTCGCGCCGGAGGCCCTGCTGGCCCGCATGCGCCTGGACAAGAAGAACCTGGCCGGCCGCCTGCGCCTGGTGCTGTGGCGGGGCCTGGGCCAGGCCGAGGTGGTGCCGGACGTGGACGAGGCGCGCGTGCTGGCCGTGCTGTCCGGCTAAAATGCGACCATGCGCGTCTTCCTCCAGCAACGCCCCGACGCGGGCGAAGCCCCCCGCTACGTCCAGCTGACCCTGCAGCCCGACCTGTTCGGCGGCTGGGAGCTGTTGCGCGAAACCGGCCAGATCGGCGGGCGCGCGTCGCTGAAGCGCGAACAGTACCTGCTGCAGGACGAGGCGAACGCCGCGTTCGAGAAGGCGCGCGACAGCCACCTCAAGCGCGGCTTCCAGCTGATGTTCGCCCGCGGCGCCGACGCGCCCAGGTAACCCTTCCCCCCGGAACTCCGATGACGCCCCTGAAGAACGACCGCTTCCTGCGCGCCCTGCGCCGCGAACCCGTGGACCGCACGCCCGTGTGGCTGATGCGCCAGGCCGGCCGCTACCTGCCGGAGTACCGGGCCACGCGCAAGCAGGCCGGCAGCTTCCTCGGCATGGCGAAGAATCCGGAGGTGGCCTGCGAAGTGACCCTGCAGCCGCTGCGCCGCTTCGACCTGGATGCGGCGATCCTGTTCTCCGACATCCTGACCGTGCCCGATGCGATGGGGCTGGGCCTGTACTTCGTGGAAGGCGAAGGCCCGAAGTTCGAGCGCACCGTGCGCAGCGCCGCCGACGCGGCGAAGCTGGGCGTGCCGGACATGGAAACCGAGCTGCGCTACGTGATGGATGCGGTGCGGGTGATCCGCCGCGAGCTGGACGGCAAGGTGCCGCTGATCGGCTTCTCCGGCAGCCCGTGGACGCTGGCCTGCTACATGGTCGAAGGCGGCGGCAGCAAGGACTTCGCCCGCATCAAGGCGATGGCGCTCAACGATCCGGACACGCTGCACCGCCTGCTGTCCATCAACACGGACGCGGTGATCGCCTATCTCGCCGCGCAGCGCGCGGCCGGCGCGCAGGCGCTGCAGGTGTTCGACACCTGGGGCGGTGTGCTGAGCCCGGCGATGTACCGCGAATTCTCGCTGCCGTACCTGCAGCGCATCGCGCGCGAACTGGATCGCGGCGCCGTTCGACAGGCTCAGGGCGAGCGGGATGAACATGTGCCGCTGATCCTGTTCGGCAAGGGCACGGCGGCGTACCTGGAAGACCTCGCCGCCAGCGGCGCCGACGGCGTCGGCGTGGACTGGCTGGTCGAACTGGGCGAGGCCGCGCGCCGCACGCAGGGCAAGGTGGCGCTGCAGGGCAACCTGGACCCGGCCACCCTGTACGGTTCGCCCGAGTCGATCCGCCGCGAGGTGCGCCGTGCGCTCGACAGTTACCGCGACGGCAACGGCGGCTCGCGCGACGGCCACGTGTTCAATCTCGGCCACGGCATGTCGCCGGACATGAACCCCGACCACGTCGCCGTGCTGGTGGACGAAGTCCACGCCTACAGCGCGCGCTGACGTCCCCGTTCCACCCACCGGAGTGACGCAATGGAATGCCGCCACCTGCTCGCTTTCGCCGCCGCCGGCCTGCTGCTGGTGGCCGGTGCGCGCGTCCACGCGGGCGAGGCCGATCCACCGCCCCCGCTGCACGTTGCCGGCGGCGACTTTCCCGCGCTGGTGATGGTGGTGCCGGAGGAGCATGCGGTGCAGGGACTGCAGGCCTCGCCCACCTGCGAGCGCATCCGCGCACGCCGCGTGGACGAACTGGCGCCGGCATGGCGCACGCGGGTGGCGCGGATCGAACTGGACTGTGAAGACACGCTGGCCGACGACGCGCAGGAGGCGCTTACCGCGGTGAGCGCGCGCGCCCTGCTGCATCCCGGCCGCGTGCAGCTCGCCGGCCACCCCGTCGCGGAAGTGCGGCTGATGGATTCGCAGCGCTGGGGCGACCACCAGTACGTGCTGGCTGCGCCGTTCGCGGCCGCAGGGCCGGAGATCCGGCGTTTCGTCGAAGCCAGCTGCCTGGCCCGGACGCTCGCCGACGAAGCGCCGGCCACCGCCTGCGCCATGCTGGAGGCCGACGACGGCCTGTACCTGCCCAGGTCCGATGCTGGCGGCATCTGGATCCATGTCGATCCCGACGATGCCACCCGCACCCTGTATGTCGAATCCTGGGCGGACTGATCCGATGCGCCTCCCGCCCTGGTGGTTTGCCCTGCCGGCCCTGGCATTCGCCGTGTCCGCCCTCGCGCGGGCCGGCGAACCCGATCCGTTTACCGGGCAGTACGGCCACGGCGCCACCGACAACCCCGACGAGGTGGTCTGGATCGTGCAGCCGCAAGGCGCGCATTGGCGCATCACGCGCACCTCGGACGACGACAGGGTGGACGCGCATCCGTTGGCGGCGCGCGGGCGCGAGGCGTTCTGGGCCCGCATGGACTGGCCCGCCGACAGCAGCACGGCTGCGGACTGCCTGACCTGGGGCGAGAAGCCGGCATCGCTGGCCGACCTGCTGGCGGATGCGCCGCCGTCGCCCGCCGCAACCGGCGACGACTACGGCCTGGGCGTGCTCTGCCGCGTGCCGATGCCGGCCCGCGCGCGCATCGACTGGCTCGCCGGCCAGGCGAGCGACTGGTTCTACTACGACCCGATCCTGGGCGTGATGGAAGTCCGCCGGCTGCGCTGAGCGCATCAGCCCACGCCGGAGCGCGGAGTGCCCAGGCGCGGCGTGGTGCCGTCGCTGCGCTCGGGCGGCATCCGGTATTCCAGGCGCAGTTCGCGCATCCCGTCGGGCACGGTCGGGGTCATGTCCTCGGGCGGGTTGCAGCCGGCGATCCGGCGCCCGCTCGTGCTGTACGCCAGGAACTGCGCGATCACCGCCTCGGACGAACCGGCATCCACCGCCTCGACGCGATCGGCGAAGCCCACCGCCCGTGCCGCGCCCTCGCTGCCGATGTCCACCAGCGCCCCTGCCGCCTTCGGGTCCGGCGCCGCGACCTGCAAGATCGGCGGCGGCATCCAGCACTCGCCGGTGCTGTAGAGCCGGGTGTCACGCACCAGCTGCGACGTGAACTCCTTCAACGCGGCGCGCAGGGTCTCCGGCGTGTGGGTCGCCGCCTCGCCACTGTAGCGACCCTTGATGTAGTACAGGTCTTTCGCCAGCAACGTCATCGCCGACGAATAGCGCGTGCCGTCGCGGGCGAGCATGAAACCGGCCGAGTACAGCGAGACGGGCCGGCGATCCTCGTCGCCGGCAAGCGCAACCTGCGACGTCTCCAGTTCGCCCGCCGGCAGCCCGTCGTTCCCCGGCAATGCGCGGATGCCGTCCACCGTTCCCTGCGCCATCGCGCGCACGCGCTCATCCGGCACGATGCCGGCCGGATAGAAATAGACGTCGATCCACTGGTCGCGCCGGTCGCCATGCTGGTAGCGCACCGACGCGCCCGCTTCGGCCTGCTCGTAGAGGTGCTCGTCGCGGGCGGTCCACGCACCGATCCTCAGCGGATACAGGATCCGGCTCTCCTGCAGGAAGCCGCCAAGGAACGGACGCCCGGCCTGCGTCCCGGTCGCCGCCGCATGCGAAGAAGCGACCAGTGCCGCGAGCACGCAGGCGGCCACCCTCAGGGCACCGCATGCCTTCCGGTGTCTTGCCTGGATCATCCGTGCTCCCCTCTGTTGTCGTGCGGTGCTGCCGCATCCCCGATCACTCTGGCCATGACATCCGCCAGCATGTCGCCGGTCACCGGTTTGCGGACGAAATCGTCGAATCCCGCCTGCCGCGCCAGCGGTTCGGCTTCGGCATCGGTGCGCGCGGTCAGGGCGACCAGCGGCGTGGTCACGCCCTGCAGGCGCAACTGCCGTGCCAGCGCCATGCCGTCCAGGCCCGGCAGGTCCAGGTCAAGGAACGCCAGGTCGAAGTCGGTCGTGACCACGTCCGCCAGCGCGGCCAGGCCGTGCGGCGCGTGCGTCACGCGATGTCCGCGCGCGCGCAGCAGCCCGGCCACCACCTCGGCGACGGTCGCGTCGTCCTCGACCAGCAGGATGTCCAGCGGCCCGATCGCGGCCGGCGTACGTGCCGTTTCCATGGCTGATGCCGCACGCGCTGCGCCCTGCGCGAGCGGCTGCAACGCCGGCAGGTCGACGGAGAACCGCGTACCCCGGCCCGGCGCGCTGTCCACGCCGATCTGCCCGCCCATCGCCACCGCCAGCTCCTGGCAGATCGCCAGGCCCAGCCCGCTGCCGCCGTAGCGCGCCGTGGTCTGCGCGCCTTCCGCCTGCTCGAAGCGGCGGAACAGCCGCGTCTGCTGCTCGGCATTGATGCCGGGGCCGGTGTCGCCGACGGTCAGGCGAACGCCCTGCGGCGACAGCGGCACCGCATGCAGCGAGACGTGGCCGGCTTCGGTGAACTTGATCGCGTTGCCCAGCAGGTTGAGCAGGATCTGCCGCAGCCGCAGCGGATCGCCGCGCACCAGCCGCGGCACGCCGTCGGCGATGCCGTCCTGGAAGGCGAGTCCGCGCTTGCCGGCCACCGGCCCCATCAGCGCGGCCACGTCGGCCAGCAGCGCGTGCAGATCGAAGTCGACCTGCTGCAGTTCCAGCTTGCCCGCCTCGATCTTCGCCAGGTCCAGCGCATCGTTGACCAGGCGCAGCAGGTGCGTGCCGGCGCGCTGGATGGCATCGGCGTAGCCCTTCTGCTGCGCGTCCAGCGGCGTGGCCTGCAGCAGTTCGGTCATGCCCAGCACCCCGGTCATCGGCGTGCGGATCTCGTGGCCCAGCGTGGCCAGGAAGCGGGTCTTGGCCAGCGAGGCCTGTTCGGCCAGCGCACGCTTGTGTTCGGCCAACTGCCAGGCCGTGCGACGGCTGACCCGCCGTCGATAGGCGGCACCGGCCATCAGCAGCAGCATCACGCCCAGCAGGGCGAACAGCGCCATGCCCCACGGACTGCGCCACCACGGCGGCAGCACCCGCACGGGCAGGACGAGTTCGCGCGAGGCGTTGCCGGCCGCGTCGTAGGCCTGCACGCGCAGCGTGTAGCGGCCCGGCGTGAGCGTGGAGAACACGCGTTCGCCCGTCGCGCCGTGGTCGAGCCAGTTGCTGTCGAAGCCTTCCAGCAGCGACCGGTAGCGGTTGCCCAGCGGATTCTCGTAACTCAGCAGGCGGGTGCCGACCAGCAGCTCGTGGTCGTCGGGTTGCAGCACCAGCGGCTGGTCGATCCGCAGCGGCCTGATGTCGTCGCCCCGGCTCACCTGCAGGCTGTCCAGCACCAGGTTCGGGGTCAGCGGCCGCGGGTCCGGCAGTTGCGTGTCGAGCAGCGCCACCGAACCGTCCGCCGCCGTCGTCGCCAGCAGGCCGTCCACCGTCATCAGCAGGCCGCGGTCGTTGAGTTCCTGGCTCAGCAGGCCTTCGCGCACGCCGAAGTTGCGCAGCAGCGCGCGCGACCCCTGCAGGTTGGGGTCGATGCGGAAAAGGCCACGGCGCGTGCCCAGCCAGACGCGCCGTTGCGGATCCACCGCCAGGCCGGTCGATTCGACCGCCGGCAATCCCTCCGCGGCGCCGATGCGCCGTTCGCGCGTCCAGCGCCCGGCCTGCCGGCGCCACGCTTCCACGCCGGACATGCGGTGCAGCCACAGGCGGTCGGCATGCTCGAAGGCGAAGGCGTACACGCGCTCGCCGCCCATCGCCTCAATCGCCACGAAGCGCTCCGCGCCGGCCTCCCAGGCCATCATGCCGGCCGCTCCCCCCAGCCACACGCGCCCGTCCGGCGACACCGCGATGCCTTCGATATCGGGCAGGCCGCTGCCGTCCTCCTGCTTGACCAGGCTGCGCAGCACGCGGCCGGTGGCGAGGTCGCGCTGCTGCACGCTGCCCATCTGCGAGACCAGCCACAGCGTGTCGTCCGGCGCCTCGACCAGCCAGTCGATCGAGGTGCCGTCCGGCACCGCGTCCTCGCCCGCCTGCCCCCACTGCCGCAGGGCGCCGGTGCGCGGATCGATCCGGATCAGGCCGTTGCGATGACCGATCCACAGCAGGCCGTGGCGATCCTGGCGCAGCGAGGTGATCCGCAGTTCGCCGAGCAATGCGGCGTGATGCGGCAGCGGCGTGACCTCTCCGCCGCGCGTATCCAGCCGTTCCACCTTGCCGGTGCTGCTGCCGATCCAGATGCCGTCGGTGCCGGCCTGCGACAGGCCGCGATACAGGCCGCCGCCCAGTCCCTGTGCCGACGAGAACGCCGCGATCCGCCGCCAGTCCGAGCGCAGGTAGGCCAGGCCGCGCGTCGGCACCGGTACCCACAGGCCGCCGTCCGGCAGCGCCAGCACGGTCTGCAGCACGCGACCGATGCCGACGTTCTGCGCGTCGTAGTTCACCGGCGCCGGTGCGCGGTCGCCTTCGGTGCGCCACAGGCCACCCTGGCTGGCCAGCCAGTACTCGCCCTGGCCATCGCTGGTCATCGCGATCAGCGCGTTGGGCCGCGCGAACATCGGCGACCACGGCGGCGACCTCCAGCCGCCCTGCGGTGACCAGCGATGCACGCCATCGGACGCGCCGACCCACATCGCATCGCCGTCCGCCGTCACCGAGTAGATGATCGGGCCCTCGCCGCTCGGCAGCGCCAGCCGGCGCAGCCGGCCGTTTTCGTAGCGGGCCAGACCGCCCATCGTGCCGATCCACAGTACGCCCCGCGCATCGAAGGCCAGCGACAGCACGCTGTCCGACGGCAGGCCGTCCTCGCCGTCCGCCGCGGCCGCGAAGCGGGTGATGCGGCCGTCGGCCGCCAGCCGGTGCAGGCCACCGCCGAAGGTGCCGAACCACACGTCGTCGCCGCGGCTGGTGATGGCGAACACGTCGTCGCTGCCCATCTGCGGATGCTGCGCCTGGCGGTAGTGGCGGAACCCGCGACGGTCGACATCCATCATGCCGAGACCGCCGTTCTCGGTGGCCACCCAGATGCGATCGCGCGCATCGATGTGCAGCGCCTGCACCACGTTGCCGGCCAGCGAGGCGGGATCGGCGGGGTCGTGGCGCCAGACCCGGAAGCTGACGCCGTCGTAGCGCGCCAGGCCATCCCAGGTGGCGATCCACAGATGCCCCGCGCGGTCGCGCGCCAGGGCGGGAATGGTGGTGGACGGCAGGCCGTCGCCGGCCCCGAGCAGGCGGAAGCGCGGAATCTCCGGCACGGCGGCGGGCGCGGGCGCGCACAACAGCAGGCAGCACAACAGCAACCCCCACGCACGCATCGCCATTCCTGCCCGTCCCTCTTCCGTGGTCGCCCCTGCCGGGCATCGTCGCAACGGACCGTTGCAGGCGCAAGCGGGGTATCTTCATGGGCCGGCCCCTAGAATCCGTCCCCATGCCCGGATCCACCGCCCGTCGCGCGCTGTTGCGCTCGCTCTGCCTGCTGGCGCTGCTGCCCGCCGTTGCCGCCGCACGCGACACCCTCGCCGAGTACGCGCTGGACCCCGTCCACACGCGCGTGATGTTCGCCATCTCGCATGCGGGTTTCTCCAATGCGATCGGCACCGTGTCCGGCAGCACCGGCACCGTCGTGTTCGATCCGGACGACTGGAGCCGTGCGCGCGTGGACGTGCGGGTGCCGATCGCCCGCATCGACCTGGGCGATGCCGACTGGAACAAGGCCACGCTGGCGAAGTCGCTGCTCGACGCGGAAGGCCATCCGGAAGCGCGCTTCGTCTCCACGCGGGTGGAGCCGGTCGACGCCACGCATGCGAAGGTGCACGGCGACCTCAGCCTGCGCGGGGTGACGCGCGAGGTCATCCTCGACGTCACGCTCAATGCCGCCAAGCGCCACCCGATGCCGCCGTTCCGGCGCACGGTGGGCTTTTCCGCGACCACCCGGCTCAGCCGCGCCGATTTCGGCATCACCGCGTGGAAGTCGGTGATCGGCGACGAGGTCGAACTGCGCATCGAAGCCGAGGCGACCTACGACGGCAAGGCCGAGGACGACGCCGGCACCCCCCCGCCTTCCCCGCTCCCGGAGCCGACACCATGACCCTGAAGAACACCGACGACCGCTGGGGCGCCGTCAGCCAGTTGTTCCACTGGCTCATCGTGGTGCTGATCCTGGTGATGGCCTACCTGGGCCTGACCATGGGCGACCTGCCGAACGGGCCGCGCAAGATCGACATCTACGCCCTGCACAAGTCGATCGGCCTGACCATCCTGGCCCTCGTGGTGTTGCGCGTGATGTGGCGCCTGTATGCCGGTGCACCCGCGCCCGTGCCCGGCACGCCCACCTGGCAGCAGCGCATCGCCTCGGTGACCCACTTCCTGCTGTACGCACTGCTGTTCGCGATCCCGCTGTCGGGCTGGGTGCTGAACTCGTCCGCCGGCTACCCGCTGCAGTGGTTCAAGCTGTTCAACCTGCCCGCCATCACCGGCCGCAACGAAGGCGTGCACGACGCCGCCGAAGGCGCGCACGAGCTGCTGTTCTGGGTGCTGGTGGTCCTGGTGCTGGCGCATGCCGGCGCCGCGTTGTACCACCACCTGTTCCAAGGCGACGCCACCCTGCGCCGCATGCTGCCGGGTCGGCGCGCGCCCGTCGCCGCACCGGTCGCGCCGTCGCCCGTACCGCTCTCCTCCACCCCACAGGATTCGCTCGATGAGAACCGCTGACCGCATGCGCCTGGCGCTCGCTTCCCTGCTGATGGCCGCCGCCGGCCAGGCCGCCGCCGCCGATTACGTGCAGGCGCCGGGCTCCACGCTCGTGTTCGCCAGCAACTACCAGGGCGAAACCTTCACCGGCAAGTTCGGCGGCTTCACCACCACGCTGAGCTTCGATCCCGCGCAGCTGGCCACCGGCAAGCTGGATGTCGCCATCCAGCTGGCCGGCACGCAGACCGGCAACAAGGACCGCGACGACACCCTGCTGTCGGGCGACTTCTTCAACGTGGGCAAGTTCGCGCAGGCGCGTTACACCGCGACCAAGTTCCGGTCGCTGGGCGGCAACCAGTATGCCGCCGACGGCACGCTGTCGCTGCGCGGCGTCAGCAAGCCGGTCACGCTGACCTTCACCTGGACGCCCGGTGCGCAGCCCGTGCTCGCCGGCAAGGCGACCGTGAAGCGCCTGGACTTCGGCGTGGGCGGCGGCGACTGGGCCGATACGTCGACGATCCCGAACGAAGTCGCGATCAGTACCCGGGTCGTGTTGAAGCCCGCGCCCTGAGGAGCGGCCCCGTCACTCGGCGGAGGCCGGCGGAATCCCGAAGCACCCTCGCCGGCCCGCCGCGTCGGTGAGGCAGCCGCGATGGCGGCCGGGTACGTGCGCGGCTTCGCCCTCGGCACGCACGACCAGCCCGAACACCTCGCCGGTCCGCGTCAGCAGCACGGCCTCCCAGATCGTGTCGTGGCCGCCCAATTGCAGGAACGTCCGCGCGCCGTCGTCCGCCTCGTGCAGCGGCGCATCGGCGGCATCGCGCAGCATGCGGCGAAGGTTATGCAGGTCGAGGCTGGCAGGCGCGCTGGTCGTCGCCTTCAGCAGCACGATGCGATCGATGCCATCCACGGGCAGCACCTGCGCCAGCGTGCGTCCCTCCCAGGCGAATGCGGCGCCGGCACCGGCCTTCGCCAGGTCGACATCGCCTGCCGCAGCGCTGGCCGATGCCATGCCGAGCACCGCCATCCAGCAGGACACGCCGCCCAGGGTCATGACCGCCAGGCCGTGACGCGGGCCGCATCGAACGGCCAGTCCAGTTCCGCACCGGTGTCGCTGCGATGCAGCACCGGCACGCGGATGCCGTAATGCGCTTCCAGCGCCTCGTCGCCATCGATGAAAACGCTCTCGAACTCGGGAATGCGCGCTTCGGCAAGCACGTCCAGCGCGAGGTCGCACAGGTGGCAGTCGTCGCGTTGATAGAGGATCAGGAGCATGGCGGATGAGGCATGAAGGGCGTCGGACGTCTACGTGCTTAGAATAGCGGCCTTTCCGCGGCGGTTCGCAGCATGGCAGTCAGTACGTTCGACCTGTTCAAGATCGGCATCGGTCCCAGTTCCTCGCACACCGTGGGCCCGATGCGGGCGGCGGCGCGCTTCGTCGCGCGCTGGCTGGTCGATGCCGACCGCCTGCGGGACGTGGTGCGCATCCGCGCCGAAGTGTTCGGCTCGCTGGCGCTGACCGGTCGCGGCCACGGCACCGACAAGGCCGTGCTGATGGGGCTGGAGGGCCATTACCCCAACGAGATCGACCCGGACCTCATCCCGCCCGCGCTGGAACGCATCCGCACCGGCAAGCGCATCCTGCTGGGCGGCACCCACGAGGTCGCCTTCGACGAGAAGCGGGACCTGCTGATGAACAAGCGGCAGAAGCTGCCGTACCACACCAACGGCATGCGCTTCACCGCGTTCGACGCCAACGACGAGGTGATCGCCACGCGCGACTACTACTCGGTCGGCGGCGGTTTCGTGGTCAACCAGGACGACGCGGCGGTCGATCGCATCGTCGCCGACGAAACGCCGTTGCCGTATCCGTTCAAGAGCGGCGACGAGTTGCTGGCGCAGTGCCAGCGCAGCGGCCTGAGCATCGCCGGCCTGATGTTCGAGAACGAAAAGGCCTGGCGCAGCGAGGACGAGATCCGCGACGGCCTGCGCGCCATCTGGAACGCCATGCAGTCGTGCATGGCGCGCGGCATCCGCGAGGAAGGCACGCTGCCCGGTGGCCTGCATGTCTCGCGTCGCGCGCCCGCGCTGCATCGCGAGCTGTCCAGCAAGCCGGAAGCCGCCATGCGCGATCCGCTGACGGTGCTGGACTGGGTCAACCTGTACGCGCTGGCGGTGAACGAGGAGAACGCCGCCGGCGGACGCGTGGTCACCGCGCCCACCAACGGTGCGGCCGGCATCATCCCGGCGGTGCTGCACTACTACGACCGTTTCTGCCCGGGCAACAGCGAGCAGCGCGTGTTCGATTTCCTGCTGACCGCGGCGGCCATCGGCATCCTCTACAAGGAAAACGCCAGCATCAGCGGCGCCGAGGTGGGCTGCCAGGGCGAAGTGGGCGTGGCCTGTTCGATGGCCGCCGGCGGCCTGGTCGCGGCACTGGGCGGCAGCCCCAGCCAGATCGAGAATGCCGCCGAGATCGGCATGGAGCACAACCTGGGCCTGACCTGCGACCCGATCGGCGGCCTGGTGCAGATCCCCTGCATCGAACGCAACGCGATGGGCGCGGTGAAGGCGATCAACGCCAGCCGCATGGCCATGCGCGGCGACGGCAAGCACAAGGTCTCGCTCGACAAGGTCATCAAGACCATGCGCGACACCGGTCGCGACATGCAGGACAAGTACAAGGAAACCAGCCGCGGCGGGTTGGCGGTGAACGTGATCGAGTGTTGAGCGAAGACATCGTCAACGAGCGCGGGGAACGCCTGCTGTCCATCATCGCCAGCGATCCTGCCGTGCTACCCGCCTTTGCCCTGGTGATCGCCACCCTCGACGACAACGTAATGCTCGTGCACAACCCGAGACGCGCGGCATGGGAGTTGCCGGGCGGCTTTGTTGACGCGGGAGAGACGGCCGACGCCTGTGCCTGCCGCGAGTTGCGAGAGGAATCGGGGCAGGGCTCAGCCGATCTGGACAGCGTGGCCGACATTCTGATCGGCCTGCCGGATGGCACCGTGCGACATGGTCGGGTCTTCCGCGGCACGCTTACACGTTGGCGACCATTCGTGCCCAACCTCGAGGCGGATGATTGCCGGACGTGGCATGCAAGCGATCTTCCGGCACAAACGTCCGCCATTGACGCTTACCTGGTGCGGCATCTGACCTCACAGCCAGCGTAGCGCAGGCAAGCCAGCGCACCCGGGGTCCGATAGACCCGCGGACGTCCCGGATGCGGCCTTCCGAATGGCAGGCCACGCGGCTCCCCCCGGACGCGGCCTTCGGCCTTACCCTGGCTACGACCTGATCTGCCCACTCCACGCAAAGCGCGTGGTTCGACAGGCTCACCACGAACGGGATCGGGCCTACGTAGCCCGGGTAGAGCGCAGCGAAACCCGGGAGCAAGCGTAGCCCGGGTAAGCAGAGTGCACCCGGGGTCCGACAGACCCGCGGACGTCCCGGATGCTGCCTTCCGAATTGCAGGCCACATGGCGCCCCGGATGCGGCCTTCAGCCTTATCCGGGCTACGCAAGTGCGATAGACCTTCAGATGGTCATCCGAATATCCCGTTCGTGGTGAGCTTGTCGAACCACGCTTTTCACGGTAGAGCGGGACTGCCTTGATCTGCCGGTCGTCCGCAAAGAGCGTGGTTCGACGGGCTCACCACGAACGAAATCCCGCCAGCGAAACCCTGGACTCGACACACCGGCGCACGCCCCGCATGCGGCCGTGGCCTTGTCCGGGCACCTGACTTCGGCCGGATTGGCCACCAAGCGCCGCGCACCGCGTTTTCACCACCACGGTACGACCCTGCACCGGCCCGGGCCCCTGCCCCTTTAGGCCTGCAGAACCCCGCCGATACCGTTCTTGGTAAACCTACTTACCGGAGACGCGCCCTGTCCGAATCCACGGACACGTCCCGCCGCGGCTGGCCATCGTGGCGGCGCCGACTGGCGGCCTGGTGCCTGCCCCTGCTGGGCGGGATAGCTGGGCTTTGCCCGTCGGCGCAGGCGCTGGATCCGTCCAAGTCGTTCCACCACTACGTGCGCAACCACTGGGCGCTGGAACAGGGCCTGCCCCAGCTCAGCGTGCTGGCCATCGCCCAGGACAAGCCCGGCTACCTCTGGTTCGGCACGCAGGCGGGGTTGAGCCGCTTCGACGGCGTCCGCTTCACCAACTTCGATCTCGACAACACGCCGGAACTGCCGAGCACCTGGATCCAGGCCCTGCATACCGACCGCGACGGTCGCCTGTGGATCGGCACGCCGCAGGGACTGGCCGTGCGCGACGGCAACCGCATCAAGACGCTGCCCCTCGCGCCCGGCGAAGCCGCGGGCGTCGTCGACGTGCGCGCCCTGGCCCGCGACGTCCGCGGCCGCCTTCTGCTGGCCACGTCCCGCGGCGTCATGGTCGTGGTGGCCGACCGCCTGCAGACGCTGCATCCGATCGACGACGGCGGCGCGCTCGCCCTGCACGTGGACGACGACGGCACGCTCTGGGTCGGCGCACGCGGGCGCGTGCACGCCTTCGATGGCACCGGCCAGCGCGTGCTGAAGCTGCCCGCCGCACCCTCCCCCGCCACGGTCACCTCGCTGGCCCGCCACGACGGCCGCCTGTGGGCCGGCAGCGACACGGGCCTGTTCGTGTTCGATGGCACGCACTGGCGGCGCGACCCCACCGTGGCGGCCGTCAGCGGCGGCGTGCAGGCCCTGCACGAAGACCGCGACGGCATCCTGTGGGCCAGCACCCGCAACCTGCTCTACCGGCTGCAGAAGGGCCGGCTGCTGGAGCGGATCCCGGCGACCGGGCCGCTGGCGGAAATCCGCGCCTTCCATGAGGACCGCGAGTCCAATCTGTGGTTCGGCAGCAACAACGAAGGCGTCAGCCGGGCGTGGAATGGCTGGACCCGGCGCTACAGCCGCGCGGAGGGTCTGCACCAGCCCCTGTTGTGGTCCATCGCGCAGGCGCCGGATGGGCGCGTCTGGGTCGGCAGCGACGACGGCGTGAGCGTGCTGGAAAACGGCCGCTTCCGCTCGCTGGTCAAGGGCAGCGAGCTGCCCCATCCGGCCGCCTATAGCCTGCTGCCGGAGAACGGGCAGACCTGGATCGGCACGCGCGACGGCGCCGCGCTGTATCGCGATGGCCGCGTGCAGCGTCCGCGCGCGCTGGCGGCGATGGACGCCGCACAGGTGAACGGCATCGTGCGCGACCGGGAACGGCGACTGTGGTTCGCCACCAGTACCGGCCTGTACCGGTGGACCGAGGGCGTGGACCGCCTGCACCACTACGGCGAGCGCGCCGGCCTGCGCGACGTGCGCGTGCGCGTGCTGTTGGAAAGCCGCGATGGCCGGCTGCTGGTCGGCACGCAGAGCGGGCTGTACGAGTTCGTCGACGAGCGCCTGGTCCCCCTTCCGCTGACCGGCACGGGACTGGACGCACCGCACATCGTCTCCCTGCACGAACTGGCCGGCGGACAGTGGCTGGCCGGTGCGCTGTCGGAAGAAATGATGCTGCTGTTCGACGGACGCCGCTGGACGCGCCTGGACAAGGCACGCGGGATACCGGCGAACGCGCCGTTCTTCTTCGCCGAAGACGCCCGCGGCTTCCTGTGGGCGGGCGGCCTGCGCGGCATCTACCGCGTGCCGGTGGCCGACCTGCTCAGCGCCGCCGACGACCCCGCATTCCAGGTGAGCGCGCGGACGCTGCTCAACGAGCGCGGCGATCGCCACGGTGGACAGAAGGGCGACTGCTGCAACGGCGCCGGCAACAGCCGGGGCTTCCTGGTCGACAACGCGCTGTGGCTGCCGACCCGCGACGGCGTGGTGGTGATGGCGACCGACCAACCCCTGAACAACGCCTACGTGCCCGAATCGGTGATCGAACGCGTGCAGGTGCAGGAGCAGTGGCGACCCGCCGAGCGCGCGACGGAATGGGCGCTGCCCAGCGCCGCGCGCGACCTGCGCTTCGAGTTCACCACACTCAGCTTCCAGGCCGCGGACCACATCGACATCCGCTATCGCCTGAGGGGGTACGACGACGCGTGGAAGCTGCTGGACGATCCGCACCAGCGCAGTGCGACCTACACCAACCTGCCGGCGGGCCGTTACGTGTTCGAGGTGCTCGGCACCAACAACAGCGGCCTGTCCGGGCGCGCCGCAGCCACGCAGGCTTTCGCCATCGCGCCGTATTTCTACGAAAGCGCGTGGTTCTACCTGCTGCTGGCCCTCGTGCTTGGCGTCCTGGTGCTACTGTCCAACCGCTGGGTGCTGCGTCGCCACCACAACCGCCGCGTGGCGCTGGAACGGCTGGTGCAGCAGCGCACGCGCGACCTGCAGCAGGCCAACCGGCAACTGGAGGCGATCAGCCTCACCGATCCGCTGACCGGTCTGCACAACCGCCGCTACCTGACCCGGCAACTGCCCGCCGACATCGCCTATTACCAGCGCATGCCCGGCTTCGCCGCCGGCGTGGACGTGCTGGCCTTCGTGCTGCTGGACATCGACCATTTCAAGTCGATCAACGACGGCCACGGCCACCAGGCCGGCGACCACGTGCTGCAGACGGTGGCGCACCGCCTTCGCACGCTGTCGCGCGACGGCGACTACGTCATCCGCTGGGGCGGCGAGGAATTCCTGATGGTGTTCCGGCCGATGCCGCGCCACGAGCTGCACGCGCTGGGGCGGCGCATCTGCACGGCGATCGCCGCCGAGCCGGTCGACGTCGCCGGCACGCAGCTGCGGGTGACCGCATCGTTGGGCGTGATCGGCTATCCGCCGTTTCCCGGTGCGCCCGACCTGCTGGGCTGGGAGCAACTGGTCTCGCTCGCGGATCGCGCGCTCTACGAAGTGAAGGCGCACGGCCGCAATGGCTGGGCGTTGTACGAAACCACGCCGCTGCCGCTGCCCGCGATCGATGCCGACCAGGCACGACGCGATCCCGGCGAGCTGGTGCGCAGCGGCCATCTGGCGCTGCGGGGTCCGCATCATCCGTCCACGAATCGGTCGCCATCCGCGCCCCGGGATTGACGTCCACGCAACGCGTCCGCGATACGCTGTCCCGCCCCGTCGCAGAGACCGCTGCATGAAGAATCCACGCTCGATGCCGGCCGCGCTCGCCGTCCTGCTCGCCTCCAGCGCCATGGCACAGGCGGAGCCGCTGCCAATCTACGGCGCCCGCCTGGAAGGCTTCGAATATCCGCATCCGGTGAAGACCTTCGCCCTGGATTCGCAGGCGCAGCCGCTGGAGATGGCCTATCTCGATATCGCGCCGACTACGCCGAACGGCCGCACCGTCGTGCTGCTGCATGGCAAGAACTTCTGCGCGGCCACCTGGGAAGCGGCGATCACCGCGCTGACCGGCGCCGGTTACCGCGTCGTCGTGCCCGACCAGATCGGCTTCTGCAAGTCGAGCAAACCGCAGCGATACCAGTATTCGTTCGGGCAACTGGCGGCCAACACGCAGGCATTGCTCGCCTCGCTGGACATCGAGCGCGCCGTGATCGTGGGCCACTCGATGGGCGGCATGCTCGCCGCCCGCTATGCACTGCAGTATCCGGACGCCACCGAGCGGCTGATGCTGGTCAATCCGATCGGACTGGAGGACTGGAAGGCTGAGGGCGTGCCGTGGCGCAGCGTCGATGCCTGGTACGCACGCGAACAGAAGACCTCGTTCGACAGCATCCGCGACTACCAGCGCACGGTGTACTACGACGGCGCCTGGAAGCCGGAGTACGAACAATGGGTGCGGATGCTCGGCGGCATGTACGCCGGCGAGGGACGCGAGGCCGTGGCGTGGAGCCAGGCGCTGACGTCGGACATGGTGTTCACCCAGCCGGTGGTCCACGAGTTCCCGAAGATCGCGGTGCCGACCACGCTGTTCATCGGCCAGAAGGACCGCACCGCCATCGGCAAGGACCTCGCGCCACCCGAGGTGGCGAAACGCATCGGCGACTACCCGGCGCTGGGCAGGCGCGCGGCGGCGGCAATCCCGAAGGCGAGGCTGGTGGAATTCGCCGACCTGGGCCACTCGCCGCAGGTCGAGGACCCGGCGCGCTTCAACGCTGCCCTGCTCGAAGCGCTGCGCTGAAAAGGAGCATCGCCTTGAGGCAGCAGTAAGTGGAGAGGAGTGAGGAGTGAGCGAAAAGCGCTTGCTCCTGACGCGCGGCGCCACCGGCGCTGCCCCTCACTCCTCACTCCTCACTCCTCTCCACTCACGCCCCGATCGCCAGCACGTCGTCCAGTAGCGCAGCGGCGGTGACGTCGGCACCCGCGCCCGGCCCCTGGATGACGAGGGGCTGTTCGGGATAGCGGTCGCTGTAGATCGCCACGCGGTTGTCGGTGCCGCCACCGCCGCACAGCGGATGGTCCAGCGGCAGCGCCTGCAGGCCGACGCTGGCGCGTTCGGCATCGAAGCGGCCGATGAAGCGCAGGCGCGCGCCGTTGCGGTAGGCGTCCTTGAAGCGCGCGGCCAGTGGCGCGTCGAGCTGCGGCAATGCCGCGTCCAGTGCCGGCAGCGGCAGCGCCGCCAGGTCCGCCGGCACCAGCGACTCCACGCGCACGTCCTCGGCCTGCAACGGCAGGCCGGCGGCACGGGCGAGGATCAGCAGTTTGCGGCGCACGTCTTCGCCGGACAGGTCCAGGCGTGGATCGGGTTCGGTGTAGCCGGCCTGGCGCGCCTGACGGACGAAGCCCGAGAACGCGCGCATGCCGTCGTAGTGGTTGAACAGCCACGCCAGCGATCCGGACAGCACGCCTTCGACGCGGTGGATGCGGTCGCCGCCGGCCACCAGCGCGCGCAGGCTGCGCAGCAGCGGCAGGCCGGCACCGACGGTGGCGGCATCGCCGTAGCCGGCGCCGGAATCCGCGCGCGCCCGGGCGATCGCCTGCGCGCGCGCCAGCGCACCCCCGACGCCGAGCTTGTTGGCCGTCACCACGTGCACGCCGCGCGACAGCCATTCCGCGTGCCAGTCGGCAACGCTGTCGCTCGCGGTCGCATCGACCACGATGTCGCCGGCCCGCAAGGCCTCGCCTTCCGCCCAGGGCGGCATGTCGCCGTCGCACGCCGACGCCTGGTTGGCCGCTTCCAGCGCCTGCTGCGCGGAACCCCCGCAGGCATGCAGCACGCGCGAATTGGCCAGCCATGCCAGCGCCGGCACCGCCAGCCCCTGCGCCTGCAGGCGTTGATGGCGCGCGACGAACGCGCTGCCCACCACGCCGGTGCCGAGCAGCGCCAGCGTCGGTGCGGTACGCGACGCGGTCGCCAGGCGGACGACGGTGCTCATGCGTCGGCGAGTTTGCGTTTGGATTCGGCCGCCACCGCCTCGGCGCGCACGAGGGCGGCGGCGAGGTCCGCCAGCAGGTCGTCGGTCGCTTCGATGCCGACGGACAGGCGCAGCAGGCCATCGGAAATGCCGGCCTTGGCGCGCGCTTCCGGCGTCATCGCGGCATGCGTCATGGTGGCCGGATGCGCGACCAGGCTTTCCACACCGCCCAGCGATTCGGCCAGGGTGAAGTAGCGCAGCCCTTCGACGAAGGCGCGCACGGCCTCTTCGCCGCCGTCGAGTTCGACGCTCAGCATGGCGCCGAAGCCTTTCTGCTGGCGCGCCGCCACCGCGTGACCGGGATGCGAGCCCAGTCCGGGGAAATAGACCTTCGACACCACCGGGTGCGCGTCGAGCAGCGCGGCGATGGCGGTGGCGTTCTCCTGGTGCGCACGCAGGCGCGCATCCAGCGTGCGCAGGCCGCGCAGCGTGAGGAAGCTGTCGAACGGCGAGCCGGTCAGGCCCAGCGCGTTCGCCCACCACACCAGCTGCTGGTGAGTGTCGGCGTCGCGCGCGATCACAGCGCCGCCGACGACGTCGCTGTGGCCGTTGATGTACTTGGTGGTGGAGTGCAGCACCACGTCGGCGCCGAATGCGATCGGCGTCTGCAGCGCCGGCGACAGGAAGGTGTTGTCCACCACGGTGCGCGCGCCGGCCTTGTGTGCGGCGTCGATGACGAAGCGCAGGTCGGTGATGCGCAGCAGCGGGTTGGAGGGCGTTTCGATCAGCACCAGCGTCGGCGACTGCGCCAGCGCGTCGGCCAGCGAGCGCGGATCGGTCAGGTCGGCGGTGATCAGCTCGAAGTGGCCCTTCTTCGCCAACGCATTGAACAGGCGCCAGCTGCCGCCGTACGCGTCGTGCGGCACCACCAGGCGGTCGCCCGGCTGCAGCAGCGCGTTCAGTACCAGCGTGATGGCGCCCATGCCGGTGGCGGTGATGACCGCGCCCGCGCCGCCTTCCAGCTCGGCCAGCGCCTCGGCCAGCAGGTCGCGCGTCGGGTTGCCGCTGCGGGTGTAGTCGTACTCGCGCTTCTGCGCGAAGCCGGCGAAGCTGAAGTTCGACGACAGCACGATCGGCGGCGTCACCGCGCCATAGGCGGTGTCGCGGTCGATGCCGGCACGGACGGCGGCAGTGGCGGGACGACAGGGCGCGTCGGTGTCGGTGGGGGCGTAGCTGCTCATGCGAGGTCTCCGGCGGCGCGCAGGGCCGAGGTGAGTATGGAATCGATGCGGTCGGTTTCTTTCAGGAAGGCGTCGTGGCCGTAGGGCGAACGCAGTACGCGCAGTTGCCCGAGCGTGCCGAGGCCTTCGACCAGCGAGACCGAATCGGACAGCGGCACCAGGCGGTCGCCTTCCACCGCGACCACCAGCGTGGGCACGCGGACCTCGGCGGGATCGACGCGGTGCAGGTCGATGGATTCGGACAGGCGCACATAGGCGGTCACCGGCGTACGCGCCACGTACTGCGCGCCGGCGGCGTCCAGGTAATCCTCGGCGGCCACGCGCACGCGGCCGTTGACGATTTCCGGTGCGCTGTCGAAGCGCTCGCCGAATTCCTCCGGCGTGCGGTAGCTGAGCATGGCGAACTGGCGCGCCAATGACAGGCCCTGCGCATCGGCGCACTGCAGCTGGCCGAGCGTCACCGCACGGCGCTGCAGGGCGCGCCACGCCGCCGCGTACGGATGCGCGCGGTGCGCACCGCTGACGGCGACCAGCGTCTTCATCCGCTCGGCGTGGCGCACGGCGAACTGCAGACCGACCAGCGCACCGTAGGAATAGCCGACGAGGGCCTCCAGCCGCGCGATGCCGAGTGCCGCCAGCAGCTTCGCGATGGCGTCGGCCTGGTCGGCGGTGTCGATGGGCGCGTCGAGGCGACCGTCGGCACCGACGAAATCGAAGGCGAGCAGTCGGCGTTGCGAGGGATCCAGCGCGCGCTCCGCGCCGACCAGGTCGTTCAACCAGCCGCTTTCGGGAAACACGTCGCTGGCCGCCAGGTGGCGATGCGCGGAGATGCCGCCGGCGACGAACACCACGGGCGCACCGACCGGTCCCTGCAGTTCGTAACGCAGAGTCACCGCGCGCGTGCCGGCGTGGCGCATGGCCAGTTCCACCACCACTTCGCCGCGCAGCGCGCGCGGACCGTCGTCCTGCGTGGACGGGAACGGAAAGCCGTCGATCAACGACGGTTCGGGCATGCGGTTCAGGGCGGGGCTGGCGTAACTCATGGCGGCATCCGGTGGGCGTGATCCCTGGCGGGACGGGACTGCACCACCGAGCTTCGCGGAGCTCGCGTTCGCCGTGCGGAGGGCACGGTACGAACCATCTTCCGGCAGACGCTGAGGTCCCCGCAGGATTTGGCACCACCACGGCGCTTGCGCGTCGCTGGCTGCCCCGGCTTCTTCGGGCCTGTCCCTCTGCCGGTCTCGATGGTGGACGGACTTTGCCTGCCCCCGCCAAGGATGTCAATCGCTTTATTCGGATGAAGCGATGAATATTGACCGCCATCTCGCCGCCGACCGGTGCGGCAATGCCGCATAATTCCTGACATGACATTGAAATCCGTCCTTGGCGCTCTCTGCGTGGCCTGCCTGGCCGCCTGCTCCACCACCCCGCTGCATACCTCCACCCCGCCCGCGCCGGCCCCGAAAACGGCCGCCGATGCGGTGGTGGCCGAGGCCTGGATCTCGGACCCCGTGGCGGGCGACGAGCTGGACTCGCTGGTCGCCTGGCCGACGGAAGACGGCCAGGTCTGGCTGATCGCCACCGCCAAGGCGACCCACCGGCTGGCGCTCTACGACGCCGACAGCGGCCAGCGCCTGCGCACCGTCGGCGGGCCCGGCAGCGCCGTGGGCCAGTTCAACCGGCCCAACGGGATTGCCGTGTTCGGCGACCTGCTGTTCGTGGCCGAACGCGACAACCATCGCGTGCAGGCGTTCCGGCTGCCGGAATTCGCCCCGCTGGGCGCGTTCGGCGCCGACGTGCTGCGCTCGCCGTACGGCCTGTGGGTGCACGAGACCGCCCCGGGCGAACTGGAGCTGTTCGTCACCGACAGCTACATGGCCGACTTCCGCACCATGACGCTGCCGCCGATGGCCGAACTGGACGGTCGCGTGAAGCGCTTCCAGGTCCGCGTCGAGGACGGCGGCAAGCTGGAAACCCGCCTGCTCGGCCAGTTCGGCGACACCGGCCCCGCCGGCGCGCTGCGCATGGTCGAGTCGATCGCCGGGGACCCGGCGCACGGGCGCCTGCTGGTCGCCGAAGAGGACCGGCGTGTGGGGTCCACGCTGCGCGACTACCGGCTGGCCACCGGCACCTACAACGGCCACAGCCTGCCGGTGTTCGACGCCGATGCCGAGGGCATCGCGCTGTGGTCGTGCAGCGCCGACGGCGGCTACTGGGTCACGGTCGACCAGCTGACGCCCACGCGTTTCCGCCTGTTCGAGCGCGCCACGCTGGCGCCGGCCGGAGTGTTTTCCGGCCAGGTGACCGCCAATACCGACGGCGAGACCGTCTACGCGATGCCCACGCCGCGCTTCCCGGCGGGCGCGCTGTTCGCCCTGCACAACGACGTGGCGCTGGCCGCGTTCGACCTGCGCGACATCGCCCGCGCGCTCGACCTGCAAGGCGATTGCCCGCGGTGAAGGCGCGCCTGCTGGCCCTGGCCTGCGGCATCGCCGTGCTGGTCGGCAGCGCAGGCGACGCTGACGCCGCGCGCCTGTACCGCTGGAAGGACAAACAAGGCTATACCCAGTACGGCGACCAGCCGCCCCCGCCGGACCAGCTGGCCGGCAGCGGGGTGGACGTGATGCGCTTCCGCAATCCGCCCAGCGCGCTGGTCCGCCTGCGCCTGGAGAAGCAGGGCGGGCGCTACGAAGCCTGGGCCGACAACCTGATGCACGGGCCGGTGGAAGTGCAGCTCGGCTTCCGCCGCCAGCGCGATGTCCGCAGCGCACCCGCCCTGCCCGCACGCGCGGTGGTGCCGGCGCGCAGCAGCGTGCGGGTGGCCGATATCAGCGTGACCGATCCGCTGCGCGGCGGCGATTTCGAACTGACCCTCGATGGCATGCCCGGCGATCCGGCCAGCCGGCCGCAGGACTACGAGTACCGCCTGCCGTTCGACTACGGCCGCGTGCGCGTGGACCAAGGGCCGGGCGGGCGCTTCAGCCACAGCGACGCGCAGAACCTGCACGCGGTCGACTTCGCCGTGCCCGAAGGCACGCGGATCGTCGCCGCCCGCGAGGGCCTGGTGATGCAGGTGGAGTCCGACTTCGACAAGGCCGGCCTGAACCGCGAGAAATACGGCGGCCGCGCCAACTTCATCCGCATCCTGCACCCCGACGGCAGCATGGCGCTGTACGCCCACCTGAAGGCCGAGGGCGCCCAGGTGCGCGTGGGCCAGTACGTCAGCAAGGGCCAGTACATCGGCCTGTCGGGCAACACCGGCTTCTCGACCGCGCCGCACCTGCATTTCGTGGTGCAGGCCAACCGCGGCATGCGGCTGGAATCGGTGCCGTTCCGCATGTTCGGGCCGCTGGGACAGCTGCAGTTCCCGTCCAGCCGCTGAGCGCGCGACGGCGATCCGGCCGGCGCAGGCCGCTATAATCGCGCCCCCTCCCCGCTTCCGCCACGCCCGCCCGGGCGCCCGCCCCATGTCCGATCCGAACAGCCCCGTGGCGCCCGAAGCGGCACGCCGCCGCACCTTCGCCATCATTTCCCACCCCGACGCCGGCAAGACCACGCTGACCGAGAAGCTGCTGCTGTTCGGCGGCGCCATCCAGATGGCCGGCTCGGTGAAGGGCCGCAAGGCCGCGCGCCACGCGACGTCCGACTGGATGGCGCTGGAAAAGGAGCGCGGCATCTCGGTCACCTCGTCGGTGATGCAGTTCCCGTACGAAGGCAAGATCGTCAACCTGCTGGACACGCCGGGCCACGCCGACTTCGGCGAGGACACCTACCGCGTGCTGACGGCGGTGGACAGCGCGCTGATGGTCATCGACGTGGCCAAGGGCGTCGAGGAACGCACGATCAAGCTGATGGAAGTCTGCCGCCTGCGCGACACGCCCATCATGACCTTCATCAACAAGCTGGACCGCGAAGGCAAGGATCCGATCGAACTGCTGGACGAAGTGGAAAGCGTGCTGGGCATCCAGTGCGCGCCGGTCACCTGGCCGATCGGCATGGGCCAGCGCCTGAAGGGCGTGGTGCACCTGATCACCGGCGAAGTGCATCTGTACGAACCGGGCCGCAACTTCACGCGGCAGGACTCGACGATCTTCCCGTCGCTCGACGCGCCGGGTCTTGCCGAAAAGATCGGCGCCGAGATGCTGGCGCAGCTGCGCGACGAACTGGAACTGGTGCAGGGCGCCAGCCATCCGTTCGACAAGCAGGCCTACCTCGACGGCAGGCAGACGCCGGTGTTCTTCGGCTCGGGCGTCAACAACTTCGGCGTGCAGCCGCTGCTGGACTTCTTCGTCGAGCACGCACCCTCGCCGCAGCCGCGCGAGACCACAGGGCGCGAGGTACAGCCGGACGAGAACAAGCTGACCGGCTTCGTCTTCAAGATCCAGGCCAACATGGACCCGCAGCACCGCGACCGCGTGGCGTTCATGCGTGTCTGCTCGGGCCGCTTCGAGGCCGGCATGAAAACCTTCCACGTGCGCAGCGGCAAGGAGATGAAGCTGGCCAACGCGCTGACCTTCATGGCCAGCGACCGTGAGATCGCCGCCGAGGCGTATCCGGGCGACGTGATCGGCATCCACAACCACGGCACCATCTCCATCGGCGACACCTTCACCGAGGGCGAGGCGCTGTCGTTCACGGGCATTCCCAACTTCGCGCCGGAACTGTTCCGCCGCGCGCGCCTGCGCGACCCGCTCAAGCTCAAGCAGCTGCAGAAGGGCCTGGCGCAGCTGAGCGAGGAAGGCGCCACCCAGTTCTTCCGTCCGCTGATGAGTAACGACCTGATCCTGGGCGCGGTGGGCGTGCTGCAGTTCGACGTGGTGGCCTACCGCCTGAAGGACGAGTATGGCGTGGATGCGTCGTTCGAGAACGTCAGCGTGGCCACGGCGCGCTGGATCCGCTGCGACAACGCGAAGAAGCTGGAAGAATTCCGCGACAAGAACGCGATGAACCTGGCGCTGGACGCCGCCGGCGAGCTTGTCTACCTGGCGCCGACGCGGGTGAACCTGCAACTGGCGCAGGAACGGGCGCCGGACGTGCAGTTCCTGGCCACCCGCGAGCACGCACACAGCGTGGACCTGGGCTGAAGAAGTAAGACACGGACAAGTGCGGATAAATGCGCATAAGGCCGATGAGAAAGGCTTTATCTGCCGTTATCCGCGTGTATCCGTGCCGATCAAAACGCTTTTCGGCGCAGCCATGCTGAATCCACGGCGGGCACAGGGATGCGCCGCTTGCTGCGTTGCGGTAATTTTGCCGCCATGAGCACCGACCCCACTCCGCTACGTACCCTGCGCGCGCGCAAGCGCGCCGACCACCTGATCGACCTGCGCGACGAGATCGCCAGCGCGCTGACCCACGGCCTGGGCGCGGTGCTGGCGCTGGCCGGCGGCGCGGTGCTGATCACCCTGGCGGCCATCTATGGCGACGGTTGGCAACTGGGCGCGTCCATCGTCTTCGGCGTGACCCTGCTGCTGCTCTACACCGCCTCCACGCTGTACCACGCCATCCAGCACCCGGTGGCGAAGGGACGGCTGAAGGTGTTCGACCACTGCGCGATCTACCTGCTGATCGCCGGCACCTACACGCCGTTCACCCTGATCGGCCTGCGCGGGCCATGGGGCTGGGGCCTGTTCATCGCGATCTGGACGCTGGCGTTCGCGGGCGTGGTGTTCAAGCTCTTCTATACCGGCCGTTTCAAGCTGCTGTCGACGATCATCTACATCGCGATGGGCTGGCTGGTGGTGGTGGCGATCAAGCCGTTGCTGACCTCGGTCGACCCGGTGACGCTGGGATGGATGCTGGCCGGTGGCCTGTTCTACACGCTGGGCACCTTCTTTTACCATCGCGAGTCGATCCGTTATTCGCACGCGATCTGGCATCTGTTCGTGATCGGCGGCAGCGTCTGCCATTTCGTCGCCGTCACTCAACAAGTGCTGATGCCGCGGCTGGCGTGAACCGCGCGTCCACGTTCGTGTCCCGCGCGTGAATCACGGGGCCGCGCTTCGCGGCACGTGAACATGCCGGCACACACCATGGGGCCATGCACGACGCGCCCCCCTCCCGCCGCCGCTTCGTCCTGCGTCCGCCGTCGCGCACCGCTGCGATCGCACTCGGTGTGTTGGGGGCGACGATCGTGGTGCTGGCGATCCTGTTCGAGTGGAACTGGCTTCGGCGGCCGATCGAGCGCATCGTCGAATGGCAGACCGGCCGAGGCTTCCAGATCGCCGGCGATCTGGACGTGGACCTGGGCCGGGTGACCACCGTGCGCGCGGACGCGCTGACGTTCGGCAACGCCGCCTGGTCCAAGGTCCCGGTGATGGCAGCAGTCGACCGCGCGGAACTGAGCGTGGAGATGTTTCCGCTGATCTTCCGGCGCGAAACGCGCATTCCCCGCATCCACCTTACCCGCCCGCAGCTGCGCCTGGAAAGAGGGCCGGAGGGCACCGGCAACTGGGTGTTCGGAGACCGCACGGGTGAACGCCGGACGCGCTACCGCGACCTGCGGATCGACGATGGACGACTGCTTTTCCTCGATCCCGCGCGCAGGACCGATCTCGACATCCGGCTGTCCACCCTTCGTCAGGCCACGCCCGAGCAGCCGTCGGCCGTCGAGCTGAAGGGCAAGGGTCGCTGGGCAGGCAATGCATTATCGCTGCGGGGCGAGGTGGGCTCGCCGCTGGCGCTGCGCGACACCGGGCGGCCGTACCGCATCGACCTGCGCGCGACCGCCGGCCCGACCCGCGCGCATGCGCGCGGCACGCTCACCGATCCCTTCCGCCTCCGCGACTTCGATCTGCAGCTGCGGCTGGCGGGCGAGGACATGGAAGACCTCTTCCCGCTGATCGGCATCGCCACGCCGCCCACGCCGCCGTACCGGCTGGATGGGCGCTTCCGCCGCGACGGCGACCGCTGGCGCTACGACGGCTTCACCGGCGTGGTCGGCGACAGCGACTTGGCCGGATCGGCGAGCGTGACGGTGGGTCGCGCGCGCCCGTTGCTCAACGCGAACCTGGTGTCGAAGCGGCTCGACTTCGACGACCTGGCGGGGTTCGTCGGCGCACCACCACAGACGGGCGGCGGGGAGGCCAGCAACGGCGAGCAGCGCAGCGAAGCCGCTGTATTGGCCGCCGATACGCGCCTGCTGCCGGATACGCCTTACAACCTCACCAAGCTGCGCGCGATGGATGCCGACGTGCGCTGGAAGGCGCATCGCATCAACGCGCCGGGCCTGCCCATCGAGGACATGGACGCGCACCTGCTGCTCGACGCCGGTCTGTTGCGGCTGGAGCCGCTGAACTTCGGCGTGGCCAAGGGCGACATTCGCTCGCAGATCCGCATGGATGCGCGCAGCGACACCATCCGGACGCAGGCGACCATTGCCGCGCGCGGGCTGGATCTCGGCGACCTGTTCCCGCAGGCCGAACTGACGCAGACCGCCATCGGTCGCATCGGCGGCGACATCAAGGTGACCGGCACCGGCAATTCGGTCGCCGGAATCCTGGGAACCGCGGATGGCGACATCGCGCTCGGCATGGGTCGCGGACAGATCAGCAACCTGCTGATGGAACTGGCGGGCCTGGATATCGCCGAAGCCCTGAAGTTCCTGGTCACCCGAGACAAGACCGTACCGGTGCGCTGCGCGTTCGGCGACTTCGCCGTGAACGATGGCGTGATGCAGGCGCGCGCGCTGGCGTTCGACACCAGCGACACCATCATCGTCGGCACCGGCCGGATCAGCCTGAAGGACGAGACGCTGGACCTGGAGCTGCGGCCCCGCCCGAAGGATCGCAGCATCCTCGCGTTGCGTTCGCCGCTGGTGGTCGACGGCACGTTCAAGGATCCGTCGTTCCGGCCGGACTTCAAGCGCCTTGGCCTGCGCGGTGCGGTGGCGGTCGCGCTGGGCAGCATCGCACCGCCCGCCGCGCTGCTGGCCACACTCGAGGCCGGTCCCGGCGAGGACAGCGCCTGCGGCGGTCAGTACGCGAAGTAACGGCGGCTCAGCTGGCGATGTAGCGCTGCAGCTGGTCCAGTTGCACCTGCTGGTCCTCGATCACCGCCTTGACCAGGTCGCCGATGGAGATGACGCCCACGATGGCCTCGCCTTCAGCGACCGGCAGGTGGCGGATGCGGTGCTCGGTCACCACCTGCATGCAGTGGTCGACGCTGTCGTCGGGCCGCACGGTCACCACCTTCGCCGTCATGATGTCGCGCACCGGCGTGTTGGACGACGAGCGCCCCTGCAGCACCACCTTCCGCGCGTAATCGCGCTCGGACACGATGCCGCACAGTCGCGGCCCCTGCATGGCCAGCACCGCGCCTACGCCCTTTTCGGCCATCAGCTTGATCGCATCGAGGACGGACGCATCGGGCGATACCGCGAAGACTTCAGGGGCCTTGCCCCCCAGCAACTGACGAACCGTGCGCATGGCGATCTCCTGGAAGGGGAGCGGGTCGATCTGGCCCGGCCAAGGATACTCCTGCCGACGCGGGTTGCCACGCATCGATGAGGTACAGCGGGCGCTGCTTGGACTCCTCGTAGAGCCGGCCCAGGTACTCGCCGATCAGGCCCAGCGCCACCAGCTGCGTACCACCGAGGAAGAGGATGACCGTCATCATGGTCGGCCAGCCGGCCACCGGATCGCCGAACAGCAGGGCCTTGGCGACGATGTAGAGGGCGAAGGCGAACGCCAGCAATGCCGTCAGTACACCGATATAGGTGGCGACCCGCAGCGGCGCGGTGGTAAAACTGGTGATGCCCTCCAGCGCGAAGTTCCACAGCTTCCAGAAGCCGAAGCGGCTGCGGCCCGCCACGCGCGCTTCACGGTGGTAGGGCAACGCCTTCTGGTTGAAGCCCACCCAGCCGAACAGGCCCTTCATGAAGCGATGACGCTCGCGCAGCTCGCGCAGCGCCGCCAGCGCACGCGGCGACAGCAGGCGGAAGTCTCCGGTATCGGCCGGGATCGGCGTCTTCGACAGCCGGCCGATCACGCGGTAGAACGCGTGGGCGGTGGCGCGCTTCAGCCAGCTTTCACCGTCGCGCGCGATGCGCGTACCGTGCACGTTGTCGTAGCCGGCCTGCCACTCGCGCACGAAGTCGCCGATCAATTCGGGCGGATCCTGTCCGTCGGCATCGAGGATCACCGCGGCGCCGGTCTCGACCCGGTCCAATCCCGCCGTCAGTGCCGCTTCCTTGCCGAAATTGCGCGAGAGCCGCAGCACCGACACGCGCGGATCGTTCGCCGCCAGCGTGCGCATCACCGTCCACGTCGCATCCCGACTGCCGTCGTCGACGTACAGCACGTGGCCCTGCACGCCTTTCAGCGCATCCAGCGCCGCCATCACGCGCGGGTGCAGCAGCGGCAGCGACTGCGCCTCGTTGTAGGCGGCCACCACCACCGTGACCTGCCAGGCGGAAGCGCCGCTCACGGCAACGCCTCCAGGTAGCTGTTGCCACCGATCTGCCGGACCTGCCGCTCGATCCGCGTCGCGCGCCGTTGCACGTAAGGCCCGGGGCGCTGCGCGCTGTACCGGCGCGGCGACGGCAACACGGCGGCCAGCCGTGCGCTCTGGTTGGCACTCAGGTTGGCTGCATCCTTGCCCCAGTAGCGCCGCGCGGCGGCCTGCCCACCATAGACGCCATCGCCGAACTCGGCGACGTTCGCATACACCTCCAGGATGCGCCGCTTCGGCCACAGCGTTTCGATCAGCAACGTGTACCAGGCCTCCAGTCCCTTGCGCGCCCATCGCGTGACGCGGTGGCTGCCCTGCCAGAGGAACAGGTTCTTCGCGACCTGCTGGCTGATGGTGCTGGCACCCCGCAGGCGCGTCACCGGCCGCCCGCGCTTCTCGGCACGCTCGACCATCTTGCGGTTGTGCACGCGCGCCTTCTCGATCGCCGCCAGGTCGAAGCCATGATGGGTCGCGAAGTTCTGGTCCTCCGCCGCCACCATCGACAGCGGCAGGCTGGGCGCCATCTCGTCGAGATCGCGCCAGTCATAGGCCACCCGGAAACCGAACTCGCCCTCGCCCCAGGCTTCGAACACGCGGGCCGCCATGAAGGCACTGAACGGCGGATCGACGAAGCGCAGCACCCCGACCTGCAGGATGCTGGCCGCCGCGAACAGGAACGGCAGGGCCAGCAGCCATCGGAACCAGCGGCGTCGACGCGGCACCCTGGCGACGGTCGCACTCATCGGGCGCGCCGGATCTTGAGGATGGTGTCGGTTGCCCCCATCGTGGTGTTTCCCTTCATGCGTGTCATCGCCGGCATTATGCCGAGACACGCGACCGCCCCGCATTCCCCGCATGGACTCCCATGGCCACCGACGCCTCTGCCGACACCCTGACCCGTTTCCTGCTCCCCGCCGCCGGCGTCCGCGGCGTGGCCGTGCGCCTTGACGAAACCTGGCAGACGGTCGCGGGTCGCGCCGACTACCCGCCGTCGACGCGCGAACTGCTGGGCGAAGCCAGCGCGGCTGCGGTGTTGTTCACCGGCCACACCAAGGTGGACGGCCGGCTGTCGATCCAGTTGCGCAGCCAGGGCAGCCTGCGCGGCCTGTTCGCCGAATGCACGGCGTCCGGCACCGTGCGCGGCATCGCGCAGCTGTCCGCCGGCCAGGACGCGCCGCGCGACCTGCGCGACTTGGGCGATGACGCCCTGCTCGCCATCACCATCGAGAACCCGGGCCTGGACCCGCGCGAGCCGCAGCGCTACCAGAGCCTGGTGGGCCTGGAGGCCAGCCGGCTGGCCGAGGCCTTCGAGGACTACTTCAGGCAGTCCGAGCAGTTGCCCACGCGCCTGCTGCTGTCCGCAGATGGCGACCACGCCTGCGGCCTGATGCTGCAGAAGCTGCCCGGCGACGAAGGCGACGACGACGGCTGGAATCGGGCCGGCGCCCTGTTCGACACCCTGGGCGAGACCGAACTGCTCGCCACGCCGGTATCCGACCTGCTGCACCGGCTGTTCCACGAGGAATCGCCGCAAATCCTGACCCAGCGCCCAGTTCGCTTCGGCTGCTCTTGTTCGCGGGAGCGGGTCGAGAGCATGCTGCAATCGTTGGGGGAAGAAGAGGCGACGGCCGCGCTGGCCGACGGGGTGGCGGAAGTGCGTTGCGAGTTCTGTGGGCAGGAGTACCGCTTTTCGCCCCTGCAGATCGCGGAACTTTTCAGCCAGCCCAAGGTCGATGTGGACGCGCCCAGCCACCTGCAGTAGTCCGGCAGCCGGCGAGCCGCCCCGGGGACTTGTTAAAGAAACATAAACGGCATAGCATCGGTTCCCCTTCGGGAGGGGAACTCCGGGTCGACCCAGGAGTCTGAAGCGAGCCATGAAACTGCGTAGCCTGTCACTGTCGCTTGCCCTGTTGCTCGCCTCCGGCGTGGCGACGGATGCATATGCGCAGAAGAGCACGCGCAAGCCGGCCGCCGATGCCCAGCCCACCGCCCTGCCGATCTGGAACAACGACGGCAAGGTCGAGGCGGTGCTGCTGCTCGAACCGACGGGCCAGGCCGAGGCCGGCGCCCGCTGGCGCCTGGGCCGCAACTCGCTGACCACCGCCTTCGGCCTGGACAGTGGCGACTCCCTGGGCCTGGTCTGCAACCGCAAGGCCGGCGTGGTCGGCAACATCGGCAACCTGGCCAGTCACTGCATGCTCGCCACCCTGGGTGACGACGACGACACCAACGCAAGCCAGCGCGTCAGCGCGTCGGCCTTGCTGAGCCGTCCCGGCGGCAAGCTGGGTCTGTCCGCCGGTACGGGCCGCGACACGCTGCCCGCCTGGCTCTCGTCGGGACGGGGCACCGGTCGCGTCGAGCAGAACGACCTGACCGTGTTCGGACAGAAGAACATCGGTCGGGAAGGCTTCGTCTCCATCGGCGGGGCCGTCGCGAAGGCCACCCTGGTGCCCGCTTCCGACCTGCCCGCCCTGGCTGATCGCTGGAACAGTCGCAGCCTGACCGTGGGCGGCGGCTACGGCCCCTTCAGCGCCAACATCATCGGTCGCGTGATCGATGTGCCTGGCCAGCCGGGCAAATTCGAGGGCCTGGGCCTTGGCCTGACGTGGCGCACCCCGTGGAGCGGACAGCTCACCGTCGGTGCCGAGAACGTCATCACCCGCGGCAAGAATCCCTTCTCGTTGACCAACGAGAACGCCGACGAGGGCACCGTGCCCTACGTCCGGTACGAGCAGGACCTCTAGAACTCCTTATCCCGCGCACATACGCAACCGTGCTGTCGCAGCGCGGCAGATGCGTATGCACGCAGGCGAAATTTTCTGGTCTGCGCGGCGCGCCTCTGCACCTCGGGCCTTCATTGCGTGCCCGCCATCACAAATACGTAACTAGGCTTACCTCTATCCGTCTTCGGTCTTCACGCGGGTTTAATTCTCGTTAAAAGCCGAATAGTATCCGGTCACCCCCTCGTTTCGTGGTCGCCCTTTTTGACCGCCTCGAGGGACACCTTGGGATACCCCTACACGGGAGAGAGAAAGAATGAACTGCAAAACCACGAAGCTCCGTGACGCGATCTCGTTCGCGCTCGCGGCCGGTGCGGTGTCGGCGATCGGTACCGGCGCTGCGTTTGCCCAGGAAACACAGGGCGACCCCACCACACTGGATCGCATCGAAGTCACCGGCACCCGCATCCGCCAGGTCGACACTGAAACCGCCCAGCCCGTCTTCACGCTGAGCCGTGCCGATATCGAAAAGCAGGGCTTCCAGTCTGTCGCCGACATCCTGCAGAACATCTCCGCGATGGGTCCGCCGACCATCAGCCGCGCTTCGCCGCTGTCGGCTGGTGAAATCGCCGGCGGTACCTACATCAGCATGCGCAACCTGGGCGCGCAGCGCACGCTGCTGCTGGTGAACGGCAAGCGCATGGGCATCTCGACCAGCGGCTTCGCCGACGCGTCGCTGATCCCGGCCGTGGCCGTGGAACGCATCGAAGTACTGAAGGATGGCGCGTCCTCGATCTACGGTTCGGACGCCATCGCGGGCGTGATCAACATCATCACACGCAGCAACTTTGAAGGCGCCACCGCCAGTGCCTACTACGGCCAGTACAGCGAAGGCGACGGTGCCATCACCAACGGCGACTTTGTCATGGGCTTCACGGGAGACCGGGGCTCGCTGACGGTTGCCGCCGAGTGGGGTGAAGAAGACGTCGTCCACGCGTCCGACCGTCCCTATAGCGCGTTCCCGCGCTCCAACCTGCACCCGACGGACCAGTGGACCACGGTCGGCCAGTACGGCGGCTGGGTGACCACGGCCACCACCGGCGTGCCTGGCGTTCCGACCGGTACGCGCGTGATCCTGCGTCCGGGTGGCAACCCGCGCAATCTCGCCGACTATGTGCCGCAGAACACCAACGTGGGCACCTGCACCGGCGCCACCGCCGCCAACGGCTGTACGCCTGGCTCGACGGCCGATAAGAGCAACACCAACGAGCAGACCGACCTGCGTACGCCGGTCGAGCGCAAGGGCCTGTACGTCGACGGCATCTTCGATCTGTCCGACAACATCCGTTTCCGCACCAACCTGCTGTACGCCAACCGCATCACTGATCGCACCGTGGCCGGCTATCCGATGCAGGCAACGTCGTTCGCTTCGTCGAACGGCGGCACGGGCGTGCCTCTGGCGGCGACCAGCTACTTCAACCCGACCGGCGCGACCATCAGCAACTGGTGGCGTCGTACCTGGGAAGTACCGCGCGTCAGCACCAGCGATCTGACCACCTACCGCTTCACCGGCGCGCTGGAAGGCAGCTTCGAGTTCGCCGACCGCCTGTTCGACTGGGATGTCTCTTACCTGCACAACAAGAACGAGCAGGTGCAGTCGTCGTTCGGTAACCTGAACCTCGCCAACACTGCGCGCGCGGTCGGCCCTTCGTTCTTGGATTCGACTACGGGCCAAGTTGTCTGCGGTACGCCCGACAATCCCGCAACGACGGCCAACGAGCGCAATGTCATTGCCGGCTGCGTGCCCTGGAATCCGCTGCTCGCCTTCGGCGTGACGGGTCCCGGCGCACTGACCGGCAACCAGGCTCTGCAGAACTACCTGTTCCAGGAAGAGCACTCCACCGGCGAGACGACGACGCAGGTGTGGTCCGCCAACCTGGCCGGCACCATCCTGGCGCTGCCCGCAGGCGATCTCGGCTTCGCGATCGGCGTGGAGAACCGCAAGGAGGAAGGCACGTTCGTTCCCGACGCACTCGCCCAGACCGGCGGCTCCACCAACCTGTCGGCAGGCCCGACCGGCGGCGAGTACAAGGTCGACGAAATCTACCTGGAACTGCAGGTACCGATCCTGGCCGACCTGCCGGGTGCGCGCGAACTGAGCGTATCGCTCGCCAGCCGCTACTCCGACTACGACACCTTCGGCGATACCACGAACAACAAGTTCGGCCTGAAGTGGAAGCCGATCGATTCGCTGCTGGTGCGCGCCACCCTGGCGGACGGCTTCCGTGCGCCGACCATCGCCGATCTGTACGGCGGCGGCTCGCAGACGTTCTCGTTCTTCACCGACCCGTGCGACACCAGCTTCGGCAGCTCGGCCAGCAACGCCACCACCCGCGCCAACTGCGTTGCCGCGCTCGGTGCCACGCTGGGCAACAGCTATCGCCAGCTGGGTCAGGGCCTGAACCCGGTCGGTTCTCCCAACTCGCAGACGCCGATCGCGTTCACGTCCGGCTCCAACCCGCTGCTCACGCCTGAGCTGTCCAAGTCGCAGACCATCGGTGCGGTGTGGAGCCCGAGCTTCATCGAAGGCCTGAACATGTCGCTCGACTGGTGGAAGGTGCGTATCGGCGACACAATCGTCGCTGACTCCCCGACCCAGATCCTCAACGACTGCTACATCCAGGGTATCGCCAGCCGCTGCTCGCCGAGCCTGTTCACCCGTGACGCCGCGCTGGGCTACATCAACTTCCTGTCGTTCGGCAACCGCAACGCCGGCTTCCGGAAGGTCGAAGGCTTCGACTTCGACGTGTCCTACCGCTGGACCACGGAGACCTGGGGCAACTTCAACGTGTCGTCCAACACGACGTACACGGCGAAGGATTACTTCGTCAGCACCAACGATCCCCGCTACGCGCTGTCTTCGGTCGGCTTCACCAGCTCGTTCCGCATCCGCTCCAACCTGGGCCTGAGCTGGCAGAAGGGCTCGTTCGGCGCCAGCTGGACGGCACGCTACTACTCGTCGATGAAGGAGGGCTGCACCTACTTCGTCCCGGGTCTCAACGAACCGAACCTGGAGTGCAACGAGGTGCTGTTCGCGCCGACCGGCGTGTTGCTGCCCAACGGCGATCCGGCCAGCGCCATCACCCGTCGCAACCGAGTCGGCTCCAACACGTTCAACGACGTGCAGGTCCGCTGGGACGCGCCGTGGAATGCCACCATCACGCTCGGCGCCAACAACGTGTTCGAGAAGGTGGGTCCGGTGATGTACACGCAGCCGAGCGCGAACGTGTCGTACTACGGCAACTTCGACATCGGCCGCTTCGTGTACATGAAGTACCAGCAGAAGTTCTGATCGCGGTTTTCGCTTAGGCAGTACCCGCACGGCCCCGAAAGGGGCCGTGTTCTTTTTTGGACCACCGCTGCAAAGTGGTCAGCGCATTAGGCGGCTGACGCAGCGCCCACATCCACGCGGCGCCATGTGCCCGACCTCCCCTTGCTTGGGATCCGATGCACCCCAAGTTGCACCTCCCTGTTCAGGCGCATGAAGACCCACCTTGCCGATTCGGAGCATGCACTTTGCCGCATCATGGCCGCTTAACAACACTTTAATTCTTGGCTGGGCACGACTATGATCGGATCACCCCCGCCTTTTGGCCGCCCCTTTTTGGCCGGCCGGCAGGGTATCCCTAGGGCTTAAACAACGTCACCCGGAGAGAGAATGAATCCCAAGACCACCAAGCTGCGCGACGCGATCAGCCTCGCGCTCGTCGTCAGTGCCACCACGACGGGCGCCGCGTTCGCCCAGGAAGCAACCACCACGCTGGACAAGGTGGAAGTGACCGGCTCGCGCATCAAGCGCACCGACGTGGAAACCTCCCAGCCAGTGTTCAGCCTGACCCGCGAGGACATCCAGGCCCAGGGCCTGACGTCGATCGGCGACGTCATCCAGAACCTGACTTCCAACGGCACGGCGCTCAACACCACCTACAACAACGGCGGCAACGGCGAAACCCGCGTCAGCCTGCGCAACCTGGGCTCGAACCGCACCTTGGTGCTGGTCAACGGCCGCCGCTGGGTTGCCGGCACCGGTCTGGGCGGCGCGACCGACCTGAACACCATCCCGACCGCCGCGGTCGAGCGTATCGAAGTGCTGAAGGATGGCGCCTCCGCCATCTACGGTTCCGACGCGATCGCCGGCGTGGTCAACGTGATCCTGCGCACCGACTTCGACGGCGCCGAAGCCAACGCCTACTACGGCCAGTTCAGCCAGGGCGACGGCGGCCGCGAGTCGTACGACATCACCATCGGCAGCAGTGGCGAGCGCTTCAGCGCGATGTTCGGCGCCGGTTACGTGAAGGAAAACCCGGTCATGGCCGGCGACCGCGAGATCTCGGCGGTTCCCGTGTTCGGCACGGGCGTTGCCTTCGGCAGCAGCACCAGCCCGAACGGCCGCTTCGCGCTGTGCTCCGGTACGTTCAGCCCGGGCGCCTGCTCGGTGGGCGAGACCCGTCCCAACGGCACCGCAGGCCAGTTCGGCTATGACGAAGGCCAGACTCCGGCGCAGTGGCGTCCGTGGGGTGCCGGCGTCAACGATCTGTACAACTTCGCGCCCGACAACTATCTGGTCACGCCGCAGGAGCGCAAGTCGATCTTCGGCCAGGCCTCCTTCGACATCACCGACAACGTCCGCTTCTCGGCCACCAGCACCTACAACAACCGCCGTTCCGAGCAGCTGCTCGCCGCGATGCCGATCGTGCTCGGTACCGGTCCGGGCGCTGGCGTGCAGGCGCGTACCATCTCGATCAGCCCGGACAGCATCTACAACCCGTTCGGCCAGACCGTTTCGCGCATCCAGCGCCGCGCGGTGGAGACCGGTGGCCGCAGCTTCAACCAGAACGTCGACACGTTCGGTTTCGTGGGCGCACTGGAAGGCAACTTCGAGTTTGCCGACCGTTACTTCTCCTGGGATGTCGGCTACAGCTACGGCCGCAACGACCAGAACGACACCACCAATGGCCTGTTCAACATCCTTGCGCTGCGCAACGCGTTGGGCCCGTCGTTCATCGACGGCGCCGGTGTCGCGCGTTGCGGCACCACGGGCAACGTGATCGAAGGCTGCGTGCCGCTGAACCTGCTGGGTGGCGTTGGCTCGATCACCCCGGAAATGCTGGCCTACTCGACCTTCGTGGCGCACGACGAGTACCAGTACACGATGAAGCAGTGGTTCGCCAATCTGTCGGGCGAGCTCTTCGAGCTGCCGGGCGGCATGCTGGCCTTCGCGGCCGGCCTGGAGCACCGCAGCGAGTCGGGCTACGACTCCCCGGACGCGCTGATCAACTCGGGCAACACCACGGGCAACGCCCGTACCGCGACGGCTGGCAGCTACAAGCTGGACGAGGCCTACCTGGAACTGTCGGCGCCGCTGCTGCGTGACGTGTTCCTGGCCCGCGAGCTGGAGCTGAGCCTGGCCACGCGTTATTCGGACTACGACACCTTCGGCGACACGCTGAACAGCAAGTTCGGCTTCAAGTGGAAGCCGATCGAAGACCTGCTGGTCCGCGGCAGCTGGGCGGAGGGCTTCCGCGCGCCGTCCATCGCCGAGCTGTATTCCGGCGTGGCCGACTCGTTCGCCTCCATCGCCGATCCCTGCTCCACCACCTTCGGCGGCACCTATGGCAGCTTGACCGCCGAGCAGCGCGCACGCTGCACGGCGCAGGGCGTGCCGGTCGGCGGCTACGACCAGGGCAACTCGCAGATCCGCATCAGCGTGGGCGGCAACCCCAACCTGCTGCCGGAAACCTCGACCAGCAAGACGCTGGGTCTGGTGTGGAGTCCGTCGTTCATCTCCGGCTTCGACGTGTCGCTGGACTGGTGGAACATCACCATCGAGAACGGCATCATCACGCGCTCGGGCCAGTTCATCCTGGATTCGTGCATCGAAGACGGCATTGCGCAGGCCTGCTCGCTGTTCACGCGTAATGCGAACGGCAGCATCGACACGCTGCTGTCGTCCGGCCTGAACTCGGCCGAGATCGACGCCGAAGGCTACGACCTGACGTTGAACTACCGTCTGCCCGACACCAAGTGGGGCTCGTTCTCCTTCAGCTGGGACAACACCTACTACGCCAGCTACGAAGAAGACCAGAATGGCGACAACCTCGTCGGCGAGTACTTCGACGGCAGCAACAACTGGCGCATCCGCTCCAACCTGCTGGCCCGCTGGGAAATGGGCGATTGGGGTGCGACCTACGCGGCCCGCTTCTATTCGCGCCAGGAAGAAACCTGCCCGTTCTACTACAACGACTACGGCTTCGGCGAGCTCTGCAGCGATGCGATCCTCGGCCCGGGCGAAGACGGTGGCGTGGACGTGGTGCAGGAAGGCTCGCAGAACAAGATCGGCGCGGCCACGTACCACGACATGAGCGTGTACTGGAAGGCTCCGTGGAACGCCAAGATCACGCTGGGCGTGAACAACGTGTTCGACAAGACCCCGCCGACCTCGTACGTGACCTTCGCCAACACGTTCGACCCGTCGTACGACATCAACGGGCGCTTCATCTACATGCAGTACAACCAGAAGTTCTGATCTGGTGCTTCCGCAGCACGACTACGGCCCTTCGGGGCCGTAGTTTTTTCCGCGCCCGACCTTGTGGATTCCGTCATGTCCGTGCAGATCGCCTCGATGTTCGCCGTGCCCGTGGGCCAGAGCCGCGTGCCCGATGCCGGCCCGCTCAACCGAGAGCTGGAAGCGCTGCTGCTCGCCCGCGAGGCGGATCCGGAGCGGTACCGCAACGCGCACCCGTCGCTCAAGCAGCAGGAAGGCGTCTTCGAGAGCAACTTCGACCTGTTCGCCTCGCCCGAGCCGTGCATCCGCCGTCTGCGGGCGTTCTGCTGGTCGATGCTGGGCGAGGCGATCCAGCAGACCAACGGCTACTCGCCTGACGAACTGAGACGACTCGAGATCTTCTCGCACACCTGGTTCCATGTGACCCGGCAGGGCGGCTTCACGATCCTGCATACGCACCCGATGGCATCGTGGTCGGGCGTGTACTGCGTCAGCCCCGGGGACGCCGTCCCCGACAAGCCGGAATCCGGCGTGCTGCGCTTCCACAATCCGCACGGCTACAGCAACACGTTCATGGATCCCGGCAATGCGCACTTCAAGCCGCCGTACCACCACGGCAGCTGGTCGTTCGCGCTGGAGGCAGGCCAACTGGTGCTGTTCCCGTCGTGGCTGCAGCACGAGGTGCTGCCCTACTACGGGCAATCGCCCCGCATCACGGTCGCGTTCAACTGCTGGTTCGGCACGAAGCAGGCCGGCTGATCAGGAATAGAAAGAAGACAGGCCGGTCCTCAAGGGCACGAGCTGCGCTTCGTAGTTGCGCCACACCATGCCACGGTCGCGGCGGATGCCTTGGCGCGCCAGGGCAGCGCTGGCGGTGGCGACGCGTCCGCTACTGCGCGATACGTCGGCGATCGACGGCTGGTAACTCAGACCACAGTATTCGGCGACCCGTTGTCCCACCTCGTCGGGCGCGGACACCAGTTCGTCGTAGTCCACCTGCAGGATGCGTCCCGGCAACACATCCCGCCAGTGCTGCATCAGGCGACGATACTGCAGGTAGAAGTGCGCGAGTTCAGCTTGGTCGTACGAGTACGTCGCCACGCCGGCGAACAGCGTGCGCAGGTTGGAGAAGCACGTATCCATCGGATCGCGCACCAAGTTGATGATCTTCGCCTGCGGCAGCGCCTTGGCGATCAGACCGATGTTCCAGAAATTCATCGGCAGCTTCTCGGTGAAGAACGGCTTGCCCCGGCTCAGCCACCTCGCCGCTCTGGCATAGCCGCGCGCGAGGGCATCCATGTCCATCCCGGGTACCCGGGCCAGCACCGTGGCGTCGAAATGGTTGGCGTAATGATGGTCGGCCGCCAGGTGGACCTGCGCGTCGAACGCGCCGGTCTCGCCAGCGTCGGCCACGTTGGAGTGGCCGGACAGCATGCGCTCCAGTAGCGTGGTGCCGGAGCGGTGCATGCCCAAGATGAAGATCGGAACGGCAGACTGCTCAACCTGCGAGCTAACGCGCAGGAATCCGGCATCGAAGGTGGCAATGGCCTGGTCCACCAGCGCAGCGTCCTCCTCCGGAACGTACCCAACATGGGTACGCTTGACGCGACAGCCCCGCTCCAGCGCCGACCACGCGCCCGGGTAATCGCCGAGGTCGTGCAGTTCCTTGTGCAGCCCGTAGCTCAGGTAAGCCTCGCCTTCCTTGCCGGGCGTGGCCTCCGATAGTTGCCGGCGCAGGCGGTCGACGTGATTGGACTCCGCGGTCTGCGTCCGCACGCTCGCCAGCATCCACGAGCTCTGGTACAGCCGCGGATCGGCCTTCAACGACTGCTCGTAACGCTGTTCGGCCAGCTCGGGTTCGCCCGAGAACAGGTGCAGGTTGCCGCGCACATACAGCGCAGGTGCGGAGTTGGGGTCGCGTTCGACGGCGCGCTCGGCCAGCCGCACCGCAGCCTCGTGCGCACCGATCGAGCTGAGCATCACCACCGCGCGGGCAAGGACGTGCACCGGTGCGGATGCAGCGAATCGCTCATCAGCCAGGCAACGATCGAGCGCATCGAACTCGTTGAAGTACCGCAATCGCTGGGCCAGGCCATAGGTGATGCCTGGATGCGGCGGCGTGATGCCGCTGGCACGCATCAGCGCCTGATACGCAAGGACGTGCTTGCCTTGCCGGGAGTACAGCGTGGACAGGCCGATCAGCGACGGGAGATGGCGCGGGTCCAGCGCCAGCGCATCGAGATAAGCCGCTTCCGCCACCGACCATTGCTGCCGGTCTGCCGCCGCTTCCCCCTGCATCCAGCGCGCGTCCGCGCCCACGTTACCCATCATGCCTGCGCCTTACCCTTTCCAGTCGATTGAATGCGGACCGCCGCGCTGCAGGTTCGAGGCGGACGAGACGGTGTGCGCGGTAGTGTAAGCGGTGCGCCGCGCCGTTACCTCCGCAGCGGCCGGCCGCTACGGCGCCACTGATTGCGCCTCTACCGGCAGCGCGTGCAGCAGGTAGCGCTCTGCCCAGCGCATGGCATCCGCGACCTCCTTCGCGTAGGTCGTGCGCAGCAGCTGGTGTTCCCGCTCGCGCACCCGCACGTCATAGGGCCGGCTGCTCGCCTTGGAATGCGATGCGGCGAGTTGTCGCGCCTGGGCACGCAATGTTCCCTCGGGCAGCGGCAGTTGCAGGAAGGCGGCCGCCGCTACCGCTGCTTCTTCGATGTCGGCACCGACGCGCGCCCAGTCGAGGACACGCACGCGCGCGCCGGAATGTTCGCGTAGAGTGGCCACCAGATCACGCTGCGCCGCCCACTGCAGTGCGGCAGCGGCCAGCACCGAGGGCGGCTCCAGGGCGCCCTCGGGAAGCCGGGCGGAAAGCGTGCCCGCACGCAAGGCGCGCGCGGCCAGTACCGGTACGTTCGCAAGCGTCTCAGGGGTTTTCTTGAGATGCGACACAATGAAATCCTCCAGGCCGGAGGTCAGCACGATAGCCTTGGCCTCCGGATGGACAGCCATCAGCGGACGCGCGATGTTCAGTGCGGCATGCGTGGGTTTCACCAGCACCCGTCCATCGGGATGCCAGGGGCGCGCCAGCAGATCGACGATCGGACGCAGCCATGGAGAGACGTCATGGCCCGCGTCGGCCGCGTCGCCCAGCCTGCGCAGGACCAGCGGCTCGCGCAGTGCCACGCTATGGGGCGTCAGATGCAGGAGGCGGGCCAGCAGCGTCGAGCCGCAAAACGAGGTATGCCACAGCCAGGCCGGCGGTTGCACGGGCGCGGGAAGTGCGGCGAGGGGTGCGAGCGGAGTCAATGCCTGTGGCCGGCCCTCGGCGGGCATCCTCGGATCCAGAAATACGCTGGCCTGGATCAGGGCCTCATCACAGCGCAGCCACTGCACACGATCGCCTGCCAGGTCCACGTCGAAGGGAAACCAGGTCGCATCGCGGGGATCGACCGGCGCCAGCGGCCCCATCAGGGAAGAAGTGGAACGGGCATCCATGGCGCGTTGGGGAACAAGGGAATCCCCATCGTAACGGATGCGCAGGTGCGTCCGCCTCTACGCTGAGCGCGCGAACCGCCCGGATGCCGTTCGTCGTTCGCGCGGAGGACACCCGATGCCTTTGCCTGACCTGGTCCTACGTCGCTGGGTCCCTGCATTTGCGGGGATGACGGCAAACATCCGGACCGTTCTTCGCGCATCCTGCGGCACTGCGATGCGATCTCTCCTCACTCCACCCGCACCTCCGCACTGCCCGAAAACGTCTCCAGGCTCACCCGGCCGCTGCCGCTGCCATAGGTGGTGGTGAAACTGGCGCCGGGGCCGCGGCGCTTCTCGATGGTCACGCCGGTGGCCTTGAGGCTGCCGCTGAAGCTCTCGCCGCTGACCTGGGCCGACACGTCCCTGGGCAGGCGCAGCAGCAGGCTGCCGCTGACCGACTCCATGCTGATCTCGCCGGCCGGCGCCAGCGCCGTGCTCACGTCGGCGCGGCCGCTGACGGTGGTGGCGCTGAGGTCGCGGATGCGCTCGCCGTTGACGTTCACCTCGATGCGGCCGGAGACCGTTTCCGCGTCGATGTCGCCATTCAATCTGCCGCGCAGCACGATGGCACCGCTGACCGTGCTGACGTCCACGTCCTCGCTGTTGAGGGTCAACGTGGCGCTGCCGCTGACGGTTTCCACCTCGGCCTTTCGCGGTGCGGCGGCGGCGAACACGCTGCCGCTGACGCTGCTGATCGAAAGTTCGCTGGAGGCGACGCCCTCGACGTGCACGTCGGCGGCCACGGACTCGATCTCCAGGTCCGCGCGCACCGGCACCATCACCACCAGGTCGGTGGGGCCGGTCTTGTTGCCGCCCCAGCCGCTGCTCTTCGGATAGCGCACCTCGATGCTCAGCTGGTCGCGCGAGCCGTCGATGTCCAGCCGTTCGACGCCCTTGCCGAGCGTGCCGGTCACCTGCACCTCGTTGCGCTCCCAGCCGCGCACCTCGATGCGGCCCTTGACGTTGCTGACGTCGACCCGGCCGCGCGCCTCGAGCGGGCGGGTCTCGTTGATGGCGCTCTGGGCCAGCGCAGCGGGTGCGACCAGCGCGGCGGCCAGCAGCAGGGCGAAGGAAGACGTACGCATGGGGAACTCCTCAGGTCATGACCGCGCGCTGGGTCAAGGCCAGGCGTCGGGCGTAGGTACGGCGCAACTGTTCCAGCAGGAACCGCGCCTGGGGATCGGTGGCGATGGCGTGGCGGATCTCGGCCGCGCTCTGGTCCAGCGCCTGCAGCGCCGGGGCGTATTCGGGTGATGCCTTGGCCTGCGCGTCCATCTGCGCCAGCACGCCGGTGTAGTCGCGGGTCATCGCGGCGGCTTCGCGCTGGATCACCGCATCGCCCTGCGGTGCGCGTTGCAGTTGCCAGGTCATCGTGACCGCCAGCAGCACGGACGCGGCCAAGGCGAACGGCGCCACGCGGCGATGGCGCTGCACCGGCGCCGGCGCCACTTGGGGCGTAGCGGCCAGCCGCGCCGCGAGATCGGGCCACAGGTCGCGGGCGGGCGGTACGTCCCGGCGCAGGGCACGCAACTGCCAGCGCAGCGCGTCGTCGGACAACGGAGGGGGATCGTGGGGGGTCATGCGTGTGCTCCTAGACGCTCGCGCAGCAGGTGCCGCGCGCGGTGCAGCTGGGCCTTCGAACTGCCGACCGCCATGCCCAGCTCGGCGGCGATCTCTTCATGCTTCCAGCCTTCCACGTCGTACAGCACCAGCACGGCGCGGGCGCGCGGCGGCAGCGTGGCGACGGCACGCTCCAGGTCCATCGACAGTGCCGTACTCTGCCCGGCGCTGTCGGCCAGGCCCAGCCCGTCCAGCGCGTCTTCGTCGTCGTCGAAACGCGGACCCGTGCGCCGGCTGCGCAGCTCCATCAGCGCGGTGTTCACCGCCAACCGGTGCAGCCACGTGCCGAACGCGCTCTCGAAGCGGAACGCCGGCAGCGCCTGCCAGGCCCGCACGAAGGCCTCCTGCACCAGATCCTCCGCGCGCGCGCCGTGCAGCCCGACCAGGCGCTGGATGACGCCATGCACGCGGCCGGCGTGGCGCCGGTACAGCGCCTCGAAGGCCCGCATGTCGCCCCCGGCGGCCGTGCGCGCCAGGGCGATGTCCTGGGCGGCAGCGTCCTCGGGCGTGAGGTTGTCGGCGAACGGTTCGATCACGGCATTCAGCATACTGACTGGGATGCCGGCGAGTGCGCAGGGGTTTAGAGGGGCGGCAGTCTTTTTCGCAGTCGTTGCCGGACGGGGCGAATTCGAGTGGACAAGGGGTAGACCCCTCTCCCACCGGGAGAGGGGCTTGAAGCGCTCGGTGCTCCATGCGCCCAGGGAAGCCCAGGAGCCTCCCATCGAAGCAGCCCGAAGGCACGCAGGACAGAGCCCCTCTCTCATCGGGAGGGGGGGGGTTGGGGTGAGGGTTGGCGAAGTCAAAGTGCTCCTGCACGCCCAGGCAACGGCTACGTCCGCGATGCGCTTCTGGCCAGCAAGATGGCGGCCCCGAGACCACCGCTCCGTTGGCCCTCTCCCCAACCCCTCTCCCGCGGGGAGAGGGGCTTGAAGCGCTCGGTGCTCCATGCGCCCAGGGAAGCCCAGGAGCCCTCCATCGAAGCAGCCCGAAGGCACGCAGGACAGAGCCCCTCTCCCACCGGGAGAGGGGTTGGGGTGAGGGTTGGCGAAGTCAGAGTGCTCCTGCACGCCCAGGCAACGGCAACGTCCGCGATGCGCGTCTGGCCAGCAAGATGGCGGCCGGGAAAACGCCGCTCCGTTGGCCCTCTCCCCACCCCCTCTCCCGCGGGGAGAGGGCTCAATCCGCCACGCGCTAAGCAAAGAAAAAGCCCCGCGGCGTCCCGGGAGGACGCGGCGGGGCTTGCGCAGGAAAGGGATGCGCGAGGCGGGGAATCAGTTCGCGAGTCGGGCGGCAATGCGCTGCTGCTCGTCCTTCAACGCCTGCGGGGTGCGGTCGCCGAACGCCTGCAGGTACTCGCCGATGCTGGCGAACTCGGCCTGCCAGCCGGCGCGGTCGAAGCCGAACAGCAGCTCGTGCGCTTCATCGCTCAGCGCCACGCCGTCGAGGTTGAGGTCCTCGGCGCGCGGCAGGTGGCCGATCGGGGTTTCCACCGCGTCGGCCTCGCCCTCGACGCGCCGGATCATCCACTCCAGCACGCGCAGGTTTTCGCCGAAGCCGGGCCACAGGAACGTGCCGTCGCTACCCTTGCGGAACCAGTTCACGTGGAAAATCTTGGGCAGCTTCGCGCCGGCCTGGTCGAACGACAGCCAGTGCGCGAAGTAGTCGGCGAAGTTGTAGCCGCAGAACGGCTTCATCGCCATCGGGTCGCGCCGCATCACACCGACCGCGCCGGTCGCGGCGGCCGTGGTCTCCGAGCCCATCGCCGCGCCGACCAGCACGCCGTGGGTCCAGTCGCGGGCCTCGAACACCAGCGGCACCAGCGAAGCACGGCGACCACCGAACACGATGGCACTGATCGGCACGCCCTGCGGGTCTTCCGCCTTGGCGGAGTAGCTGGGGCACTGCTTGGCCGACACGGTGAAGCGCGAGTTGGGGTGCGCGGCCGGGCCGTTGGCCGGGTCGTACGGACGGCCCTGCCAGTCGAGCGCGGGTGTCCGCGTGTCCAGGCCTTCCCACCACGGCTCCTGCTCGTCGGTCACGGCGACGTTGGTGAAGATGGTGTGGTGGCTGATCGTGGCCAGCGCGTTCGGGTTGGAGCTGTCCGAGGTGCCGGGCGCCACGCCGAAGAAGCCGGCTTCCGGGTTGATCGCATACAGGCGGCCGTCGGCGCCCGGGCGCATCCAGCAGATGTCGTCGCCGACGGTCCACACCTTCCATCCGGCCTGGCGATAGCCCTCCGGCGGGATCAGCATGGCCAGGTTGGTCTTGCCGCAGGCGGAGGGGAACGCGGCGGCGACGTAATGCGTCTCGCCCTGCGGGTTCTCGATGCCCACGATCAGCATGTGCTCGGCCAGCCAGCCTTCATGGCGCGCCTGGTGCGAGGCGATGCGCAGCGCGTGGCACTTCTTGCCCAGCAGCGCGTTGCCGCCGTAGCCGGAGCCGAAGCTCTTGATGGTCAGCTCGTCGGGGAAATGCATGATGAAGCGGCGGTCCGGGTCCAGCTCGCCGGTGGAGTGCAGGCCCTTCACGAAGGTGCCTTCCCGCTCGATCCGCGCCAGCGCCGGTGCGCCCATGCGGGTCATGATGCGCATGTTCGCCACGACGTAAGGCGAATCGGTGATCTCCACGCCGCAGCGCGAGAGCGGCGAATCGATCGGGCCCATGCAGTAGGGAATCACGTACAGCGTGCGTCCACGCATGCAGCCGGCGAACAGCGCGTCCATCTTCGCGTGCGCCTCGGCCGGGGCCATCCAGTGGTTGTTGGGGCCGGCGTCTTCCTGCTGCGGGGTGCAGACGAAGGTCAGGTGCTCGACGCGTGCCACGTCGCTCGGGCTGGAACGGTGCAGCCAGCTGTGCGGGTGGGTTTCCGGGTTCAACGGCAGCAGGGTGCCGTCGGCCAGCAGCTGCTTCGTCAGCCGCGCGTTCTCGGCATCGCTGCCATCGCACCAGTGGATGTGGTCGGGCCGGGTGAGCGCGGCGACTTCCGCAACCCAGGCGTTCAACGCGGGCAGCGAACTGCCCGGAAAATCGTTGCGTTTGAAAACATCGACCGCTGCGTTCATGCCCCGCCCTCGAGAAGTGAGACCAAAATGATACCAATGTCTTGTCCCGCTGACGAGGAGAACGCCGTCGGGACCGGTGGCCGGTCAGACCGACAGATGCGGGCCCGCCCCGCCGTCGCCCCTCGTGGCAGTCTCACGGATCGGCGAGAGCGCCGAGGCGCGGAGCCCCGTGCCACGTCGATGGAGCTCGGAACCTCGCCACTGGCGATCAGAGCGCCATCGATCGGGCGCCACGCCTCGTGGACGGGGCTCCGGACCCCATGGATCGCCCCCGGAATGCCAACGGCGGAGCCCTGCACCCTCGTCGATGGCGTTCAGAAAGCCATCGATGGCACGCGCGGAGCCATCGATCGGGCAGTGAGCGTGGCCGATCGGGCTCGGAGCGACGTCGACGGCGCTCAAAGACCGGACGACGAGGCTCGAAAGGCCATCTGGACGGAGCTCGGAGCTCCGCCGGCAGAGCTTGGAGGGCGGGACACGGAGCGCTGAACGCCATCCATGGGATTCCGAGCCCCATCGTCGGGATTCCGCGCCCGATCTCCGCCCGTGGGCCTATGCGTCGCGCGAGCGCCGGTAGGGATTGAACAACTGCAGCAGCCAGGGCTTCTGCGCCAGCACCAGACTGACGCCCACGCGGTCGTCGGCCGGCAGTGTCGCGTCGCGGGCCAGCAGGGCATCGAACTCGCGCGCGACCTCTTCCAGCCGTTGCCGCAGCTGCTTCACGCCGTCGATGCTGAGGCTGCCGCTCAGCAGCAGCAGCGCGTCCTGTTCGCCATCGAAGGGATCGGCGAAGTAGTCGGTCAGCAGGGTGTGGCGGAAATAGCGCTCCATCGGTCCGTCCGCGCGCCAGCGGAAATTGCGCGCGGTCAGCGCGCGGCCGCGGTTGCCGGGCATCAGTTCGATGATCTCCAGCCGGTCCAGCTTCACCAGCAGCCCGGTCCACTGCGCGGGGGTGAAGCCGAAGTGGCCCATCACGTCGTCCTGCCGCCAGCGGTTGAGGGTGAGGAACAGCGCCATCAGCAGGCGCGGATCGTCCACCAGCGCCTGTTCCTGCGCCTCGCTGAGCTGGGCCATCGCCTTGCGCCCACGCGACGCCTCCGCGCTGAGCTCGGCCAGGCCGACATCGAGCACGTCGCAGATCTGTTCCAGCCGCTGCAGGCTCATCGCGCGGCGCGAGAACATGCGCTTGACCGCCGCTTCGCTCATGCGGATGCGCGCGGCCAGCTCGCGGTAGGTCAGATTCTGCGCGCGCAGGCAGCGCTTGAGGGCATCGACGAGATCGACGGACACGGCCATCGGTAGCGCATTCCTATACCGGGTGTTGCGCCGGAGCTTACCTCGTCGATGCAGGTTGAACACGGGCAGCGACCACGACCAAGGTGCGCCGACTCCGGAGGAACCCCGTCATGACCCGCCTGATCGCCCGTTCGCTGACCCTTGCCCTGGCCACCGCGCTGTCCGGCGGCCTGGCGCTTCCCGCGCAGGCGGCGCCGCAGTCCGACGGCGCCAGCCGGCTGTCGCAGGCCAGCCTGGACGCATCCCTCGAGGTGCCCATCGCGGTGATCCATGCGCTGGGCCACGGCGCTTCGGCCGTGGTCACCGGCGTGGCGGTGGTGGCCGGCAGCGTGGCGGTAACGGTGTCCGTGGCGGCGGCAGGCGTGGTGGCTGGTGCGTCGTTCGTGGTCTACCTGAGCGCGGAAGCCATCATGCGGCTGGGCATCGCGGTGGGCACGGCGATCAGCGTGGCGGCGGTGGCCACGGGCTGGATCCTCAGCGCCGCCGGCGAAGCGCTGTGCTTCATCGCCAACGATGCTGCACGCCCGCACATCCACAGCCATCGCTATGGCGGGTGAACGGATGATGCGCGCGCTCGCGATTGTGTTCGTCTTCGTCCTCGCGCTGCCAGGGACGGCACGCGCGGGCGATGCCTGCCGCCAGATGGAGATGCCGCCCTACAAGGTGGCCGAGGCGGCACGCACCGCACTGCTCGCCGCGCAGCAACTGGACGAGTTGGATGCGCCGGTCGCATTGCTCGCGCGCGTCGGCACCGACCTGTCGAAGCAGGGACTGGTCTACAGCCATGCCGGCTTCGCGGTGCGCGACCACGCGCACGGGCGCTGGACCGTCGTGCACCTGCTCAACGAGTGCGGCAGCGACCGCTCCGGACTGTATGCGCAGGGACTGGTGAACTTCTTCGCCGACGACCTGGTGAACCAGGACCTGCGCATCGTCTGGTTCGCGCCCGACGTCGCCGACCGGCTAGCGCAACGCCTGCAGCAGATGCCGCGCCACAGCCTGCACCACCCGCGCTACAACCTGATCGCGCGTCCCGGCAGCGACGACTACCAGAACTCCACCGCGTGGATCGTGGAAGTGATGGCCGCCGCGCTGGCCGACCGCGGCATCTACGACCGCCGCAGCGCGTACGCGTTCGCGCGCGGCGACGGTTTCGTGCCGGACATGGTGCACATCGCCTATTCCAAACGCGTGCTCGGCGGCCTGTTCTCCGCCAACACCGACTTCACCGACCACCCCGTCGGCACGCGATTGTCCGGCGACTATCCCGTCGTCACCGTGCGTTCGATCTTCCGCTGGCTGGAACGCAGCGGGTATGTGCGTGAGCAGCGGGAATGGCGGGGTGGTGTGCGGCAGCGGGCGATGGGGCCGGCGTGAGGATCCCGAGCTCCGAAAACGTCCGACGTTAACAACGCGGGATGATGTGATGGGCTTCGATGCCGGCGTTTTCGGGCTCGCAGAGGTGCCGCGTATGCGTTTATCGGAATCACGGTCCGTACCCCTCACCTACATGATGGTTAGGCGCCAAAGGAGGATGAATGATCGTTGCAGCACTTTTCGCGATGTCCGTCGCCGCCGGAGATGACACAGCGTTTGAGCTGGCAGGGACTCGCATCGGACTTGGCTACACGGAGCTTCGGCAGCAGCGCCCGGAGATGCAGTGCGATGTTTCGTGCGTGGACCCCACGGCCAAGATGCTCGGACATCCAGGCAACCTCTGGGTAGGCATCGGTCACGGAGCAGTCAACCAGTTGGCATTCCGGTTTGTTCCCGCACTCACGGACCAGGAAGCGACGTCGGTGTCCAGCGCATACCAAGCGCGCTATGGTGAACCCGCGCGACGCAACGCGCTTGACGGCTGCGAAGAGTGGGATCGAGCAGGTGGCGCTATCGTGCTGTGCGTCAGGAACGGTCTTTCGCTCACCTACTGGAAAGACGAAAACTGGGGCGTGACCAAGAGCGTAATCCCGGATGCTGCGGAGTGATTCAATGACGCCGCCCCTGTCTCGCGGCGCATCTCGAGTCTGGTCTGTAGGGTGGGCCTTGGCCCACCATCCACACCACGTGGCTCCACTGCATGTGTCCCGGACAACGTGAACAAGGGGTCGTCGATGATTGCCAAATGCGTTGCCTTACTGACGACGCTCCTGCTGGCTGGCTGCTATATGGTCAGCTACGAAGATGTCAGCAACGATCCGAAGTACGCAGGATTCGTAGGCGCCGAGTACAGGACGACGGCCGACATGACGGCCTATCGCGTGAGCATGGATCAGAACTACGGTCCGTCTCCGAGCATTTACAAGATTGTCCAGCCGCCCGGCTTCGATGGACCGGAGGTCATGTCGCGGACACGCTTCCCCGAAGGGTCGACGATCGAGGTCCTGACGATCCAGCGATGCACGGATTGCTTTCTGGATACCAAACCGAGAGTACACGCGACGGTCCGCGTCACCTCGACGACGCAGTTCGATGATCTGGAAGTACGCGCGGATCTGGGCCTGCTGTCTTCGCACATGCAGGCCATGCGACAGCAAGATCCGGGCAGCCGATAGTCGTCACGGGAACCGCCAATGCCTTGGCCGCCGCGTGGGCCAAGGCCCACCCTACGGTCAGGTCGGGATCAGCGTCGAGATGACGTGTTCGAGGTAGGTCTCGAATTCTTCCGAGGTCATGCGCGGCTGCTGCAGTTGCAGCGACAGCTGCAGGAAGCCGACGTAGGCGGCGTACGCCAGGCGCGCACGGTGGGTGGCATCGGTGCGTTGCAGGCCGGCCTGGCGGAACATCGCCACCAGGTAATCGAGGCGGCGCTGGGAGATGCGGTCGATCACCGGCTGCACGGCCGGATGGTCCAGCGCCTTCAGCAGTTCGCTGTAGATGATGTGGGGCTTGACCTCGTGGCCGACCAATTGGAACAGGGCGCGCAGGCGCTCGCGGGGATCGGCGACCTTCTCCAGGCTGCCGAAGATGTTTTCCTGCTCACCGACTTCCCAGCGCTCCAGCGCCGCCTGCAGCAGCGCGTCGCGGGAGGGGAAATGCCAGTAGAAGCTGCCCTTCGTGACCCCCAGCCGCCGCGCCAGCGGCTCGACCGCCACGGCCGAGACACCCTGTTCGGCGATCAGGTCGAGCGCCGCCTGCGCCCAGTCGTCGGCACTGAGGCGCGCGTTGCGGGCGGGAGCAGCGGCAGGCGATTCCGGGCTGGGTGTGTTCATGTTCCGCATTTAACCATACGCCGAGGTGTGTAGCGGTATGTATGTTGCGTCGCACAACAAATAAAGGCAAATCAATCGGTTGCATGTGAAATCCGAATGGGAAACCGATTGACTGCTCTAAATGCGACAACCCATACTAGCCCGTATGGTGACACCTACCCCTCCGGCTTCCATCACCGCCTCCCGCCTGTCCGGCGCCGGCGTCGATCGCGCGGCGAACGGGCCGGGGGATGTCGCGCTGGCGATCCGTCGCTTTGCCTCACCCGGTCCCCTGCAGGCGCACCCTGCCCTCATCTATGCGCATGGCTTCGGCCAGACCGGCGGCGCGTGGAGTCGCACGGGGGAGCGGTTGGCCGCGCAGGGCTATGCCGGCCTGGCGTACGACGCGCGTGGCCATGGCGAGTCCGACCGCAACGCCACCGACCTTCCGTATACCGGCGACCAGTTCGCCGATGACCTGATCGTGGTGGCCGGAGAACAACCGGAGCCGCCGGTGCTGGTGGGCGCGTCGATGGGCGGACTGTTCGGCCTGATCGCGGAGTCACGCTGGCCCGGCCTGTTCCGCGCCATGGTGCTGGTGGACATCACCCCGCGCTGGGAGCCCGCCGGCCTTGAGCGCATTCTCGCCTTCATGACCGCATTCCCGGACGGGTTCGAGTCGCTCGACCACGCCGCCGACACCATCGCCGCCTACCAGCCGCAGCGCCGCACGCGCAAATCCGCCGACGACCTGCGCGAACTGCTGCGCGAAGGCGAGGACGGGCGCTGGCGCTGGCACTGGGACCCGCGTCTGGTCGACGAACTGGCGCGCGACAGCGCGCAACACCAAGACGCCATCGCCGAGGCCGCCCGCCGGGTGCAGTGCCCGGTGCTGCTCATCAGCGGCGGCCGCAGCGACCTGGTGTCGGAAAAGACCGTCGAAGAGTTCAAGTCGCTGGTACCGCATGCGCGCCACGTGCACCTGCCGCAGGCCACGCACATGGTGGCTGGCGACGACAACGACGCGTTTACCGCCACCGTGCTGGAATACCTGGCAAGCCTGTCGGCCGCGCCGGGCCATGCCGAATCCGATGTAACCGAATCCGTGTCCGGAGCAACCCCATGAGCATCGTCATCCCCTTCCTCGCCTTCCTGCTGGCGGGCGCGTTCGCCGCCTATCACCGGCTGAGGCTGGCCTACTGGGCCGCCATCACCGCCAGCCTGCTGGTCGCGTGCTGGCTGCTGGGCGCCAACCCCACCGCCACCATCGTCGCCGCGCTGGTCGTGGTGGCGATCGCCGTTCCGCTGCTGATCCCGGCCATCCGCAAGCCGCTGATCACGGCACCGGCACTGGGTTTCCTGCGCCGCGCGCTGCCGCCGCTGTCGCAGACCGAACGCATCGCGCTGGAAACCGGCTCCGTCGGTTTCGAGGGCGATCTGTTCACCGGCGATCCGGACTGGAACAAGCTGCTGGCCTACCCCAAGCCGCAGCTCACCGCCGAGGAACAGGCCTTCCTCGATGGCCCGGTGGAAGAACTGTGCCGGATGACCAACGACTGGGAAATCACCCACGTCCACGCCGACCTGCCGCCGGAGCTGTGGGATTACATCAAGAAGAACAAGTTCTTCGGCATGATCATTCCCAAGCAGTACGGCGGCCTGGGCTTCTCCGCGCTGGCGCACCACAAGGTGATCCAGAAGATCGCCTCGGTCAGCAGCGTGGTCAGCTCCACCGTCGGCGTGCCCAACTCGCTGGGCCCGGGTGAACTGCTCAACCACTACGGCACGCAGGAACAGAAGGACTACTACCTGCCGCGCCTGGCGATCGGCCAGGAAGTGCCCTGCTTCGGCCTGACCGGTCCGTTCGCCGGCTCCGATGCGACCTCGATCCCGGACTACGGCATCGTCTGCAAGGGCGAGTGGAACGGCGCCAACGTGCTGGGCATCCGCCTGACCTTCGACAAGCGCTACATCACCCTGGCACCGGTCGCCACGCTCATCGGCCTGGCGTTCCGCATGTACGACCCGGACGGCCTGATCGGCGACACGCGCGACATCGGCATCACCCTGGCGCTGCTGCCGCGCGATACGCCCGGCGTGGATGTCGGCCGCCGCCACTTCCCCCTCAATTCGCCGTTCCAGAACGGCCCGATCCATGGCCGCGATGTGTTCATTCCGCTGAGCCAGCTGATCGGTGGCGTGGAGATGGCCGGCAAGGGCTGGAACATGCTCAACGAGTGCCTGGCCGTCGGCCGCTCGATCACCCTGCCCTCCACCGCCAGCGGCGGCGCCAAGTTCGGCGCGCGCGTCACCGGCAGCTATGCGCGCATCCGAAAGCAGTTCGGCCTGTCGGTCGGCCGCTTCGAGGGCGTGGAGGAAGCGCTGGCGCGCATCGGCGGCAAGGCGTACGCGATCAGCGCGCTGTCGCAGGCGACGGCGGCCGCCGTGGACCGCGGCGACGTGCCGTCGGTGCCGTCGGCCATCGCCAAGTACCACTGCACCAACATGGGCCGCGATGTCGCCAAGGACGTGATGGACATCGTCGGCGGCAAGGGCATCATCCTGGGCCCGCGCAACTTCGCCGGCCGCGCGTGGCAGGCCTCGCCGATCGCCATCACGGTGGAAGGCGCCAACATCATGACCCGCAGCCTGCTGATCTTCGGCCAGGGTTCGATCCTGTGCCATCCGTACATCATCAAGGAAATGCGCGCGGCGCAGGATCCGGATACCCGCGCCGGCGTCAACCAACTGGATGCCGTGCTCTACCCGCACATCGGCGGCGCGATCTCCAATGCGGTGCGTTCGTTCTGGTTCGGCATCACCGGCTCGAAGATCGGTGCGGCGCCGGGCGATGCGTACACGAAGAAGTTCTTCCGCAAGCTCGACCGCTACGCGGCCAACCTGGCGCTGCTGACCGACATTTCGCTGGGCGCGCTGGGCGGCAAGCTGAAGTTCAAGGAGTCGCTGTCCGGTCGCCTGGGCGACGTGCTGAGCCATCTGTACATGATGAGCGCGGTGCTCAAGCGCCACCACGACGAGGGCGCCCCGGAAGCCGACAAGCCGTTGCTGGCCTGGGCGTTCCACAACAGCGCGTACGAGATCGAGCTGGCGCTGTCGCAGGCGCTGCGCAACTTCCCGATCAAGCCGCTGGGCTGGCTGCTGTGGCCGGTGGTGTTCCCGTTCGGCCGCCGCGCGGTGGCCCCGGGCGACCGCCTGAGCCACCGCGTCGCGATGCTGCTGATGGCGCCGAACGAGGCGCGCGACCGACTGGGCCAGGGCGTGTTCCTGACCCCGTGCGAGAACAACCCGGGCGGCCGCATCGACAGCTACCTGGCCGCGGCGGTCGCCGCCGAGCCGGTGGAGCGCAAGTTCCTGAAGGCGCTGAAGACCAGGGACATCGAAGCCCTGGACTACGGCGCACAGCTGGACGAAGGCGTGCGCGAGGGCTGGATCACGGCCGACGAGCGCAAGCAACTGGAAGAACTGCGCGCGCTCACGCTGGACACGATCATGGTGGACGACTTCGACGTGCACGAACTGCGCGCCGCCAGCTTCTACGACCTGCCGCAGCACAAGCGCCAGCCGCGCGAAGCGGCCTGACGCACCATCCCGGCAACGATCACGACGGCGGGCATGTCCCGCCGTCGTCGCGACAGGAGTTCCGATGAGCGCCGATGTCCTGACGATATACCGCAGCCTGAGTCGCAAACCCCTCGGCCACTGGCTGTTCTCGCGCCTGATCTGCTTCAAGGCGCCGTATTTCGGCAGCATCGGCCCGCGCATGGTGCGGCTGGAACCGGGCCGCGGCGAGGCGACGATCCGGCACCGGCGCTCGGTCACCAACCACCTGGGCACCGTGCATGCGATCGCGCTGTGCAACCTGGCCGAGTTCGTCGGCGGGCTGACCACCGACGTCAGCATCCCGCGCTCGATGCGCTGGATTCCCAAGGGCATGACGGTGGAGTACCTGAAGAAGGCCGTCGGCACGATGCACGCCGTGGCCACGCCGGCGTTTGAGCCGCGCGAATCGGAGGAAGGTTACGACCTGCCGATGGACGTGGTGGTCAGCAATGCGCAGGGCGAACCGGTGTTCCGCGCCCGCATCGGCATGTGGGTGTCGCCGAAGCCGCCGCGCTGAGGCATTGCCCATGTAGGAGCGACGTCAGTCGCGACCGCAAGGCGTCCGTCACGCGGACAAGCGGCAAGGGATATTCGAGACATGCGGTCGCGACTGACGTCGCTCCTACAGCATCCCTTCCCGGAGAAGCCACACCGCCACCAGCGCCGCGATCGCCGGGACGCCTTGCACGTATAAGATCCGCCGACTGACGCTCCAGGCGCCGTAAAGCGCCGCCACGATCACGCACAGCAGGAAGAAGACGACCACGTTCCATTGCGTGGTCGCCAGGCCCCACAGCAGGCCGGCGGCAAGGAAACCGTTGTAGAGGCCCTGGTTGGCCGCCAGCACGCGCGTGGTCTCCGCCTTCTCCGCCGTATTGCGGAACGTCTTCAGGCCCAGCGGCCTGGTCCACAGGAACATCTCCAGGACCAGGAAGTACGCATGCAGCGCTGCCACCAGCACTACCAGTACCGTCGCGATCGTTCCCATTCCCGTTTCCCCCGCCGTCGTGTCGCCGCAGCATAGCGGCTGCGTGACCCGTCGTCTGCCAGCCCGCGTCAGGCCTTGGTGGCGGCCGGCGGCGTAGCGGCGACGGCCCGCTCGGACGGCAGCTTCGCCTCCTCGCGCAGCAGCCGCCACGCGCTGAAGGTCATCGCACTGGCGACCAGCAGGCCGGCGCCGAACACCACGTTCGAGCCGAACGCCGACAGCAGCTTGTGCAGCCACACGAAGCTGAGGTCGCCACCGCGGTAGATCACGGTGTCGATCGCGGCGCCGGCCTTGTAGCGCCATTCGCGGCCCACGCGGGTATAGATGGTCTCGCGCGCGGGCTTGGCCAGCGAGAACTCGCTGGCGCGGGTGACCACCTGCACGATGGCGACCATCATCGGCAACGGTGAGGCGGACAGGATCGAGAACCCGAGGATGATCGCGGCGCCCGGAATCAGCAGCGCCGGCGCGATGCCGAAGCGCGACAGCAGCGTGCGGGTGAGCAGCAGTTGCACCACCAGCGTCAGGGAGTTGACCGCCAGGTCCAGCGTGGCGAAATAGTCGGCACGGGCCTCCGCGGAGGCGAACATCGTGCGCGCGATGGCGTTCTGTTCGTTGTAGAGCAGCGTGCCCACCCCAACGCCCATCACCACCATGACCGCCAGCCAGCGCAACAGCGGCTCGCGCACGATCAGCTTCAATCCCGCCAGGACCTCGCCCCCCATCGGGATCTCGCCGCTGGCCTGGCGCCGTTCGGCCTCGCGCGCCACGGCCCAGGTGCGCAGCCGGAAGATGCACAGCACGCACACCGAGAACAGGAACGCCGACACCAGCATCATGTTGGGAATGCCCACGCGCACGACCAGCGCCTTGGTCAGCGCCGGGCCGAGGAACGCGCCCATCGTGCCGGCCGCGCCGATGTAGCCGTAGTACCTGCGCGCTTCGACGTTGGTGAACACATCGGCCATGAAGCTCCAGAACACGGCCACCGCGAACAGGTTGAACACCGTGATCCACAGGATGAAGGCCAGTCCGCGGCCGGCGATGCCGCTGTCGAACATGGCGTAGAACGCCAGCAACGTGGCGATGAAGAAGCCGTAGATCACCGGCAGGAACACCCGGCGCGGGAAGCGGCTGACCAGCCAGCCGTACACCGGCTGCAAGACGAGCATGATCAGGAACACGGCGCTGAAGATGAACTGCAGCGTGAACTCGCCCAGCGCGATGCCGCGGTCGGCGAAGAACGCGATCAGCGCTGGCGGAAACACCGCTTCGATGTCGCTGGAGGCCGCCATCGCCTCGCGCACCGGCCGCAGCACGTAGTAGCCGCTCAGCAGGCAGAAGAAGTAGACGAAGGCCCACAGCAGCGGCGGAGACTCGGACAGCGCCGCGCGGAATCGGCCCAGGCGGGTGGTCGCTGGAGAAGACGGGTCCATGGGCGCGGCCTGCGATCGCAATCGGACGCGGGCATCGCCCGCCTGTGGCGCGCAAGGTATCCGATGCACTGCAACATCGCCAGCCTTTTTGCCGGCATGCGCGGCAGCGGCATCACGGGCATGCGGGAGTGGTCGCCGACCTTCGCGTCCGCAGAGCATTTGCTCTATCCCCCGCCGCTAGGTTCGGCCGGAGTTCGCAACAGGGCAGCATGTGTACGACTACATCATCGTGGGTGCCGGTTCCGCCGGCTGTGTCCTGGCCCACCGCCTGAGCGAAGACCCCGCGTGCCGCGTGCTGTTGCTGGAAGCCGGGCCGCGCGACTGGCACCCCTTCATCCACATGCCGGCCGGGCTGGCCAAGCTGGTCGGCCAGAAGGGCGTGAACTGGAACTACGACACCGCGCCCGAACTCCAGCTCGACAACCGGCGCCTGTGGTGGCCGCGCGGCAAGGTGCTGGGCGGTTCCAGCTCGATCAATGCGATGTGCTACATCCGTGGCGTGCCGCAGGACTACGACGACTGGGCCAACGCCGGCGCCGATGGCTGGGACTGGGCCAATGCCCTGCCGTATTTCCGCCGTTCCGAACGCAACGCACGCGGCGCCGATGCACTGCACGGCGGCGATGGTCCCCTGCATGTGTCCGACCTGCGCTACACCAACCCGCTGTCCGCCGCCTTCATCGAGGCGGGCGTGCAGGCGGGTTTCCCGCGCAACGACGATTTCAACGGCATCGAGCAGGCGGGCTTCGGCCTGTACCAGGTCACGCAGAAGGACGGCGCCCGCTGCTCGTCGGCGGTCGCCTACCTCGACCCCGCGCGCGACCGCCAGAACCTGGACATCGTCACCGGCGCCCTGGTCCGTCGCGTCCTGCTGGAAAAGGGTCGTGCGGTCGGCGTGGCCTACGCCCGCGGCGGCCACGAGGTCATCGCGCGCTGCAGCGGCGAGGTGCTGCTGAGCGGCGGCGCGATCAACTCGCCGCAACTGCTGATGCTGTCCGGCATCGGCCCGTCGGCGCACCTGCAGGACACCGGCATCACCGTGCGGCATGCCCTGCCTGGCGTCGGCCGCAACCTGCAGGATCATCTGGACATCTGCACGCTGCAACACTGTACGCAGCGCGTCACCTACGACCGCATCAGCGAGCTCAGGACCGCGTTCGACTATTTCCTGCGCGGGCATCGCGGGCCGGGCAGCAGCAACATCGCCGAGGCCGGCGCCTTCGTGCGTTCGCCGCTGGCGCCCGACGACCGTCCCGATATCCAGATGCATTTCGTGCCGGCCATGCTGGACGACCATGGCCGCCACCGGCTCGCCGGCGACGGCTACACCGCGCACGCCTGCTTCCTGCGCCCGCGCAGCCGCGGCCGCATCCTGCTGGCCAGCGCGGATCCGCGCGCGGATGCGCGCATCGAGGCCAACTACCTGAGCGATCCGGAAGGCTTCGACCTGAAGATGATGGTCGAATGCGCCAAGCTGTCGCGCGAGGTCTTCGCCCAGCCCGCCTTCGACGCGTATCGCGGCGCGCCGGTCCATCCCGCGCGCAACGACCTGTCGGACGCGGAGCTGGTCGCCTTCATCCGCGCCAAGGCCGAAACCGTGTACCACCCGGTCGGCACCTGCCGCATCGGCGACGACGAGGACGCGGTGGTCGATCCGCAGTTGCGTGTGCGCGGCCTGGACGGTTTGCGCGTGATCGATGCCTCGGTGATGCCCTCGCTGATCGGCGGCAACACCAACGCGCCCACCATCATGATCGCCGAGCGCGCCTCGGACCTGATCCGCGGCCTTCCACCGCTCACCTGCAGCCACCTGCGCGTCAACGCCGCGCCGCCCGCCCTCGCCACTGCGGACTGACGCCGCTCGTCCTTCACCGCCAGCGCGTCGCCAACCCCCAGGCGGCTGACGGAACGGCGCACGCGTGCTCACGCCATCGCCGATGCTGAATACGCCTCAGCGGCGATCCCGGTCGGTGTCGGGCGATCCACTGCCGTGTCCGGCCCGCGCCGGCGTGGAAATTGCATGCACCTGTGCGAATGCATTCCTGAACGCGTTCACGCCGGCGCCGTCCTTCGCCACGAGGCGGAGGCCCCGCCAAAACGCGACGCGCGCCACATCCGCAATCAGCAGCAGGATGAACAACATGGACACGCAACCTCTCCCTGTTTGTGCAATGGAAAAAAGCGGCGTTATGATCGTTCGACGGCAACCGCTCACGCAGGCCTTCCGCACGATGAAACACACGACACGCCGGCGATCGCTGCACGTCTTCCGGATCGGCCTGGTCGGCCTGCTGTTGCCGATGACGCTGTCGTCGACCGCGCAGACGCCATTGCGCTGGTCCTCTTCCGCCCGGGGCACGGACACGATGGCGGCGCAGGGTACCGCGGCGGCCAACGTGGCCCCGTATGTGTCGCCGACGCAGCCGCGTCCTTACCGGACCTCGCTGCCCGGGCAGAACGTCCAGCCGCTCGCGGCGGGTTTCGATGTCCGCGCGTTCGAGACCATGGCCGAGCACCTCACCGTCGGCCAGCGCGTGCCCGGCCTGGCCATGGCGATCGTCCACAACGGCCGCGTGCTCAGCGCGCGCGGGTACGGCGTCACCGACGTGGTCAATCCGCAGCCCGTCGATTCGCATACCGTGTTCCGGCTGGCCTCGCTGTCGAAGTCCTTCGCCAGCACGCTGACCGGCCTGATGGTGCAGGACGGCTCGCTGCGCTGGGACAGCAAGGTCAACCAGTTCGTGCCCGGCTTCCAGCTGAAAGACGCCACTGCGACCTCGCAGGTGACCGTCGCCGATGTGCTGAGCCACAGCGTCGGCCTGCAGGCGCACAATGCGTTCGACCGCGACATCGAGGCGAACGCCGAGTACTACGACGTGGCCCGCAAGCTCGCCTACGCGCCGCTGAAGTGCGCACCCGGCGACTGTTACGCCTACCAGAACGTCGCCTTCAGCCTGATCGGCGACGTGGTGTTCGCCGCCTCGGGCACGTTCTACGACCAGGCGGTGGACCGCCGCATCTTCAAGCCGCTGGGCATGAACGACGCCAGCATGGGGCTGGCGGGCATCCAGGCCAGCACGCGCTGGGCGCGGCCGCATGTGCGCAGCCGCAACGGCTGGGTGTCGCTGACGCCGAAGCCGACCTACTACCGCCTGCCGCCTGCCGCCGGCGTCAACGCCAGCGCCAGCGATCTGGCGCAGTGGCTGATCGCACAGACCGGCCATCGTCCCGACGTGTTGCCCGCACCGCTGCTGGCGACGCTGCATTCACCTGTGGTGAACACCCCGGGCGAGATGCGCGGCGGCTGGCGTCGCGAGCGCATCCATTCGGCCAGTTATGCGCTGGGCTGGCGCGTGTTCGACTACGCGGGACAGCAGGTGGTGTTCCATGCCGGTGCGGTGCAGGGCTACCGGGGCCTGATGGCGCTGGTGCCGGGACAGGACCTGGGCGTGGCGCTGGTATGGAACAGCGACAGCTCGCTGCCGTCGGGCCTGCTGCCGACGATCCTGGACCGCGCGATGGGACTGCCGGGCGAGCCTTGGGTCGAGACGCCCGCCGACTACGACCTGCTGCTGGCAGAGTCGCCCGACGGCACGCCCGTTGAAGGCAGGAAGGACAGCGGCACGTCCTCGCAGCGCGGCACGGCGTCGCCGCGCTGACAGCCGGACCGCTGGATCCGTTCGCAGCGACTGCATCGACGCACGCGCCTTGCTGACGACCCACGGGGCGGGACCGCCTCCTGGTCCGTCAGTCGCGCTGCCGTGCGAAGGACATCGCCGGTACCCCGGCGGGCGCATTGCGCCGCCTCCACCGCCACAAGTCCCGGGCGCCTGCTCTACGGGCGATCACTACGATCCTTCAGCGCTGCGCGTCCTGCTCGAGCAGGGCCTTGAGCCTGCCCAATCCCTTTTCGTAGTCCGCGCCGATCATCCGGTCGAACAGCAGGCCGAGCCAGCGCTTGAACGGATTCCATCCATGCGCGCTGTCGAAGGCCCATGTCACGCGCGTGCCCTGTCCCTCCGGCGCCAGCAGATAGCTCGCCTGTGCCAGGCTGCCATCGAAGTCCAGTGCCACCAGGATCCGGCGGTGCGGTTCGCTGGCCGTGATCTCCTGGCTGCCGGTGCCGACCGCGCGGTTGCCCACCCACCGCATGCGCGCCCCCACGCCACGGGCAGGTCCCTCGTACGTGTACGTCGCCTGTGGGTCGTACTCGGCCCACGGAGACCAGGCATTGAAGCGCTCGAACGAGTCGAGCGTGGCGAAGACCTCGGCCGGACTGCGGTCGATGACGATACTGCGCTCGACGCGGGTCGACGACGGCAGCAGCAGGCTGCCCGCCACGAAGACCAGTCCCAGCGCGACGATCGCCGCCAGTACCCATCTGATGAACTTCATGCGTCGCCTCTTCGCTGCCGGGGTACGACAGCCTAGCCGTTCGCCCATAAAAAAACTCCCTCCCCGCTGGGCACAGGGAGAGAGTCCATGGTGTTACGGATAACCGGGGTGGGCTTAGATCAGCGGAGCCGGGGTGGCCGGCAGCGCGACCGGAGCCGCTTTCTTCTTGGACTTCTTGGCAGGCTTCTTGGCGGCCTTCTTCGCGGCCTTCTTGGCCGGCTTCTTGGCTACTTTCTTGGCAGCCTTCTTCGCGGTCTTCTTGGCGGCCTTCTTCGCCGGCTTCTTGGCTACTTTCTTGGCAGCCTTCTTGGTGGTCTTCTTCGCGGTCTTCTTGGCAGCCTTCTTCGCCGGCTTCTTGGCTACCTTCTTCGCAGCCTTCTTGGCGACCTTCTTCACCGCCTTCTTGGCCTTGGCGACCTTCTTGGCGACCTTCTTGGCAGCCTTCTTCACTGCCTTCTTCACGGTCTTCTTGGCGGACGCCTTCTTGGTGGCCTTCTTGGCGGCCTTCTTGGCGGCCGGTTTCTTCTTAGCAGCTTTCTTCATTGCCATGTGATGGCTCCTCGTCAGTGAACTATGGATTTTTACGTCTGGTTACAGCACATCTGCCCGGAGGCAGGCCCAGCTGCAAGAAACGCCGCGGGAGTCGGACCCGTCGGCAGCCGTCGTCGCGACACGCGCGGCGATGCGGATTCCCCGGGGTGCCGGGCGTGCGAAACCCGGCCCCCTACAAATACGAAAACACCCGCGTCGCCGGGCGACACGGGTGCGATGGAAAAGGGAGGTTGCATTTTTCCGGGGGAAGCGAGGCCTGCGTCCACCGTGATGCCGGTGCGGACGACGGACTGCATTGTCTCTTGCGCTGTCGTGTTGATTCGACTCACTCGCTTCCGCAGCAGGCGCTGCTTGGGGCGAAACCTAATCACGGTTTTTCAAGGTGTCAACACCTTCGACCGACTTTTTTTGATCGGCCGTCGCGCCCACACGGGATCGGAAAGCGACGACGACGGCGGCGGCGCGCCACGATCGACCGTGACGGACTTGCGCGACCGACATCGGCTTGAAAAAAAACATCGGTAAAACGCGCTTTTTTTTCTCCGACTCATCGCGCGCGCGCCACCGCCGCCACGACGGCATGCACATCCGCGCCCTGCCGCCGCCCGCTCGAACGGCTTGAACGGAACCTAAAAAAAACTTTCCCGAAGGCCTTCCGATTTCGCGTCGCACAAGCCCGATTGCGCCGAAATGCGCAAACATTTTTCTGCCGGAAGACCACGCTGTCGACGCGCCGGCGACCTTCCGCGATGAGGCGAAGTGTCCGCGCGCAGCGGAAACGACACGCTTCCCACCACCTTCGTGCCGGCCGGAAGCAGCTGCCGAACCCTCGCCGTTCGTCGGTCGCCATCGCCTGGTGCGCGGACATGCACATCGCGTTCCCGACGCGATGCCGCCCCGACGCGCACCACCCTCGTCGCCATGCCTGCCTTCGTCCCGACGGCGCAAAAAAAACGGGGAACCGGGAACGGGGAGAAGCTCCGCCGTCACCGATTCCCCGCGAGGGGCTGCCCGTGGGCCGCCTCAGTGGTCGTCGTCTTCGAGCAGCTCGGCGTAATCGTCGGGCGAGAGCAGCTCGTTGAGCTGGTCCGGCTCTTCGGCTTCGATCACGAAGATCCAGCCTTCGCCGTAGGCATCCTCGTTGATGGTTTCCGGCTTGTCGGACAGCGCGGCGTTGACCTCCACGACCTTGCCGGTGACCGGGCTGTACACGTCCGACGCCGCCTTGACCGACTCGACCACGGCGCTGGCATTGCCGGCCTCGATGCGGTCGCCGACGTTGGGCAGCTCGACATAGACCAGGTCGCCCAGCAGGCTCTGCGCATGATCGGAAATGCCGACGGTGACGCGGCGGCCCGCTTCCAGGCGGGCCCACTCGTGGGACTTGAGGAACTTCAGATCGCCAGGAATCTCGCTCATAGGGGTGCTCCGGATCGCAGCGTGGCTCGGGAAGGGGACGTTAGTTTAGCGGAGGAACGCGCGGGGGAAAGCGGCCTTGCGCCGCTCACTCCAGGACGCCCGGCTGCGCCTGGCCGTCGCGCACGAACGGGAACTTCACCACGCGCACCGGCACCTCCTTGCCGCGGATGTCCACGCGCACACCGCCGCCGGCACCCAGCGGGATATCGCCGGCAGGAACGCGCGCGAAGGCGATGGCCTTGCCCAGCGTCGGCGAGAAGGTGCCGGACAGGATCTCGCCGTCGCCGTGGGCAGTCAGCACTTTCTGGCCGTGCCGCAACACGCCCTTCTCGTCCATCACCAGGCCGATCATCTGCCGCGGCGCGCCGGATGCCTTCTGCGCTTCCAGCGTGGCGCGACCGGTGAACGCGCGTCCCTCGTCCAGCGACACCGTCCAGGCGAGCGCCGCCTCGTACGGCGACACCGTGTCGTCCATGTCCTGGCCGTAGAGGTTCATGCCGGCTTCCAGGCGCAGCGTGTCGCGCGCACCCAGGCCGGCCGGCTTGACGCCGGCGGCGAGCAGCGCGCTCCAGAACGCCACGGCCTGCGCCTGCGGCAGCACGATCTCGTATCCGTCCTCGCCGGTGTAACCGGTGCGGGCGACGAACAGCGGCACGCCGTCGGTGCTGGTGGCATCGGCAGCGGCGAAGCGCGTCAGCTTGCCGACCTTCGCCCGGTCCTCCTCGCGCAGCAGGCCGTGCACGCGCTCACGCGCAGTCGGGCCCTGTACAGCGATCATGGCGAAGTCGGGACGCTCGGCGACCTGCACGTCGAAGGGCGCCGCCTGCGCGGCGATCCACGCCAGGTCCTTCTCGCGGGTGGCGGCGTTCACCACCAGACGGAAGAAGTCCCCGGCCAGGAAATAGATGATCAGGTCGTCGATCACCCCGCCCTGCTCGTTGAGCATGGCGGTGTAGAGCGCCTTGCCGGGCTTCTGCAGCTTGTCGACCGAGTTGGCGACCAGCTGGCGCAGGAATTCCCGCGTGCGGGGTCCGTGCAGGTCGACCACGGTCATGTGGCTGACGTCGAACATGCCGGCGTCGCGGCGCACCTGGTGGTGTTCCTCGATCTGCGAGCCGTAGTGGATCGGCATGTCCCAGCCGCCGAAGTCGACCATCTTGGCGCCGAGCGCGCGATGGGTGTCGTTGAGGATGGTCTTCTGGGTCATGGCGGTTTCCGGAACGGACAAAGAAGCGCATTATCCCAGAACGCACCAGCGCGGTGCGCCGCCGCTACAGGCCGTCGTAGGCCTCGTTGATGCAGTCCACGGCGCGCGCCTCCAGCACATCGAAACGGCCCGCTGGCAGTTTCAGGCGTCCTGCCCAGGCGACATCCTTCAACCATTCGGTCGCCATGTCGTGCTGGCGCACGATCGCGGCCACGCGTGCATCGTCGCGCCCGTCCACGCGGCAGGTACCGAACTGCAGGTAGTAGCCGGGCCGGCCGGTCGGATACGGCAGCGCATCGGTGATGCGCCATTGCGCGCGGGCACCGTCGCGTCCGGCGAGCTGGCCGGCGACGACGAAGCGGGGAACGGGTTCGCCGCCGGCATCGCCGGCGGGCGAGGCCAGCACGCCGACCGAGTAGTCGCAGACGCGGGCGGGATCGGTGGAGTCGGAGACACAGCTGCCACCCAGCTCTCCGAGTCCGTCGGGATACGGCGGGACCACGCGGCCGACGAGGTCCGTCGTGGCCACCGCCAGCGGGGCCAGCATCGACATCGACCACGCCAGCATCGCCACGCCCATCTACGCCTCCTGCACCTTCAGGGTCATGCCGTTCACCGCGACCACGCGCACCCGCGTGCCCAGCGGCATATCGGCGCCTTCCACGGTCCAGAACGCATCGTCGATCTTCACCCGGCCGCGACCGCCGGCGATCGGCTGGTCGAGCACAGCGACCGTACCGACCAGTTGTTCGGCGCGGCGGTTGAGCAGGGGTTTGTCGCTCTGGCGCCCCGCGCCACGGAACCAGGTGCGGTAGATCTGGATGGACACGAAACTCAGCACCACGAACGCGGCGACCTGCGCCAGCAGCGGAATCCCCGGCACCACCAGCACACCGAGGAACACCACCACCGCGGCGAACCCCATCCACAGCATGAAGGCGCCCGGCGCCATCGTTTCGGCGGCGAACAGCAGCAATGCCACCACCGCCCATCCTGCGACGTCCCAGCGCACGGCTCAGCCCCCCACCCGCGGCGGCACGCGCGGCGGCGCGGCCTGCTGCTTGCCCAGCGCTTCCTTGGCCAGTTCGGCGATGCCGGCGATGGAACCGATGATGCCGCTGCTCTCCATCGGCATCAGCACGAACTTCTGGTTGGGCGCGGTGGCCAGTTCCTTGAACGCCTCCACGTACTTCTGGGCGATGAAGTAGTTGATCGCCTGCACGTCGCCCTTGGCGATGGCGTTGCTGACCATCTCGGTGGCCCTGGCTTCCGCTTCGGCCAGGCGCTCGCGCGCTTCGGCATCGCGGAAGGCGGCCTCCTTGCGGCCCTCGGCCTCCAGCACCGCGGCCTGCTTCTCGCCGTCGGCGCGCAGGATCTCGGACTGGCGCGACCCTTCGGCTTCCAGGATCTGCGCGCGCTTCTCGCGCTCGGCCTTCATCTGCCGGGCCATCGAGTCGATCAGGTCGCGCGGCGGCTGGATGTCGCGGATCTCGATGCGGTTGACCTTGATGCCCCACGGGTTGGTCGCCTGGTCGACCACGCTGAGCAGCTGCGCGTTGATGGTTTCGCGCTGGCTGAGGGATTCGTCCAGGTCCATCGAACCGATCACGGTGCGGATGTTGGTCTGCACCAGCGCGATGGTCGCCTGCTCCAGATTGGACACTTCGTACGCCGCCTTGGCCGCGTCCAGCACCTGGAAGAACACCACCCCATCCACCTTCACCACGGCGTTGTCCTTGGTGATCACGTCCTGGCTGGGCACGTCGAGCACCTGCTCCATGACATTCACCTTACGACCCACGCCGTAGATGATCGGGACCAGGAAATGCAGGCCCGGGTCCAGCGTGTGGGTGTACTTGCCGAAGCGTTCCACCGTCCACTCGAACCCCTGCGGCACCATGCGTACCGTCTTGAACAGGATGATGACGCCGGCCACCAGCAGGATGATGGCGACGAAACTGGTTTCGAACATCGATGTTCCCCTCGTGATTCCCGGTGCGGCGAGTATAGACCGCCGCGCCGGCGTGGCCGGGACCGCCCGCCGTCGATCGGACAACGGTGAACTTCGGGGGTGCTGCGACGGTATTGCCTTCTGTCGCATCCCTACCTTCGGACGCCCGAAGAACCTCCCCGCTTGAGCCGATCGCAGTTCGCCATCGATATCCCGGACAGCCTGGTGGCCCGCGCACGCAGCGGGTGCCGGGAGGCGTTCGAGCAGATCTACCGTCGGTTCGAGCGCCCGGTGTTCACCCTGGCGCTGCGCATCTGCGGCGACCGCGAGGACGCCGGCGACGTCTTGCAGGACACCATGCTGAAACTGTTCCACCACCTGACGGACTACCGGGCCGACTGCCCGTTCTGGGGCTGGCTGCGGCAGATCGCGGTCAACGAAGCGCTGCTGCACATGCGCCGGCAGAAGCGGCTGGTCGCGGAAATCGCGGTGGACGAAGACGACCTGCCCGAGGATCGTGGCCCGCCGCCGTGGGCGGCCGCGGACGCGGCCCTGCTGCAGCGCGTGCTCGACGCGTTGCCGGCCGCCACCCGCAGCGTGCTGTGGCTCTACCACGCCGAGGGCTATACCCACGACGAGATCGCCGCGCTGATGCAGCGCACGCCGAGCTTCTCCAAGTCGCAACTCGCGCGCGGCACCCGCCGGCTGCGGGCGCTGCTGAACATCGAGGAACCCGTCCATGCCTGATTCCCGTAGCCGTGATCCGATGCCGCGCGACTGGCGCGAGGCGTTCGCCGCCCTGCCGCTGGACACGCCACCCGAGGGCGGCTGGCAGCGCGTCGCCGCCGCCTTGCCGCCGGCGGAGGCCCCCGTGCGGCGCTCCGTGCGCTGGCGTCGTCCTGCGCTGGCGCTGGTGGCGACCGCGTCCTTCGCTGCCGTGGTCCCGCTGATGCACTGGCGCGCCGTGGATACCACGCCGCCGCGGCAGCCTTCCCCCGCCGTGGCCGACACGGCGGACGCGTCCGCGATACCGCCCGCCACCGCTACCGGGACGGACTTCCCCGCTACTGCTCCGCCCTCACCGCCGGAAGCACCTGCGCCCGCGAACGTGGCCGCCGTGCCGACGGTGCGTGCCGCGAAGGGCAGCGCGCCTGCCCGGCTGGACGCGCTCTATACCGAATCCGCACGGCTCGAGGCCGTGCTGGCGCAGCTGCCCGACCGCAGCGCCGGCAACGTCGCTGCGCTCGCGGTCAGCGCCGAACTGCAGGACCAGGTGACCCACATCGACCTTGCGCTCTCGCAACCGGCGCTGCCCGACGACACCCGTGCCGCGCTGTGGGAAGAGCGTGTCGACACCTTGCGCCAGCTCACCGGCGTGGAAGCCACCCAGCGCTGGCAGGTCGCGCTCAACGACGACGGCGACAGCGCCGTCTACTGATCCGGAACCGCAACAGGGAGATCCACCATGTTCAAACCCCTTTCCCGCCCGCTGCTCACCCTCGCACTGGTCGCGGCGCTGCCGGCCCTCGCGCAACAGCCCGATGCCGGCCGACAGAAGGAACTCGATGAGGCCCGCGCCGACCTGCAGCGCGCCGCCGGGCGCGTGGCCGAACTGTCGCGTGGCGCCGGCGACCTCCGCATGCCGATCCACATCGACCAGCGCATCGTGAGCCGCCCGCGGCTGGGCGTACTGCTGTCCGGCGACGACGCGGCCGGCGTTCGCATCACCGGCGTGACGCCGGAGAGCGGCGCGGCCAAGGCCGGGCTGAAGGCCGGCGACCGCCTGCTGCGCGTGGCCGGCGAGCCGGTCCGCGGCGATAACGCCGAAGCACGCGTGGCCCATGCCCGCGAACTGCTGACGGACCTCAAGGTGGACGCGGCCGTGCGGATCACCTACCAGCGCGACGGCAAGACGCACGATGCCAGCGTCACCCCGACGCGGGTCTCGCCACGCATCGCCTTCAGCGGCGACGGTCCGCGCACCGTCTTCCTCCGCAGCGGCGATGGCGGCATGCCGCAGATCGACGACCTGCTGCTGCCGCTGGATTCCATCGATCAGGTCATCTCGCCCGACGTGCAGCGCGAACTCCGCCAACTGGGCCGACTGGGCGACTGCAAAGGGGAGGAGTGCCGGCTGCCTGCACTGGCCGAAGCGTTCCGCTGGAGCAGCCTCAACCTGGCCACGGTGGATGCGTCGCTGGGTCGCTACTTCGGCACCGACGCCGGTGTCCTGGTGCTGTCGGCCGGCGACGAACTGGCAGGCCTGCAGGCCGGCGACGTGATCCGCAAGGTGGACGGCACGCCGGTGGCGACGCCGCGCGACGTGACCCAGTCCCTGCGCGGCAAGCCGGAAGACGCCAAGGTCGCGATCGAGTATCTGCGCGACCGGCAGACGCGGACCAGCACGGTGTCGATACCCAAGGCGCCGACCTTCCGCTTCCCCGCGACGTCGAGGATCACCGTCAAGCCGCGTGTCGCCGTCGGGACTGGCCAGACGCCGACCGTCGTCGAGAAGCGCCGCGTGATGATCGTTACCCCGGACGGCAACGTGCAGACCTTCGACGACGGTGTGGACAACGCCGCGCAGCCTTCCGCATCTCCTGCACCGCCCGCGGGCAAGGGCGGCGCCGTGCTCTGACACGCGCCATTACAAGAGAGAGACCGCATGAATCCCCTACCCCCGCCTGCGCGGGGGTCTTTTTTTTGGGGGGAAGGCACATCCGTGTGCCGGAGAGAACGCTCAGCGCGTGTCGGCCGGCGCGGGCTCCACCCAGTCGGCGAACACCTTGGCGATGGCGGCATCCGCCACCGGCTTGCCCGCCTGCACCTCGCCGGCCTGGGTGAACAGCGGGACGATCATCGCCATACCGTCGACCCTGGTCTTCAGATGCACGCCCGGCGCCTTCGTCAGGAAACCGTTCCAGTGCGCACGCACCTTGGCCCAGTAGGCGGCGGTGGCCTGCCAGTAGTTGCGCGCCGGCGTGAAGTCGACCTCGGTGGTCTTGATGTAATCGTTGAAGCCGAACTCGCGCGCCAGTTCCACCCGGGTGCCGTCGGGCCTGCGCAGCACCTTGGTGTTGAACTGCTCGTGGGTCCAGCCGTTCGGCGTCAGCGTGTGGCGGTTGACCACCGACAGCGCGTTGTAGTCGCTGCGCTTGCTGTACTCGCGTCGCGGCAGCGGCCGCCAGCTCGGGTCGCTGGTCCAGGTGGCCACGCCGTTGGCGTAGTCCCAGCGCCCGGTGCCGCAGTAGCGCGGCGCATCGCTGACCTCGTAGACGCACTGCGTCCAGGCACCGCGCTTGGCGTCGGCAGGGAGCGAGCGCACATGCCAGGTCTGGTCGGCGGTGAATTCGAAGCGCGTCGGCGCCTCGTAGAACCAGTCCTGTCGCCAGTGTTTGGTGACGTGGCCGCTTTTGGCGTCCACGAGGATGTGCTGCAGGACGATGCGCGTGGGCGTGTCCTCGACGACGATCACCGTCTCGTCGCCACCACTGCGCATCGCCGGCCGGCGCTCGTAGCCGGGCTGCAGCAGCACCGTTTCGTCGAAGGCGAAATCGACGGTGTAGTCGCCCTGCATCGCCAGGATCGACTGGCGGTCGCGGGCGGGATCCGCCGCCAGGGCTGACGCGGACAGAGACAGGAGGAGGGTGGACAGCGCAATGGCGACCGGTTTCGTCATGGGGGTGGTCTCTCTACTTGAGTCTGATCAGCGGCACGACGTTGTCGGCCGCCTCATTGTTCGATTCCAGAGCGGTGGCGTCGACGCGCGACGAGGGCTCGCTGCTGCCGCCGCGCAGCCCGCTTTCCAGATCGGCGCCTTCCGCCCGCGCAATGCGTCGCGCGGTGGCGATACCCAGCGGCGACATCGGTGACAGGCTGGCGGCGAGTACCGGCAACGAAGTGGGGCGCGGCACCGCATGCAGCTGCAGGGCACAGGCGCGCCACGGGCCTCCGAGCAGGCGTCCGGCGAGCCGCTGCCACAGCCGCTCGGCAAGGCCGGCGGCGGCGTCGCCTCCGCCCTTCGGCAGCGACGCCATCAGGCGGTCCCAGGCGACGAAGTCGCTGTCCGGCAGCAGGCAGAGGCGCCAGCAGCAGCGCCCCTGCGCGTCGAAGAACAGCAGCCGCTCGTCCAGCCCGTCGCTGTCGACGCCGGCATGGGCCTGCACCCGCACTGCCTGCTGCCAGCCCACGAGCTCGCTGCCCTGCTGCGTGCGGTACAGGCACAGCACAGGACCCAACGCCGCCAGCTGTTCGGCAGCGGGGAACGCATCCGTCGATGCGTCGACGATCCTCTCCGGCAGCGCGCGCAGCGTCGCCATGGCGCTACCAGCTCACCGACAGGCTGGCCGACAGCGTGCGGCCGGGCGAGGTGTAGCGCTCCAGCGTGGTGCTGGCCGCGGATACCAGGGCGATGTCGCCGGCGTCGATGTACGTCCTGTCGGCCAGGTTCAGCACACCGACGTTCACCCTGGCACCCGGCGCGAAGTTCCAGTGCGCGTACAGGTCGACTACGCCGTAGCCGGGCTGACGGTAATAGGTATCGGCGGAGACGCGGTCCTTGCGGTCGACGAACCGGCCCGCCAGTTCGGCACCCCAGGCTTCGGCATCGTAGGCGATGCCCAGCGTGGCGGTGAGCGGATCCACGCTGTCCAGCGGCACGTCGTCGGTGCGGTTCTGGCCACGCGACCAGGCCGCTGCGCCGCGCAGCGACCAGCCATCGAGCGCCCGCGACCACGCGCCGAGGTCGGCGCCGGCCTTCAGCTCGACGCCGTGGATCTGCGCGTCCGCCACGTTCTGCGACTGGTACACCATCAGGCCGTCATCGTTGACGCCGATGAAGCGCATCGATTCGATGAAGTCGTCGTAGCGGTTGTAGTAGCCGGACAGGCTGGCATGGACGGCATCGCCGGCGTAGCGCACGCCGGCCTCCAGCCCGTCGCTGGTCTCCGGCTTCAGATCCGGATTGGCGATGGCGGTGTAGCCGAACTGCACATTGGTGAAGCCGATGTTGACGTCGTTGTAGGGCGGCGAGCGGAAGCCGCGCGCATAACCGCCGAACAGCGACCAGTCCGGGGCGAACTTCCACACCATGCCCAGCTTCGGCGAGACGCTGGTCTCGCGGATGTCGGCCAGCACCACGCCCGGATTGTCGCCGGCGAAGATGGCGTCCTGCTCGGGATCGAGGCGGTAGTGGTCCACGCGCAGGCCGGGTACCAGGCGGACGCTGCCGCCGGCGAAGCTGATTTCGTCCTGCACGTACAACGCCGCGGTGGTGGTCTCGCTGACGGGGAAGTCGCGTACGGGGAAGACGTCCGGCAGCATCACCGGCGTGCCGACGCCGGTCAGCGGGAACGTCCGCAGGCCATCGCGCTTCTGCCTCGTCTCGGCACGCGACAGGTCGATGCCGTAGGCCAGCTCGTGGCGTACGCCATCACCGAAGGCCTTCCGGACATTGGCCTGCAGGCCGTACGTCCGCTGGTCGAAATTGAACTGGCGCTCGCGGATGTCGCGCAGCGTGGGCGCCGGCAGCGTGCGTTCCTCGCGCGTGTCCTGCGTGGTCTCGCTGTCCTGACGGTAGAGCTGCCAGTCCAGACTGTCCGCGAAGGCGGATGCCAGGCCGTTCCATTCGTGCGAGACCGCCACCCGTGCGCGTGTCTGCTTATCGCGCGCGGTCACCGAGGTGTGGGTCGCGCCCGTCAACGGCTGCAGGCCGCGCTGGGTCAGCAGGTCGGTGTCGGTGGCGTCTTCGTTGCCCTCGACCGTCAGGGCGAACTGGTGGTCCTGGTCCGGCGCGTACACCAGTTTGGCCAACAGGCTGCGACCGTCGCGTTCCTGCGGATTGGGGTGCGTGCGCGCACTGCCGAAACCGCCGACGCTGCCCTGGTTCTCGGTTTCCCTGCCCTGGCGATGGCTGACATTGACCAGGCCGCTCCAGCGCTCACCGACGAAGGCGGCCGTCGCGCCGCCGAGCAGGCCGTCCCAACTGCCGTCGTAGCCGAGACGGCCGCCGAAGTAGGCGTCCTTGCCGTCTTCCAGATAGTCGGACGGATCCTTGGTGATGAACGACACCACCCCGCCGAGTGCGTCCGAACCGTACAGCGCACTGGAGGGGCCGCGGACGATCTCGACGCGCTTGAGCGTGTCCAGGTCGATGAAGTTTCGGTTCGCATTCGAGAAGCTGCCGATCGAGAAGGCGTCCGACACCGCGATGCCGTCGGTCTGGATGCGTACGCGGTTGGCGTCCAGCCCGCGGATGCGGAAGCCTCCCAGCCCGAACCGGCCGAAGCTCGAGGTCACCGTGACGCCCGGCTCGTAGCGGACCAGCTGCTTGATGTCGCGGATCAGCTGGTCGTCCAGTTGCTGGCGATCGATGACGCTGACGGTGTTGGGCACGTCCACCACGGCACGCTCGGTGCGCGTGGCGGTGACCTGGATGCGGTCGAACTCCTTCGCATCGGCCGGCGAGGCGGCGGAGGCGTCGGCGGGTGTTGCGGCATGGGCATGGCCGGCGAGGGCCAGCCACACGGCCGCAGTGAGCAGCGTGGGGCGCATCATGGCGTACAGCATTCCTGTGGGGTATGGAGAACCCGGAAGGCTGGCGGCCGGAGAATCCTTGGCTGGCGCCCGGTGGAGAGAGTCGATGCCGTCGGCCACGCGTGCCGACGGTATGGCGTGTTTACTTGGTGAGGATCAGCTTGTCGTTGCTGGTGTGGCGCAGCCGGTAGACGCGGTCGCCGTGGCGGATCAGTACTTCCCGATGGCCCTTCAGCAGGGTCTCGCTGTCCAGGGCGTCATCGTCGCGCGGCGAAGCGGACGGCAGGGAGAGGCGCTCACGCAGCATCAGCGTGTCGGCGAGGGGCAGTGCAGTGACGTTCGGGATCATGGATAGCTCCGGAGAAGGAACGCCATTGATGATAATGATTCTTATTTGCGCGTCAACACCTGCGCATTCTCCCCGGACCAGCGGACAAATGAGAATGGCTCCGCCGTCGCACCGCACGCATCCTTACAATGCGCGCACTTTCCTCCTCCGGGGAGTAGCCCACCCGTCCTGACGGGGTCCGCGCGTCAACACACTTGGTCCACCGACCATGGCGCACGGGACGAAGCGATCCGCTTCGCCGGGCAAGACCGAAGGCAGGCGTCGCGCTTACCCGGGCCGGGCAGTGCGTCGTTTGCCTTCGCGCACGACGCGAATGCCTGGCCCCGGAGTTGTTGATGCAATCGCTGCACGCCCTGCTGGTGTCCACCGGCACCGTCACCCTGGCCGAGATCGGCGACAAGACCCAGTTGCTGGCCCTGCTGCTGGCCGCGCGCTACCGCAAGCCCTGGCCCATCGCCTGGGGCATCCTCGTCGCGACCCTGGTGAATCACGCCCTCTCCGCCTGGCTGGGCGCGGAACTGACCGACTGGCTGTCGCCCGAGGTGCTGCGCTGGCTGGTGGCCGCCAGCTTCCTGGCCGTGGCGCTATGGACCCTCAAGCCGGACACGCTGGACGAGAATGAGACGCTGCCCGCCCACGGCGCCTTCATTGCCACCACCATCGCCTTCTTCCTGGCCGAGATCGGCGACAAGACCCAGATCGCCACGGTGCTGCTGGCCACCAAGTACACGCCGCTGTGGCAGGTCATCGCCGGCACCACGGTGGGCATGTTGCTGGCCAACCTGCCGGTGGTCTGGCTGGGTCATCGTTTCGCCGACCGGCTGCCGCTGACGCTGGCGCGCAGCCTGGCCGCGGTGGTGTTCCTGGCCCTGGCGATCTGGGTGGCCTGGCACGGCATCGGCTGAACGACCGGGACGGGGCCGCGCGGCTGCTAGACTGCGCGGTCAGAACAACAGGCAGGTCTGGGGGAATACATGCTGGAAGTCTTGGGGCGGATCGGCTTCGGCCTGTTCGGTCTGGCGGTGCTGATCGGCATCGTCTGGCTGTTTTCCAACAACCGGAAGGCCATCGACTGGAAGCTGGTGGCCACCGGCATCGCCCTGCAGATCGCCTTCGCGGCGCTGGTGCTGCTGGTGCCGGGCGGACGCGAGGTGTTCGATGCCCTGGGCCACGGTTTCGTGAAGATCCTGAGCTTCGTCAACGCCGGCTCCAGCTTCATCTTCGGCAGCCTGATGAACACCGAGACCTACGGTTTCATCTTCGCGTTCCAGGTGCTGCCCACCATCATCTTCTTCGCCGCCCTGATGGGCGTGCTGTACCACCTGGGCGTGATGCAGTTCATCGTGCGGATCATGGCGCTGGCCATCACCAAGGTGATGAAGGTGTCCGGCGCCGAGACCACCAGCGTCTGCGCCAGCGTCTTCATCGGCCAGACCGAAGCGCCGCTGACGGTGCGCCCATACATCCCGAAGATGACCGAGTCCGAGCTGATCACCATGATGATCGGCGGCATGGCCCACATCGCCGGCGGCGTGCTGGCCGCTTATGTCGGCATGCTCGGCGGCGGCGATCCGGAACAGCAGGCCTTCTACGCCAAGCACCTGCTGGCGGCCAGCATCATGGCCGCGCCCGCCACGCTGGTGGTGGCCAAGCTGCTGATCCCGGAAACCGGCACGCCGCTCACGCGCGGCACGGTGAAGATGGACGTCGAGAAGACCTCCAGCAACATCATCGACGCGGCGGCCGCCGGCGCGGGAGACGGCCTGCGGCTGGCGCTGAACATCGGTGCGATGCTGCTGGCCTTCATCGCGCTGATCGCGCTGCTGAACTGGCCGCTGACCTGGTTCGGTGACGTCACCGGCCTGGCCGCCGCCATCGGCAAGCCGACCGACCTGGCCACGATCTTCGGTTACCTGCTGGCGCCGATCGCCTGGGTGATCGGCGTGCCGTGGCAGGACGCCACCACGGTCGGTTCGCTGATCGGCCAGAAAGTGGTCATCAACGAATTCGTCGCCTACCTGCAACTGGCCGGCATCGTGAACGGGCAGACGCCCGGCGTGACGCTGACCGAGGAAGGACGACTGATCGCGACCTATGCGCTGTGCGGCTTCGCCAACTTCAGCTCGATCGCGATCCAGATCGGCGGCATCGGCGGGCTGGCGCCTGAGCGGCGTTCGGACCTGGCGCGGTTCGGCCTGCGTGCCGTGCTGGGCGGCACCATCGCCACGCTGATGACGGCCACCATCGCCGGCGTGCTGTCGCACTTCGGCTGATCCGGGCGGCGCGGTCCACGGCCGCTCTACTCACCCTGTCTACGTTCCCCTCCCGTGACCGCGGCGTCGCCGCGGTGCGGATCTCAGGTATCACCGCATGAATACGCCTTCCCCCACTCCGCCCCGCGTCGTCGTCGTGGGCTCCTTCAATGTCGATCACGTCTGGCGTTGCGACGCCCTGCCGGCAGCCGGCGCCACCATCGCCGGCCGCTACGCGAGCGGTCCGGGCGGCAAGGGATTCAACCAGGCCATCGCCACAGTGCGCGCGGGCGCGGCGACCACCTTCGTATGCGCCCTCGGCGACGATGCCGGTGGTCGCCTGGCGCGCGATCTGGCCGCGAGCGATGGGCTGGACCTGCGCGCGCAGGCCAGCGACGAACCCACGGGCACGGCCGGCATCTACGTGGATGCGCACGGGCGCAACACCATCGTGATCGGCGCCGGCGCCAATGCCGCGCTGTCGACCGGCTTCATCGAGGCGCAGGCGGAGGTCCTGGCCGGCGCCGGCGTGGTGCTCGTGCAGCTGGAATCGCCGTCGGACGCGGTCCTGGCCGCGCTGCAGGCCGCACGCCAGCAGGGCACGACGACCGTGCTGAACCCTGCGCCGGCCAACGCCGCGACAACGACCGAACTGCTGGCGCAGGCCGACGTCATCACCCCGAACGAAACCGAGTTTTCCGCCCTGCTCGCGCGCCATCTGGGCGAACGCGTCGGCGCCGACGATGTCGCCACGCTCGATGGCGTCACCCTTCACCAGCATTGCCGCCAGTTGTTCCCGCACGGCACCGTCGTGGTGACGCTGGGCGCGACCGGCGTCTACGTGTCCCACCCGGAGGACGCCCTGCGCGGCGATCCGCGCCCGCATTACCGCGTGCCGGCCGAGGCGGCCACCGTCGTCGACACGACCGGTGCCGGCGACGCCTTCAACGGCGCGCTGGCCGCGTCGTTGGCCGAGGCCGGACTGCCCGCGTTCGCCGACCACGTGCGCTTCGCCAACCGCTACGCCGCGCTGTCGACCGAACGGGCGGGGGCCGCACTGGCGATGCCGTCGCGCGCCGACCTGGCAGCGCGTTACCCCGCCTGACGCCCCAGGTTTCCCCCCCCGGACCGGCGGCGGATAATGCCGCCATGCAGATTGGCCCCTACCGCATCGACCCGCCGGTGATGCTGGCCCCCATGGCCGGCGTCACCGACAAGCCGTTCCGCCTGCTGTGCAAGCGGCTGGGCGCGGGCCTGGCGGTGTCGGAAATGACCATCAGCGATCCCCGCTTCTGGAACACCGCCAAGTCGCTGCACCGCATGGACCACGAGGGCGAACCCAGCCCGGTCAGCGTACAGATCGCCGGCACCGAGCCGGAACAGCTGGCGAACGCGGCGCGCTACAACGCCGACCATGGCGCGCAGATCATCGACATCAACATGGGCTGCCCGGCCAAGAAGGTGTGCAACGCCTGGGCCGGCTCGGCGCTGATGCGCGACGAGGCGCTGGTGGGCCGCATCCTGGAAGCGGTGGTGAAAGCGGTGGACGTACCGGTCACACTGAAGATCCGCACCGGCTGGGACTGCGACCACCGCAACGGCCCGGTGATCGCCCGCATCGCGCAGGAAAGCGGCATCGCGTCGCTGGCCGTGCATGGCCGCACGCGCGACCAGCACTACACCGGCACCGCCGAGTACGACACGATCGCCGCGATCAAGGCCGCACTGCGCATTCCCGTCGTGGCCAACGGCGATATCGATTCGCCCGGGAAGGCCGCCCATGTGCTGGCGAAGACCGGTGCGGACGCGGTGATGGTCGGCCGCGCCGCGCAGGGCCGGCCGTGGATCTTCCGCGAGATCGCGCACTTCCTCGCCACCGGCGACTCCCTGCCGCCGCCCACCGTGGCCGAGGTGCGCGACATCCTGCTGGCCCACCTGCATGCGCTGCATGCGTTCTATGGCGAACTGCAGGGCGTGCGCATCGCGCGCAAGCACCTGGGCTGGTACGCCAAGGACCGGCCGGAGAACCTCGCCTTCCGCGCCGTGGTCAACCGTGCCGAAAGCGCGGACGAACAGGTGCGACTGACCCGCGACTATTTCGACGCCCTGATCGCCGGCGTGACGCCGGTCCTGCCCGCCGCTGCCTGAGCGAAGCGCCATGTCCGAAACGAACGAAAGCCCGGCCTACCTCCACGGTTTCTCCCCGGTGGAACAGGCCCGCCTGATGAAGCAGGCCCGCCTGCTGGAAAGCACGATCTTCAGCCACATCGACTACACCGGCGCGCGCCGGCTGCTGGAAGTGGGCAGCGGTGTCGGTGCCCAGACCGAGATCCTGCTGCGGCGCTTCCCGGAGGTGCATGTCAGCTGCGTCGACCTCAGCGAGGTGCAGCTGCAGGCGGCCAGGCAGAACCTCTCCACCATGCCATGGTGCCGCGACCGCTACAGCCTGCAGCAGGCCGACGCCAGCCGGCTGCCGTTCGCCGCGCGCGACTTCGATGCGGCCTTCCTGTGCTGGATCCTGGAACACGTCCCCAGCCCCGCGCGCGTGCTCAGCGAAGTGCGCCGCGTGCTGGCGCCCGGGTCGCCGATCTGCATCACCGAGGTGATGAACTCGTCGTTCCTGCTGCACCCGTACTCGCCGAACACCTGGCGCTACTGGATGGCGTTCAACGACTTCCAGCACGACAGTGGCGGCGACCCGTTCATCGGCGCGAAACTCGGCAACCTGCTGCTGGCCGGCGGCTATCGGGACGTGGTGACGGAGATCAAGACCGTGCACTTCGACAACCGCGAGCCGGCGCGGCGCAAGGACATGATCGCGTTCTGGGAAGAACTGCTGCTGTCGGCGGCGGATTCGATGGTCGAGGCCGGCCGCGTCACCCAGGACGTGGTCGACGGCATGCGCCGCGAGATGCACGACGTGCAGAACGATCCGGATGCCGTGTTCTTCTATGCCTTCGTGCAGGCGCGGGCGACGGTCTACTGACGAAGGTATATGCCGCGTAAACATGACCGCAGTCACGGTGCTTTCCGGCACTGGGGCCCGCGTGCGCGCAGCGTGAGGATGACCACGCCGGCTCCCCGCCGGCCTGCGATCCCCCGCAGCAGCACGCGGTAATCACCTCCCGAGGAGGATGTCATGAATACAAGAACCGCACTCGTCGTCGCCCTGTTGGCCGCACCGTTCTCCGCACAGGCCGGCGACACCATCCAGCAGCTTTCGGAACATACCGGCCTCAGCGAACGCAGGGTGCAGATGATCCTGGGCAACCGCACCTCGTTTGCCGAGTATCCGTACACCTACCAGCGTTCCCTGGAGCAGTTCCGCCAGGCGCTGGGTGAGGAAAACTACCGGCGCCTGATGGAGGGCCAGTCGGTGGTATTGCAGAACACGCCGGACAGGGACGAGGCCACCCGCATGGCCCGCGAGGACGTCAACGCGGGCACGAAGGAAGTCCAGAAGGAAGCGGTCACCGGCTCCTGAGTCCGACGGGCGTGCGAATCGCGCCCACCGACTGACGCTGCACACGATGCCCGGGCCCCGCTGCCGCGACCCGGGCAGCCCGTCACGGCGAACGCTTCCGGCAATGCTCCATTCGGTAGACATCGATGCGGTGCGCGCGACCGCGATCCGCAGCGACTAACCGAGCGACGCGCGCACCGGCTCGTGCGAAGGTTCCCGGATGCGCTTCCACATGGCGGCCATGAGGTCCCGAACGCCCGCCATGCCGGAGACAGGCACCGTCCAAGGTTGCTGCACGGGCGCGATCGCCTGCCAGCCATCGCCATGCCGGGCCGCGACTTCGAAGCGGAAGTTGTAGTCCGGCTCCAGCCCCATGCGCAGGTCCGACAGCACCAGCCGGTCCTGCTGCACCTGTGCGCGCATGAACCCGCGGTTGAACCACGCCAGCCGGCGGACCGCCGGCACGTCGGCCGCTTCGCGAAGCGCCTGCACGTTGGACGGATAGCCGCGGAAATGCAGCGGGCCTTCGTCGACCAGCACCGAGCGTTCGGCTTCCACATACCCTGACGGTGTCATCGCCACGACCCGCCACAGCAAGGTGTTGAAGGGCATCGGCACCGAGAAGTACGGCGCATCGCCCAGCCCCATCGACGCGAGCGTGCGTTCCGCTTCGCGATCCACCATCGACTTGGCGACCAGCGACCAGCCGAGATAGGCGCTGCTCAGCACCAGCCCGACCGCCAGTGCGCGTTGCGCGGCGACGCGCTCACGCAGGCACCAGGCGACGACGCACGCCACCAGCAGCCAGACGGTGTACAGCGGATCGATGATGAAGACGCTGGACCACATTGCGGGTGGCGGCATCAACGGCCACCACAGCTGGGTACCGTAGACGGTGAACGCATCCAGCAGCGGATGCGTGACCAGCGCCAGCTGGATCGCCCAGAACCAGCGGGTCGGTGACGCCGCGATGCGGCCATTGCCGAAGCGTTTGAACAGCCACCAGATCAGCCCGCCCACCAGCGGCAGCACGAAGAGCGAATGGCTGAAGCTGCGGTGCACGGTCATCAGCGTGACCGGGTTGTCCGAGAACAACGCGATCGGCAGGCTGTCGAGATCCGGCAACGTGCCGAGCGCTGCGCCCGCCAGCAAGGCGGCACGGCGATGGGCGGCAGGGGCGATGAGGGCGGCGACGGCGCCGCCGAGGACGATCTGGCTGAAGGAATCCATGCGCCGATCCTAGCAGCCGTCGGAGGCTCTGCTCACGCAGCGCGTTGCGCATCCTGCGGCACCCGCCGCAGCCGGGCCGCCACTTCGCCCAGCACCTTGCCGGTATGCGACAGCAGGCACAGGGTGCCGTCTGCTTCTTCGCTGAGCGCGGTCAGGCTCTCGACCCAGTCGCCATCGTTGGCGTACAGCAAGCCATCGCGTTGCAGCAGAGCAGCACGATGGATATGGCCGCAGACGATGCCGTCCAGGCCGCGACGACGGGCATCGTCCAGGCCTGCCTGCACGAACCGGCCGATGTAGCGCTCGGCGGCGTCGCTCTGGCGTTTGAGGTATTCGGCCAGCGACCAGTAGCGCAGGCCGAGGCGGCGGCGCAAGCGGCTGGTCAGGCGGTTGCCGGTGAGGATGCGGTAGTACAGCCAGTCGCCGAACTTTTCCTGCAGCCCGCCGAAGTGGGTGATGCCGTCGTAGTCGTCGCCGTGCGTGACCAGCAGGCGGCGGCCGTCCAGCGTGGTGTGGATGGCGCGGCGGCGTACCTGCATCGCCGGCAGCATCAGGCCGCAGAAGCGGCGGACCGGACGGTCATGGTTGCCGGGCACATAGATCAGCTCGGTGCCGTTGCGCGCTAGAGCGTGCAGCGCTTCCACCACACGGTTGTGGGCGGCGTCCCAGGAAGCACGACGCTGCGCCATCCACCACAGGTCCACGATGTCGCCGACCAGGTAGAGCCGCCTGCACCGCAGGCCGGCCAGGAAATCGGCGAACTCGGCCGCATGGCAATGCTTGGACCCCAGATGGACGTCGGAGACGAAGACCGCGCGCCGCATCGACGACTGCGCGGTCCGCGGGCTCATGCCGCCGCCTCCACCGGGCGCCACGCATCGCCGAGGTAACGCTCCCGCTTGCGTGGCCTGATGCGGTGCAGGTCCACCTCGATCAGGCCATCGATGGAGTCGCTGAAGTCCGGATCGACGCCGAACGCGAGGAAGCGCGCGCCGCCGGGTTCGCACAGGTCGGTGTACTGCTTGTAGAGCATCGGCACGGTCGCGCCCAGCGTGTCGAGGTTCGTCTTGAGTACGCGGAAGGCGGTATCGGCATCCAGCGCATCGAAGCACGGCGGCGTCGCCGTGTAGCGGAACGGATGGCGCGACCGCGCCTCGCCGCTCGGGTCGCCGTAGTAGTGCGCGTAGTAGGCGACGATCTGCTCGCGCGCATCCAGCGGCAGCGCGGCACTCATCGACACCGCGCCGAACAGGTAGCGCACGCGCGGATGCCGGCGCAGGTAGGCGCCGATGCCCTGCCACAGATAGTCGATGCTGCGGCCGCCCCAATACTCCGGCACCACGAAGCTGCGCCCCAGTTCCATGCCGGCGGCCAGCCGCGGCAGCGCGTCGTCGGCGTAGTCGAACAGCGACGCGGTGTAGAGCCCCTTCAGCCCCTGCGCGGCCAGCACCGGTGCGCCACGGGCGATGCGGTAGGCGCCGGCGATCTTCCGCTGCGCCGCGTCCCACAGCACGATGTGCTCGTACCAGGTGTCGAAGGCATCCACGTCCATGCGCTTGCCGGTGCCCTCGCCCACCGCGCGGAACGTCAGCTCGCGCAGCCGACCGATCTCGCGCAGCAGCGGCGAGCCGCCCGCCAGCCGGCCCACGCAGATGCGCTTGCCGTCGGTGGTCTCGCCCAGCACGTCGAGCGTGCCGATGCAGGCGGCCAGTACGTCCGGCGCCAGCGCATCCACCAACGGTTCCGCCGTTTCGCCGGCCGCCGGCGAGGCTGACTTCGCCGGTCGTCCGAGGGCGTACAGCGCCGAGCGCACCCGCGCGATCGCCGTCGACGGCGCTTCTTGCGCATCCACGCGCATCACCTGGCCGACATGCAGGTGCAGGCGCCGCTGGCTGCGGCGGAACATCTCGCGCGCCAGCAGCGCCGTACCGGCCGGCTTGAACAGCGCGGAGGCCCCGTAGAACAGGGGCGAATTGCGCGCCTGTACCCGGATCGGCAACACCGGCGCGCCGGTCGCCCGCGCGAAGCGCAGGAAGCCCCGGCGCCAGCGCGTATCGCGCACGCCACGCGGACCCAGCCGCGACACCTCGCCGGCCGGGAACACGATCACGCACTGCTCGGCTTCCAGCGCCCGTTCGATGGCGCGCACGCCGTCCGCGCCCGGCGCACCGCCCAGGATGCGCACCGGCAGCAGCAGTTCCGCCAGCGGCGCGATGTCCATCAGGACGTCGTTCGCCACGATCCGCACGTCGCGGCGCACGCGGCCGACCAGCTGCAGCAACGCCAGGGCGTCCAGCGCGCCGGACGGATGGTTGGCGACGATCAGCAAGCGACCCTGGGCGGGAATGCGGCGCTCGCCCTCGGGCTCGACCGTCGGGCGCAGGTTGAGGTGATCGATCGCCGCGTCGACGAACGCCAGCCCTTTCAGGTGACCGTGGTCGGCGAGGAAGGCATAGGCCTGGTCGAGCTTCGACCAGCGCCCCAGCGTGCGCAGCAGCGGCTGGGTCAGCCGGGCACGACGGCCGCGGAACCAGTGGGGATAACGTTCGGCGATCTGGCGTTCCAGCGGATGCATGGCAGGGGCCGGCGGCGGGGTTTCGCCGCGCAGCCTGCGCGCGGCCGGCGACAGCGCCGTTGCGGTTTTCTGGCAATCCGGTGACAGCGGGTCGTGATCCGGGCTTAACCCGCCGCGCGCCTGAACGACGCAGAATGCACACACCCCCTGCGGCGTGTATCATGCGCGCCCATCTTTTCATCCGAATCAAAGGATATAAGCCCGATGTCCAGCTACCTGTTCACCTCCGAATCGGTCTCCGAAGGCCATCCGGACAAGATCGCCGACCAGATTTCCGATGCCGTGCTGGACGCGATCCTGGCCCAGGACAAGCGCGCGCGCGTGGCCTGCGAGACGCTGGTGAAGACGGGCGCCGCCATCGTGGCCGGCGAAGTCACCACCACCGCGTGGGTCGACATCGAGGCGCTGGCGCGCAAGGTCATCAACGACATCGGCTACGACAATTCGGACGTCGGCTTCGACGGCCACACCTGCGCCATCATCAACATGCTCGGCAAGCAGTCGCCGGACATCAACCAGGGCGTGGACCGCAAGAAGCCGGAAGAACAGGGTGCGGGCGACCAGGGCCTGATGTTCGGCTACGCCTGCAACGAGGCGCCGGAATTCATGCCCGCCCCGCTGTACTACAGCCACCGCCTGGTGGAACAGCAGGCCAAGGTGCGCAAGAAGGGCAAGCTGAAGTGGCTGCGCCCGGACGCCAAGTCGCAGGTCACCCTGCGCTACGACGGCAACAGCATCCTCGGCCTCGACGCGGTGGTGCTGTCGACCCAGCACGATCCGGACATCAAGCAGAAGGACCTGATCGAAGCCGTGCGCGCCGAGATCCTGGTACCGGTGCTGCCGAAGAAGTGGCTGGACGCGCTGCCGAAGAACAAGGTGCACATCAACCCGACGGGCAAGTTCGTGATCGGCGGCCCGGTGGGCGACTGCGGCCTGACCGGCCGCAAGATCATCGTCGACAGCTACGGCGGCATGGCCCGTCACGGCGGCGGCGCGTTCTCGGGCAAGGATCCGTCGAAGGTCGACCGTTCGGCCGCCTACGCCGCGCGCTACGTGGCCAAGAACATCGTGGCCGCCGGCCTGGCCGACAAGTGCGAAGTGCAGGTCTCCTACGCCATCGGCGTGGCCGAGCCGACCTCGATCTCGGTCACCACCTTCGGCACCGGCAAGGTCGGCGACGACCTGATCGAAAAGCTGATCCGCAAGCACTTCGACCTGCGCCCGTACGGCATCACGAAGATGCTGGACCTGGAGCACCCGATCTACCAGCCGACCGCCAGCTACGGCCACTTCGGCCGCAAGCCGAAGGAGATCAGCTACACCGACGGCGCCGGCAAGAAGCACACCGCGACCGCCTTCTCCTGGGAGAAGACCGACCGCGCCGAAGCGCTGAGGAAGGACGCGAAGATCAAGTGACGGTTTGGCGCGCCTGCGCAAGCGCAGGCGCCTTTGCCAAACCGTCATCCCCGCGAAAGCGGGGATCCAGCGCCTTCGCTGTCGCCGCCATTGCGATTGCTTGAGCAGAACGGGCCGCCCCCAAGCGGCCCGTTCTGCTTTTCCGATCCAAGAACAACCAATGCGGTGGGTCAGTCTTCAAGCTGCAAGGCAACCACCCCAACCATCGCGGCGCCCCGCCCCTCACCCCAACCCCTCTCCCGGAGGGAGAGGGGCTTGAAACCTCGATCTCTCCAACGCCCGCCGAATCCATTAGCCTCCACACCACCACCCTGCCGGGACCGACCATGCACGCCCTCAAGCCCCACCAGCTTTCCATGACCGTGCTGATGACCCCGGACATGGCCAACTTCTCCGGCAAGGTCCACGGCGGCGCGATCCTCAAGCTGCTCGACCAGGTGGCCTACGCCTGCGCCAGCCGCTACGCCGGCCAGTATGTGGTCACGCTGTCGGTGGACCAGGTGATGTTCCGCCAAGCCATCAACGTGGGCGAACTGGTGACCTTCCTGGCTTCGGTGAACCACACCGGTACGTCGTCCATGGAAATCGGCATCAAGGTGGTGGCCGAGGACATCCGCAAGCAGAGCGTGCGCCACGCCAACAGCTGCTTCTTCACGATGGTCGCGGTCGATGATGACGGCCGCACGACCCCGGTGCCCCCGCTGGAGCCGTCCACACCGGACGAGATCCGCCGCTTCGCCGCCGCGCGGCTGCGACGCGAGCTGCGCGAGGAAATGGAGCAACGGCACGCGGCCCTGCTCACGGATCGCAGGACCCCCGGAGCCTGAAGCCCGCACGCGCCAGCACGGTCCGATGCGGCGCTACTTCTCCAGGCGTGCGGCGCGCCGCAGTTCATCCGTCACGCGCTGCCTGACCTTCGCGGAGGCGTGGCCGCCCGGACCGGTGTAGTCCAGGGCCTGCACCACCCACACGGTCATCGCGCCCGCTATGCAGTAGGCGACCAGCGCCTTGCCATCGCCGCGGGCCCGGAGACATGCATGGCCAGCGTGCCCCGGTCCCGCTGGGTGCGGGTGACATAACCTGCGGCGTCGGCGCCGCGTTTGACCGCGGCAGCGCAGGACGCAACGGACACCCTGGCCGCCGGCACGCGCTCGACGTCGTCGTCGATGCCGAAATCACCGGCCGCTGCGCCGGCGGAGAACGCCAGCAGCACGCAGGCCAGTGCTCCTCGCCTGTTCGTCGTCGTCCCTCCACGCCTCGGTCGTCGGTGGCGCCCGGCGCGCTGCACGCCGCGGCGTGCTCAGGTACGCACGAAAATTTCGACGCGACGGTTGAGCTGGCGCCCGGACGGGTTGTCCTTGCCCCGCAGTTCGTTCGGCGCGACCGGCTGCGTTTCGCCATAGCCGCGGGCATCGGCCTGCGGTGCCGCGCCGCGCTGGCGCAGCGCGTCCACCACCGATCCTGCACGCCGCTCGGACAGCGACTGGTTGTAGGCGTCGCTGCCCTTGGCATCGGTGTGCCCGCGCACCTCCATGGCCCGCGCGTCCACCTGCTGCAGGGCGGCCGCCAGCGTATCCAGCACCTTGGCCGCGTCCGGCCGGATGTCGGACTTGTCGAAGTCGAACAGCACGCTGTCGCTGAGCGTAATAACAAAACCGCAGGGTGCGCCGGGCGGCGCGAACTTCTTGAGCGGCGGGAAGCGTCCCGCAGGCGCCACGTTCGGTATCGGCGGCATGCGTACCGCGCGCCCGGGCGTCCCGACGCGGCCGGTGCCGTCGCCGTTGTTCACCACCAGCCCATGCGGGCCGTTCCAGGTGCCCGAGCCGTCCTTGTCGATGCTGACGATGCCCTGCGGGCCGTTCCAGGTGCCGGAGCCGTCGCCGTTGTTGCGGATGATGCCGTGGTCGCCGTTCCAGCTGCCGGCGCCCTTGCCGTCCAGGACGATGATGCCGTAGCGCCCGTTGTAGCTGCCGGAACCGTCGGCCTGCACGGTGATGATGGCGTCATCGGCACCGTCTTCCCCACTGCCGTTGATGGTTCCGCTGCCATCGGCGTTCACCGTGACGATGCCGCCACCATAGTTGGCGGTGCCGCTGCCATCCGCGTCGATGCGGAAGATGCCCTCGTCGCCATTGCGCACGAGGTTGCCTTGTCCGTCCACACTGGTGATGCCGGCGTCGTTGACCAGCGCGCCGTCGGTGGAACAGGTGGCCGGCCGCACACTGATCCCGGCAATGGGGTCGATGATGTCCTGCATCGAGGCTTCCAGGCGGCGCTGCGCAGGCGTTATCCCGACGATGTCCGGCACCACGATCATCGGGATGGCGGGAAATACGGGCACTCCCGGATCCCCCGCCTCCGGAGCGACCGCGGGCGGATCTGCCACGGGGGCCGGCACGCCCCGCCCCTCCTCCATGTCGCCGCTGCGGCCGCACCCGGCCATCGCGGCCACGACCGACACCATTCCGAACACCCGCACCAGGGATCGCATGCGTTGCATCACTCCTTCCACACCGGATACACCGTGCCGACCGGCAGCAAGGCGCGCGCCGACATTCCGACGGGCGACGCTAGCACCGCAAAGGTTAGAATGATGTCATGTCCCTCATGCAATTCCAGCGGGTCGACTTCAGCGTCGGCGGGCCGCTCCTCCTCGAACACGTCGACCTGTCCATCGAACCCGGCGAGCGCGTCTGCATCGTCGGTCGCAACGGCATGGGCAAATCCACGCTGATGCGGCTGATGGCCGGCGAGCTGAAACCGGACGACGGCGAGATCCGCGTGCAGAACGGCGTGGTGGTCGCGCGCATGGCGCAGGAAGTGCCGCAGGACACGCAGGGCACGGTGTTCGACGTGGTGGCCGAAGGCCTGGGCGACCTGGGCCAGCTTCTGGCGCGCTACCACCACGCGCTGCACGACGGCGACATGGACGCGATGGGTGATGCGCAGGCGCAGATCGAGGCGCGCAACGGCTGGGACCTGGACCGCCGCGTGCAGCAGGTGCTGGAGCGGCTGGAGCTGCCCGAAGAGACCGACTTCGCCGCGCTGTCCGGCGGTATGAAGCGCCGCGTGCTGCTGGCACAGGCGCTGGTACGCGATCCCGACATCCTGCTGCTGGACGAACCGACCAACCACCTCGACATCGAGGCGATCGCCTGGCTGGAAGGCTTCCTCAAGTCCTTCGGCGGCAGCATCGTGTTCGTCACCCATGACCGCAGCTTTCTGCGCTCGCTGGCGACGCGCATCCTGGAGATCGACCGCGGCCAGCTGACCAGCTGGCCCGGCGACTACGACAACTACCTGCGCCGTCGCGAAGAGCGATTGCATGCTGAGGCGCAGGAGAACGCGCGCTTCGACAAGCTGCTGGCGCAGGAAGAAGTGTGGATCCGCCAGGGCATCAAGGCGCGTCGCACGCGCAACGAAGGCCGCGTCACCGCGCTGAAGGCGATGCGTCGCGAACGCGCGCAGCGCCGCGAGTTGTCCGGCAACGTGAAGATGGAAGCCGCGGCGGCGCAGTCGTCGGGCAAGAAGGTCATCGAGGCCAGGCACATCACCCAGGCCTACGACGGCCGCACGCTGCTGGACGACGTGTCGGCGACCATCATGCGCGGCGACCGCGTCGGCATCATCGGTCCCAACGGCGCCGGCAAATCCACGCTTTTGAAGATCCTGCTGGGCGAACTGGCGCCGCAGCAGGGCGAAGTGAAGCTGGGCACCGGCCTGCAGATCGCCTACTTCGACCAGCACCGCAGCCAGCTGGACGAATCGCGCACCGCGCTGGAGAACGTGGCCGAAGGCAGCGACTTCGTCGAGATCAACGGCAGCCGCAAGCACATCATCGGCTACCTGCAGGATTTCCTGTTCTCGCCCGAACGCGCCCGTGCGCCGATCACCCGCCTCTCCGGTGGCGAGCGCAACCGCCTGCTGCTGGCCAAGCTGTTCGCACAAGCGTCGAACCTGCTGGTGATGGACGAACCAACCAACGACCTGGACGTCGAGACCCTGGAACTGCTGGAAGAACTGCTGCTCGACTACAAGGGCACGCTGCTGCTGGTCAGCCACGACCGCGACTTCCTCGACAACGTGGTCACCAGCACGCTGGTGCTGGAAGGCGAAGGCCGCCTGGGCGACTACGTGGGCGGTTACTCGGACTGGCTGCGCCAGCGGCGCACGCCGGGCCCGGTGTCCGCGACGACGGCGACGGCGACGACAACGGTAAAGCCGGCGCTGTCGAAGCAGCCGGAACCCGTCGCCGCCAAGCGCAAGCTCGGCTTCAAGGAGGCGCGCGAACTGGAACTGCTGCCCTCGCGCATCGAAGCGCTGGAAGGCGAAGTCGCCGCGCGCACCCGGGCGATGAACGATCCCGCCTACTACCAGCAATCGCCCGCCGACCTGCAGCGCGCGAACGACGAACTGGCCGCGAAGCAGGCCGAACTGGACCACGCCTACCAGCGCTGGTCGGAGCTGGACGGGTAAGCAGTGGCTTCACTGTAGGAGCGACGTCAGTCGCGACCGCACGCCCTGACGGCCGACCAACGTCGACGCATCCGCTGACCCCGCCAACCTGAATTTCGTCACCACGTTCCATCGCGACCGGACAACGTGCGGTCGCGACTGACAGTCGCTCCTACAACAGGAGGCAGCACCTCACCCGGTGTTCTGCACGCCCTGCGACACGCCGTTGATGCTGGCGACCAGCGCGTGCAGCAGCGCGTCGTCCTCGCGCTCGCTGTCGCGCCAGCGCTTCAGCAGGTCGGCCTGCATCACGCTGATCGGGTCGATGTAGGGATTGCGCAGGCGGATCGACAGCGCGAGGCGCTGGTCGTGCTGCAGCAGCCAGTCGTTGCCGTTGAGCGCCAGCACCCACTGCAGCACCAGAGCGTTCTCGCGGCGGACGCGCGGGAAGAACTCGCCGTGCAGTTCGCCGGACATCTTCGAGTACATCTCGGCGATGCTCAGGTCGCCCTTGGCCAGCACCATCGACACGTCGTCGAGGAAGGTCTTGAAGAACGGCCAGTCGCGGGCCATCTCCTTCAGCGCCTCGTCGCCATAGTGGTCGACCGCCGCCTGCAGGCCGGTGCCGACGCCATACCACCCCGGGATCACCGCGCGCGCCTGGCTCCAGGCGAACACCCACGGGATCGCACGCAGGTTGCCCAGCGCGGCGTCCTGGCCCAGCCGCCGCGACGGACGCGAGCCCAGCGTCATCCGTTCGATCACGTCGATCGGCGTGGCGCTGCGGAAATAGTCCATGAAGCGCGGCGCCTGCACGAAGGCGCGATAGGCCCGCGAACTCTCGCTCGCCACCAGCGCCATGATCTCGCGCCAGCGCGCCTCGCGCGGTTCCGCCGGACGCGGGCGCAGGCTGGACAGCAGCACGGCGCCCACCGACTGTTCCAGCGAACGCAGCGCCAGCGCGCGGATGCCGTACTTGCGGTGGATCACTTCGCCCTGCTCGGTCACGCGCAGGCGACCGTCCACGCTGCCGCGTGGTGCCGCTTCCAGTGCGCGCGTGGTCTTGCCGCCGCCGCGGATGATGGAGCCGCCGCGACCATGGAAGAAGGTCAGCTTGATGCCGAGTTCCTGCGCGGCATCGACCAGGTCCACCTGCGCACGCTGCAGCCCCCAGCGCGAGGCGGCGATACCGCCGTCCTTGCCGCTGTCGGAATACCCCAGCATCACCATCTGCACGTTGCCCCGCGCGGCCAGGTGGGTGCGGTAGACCGGATCGGCCAGCAGGTCGCGCAGCACCTCGGTGCCATGGCCCAGGTCGTCGATGGTCTCGAACAGCGGCGCGATGTCGAGCGGCACCTGGCCTGCGTCGTCGACCAGCCCGCCACGGCGCGCCAGCGCCAGTACGGTGAGCACGTCGGCGCGGCTGTGCGCCATGCTGATGATGTAGGTGCCCAGCGCCTCGGTGCCGTGGCGCGTTCGCGCATCGGCCAGCGCGCGGAACACCGCATCGAGGCGCGCGTTGCCCTCCCGCTCGGACGCGGGCAGCACCTGGTCGCCGCTGGCGTAGGGGCCGAGCAGGGCCGCGCGCTCGACGGCGTCGCGCTCCTCCCATCCGTCGTCGCCGAGCGCGCTGGCGACCGCGCGCGCGTGCACGCTGGACTCCTGCCGCACGTCCAGCCGCGCCAGGTGGAAGCCGAACGTGCGCACGCGCCATGCCAGCCGGCGCACGGCGAACCAGCCGGCGTGCAGGCCCTTGTTGGCCTCCAGGCTGCGCAGGATCAGCGCGATGTCGTCCGCCAGCGCATCGGGCGAGGGATAGGCTTCAGGCCGGTCTTCCAGCGTGGCCTGCAGGCGCGCGCGCATCAGGTCGTTGAGCAGCCGGTAAGGCATGTCGCCATGGCGCGGGCGCGACTTCTTGACGGCCTCGGGCAACAGCGCGCGGTACTCCTCGACCCGTGCCAGCACCTCCGGCGCCACGCCGATGACCGAGGTGGACTGGCTGAGCAGCGTGGTGAGCTGGCGCAGTTCCTTCAGATAACGCGTCAGGATCATGCGGCGCTGCGCATCCAGCGTGGCGGTGACCGTGCCGGCATCGACGTTCGGGTTGCCGTCCATGTCGCCGCCGACCCAGGTGCCGAAGCGCAGCACCCGCGGCAGGTGGGCGGTGACCTGCGGCGCGGCGCCGTACACCTCGGCGATGGCGTTTTCCAGGGTTTCGTACAGCACGGGAATGACGCGGTAGAGCACCTCGATCAGGTAGAAGCCGACGTGCTCGCGCTCGTCCTCCACCCCCGGCCGCACCGGCGAGGAGTCCGAGGTCTGCCAGGCCGAGGTCAGCGCCATGCGGAAGCGCGCGGTGTCGGTCGCCTGCTCACCCGGCGTGCGCGTGCCGTCCAGCCCGTTGATCAGGCTGGCGACCATCAGCTGCTCCTTCTCCAGCAGCGCGCGACGCACGGCTTCGGTCGGGTGCGCGGTGAACACCGGCTCCACGTCGATGCGGGGCAGCCAGTCGGCCAGTTCCTCCAGCGTCACGCCCTGCGCCTTCAGCTTGGCCAGCGTGTCGTGCAGCCCGTCCGGCTGCGGCCGCGCACTGCCGGCGCGCTGGTAGTCCCGGCGGCGGCGGATGCGGTGGACGCGTTCGGCGATGTTGACCACCTGGAAGTAGGTGCTGAACGCGCGGATCAACGACTCCGCCTGCTCCGGCGTCCGCCCCTCCAGCAGGCCCGCCAGCGACTGCGGCGGCTCGCCGGCCTGGCGACGGGCGATGGCCGTGGTGCGCACGCGCTCCACTTCGTCCAGGAACGCCGGGGCGACCTGTTCGGCCAGCATGTCGCCGACCAGGGCGCCGAGCCGGCGCACGTCTTCACGCAGGGGGACATCGGGTGGAGCGAATTCCAGGCTGCGGGGGCTGTTCATGCGCGCGGCGGGTTCCCGTCTTTCGTGGCTGGCCGTGATTGGTATGGTCGCGGAGGACGACTGGTCTGCTGCAAGGCAGCAATCCGAAGCCTACCCGATCACGTGAACGGTGGCGTCATCGTTTCATCCGGAACAAGCGATATAATGGCCGCCCTTCGCCGAGGGGCGCTGCGACCGAGACATGGGCGGATCTTTCCGCAGGAGCCTGCACCTGACGTGCAGCGTCTCCACATAGTCCGGCCAGGCTCGGCGGAATGAACCTGCAACGGCGCCCGGATACCCTGCGACCCTGATCGCACAGACCGGAGCAAGAGCCATGAACGCAGTACGCACGTTTTCGACCGAAGGCGACTACAAGGTCGCCGACATCTCGCTGGCCGATTGGGGCCGCAAGGAACTGGACATCGCCGAGCACGAGATGCCCGGCCTGATGTCGATCCGCCGCAAGCACGCCGCCGGCAAGCCGCTGAAGGGCGTGCGCGTGACCGGCTCGCTGCACATGACCATCCAGACCGCGGTGCTGATCGAGACGCTGAAGGACATCGGCGCCGACGTCCGCTGGGCCTCGTGCAACATCTTCTCGACCCAGGACCACGCCGCCGCCGCGATCGCCGCCACCGGCACCCCGGTGTTCGCCTGGAAGGGCGAGACGCTGGAAGAGTACTGGGACTGCACGCTCGACGCGCTGACCTTCACCCTGCCCGACGGCACCCTGACCGGCCCGGAGCTGGTGGTCGACGACGGCGGCGACGTCACCCTGCTGATCCACAAGGGCTACGAGCTGGAACAGGGCGACACCACCTGGGTCAACAGCGCCTCCGGCAGCCACGAGGAGCAGGTGATCAAGGACCTGCTGAAGCGCGTGGCCAAGGAGCGCCCCGGCTACTGGACCCGCGTGGTCAAGGACTGGAAGGGCGTGTCCGAGGAGACCACCACCGGCGTGCACCGCCTCTACCAGATCGCCGAGCAGGGCAAGCTGCTGGTGCCGGCGATCAACGTCAACGACTCGGTCACCAAGTCCAAGTTCGACAACCTGTACGGCTGCCGCGAGTCGCTGGCCGACGGCCTGAAGCGCGCGATGGACGTGATGCTGGCCGGCAAGGTCGCCGTGGTCTGCGGTTACGGCGACGTGGGCAAGGGTTCGGCGCATTCGCTGCGCGCGTACGGTGCCCGCGTCATCGTCACCGAGATCGATCCGATCTGCGCGCTGCAGGCGGCGATGGAAGGCTTCGAGGTCAACACCGTCGAGGACAGCCTGGGCCAGGCCGACATCTACGTCACCACGACCGGCAACAAGGACATCATCACCCTCGAGCACATGAAGGCGATGAAGGACCAGGCCATCGTCTGCAACATCGGCCACTTCGACAACGAGATCCAGGTGGATGCGCTGTACGCCTCGGACGCCAAGCGGATCAACATCAAGCCGCAGGTGGACAAGTTCGTGTTCCCGAACGGCAACGCGATCTTCCTGCTGGCCGAAGGCCGCCTGGTGAACCTGGGCTGCGCCACCGGCCACCCGAGCTTCGTCATGTCGAACTCCTTCGCCAACCAGACGCTGGCGCAGATCGACCTGTGGGCGAACAAGGACGTGTATGAGAAGACCGTCTACCGCCTGCCGAAGCAGCTGGACGAGGAAGTCGCGCGCCTGCACCTGGAGAAGATCGGCGTGAAGCTGACCACGCTCACCAAGGAACAGGCCGACTACCTGGGCGTGGCCGTCGAAGGCCCGTACAAGCCGGACCACTACCGCTACTGATCGACGCGGTTCCACTGCGACGAAAGAACGGGCGCCTCAGGGCGCCCGTTCTGCATTCCGTGCAGCGAACGTCCTTCGCAGCCATTGCTCCGCAACCATTTCCATACCGCTGGGCGCTTGCCTCGCTATCGCGATCATCGCAAGCTTGGCCGCCATGCCGTCGCCCAAGCCTGCACCTGGGGCTGCGACGCAACGAACCAGCACCGGGAGTGGACATGCAACGCGACCAGGGGAGCGACGGCACCGCGCACCCCGCCGACAAGGCGCTATCCTCGACGGAACCCCGGTTGGGCGAAAAGATCGGCTACGGCGTCGGCGATTTCGGCTTCAACCTGTACTGGGCGAACATCTCGGCGTTCCTGCTCATCTTCTACACCGACGTGATGGGCCTGGCCGCCGCGGCCGTCGGCACCATGATGCTGGTCACCAAGATCGTGGATGCCATCACCGACCCGTTGATGGGAGCGCTGGCCGATCGCACCCGCAGCCGGCTGGGCCGGTTCCGCCCCTATCTGCTGTACGGCGCGTTGCCGCTGGCGTTCACTGGCGTGCTGACGTGGACGGTGCCCGACCTGGGTGAAGGCGGGAAGCTGGTATGGGCCTATGCGACCTTCACGCTGATGATGCTGGCTTACACGGTGGTGAGCATTCCTTATTCCGCGCTGTCGGGCGTGATCACCGCTGACAGCCAGCACCGTACGCAGCTGATCAGCTTCCGTTTCATCGCCGCGTTCGCCGGGACCATGGCGGTGAACTGGCTGACGCTGGACCTGGTGCGCTGGCTGGGGCGCGGCGATCAGGCGCTGGGCTGGCAGCTGACGCTATCGCTGTACGGCGTGATCGCCACCGCGGCCTTCGTCACCGTGGCCCTGACCACGCGCGAACGCGTGTCGCCGCCGCCCCAGCAGGCCAGCGCCGTGCGCCAGGACGTGAGGGATCTGCTGCACAACCGGCCATGGATGGTGCTGTTCGCGCTGGCGCTGATCATCATGGTGACCATCGTGATGCGCGGCGGCTCGTTGGCCTATTACCTGAAGTACCACCTCGGCCGCCCCGAGCTGACCGGCCTGTTCCTGGGCATGTACGCGCTGGCGCTGGCGGTGGGCGCCGGGCTGACGCCGCTGATGACCCGCTACGTGGACAAGCGCCGGCTGATGGCGTGGCTGATGGCCGGCGTGGGCGTGGTGAGCGGCGCGATGTTCTTCATCCCGGCCGATGCCGTGTGGACCATGTTCGCGCTCAACCTGCTGGTCGGGCTGATGCTGGGGCCGAAATCGCCGCTGGCCTTCTCGATGTACGCCGACTGCGCCGACTACACCGAATGGAAGACCGGCCGCCGCGCCACCGCGATGACCTTCGCCGCCGCCACCTTCTCGCAGAAGCTCGGCGGCGCGCTGGCCTCGGCGACCATCGCGTGGATTCTCGCCGGCATGGGCTACGTGGCCAACGAAGCGCAGTCGGATGCATCGCGGCTCGGCATCGTGCTGCTGCTGACCGTCATTCCCGGCGGCGTCGCCCTGCTGGCGGCATGGGTGATGCGCTTCTATCCGCTGGATGGCGCGACGCTGGCGCAGGTACAGGCCGACCTGCGGGCACGCCGGGAGGCGACGGCATGACGGAGGTTCCGTACGGTTTCGAGGAGGACGGCCGACGCTTCGTGCTGACCAGCCCCACGGCGATGCCGGCCGCGTCCACCTTCCTCTGGAACCGCCGCATGCTGCTGCAGCTCAACTGCCGCGGCTTCGCCACCGCGCAGTTCATGCAGCCCGAACCCGCCAAGTACGCGCACGCACCGACGCTGGAGGCCAAGACCTTCATGCAGCCGGAGCAGCCGTACTACGCGCATCACCCCGGCCGCTTCTGCTACGTGAAGGACGAGGAGGACGGCACGCTGTTCTCGGTGCCGCACGAGCCGGTACGCCGTGCGCCGGAGGCGTTCGCGTTCTCCGTCGGCCTCCACGATGTCGCGTGGCGCGTGCAGTGCGACGGGATCGAGGTGGAATGGAGCGTGGTGTTGCCGGTCGACGACGTGGCCGAGCTGTGGACATTGCGCGTGCGCAACCGGTCGGGCCGGCGGCGACGCGTGAGCCTGTACCCGTACTTCCCGGTCGGCTACATGTCGTGGATGAACCAGTCCGGCCGCTACCGCGACGACCTGGGTGGGATCGTCTGCGACAGCATCGCGCCTTACCAGAAGGTGGAGGACTACTTCCGCCAGCGCGATTTCAAGGACCGCACCGCGCTGCTGCACGAGCGCACGCCGGATGGATGGGAAGCGAACCAGGCACAGTTCGAGGGCGAAGGCGGGCTGCCTGCGCCGCATGGCATCGTCGGTGGCGAGCGCCTGCGCGATGGCGACGCGGCCTATGAAATGCCGACGGCGGTGCTGCAGTACCGCGTGGCGCTCGCCGACGACGAGGTCGAGGACTACCGCTTCCTGTTCGCGCCTGCGCGCGACGACGACGAAATCCGCCACCTGCGCGCACGGCACCTGTCGGCCGATGGATTCGCCACCGCGCATGCCGGTAGCGCCGCGCATATCGACACCGGCGCGGGCTGCGTGCGCATCGAAACGCCGGACCCCTGGCTGGACGCGTTCGCCAACCACTGGCTGCCGCGGCAGGTGTTCTACCACGGCGACGTCAACCGCCTGACCACCGATCCGCAGACGCGCAACTATCTGCAGGACCACATGGGCATGGGCTACCTGCGGCCCGAGGTGGCGCGCGCCGCCTTCCTGCATGCGCTGTCGCAGCAGGAACCCTCGGGCGCGATGCCGGACGGCATCCTGCTGGTGGACGGCGCCGAGCTGAAATACATCAACCAGATTCCGCACACCGACCACGCGGTCTGGCTGCCGGTCTGCCTGCGCGCCTACCTGGACGAAACCGGCGACGAGGCCCTGCTGGACATGCCCGTGACCGACCGGGAGGGGCATGTCGCGACGGTGTCCGAGCGCATCAGCCGCGCCATGCGCTGGCTGCTGCAGGCACGCGATGCGCGCGGGCTCAGCTACATCGCCCAGGGCGACTGGTGCGACCCGATGAACATGGTCGGCTGGCGCGGACGCGGCGTGTCCGGCTGGCTGACGCTGGCCAGCGCCTATGCGCTGAAACTGTGGGCGGCGATCTGCGCCCGGCGCGGCGAACAGGCGCTGGCGGACGAGTTCCATCGCGGCATGGACGCCTGCAATGCCGCCATGAACACCCATCTGTGGGACGGCGACTGGTACGGCCGCGGCATCACCGACGACGGCATCGCCTTCGGCGTCAGCGCGGATCGCGAAGGCCGCATCTTCCTCAATCCGCAGAGCTGGGCCCTGCTCGGTGGCGCGGCGGACGACGACCGGCGCGCGCGCATTCTGGCGGCCGTCGACACGCACCTGGTGTCGCCGTACGGCGTGGCGATGTACGACCCGCCGTACATGCGCATGCGCGAGGACGTGGGACGGGTGACGCAGAAGTTCCCCGGCTCGGCCGAGAACGGCTCGGTCTACAACCATGCGGCGGCGTTCTACCTGTACAGCCTGTACCAGGTGGGCGATGCCGACCGCGCCTGGCAGGTGCTGCGCGCGATGCTGCCCTCGCCCGCACCGGAGGACTGCCTGCAGCGCGGCCAGCTGCCGGTATTCGTCCCGAACTACTACCGCGGCGCCTGGCGCCTGCATCCGCGTACCGCCGGCCGTTCCAGCCAGCTGTTCAACACCGGCACCGCGGCATGGCTGTACCGCTGTCTGGTGGAGGAACTGTTCGGCCTGCGCGGTGATGGCGATGCGTTGCGGATCGCGCCGCAGCTGCCGTCGCACTGGTCGTCGGCGCGCGTGTCCCGCCGGTTCCGCGGCGCCGTGTTCGAGGTGAGCATCGAACGCGTGGCCGGGCGGGCCCGGATGCGCGTCGCGCTGGACGGAGTCTGGCAGGACGAACCCCGCGTCCGCGGTATCGAGGCCGGCCGCACGTACCAAGTACGGGTGGAACTGCCTGCGTGAGCGACCGCGTGCGCGTCGTCGTGGTGATGGGCGTGTCGGGCAGCGGCAAGACCACGCTGGCACGCGCACTGGCCGACGCATGGCCGGCGACCTTCCTCGATGCCGACGATTTCCACAGCCTGGCTGCGAAAGCCCGCATGGCCGACGGTCATCCGCTCAACGACCGCATGCGGGCGCCGTGGGTGCGGCGCATCGCGGATGACCTGGTGCGGCGGGTCGCGGCAGACGAGCGCGTGGTGCTGGCCTTCTCCGGACTGCGCCGACGCCATCGTGAGCGGCTGCGCGCCACGGGCGTGCCGATGCGGTTCCTGTTCCTGCACGGCGACGCGGCGCTGATCGCGGCGCGTATGCAGGCACGCCGCGGCCATTACATGCCGGCGTCGCTGCTGGACAGCCAGTTCGCCACGCTGGAGACGCCCGTGGACGAAGCCGATGTCGTGCGGATCGACGCAGCCGAACCGCCCGCCGTACAGCTGCGGCTTGCCCTGGCGGCACTGCCGCCGGATTGAGCCGACGCTACGGGCGCCAGTTGGCGTTGCGCTCCCAGAACGCGACGCTGCGCCGGTAGGCCGCCGGATCGAGCGGCACGCCGGATCCGCCCTCCTCCACGCCCAGCGCATTGCGCATCATCGTGATGGGCGCCATCGGGATCTCGTCCGGCGTCTGCGTGTACAGGCAGCCGACGACGCCCCAGTCGCCCTCGATCGGCGCCCCCTCCTTCGCCAGCTGCGCCGCGCTGTAGAGGATCACCACCAGGTAGTCCGCCACCGGCGGCTCGACGCCTTCGAACCAGCGCACCAGCACCGGCAGCTCCGACGAGGAACGCGCTTCATAGCCCGACCGCAGCAGGTGGCGGTTACCGTCGGTGATGGGCACGGTCAGGCACCGGGTCGAGGTCCAGTTGCGGTGGACATGCAGGCGGCAGAACGGCGCATAGCCATCGAGCACCGCCAGCGGCGGTTCGGTGTTGAGGCGCTGCTCGAAGGCCTGCGGCGTGCAGTCCTGGATGGCATTGCGGCGCGGCTCGGACGGGAACAGGCGGGTCCGGGCGAACGGAGTGAGGACGATGCTCATGCGGCAGCCGGTAACGGAAGGCCGACAGGGTACCCGCCCCCGGAGCGGCCGCGCGCGAGGGCGGCGCCGTGACGGGATGTGCGGGACCGCCATACACATTCATCCGGATGAAGCGATACAATGCGGCCTCGACCCGAACGGCGCCGTCCATGCCTTCCATCAGCTTCGAGTTCTACCCGCCCAAGACCGATGAGCAGCGCGCGCAACTCGACCGCACCGCGGACAAGCTGAAGGCCTACCGGCCCGAGTACGTGTCGTGCACCTTCGGTGCCGGCGGCTCCACGCTGAGCTACACCTCCGAGACGGTCCGCCACCTCAACCAGCACCATCGCTTCGATGCGGCACCGCATCTGTCGTGCGTCGGCGGCAGCCGCGAGGAAATCCGCGAACTGCTGCGCCTGTACCGCGCCCTCGGCTGCAAGCGCATCGTCGCGCTGCGCGGCGACCTGCCCTCCGGCATGGGCCATCCGGGCGACCTGCGCTATGCATCGGAGCTGATCGACTTCATCCGCGCCGAGCAGGGCGACACGTTCCATATCGAGGTCGGCGCGTACCCGGAAACGCATCCCCAGGCCGAGGACGCGCTGACCGACCTGCGCCACTTCAAGGCCAAGGTCGATGCCGGCGCCGATGGCGCCATCACCCAGTACTTCTACAACCCCGACGCGTACTTCCACTTCGTCGACGCGGTGCGCAAGCTCGGCGTGGACATCCCGATCGTCCCCGGCATCATGCCGATCTCGAACTTCTCGCAGCTGCGCCGCTTCTCAGAAGCCTGCGGCGCCGAGATCCCGCGCTGGATCGGCAAGCGCATGCAGGCATTCGGCGACGACGCGGACGCGATCCGCGACTTCGGCGCGGACGTCGTGGCCAGCCTGTGCGAACGCCTCGTCGCCGGCGGCGCGCCATCGCTGCACTTCTACACGCTCAACCTGGCCAGGCCGACCCAGTCCGTGCTGTCGCGCCTGGGCTGGTCGGCCTGAGCGGCCTGCGGTTCCGTTCGTCCGGCAGGTGAACGGCCGCCGATTCCGTGCGCGCGTGCCATGACCTGGACGCGCCGGCCGGATTAGGCTGACGGCATGCGCTTGCTCCCCTTTTTCGCCCTCGCCTGCCTGCTCGTCTGCGGCGGCCTGCGCCCCGCCGTCGCGCAGGCGCAGCAGCAGGGCGTGCAGCGCTGCACCACGATGTCCGGCGACACGGTCTACACCGACAAGCGCTGCGAGGACGTCGGCGCGATGGATCGCCTGCCCTCGGCGTCCACCGCCATGGCCGCGACCGGTGCGCTGTACCGCGGCGGCTGTTCGCGCACGCTCAGCGACTTGGTGATGCAGGTGTCGTCGGCGATCCAGGCCGGCGACGTGAACCGCCTTGCCGGCGTTTACCACTGGGCCGGCACCTCGGATGCCGGCGCGTTGCGCATCCTCGACCGCCTGGACGTGGTGGTGCGGCGGCCGCTGGTCGACATCGTGCCCATCCGGCCCGCTCCCGCGCCGGTGCTGGACGCCGAGGGCGCGGTCGTCGATGCGAACCAGGACGGCTATTACCCGCAAACGACAACGCAGCGGCAGCGCCCGGTCGGACTGCGCGTCGTGCAGACGCTGAAGAACAGCGCCACGCCCGCCGACACCACGTTCGGCCTGCGCCGCGCCTACAACTGCTTCTGGATCACGCTGTAGGCGCGCGCCGCGCGCTCATGCGACCGGTGGCGATGCATCGACCGGACTGTCGATCGTCGCGCTGCGGCCGGGGAAGAAGCGCAGCGTGGCGACAACGCCCTTGGGCTCGCCGGGCCGCACGCCCACCTGCCAGCCGTACAGCGCGCACAGGCGGCTGACGATCGACAGGCCGATGCCGCCGCCCTGCGAATGACCGGCATGGGTGCCCCGGTAGCCGCGCTCGAACAGCCGCGCCGCGTCTTCCTTGCTGAGGCCCGGGCCGGAATCGACGACTTCCACCGCATCCGGCAGCAGCCGCACGACCACCTCGCCTTCCTTGGTGTATTTCACCGCGTTGCCGATCAGGTTGCCCAGGGCGACCGACAGCGCGGCTTCCGGCGAATCCACGGTCACGCCGCCCTCGCCTTCCACGCGCAGCACCAGCGGCTTGCCCCCGAGGGTGGCGCGATGGGCATCGAGCAACTGGTCGACCACGCGCGCGACGTCGGTATTGCCATGGCCGCGCTCGTTGCGCGAGAGCAGCAGCAGCGCGCTGATCAGGTCGGTGCACTGCTGCTCGGCGCGCTGGATGCGCTGGATGCGCGTGCGCGTCTTCTCGTCCATGTCGGGCCGCGACAGCATGAGCTCGACCGAACCGCGGATGATCGCCAGCGGCGTGCGCAGCTCGTGGCTGACGTCGGCGTTGAATTCGCGGTCGCGCTGGACGACGTCGGTGAGGCGCTCGGCATAGTCGTCCAGTGCCTTGGCCAGTTCGCCGACCTCGTCCTGAGGGAAGTGCGGCGCCAGCGGACGCGGGTTGCTGCTGCCGCGGTAGGCGCGCAGGCGTGCGGCGAGTTCGGAGACCGGACTCATCACACGGGATGCGGACCACCAGCCCACCGCGAAGGAGAGCAGCGTGAACAGGATGACGGAAATGTAGATGGCACGATTGAACTGCTTCTCGCCGCGCAGGGTCTGCGTCATGTCGTAGGCGAGGAAAAACCAAGCATCCGGCGTTTTGCGGACCGCAAGCTTGTAGGAGAAGGACTGCCCTGTCTCGTCGACCCCGCTCAGGTTGTGGATACCGTCCCTGAACTCGTACCAGTCCGGCTCCTCCAGGCGAAGGCGCTCGAAACCGTCGGGCCTGACGATGCGTCCATGCATCTGCTGGACGGGGACATCCACTTGACGCGGATTGAGTTGGAAACGACGGCCGTACTCGTCGATGTTGCGGTTGAGTACGTCTTCGACCAGCTGGTTTTCCACGCGGCGGCGGGTCACCTCGGTCAGGTAGGCGAAGAGCGCCGTCAGCCCGAACCCCAGCAGCACGAACGACAGGATGATGCGGGTGCGCAGCCGCCGCCGGAAGCGGCGGTGGCGGCGGGATTTTTTCGGCGACTCAGCTGCTGGCATCGGGTGCGGCGATGCGGTATCCGATGCCATGACGGGTCTGGATGTAGGGCGAGTCGAACGGCTTGTCGACCACGGCACGCAGGCCGTGGATATGCACGCGCAGGGAATCCGAATCCGGCAGCTCCTCGCCCCAGACGCGCGTTTCCAGTTCCTGGCGCGTCACCACCGCAGGCGAGGCCTCCATCAGGGCCTGCAGGATCTTCAGCGCCGTGGGGTTGAGTTGCAGCAGTTTGCCCTGGCGGCGCACTTCCAGCGTGTCCAGGTTGTATTCCAGCTCGCCCACTTCCAGCACGCGCGTCTGAACGCCCTTGCCGCGACGCGACAGTGCGTTGAGGCGCACTTCCACTTCCTGCAGCGCGAACGGCTTGATCAGGTAATCGTCGGCGCCGGAGTCGAAGCCGGCCAGCTTGTTGTCCAGCGAATCGCGCGCGGTCAGCATCAGCACCGGCGTCTGCTTGCGCGCCTCGTTGCGCAGCTTGCGGCAGACTTCCAGCCCGTCCATGCCCGGCAGGTTGAGGTCGAGGACGATCGCATCGAACTCGTGCACGACCGCCAGGTGCAGGCCGGTCACGCCGTCGGCGGCGAAGTCGACGGTATGGCCGCGCTCCTCCAGATAGTCCCCGAGGTTGGCGGCGATGTCGCTGTTGTCTTCGATGACGAGGATTCGCATTGCGTGTTCCTTCAGCGCTGGGACGAAATGGCCGAATCGGTGAGGTCCTTGCGGGCCCGTTCCGTCTGGCGATTGCGCTGCAGCGCGGTCATGCATTGGGTGGTGGTGCGGTTCGAACCGATCTGCTTCTCGCGACGGCAGATGAGCCGGCTGTCCTCGGCGGCCTGCGACAGCAGGGAATTGACCAGTTCCTGATCGTTGAACACCCGTACCTTCTGCGCCTCGTCCAGCGCGGCCACGCCACCGGCGTCGTGCAGCAGGCTCGCCATCCGCTGGAGCGCTTCGGTCACCTTGATGCGGTCGCTGTCGGAAAGCTCGCTGTAAGTCTTGCCATTGGCCAGATCGGCCTCGATGGATTGACGCTGCGCATCGAAGGACTGGTGGACATCCATCGCCATGCGCTCGCTGCGCCCGCTGTTCCCGGAACCGATACTGGCAAACGCATTGGCCGACACCAGCAGCAGGGCCAACGCGGGAGTCCATGCGAACTTGTACATCCATTACCTCGTGTGGGTGGGGGCGAGGGCAGAGAGTAACAGCCGTTGCGCATTCGACGATGCCCGGCCGTGCGTCCGGGATTCTGCCATGCCGCGCGCGAAGGACATCGGCCGAAGGTCACCGACAAAAAGGCCCAGGCGGGTGGTTGCCCGCCTGGGCCAAACTAATGCCCCGATTACCGTAATCCTGTGCTTCCAGAGGTATCCACCGGAGGGACGCAGAGCTGCGGTCCGGTGAAGGCTACGCGGCATTCGATTAAACCACCGTTAAAGGCGGCGTTAATTCCATGTGAAATGGGCGCTTGCCGATGTCCGGCGCCGCCGCCCTCGCCTATTCAGCCTGCGCGGCCAGATGCGCCACGATGCGGCCCGCGACGTCCACGCCGCAGACGGACTCGATGCCCTCCAGGCCGGGGGTCGAATTGACCTCCAGCACCAGCGGGCCCCGCTGGGCGCGGATCAGGTCCACCCCCGCCACCCCCAGCCCGAGAACCCGGGCGGCGCGGATGGCGACCGCACGCTCTTCGTCGGTGGCCTCGGCGTGCAACGCCGTCCCCCCACGATGCAGGTTCGAGCGGAAATCGCCCTCCGGCGCCTGCCTGCGCATGGCGGCGACCACCTCGTCGCCCACCACGAAGCAGCGCAGGTCGGCGCCCTCGGCCTCGCCGATGAACTCCTGCACCACGAAACTGGCGTACAGGCCGCGCAGCGCTTCCACCACGCTGCGCGAGGCGGACGGCTTCTCGGTCAGCATCACCCCGGCGCCCTGCGCGCCCTCGTTCAACTTGATGACATGCGGCGGCGGCCCGAGCATCGACAGAAGGTCGCTGGTGTCGTCCGGGTTGTCGCCGAAGACGGTCACCGGCAGGTCGATGCCCTGCGCCGCCAGCAACTGGTGCGCACGCAATTTGTCGCGCGCGCGCAGGATGGCGTCCGACGGATTGGGGCTGTACGTGCCCATCAGCTCGAACTGCCGCAGCACGGCGGTGCCGTAGCGGGTGATGGACGCGCCGATGCGGGGAATGACGGCGTCGTAACCGGCCAGTGACCGGCCCTTGTAGTTGAGCTGGAAGCCGCTCGATGCGATGCGCATATAGCAGCGCAGCGGGTCCAGTACCCGGACGGTATGGCCGCGTTGCCGCGCGGCCTCGACCAGGCGGCGCGTCGAGTACAGCTTGCCGTTGCGCGACAGGATGGCGAGCTTCATGGGGAGTCGGTCACGGGAGGCGGGCACAGCATGCCACGCCCGCGACGCGGGACGATGACAGGGTCAGGGAAGGAAACGCGGAATGGAGCGGGTGATGGGAATCGAACCCACGCTAGCAGCTTGGGAAGCTGCAGTTCTACCATTGAACTACACCCGCACGATGGCGCGAGTCTATGCCGCGGCACGCGGCAAGGCAATGCGGCGCCCTTCTCCGGCGCCGCATTGCCCGGCGTGCGTCAGAAGCCGCCGCTCAGGGTCATGAACGCGGTGGTGTTGGTGCCGCCACCCTGGTTGACCGTGGTGTTCACGCCGAGGTTGGCGTCGAAGCCGAACAGCTTCGTGCGCGCGCCCAACAGCAGGGTGCCGTAGCTGTCGTCGGTGTCCAGCCCGGGCACCGCGTACGGCGCCGTGCCCGGCAGCGACAGCGACTGGGCGAACACTTCCGCCGCCGGGTCCTCGAACTCCCGGTCCACCGTCAGGCGTGCGTACGGCGCCAGGTGGTCGTTGATCGCGTAGCTGACCTGCCAGCCGGCGCTGCCGATCAGCGAATCGAAGTCCTGGTCGGCGTAGGCCAGCGCGGTCGAGCTGACGTTGCTTTCGCTGTAGCCGTCCATCTCGATGGTCTGCGACACCACGCTGACCACGGGACCATGTCGGAACGCGCCGTCGCCGAACTCGTAGCCGGCGCTCGCGCCCACGGTCAGGTTGGTGCCGTCCGGCGAGCCGCTGTGCCGGCGCGTCACCCCGCCCAGCTGCACTTCGCGGTCCACATCGTACGAGAGCCAGCTGTAGCTGACCTGCGCGTTCGCCCACAGGTGGTCGCCGTACCAGCCGGCGAAACCGCCCAGGGTCGCATCGGATTCGTCGAAACTGCCGCGGCGCAGGCCGAAGTCGTACTTCGCGCGGCCATAACCGGCGAAGGCGCCGTAGACCCAGGAGCCGCGCGACCAGTCCACACCGAAGGTCCCCGCAGGGCCCACGCCGTCGTACAGATCGCCGTCGCCGTAGCGCAGGAAGTCGCCGCGCACATCGCCCCACCAGCGCATGCCGTCCGCCTCGGGCTTGCCTGCCACGTGCGACGCCACGCGGTCGGCGCGGGCGCGGCCATGCACCGAGGCGGTGTACGGCAGTAGCGCGATCTGGCGCGGTCCTTCCAGCATCGACTGGGCGTACTGCGCCAGGATGCCGTGCGCCTTGGAAGACGGATGCACGCCATCGGCGAACGCGTACACGTCCGGCGCATTGGCCGAGGCGTAGTTCAGCGGGCTGCAGGTGACCGAGGACGCCGTGATCTGCGGGTTGCAGGCGGTGCCGGTGACGTTGCCGAAGCCGTACTCGGCCGGGCTGGCGACGATCTCGCGCAGCAGCGTGAAGGTATCCAGCGGGATCACGCGCAGGCCGGCCGTATTGAGCGCGCCGAACAGCGCGCTGTTGTAGGTGCTGGCCAACTGGGTGCCCGTGGCCTGCGCGACCGCACCGCCGGCGCGGAATTGCGGGGTCACGCCCAGGTCGGGGATGGTCGGCACGAGGATGTAGCGCGCGCCGGCGCTCTGCAGCGTGCCGATGATGCCGACCTGTGCCGTGACGGCACCGGCGATGGTGGTCTGCGCCGGGGCGCCTCCGACCACGGCGAACAGGTCGTTCGCGCCACCCCAGACCGTGTAGAGCGCTTTCGGATCGGCCCGGCCGCCGTTGGCGGACAGGTAGCTGGTCAGCTGTGTGGTCATCGACGGAATGGGACCCAGCGCACCGGCCGTATTGGTGCCCACGCGGGCGCCGCCGACGGCGTAGTTGGTGCCGCCCTGGTTGGCGCTGGTGGCGCCGGTGCCGTAGTACTCGGCCAGGTACTCGGACCAGACCAGGCCCGGATTGGTGGTGAAGCGGCCCAGCAGGGCGCCGTTCGGCCCCACCGCCTGGACCAGCGCCGGCCGGAAGTGGCCCGAGTCGGTCAGGCTGTCGCCGAAGAACACGGTCTGCGAATAGGGGTTATCGCCGGCGAGGGCGGGAGCCGCCGCCACGGCCAGCGCGACGGCCAGCAGGGAACGGACGGGCGAAACGGAACGCTTCATGGAATCTCCGGGGCAAGGGGTCGAGGGGTGCGCGCCGGCTCTGCCGTACGGCTGCGCATGGCGCGCATCGTTCCACCAAGCCCGCCGCCGCACACGCTGCAATGCGGCAAGGCGCCGGGCCATCGGCGACAATGGCGGCATGGATATCCACTTGAACGGGCAGCCGCAGGCGCTGCCGGAACACAGCACCATCGCTGCCCTCCTGCAGTCGCAGGGACTGGCCGAGCGCCGCGTGGCCGTCGAGGTCAACGGCGAGATCATCCCGCGCGGGCAGCACGCACAGCACGTGCTGAAGCCCGGCGACCGCGTCGAGATCGTCCACGCGCTCGGCGGTGGTTGATCGCCACACCGCGCGACATCGGCGGGACGCATCCGCGTTTCATGGGCGATAATCGTGGCATGTCCAACACCGCCCCCCATGACCCGCTGGTGATCGCGGGCAAGACCTATCGCTCCCGCCTGCTGACCGGCACGGGCAAGTTCAGGGATTTCGAGGAAACCCGGCTGGCCACCGAGGCCGCGGGCGCCGAGATCGTCACTGTCGCCATCCGGCGCACCAACCTGGGCCAGTCGCCCAACGAGCCCAACCTGCTCGACGTGCTGCCGCCCGACCGGTATACCATCCTGCCCAACACCGCCGGCTGCTATACCGCCGACGATGCGGTGCGCACCTGCCGGCTGGCCCGCGAGCTGCTCGACGGCCACACGCTGGTCAAGCTGGAAGTGCTAGGCGACCAGAAGACGCTGTATCCCGATGTCGTGCAGACCCTCGCCGCCGCCGAAAAGCTGGTGGCCGACGGGTTCGACGTGATGGTCTACACCAGCGACGACCCCATCCTGGCGCGCCGCCTGGAAGCGATCGGCTGCGTGGCGGTGATGCCGCTGGCCGCCCCGATAGGGTCCGGCCTGGGCGTGCAGAACAAGTACAACCTGCTGGAAATCATCGAGAACGCCAAGGTGCCCGTGCTGGTCGATGCCGGCGTCGGCACCGCGTCCGACGCCGCCATCGCCATGGAACTGGGCTGCGACGGCGTGCTGATGAACACGGCCATCGCCGGCGCCAAGCATCCGGTACTGATGGCCAGCGCCATGCGCAAGGCCGTGGAAGCCGGCCGCGAGGCCTTCCTGGCCGGCCGCATCCCGCGCAAGCGCAATGCCTCGGCCTCCAGTCCGATCGATGGCCTGATCGGCTGATGACCGATCCATTCTCCAGTCCCGGCGCCAAGACGCCGCCCAAGCCCTTCACCCTGACCGAAGGCCGGCGCGAAGTCCGCAGCTTCGTGCTGCGCCAGGGCCGCTTCACCGAAGCCCAGCAGCGTGCGTTCGACACGCAATGGCCCCGCTTCGGACTGGACTACACCGGCGCGCCGCGCGATTACGACGCGGTGTTCGGCCGCACCGCACCGCGCGTGCTGGAGATCGGCTTCGGCAACGGCGAGGCGCTGCGCTTCGCCGCCGCAAACGACAAGGCGCGCGATTACCTCGGCCTGGAGGTGCATGCGCCCGGTGTCGGCCGGCTGTTGAACGCGCTGGCCGAGGACGGCAGCGACCACGTGCGCGTCTACCACCACGATGCGGTGGAAGTGCTGCAGCACGAGGTGGCCGACGGCTCGCTGGACGAGGTGCGCATCTACTTCCCCGACCCGTGGCACAAGAAGCGCCACAACAAGCGCCGGCTGGTGCAGCCCGCCTTCGCCGCGCTGATCGCCCGCAAGCTGCGCCCGGGCGGCCGCCTGCACTGCGCCACGGACTGGGAGGCCTATGCCGAGCACATGTGGGACGTGCTGGATGCGACCCCGGACCTGCTCAACCGCGCCGGCCCGCGCGGCAGCGTGCCGCGCCCCGACTGGCGCCCGCAGACGCATTTCGAGACCCGCGGCCAGAAGCTCGGCCACGGGGTGTGGGATTTGGTGTATGACAAGCGGTGATTGGTGATTGGTGATTGGTGATTGGTGATTGGTGATTGGTGATTGGTGATTGGTGATCAGGATTGAAATTTGACCGTTCCATAGTTGCGCATACCGGTTCCGTAGTGGCTGCGGGGAACATCCGTGGGAACTGCGTTCACGAATCACGAATCACGAATCACGAATCACGGCCCTGATGGACAACGCGCTGACGCTGACCAACGACATGAAGCTCGTCCTCGGGCTGGTCGGCTTCACGATGGCGATGTTCCTGTTCGAGCGCATCCGCGCCGACCTGGTGGCGCTGGTGGTGCTGGTGGTGCTGGGCATCACCGGGCTGATCGCGCCGGAGGAGATCTTCGGCGGCTTCTCCGGCAACGCGGTGATGAGCATCATCGCCACCATGATCCTGGGGGCCGGCCTGGACCGCACCGGCGCGCTGAACCGGCTGGCGTCCTGGCTGCTGCGGCGCGGCCACGGCATCGAGCAGCGGCTGCTGCTGATGACCACGGCCATCGCCAGCCTCAACTCGTCCTTCATGCAGAACCCGTCGGTGATGGCGCTGTTCATGCCGGTCGCCTCGCGCCTGTCCTCGCGCACCGGCCTGTCGATGCAGCGGCTGCTGCTGCCGATCGCCGCCGCCATCGTCATGGGCGGTGCGTTCACGATGGTCGGCAACTCGCCGCTGATCCTGCTCAACGACCTGCTGGTGTCGGCCAACAACAACCTGCCCTCGGGCATGGCCACGCTGGAGCCGCTGCGCATGTTCGCACCGGCGCCGATCGGCCTGGCGCTGGTGGTCGCGTCCCTGCTGTATTTCCGCTACGTCGGCGACCGCAAGCTGAAGGACGAGACGCAGGACAGCGACGGGGTGGTGACGCCGGCGCGCACCGAGAGCTACTTCGCCAGCACCTACGGGATCGAAGGCGATGTGTTCGAGCTGGTGGTCAGTGCGGAAAGCCCGCTGGTGGGCATGTCGCTGGGCGAAGCCGAGGCGCTGCACAACGCGCCGCTGATGCTGGCGCTGCAGACCGGCAACGACACGCGCCTGGCGCCGCCGGCGGACATGCGCATCTGGGTGGGCAGCGTGCTGGGTGTGATGGGATCGCGGCAGGAGATCAGCGATTTCGCGCAGAACCAGTTCCTCCGCATGTCCTCGCGGCTGCGCCACTTCGGCGACCTGTTCAATCCCAGCCGCGCCGGCATTTCCGAAGCCGTGGTGCCGCCGACGTCGAAGTTCATCGGCAAGACCGCGCGCGAGCTGCGCCTGCGCAAGCAGAACGGCATCAGCCTGCTGGCGATCAATCGCGACAAGAAGGTCATCCGGGAGAACGTGCGCGAGGAAAAGCTGCGCGCCGGCGACATGCTGGTGTTCCACAGCATCTGGCAGGACCTGGGTCAGGCGGCCGAGAGCCGCGACTTCGTGGTGGTGACCGACTACCCGAAGGGCGAGCAGCGGCCGCACAAGTTCAAGATCGCGATGACCATCTTCGCCATCACCATCATCATCGCGCTGACCTCCAAGCTGCCGGTCGCGCTGACGCTGATGACCGGCGTCGCCGGCATGCTGCTGACCGGCGTGCTGCGGATGGACGAGGCCTACGGCGCGATCAATTGGAAGACGGTGTTCCTGATGGCCGGCCTGATCCCGCTGGGCTGGGCGATGGACAGCAGCGGCGCGGCGGCGTGGGTCGCCGGGCATACGGTCGAGCGGTTGCCGGAAGGCATTCCGGTGTGGGTGCTGGAAATCGCCATCGCGCTGCTGACGACCGCGTTCTCGCTGGTGATCAGCCATGTCGGCGCGACCATCGTGATGGTGCCGATGGCGATCAACCTGGCGCTGGCGGCGGGCGGCAATCCCACCGCGTTCGCCCTGATCGTCGCGCTGTCCGCATCCAACAACCTGATGACCGCCTCGAACCCGGTGATATCGATGATCGTCGGTCCCGCCAACTACACCTCGCGCCAGCTGTGGCGCGTCGGTGGCCCGCTGTCGCTGGTCTACACGCTGGTGGCCGTCCTGATGGTCAATGCGCTGTTCTGGTGGAACGGACGCGCGGGATGACGACGCCGCCGCTGGTGCTCTCGCTGCTGCCGGAGCGCTATGCCGTCGCGCAGCTGCCGGCCGGTTCCACGCTGCCGGCGTGGTGGCCCGCCCTCGGCATCCGCCATGCGAGCTGGACCGATGACGAACTGTCGCTGGTCTGCAGGGAGGCGCATGTTCCTGCCGATGTCCGCTGCCAGCGCGGCTGGCGCATGTTCAAGCTGCAGGGACCGTTCGACTTCGCGCTGACCGGCATCCTGAAGGCGGTGCTGGATCCGCTGGCGGCGGCCGGCGTGGGCATCTTCGCGATCTCGACGTTCGATACCGACTACGTGCTGGTGCAGGCGCGCCAGCTGGACGCGGCCCTGCACGCGTTGCGCGGACACGGACACCGTACCGCCGGCGACTGACGCCGGTCAGCGGCGCAGGAGTATCCGCGCCAGCACCGCACCGAAGTGCAGCCAGATCGCGGCGAACACGCCGATCCGGGTGGACAGGCCGCATTGCGCCGCCTCGAACGTGCGGAAGTAGCGCCACAGGCCGCGATGCTTGTGCCATTCCACGAATACCGGACGCGCGCGGCTGGAGACACCGCGGATATGCAGCACACGGATGTCGTTGGCGACGGCGACCAGGGCGCCCGCATCGCGCGCGCGCCGGCACAGGTCCATGTCCTCGGCGTGCAGGCGGTAGCCTTCGTCGAAACCGCCGATCCTGTCGAACAGCGCGCGCGGCATGAGCATCAGCGCGCCGGAGACGATGTCCACCGGCTGCAGCGCCTGCGCCTCGTCGATGGGCACGCCCAGTTTCGACGCTGCCCCCGGTGAGCGCAGCATCGCCGCGAACTGCGGATCGCGCCGCCGCGCGGCGACATCGCGCACGCTGGCTTCGTCGACCAGATCGACGCCGAGCACCACCCCTCCCGTCGCACCGCAGGCATGCGTCCGCAGCCGCGACAGCGAGTCGGCTTCCACCATCAGGTCCGGATTGACGAACGCCAGCCATGGGGCGTCCGTGTCGCGCGCGCCCTGGTTGCAGCCGACCGCGAAGCCCGGGTTGTCCGGGTTGGCGATGAAGCGCAGGCGCGCGTCCTGCAGCGCGTGCCGCTGCACGATCTCCATGGTGTCGTCGGTGGAGGCGTTGTCGACCACGCGGATCTCGTGCACGCCATGCGCCACCCGCAGCCGCATGAGGCAGTCGTCGATGCTGGACGCGCTCTCGTGCGTCACCACCACCGCGGCGATGCCGGACATCTCAACCGAAGAGGTCACGCTGGCGCTCCGGCGATCCCGCTTCCGCGTACAACGCATGCAACCGCTCGCGCGGCAGGCGCAGCGGATCCTCCATCAGGAACGTCGCCAGCCTGGGCGTGAACGTCGGCCAGCGCGCGTTCAAGGCGTCCATGTCGCCGTCGGCGGGACCGCCTTCGCCGCCGCGTGCGACGAACGCGGTCTCGCACAGCACGTTGCGCCAGCCCAGGCCGGCCAGGCGCAGCGACAGGTCGACCAGCGCGGCGTACCACGACCCGTAACTGGCCGCGTCCAGCCCGCCGACGCGTTTGCGCGCGCTGCCGCGCAGCGCGACAGCGTGCGCGACGGCGGCGGGGAGTTCCGGATGCAGCGGCGACATCGCCGCACAGGCATGGGCGGTGCGTTCGGCATCGGCAGGGGGCGGGCTCACTTCGCCCAGCCGCGGCCAGGCGGCGGCTTCGCCGGCGTTGCACCAGGGCGTGGCGGTGGCGATGGCGGCATCGCGCGCGAAACAGGCGGCCAGCTGCTGCAGCCAGCCGGGCAGCGGCTGCGCGTCGGGCGCCAGCACCACCACATCGGCATCGCCGCAGGCGGCGAGCATCTGGTCCATGTGCGCCACTTCGCCCAGCATGCGCGGGCGCCGCGTGTAGTCGGCCTGCAAGCGGGTACGCCCCAGCCAGCGCTCGATGATGGCCAGGCCGCGCGGGCCGGCCTGCGCGTCATCGGCGAGCCACAGGCGCGTGCCGGCCGGCGTGGTGGCGTCGAGCGCACCCAGGCAGGCGTCGAGGGCGTCGTCGTCGCTGCCGATCGGCAACAGGACGATGGGCAGGCTCGGGGCGGGCGACGTCACTTGCGCGGGGCGTTCAGCGGTTCCAGCGCGCGGAAGCGCTTGCCGTACTCGTCGGTCAGGTCGTTCGCCTCCTGCGGATTGCGCACGATGGTCGGCGTGAGCAGCACGATCACTTCGCTGCGCTCGGAGCCGCTGGTCTTCCTGCCGAACAGGCCGCCGATGATCGGAAGGCGGCTCAGTCCGGGGATGCCCGCCGAACCGTTGGTCGCGCTGTCGCTGATCAGGCCCGCCAGCATGACCGTGTTGCCCGCCTGCACGGCCGCCTCGGTCTTGAAGCGGCGGTTGTTGATGCGGACGTTGCCGTTCTCGTCCGGCACGTCGCCGGGCGTGCTGACTTCCTGGACGATTTCCATGAACACCACGCCGTCCTTGGTCACCCGCGGCCGCACCTTCAGGATGATGCCGGTATCCAGATACTGCACCTGGCTGAAGGTGTTGTCGCTGCCCACACCGGGATTGAAGGTGACCGAGGAGATCGGGATGCGGCTGCCGACATTGAGCGTGGCCTCCGCGTTGTTGCGCACGAAGATGGACGGCGTCTGCAGCAGGCGGACGTCGCTGACCTCGTCCAGCGCGGTGATGACCGCGGCGGCGTCGTTCTTGACCAGCGTCCACACCGCGCCCGCACCGCCCACGCCGCCGATGCTGCCGGCCAGCGTGCTCCAGGCGCTCGGCCCGCCGGCACCGGGTGCGGCGAAGGGCCCCAGGCCGTTGTCGGTCATCGCGCGCTCGAGGAACCAGCTGACGCCGTAGCTCAGGTCGCCGGTCAGCGACACCTCGGCGATCTGCGCTTCGATATGCACCTGCATCGGCATCACATCGAGCTTGTCCACCACCTCGCGGATCGACTGCCAGGCACTGGGGCTGGCGCGCACCAGCAGCGTATTGGTCTCTTCCACCGCTGCCACGCCGACGCGGTTGCCGTCGACCTCCAGCGTCACCGCGCCGTTGCCGCCATCGCGCTGGTTGAGCGACAGCGTGCCGCCGCCCAGTCCGCCGCTGCCGGATCCCGTGCCGCTGCTGCCGAAGTCGACGCTGCCGCCGCTGCTGTTCATGCCGCCGTCGTTGATCTGCACGGGCTCGGTGCCGGGCATCAGCGACACGTTGCCCGCGCCGCCGGTCGAACGGCCATCGCCGTCGCTGCCGCTGCTGCCGCCGGAGGAACCGAACACCTCCGCCAGCCGCTGCGCGAGTTCGCGTGCCTTGATGTACTTCAGTTCGTACGAGAACAGGCGGCTGCCCTCGCCTGCGCCATCGATGCGCTCCAGCCATTGCTGGATCTGGTCCAGGTACGCCGGCTGCGGCGTGATCACCAGCACGGCGTTGGCGCCTTCCAGCGGCATGAAGCGGAACATGCCGGCGCTGGGCGTCTTGCTGTCGTTGCCGAACACCTTCTCCAGGTCGGCCACCACGCGGGTGGCGCGGCCGGTCTGCAGGGGGAACACGCCCACCGACATGCCCGACAGCCAGTCGACGTCGAAGATCTCGACGGTGCGCAGGTAGTTCTCCAGTTCGGTCCGCGTGCCGGCGAGCGTGATGACGTTGCGGGTACTGTCGACGTTGACGATGGCGTTGGGCCGCGCGTACGGCTCCAGCACCTTCTTCATCTCGCTGGCGGAGATGAAGCGCAGCGGCACCACGCGCACTTCGTAGCCGCGCGCACTGGAGGCGGGACCCGTGCGCGGCGCCACGCTGCCGGCCAGGGCCTGGTCGGCGGGAATGATGTTGTAGCGTCCGCCGCTGTAGACCAGCCGCGCGTTGTTCCAGCCCAGCACCATCTCCAGCAGGTTCAGCGCCTCGGCCGGCGACACCGGCTTGGGCGTGCCCAGTGTCACTGTGCCCTGCACGCCCGGGGCGATGACGTAGTTCTGCCCCAGCATGTCGCCGAGGATGGCCTTGACCACGGCGTGCACGGATTCGCCTTCGAAGTTGAAGGTGGCCGATCCGCTGCTGGCGCCACCGAGCGACGGCAGCGGCGACGCCGCCGCGCTGCGGTTGATCATCTGGCCGTTGCCGCGGCGGATCTGCGCCTGCGGTCCGGCCACCGGCGCCTCGCTTTCCTGCAGGGGCGCAGTCTGCGCGCTGCCGGGCATGATCTCGCCGGCCGGCGTGCGGGCGGTGCGGCGCACATCGGGCGACGGCGCGGTCGCGCAGCCGGCCAGCAGGCCCAGGCAGAGGGAAAACAGGATCACACGTAACGTCATGCCGGCACTCTACTGTGTCTTGCCGGGCGTTGCCGGCGGCGTGGTGGGTTGCGCCTGCTGCTGTCGCAGCTGCGCCCGGCGCTGCTCGATGCGCTGGCGGATGGCTTCCATCTGCTCGTCGGCGGTGGCGACCGGCGCGGCAGACTCGCTCGACGATGGCGACGGCGTGGCGACCGGCGCGGGAGCCTGACTTGGCGTCGGCGGCGAGGCCACGGTCGGCATGGTGGCCGGCGCGTTGTTGCCTCCGGTGGTGCGACCGCCCGGCATCGCCGGCGGAGCGCCGCTTGCGGCGGGCGGCACCATCGGTGGCACGGTGGCCACCGGGGTCGGCGGTTGTCCGCCGGCGCCGTCGAAGACGCGCAGTTCCAGTTCGCGACGACCTTCCGGCCCGTCGAACACCGCGCGGCGCGGGCCGAGTTCCGACAGCTGCCAACCGGGGAAGCCGGCAGGCGACTCGCCCACCTTCACCCGCAGCCCCTCGCCGCCCTGTGCGGGCTGCACGATGGCCAGTTGCAGCGACGGGGTGATCATCACGCTGGTCAGCACCAGGTCGAACGCGGGTGCCGCCGCTTCCTCGCCGGACAGGAAGAAGGGCTTGGGGCGACGGTCTTCGGAGAACATCGGCCGCGCGCCCACGTCGGCGTACTGGTCCAGCGCGCCCAGGCGCTCGGGTGGATTGGGCGGCAGCCGCGGCAGCGCCTGCACCAGCGCCGGATCGGCCGGCAACGGCGTGATGCGGCTGCCCAGCCCGAACAGCGCCAGCAGCGCGGCGAGCACCGCCCATCCCGCCACCACGGCCAGCAGCCAGGTGCGGACGCTCCAGGCATCAGCGCGCATCGGCAGGCTCCTGCGCGACGCCGGGCGATGGCTTGAGATACCCGTACAGGTCGAAGTTCACGTCCAGCCCGCCGGCACCGCTTTCGCTGGCCTGGAACGCGTAACGCTGCGGCAGGATGTTGAGGTTCTCCACGAACAGGCGCGGGCTGCCGGATTCGATCTGGTGCAGCACCGAGGCCAGCTCCGGGGTGCCGCAGCGCAGCCGGACCTGCACCACCACGCGCGGGTAGACCTCGCGGCCGGCGACCGCCAGCGGCGACTGGTTGGCGATGGCGCAGCTGCGGTTGCCCGGACTGGCCTGCTTGACGATGGTTTCCAGCCGCTGCACCAGGCCGGCGGTGGCCAGCTCCACCGTCGCTTCCGGCAGGAAGCCGGGACGCTGCGCCTGCTGCGCCAGCGCCGCGGCCAGTTCGCGCTGCACCTGCGGCGCCTGCTGCAGCTGGGTGCGGATGCGCAGTTCGCGCTCGCGCAGTTCGTCGACGCGCGCGCCGACCTCCTGCATCGGCACGGTCCACCACGGATGCACCAGCAGCAGGTAACCCAGCAGCAGCGCGGCCAGCAGCAGGGCCAGCGCGAGCCAGCGGTCGCGGTCAGTCACGGCCAGCGGCATCGGCGCCTCCCGGCGGTGTGGCGGACGGATCCTGCTTGCCCAGCAGCTCGGCGGTCAGGGTGAAGCGGTCCATGCGCGTGCGCGGATCCGGCTGCAGCGCGCCGCTCAACGCGGGATTGCGCCACAGCGGCGAGCCCTGCAGGCGCGCCACCAGGCCCGACGCTTCCGGACTGAAGCCGATCAGCGTGAGCCGGTCGCCTTCGATGGCGAGTTTTTCGAGATAGGTGTTGTCGGGCAGGCGCCGGGTCACGTCGTCCATCACTTCCAGCGCGGTGGGCCGGCGGGCGCTGGTCTGGTTGAGGATCGTGGTGCCGGTGACCAGGTCGACGAGCTGCTGGCGCTGCGCGGCCACCTGGCGCGCGGCATCGGCACGGCTGTCGACCTGCGCGGCGAACGCCTCGGCGGCCGCGCGGCGGTTGTCCAGCACCGCCCAGGCAGCGAACACCACCGCCACCACCGCCACGCCGGCGAGCGCCAGGTGCAGGCCACGCTGTGGCGCCTGCTGGACCACGCGCGCGGCCTCGGGCAACAGGTTCAGGCCGAGGATTCCGCCCTCTGCGTCCTCCACGTCCGCACCCGCCATGCCCTGCGCCAGTCCCCCCAGCCGCGCCAGGCCACTGGTGAAGGCGCCCGTCGGCACCGCCGCCAGTTCGACCTCGAGCTGGCCGTCGTCGCGCACACCCAGCACGCGCGCATCGAAGCAGGCCTCGTGGGCGGCGAAGGGCGTCTGCCGGTCGAGCTCGAACGCCAGCACGTCGCGCAGGCGTTCCGCGGCGGCGGCGGGCAGCACCAGGCGGCGCCGCAGCGCCATGTCCGCCGGCACCAGCCACCAGCGCGGCAACCCCGCCAGCCGGTTGCCGAGCAGCGCGCGCAATTCTTCCGGCGTCACGGTGGCCGGCAGCCGCGCCAGCATGTGCCGCTGCGTCCCCTCCAGCCAGGTCATCTCGATCTCGTCGTTCTGCCGCTGGAACAGCAGGCGGTCGCCGGTCAGTCCCAGCAGCACGCGCCAGCGCACCGGCAACCAGGTCGTCAGCGCCTGTCCCCACCACGCGAGGAAACTGCGTGGCCCGGGGCCGAGGCGCGCACGGAAGCGCTGCAGGGTGTCGCGTACGCCGCTCATTGTGGTGACGCTCCCTCCTCCCAGCGCAACAAGGTATAGGCCGAACCCGGTACCGGGCTGGCCCCCGCGCGCACCACCGTCCTCAGCGACGCCTCGCGGCCATCGGCCAGCCGCGCACGGCTCTCGATACTATACGTGCCGCTCCCGGTGCCGACGAGTTGCGGGTTGCCGGCCGCGCCGGTGGCGTTGCGCTGCGCCAGCCACGCCGCCGCATCCACGCCCATCGCCTCCAGCACCGGCCCCTGCGCATAACCCGCATCGGGTTGCCCGCGCCCGGAGTACAGGGTCAGGAACGGCGCCATCCGCGCGTACAGGTCGGGGGTCATGCCCAGCACCTGTTCGACTTCCGCGAGGGTCTCGAAGGGCGCGTCCTTGGCGCCGTAGTCGCGGCCGGCCGCCGCGTAGTCGCCGTCCTCCGCACCGCCCACCGGCTGGCTGAGGTTGTCGACGTCGCGCCAGTCGACGATCGCCGCCGCCAGCGCGTCGCTGACATCGGGCGGCTCTCCGAGTGCCTGCATCAGGCGCGACAGCAGCGGCACATCGGCCTGGTTGAGATCGACCTTGCCGGTCTCGTCGACGATACGCACCTGCACCTCGCTACCATCGAAGCTCCATGCGTAGGCGCGACCGTTGGGTTGCCAGTGCGTTTCCGGATTGCGGTCGGACACGCGCACCAGCGCGTACTCGATGCCGGCGCGCGCGACTTCCTGGGCCACCGTCCCCCGGCTGCCGACACGTCCCTGCAGCGCCTCCATCCGCGCGGTCAGCGCATACGCGCCGATCAGGGCGGTGAGCAGCGCCACCAGCCACAGCACCAGCAACAGGGCGGCGCCACGCACCCGGTTCATGGCAGCACCGGATTCGTGCCGCCCGGCAGCAGGCCACCGCCCGCGCCGCCTTCGCTGCGTGCCAGCGTCACCACCAGGTCGGGCCAGCGGCCGCCCTGCACCGCTTCGATTTCCACCTTCACCTGCAACGGCAGCATCTCCGCCGTTTCCCAGCGGTCCTGCCACGGGCCGAGCCGGTTCTCCGCATCCAGTCCGCGATAGCGGAAGCGCACCACGCGCAAGCCGTCGGCAAGACGTTCCGCGCGTTGCCCACCGGACGCCTGTTCCACCTCGTCCAGCGACACGTCAGGCCGTGCGACCGAGAACGCCACCTGCAACCGCCCCTGGTCGTCGGCCACCAGTTCGTGCAGGTAGGGACCGCCGTAACCGAGGTAATCGGGCAGGTCCGACACGAAGCGCATGCGCTGCGGCGAGCCGATGAAGCGCGCCTGCCGCAGCGAACTGCGATCGGTGGCGAACACGATGGGCTGCGCGGAGGCCAGCCGCGCGCGCAGGTAGCCGTGCACCGTACGCATGCGCTCGCTGGCCTGCGCCATGTCCTCGCCGCGCGTCACCACGGCGGTGGACGAACGCAGCGTGGCGAACGCCAGCGCCAGTCCGGCCGCCATCAGCACCAGCGCCACCAGCACTTCGATCAGGGTGAAGCCGCGGACCTGCGCGCGCCTCATGGCACCACCGCCTGGTTGATGTCGCGCGGCGCCAGGCGCAGCGTGCGCCACTGCATCGCCTGTCCGCGCTCGTCGCCCCAGCGCACCTCCAGGCGCACGTCCAGCAGCTGCGGCGCGCCGGCCTCCACCTGCGCGCGCGCCGCCAGCGGATCGGCGTATGGCGCCACATCGAGCTGCCAGCGATAGCGTTCGCCTTCGAAGCTGCCTTCCTGCCGGCCCGGCTGCAGCACGTCGCCCGCGCCCAGCTGCGCCAGCAGCGACTGCGCGTGCAGGGTGGCGCGCGTGCTGTCCGCGGATTCCCGCACCTGCCGGCTCGCACCGGACAGCGCGCCGAGCAGCAGGGTCAGGGCAAGCGCCAGCAGGGCAAAGGCGACGATGACCTCGAGCAGGGTGAAGCCGTGCTGGTGGCGACGTGCCGGCGGCGTCATGGTGCCCGCACCTCGTCGCGCAGCAGCCGGGTCTCACCGGTCAGCCAGGCCACGTCGGCGCTCCAGGCCGCGGTGCCGGCGGACAGCGTCACGCGACCGCCGGTGGATCCGCCATCGGGAAAGAACAGGATCGCGCCCTCGCCCGCGCGCGCCTGCGCCTCGCGCACGCCGGTGAAGCGCACCCCCAGCGATCCGTCGATCTCGCCGCGACGGTCGCCGGCGGCTTCCCAGGCATGCGCACGCGGATCGATCCGGAACAGCTGCGGTTGTCCGGTCGCGATGGCACGCGCCCGCGTGTAGCGCAGCTGCGCCGCGATCTCCTTGGACTCCGCGCGCAGCCGCATGCCGTCCATGCCGCCGGTGAACACCATCGCGGCCAGGATCGCCGCCGCCGCCATCAACGTCATCACCAGCAGCGTTTCCAGCAGCGTGAACCCGGCCGTTCGCGCAGGCGCGACGACGCGCCCGGAGACGGACAGGTGCGCAACGGCGGAACGGCGAGCCACGACGGCGGGCGTCGCGCTTATTCGTTCTTGATGTCCGCGTCGACGCTGTCGCCGCCGGCCTTGCCGTCGGCGCCCAGGCTGACCAGGTCGAAGCGCTGCGTCTCGCCGGGGATGCGGTAGTCGATCGGGTTCTTCCACGGGTCCTGCAGCTCGCTTTCCTTCGCGTACGGGCCCAGCCATCCGGGCGCGTTGCCGGGATTGGTCACCAGGTCGGTCAACTGCGCCGGATAGCGGCCGGTGTCGAGCCGGTAGTTCTCGATCTTGCCCGCCAGCGTCTGCACCTGCGACTGCGCCAGCTTGACCTTGCCGCTGTCGGCGCCTCCCATCACGCGGCTGCCCACCAGCACCAGGATGCCGCCGATCAGCACTAGCACGATGATGATCTCGAGCAGGCTGAAACCCTGCTGGGAACGCGGGAAACGGAACGCAGTCATCGGACGCATGCGGGACATGGTAGCGGACTCTCCAGTAAGGCTCAGTTGATGGCGCCGGTCAGATCGTACAGCGGGACCAGCACGGCGATGATGACCACGCCGACCACGGCGGCCAGGACCAGCGTGATGGCGGGGACGAGGGCGGCCAGCATACGGTCCAGCACCTGAGCGGTTTCCTGCTCGAAGGTCTCGGCGGTCTTCAGCAGCATCCCGTCCAGCGCGCCCGACTCCTCGCCCACCTGGATCATCTGCAGCGCCAGCCGCGGGAAGCGCTTGCCCTTGCCCAGCGAGGCGGACAGGCCGTGGCCGTTCTTCACGTCGTCGGCCGCCACCTCCACGTCGGCCGCCAGCGCGCGGTTGCCCAGCACGTTGCGGGCGATGCCCAGTGCGGTGAGCAGCGGCACGCCGTTCTTCAGCAGCGTACCCAGCGTGCGCGCCAGGCGCGCGGTTTCCAGCCGGGCCAGCAACGGTCCGACCAGGGGGCGCCCCAGCAGCCAGGCATCCAGGCGGTCGCGGAAGGCGGGATCGCGACGGCGGCGGTCGAACCACAGCAGCGCCACGGCCGGCACCGCGATCAGCACGAACCAGAAGTCGCGCACGAAGGCGCCCACCCACAGCACGCCCTGCGTGAACCACGGCAGCGCCACGTCCAGGCTTTCGTACATCACCGCGAACTGCGGCACCACGTAACCGAGCAGGAACAGCAGTGCGAAGCCCACCACCACCAGCAGGATGGCCGGATACACCAGCGCGTTGACCACGCGCCCCTTCAACGCGCGGCTGCGCTCCAGGTAATCGCCGAGCCGCTGCAGCGTGTCGTGCAGGCTGCCGCCCGCCTCGCCGGCCCGCACCATGTTGATGTACAGCCGCGAGAACAGGCCATGCTGACGGTCCAGCGCCGTCGACAGCGGCGCGCCGCCGCGCACGGCATCGCGGATGTCGGTGATGACGCGCCGCGCCTTCTCGTCTTCCGGCAGGTCGAGCAGGATGCCCAGCGCGCGGTCCAGCGGCTGGCCCGCACCCAGCAGCGTGGCGAGCTGCTGGGTGAACTGCACCAGCCGGTCGCCGGCGAACGCATTCGGCCGCCACAGCTGCCGCAGGCTGCCGCCGCCACCGGCCGACGCCAATGCGGCCTCGACAGGCAGATGGCCCTGCTCCTGCAGGCGCGCGACGACCTCGGCGTCACTGGCGGCTTCCATCTGGCCGTCCAGCATTTCACCGTGCGCGTTGAGGGCCTTGTAGCGGTAGAGCGGCATGCGGCGGGAGGATCGGAGAATGCGCCAAGTTACCGTATTCGCCCCTCCAGCGTCATGGGCGCGCATCACGTCACCCGACGAAGCGACCCCGGTCTGCCGGGGCCGCGATGCCGTGCCCTGCCCCTCGTATCAGGGTGCGGTGAAGCTGCCGCGCACGCTGACGCCGGCGAACTTCGTCTTGCCCACCAGGGACACGTAGTAAGTGCCCGCCTGCGGGTTGGCGATGTTGACCATGTCGTTGTTGCCCGGCCTCACCGAACGCAGGTCGTAGTTGGTCGCGGTGGCAGCGCTGCCGAACTTCACGTAGACATCGGCATTGCCGCTGCCGCCGTAGCTGATGAACGACAGGTTGGTCGCGCCGGCCGGCACCACCAGCGCGTACTGCACCACCGCATCCTTCGCGCCGCTGTTGCCGCCGACCGCCACGTTGTTGGTGAGCGGCGTCGCGGTCGGCGGACCACCGCCGCCGATCACGGCCTGCACTGCGGCCGCCGCATTGACGATGCCGACACCGATGGGACGGTTGGCCGGCGGCGCCACCGGGAACGGACGCGCGGTCGACTTCAACGTGGCCAGCACCTGCGCGGGCGTGAGCGGCGTTTCCGCCACGCTCTGCATCAGCGCGACGACCGCCGCCACGTGCGGTGCCGCCATCGACGTGCCGCCCAGGCCGAAGTAGGTCTCGGTGGTGGGCGTGGTGGCGCCTGCATTGCCGGCGGACCAGACGTATCCGCCCGGATTGCCGTCCACGCCGCCACCGCCGCCCGGCGCGGAGATATCCACGCGCGTGCCGTAGTTGGAATACGACGCGATGCCGCCGGTGATGCGCGTGGCGCCCACGGTGATGACGCCCGTGCAGTTGCCGGGCGAGAAGCCGGTGACGTTGCTGGCATCGTTGCCCGCTGCCACCACCACCGTGCTGCCGTTGGCGATGGCGATGTTGAACGCGTTCTGTTCCACCGCGCTGCACGCACCGGTGCCGCCGAGGCTGAGGTTGATGACTTCCGCCGGATTGGCATTCGCCGGCACGCCCGCCACGGTGCCGCCCGACGCCCAGATCACCGCATCGGAAATATCCGACGTGTAGCCGCCGCACCGGCCCAGCACGCGCGCCGGCACGACCTTCGCATCGAAGGCGCCGCCCGCCATGCCCTTCGCATTGTTGGTCACCTGCGCCACCGTGCCGGTCACGTGGGTGCCGTGCCAACTGCTGTCCTGCACCGGCGAGCCCGCGTAGCACTCGCCCGCGACCGGATTCCAGTCGCCCTCGTCGAGCGGATTGGCATCGCGCAGGTCGCCGTCGCGCGACACGAACGTGTCGCTGATGAAGTCGTAGCCCGGCAGGATGTTCGCATCCAGATCGCTGTGCGGCGTGATGCCCGTATCCAGCACGGCGACCACCACACCGGCGCCCGTCGCGTTGTCCCATGCCGCCGGCAGGTTGATGCCGCCGACCGGATCCTTGAAGTGCCACTGATACTGGTTGTAGAAGCTGTCGTTCGGCACCAGGCGCGCGTAGCGACGGGCATCGACCTCGACGAACTCGACCTCAGGATCGATCGCCAGCTGGCGCAGCAGGCTTTCGGCTTCGACGCGATCCAGCTTGCGTGAGGTCTGCACCAGTTCGGCACCGATGCCGAGGCGTCGCAGCTTCGCCGCACTCACGGCCCTGCCGTTCGACGGACCCAGCGCGGCGCGCGAGACCGCGCCCTGCAACGAGCGCTGCAAGGTCGCGCTGCTGGCGCGCGCCGTGCTGCCATCGCGGTACTTCACGATGAAGCGGTCGTAGGTTTCGCCGTCGCGCAGACCAGCGGTACTGACATCGCCTGCCGAAGCGCTCGCTGCGAAGGCGCCGAACGCGACGATTGCGGCAAGTGCAGCAACCAGGGGACGACGACGGGAAAGACGGAAGGAAGAATGTGGATTCACTTGACCTGCTCCATGTCTACAAGGATGAACGAACTGGTTAACGCGTTTACGACGTGCGTACTCAACGACTTGCGACTTCCCTTTCATACGCATCATGCAGGTACCCCTGTTTACCTGCCACGACACCTTTCACGCAGCGCATACGGCTTCTGCACATGGCTTTAACGCCTTGTTTTCAGCGGTTTCGTCGCGCCGGATCGAACGTAGCAAATCTCTCGCAAATTGCACAACGCGGATGTAGTGTTCGATCACACGGAGTTGTTTTGCATCATCTCGGGATCAAGGGGATGGGGAATGCGGGAATCGTTTTTCAGCGCGACATCTTGTTACACCGATCCACTTGCATGTCTTTCCTGCGGCGTCGATACGTCGCGTTTTCCGCGCCTGCGGCTGCACGCTTCGGCGTCCGTGTCCGACCTCCGTACGTCTCTCCTCTTCGCTCCCATCGCTTCGTGCGACGTCGTCATGCGTCTCCCCTGTCGCATGACGCGCCGTCTGCCTGCCTGACGTAGTCCGCCTCGAACCCCGTGCCTCCCTGGCCCGGGTGCTGTCGTATTCCCCCGAAAACACAGAATGAAGGACGTGATCGATGAACAGGATTTACCGCAAGGTGTGGAATCCCTCCCTTGGCCTGCTGGTGGTGGCCTCGGAGTTCGCGCGGCGCGCGCATGGCGCGCTGTCGTCCGGTGCGCCGGTGCGTGCGCGCCTGGGCGTGACGTTGTTGGCGGCGGCGCTGCTTGCGGGCGTGTCGTCCGGCGCGGCATTCGCGCACGACAAGCAGAAGGGCAAGCCGCAGAACGACAAGCCGCAGATCGGAACGGGGCCCGCCTTCTGCGTGGATGCACGCGGCAATCCCATCATCGACGGACGGCCCGGCGAAAATGCGGTGTCGTGCGGCGATGACGTCGACGCGTCCGGCCGCCACGCCGTCGCGGTCGGCTACAAGAGCATCGCCAACAAGGCCGGCGCGACCGCCGTCGGCGGCTACGCCGAAGCCAAGGGCGTGAACGCGACCGCCGTGGGTTACGACAGCAGCGCGACCGCGCAGGGCGCGACGGCGCTGGGCAGCCAGAGCAACGCAACCGGCGCGAACGCCACGTCCGTCGGCACGCTGGCCGCTGCGACGGGAACCGGCGCGAGCGCCGTGGGCACGGGCAGCGCTGCAACCGGCGCGTATGCCGGTGCGTTCGGAAGTTCGTCGTCCGCCTCGGGCACGCAGGCATTGGCCGCCGGCCATACCAGCACGGCGACCGGGATTGCCACGGTGGCGATCGGCGGGTTCGCCAATGCTTCCGGCGGTTTCGACACGGCGGTCGGCTACGGTGCCGACGCCCGTGGCGGCGACAGCACGGCGCTCGGTTCCGGCTCGCTCGCCACCGGCTACAACAGCGTCGCCGTCGGCGGCTCGCTGCTCGGCTTGCTGCCGACCGAAGCATCGGGCGATTTCTCCACGGCGGTGGGTGGCGGCGCATGGGCGCCGGGCACGAACGCGACGGCGATCGGCAACCTGGCGTCGGCCAGCGCCGACAACAGCGTGGCACTCGGCGGCGATTCGATCGCCGACCGCGAAGACACCGTGTCCGTCGGCAGCGCCGGCAGCGAACGGCAGATCACCAACGTCGCCGCAGGCACCGAAGGCACCGATGCGGTGAACCTGGACCAGTTGAACGCCGTGGCCGACACGTCGGAAAACGCCACGCGCTACTTCAAGGCGAATGGCGCCGGCGACGGCAGCGACGACGCGACCGCCACCGGCGACTACGCCACCGCATCCGGATCGGCCGCGCTGGCCGAAGGCGTCGGTGCGACCGCGACCGGCTCCGGCGCCTTCGCGCTGGCGGACGGTGCGACGGCGACCGGCTTCAGCGCCACGGCCACCGGCGAGAACAGCGTCGCCAATGGCGCCGGTGCGCAAGCGACGGGTGCCGGTTCGATTGCGGTGGGCGGACAGCGCCAGCTGTTCGACGAGAACGGCGATCCCGTGCTCGATGAAGACGGCAATCCGGTCTACGCCAGCACCGAAGCCACGGCCGACGACGCCACAGCGGTCGGTGCGGGCGCCGTCGCCAGCGACACCGGTGCGAGCGCGCTCGGCGCGGGTGCGAATGCCTCCGGTGCCTATTCGTCTGCCGTGGGTACCGAAGCCGCCGCTTCCGGCATCCAGGCCACCGCGGTCGGCTTCCGCAGCGATGCGTCCGACGATGCGGCCACGGCCATCGGTGGCTACAGCAGTGCGTCGAACTTCGGCGCATCGGCGTTCGGTTACGGCGCCGAGGCCAGCGGCAACAGCGCCACGGCGCTGGGCTTCGGTGCGGTCGCCAGCAACTTCGACAGCACCGCACTGGGGTCGAACGCGATCGCCAGTGGCGACAACAGCGTGGCGGTCGGCGGAGCGTTCTTCGGCTTCCTGCCGACCGAAGCGTCGGGCGACTACTCGGTCGCCGTCGGTGGCGGCGCCTACTCCCCGGGGGTCAATTCGGTCGCGCTGGGCAATCTTGCGACGGCCGAAGCCGACAACAGCGTCGCCATCGGTGGCGACTCCGTCGCCGACCGCGAGGACTCGGTATCGGTGGGCAGCGCCGGCAGCGAACGGCAGATCACCCATGTCGCCGCAGGCACCGAGGACACCGATGCCGTGAATCTGGCGCAGTTGAACGACGTCGCTGAAGCCTCCGAAAACGCCACCCGCTATTTCAAGGCGAACGGCGCGGGCGACGGCAGCGACGACGCGACCGCGACGGGCGACTACGCCACCGCGTCCGGTTCGGCCGCGCTGGCCGAAGGTGTCGGTGCGACCGCCACCGGTTCCGGCGCCTTCGCCCTGGCCGACGGCGCAACGGCGACCGGCTTCAGCGCCAGCGCGACGGGCAGCAACAGTGTGGCGAACGGCAGCAGCGCCGAAGCCAGCGGCGACGCCAGCACCGCCATCGGCGGACAGGTGGATGCCTTCGATGCCGAAGGCAATCCGATCACCGTCAACACCGTGGCGTCCGGACTCGGGGCCACGGCCGTCGGTGCCGGCAGCCTGGCCTCGGGTCTGGGCAGTGCGTCGTTCGGCGTGCTCAGCGAAGCGAGCGGCGAAGCGAGTTCCGCCTTCGGTTACGGCAGCACGGCCACCGGCTCCTACGCCTCCAGCTTCGGTCATGCCAGCGGCGCCACCGGCGATTACAGCGTCGCGGTCGGTGGTCCGGCGGACCTGATTCCCGGCTTCGGTTTGCTGGTCTACACGCAGGCCAGCGGGTTCAGCGCGGCGGCCTTCGGCGCCGGTGCGATCGCGGCCGGCGACTACAGCCTGGCGGCGGGCAGCCTGGCCGAAGCCTCCGGACTGGAAAGCACGGCGGCGGGCTTCTTCTCCTATGCGCCGGGCGACTACGCCACCGCGCTGGGCGCGGAATCCTGGGCCAGTGGCGACAACAGCACGGCGGTGGGCTTCTACAGCACGGCGCTGGGCGACAACAGCGTGGCACTGGGTGCCAACTCCACGGCGGATCGCGACAACACCGTCTCCGTCGGCGATGTGGGCAGCGAACGGCAGATCACCAACGTCGCCGCCGGCAGCGAAGGCACCGATGCGGTGAACGTCGATCAGCTCAACGCCGTCGCCGAAGCGTCGGAAAACGCCACCCGCTACTTCAAGGCGAACGGCGCGGGCGACGGCAGCGACGATGCGACCGCGACCGGCGACTACGCCACCGCGTCCGGTTCGGCCGCGCTGGCCGAAGGCGTCGGCGCGACCGCGACCGGCTCCGGCGCCTTCGCGCTGGCGGACGGCGCGACCGCCACCGGCTTCAGCGCCACGGCCAGCGGCGGGAACAGCGTCGCCAACGGCGCCGGTGCGCAAGCGACGGGCGCCGGATCGGTTGCGGTGGGCGGACAGCGCCAGCTGTTCGACGAGAACGGCGATCCCGTGCTCGATGAAGACGGCAATCCGGTCTCTGCAAGTACCGAAGCCACGGCGGACGACGCCACGGCAGTCGGTGCAGGCGCCGTCGCGGGTGACATCGGTGCGAGCGCCATCGGTGCCGGCGCGAATGCGTCCGGCGCGTATTCCACCGCGCTGGGCACCGAGGCGTCTGCGACGCAGACACAGTCCACCGCTGTCGGCTTCCGCAGCAGTGCCGACGGCCTAGCCTCCACCACCGTCGGCGGCTACAGCAGTGCAGCAGGCGACTTCGCCTCGGCCTTCGGTTACGGCGCGGCGGCGGGCGGAAGCGGTGCGACGGCGGTAGGTGAAGGTGCGAGTGCGGGTGGCGACGAAAGCACGGCGGTCGGCGGCACCACCTTCTTCGGACTCATCAACACGCGTGCCACCGGCACGGGCGGTTCGGCATTCGGCAACGGCGCCTGGGCCACCGGCGAATACAGCACCGCGCTGGGCCACAACAGCTACGCCGACGGCGACGACAGCGTGGCGGTCGGTGTCAACTCGGTGGCGGAGGCGACCAACAGCGTCGCGATCGGCGCCAATTCCTGGAACGATCGCGAGAACACGGTATCGGTCGGCGATGTCGGGGCCGAACGCCAGATCACCAACGTGGCGGCCGGCACGGAAGGCACGGACGCGGTGAACCTGGACCAGCTGAATGCCGTGGCCGAGGCGTCCGGCAACGCCACGCGCTACTTCAAGGCGAACGGCGCGGGCGACGGCAGCGACGATGCGACCGCCACCGGCGACTACGCCACCGCCTCCGGGTCGGCCGCGCTGGCCGAAGGTGTCGGCGCGACGGCGAACGGGTCGGGTGCCTTCGCATTGGCGGACGGCGCGACCGCCACCGGCTTCGGTGCCACCGCCACCGGCGCCAACAGCGTCGCGAATGGCGCGGGCGCGCAGGCGACGGGCGCGGCGGCCGTCGCGGTGGGCGGACAACGGCCGTTGTTCGACGACAACGGCGATCCGCTGCTGGATGAAGACGGCAATCCGGTCTACGCGAGCACGGAAGCGAGCGCCGACGATGCCACGGCCCTGGGGGCGGGTGCGGTCGCCAGCGATACGGGTGCGACGGCGACCGGTGCGGGCGCCACGGCGTCGGGTGCCTACGCCACCGCGTCCGGCACGGAAAGCGCGGCGTCGGGCTTGCAGGCCACCGCGAACGGTTTCCGCAGCGATGCCTCGGGCGATGGCTCGGCCGCCATCGGCAGTTACAGCAGCGCCTCGGCCTTCGCGGCGTCGGCCTTCGGCTACGGCGCGGAGGCGTCGCAGGAGAGCGCCACCGCACTGGGCTTCGGCGCGGTGGCCAGCAACTACGACAGCACGGCGCTGGGCTCGAATGCCATCGCCAGCGGCGACAACAGCGTGGCCGTCGGTGGTGCATTCTTCGGCTTCCTCCCGACCGAAGCGGCCGGCGATTACTCGGTGGCCGTCGGCGGTGGCGCCTACACCCCGGGCGTCAACGCGGTGGCGCTGGGCAACCTGGCCACTGCGGAAGCCGACAACAGCGTGGCGATCGGTGGCGATTCCGTGGCCGATCGCGAGGACACCGTCTCGGTCGGCAGCGTCGGCAGCGAGCGGCAGATCACCAACGTCGCCGCCGGTACCCAGGCCACCGACGCGGTGAACATGTCGCAGCTGAGTTTCGTGGCCAGCGCACTGGGTGGCGGAGCCGGCTTCTCCGGCGGTGTGTTCATCGCGCCGAGCTACACGATCCAGGGCACGTCATACAACAACGTGGGCGCGGCGTTCACCGCCGTCGATGCGAAGCTCAACGAGTTGTACGGCCTGTACAGCGGATCGGGCAGTGGCGCCACGACGGCCTCGGCCAGCGCCGCACCGCCGACCCAGGCCAGCCAGGGCCAGGTCGCCGGCGACGCGGCGTCCGGAACGGGTACCGGCGGCAGTGCGTCCACACCGACACGCGGCACGGCAACGACCACGGATGCCGCTGGCAGCGGCGCAGTGGCCAGTGGCCAACCCGCGGTCGCGGCACCGACCGATGCCACCGCAGCCGCAGACGTGCCGGCCGCTGCCGCGTCGTACGCCGATGCCGGCGACGCCAACACGCTCAGCAGTGCGCAGTCCTATACCGATCAGTCCTCCGCCAGCACGCTGGCCAGCGCGAAGGCGTATGCCGACTTCCAGGTCAAGGCGCTGGAAGACGACTTCAACGCCTTCCGCGGCGACGTGGACCGTCGCTTCTCCGAGCAGGACCGCCGTCTGGACCGGATGGGCGCGATGAGCTCGGCGATGCTGAACATGGCGATCAACGCCGCCGGCAGCCGCAGTCCGCGCGGACGGGTCGCCGTGGGTGCGGGTTGGCAGAACGGCGAGAACGCGTTGTCGGTGGGCTATTCCAAGCCGATCGGCGAGCGTGCATCGTTCAGCATCGGCGGCGCGTTCAGTGGCGACGAGAAGTCGGCCGGCGTGGGTTTCGGTATCGACCTGTAAGACGTTGCATGGAACGAGAAAGGGCCCGGCATTGCCGGGCCCTTTCTTTTTACGGCGGACGACCGGCTCAGTCGCAGGCCATGCGGCCCTTGGGCAGCACGCGCGGATTGCCCAGCGCGAAGGCCTGGAACGGCCGCTCCCACATCTCGAACGACGACACCCCCGGCGTGACCCCGCAGCTGCTGGCGTACTCGAACCGTTCGCCGTCGGAGGACACGTAGAGATCGAACTTGATCGCCACCGGCAGCGTGCTGCTGACCATCAGCGTGGTCTGCGTGGCGTCGCCGCTGCGCGCGGCACGCAGGTTGCCGGGCGTATCACCGGCAGGCGCGGATGCCGCGACCCTGTCGTCGACCACATCGACCTGCAACGCCAGCGACGGCGAGCCACTGCCGATGGCGAAGCCGGCCGGCAGATCGCCTCGTTGCAGCGTCTTCGGCGCAGGCTTGCCGGCTGATGCGATCATCGGTATCGCCCACATCGCCGCCAGCAGGCATACGGTCAGCATCCTGTTCATCGCGTCAGCCCTCCTCGGTCACGCGCAGCACTTCCTCGATGGTGGTCTCGCCCGTCAGCGCCTTGATGATGCCGTCCTCGTACATGGTGCGCATGCCGGCGTCGCGCGCCAGCTGTTCGATCTCGCCCATGCCGGCGTGCCGCATGATCGCGCGGCGGATCTCGTCGTTCATCACCAGGAACTCGACGATGGTCGTGCGGCCCAGGTAACCCGTCGGCGCGAAGGCGGAGCCGCGCGGGCGGTACAGGAAGATCTCGCCCTCCGGCTGGAAGCGGCGCAGGTGGAACTTCTCGATTTCCTCCGGCGACGCGGCGTACTTCTCCGCATGCGTCGGCTCCAGCCGGCGCACCAGGCGCTGGGCGAGGATGCCGTTGATGGTGGAGGTCATCAGGTAGTCCTCCACGCCCATGTCGAGCATGCGGGTGATGCCGCCTGCCGCGTTGTTGGTGTGCAGCGTGCTGAGCACCAGGTGGCCGGTGAGTGCGGACTGGATGGCGATGCGTGCGGTTTCCAAGTCGCGCATTTCGCCGATCATGATGATGTCCGGGTCCTGGCGCACGATGCTGCGCAGCGCGTGGGCGAAGTCCAGCCCGATCTGCGGCTTGGCCTGGATCTGGTTGATGCCCTCGATCTGGTACTCGACCGGATCCTCGACGGTGATGATCTTGACGTCGGGCGTGTTGAGCTTGCTCAGCGCGGTGTACAACGTGGTGGTCTTGCCCGAGCCGGTGGGGCCGGTGACCAGCAGGATGCCGTGCGGCTGCTCCAGCACTTTCTGGAACTGCGGCAGGAAGGCATCGGTGAAGCCGAGCTTCTTGAAATCGAACACGACCGTCTCGCGGTCGAGCAGGCGCATCACCACGCTCTCGCCATGCGCGGTGGGTACCGTGGACACGCGCAGGTCGAGTTCCTTGCCCTGCACGCGCAGCATGATGCGGCCGTCCTGAGGCAGACGACGCTCGGCGATGTTGAGCTTGGCCATGATCTTGACGCGGCTGATCACGGCGGCAGTGAGGTTGGCCGGCGGGCTTTCGCCTTCCTCCAGCACGCCGTCGATGCGGTAACGCACCTTCAGGCGGTTCTCGAACGGTTCGATGTGGATGTCGGACGCGCGCAGTTCGACCGCCCGCTGGATCACCAGGTTGACCAGGCGGATGACCGGCGCTTCCGACGCCAGGTCGCGCAGGTGTTCGACGTCGTCAAGGTCGGCGGTGGTCTCGCCGTCGGCGTTCTCGACGATGGCGCCCATCGCACTGCGGCCCTGCCCGTAATAGCGTTCGATCAGGTCGCTGATCTCCGACCGCAGCGCCACCCGCGGCCGCACCGCACGACCGGTCGCCAGCCGCACGGCTTCGATCGCGTAGTGGTCCTGCGGGTCGGCCATCAACAGGTCGACATGGCCCTCGTCCTCGCCCACCGGGCAGACATGGAACTGCTTGAGGAAGCGCAGCGACAGCGCCACCGATTCCGGCGGCACATCGGGTGCGTCCTTGGCGTTGACCAGCGGCAGGCCGAGCACCTCGGCCGCCGTCTCCGCGTGGTCGCGTTCGGACACCAGGCCCAATCGCGACAGCAGCGCCAGCAGGCCGCCGCCGGCCTCTTCCTGCAACCGCCGCGCCCGCGCCAGGTCGGCCTCTTTCAGCCGCCCGCGGGCCAGCAGGGCGGCGACGATGCGTTCGTCGTCGGACAGCGAGGGGTCGGACACGACTGCGTTCACGGAAGGCCTCCTTGAAGGCCCGGACTTTATCAGGTCCGGACGGGACGGGCTGTCGCGCCGCGCGAAGCGTGGCGCGAGGAGAACCTTGCGAGGCAGCCCCGTGCCCCTGGGACAGGATTACCGCGCCGGCTCTCGCTTGCGACGATGCCGCCACGCCGTAGCCTTACCCTCAAGACAAGTACCTGCGGCCCCACCCATGGAGGTGCGCTGCACGCGCGATCTCGGGACATGCCGTCAGAATGTTAGTGGCACGCGCCGATGTGCATCTGATACAAACGCCAGGCAGGCTCATGAAACATCGTACGTAGCGAAAGCCACACTGTACGCCCACGAGGACCGCTTGCTCACCCAGAAGATGATGGTAGCTCCCATCCCCTGACATGCTATCCGCTGGCCAAGGAGGCCTTATGACGCATTTCCGCTTCGCACTTCTTGTTTCCGCTCTTTTTCCCGCTGCATCGGCGATCGCAGACAGCGCAATGCAGGGAGAAAATCTGCTTCAGGCGTTGCCGCACGGCTACAAGATCGGTTACCACACTCGACAAGGCCAGATGAGAATGAGCGAAATGGTGCCATCGGATGAATCCGTTGAACGCTGGACGCGCATGGTCACCACCCAGGTCTTCCACGGCGCACGGATGCCGGCGGACGGATTCCAGCAACGGCTTGCAGCCAGCCTTGCCGGTGCCTGCCCCGGCGCGAACGCTGTCAAGATCGATGCGGGGGAGGAGGATGGATACATGTACGCGTTGTGGCAGCACGTATGCCCGTTGAATCCTGCAACCGGCACACCGGAACACTTCTGGTCGAAGACCATCGAAGGCAACGATGCCTTCTATTCCGTCCAGTTCGCGTTCCGGCACGTACCTTCCGAACGCGATACCCACCTGGCGCTCCGGCATCTCGCGGAAGTGCGCATATGCGACTCACGCATTCCTGGCAGAGACTGCCCGAACGTAAGCCCGGCACACCAGGATTGACCTTGCAGCTCTTTCCGCCTGCACGTGACGTCAGGTTCACGGACCGGCCACCTGGCAACCTGGCGCCTGCACAAGCCTGTGCCTCCGTTGCCAACAACGGTGGTTCAACTAGCTTCCGAGGATGCAGTCCGTGAATCGTCGATTCCTGTGTTCCTGCCTGACCGTCGCGTCCCTCCTGATCGCGGGATGCTGGGGCGCAAGCGAATTCGAACCGCCCACCGCAAAAACCAACTCAAATCCGACTCAACGCTACGAGATCACGGTGGAACTGGTCGATCCGCCGGTCGACATCGAGAACATCTCCGGAATGGCGTATTTCAGTATTCCTGATGTCATCTGCATGCCTACGCCGGACCGTATCGCCGGATATACCCCCGGCTCCCGCTACGAGAGGGGGTTCTCTCTCGTCCGGACTGGAAACAACACCTACAGTGGCCACATTTTTCTCGACTGGCCCGTCGATGAGGACTACTACGGGCTTGGCTTATGCAAATGGGAGCTCTCCGCTGTCGCTACCGTTCTTACCCGTCAATCAGGATTGATACAGACCGCCGACCTACTGGGTAGCGAAGTGAAATCTGAATCTTCAAACAGGTCGTTCTGCCGGGAAGAAATGCGCGACAAATTCGACAAGATATGCCTGACACCTATTGATCCTGAGCTCATCGAGAAACTCGATCCCGTTTCCTACATCGTGAGCATGTCGTCAAGGAAGAACTGAGCCGTGAAGATTTTCACCGAGTCCAATGCCAGACTGTCCGATAAGTCATACGATCCGCATGACCATAACCTAGACACGACCGCCTTCCGGCTTATCAAGGAGGTTGACAGACCTTCTGGCTATCGTGGCGTCATTTACCAGAACAAGATCACCGGGGACTACATCGTCGCCCACACCGGCACCGAGTTCGACACCGACAAGGTCCGCGACGGGCTGATCACGGACGCCCAGATGCCCCTGCTGAAGGTGAACCAGCAACTGGACGATGCGCGGGATCTGGTGGAACTGGCCATCGAGATGGCCAAGCGCGATGGGACCAGCGTTACCGTCACCGGCCACTCGCTGGGCGGCTTCCTCACCCAGGTCACCGCCTACGAATATGGCCTGCGAGGCGAGACCTTCAATGCCTATGGAGCGGCAGGACTCTACGGCGTACCCGAGGGTGGAAGCCAGGTGATCAACCACGTACGTGCCACTGACATGGTAGGCGCGGCGAACCGTCACTTCGGCGAAGTACGCGTCTACGCCACGCAGCAGGATGTCGATGTACTGCTCAAGCAGGGTCCGGCACCCAGTCAGCAGAACCGATGGGAACTCATCGGCGATCTGCGCACACTCGGCCCGGACGCCACCCACAGCGCGGTGCAGTTCCATGGCGGCCACCGCACCGCCGAACAACTGGCGGTCTACGGCCCGAACTCACTTATAAATCACGAAAACCAAGCGCTCTACCAGCAAAACCAGCCCGAATTCGACGCCTATCGGGAGAGCATCCGCTCGGCTGCGGCGGATGCGGCGCTGGCCACGAAGCTCACCGGCGCGGGCATCGCCTACACGTCCGCGATCGGCTCCCAGTACGTGATGCACAAGGTCAGGCACGGCCTGATGGGCAACGAAGTCCACGACGAACTGAGGGAGCTTCGACTGGCGGCGCAACGCGCGACGGACGAGAGAAATCGCGACTTCGTGCCGCCCGATCGACCGCTGATCTATCGGGACAGTGCCGGCAGCCCCCTGGAACAGATCGACGGGCGGATCCAGGAGCTTCGTCGCGCTCCCACGCTGGAAGACAGCCAGTGCAAGCCGGAGCGTGGACGTGGCTGGCCCTCGCGGCCCACCGGCGATTCCGCATCGTCGCCGGTCTCGTTACGCGATGACCCCCTCGCCTACATCGACCGCATGGTGGCCGCCTACGACGCCGGCGACCAGGTCGACTTCCGCCTGATGACTCAGGCTGCAGCCAACGATCCTTACGCGAGGCGGGTGAGTGCGACTGCGGTGGCTCAGGTGGATTCCGAAGAACGACAGCAGGCGCTGCTGGCCCAGGCCGCCGAACAACAACGTGCGGAGCAGAGACAGGTCGCGGCGTCGGCCGGCATCGCACGCTCGATCTGACACCAACGTTGCCAAGGAAATCGGGATGGACACCGACCGGATCACCGACCTCGTCGCCAGCGCGTCAGCCCTCATGGAGCGGTTCGAGCGCCGCACGAAGCAGATCGAAGACAGCTTGCAGGCTGCGCACCGGCAGCTTCAGGAGATCTCGCAACACCTGCCTGAAACGCTCCGCCGGGCTGCCGACACGGAAATGAAGCATCTGCGGGACAGTGTCGTAGGCACTGTCGACGCCGGCCTAGGACAATCCGTCTCGACCTACCAGGCACACCTGGAAACGTCCGGACAGGACGTAAGGCACGCCTCGCATGCCCTTGCGGCGCAGATCCACGCCGCGCGGGCACTCTACCGGCATCTGCTATGGAAGGTCGTCGGCGTCTGCCTCGCCAGTCTCGTCCTGATCGTTCTGGGCGGCGGCTGGCTTTCCCGCCACTATTACGACGAGATCCGCCGCTATCAGCTATCGGCGGAGCTGTTGAAGGCCTACGACGCCGCGGACGTCACCTTGTGCAACGGCAAACTGTGCGCCAACGTGGACCCCAAGGCCGCGAAGTCCGGCGACAAGGGCCAGTACCGTCCGGTCCGGGACCGCCCGTAGGCGCCCGGACCGGCGTCTGTCACCGCCTGCTCACCCCACCCACACCCGCGCATTGCGGAACATGCGCAGCCACGGCGAGTCGTCCGGCCAGCCGGCCGGATGCCAGCTGTGGTTGACGCTGCGCGGCGTGCGCTCGGGGTGCGGCATCAGGATGGTCGCGCGGCCGTCGTCGCTGGTCAGGCCGGCGATGCCGTCGGGCGAACCGTTCGGATTCAGCGGATACGTCGTCGCCACCGCGCCGTCGCCATCCACGTAGCGCAGCGACGTGCGCGCGGTGGCCTGATCGACCGCGCTCGCGAACGCGGCACGGCCCTCGCCGTGCGCCACCGCCACCGGAATGCGCGAACCGGCCATGCCACGGAAGAACACCGACGGCGATTCCTGCACTTCCAGCAACGCCACGCGCGCCTCGAACTGCTCGCTCTGGTTGCGCAGGAACTGCGGCCAGTGCTGCGCACCGGGAATGATGTCCTTCAGCTGGCTCATCATCTGGCAGCCGTTGCAGACGCCCAGCGAGAACGTGTCCGTGCGCGCGAAGAACGCCGCGAATGCGTCCCGCAATGCGCTGCGCTCCAGGATGGAGGTCGCCCAGCCGCGACCCGCGCCCAGCACGTCGCCGTAGCTGAAGCCACCGCACGCGGCCAGACCATTGAAGCCATCGAGTGCCACGCGGCCATGGATCAGGTCGCTCATGTGCACGTCGAACGCGTCGAAGCCGGCACGCGCGAACGCCGACGCCATCTCGATCTGGCCGTTGACGCCCTGCTCGCGCAGGATCGCGACCTTCGGCCGCTTGCCGGTGGCGATGAACGGTGCGGCGACATCGTCAGCGGCATCGAACGACAGTTTCGGCTTCAACCCGGTACGGCCGAACTGGCGCGCGGTGTCGCGCTCCTGGTCGGCAGCCTCCGGGTTGTCGCGCAACGTCTGCATGGCGTGCGTGACCGACCACCAAGCATCGAACAGCTCTTCCCAGCGCCACTCGGCCAGCGATGCGCCGTCCTGCCGCACGCGGATGGTGGCCGCCGTGGTCGGACGCGCGATGCGCTGCGCGCATTCGGTCAGCGCGTGACGCTCGACCAGGTCGGCGAAGGCGGCACGGTCCTCGTCGGCGACCTGCACCACCGCACCCAGTTCTTCTGCGAACAGCGTGCGGAACGCGTCGTCGCCCCACCCGTCGAGGTTGATGTCCAGGCCGCGGTGCGAAGCGAACGCCATCTCGCACAGCGCGGCGAACGCGCCGCCGTCGCTGCGGTCGTGGTAGGCCAGCAGCAGACCGGCTTCGCGCGCGTCGGCGATCAGGTGGAAGAAGTCGCGCAGACGCTGCGGATCGTCGAGGTCCGGCACGCGTTCGTCGCGGCCATCGCCGGCGAACGCCGGCCATGCGCCATCGCCGCCGGACTGCGGGTAGACCTGCGCCAGCACCGAGCCGCCCAGGCGCTTCTTGCCCGCGCCCAGGCCGATCAGCCACAGCTCGCTGTCGTCCTCGCGCGACAGCAGCGGGGTCAGTTGTTGGCGCACGTCGGTGACCGGCGCGAAGGCGCTGATGATCAGCGACACCGGGGAAACGGAGCGGTGATTCGTGATTCGTGATTCGTGATTCGAAGAGGCAGACGCGCTTGCAACCGCCGGCTCCTGCTGTTCACCAATCACCAATTCCGAATCACCCATCACGGCCCACTGCGCCTGCATCGACAGCGAGTCCTTGCCCACCGGAATGCTGATGTCCAGCTCCGGACACAGTTCCATGCCAACGGCCTTGACCGCGTCGAACAGCAGCGCGTCCTCGCCCGGATGGCCGGCGGCGGCCATCCAGTTGGCGGACAGCTTGACCCGGTGCAGCGATTCCACCGGCGCGGCGCACAGGTTGGTGATGGCTTCACCGACCGCCATGCGGGCGGCGGCGGCGGCATCGAGCAGCGCCAGCGGCGTGCGTTCGCCGATCGCCATCGCTTCGCCCACATACCCTTCGTAGCCCGTCAGCGTGATGGCGCAGTCGGCGACCGGCATCTGCCACGGGCCGACCAGCTGGTCGCGCGCGGTCAGGCCGCCGACGCTGCGGTCGCCGATGGTGATGAGGAACTGCTTGGACGCGACCGTCGGATGCGCAAGCACGCGCAGGCCGGCTTCGTGCAGGTCCAGGCCTTCCGTCTGCAGCGCGGGCCACCTGGGTGCCGGCGGGTGCGCGGTGTCGCGATGCATCTTCGGGGCCTTGCCGAACAGCACGTCCATCGGCAGGTCGATGGGGTAAGCCCCTCTCCCTGCGGGAGAGGGGTTGGGGAGAGGGTTCGGCGGAGTAGAGCTGCCGGAGGGAATCGCGGACGCGGCAACATCCGCGATGCGCTGTTCTCCGGACTTCGTCGCACCCTCATCGGCCCTCCGGGCACCTTCTCCCGATGGGAGAAGGGAAGGATCATTCAACGCGCCATAACCCACCACCAACCGCTCTTCCTTCGTCGCCACACCCACCGCCGCGAACGGACACCGCTCGCGCTCGCAGATCGCCGCGAACTCGGCCAGCCGCGCCTGCGGCACGCCCAGCACGTAGCGCTCCTGCGATTCGTTGCACCACAGCTGCATCGGCGACAGGGAGGGATCGTCGCTGGGCACCTTGTCCAGGTCGATCACGCCGCCCACGCCGGAGTCGTGCAGCAGTTCGGGAATCGCGTTGGACAGGCCGCCCGCGCCGACGTCGTGGAACCAGAGGATGGGATTGTCGTCGCCCATCGCCACGCAGCGGTCGATGACTTCCTGGCAGCGGCGTTCCATTTCCGGGTTGTCGCGCTGCACGCTGGCGAAATCGAGGTCCTCGGCGCTTTCGCCGGAGGCGACCGAACTGGCCGCGCCGCCGCCCAGGCCGATCAGCATCGCCGGGCCGCCGAGCACGATCACCGCGTCGCCGGGCGACAGCGTCTTCTTCTGCACCTGGATGCGGTCGATCGCGCCCAGGCCGCCGGCCAGCATGATCGGCTTGTCGTAGGCGCGGGTCAGGCCCTCGCCTTCCTGCAGCTCGAAGCTGCGGAAATAACCCAGCAGGTTGGGCCGGCCGAACTCGTTGTTGAACGCGGCACCGCCGAGCGGGCCGTCGAGCATGATCTCCAGCGCCGGCGCCATGCGCGGGTTCAGCGCACGCGGCCGGCTCTTATCAGGATCCTCCCACGGCTGCGGCAGCGTCGGGATGCGCAGGTGCGAGACCGAGAAGCCGGTCAGGCCGGCCTTGGGCTTGCCGCCGCGGCCGGTCGCGCCTTCGTCGCGGATCTCGCCGCCGGCCCCGGTGCTGGCGCCGGGGAACGGCGCGATCGCGGTCGGGTGGTTGTGCGTTTCCACCTTGATGCAGAACGCCGAATCCAGCGTCGCCTCGAGGCGGTACTGGCCGCTGCCGTCGGGACGGAAGCGCGCCGCCGGATAGCCTTCCACCACGGCCGCGTTGTCGCTGTACGCGCTGAGCGTGTGCTCCGGCGTCTGCGCATGGGTGTGCTTGATCATCCGGAACAGCGAGCGGTCCTGGTCCTTGCCGTCGATGGTCCAGCTGGCGTTGAAGATCTTGTGGCGGCAATGCTCCGAATTCGCCTGCGCGAACATCATCAGCTCGACGTCCGACGGATCACGGCCGAGCTCGGTGTAGCGCGTGCGCAGGTAGTCGATTTCGTCGTCGGCCAGCGCCAGGCCCAGCCGGCGGTTGGCCGCTTCCAGGTGCGCCAGCGGGATGCGCTCCAGTTCGCCGCGCGGCGGCGCGGTGAACAGCGCCGAGGCCTGCTCGCGCGTGGCCAGCAGGGATTGCGTCATCGGGTCGTGCAGCGCCTTGGCCAGTGCTGGCTGCGTGTCGTCCCAGCCTTCCAGGTCGACGCGCAGGCCGCGCTCGACGCGCTTCACCGGCTGGCCGGCGCCGCGCAGCAGCTCGGTGGCCTTGCTCGCCCACGGCGACAGCGTGCCCAGCCGCGGGGTGACGAAGCGCGAGACCGCGCCGTCGGCCAGCGGTTCCTCCCGGTCGCCGGCCTGCAGGATGCGGCGCAGCGTGGCCAGGTCCGGCGTGGCGCCGGCCTCGGGTTCGACGAAGTAGACATGCCAGGCGCCGCGGATGCGGACGGCCGGAGCAATCGACTGGAGCCTGGATTCGAGCCGCGCGCGGCGGAAGTGCGACAAGGCCGGTTGGCCTTCGAGGACGATCATGTCCGGAACCGTGGGGGCGTGCCGTCAGACGGGGCCCGCTATTGTAGCGAAGCCGGCGCAGGGCCGGCTTCGTCGGGTCAGGGAGCGGCGCCGGCGGGAGCGGCGGGGGCCCGCCTGGCGGCCAGTTCGTCCAGTTTGGCCCGCAGGGCGGCCGGCGGCAGGTAGCCGCCCAGCTGGACGCCTTCGGCCGAGAAGATGGCCGGCGTGCCGCTGACGCCGATGCGCTGGCCGACGTCGAACTCCATGGTCACCGGGTTCTTGCAGTCGCGCGACGGGATCGACTTGCCGGCCTTGGCGTCGGTCAGCGCGCGCTTGCGGTCCGGCGCGCACCAGACCGAGATCATGTCCTTGTGGTCCTGGCTGCCCAGGCCCATGCGCGGGAACGCGAGGTATTCCACCGCGATGCCCTGGCGGTTGATCTCGGCGATTTCCTCGTGCAGCTTGCGGCAGTAGCCGCACTCGATGTCGGTGAACACGGTGACCGTGTACTTGGCGTTCGGCGGCGCGAAGACGATCTTCTCGCTGTGCGGGATGGTGGCGATCAGCTGCGTGCGGTGCCGCGCCAACGCGGCGCTGTTCTGCATGACGTCTTCCTGCTGCTGCAGGTCGAGCACCGAACCCTGCATCAGGTAGCGGCCGTCATCGCTGATGTACAGCAGTTGCCCGCCGGCGATCACCTCGCGGAACCCCGGCAGCGGCGCCGCCCCCACGTAGTCGACCTTGACCCGCGGATTGAGCTGCGCCACGGCGGACCGGGCGCGCTCGTCCGGCGTCGCGCCCTGGCCCGGCCTGATCCCGGAAGCGGGAGCCGGTGCGGCGGCGGCCGCCTCCTGCTTGGCCGGCGGTTGGGGAGCCTGGGCACAGGCGGACAGGCTGAGGGCACCCAGCAGGGCGGCGGTGATCAGGCGGGGCATCAAGGGCATCCGGATAGGCCGCAGGGCGGCAGGCTGGCAGGAACAGGCGGGGATTCTGGCACAGGCCGGCGGGCAGGCGGCTTAACCGGTCCCCGCGCGCGCCGGCTCAGGCACGCGGATGGTGGCGACCATGCAGCTGTTTCAGGTGTTCGCGCGCCACCAGCGTGTAGATCTGCGTGGTCGACAGCGAGCTGTGGCCCAGCAGCAGCTGCAGCGCGCGCAGGTCGGCGCCACGGTTGAGCAGGTGGGTGGCGAAGCTGTGGCGCAGCCCGTGCGGGCTGATGCGGACCGGATCGATGCCGGCTGCCGCGGCGTAACGCTTCACCAGACCCCAGAACTGCTGCCGGCTCGGGGGTTCGGCGGTGCTGCCCAGGAACAGGAACGGCACGCTGCGCTTGCCGGCGAGCGCCGGCCGCGACTGCGCCAGGTAGGCCTCCAGCCAGTGCTGCGACTCCTCGCCCAGCGGCACCAGCCGGTCCTTGCTGCCCTTGCCGGTCACGCGCAGCACGCCCTGCCGCAGGTTCACCGCAGTAGCGGGCAGCGTAACCAGCTCGCTGACGCGCAGGCCGGCCGCGTACATCAGCTCCAGCATCGCGCGGTCGCGCAGGCCCAGCGGCGTACCGATGTCCGGTGCCGCCAGCAACGCATCGATCTCGGTTTCCGCCAGCGCCTTGGGCAGCGAGCGCGGCAGGTGCGGTGGGTCGAGCAGCGCGGTGGGATCGTCGCTGCGCAGGCCACGGCGCAGGCGATGGGCGAAGAAGGCACGCAGCGCGGACAGCAGGCGCGCAGTGCTGCGCGGCGAATAGCCCTCGCGCGTGCGCCAGGCCAGGTAGTCGAACAGGGCCGCGCGGTCGGCGCCGGCCAGGCCGCCGTCGCGACCGTTGCGCCAGCGCGCGAAGCCTTCGAGATCGCGCCGGTAGCTGTCCAGCGACGGCCGGGCGAGGCCGCTTTCTGCCCAGATCGCCTCCAGGAAGGCGGCGATGTCGGCGGCATCGGCGTCCGGAACAGGCGGCATGGCATTCGCCTGCTGGCGGCGATCGGCGGGCGTGCGGGCAGTCATGCCTTCAGCTTAGGCGATGCACCCGCTGCTTGGGTGCACCGGCTTCTTGTGCGAGCGACGTCAGTCGCGAAAGGATGTCCCGTCGGATCGGCCATCGCGACTGACGTCGCTCCCACACCACCCAGGGAGCTTGTCCAGGGTTAGCCGGTATCCTGTCGCGATGACGGATCCCGCTCCCACGCCCGAAAGACCCCGCGCACTGATCGGCTGGCGGCTGCTCGCCCTGCTCTACGATGTCTGGCCGGTGCTGGCGATGTGGCTGGCGGTCGCGATTCCGTTCGTGCTCGTCGACGTGGTGATCAGCGGCAACGTACGCCACAACATAGAACCCTACAGCCTGATGTGGTGGCTGCTCTGGGGCTGCTGCTGGGGCGTTGCCGGGTTGTACGCCACTTTCAGCTGGCTGCGCGGCGGGCAGACGCTGGGCATGCGGCCGTGGCGGCTGAAGGTGGTCGCGCCGGATGGCGGTGAGCCCACGCTGGCCGCGCTGTGGCGCCGCTACGCCCTGGCGACCCTGTCGACCCTCGCGGCGGGGTCGGGGTTCTGGTGGGCGTGGCTGGACCGCGAGCGACTGACCTTCCATGACCGATTCAGCGGCACGCGCCTGGTGCGGCTGCCGAAGCGCGCCTGAGGCGGATCAGCGGCTCCGTCGCCGGAACATCAGCCAGGAAATGCCCAGCAGGGCGAACGGCGGGATGGCGTAGGCGAGCCGGTAGTCGAGGCGGAACGCGCCGGCCAGCCGCACGAACATGGTCTGCAGCACGTAGAAGCCGACAGCGAACACGATGCCCAGGAACAGGCGCTTGCCCATGCCGCCACTGCGCAGGCTGCCGAAGGCGAACGGGATGGCGGCCAGGCACAGCGCCAGCACGTTGAGCGGATAGAACCAGCGCGCCCAGTACTGGTCCTCGTAATCGCGCGCATCCAGGCCGTTGCGCTTGCGGTAGTCGATGTTCTGGCTCAGCTCGCTGCTGGGCATGTTGCGCGCGCGCACCAGGCTGGACGACAGCACGGCCGCGTCCAGTTCCGACTCCCAGCGCTCGCCCAGCACCGTGGTCTGCACGGCCGAGCGTTCCTTGAAGGTGGTGCGGCGCACGTTCTTCAGCAACCAGTAGCCGTCCAGGTGCTCGGCGACGGCGGCGTGCGCGATGGAGGCGAGGCGTCCGTCGTCCGCCAGTTCGTACATGCGCACGTCGCGCAGCTGCAGCGACACCTTGCCGCCGCCCTGGTCCTTCTCTTCGCCACTCTGCGCGTAAAGGAAGGTGTTGCCCTCGCGCGCCCACAGGCCGGAGTAACGGTCCATCGCGACATTGCCGGTGCGCGCCGCCATCTTCAGCACGTCGGCCTGGCGCTGCCCCCAGGGACCCAGCGTTTCGCCACTGAAGATCATCAGCACGGTCAGCAGGCCCAGCGCGGCGGCGACCGACACGCTCAGGCGCAGGCGGGACAGGCCGAGCGCACGCAGGGCGGTCAGTTCCGAGCTCGCCGCCAGCTGCCCCAGCCCCAACAGCGAGCCGATCACGGCTGCGGTGGGGAACATGGTGTAGGCGCGGCGCGGCACGGTGTAGAGCACCCACGCGATGGCATGGCCGAACGTGTAGTTGCCGGTGCCCAGGTCACCGATCTCGCCGGACAGCGCCATCACCACGTCCAGGCCCACCAGCACGGCCCAGGTCAGCAGCACCGTGACCAGGACCACCTGGCCCACGTAGGTGTCGTGCAGGCGCGGCAGCAGCCTCATGCGCGCCTCCGCGGCCGCGACAGCCGGCCATCACGCAGGTAGAACCAGAGCGCTCCCGCCAGCAGCGGCAGGGTCAGCCACCACAGGCCGACCGGGCCGGGCAGCTTGCCGTCGGCCAGCAGCTGGGTGCCGTTGAACATCAGGCTGATGCCGACCAGGTACGCCAGGAACCCCAGCATCACCCGCCCGTAGCGGGTCTGCCGGGGCGAGCTGCGCGACAGCGGCAGGGTCAGCAGGGCGAAGGCGAGCGCCAGCAGCGGCGGGGTCAGTCGTGCATGGACCTGCGCATTGGCGTCCGGACGCGGGTCCGACAGCAGTTGCGGAGTCGGCAGCAGTTCGGGATCGTCCTTGTCCAGCGTGTCGGCGCGGTCCGGCAGTGCCACCTCGTTGGATTTGTAGCGGATCAGGCGGTAATCCAGGCCCGCGCCATCCGGCCCCTCGACCCGGAAGCCATCATCCAAACGCAGGTAGCGGTTGCGCTCGCCCTCGAAGAACATCTGGCCCGACTTCGCCGTCACCACGTCGATGCGGCCGTCATCCGCGCGGTGCATGAACACCTTGCTCAGGCCGGTGCCGTCGGGCGACAGCGCGCTGACGTAGACCACCGCGCCGCTGGACAGCACGGTGAACTTGCCGGCATCCAGCCCGGACACCACCAGGCTGCGGTTGGCGTGTTCCAGCATGTTCTGCGCGGTGCGCAGCGCCCACGGGCCCAGCCACAGCGAGCACAGGCCGACCACCACCACCACCGGCACCACCAGCATCAGCAGCGGCCGCAGCAGGCGGCGCGGACCGATGCCGGCCGCCGTCAGCACCGCCATCTCCGAATCGCGGTACAGGCGCGAGAACGCCAGCAGCAGACCCAGCATCAGCGCCAGCGGGATGATGTAGGGCATGTAGTTGAGGAACTGCAGGCCCAGCTGGGACAGCAGCAGGCGCGCCGGCACCTTGCCGTCGGCCACGTCGCCCAGCAGGTCCGCCATCACGCCGCCCACGCTGACCATCAGCAGGATGATCAGGGTGGCCAGGAAGCTCTGGGTGAATTCGCGGAAGAGGTAGCGGTCCAGCTTCGGCATCAGGAGGGCTTGATCTACAATCTCGGGCTTGTGCGCCGCGCCTGCGGCGGCGGTCTGTGCGGTCCGGCATGGCGTCAGCCACCTTCGTCCGGCCCGCGATTGTACGTAACTGAACCGGGAATCTGATCAATGACGCTGGAATTCACCCTGAACCACGAAGCCCCCGCCCAGGCCGGCGTCGACTGCGTCGTGGTAGGCGCCTGGGCCGACAAGAGCCTGACCACCGCCGGCCAGGCGATCGACGCGGCCAGCGGCGGCAAGCTCTCGGCGCTGCTGCAGCGGGGCGACATCGGCGGCAAGACGGGCAAGACCACCCTGCTCCACGACCTGCCGGGCGTGACCGCCCCGCGCGTGCTGGTCGTCGGCCTGGGCGAAACCGCCAAGTTCGGCGTGGCGCAGTATCTGAAAGCCGTGGGCGATGCCGCCCGCGCGCTCAAGCTGGGCCCGGTCCGCAGCGCGCTGTTCACCCTGTCCGACGTGGCGGTGAAGGACCGCGACGCGGCGTGGAAGATCCGCCAGGCTGTGATCGCCGCCGACCACGCCTGCTACCGCTACACCGCCACGCTGGGCAAGAAGAAGAACGACGATCCCGGCCTGACCGCGTTCGCCGTCAGCGGCGACGACGCGCAGGCGCTGGCGCAGGGCATCGCCATCGCCGCCGGCGTGCAGACCACGCGCGAACTCGGCAACCTGCCGCCCAACATCTGCACCCCGGCCTACCTGGCCGAGCAAGCCGAGAAGTTCGCCGCGGAGAACGGCGCCGAGGCCGAGATCCTCGACGAAACGCAGATGGACGCCCTGGGCATGGGCTCGCTGCTCGCCGTCGCCCGCGGCTCGGCCAACCGCCCGCGCCTGATCGTGCTGAAGTGGAACGGGGGCGGCGACGCCAAACCGTACGTACTGGTCGGCAAGGGCATCACCTTCGATACCGGTGGCGTGAACCTGAAGACGCAGGGCGGCATCGAGGAAATGAAGTACGACATGCTGGGCGCGGGCAGCGTCCTCGGCACCTTCGTGGCCGCCGTCAAGATGAAGCTGCCGCTGAACCTGGTGGTGATCGTGCCGGCGGTGGAGAACGCCATCGACGGCAACGCCTATCGTCCGTCCGACGTCATCACCAGCATGTCCGGCAAGACCATCGAAGTCGGCAACACCGATGCCGAAGGCCGCCTGATCCTCTGCGACGCGCTGACCTACGCCGAGCGCTTCAAGCCGGCCGCGCTGGTCGACGTGGCCACGCTCACCGGCGCCTGCATCGTTGCGCTGGGCCGCTATGCCAGCGGCCTGATGAGCAAGCACGACGACCTCAGCAACGAACTGCTGGGCGCCGGCGAGACCGTGTTCGACCGCGCCTGGCGCCTGCCGCTGTGGGACGAGTACCAGACCCAGCTGGAGTCCAGCTTCGCCGACGTCTACAACATCGGCGGCCGCTGGGCCGGTGCGATCACCGCCGGCTGCTTCCTCGCCCGCTTCACCGAAGGCCAGCGCTGGGCGCACCTGGACATCGCCGGCGTGGCCAACGACGAAGGCAAGCGCGGCATGGCCACCGGCCGCCCGGTCGGCCTGCTGAGCCAGTGGCTGCTGGACCGCGCCGGTGGCGCGGCGTGATTCGTGATCGGGTGATGGGTGATTCGCAAGAACTCCGCCATCTCCAGAATCCCGGACGCCAGGCGTTGCCCTCACCCATCACCCATCCCTAATCACCCATCACGGCTCTCATGCGCGCCGACTTCTACCTGATCGCCAAGCCGCGCTTCCTCGAGGAGCCGCTCAAGCTGGTCTGCGAACTGACCCGCAAGGCCTACGACAGCAACCAGTGGACGCTTATCCTGGCGCGCGATGCCGCGCAGGCGGAGGAACTGGACGAACTGCTGTGGGAGTTCGATCCGGACGCCTACATCCCTCACCAGATCGCCGGTGACGAAGAGGACGAGCTGACGCCCGTGCTGATCGCCACACCGGAGGTCGACGTGCCGGCGCGTGCGCTGGTGATCAACCTGCGCGACGACGCCTTCACCGGCGCCTGCGAACGCGTGCTGGAAGTCGTGCCCGCCGACCCGTCCGCGCGCGAGCCGCTGCGGGAGCGCTGGAAGCAGTACAAGGCGCGCGGCTTTGAAGTGAACAAGCACGATATGTAAGCGCCGGGATTGGTGATGGGTGATTGGTGATTCGCAACAACTAGCCCAAGATCAATCCGCTCTCGCTTCTACCGAATCACCCATCACGAATCCCGAATCCCGGCTCCCATGTCCCTCGCCTCCAGCTACGACCCCAAGTCCTTCGAATCCCGCCTGTACGCGCAGTGGGAAGCCGCCGGCTACTTCAAGCCCAGCGGCAAGGGCGAACCGTACACGGTGCTGCTGCCGCCGCCGAACGTCACCGGCACCCTGCACATGGGGCACGCGTTCCAGCACACGCTGATGGACGCGCTGGTGCGTTACCACCGCATGCGCGGCTTCGACACGCTGTGGCAGATGGGCACCGACCATGCCGGCATCGCGACGGAAATGGTCGTCAGCCGCAACCTGGCGCAGGAAGGCAAGGGCGAGACGCGCGACGTGCTGGGCCGCGACGGCTTCATCGCCAAGGTCTGGGAGTGGAAGGCGCAGTCCGGCGACACCATCGAGCGGCAGATGCGCCGCATGGGCGCGTCCGGCGACTGGTCGCGCAGCACGTTCACGATGGACGAGGACGCATCCAGGGCCGTCATCGAGGCCTTCGTGCGTTGGCACGAGCAGGGCCTGATCTACCGCGGCCAACGCCTGGTCAACTGGGACCCGGTGCTGAAGACCGCGATCTCCGACCTGGAAGTGGAGAACGTCGAGGAAGACGGCTTCCTGTGGTCGATCGCCTACAAATTGGAGGATGGCGCCAGCTACGAGCACGTCGAGCACGATGCGGATGGTAATGAGACGTTGCGCGAAACCCGCGACTACCTGGTAGTGGCCACCACGCGCCCGGAGACGCTACTTGGCGATGCCGCGGTGATGGTCCATCCCGAGGATGAGCGCTACGCTCACCTCGTCGGCAAGAAGGTGAAGCTGCCGCTTGTCGATCGTGAGCTTCCTGTTATCGCCGACGACTACGTCGACCGCGAGTTCGGCACGGGCGTGGTGAAGGTCACACCAGCGCACGACTTCAACGACTACCAGGTGGGCCTGCGCCACAACCTGCCGCTGATCAACCTGCTGACGCCGACGGCGGCGATCAACGAGAACGCACCGGAAAAATATCGCGGCCTGGACCGCTACGAAGCACGCAAGGCCGTCCTCGCGGATCTGGAAGACGCCGGCCTGCTGGTCGAAACCAAGCCGCACAAGCTGCAAGTGCCGCGCGGCGACCGCACCGGCCAGGTGATCGAGCCCTACCTGACCGACCAGTGGTTCGTGAAGATGGACGGCCTGGCCAAGCGCGGCCTGGAGCTGGTCGAGTCCGGCGAGGTGAAGTTCGTCCCGCCGAACTGGATCAATACCTATCGTCACTGGATGGAGAACATCCAGGACTGGTGCATCAGCCGCCAGCTCTGGTGGGGCCACCGCATCCCGGCGTGGTTCGATGCCGCAGGCAATTGCTACGTCGGCCGCGACGAATCCGAAGCACGCGCCAAGGCCGGCCTGTCCGCCGATGTCGCGCTGACCCAGGACAGCGACGTGCTGGAAACCTGGTTCTCCTCGCAGCTGTGGCCGTTCAGCACGATGGGCTGGCCGGATGCGGACGCGATGGCCGAACGCGGCTTCGACCGTTACCTGCCCTCGTCGGTGCTGGTCACCGGCTTCGACATCATCTTCTTCTGGGTGGCCCGCATGGTCATGGCCACCGACCATTTCACCGGCAAGGTGCCGTTCCGCGACGTCTACATGACCGGCCTGATCCGCGACAAGGACGGCCAGAAGATGTCCAAGTCGAAGGGCAACGTGCTGGACCCGCTGGACATCATCGACGGCATCTCGCTGGAAGACCTGGTGGCCAAGCGCACCGGCGGCCTGATGCAGCCGAAGATGGCCGAGAAGATCGAGAAGGCCACGCGCAAGGAATTCCCCGACGGCATCGTGCCGCACGGCGCCGACGCGCTGCGCTTCACCATCGCCGCGCTGGCCACGCACGGCCGCGACATCAAGTTCGACATGGGCCGCGCCGAGGGCTACAAGAACTTCTGCAACAAGCTGTGGAACGCCACCCGCTTCGTGCTGATGAACACCGAGGGTTTCTCCCTTCCTCCGCTTGCGGGGGAAGGTGCCCGGAGGGCGGATGGGGGCAGCGCGATGCCGAACCCGGTCACGGACGCCGAGAAGTGGATCCTCTCCCGCCTGGCCAAGGTCACCGCCGAGGCCGAAACGCAGTTCGCCGCCTACCGCTTCGACCTGCTGTCGCAGGCGCTGTACGAGTTCGCCTGGAACGAGTTCTGCGACTGGTTCGTCGAACTCGCCAAGCCTGCCCTGAGCAAGGTCGAAGGGCCTGCATTGAACGGCGACGATGCCGCGGCCGCCGACAGCACCCGCCACACGCTGCTGTACGTGCTGGAATCGCTGCTGCGCCTGCTGCACCCGCTGACCCCGTTCGTCACCGAGGAACTGTGGCAGCAGGTCGCGCCGAAGCTGGGCATCGACGGCGGCACCGTGTCGTTGCGTCCCTACCCGGTCGCCGGCGACTTCGCCGGCCAGGATTACGCGCAGGCCGATGCCGACGTGGAATGGCTGAAGACCATGGTGTCGACGCTGCGCCGCGTGCGCAGCGAGCTCAACGTCTCGCCGGGCAAGACCATCCGCCTGCTGCTGCAGGATGGCCGTGACAACGACCGCGACCGCGTCGCGCGCTTCGCCCCGTCGTTGTCGTTCCTGCTGAAGCTGGACGGCATCGCGTGGCTCGACGCCGGCGCCGATGCCCCAGCCTCCGCCGCCGCCGTGGTCGGCGAGCTGAAACTGCTGGTGCCGCTGGAAGGCCTGGTCGACCTGGATGCCGAGCGCGCGCGCCTGGACAAGGAAATCGCCCGCGTCGCCGGCGAGAAGGACAAGAGCGAAGCCAAGCTGGCCAAGTTCACCGACAAGGTGCCGCCGGCCGTGGTCGAGCAGGAGCGACAGCGCCTGGTCGATTGGAGCAGCCAGCTCGCCGCCCTGCACGCGCAGCGCGCGAAGCTCTGACGCTCACGTCATTCCGACCCGGTAGAGTCGAGCTTGCTCGACTCCGCGCAGGCGTTACCCTTCCATCGACTGACCGGAAAGCAGCGGAGCGGGCTCCGCTCTACAGCGGCGGCATCGTGCTGATGTCGTCGGCAACCAGTTCGATCGCCATCACCAGCGCGTCCTCGCGACCGTCCCGCGCCGGGTAATAGCGCGGGCGGCGGCCGATCTCGTTGAAGCCTTCGCTGTGGTACAGCGTGATGGCGCCGGGGTTGGACGGGCGCACTTCCAGGAACACGCGCTGCACGCGATGGTCGCGGGCGATCTTCACCAAGGCGCGCAGCAATTGGCGGCCCAGGCCGCGGCCCTGCCGCTCGGGCGCGATGCAGATGTTCAGCACGTGCGCCTCGTCGGCGGCGATGCTCAGCAGGCCGTAGCCGATCACCAGGCCATGCTCGGTCATCACCCACGACGGGTAGCCGGCTTTCAGGCAGTCCTTGAAGATGCCGCGCGTCCACGGGAACGGATAGGCGCGCTGTTCGATGGCCATCACCGCATCGAGGTCGCCCTCGCGCATCGGCCGCAGGCTGGACGTGGACACCGGAGAGGCCTCGACGCCCAGCAGGCTCACGGCGACGTACCGCGGCGCAACCTGCGCAAGATGGGCCACAGCGCACGCTTGGCCGCCGGGTTGCCGCGCAGTTCGCTCGATGGCGGCCACTGCGCGAACAGCTCCGCCGCGCCAGGCGCATTGGGATTGCAGCCCGAGGCCCGGATCAGCGCGAAATGCAGGCGATCGGGAAGCTTCGCGCCGCCCGTCCGCCGCGTGGGTGCGGGGCGTTCGGGCGCCGGCGCCTCGATGGCGTCGCGCGCCGGCGGACGGGCCCGGGACGGCACCGCCGCAGGTGCGCGGTCGGTCGAGGGCGGGGCATCGATGATGGGGTTGCGCGCTGCCGGCGCCTCCGCCACGGCCGGCGAACCGGCTTCGGTCGGCCAGTCGGCCGGCAGATAGACGACGTGGCCGAGCGCGCGCAGCCAACCCTGCTGCTCGGCCGACCACAGGCGGTCCGCCGACAGCGTCACGCGGCGGCGTCCTTCTGCCGGCGCATGCGCTGCCAGAGCCAGAGGCAGGGGCCTGACAGCGCGTACACCACGCCCACCGCGAACAGCGTGCGCGGCAGGTCGATGAAGAGGATCGCCAGCACCAGCGGCACCAGCGCCAGCACCACGAACGGAATACGGTCGGCCTTCGCCCCGCCCTCGCCGGTGCCCTTGAAGCTCCAGAACCGGATGCGGCTGACCATCAGCAGCGCCGCGACCAGCGTCACCGCCAGCGCCACGTAGCGCAGCTCTTCACCGCTCCAGCCCAGCTCGCCGTCGGCGAAGGCCCACACGAAGGACATCATCAGGCCGGCCGCCGCCGGACTGGCCAGGCCGATGAACCAGCGCTTGTCCACCGTGCCCACCTGGGTATTGAACCGGGCCAGCCGCAGCGCCGCACAGGCCGCGTAGAGGAACGCCACCACCCAGCCCACGCGGCCCATGACGCCGCCGTCGAACTTCAGCGCCGACAGCGACCAGTGGTACATCACCAGCGACGGCGCCAGCCCGAAGCTGACCAGGTCGGCCAGCGAGTCGTACTGCACGCCGAACTCGCTGCTGGTGCCGGTCAGGCGCGCCACCCGCCCGTCGATGCCGTCCATCAGGCCGGCCACGAACACCGCGATGGCCGCATTGACGAACTGGCCGTTGGCGGCGGCGATGATGGCGAAGAAGCCCGCGAACAGGCCGGCGGTGGTGAACAGGTTGGGCAGCAGGTAGATCCCCCGCGAGCGCGGGGGCGGCTTGATTTCGTTCATGGGTCGCAGTTTAGCCCAGCGCTCCCCCGCCCGGCTTGCCTGCGCGGCCCGGGGGTGCTGCAATCAGGCCTCCCGCGATCCGGAGCTTCCCATGCGCCTCCTGTCCTGCCTCGCCGTGCTGGCGTTCTGCCTGGCGACCGCCGCCTCCGTGCAGGCCCAGCAGGTCTACCAGTGGAAGGACAAGAACGGGGTCACCCACTACTCCGACAGCCCGCCCCCCAACCAGACCACGCAGAACCGGCGCATCAACCAGTACGGCGCCCCGGCGGCCGATACGGCGCAGCCCGCGGGCAAGCCGGTCGAGAATGCCCAATGCACGACCGCTCGGGCGAACCTTCAGATGCTGGCGGCCACCAAAGGCCCCATCCAGCAGGACACCGACGGCGACGGCAAGCCGGACGTCACCCTGGACGACGCCGGTCGCGAGAACCAGCGCAACCTGGCCGACGCCGCCGTGAAGGCCTATTGCACGCCGACCGCCGGCCGCTGATCCCTTCGCATGCGCGCATGGCTGGCGATCGCCGCAGGCATCGGGCTGGGCGTCGGCGTCGCCTGGTGGCTGGCCCGCGAGTCGCCCGAGAGCACCTCACGCAAGCAAGCGCGCGCCGAACAGGCGGCGGCCGCACAGGCCCGCGATGCGCGCCCCTCGCTCTACCGCTGGCGCGACGATGCCGGTGTGCTGCAGATCACCGAGCAGCCGCCGAAGGGCCGCCGCTACGAACGCATCGACCGCGACACGCCGGCCGGCATCCGCGTGAGCGGTGACGCCACGCCCGACGCGGATTGACCCGCCGCCGCCCCGGCTGCGGCCAAGGCTGGCAAAATAGGCGATTCGCCCTTCCCGGATCCCCCTGCCGATGCGCCTGTCGCAGTTCCATCTCCGCACCACCAAGGAAACGCCCGCCGACGCCGAACTGGTCAGCCACCAGCTGATGCTGCGCGCCGGCATGATCCGCAAGCTGGCCGCCGGCCTGTACACCTGGTCGCCGCTGGGCCTGCGCGTGCTGCGCAAGGTGGAAACCGTGGTGCGGGAGGAGATGGACCGGGCCGGCGCGATCGAGATGCTCATGCCGACCATCCAGCCGCGCGAGCTGTGGGAAGAGACGGGCCGATGGGAGAAGTTCGGCGGCCAGCTGCTGAAGATCACCGACCGCAAGGAGCAGGCCTTCTGCTACAGCCCCACGGCGGAAGAAGCGGTGACCGACTTCGCTAGGCAGGAGCTGTCCAGCTACAAGCAGCTGCCGGTCAACTTCTACCAGATTCAGACCAAGTTCCGCGACGAGATCCGTCCGCGCTTCGGCGTGATGCGCGCGCGCGAGTTCGTGATGAAGGACGCCTACTCCTTCCACCTCACCGACGAGGACCTGGTGCGCGAATACCGCAACATGCATGCGGCCTACACGCGCATCTTCACCCGCCTGGGCCTGGACTTCCGCGCGGTGCAGGCCGACAGCGGCGCCATCGGCGGTGACGCCTCGCAGGAGTTCCACGTGCTGGCCGACTCGGGCGAGGACGCCATCGCGTTCTCCACCGGCTCCGACTACGCCGCCAATGTCGAAACCGCGCAGGCCGCCGCCCCGGGCCCGCGCGCCGCCGCGTCGGAAGCGATGACCAAGGTGGCCACGCCCACGCAGAAGACCTGCGAGGACGTCGCCGCCCTGCTCGGCATTCCGCTGCAACGCACGGTCAAGTCGGTCGCCGTGATGACCGACGGGGGCTTCGTGCTGGCCCTGGTGCGCGGCGACCATGCCGTCAACGAGATCAAGCTGGGCAAGGTCGCCGGCATGGCCGACTACCGGCTGGCGACGGAGGCGGAAATCCTCGCCCATCTCGGCAGTGAGCCGGGCTTCCTCGGTCCGGTCGGCGCGAAACAGGCGATCCGCGTGGTCACCGACCGCGACGTGGCGGCGATGGCGGATTTCGTGGTCGGCGCCAACGAGTCCGGCTTCCACCTGGCCGGCGTCAACTGGGGCCGCGATCTGCCCGAGCCGGAGACCGTGGCCGATATCCGCAACGTGGTGGCCGGCGACCGGGCGGCCAACGGCGGCGAGATCCGCATCGTGCGCGGCATCGAGGTGGGCCACGTGTTCCAGCTCGGTCGCAAGTACAGCGAAGCGATGAAGTTCACCGTGCCGGACGAGACCGGCAAGGCCGCCACGCCGGCGATGGGCTGCTACGGCATCGGCGTGTCGCGCATCGTGGCCGCCGCCATCGAGCAGAACCACGACGCCAACGGCATCATCTGGCCGGCGCCGATGGCGCCGTGGGCCGTCGCCGTGTGCATGATCAATCCGAAGAACGATGCGGCGGTGAACGACGCTGCACAGCAGCTGCTGCAGGAACTGCAGGCCGCCGGGATCGACGCGGTGCTGGATGACCGCGGCCTGCGCCCCGGCGCGATGTTCGCCGACATCGAACTGATCGGCATTCCGCACCGCGTGGTGGTGTCCGAACGCGGACTCGCCGCGGGCACGTTCGAATACCGCGCGCGCCGGGCGACGGAAGCCGAGAACATCGGTCGCGACGAACTGCTGGCGCGCCTGCGGGGTTGATCGCAGCACGGATTCCGGAAAAGGGAATCGTCGCGGTTTGTGCCGCGATTATCCCGTCGATTAAGATGATTATTCGGCCAAGGACGGGCGTTTCCCTTCCTGACTGGAGATTCTGATGTCGATCGACCTGCGTAACCTGTCCGCCAAGGAGCTTGGCGCCCTGATCGAAAAAGCCAAGCAGCAGCAGAGCCGGCTGGCCAAGCGCACGCCCATCGCCACCGTGCGCAGCAAGATCACCAAGTTCGCCAAGGCCGAGGGCTACACGCTGGAGGAGCTGTTCGGTACCGGCGGTACGCGCCCGGCCAAGGCAGCGGGCAAGCCCGGCCCGCGTGCCGGCAAGAAGCTCGGCAAGGTCGCGCCGAAATACCGCAACCCGGCCAACCCGAAGGAAACCTGGACCGGCCGCGGCAAGCATCCACGCTGGATGGCGGCGCTGATCGCCAAGGGCAAGAAGGCCGACGACTTCCTGATCAAGAAGAAGTAATCGCGACCGCAGAAATCGAAAGAAGACGGGAGGCCTGGCCTCCCGTTCTTCGTTTCCGGCGCCGGGAATGCCTCAGAGATTCTTGCGCGAGGAAATCAGCAGGTTGCCGAACAGCAGGCCGGCGACCAGCGCCATCACCACGTTGGTCACGGCCAGCAGCGCCGATTGCCCCACACCCACGTCCTGCTGCTGCACCAGGGTCAGCAGCCCGCGCAGGCTGGTGCTGCCCGGCACCAGCATCAGGATGCCGGGCACGCGGATCAGGGCGCCGGGACGGTTTGCCCAACGCGCGAACGCATTGCCGGCCGCGGTCAACGTCAGCGCCGACAGGAAGATGCCGACCGGGCTGCCCCAGGTCTGGCCGGCGTAGCGCGAGATGCTGTAGCCGGCGATCGCCGCGGCCATCACCCAGAAGTAGTCGCGCCGGTGCGCCTTGAACAGCACGGCGAACGCGTAGGCGGCGAACACCATGGCGGCCCACTCCACCCATTCCGGCTGCGGCCGCGAAGCGCGCACGTCCGGATACAGACCCACCAGCTGCGCCAGCGTCACCGCGATCATGCTGCCGACCGTCAGCTTGAGTACCGTGGCCATCGCGCCGGCGAAACGCGCCACGCCCGACACCAGATGCTGGCTGGTCAGCTCGTTGACCGCATTGGTCAGCGCCATGCCGGGCAGCAGCACGATCAGCGAGGCGATGATCACCGTGTTGAGGTTCAACGGCGCGATGAAGTTGGCCACCAGGATCGCCACGAAGCCGGCGACCAGCGCCGAAATCGCATCGCTGGCCTCCTTCATCTTCGGCCGACGCGCGATCAGTTCGCCCAGCACGCCGATGATCACGCCGATCAGGCCGGCGGTGGCGATGTCCAGCCACGGCAGCCGCCACAGGCCGGCGACCGCGGCCGCGGCCAGCCCCGAGGCGAAGATCTGCATCGCCCGCCAGCGCCAGCCGGGCGTGCGGTCGAGCGCACGCAGGGCGGTATGGCCCTGGGCGATGCTCATCTCGCCGGACGACACCGCGTCGGCGATGCGGTCGGCTTCGCTGAGCTTGTGCAGGTCGGTTTCGCCGGGCGCCAGCCGGATCACCCGCGTGCTGTCGCTGGCGCCGAGCGGGCGCGACGGATCGCTGAAACTCAGGATCAGGCCGGTCGGGTTGGACCACGGCTCGCAATCCAGACCCAGGCGTTGCGACAGGCCCACAACGGTGCCTTCCAGTCGCTGCGCCGTGGTGCCGTAACTGTGCAGGCGCCCGGCGATTTCGCAGACGAACGCGATGCGCTGGGCATAGGTGGCGGTGGTCAGCAGATCGTCGGCCATCGCCACAGTATGGCCGAAGGCAGCGCGCGGCGGCTCGATGCCGTGCCGCTTACACTGTGCGCGGACGAGGCGGGCAGGGGGCAAGGTGGGGATCGGCGAAGCCATGGCGCTGGGCAGCGCGGCCGCGTGGGCGGTCGGCGTGATCCTGGCGCGCCAGCTCGGCGCCCACCTGCCGCCGCTGACGCTCAACCTGTTGAAGAACGGCCTGGTGCTGGCGGTGCTGGCGCCGGTCGCGCTGCTGGTCCACGCGGGCGACTGGCCGGCGTTGCCGACGCGTGATGTCGCCATCGTGCTGGCCAGCGGCGTCATCGGCATTGCCCTGGCGGACACGCTGTATTTCCGTGCGCTCAACGAACTCGGCGCCGGCCGCATGGGCGTCATCGGCAATCTCTACAGCCCGCTGGTGCTGCTGCTGGGGTTCGTCTTCCTCGACGAGCGCCTCGGTGGCCTGCAGTGGCTGGGCTTCGGCCTGGTGGCGCTGGGCGTGCTGCTGGTCAGTCGTCCGCCGGGGGAATGGCGCACGCATCCGCGCCACACCGCGCGCGGCGTGCTGCTGGGCCTGCTCGCCATCGCGCTGATGGCCGTGGCCATCGTGATGGTCAAGCGCACCCTGGAGACGCAGCCGCTGCTCTGGGTCACCCTGCTGCGGCTGGTGGGCGCCGTGGCCGGCCTGCTGCTGGTGTCCGCCCTGCCCGCCATGCGCCGGCGCATGCGGTTCGTCGCCGCCGAGGTACCCTGGCACCGGCTGGTGCTGGCGGCCCTGGTCGGCCAGGGCCTGTCGATGGTGCTGTGGCTGGGCGGCTACAAGTACACCAGCGCCTCGGTGGCCGCGATCCTCAACGAGAGCGCGTCGGTGTTCCTGGTGGTGCTGGCGGCGCTGTGGCTGCGCGAGCCGCTGGGCCGCCGAGCCATTGTCGGCGTGCTCCTCACGTTCGGTGGGATAGCCTGTATGCTCCTCGGCCGAGCGACGCCATGACCCCCACCCTTGCCCGCCCGCAGTACGAAGCCGACCCCGGCGACCCCCAGCGCGTGACGCTGGCGGGCGACTGGACGCTGGCCAGTGCGTTGACCGTGGCGGAGCAGCTGAAAACCGTGCCCGAGGGCGTCACCCGGCTCGATGCCAGCGCGATCGACCGCATCGACTCGGCCGGCGTGCTGCAGCTGCTGCGCTTCGCCAAGCGGCGCGGGATGGACCCGTCGGCCATCGAGTTCCGACCCGATCACCAGGCGCTGGTCAGCACCATCGAGGACGTCGCCGACGACCGCCCGCCGCGCAAGCGGGACTACGGCTTCCTGGCGGCGCTGTCCCGCCTCGGCTACCGGGTGCACGAGAACAAGCAGGAGGTCATCGCCCTGCTCAGCTTCACCGGCGAGAACCTGGTCAAGCTGGTGCGGATGGTCAAGGAGCCGCGCCGCTTCCGTCCCACCGCGACCGTGGCCCACATGGAGGCGGTGGGCCTGGACGCCGTGCCACTGGTGATCCTGCTGTCGTACATGGTGGGCGCGGTGATCGCCTTCCTAGGCTCCACCGTGCTGCGCGATTTCGGCGCGGAGATCTACGTGGTGGAACTGGTCAGCATCGCCTTCCTGCGCGAGTTCGCGGTGCTGATGACCGCCATCGTGCTGGCGGGCCGCACCGCGTCGGCCTTCACCGCGCAGATCGGTGCGATGAAGAGCCGCGAGGAGATCGACGCGATCCGCACGCTGGGGCTGGATCCGATCGACCTGTTGGTCATCCCGCGGCTGATCGCGCTGCTGGTGATGCTGCCGCTGCTGACCTTCATCTCGATGATGGCTGGCCTGGCCGGCGGCGTCACCGTGGGCGCGTTCGACCTGGGCATCCCGCCGCAGATGTACATCGCGCGCATGCACGACACCATCGAGGTGACGCACTTCCTGGTCGGCATGTCGAAGGCGCCGGTGTTCGCGCTGGTGATCGGCCTGATCGGCTGCCTGGAAGGCCTGCAGGTGGAAGGCACGGCGCAGTCGGTCGGCGAGCGCACCACCTCCAGCGTGGTCCAGACCATTTCGCTGGTCATCATCATCGACGCGCTGGCCGCGTTGTGGTTCATGCACATGGACTGGTGACGGCGCATGCCCGATGAATCTCCCATCATCCACGTGCGCGGCCTGGTCAACCGCTTCGGCGAACAGACCGTGCACGAAGGCCTCGACCTGGACGTGCGTCGCGGCGAGATCCTGGGCGTGGTCGGCGGTTCCGGCACCGGCAAGTCGGTGCTGATGCGCTCGATCCTCGGTCTGCGGCAGCCCAACGAAGGGCAGATCACCGTGCTGGGTGAAGATGCCCGTTCGGAAGATCCGGCCGCGCGCCAGCACATCGAGCGCAACACCGGCGTGCTGTTCCAGGATGGCGCGCTGTTCTCGTCGCTGACCGTGGGCGAAAACGTGCAGGTACCGCTGAAGGAACACCACCCCGAGCTGCCGGACAGCTGGCGCTACGAACTGGCGCTGCTGAAGGTCAAGCTGGCGGGCCTGCCTGCCGATGCGCTCAACAAACTGCCTTCGCAGCTGTCCGGCGGCATGCGCAAGCGCGCGGGCCTGGCGCGCGCGCTGGCGCTCGATCCGCCCCTGCTGTTCCTCGACGAGCCCACCGCCGGCCTGGACCCGATCGGTGCGGCCGCGTTCGACCGGCTGATCAAGACGCTGCAGGAAGCGCTGGGCCTGACCGTCTTCCTGATCACCCACGACCTGGACACGCTGTATGCGATCTGCGACCGCGTCGCGGTGCTGGCCGACCAGAAGGTGGTGACGGTGGCGCCCCTGCAGGAGGTGGAACGGTTCGACCACCCCTGGGTGCAGGAATATTTCCACGGTCCCCGCGCGCGTGCCGCGCGCGACGGACAGCAGGCCCCCGGGCCTTCCCTTTCGCAAACGGCGGTCTGATCCATGGAAACACGCGCCAACTACGTGCTCATCGGGGCTTTCACCCTCATCATCGCCGCCGCGCTGCTGCTGTTCGGCCTGTGGGCGGCGAAGTACTCCTCCGAGCGCACCTGGCAGGAATACCAGGTGGTGTTCCGTGAGGCGGTGACCGGCCTGTCGGTCGGCAGCCCCGTGCAGTACAACGGCATCGCGGTGGGCTCGATCACCAAGCTGTCGCTGGCGCCGAACGATCCGCGCCAGGTGATCGCGCGCATCCGCGTGGAGTCGTACACGCCGGTCAAGACCGACACCCGCGCCAAGCTGGCCATCACCAGCCTGACCGGCCCGACCATCATCCAGCTCAGCGGCGGCACGCCGCAGGCGCCGTCGCTGACCAGCGTGGATTCGCGCGAGGCGCCGGTCATCCAGACGGCGCCGTCGGCGCTGCAGAACATCACCGACACCGCCAACCGCATCGTCGAGCGCCTGGACCAGATGCTCAGCGACAAGAATGTCGCCAGCATCACCGCCACGCTGGAGAACCTGGAAGCGATGAGCACGTCGCTGGCCAGCCGCGAGGATGGCGTCGAAGCCCTGATCGTCAGCGCGCGCGACGCCGCGCAGAACCTGGACCGGACCCTCACCACCACCAACGGCGCCATCGAGCGGCTGGACAAGAACCTGGTGCAGGAACTGCCGGGCATCCTGGACAAGCTGGAGACCACGCTGGGCAAGCTGGATTCGGCGGCCGGCAATGCCGACGCGATCCTCGGCGAGAACCGCGCCGCCATCAACAGCTTCGCCAGCGACGGCCTGGGCCAGCTGGGCCCCACCCTCACCGAACTGCGCGGCCTGGTGCGCGACCTGCGCCGGGTCAGCGACCGTCTCGAAGGCAATCCCGCGCGCTACCTGCTCGGCCGCGACGCACCCAAGGAGTTCGACCCGAAATGAAGCCGCAGCGCCTCACCTTCGCCCTCCCCTGCCTGCTTGCGCTGGCCGGCTGCTCGATCCTGGGCAGTGAACAGCGCGACCCGGTCACCATCTACGCGCCGGATGTCCGGGTGGCGCCGCAGGCCGGCTGGCCGCAGGTGGACTGGACCCTGATCGTCGCCAAGCCGACGGCCGCGCGCGTGATCGACAGTCCCCGCATCAGCGTGCGGCCGTCGCCCGGCGAGCTGCAGGTCTACCGCGGCGTCTCCTGGGCGTTGCCGGCGACCGACATGCTGCAGGATGCGGTACAGCGCACGCTGGAGGATTCGGGGCGCATCCCCGCCGTGGCCAGTGCCGATGCCGGCATCCTCGGCGAGTACAAGCTGGTGATGGACCTGCGCCGTTTCGAAGCCGACTACGCCGGCGGCGCGTTGCCGTCCGCCGTGGTCGAAGTGAACGCCAAACTGGTCAACAACCGCGGGCAGCGCGTCGTCGCGTCGCGCACGTTCCTGCAGCAGAAGCCGGCGGACAGCGTCGACGTGGCACAGGTGGCGATCGCTTTCGAGGACGCGCTGGAAGCGGCGACCGCCGACATCGCGGGCTGGGTACTGGTATCCGGCAACAGCGACCCCAACCCTGCACGATGAACCGGGTGGCGCGTCAGCGACGGCGCGCCGGATCGATCCAGCGGAACGTCAGGTTGATGCGTGGCCCCACCGGTCGGGCCGTGCGCGGGAGCGCGTGGCGGTAATGCCGCTGCGTATCGCCCGCCATCACCAGCAGGCTGCCGTGCGGCAACGTCAACGCTGAACGCAGCGCCGGATCCTGCCGGTGCTTGAGCAGGAAGCGGCGCGCGGCGCCCAGGCTGACGGAAGCGATCACCGGCCGCGGTCCGAGTTCGGGCTCGTCGTCGCTGTGCCAGCCCATCGCGTCGCGGCCGTCGCGGTACAGGTTCGCCAGTACGCTGTTGAAGGGGGTATCGAGTTCATCCTGCAGCCGCAGCCGCAGACCGGACAAAGCGGCCGTCCACGGATGCGGCGTGAAGTCCGTACCCGAGTAGCGGTACACCGCCTCCGCATCGCCGACCCACGCGCTCAGCCTGGGCGAATCGACCACGCGGCCGAACATCCGGATGCGGTGCACGCTCCACGGCAGCGACGACCGCAACGCATCGAGCAGCGCATCGGCCTCCGCACCGGCCAGCCACGCGGGCCGATAGTCCAGATGCGCGCCCGGAAGCGACGTGTTGTGTCCATTCGCAGCGAGCGGCAGGGGTATGGTCATGCCGGCGATGCTCGCGGATTTGCCCCATCCCGCGCAAACCCCGAAAATGCCCGGAGCCTAACGCCATGCTGGAGCAAGCCCGATGTCCGATGTCGAACGCGATGTGATGGAGTACGACGTCGTCACCGTCGGCGCGGGGCCGTCGGGCCTGGCGTTCGCGATCCGGCTCAAGCAGCTGAATCCCGAGATCTCGGTCTGCGTGATCGAGAAGGCCAGCGCCATCGGGGCGCACATCCTCTCCGGCGCGGTGATCGAACCGCAGCCGCTCGACGCACTGCTGCCCGGCTGGCGCGACAACCCGCCGCCGGTCTGCGTGCCCGCCGCGGACGACGAGTTCTGGTACTTCAGCAAGGACGGCGGCCGCAAGTTCCCGATCGTGCCGCCCGGCATGCGCAACCATGGCAACTTCATCGTCTCGCTCGGCGCGATGTGCGCGTGGCTGGCGCCGCAGGCCGAAGCGCTGGGCGTGGAGATCTATCCGGGCTTCGCCGCTGCGGAAACGCTGCATGACGACGACGGCAAGGTCGTCGGCGTGCGCATCGGCGATATGGGCATCGCGAAGGACGGCAACCACAAGCCTGGCTACACGCAGGGCATCGACATCCGCGCCAAGGTCACCGTGCTGGCCGAAGGCGCGCGCGGCCACCTGACCAAGCGACTGGTGAAGCGCTTCGCCCTGGACAAGGACAGCGACCCGCAGGCGTATTCGATCGGCATCAAGGAACTGTGGCAGGTGCCGGAAGGCCGCGTCACGCCCGGCAAGATCGTGCACACGCTGGGTTGGCCGGCCAGCAACGACATCTACGGCGGCAGCTTCCTGTACCACCTGGAGAACAACCAGATCGCGCTCGGCTATGTCAGCGGCCTGGATTACAAGGATCCGGAGTACAAGCCGTGGGAGGCCTTCCAGCAATGGAAGAACCATCCGCTGATCAAGCCGCTGCTCGAAGGCGGCAGCATACTGTCCGCCGGCGCACGCGCCATCGTCACCGGCGGCTGGCAGTCGCTGCCCAAGGTCGAGATGCCGGGTGCATTGCTGATCGGCGACACCGCCGGCCTGCTCAACGTGCCGAAGATCAAGGGCACGCACCAGGCGATCCGCAGCGGCATGCTGGCCGCCGAACACCTGGTGGCATCGCAGCTTGCGCCGGAAGGCTTCGACGCCAAACTGCGCGCTTCCGACGCGATGGCGGAGCTGAAGTCGGTGCGCAACATCAAGCCGGGTTTCAAGAAGGGCCTGTGGTTCGGCATGGCCAACGCCGCGTGGGAAACCCTCACCGGCGGCCTGTCGCCGTGGACGCTGAAGGTGAAGCCGGACTGGTCCTCGCTCGACAAGGTCGGCGAGCACGAAGCCCCCAGGCGCGACTACGTGGACCGCACGCTGGCCCCGCGCGACCGCCTGCAGGGCGTCTACTACGCCGCCACCGAGCACGACGAAGACCAGCCGGTGCACCTGCGCGTGCACGACACCTCCGTCTGCATTACCCGCTGTACCGCCGAATACGACAACCCCTGCACGCGCTTCTGCCCGGCAGGGGTCTACGAAATCGTCGACGACGGCGAAGGCAAGCGCCTGCAGATCAACGCCGCCAACTGCGTCCACTGCAAGACCTGCGACATCAAGGACCCCTACCAGATCATCGAATGGGTGACGCCGGAAGGCGGCGCGGGACCGAATTACCAGAATCTGTAGAAGTTACGGCTGCGGCTGCACGCTTATTGATGCGGCGAGACGCGCATCTCAATTCGTTCACGTTCGTGGCAGAAAATGCCACCCATGCGCCTAGGCGAAACATCATGCGCTGCGACGATCAGGAAATGGGGGGAGTGGCGAATCCCCCCCGATGAGTTCAGAGCTTCGGCGACCACACTGTCGCCACCGGATCGATCAGCGAAGTGTTTGCTGACCGAGCGGCGCCCCAAGAAATTGACTGTCCGGTCGACACATTATACCAAAACAAGTCGGTCCTGCCGTCGCCGTTGTAGTCGCCGGACGTAACCACCTGCCAACTGGTCTGAACAGTCGCCTCCGCGAACGAGCCAGCATAGCCACCCGATGGCCAAACTACCGTCTGACCCGAAGCTGCATGGACCCAGAAGACGTCCGCCCTGCCATCACCGTCAAAGTCGCCTGTAGCCGCTGCACGCCAATTCTGATCAGGAATCGTCATCTGAATGACTGACCCGGCGATAGCGCCTGACGGCCAGATCAAATTTTCGCCTGTGGACACATTGCGCCAGAACAAATCATCACGGCCATCACCGTTGAAATCGCCCACTCCGACAACGCGCCAGTTGGCATTCACGGTGGTTCCGGTCACAGTGGTGCTCGGATCGGCAGACAACCAAACTATGTTCTGCCCGGTGGTGGAGTGACGCCAAAACAGATCAGACTTGCCGTCACCATTGAAGTCACCGACAGCCGCAACCCGCCAATTAGTGTCGGGAATAGCGGTTACAGCCCGAGAATTAGTAGCCGTAGCCGACGCCCAGACAATATTCTGGCCATTCGTCGCATGTCGCCAGAAAACATCCCATCGCCCGTCACCATCAAAATCTCCTGAACCGACAATCTGCCAGTTTTGGTCAGGTACGACTGCAGTGTAATAGCTGTCGATCCGGCTGCCAGACCGCCAGATTACGTTCTCTCCATTAAACGAATTGCGCCAAAATATATCGGAGCGCCCGTCGCCATTAAAATCACGCTTGGTGCCGCCAACGAACGGCACTACGGTTGCCCGGAACGCTGCAACAACTGGAATCGTCTCGTTCAAGCTGCGCGCATTATCCTCACTGTTCGCGACACCGCAGGCAAGGTTGCCTGCCGCACCGCAGGTGCTCTTGAGCGGCGTGGAAAAGATGCGGTGGGCAGTCTGGCCGGTATCTCCATACGCCATGACGGTATAGAAATTGCCGGCCGTCGTCCCCGTCTTGTAACCGAACGAGTAAGGGAAGCGGCCGTACTGCAGTGCACCGCCGGTCGTCGTCGAGTTGGCGCGGTCGTGCGCCGACCCCATCAAGTGCGCAGCCTCGTGCACGAGCGTCTCTTCAGCACAGTAATACGTCTTGCCGTCCGTGCCGGTGTCGAACCCATCGCTGATGACCGCGTAGCCCCAGGGAGCATCCGCCGACGTGATGGCCGTCTGATTCGCGCCGTTCAACCAGGCGATACCGCAACCTTCGTTCTCCGGGGTGTTGAACTTGCGCACCAACACGGCGATGTCGGCACCGTACTGGTCTCGCGCGGTGCGCAGCGGCGCGAGGCTGGCCGGAACGGTAACTGGAGAGCTGCCCGTGCTGCCGGTCAATTCCTGCAGCGCCGTCTGGTTGGTGTTGGTGTTGGTGTAGTTGACCTGCAGCGCATGGACGATGCGCAGATAACCGTTGACGTCGCTGTTGGCGAACGCCTGGTTGCCGATCTGCACCAGGAAGACGAGACGCGTGGAGGCGCCTGACGCCCCGCCGTTCGCGGTGGCGAACTCCGGGGTGTAGCCGATCGCGACATCAATGGTATTCGCGGCACTCGGCGGTGCGGCCTGCGCGACAGCCGTCGCGCCTTGGCTGACCTGAGCAGACTGGCTGACTGCCGCGCTCATCGACGAGCGCAACGTGGCCGCCTCCGGAATCATCATGTCCACGTGGCCCTTCGTCGCGGACACCACCTTCGACGGATCGGTCTGCACGGCGAACACGCGACCGTTGCGCGTCTGCAGGCTCAGGGCAGGCTTGCCGTTGGCCTGGGGAATCGAACCGAACACCGCCTTTTCGCCGAAGGTGATGATGGCTTCCTGCATCGGGTCGCCGCCGACCACACGGCCGATCCACGTCCAGTTGCCGTCGATCTCTTCGGCATGGCGCTCGTAGCGCAGCTTGACCTGGCTGCCGTCCGGCGACGGCACCGTCATTTCACCGGTCGCGACGGCCTTGAAGGCGTGCGCCTCGCTGATGGCGGTCGGGAACCAGGTGTAGGCGCCTTCCTGCTTGGTGGGCTTGGCCTGGTTCGGATAGGAAAGCAACGCGCCGCGGTCCGGCGCGTTGGCGATCGACGCACCGATGGCGCGGGCCAACGGCAACGATGCAGGCAGGCTGCTACCCGCCTTGCTGGCGGCAACGCCGCGCATGCCCGCGATACCCGATTCCGGGCTTTCTCCACTGCACCCGGCCAAAACCAACATCAAGGCGCAAGCGCCGACCCGGAGTTTCATACGTACGCCTCTGAGGAAAAACGGATAGAGCCCCTGAGCTGACACTATAGCCCAGCCGCTGGGCCACAAATAGCCAACAGGTTCCCTTCTCCGCGTTATCGGCCCAAAAACGTACAGCTGAAAGTCAGACGTGCGGCGCGGCGCAAACCAACCGGACTTCCGTCACGCCTTGATGTGATCATCCGCCCTTGAACGGCACGCCCGTCTTCGCCGCCAGCTCTGTTTCGGTCACGCCTTCGGCCATCTCCACCAGCGCCAGGCCCTCGGGAGTGACATCGAACACGGCCAGGTCGGTGATGATCCGGTCGACCACGCCCACCCCTGTCAGCGGCAGGTCGCACTGGGGAAGGATCTTGTGGCTGCCGTCCTTCGCCACGTGCTCCATCAGCACGACGATGCGCTTGACGCCGGCCACCAGGTCCATCGCGCCGCCCATGCCCTTGACCATCTTGCCCGGGACCATCCAGTTGGCCAGGTCGCCCTTGTCGGTGACCTGCATGGCGCCGAGCACGGCCAGGTCGATGTGGCCACCGCGGATCATGGCGAAGGAATCGTGGCTGCCGAAGTAGCTGGCGCCCGCCCGGGCGGTGACGGTCTGCTTGCCGGCGTTGATCAGGTCGGCGTCCACCTCGTCCTGGGTCGGGAACGGGCCGATGCCCAGCAGGCCATTTTCGGACTGCAGCCACACGTCCATGCCCGCCGGAATGTGGTTGGCGACCAGCGTCGGCAGACCGATGCCCAGGTTGACGTAGGCGCCATCGGTCAGTTCGCGGGCGGCGCGCTGCGCCATCTCATCGCGGGTCCAGGGCATCACTTGTCTCCTTGGCGGACGGTGCGCTGCTCGATGCGCTTCTCGGGGGTGGGGTTATGGACGATGCGGTCCACGTAGATGCCCGGCAGATGGGCGTGGTCGGGATCGATCTCGCCGACCTCCACGACCTCCTCCACCTCGGCGATGCAGACCCTGCCGGCCATGGCGCAGGCCGGGTTGAAGTTGCGCGCCGTCTTGCGGAACACCAGGTTGCCGGCCTTGTCGGCCTTCCATGCCTTGACCAGCGAGACATCGGCGCTGAGGGCGGTTTCCATCACGTACCAGTGATCGCCGAACTGGCGCGTCTCCTTGCCTTCGGCCACCACCGTGCCGTAACCGGTCCGGGTGAAGAACGCGGGGATGCCGGCACCGCCAGCCCGCAGGCGCTCGGCCAGCGTGCCCTGCGGGTTGAACTCCAGCTCCAGTTCGCCGGACAGGAACTGCCGCTCGAACTCCTTGTTCTCGCCCACGTAGGACGAAATCATCTTCCTGATCTGGCGGGTTTCCAGCAGCAGGCCCAGGCCGAAGCCGTCGACGCCGGCATTGTTGGAGATCGCGGTCAGTCCCTTCACGCCGCTGTCGCGCAGCGCACCGATCAGCGCTTCGGGAATGCCGCACAGGCCGAAGCCGCCGACCGCCAGCGTCTGGCCATCGGCCACGACGCCTTTCAGCGCTTCCGCCGCACTGGGATAGAGCTTCTGCTTGCCTCCGGAGCCGGGGTTACCCGCCATGGCGCGATCCATTCGATGAGGAAAGCCCGCATTCTACCCAGCGCTGCCGGGCCGACACAGGTACTTTCGGGCAATGGGAGTCCGGCGCGGGACGTGCGCGTACACTTGCCCACCTATGAAGACCCTCGCCCTCGTCACCGCCGTGGCCGCCTCCGGCCACGACGACGACCTCGCGCCGCTGCTGGATGCCTGCGCGGACGCCGACCTGCACGCCCGGGCCGTGGCCTGGGACGATCCGACGGTGAGCTGGTCGCGCTTCGACGCGGCGCTCCTGCGCTCACCCTGGGATTACACCGAGCGCCTGCCGGAGTTCCTGGCGTGGTGCGCCCAGGTCGATCGGGTGACGCCACTGCTCAACCCGCTCAACGTGGTGCGCTGGAACACCGACAAACACTATCTGGCCGACCTGGCCACCGTGGGCATTCCGGTCGTCCCCACCCATTTCGTGGAGCCGGATGCCGAACCGATGGAGGCGCTGGCGACCTTCCTGGCCGCGTTCGACGCGCCCGAATTCGTGGTCAAGCCCACGGTCAGCGCCGGCGCCCGCGACACCCAGCGCTACGCGCGCCACCAGCAGTTCGTGGCCGGCAACCACATCGGCCGCCTGCTGGAGCAGGAGCGCAGCGTGATGCTGCAACCCTATGTGGCCTCCGTCGATCGCCACGGCGAGACCGCGCTGCTGTACTTCGATGGCCGGTTCAGCCACGCCGCCCGAAAGGGCGCACAGTTGCCGCCGGGCGAAGGTGCCCGACAGGCGCCCATGGCCTTGGGCGATATCGTCGCCAGCACCGCCTCACCCGGTGAACAGGCACTGGCGGAGCGGATCCTCGCCGCGGCCATGCGGCTGCGCCAGCTCGACGACCCGCCGCTGTATGCGCGTATCGACCTGCTGGCCGGCGCCGACGGCCTACCGCAACTGCTGGAACTGGAGCTGACCGAGCCCTCGCTGTTCTTCGCCCAGGCCCCCGGCAGCGCCGCCCGTTTCGCCGCCGTCCTGGCATCGCGGCTGGCGGACGACACCGTACGGGCTCGCACGGCCACCGCCTGACGGCTAAAATCCCGGGTCTGCCCTCGGCCAGCCGCCGCGGCCGAACCTCTCCGTCGCATACAGGAATCCCCGCAGGATGAAGATTCTCGTCGCCTACAAGCGCGTGGTGGACTACAACGTCCGCATCCAGGTCAAGCCGGACGGGTCCGGCGTGGTCACCGACGGCGTCAAGCTGTCGCCCAACCCCTTCGACGAGATCGCGCTGGAAGAAGCGCTGCGGCTGCGCGACAAGGGCATCGCCACCGAAGTCGTGGTCGCCACCATCGCCCCCGCCGACGCCCAGGCCCACCTGCGCAACGGCCTGGCCATGGGCGCCAACCGCGCCATCCACGTGGTCACCGACCAGGCCATCCAGCCGCTGACCGCCGCCCGCACCCTGCTGAAGCTGGTCGAGAAGGAATCGCCGGATCTGGTGATCCTCGGCAAGCAGGCCATCGACGACGACGCCAACCAGACCGGCCAGATGCTGGCCACGCTGTGGGGCCGCCCGCAGGCCACCTTCGCCGGCAAGCTGGACATCGCCGACGGCAAGGCCACGGTGGTGCGCGAAGTCGACGCCGGGCTGGAGACGCTGGAAGTCGACCTGCCGGCCGTGGTCACCACCGACCTGCGCCTCAACGAGCCGCGCTTCATCAAGCTGCCCGACATCATGAAGGCCAAGAGCAAGCCGCTGGAAACCCTGCCGCTGGCCGACCTGGGCGTCGACGCCGCCGACACGCACAAGACCACCCACTACGCCCCGCCGGCCAAGCGCAGCAAGGGCGTCATGGTGAAGGACGCGGCCGAACTGGTCGCCGCACTCAAGCAGAAAGGGTTGCTGTAATGAGCAAGGTTCTCGTCATCGCCGAACACCTGGACGGCAAGCTCAACGCCTCCACCGCCAAGACCGTCAGCGCCGCCGCGGCGTTGAAGGCCGACACCCTCGACGTGGTGGTGCTGGCCCCCGATCCGACGGCCATCGCCGCCGAAGCCGCGCAGATCGTCGGCGTCGCGAAAGTACTGACTGTCGCCAACGCCGCCAATGCGAACGCCATCGCCCAGGTGCTCGCCCCGCAGATCGCCAAGCTGGCTGCGGGCTACACGCACGTGTTCGCCCCGTCCACCACCTTCGGCAAGGACCTGATGCCGTGCGTGGCCGCGCTGCTCGGCGTGAACCAGGTGTCCGACCTGATGGCCGTGGAAGGCCCGCACACCTTCAAGCGCCCGATCTACGCCGGCAACGCGATCATCACCGTCGAAACCCCCGCCGACCAGACCGTCGTCGCCACCGTGCGCACGGCCTCCTGGCCGGAAGCCGCCAAGGGCGGCAGCGCAGCGGTCGAGAGCGTCAGCGTTGACGCCCCCCTGCCGACGCACACGCGCTACCTCGGCCTGGCCGCCGGCAAATCCGACCGCCCCGACCTGCAGAGCGCCAAGCGCGTCGTCTCCGGCGGCCGCGGCGTGGGCTCGGCCGAGAACTTCAAGGTCATCTACGCCCTGGCCGACAAGCTCGGCGCCGCCGTCGGCGCCTCGCGCGCTGCGGTCGATGCCGGCTACGTGCCGAACGAACTGCAGGTCGGCCAGACCGGCAAGATCATCGCCCCCGAGCTGTACATCGCCGTCGGCATCTCCGGCGCCATCCAGCACCTGACCGGCATCAAGGACGCCGGCACGATCGTGGCGATCAACAAGGACCCGGAGTCCCCGATCTTCGAGATCGCGGATATCGGACTGGTGGGGGATTTGTTCGCGCTGCTGCCGGAATTGGAGTCGGCTCTGGACTGACGACGAGGATTTTGGCGAACAGTCTTAGTACCTAGGCCGTTCGGGCAAGTCAAGACTTGTCAGAAAGTTTGTTTAGCAGTCCATACATGGAAGACGATCATTGCAACCGACCATGCATAACCTCTCACCAACCAACCCTGCACCAACCAGATACTCTGTAGTGGTGCCCGTCTACAGGGGCGGAAAATCCATAGGTGAGCTGCGCAAACGCCTCGCCGAGGCGCTTGAGTCCCTTGGGCATGCATACGAGATCATTTTCGTCGATGACCGTGGCAGCCAGGACAATTGGCCTGTGATCAAACAGTTGTGCGAAGCCAATACGCCATCGGTGCGCGGCATCCGGCTAAGTCGCAACTTCGGACAGCACGCAGCCACGTTGTGCGGAATCTCCCATGCGCGGGGCGAATGGATCGTCACTATCGATGAGGACCTGGAGCAACCACCCGAAGCAGTCCCTTCGATGCTGGAAAAGGCGGAAGAAGGCCACCATGTGGTCTACGGCGTGAACGAAGAGCGGTCGCATGCATGGTGGCGGAACCTGACTTCAGAACTGGGACGCAGCCTGTTCAAGTTTGCGATCCCCAGCTTGAATCGCGAATACACATCGTTCCGGGTCATCCATCGCGCCGTGGCGAAAGATCTTGAGCGCTTCCAGTCGCCATTTACTTTTATCGATGGATACATTTCTTGGATTACGCATAACTACGCTACTGTCGTCGTCCCGCACGATCCCAGGCTCCACGGAAAGAGCAGCTATAGCGTGAGGATGCTGGTTGCCCACATGGTCAACATCTTCGTGACGTTCTCGGATCTCCCGCTACGCGTTGCGACATGGCTCGGCCTCAGCGCATCGCTCGGCGGCGCCGTGTGGGGGGTTTCGATCCTGATCGCCAAACTTACGGGTGCACTAAGCGTAAGTGGGTACGCCTCCATAATGGCGGGAATGACGTTCCTTGGTGGTTTGCAGCTACTGATCCTTGGGGTCTTCGGGGAGTACCTCGCACGCATTAATTTCAAGACCGCTTCGATGCCGCTTTTTCTCATTGAGCAGGAGATAGGAGATTGAAGCCGCTACTGATAATCGGAGGATCCTCATTCGGACGCCTAATCAAAGTATTGGCAGAGGAGGTTGGCCGCAAGGTAGCAGGGCACGTCGATGACTTACATACTGGCGATTGGATCGTAGGCCGCAGCGACGATCTTGGCTCGCGCTTTACGCCTAGTGATGTGGACTTAGCCATGGCAATCGGGTACAGGCACATCGATGCGAGGATGACGATGTTCCGCCGGTTGACCGCGATGGGGTTCGACTTCCCAAACCTAACGCACCCATCTGCGAGGATCAGCCCTCACGCGTCGGTAGGTGCGGGCAGTCTGGTGATGGCCAACGCGGACATCGACGCCTTCAGTCGTGTCGGTGAACTTTGCGTCCTGTGGCCCAATGTAACGGTCAGCCACGACAACACTATCGGCGAAGGAACTTTCATCAGTCCCGCTGCTACACTTTGCGGCTTCGTGTCCATTGGGGCGATCAGCTTCATCGGCGCCAGTGCCACCATCGTCGACAATTGCGTGCTAGCGCCCCGTTCATTCGTAAAGGCCGCGAGTCGTTACAACAACAGAATTGCGAGAACATGAGCACTCAGAAGCGGGTTGCCGTACTGCAGTCCAGCTATATCCCATGGAAGGGATACTTCGACATTATTCACGATGTCGACGCATTCATTTTTTACGACGACGTCCAGTTCACCTACCAAGACTGGCGCTCGCGCAATCGTGTGATTGCAAACGGCGCACCAACTTGGCTGACTGTACCGACAGGCAGCAACATCAAACGCCTGATCAATGAAGTGGAGCTGACCGACTCAGCATGGCAGAAGAAACACTGGTCGACCATTCGCCACGCCTACACCAAATCCCGCCATTTCCGCGAGTACTCGTCGCTCGTCGAAGATCTTTACCTGGGTACCGCTTGGAGATCTCTCTCCGAGATGAATCAGACATTCACCCGAAGCATTGCGGAAACCTTGGGCATTCAAACCGAGTTTCGCGATTCGTCGGAGTTCAGCGCTAGTGGAGAGAAGCTGGATCGTCTGATTGATCTCCTGGTTAAGGCGGGTGCAACCCACTATCTATCGGGTCCGGCCGCCCGCTCGTACATAGACCCGCAACGTTTCGAGGAGGTTGGGATCCAGCTTGAATACAAGGACTACTCGGGTTATCCCGAGTACAAACAACTTTCCCATGAGTTCGAGCACGCAGTAAGCGTACTGGATATGCTCTTCAATGTCGGTGCGGACGCGCCGAAGTACATCTGGGGATGGCGCGATCGAGGAACGTCGACCTCCAGCACCTGAACTCGCACGCAGCGGGTCAATCTATCCCCACACCTCAGAGCTAAACGGGCTTATGGCTTACATCTTCATCCTGCTGACCATTTTGTTGACGGCATACGGTCAACTTATGCTGAAGTGGCAAGTCAGTCTGCATCCTCATGTCCTAAGCACCCCTTTCTCGTTTTCAGCACTTACGTCCTTGTTGTTGAAACCCTGGGTCATCAGCGCATTCATCGCAGCATTCGGGGCGTCGCTATGCTGGATGGCTGCCATCAGTCGATTGCCTCTCAGCAAGGCTTATCCGTTCACCGCACTCAGTTTTCCGCTCATCGCCGTCCTGGCTGCTTGGTTGTTCCGCGAGTCGCTTGACTCGTACAAGCTTGTCGGCACAGCCTTCATAATCATCGGCGTTATCGTACTGTCCCGCTCGGGAGTCTCCTGATATGGCGCAGAAAACCGACGGGATTCACGCGATCCTTTCATTACCGGCGATTTACGATTTCGTACAGACCGCACTGGGCGCAAGCAAGTCGAGACGCAAGCTGGTCCGCGACCATATCCGTCCGGAGCCGGGGGACGTGCTTCTGGACATCGGCTGCGGCACGGGCGAACTCCTGCCGTTTCTTCCTGCAAGCATCAAGTACCACGGCTTCGACTTGTCGCAGTCTTATATTGAGGCGGCTCGCCGACGCTATGCAGGGCGCGGCATCTTCGATTGCATGGATATTGCGGAATACATCCCAACGCCTGGAAGCCCGCCTGCCGATATAGTCCTTGCCATCGGTGTACTGCACCACCTCGACGATGACTTGGCTATCAAACTCCTGCGTACCGCCCGCGACCAACTGCGATTAGGTGGACGGTTCGTCTCGCTGGACGGCACGCTGGTCCGTGGCCAGTCCCGGATTGCTCGCAAGCTGGTGCTTCAGGATCGCGGCAAGAACATCCGCACACCTGAGGCCTACGCAAGTCTGGCGCGCAATGTTTTCGGCAATGTCCAACCGCGCGTGCGTACGGACATGATCTACGTACCCTATACGCATTGCATTCTTGAATGCACCCACTGAAGCAGGTAGGAGACTCCGTTTGATCCCCTTCAACAAGCCTTTCATGACAGGCGGCGAACTGGTCAACATCGCCGAAGCCCACCGAGCTGGACACCTGTCAGGGGATGGCCCCTTCACCAGACAGTGCCACAACGAGCTACAGCGCATCTGCGCCACTCCCAAGGCGCTACTAACGCATTCGTGTACTGCCGCGCTTGAGATGGCGGCGTTGCTCCTCGATCTCGAGGCTGGCGATGAAGTGATCATGCCGTCCTACACGTTCGTGTCCACCGCGAGCGCCTTCGTGCTCCGCGGCGCGGTGCCTGTCTTCGTGGACATACGCGAAGACACCCTCAATATAGATGAGCGTTTGATCGAAGCGGCTATCGGCCCGCGAACCAAGGCCATCTGCGTCGTCCACTATGCTGGCGTTGCCTGCGAGATGGATGTCATCATGGAAATCGCGCGCCGCCATGGACTTAAGGTCGTCGAAGACGCTGCGCAAGCGATCATGTCTACTTACAAGGGGAAGCCTCTCGGCGCGATCGGCGACCTCGGTGCGCTGAGTTTTCACGAGACCAAGAACATCATTTCCGGAGAAGGGGGTGCGCTCCTGTGCCGCGATCCGGAAGTCGGCGAGCGCGCCGAGATTATCCGCGAAAAGGGCACCAACCGTAGCCGCTTCTTCCGCGGGCAAGTTGACAAGTACACGTGGGTCGATATCGGCTCCTCCTTCTTGCCTGGCGAGATTACTGCCGCATTCTTGGCAGCGCAGATAAAAGACTGCGAAAGCATTACCGCGCGACGCCTCGCAATCTGGGACCGCTACCATGTATGGGCAGAGCAACATGAGGAACGGCTACGACTGCGCCGCCCCATCGTTCCGTCGGATAGAACCCACAATGCGCACATGTACTACCTTCTGCTCCCCTCGCTTGAGCAACGCACCCGCTTTATTCAGGAGATGAGAGCAGAAGGCGTGCAGACGGTGTTCCACTACATCCCGTTGCATTCCTCTCCCGCAGGCCTCTCGCATTGCAGGACTCCAATGGAAATGCACGTCACCGATTCGATCAGTGATCGCTTGGTGCGGATGCCTCTTTGGGTAGGCGTAGAGGAGCATTTGCCGGCGATCTTCGCTGCGGCCGATAGAGCGCTGGCGGGCTGATCATATGAGTGCACGCGCCGTTCGGAGAAAGGCCGATTGGCAGAGCGCCGCCATCTTGGCGTTAGCGGCGATCTCGTTCGCGAACGCGGCGATGTACATCTCGTATGCCAGCATTCCATTCGTCACTTCCGATGGCTGGTACTTTGTCGATTCTTTCCTCAATAAGTACTACAACGGAGGGGTGACGTTACAGGATCTGTACATGAAGCGGAGCGCGGACGACCATGCGCAACCGCTGCAGAAGCTGCTGTTGATATGGAACGCTGACCATTTCGACCTCGATTTCGTGGTCGAGTCGTACATCGGCCTGGGAATCGCTGCATTAGCGTGGCTACTCATGTTCATGGCAGCTCGGCATGACAACCGGATGGCCGGCCTCGGGTACTGGTGGGTATTGCCGATGGCCGCTAGTGCTGCGAGTTTCGTCTCACTGAGCGGCGGCATGGTTTTCAACTGGTCCTTGGTGACGCTCGGCTATCTCGGTCCGCTCGCCGTGGTGCTGATGGCGCTGTCCGCCTGGCATGCCGTAGATCGCAATCGTTGGTGGCCGTTCCTGCTGACAGTGCCCTTGGTCGTATTTTCTCTAGACACCTCAGCGTTGATTTGCGCGATCGCTACGGGCGGCGCGCTTCTGTTGCGAGAGCTGAGGATGCGCGGCGCCGGCTGGCGGCGCACGGTTGCGGCGCTGGCGGTATTGGCGATAACTGTCAGCGCCTATCGCTACATCAGTCGCGCCTACCTGTATCCCAATGCCGCCGCTGGCGCTGAGATAGCGAGTATATCCGCGCTGCTTGAGCTAGGCTGGGCTAAGCTTTCGAATATGGTGCTCGCAATCGCGGCTTTGACGATAGCCGACAAGCAAGGCGCGCTCACTCGCCTGTTCGCCAATCCCGATGTCCCACACCAACTGCTGGGAATCATGGTGATCGCGGCGCACGCCTGGTTTTGGTGGAGAGCGGCTCGAGATCGATGGAATCAGACCCAGTTTCTGGCTGTCTGCTTGATGCTTTTCTGCTACGGAGCGATCGCCGGCATCGTGCTAGGGCGAGTGCCCATTTTCGGGCCGGACTACGTGTTCCAGCAGCGCTATCTGATGATGTACCAGTTGGGAACGGTTGCCATCGCGTTGATGGCGGCAGGTAGCCGCTGGCGCGACTGGACCGCGATGCAGCGGCGAACCGTCGGTGCGGCAGCGCTAAGCCTGATGGTCCTGCAGCTACCGCTGTCGTCAACGACCTGGGAGGAAGCACCTTATGTGCAAGCCTATGGCAACAATCTGGGTCGCCAGATTCTGCTGCTCGGTATCGATCCGAGCATGCGCTTGGCCTCATGTGCTCCCACGCTCGTCGTCTGCACCGCGAGCCGCGAGGAGCAAGTTCGCTCTATCGAACTGCTGCGCAAGCACAGATTGAATGCCTTCTCGGAGCCTATGCTGGAACGCTATTCCCTACAGCCGCTCAAGCGCTATCCGGGTCCCGCCGAGGTCGTTCCCGCCCCGTGATTGGGGCGTAGCGCACACCCGAGTCGCGCCTGTACGCGTTGGAACAACAGCTCCCGATCGTTCACCGCGTCCTGCACCACGATGCGATCGCCCGGCCCAACTGCCACCGGCAGCGGCGACTGGCCCGACGCGGAGCCGTCGGCGATGCCCGTGCGGCTACCGTCGGAACGCTCGAGAATCACTCTCACCCGAAGGCTTGGGGCCGCGGCCGGCACCTGCCACCGCAGCTCTGCGGCTTGGCCGCCATCCGCGCAAGCGATGGTGGGCGCAGAGGAAAGGCAAATAGGGCAATTCTCTCCCGCTCCGCTCTCGTCTAGGATTTGATAGGCGACGCTGGGGGCAGCCGGCTGACGCTGGCAGGCGGTCGCCAGCAAGATGGTCCCTAGAATCGCCGCTGCTTTACCCGTGCCCATGCTGAACTCCCGACAAGCTGGTCCGGCCCCTCAGCGCGCCATGGAGGCCGAAAAGTGGATATCATAGCGTCCCGAAGCCGCCTGATTGGCAGGGCCGTCGGAGCCGCACGGCTTCCCCTCTGTTTCCCTTGTTCGCCCTAATGAGAACTATGAGCATCATTCGCAAGAAGCATTGGATGTTCGTCGCCGGCGCCGCCGGCACCCTAGCATTGGCCGCCTGTTCCCCGTCGCCGAGCGCTTCTAACGATGCCGCTCCCGCCGCCGTGGAGACTGCTCCGACCGAGCCGGCCGCTCCAGCGGTTCCCGAAGTCAAACCTCTGGAAGCGCTCGCCGGCCTGACGATCGTCGGTTTCGGCCCGACCGCGACGAAATCATCGAGCGCGCCGGACGCACGACTGGATGTGTGGGCGACGGCCGACCGCTCGCTGGACGGTTACTCCGCATCGCTATGGCTGAACGGGCAAGGGCTAGAGAACACCGCTATTTCCGGTGCGACGGTTACCGGCACAATCCCGGCCGCTTTGCTCGCCACCCCGGGTACCTATCCGCTTGAGATCCGTATCGGCGAGGGCGGCCGCGATCTCACCAGCACCAAGGTGGACTTCGTCGTCGAGTAGTTCTCGGCGAGCAAGTTTGCCCAAAAGGAGGCCGAAAGGCCTCCTTTTTTTCTTCGTTTCTGCGCAAGGCGCTATTCGGTGCTTGGCGCTCGGCGAGGAACTGCCGTCCACCGTGCGTGCCGCGTATGCGAGCGGCTAGAATGCGCCCATACTTTTTGGGACACGCGGACCGCGAAGAATGACTGAACGACGCTTCAAAGTATTGATTGCCTTTGGAACACGCCCGGAAGCCATCAAAATGGCGCCGGTGGTGGAGGCTTTCAAGCGTGACGGTTCGATGGACATCGTCGTGGCGGTGACGGCCCAGCATCGGCATATGCTGGATCAGGTACTAGAATTGTTCTCGATCGTGCCGGACGAAGACCTAGACCTGATGCAGCCCGGGCAGACCTTGGCTGATCTCTTCTCACGCATCTTGACAGGCATGAACGAGGTGATCGCCCGCCACCGTCCCGACATCGTACTGGTGCACGGCGACACGTCCACCACCTTGGCTACCGCCCTTGCGGCGTTCTACAACAAGGTCCGGGTCGGTCACGTGGAGGCGGGCCTGCGCACTGGCGATCTCTGGGCGCCTTGGCCGGAGGAGGCGAACAGACGGTTGACCGCGCCGCTGAGCAGCCTGCACTTCGCGCCGACTGCACAATCACATGCGAATCTTCTCGCCGAGGGCGTGGAAGACGGCGATATCGAAGTCACCGGCAATACTGTCATCGATGCGCTCCTCAAGGTCGTGGAACGGATCGAGCAGGACGCTTCGCTGGCCGAAGGTCTAGCGCATCGGTTCCCATTCTTGGATCCGGATCGCCGACTCGTCCTGGTTACCGGCCACCGCCGTGAGAACTTCGGCACCGGTTTTGAGCAGATCTGCGTTGCGCTGAAGACGCTGGCCGAGCGCGGCGACATCCAGGTCGTCTATCCCGTCCACTTGAATCCGAACGTCCAAGAGCCGGTGAACCGCCTACTGGCCGGGGTCGAGAATATCGTGTTGATCGAACCCCAGGACTACTTGCCGTTCGTCTACCTGATGTCGCGCTCGAGCTTGATCATCACAGATTCCGGCGGCGTCCAGGAAGAAGCACCGTCGTTAGGAAAACCAGTATTGGTGATGCGCGACACCACGGAGCGTCCAGAGGCCGTGGAAGCTGGCACCGTCCGGTTGGTAGGCACCGACGCAGCGCGCATCGTGGCCGAAGCTGGCCGTCTGCTGGACGATCCAAGCGCTTACGCGGACATGGCCCGGGCGCACAACCCGTACGGCGACGGGCAGGCTTCAGTCCGGATCGCACGCCGCGTTCGTGACCTGCGAACCAGCCACTAGTTGTGTAAACCCACCACGTTGTTCAGTGGGATTAGGGTGATGGGTGGCCTGTAGCCAAGACTGGCATGTGGTCGATGCCATTTGTAGTGATGAAGCCAGCCCTGCAGCGCGTGGGCTCGCTGTCCGGAGTTGGGTAGGAGCGTAGGCCCATTCGTACAGGCTAGTCTGCACCAGCCGCTCAGCCTTGCCGTTGGTGCGTGGGGTGTATAGGCGCGTGCGCAGGTGACGCATGCCCAACCGACGGACCAGGCGCCGGAAGCTGCGCGATCTGTAGCAGGCGCCGTTGTCGGTCAGGACGCGCTCGAATTGCACGCCCAAGCGCCGGTAGTAGCGCACCGTCCGCAACAGCGCCCTGTACGCGCTGCTCTCGCGCTCGTCCGGCTCGATGGAGCCGAACGCCCAGCGGGAGTGGTCATCGATGGCCAGATGGACGTACTCCCAGCCGCTGCCATCGGAGTTGAATTGGCGATTGCCGGTGACACGATGCCCCGGCTGACGGAAACGAGCGAGCTTCTTGATATCCAGATGCAGCAGCTGGCCGGGCAGGCGTATTCGTAGCGGTTCTCCGGCGCTGTCGGCTGCAATTCGGCCAAGCGGTGCAGGCCGGCGCGACGCAGCAGCCGGGCAATGGTGCTCGGGGCCACAGGCAGTTGCCCGGCGATCTGCCGTGAGCGGTACCGCTCGATGACGTGCTGCACAATCTCCTGTGGCGTGGCATGCGGGCAGGAATGTGGCCGAGAGGACCGGTCGACCAAGCCTTACGGACCTTGCTCCTTGAACCGTCTGAGCCACTTGTAGGCCGTGCGGACGATGACACCGGCCGCATGCGCTGCTTCTTCGATTGCAAACGCCCTGAACAAGGATGCAGTCCACGAGCAGGGCTCGACCGCGCGGGCTCAAACGGGCATGTTTATGCAGGTTCATCCGGGGCTCCTGGGGCTGGGTTGGCTTCGCAACCCCCATCTTCCAGAGATGCCCCGGATGAACAAGCTACCGAGAGATCACACCTAGTCTCAGCTCGGCCTGCGCTCGCGGTACACGTGGGGAACCCAGGGTCCCCACTTGGCCTCGTAGATCTTCTTGTTCTTTTCGAACAGCTCCTGTTTAGCATCGGCCTTGAGTTGGTTGAAGCTGGCCGACAGGTGGTGGTGCACGAACACATCGTCGGCGCAGAGGATTTCAAAACCGCACAGCGCAAGCCGCCGGCAGTAGTCGTCGTCTTCGAAGAAGCCGACACCGAAATCCTCGTCCATTGGGCCGACAGCCTCGTAAGCACGCCGCGTCAACATAACGCAGAAGAAGGCGGCCACGCCCATCGGAAACGCGTGGCCCGGATGGCGGCGCGTATAGTTACCCGCGCTCGCGATCATCTCTTCCATGCTCGCGTAGTGGATCTCGATACGTGCCTCGTTACCGATATTATTCGTCACCGGACCGATCAGCCCTGCTTGCGGGTTGCGCCGCAGATGCCGGACCAGGCCGCGCACCCAGCCGGGGGTGACATAGGTGTCGTTGTTAAGTACGACCAGATACTCACCGGTCGCCGCACGCAAGCCAACGTTGTTACCAGCCGAAAAACCTAGATTGGTAGCGTTGCCGATGAAGCGGCGATTGGCGCCTTCGGCCTCCCACTGTCTGAGGAAATCTTGAGTGCCGTCGGTTGAGGCGTTGTCAACCGCGATGACCTCTAGGTTTGGGTAGTCGCTGTACAAATCCAGGCTGTCCAAGCAGGCCCGGGTGAAATCCAGGTTGTTAAAGCATAGAACAACGACGCTGACTTTCGGCTCTTCGATGGCGTCCATCGCGCGATCCAGATCGGCCGCGCGATGGGCCCACGTCTGTTGGCGAGCGAATGCCTGCCGAGCCTGCACCGCGGAGGCTGCCGAGGCCGATGGCTCCAACGCATGCGTCACCGCTCGCGAGAACTCGATCGGCTCATCGGCCAGCGACACCAGTCCATTGAACTGGGCCATCTCTGGCAGGTCGACAGACACGACGGGCTTGCCAGCGCTAAGGTATTCATAGACCTTGACGGGATTAGTGGCCAAGGTCAGGGGAATGATCAGGAACGGCAGCAGACAGACGTCGAAGGCATGCACCCAGTACGGCAGCTCCGCGTACGGCACTTCGCCCACGAACCGAACGTTCGGCAATCCCTTAAGACGCTCTTCTGCTCCGGCGGTATCCCGACCTACCAGCACCACCAGATCCCGCGGATGGTCGCTGGCCACCTGCCGAATCAGCTCGACATCGAACCACTCCGCAATCGCCCCGTAGTAGCCGATGATCCGGCGCCCGTCGGGATCGACGAACACCTTGGCGGGACGATCGCAGAAATGCTCGTACTCAGTTGCATTGCGGATCATCGCGATATTCGCCGACTTATCGCACATCTCGTCGTACAGCCATTGCGAAGTGACGATCAGGAGATCCGACGCAGTGACCAGAGTGCGCTCGCCGGCCAAGACGCTCTCCGCGTTGTTTTCGAAGCCGCCGTGGTGGTCCATGCAGTCGTACACGAGGCGCATGTTCGGAAGGCTTTGTGCCGGCTCAATCCAAAACGGATGCTGGACTAGCGACATCGAACTGGTGGTAGCCGTCCATCCGAGCAGGCTGGCCAAGCTGGCTTGGATAGCGGCGACCTGCTCGGCGCTGGCCACGTCAAAGTAGATCTGGGGTGCTCCCGGGACATTCAAGTTGACTTGAAACAGCCGGCCTTCCGTATCCAGTGCCTCGACTGAAAAGCCCGCGTCCCTGGAGTCGACGAAATTGTTGGAAATGTAGAAGACCCGGTGTCCCTTGCCCGCCAGCGCGGCGGCGAGGTGTTGCGGGCGCTGCATGCGGAAGTGCCAGTCGATCACCGACCAGACGAACACGTCTTCGAGACCGTCTTCGGCCGGCGCCAGTGGCGGACGCTTGACCTCGACTCCCAAGGTGGCGATGGCCGACGTGTAGTTGGAACGGATCATGCCCAGCAGCCGCGCTTTATCGGCCGGATCAAGGCGGCCCGTACGCGCCGAGCGTCTGATCAGATTCCAAGCACGACGCAGCCGGCTCGAAGCCGTGGGCGAGCCGGGGGCGTGGCCGTCCGAGGGCGGATTCCCGGATAAGACGGACCGGACGTGGCGCCACGTCGCGCGCGGCTGCACGAGGATTCGCTTAATCGCGCGCATCGGCCGTGTTAGTGCCCAAGACGTGCTGCCGTAGACATCGACCAACTCCTGCTCGAGTTCCAGCACGCGCTGGTGCAGTTCGATGATGTCGCGCCCCATCTCCGCCTGCGTGTCGAGCTCGCTGGAAATACGGACAAGGTCCTGGCGGACTGTGGATTCCATTTCCTGCAGCGCTCGTTCCATCTTTGCTTCCATTCCCGTGATTGCTTCGTTCATCGCCAGCCGGTCGTCGCCGCGAGCCGCTTCGGCGGCGGCTGCTTGTTGCGCGAGGGCCCGGTGGATATCCGCAAGACTCTGGAGCGTGGCTTCACCCTGGGCTGCGGCCTCGGCATAGCAGCCGTTGAGCCGATCCACCTCGGCGACCAAAGCTTCGCGTACGCCCTTCAACAACTCCGCTGACATGCCGCGTAATGCCTGGTCCGTTCGGCTAGCCTCCTCGTGCCGGTGCGTCGCTATCCGGTCGACGATCTCCCGCAACTGTTCGGCCATTGCCTCGCCACCGGAGGCCAGCCGCCGGTCCAACAGCTCCGCCGTCCTCGCCTCGGAGTCGAGCATCCATTCGCGCAACTGCCGCGCGATCAGTTCTTGCTGGCGCCCGTCGGCAATCGCCTCGGCCAGGCCGCGGAGCGCGGAGCGGGCCTCGCCTGCCTGCCGCTCGATCATCTCGCGGGTCGCGCTTGCCTGCTGTTCGACGACCGCACGGGTGTTCGCCAGCGAATGCACAGCGTAGGCCGCCACCAGGGGGCTGCCTTCCAAGGAGGGCGCGGCCACCACGCGCGACAGCGTATCCATGACCTCACGCGACCAGAACGCCGACGCTCGCGAGTGTGGATGCGCCGCGCGCAGCTGTTGCATGTAGGTTTCGACGGTCTCCGAACGCACCGGCGTAAGGTGTCGCGCCTCGGCGGTGAAATCCGCCCACAGCACCGCGGCATCGCGCTCCGACTCAATGCGTGCGGCTAGCGACGCGGTGCCATCGGCGTCGATCCGTTCGAGCTGTTCTGTCAACATCAGATTGCTGATGTTGGCTAGGCCACGCCCGGAAAGATTAGCCCAAGATGCCGCCGCATACAGGTCCGCATCGAGCACGCCCTTGATGCCGTCGTATCCGACCAGCACGACCGGCACGCCGGCGATCAGCCCCTCCAATGCGACGCGGCCCATGCCGGCCACGCCCGCATACGACGGCATCAAGGCCGCCGCCTCCGGATGCGCACCCAACAATCGAACGTCGCCGCGATCGATAAGCTCGGACAGCGCTGCCTGTACATGGTCTCGGCTGGGGCCGTCTCCGCAAATATCCACGCCCGCAATGCCGGCATCCATCGCCGCGCGGGCGAATTGGATAATGCCGCCCGACTTTGCCTGGTCCAGCCGACCCACGGCGAGCCATCGTCCGCCCTGCGGCGGCGTGGCGAGGATGGAGGAGCTCGAGCGTGGCGCCGTCGCATTGAGTACGATGCTTAGCCGATCCTCTTCGACGAAAGGCCGGGCCAACGCCGCGACTTCGGCCGACACGGCGAATACCCGGCTGGCGGCAGGCAGGACCAGGGACCCGAGCATGAAGTCGTATGCCGCGCCGTAGCTCCCGGAAATCGAGTTTGGGCCGTGCAGCGTCGCTATGCACGGGATGCCCATCGAAGAGGCGACCGCAACGGCGGGGAACAGCGACGTAAACGGATGCGCGTGGATAAGCGAGACATCATGGCGTCGCGCAATCTCGACCATGCGGTCCACGCATCCAAGGAACTCTTCGATGCTCGCCCCAGGACCCAGTCCAAGATCGCTGACTACGGTGGTCAATCCGGACGGGAGCATAGCCGCCGAAAAAGAGGGGCCACAGATCAGATGCACGCGCCAACCTTGGGCCAATACCTGTGCGACCTGGCTGCGGATGTAGGTCTCCACGCCGCCGATCTCAAACGTCTCGGCAACGATCATCAGCGACTTTTCCATGGAATCTCCGGCGCTCATCGCTTCTCGAGAAACCGCCTCATGACAACTTCTTGAAGGTAACGTCGACCGGGAGCGCTGCGATCCCCGTTCCCTTGGCCCGCGGCGAGCGCACCTTGAGTATGACTACGTCGGTCCTGCGATCGAGGTAGGCCATGTCTGCGTGGCTGATCGCCTCGGCCAGTGCCAATGTAACGAAATACGTTCCTTCGCACAGCGTGAGGTCTATAGCGAACTTGACCTCGCATACGTCTCCGGCAGCGACATGTCGCAGGTTCGCCTCGTGATACATGGTGCTGCTGCCGAATGCGGAAACTCCCTCCACCGTACGCAGCAGCACGCCGAACTGCATTTCCTCGATCGCGTCGAAGGCCTTAATGCGCGCGCTCAGGATTACCTTCTCGCCGCTCATGAACACTTCGCAAGGCTCGCCGGCGTCATCCGTCGCGGACCATCCCTCGATGCATGCGCGCAGTTGGCCCCTTGCTTCGGCAGCGCTGGGCGGAACCACTCCCGCGCCCGGCGTCTCAGCGAGGTCTGGCTGCGCCGACCCGCCATCGTTCTCATCTTCGCTACCCGTCCCCGCAGGTTCGGTGCCGATGGCGACGTTCGGCGGCAGCGGCGCGGCAGCTTCGGCGGCCTCTGAGTTGACATACCGCAGATACGCCTTCTCGTCCGAGTACAGCAAGGCGTGGTATTGGTCGATAATCGCATTGGCCTCGCCGATGCCATGCAGCCGCCCCTTGTGAAGCAGCACGGCACGTTGGCAGAACTTCTCGACGGTCGAGGTGGCGTGGGTAACGAGCAAGATCGCGCAGCCCCGTGCTCGGAGTCCTTCGATATAATCATAGCATTTGCGCTGGAACTTCTCGTCTCCGACCGACAACGCTTCATCCACGATCAGCACCTGCGGATCGACGCAGGCCTGGACCGCGAACGCAAGCCGCACGTACATGCCGCTGGAGTAGGTGCGGACCGGCTGTTCCATATGCTCACCGATGTCAGCGAAGGTCTCGATTTCCGCGAACTTCTCCTCCATACGTTCCCGCGAGAATCCTAGCACCGCGCCATTTAGGAAGACGTTCTCGCGACCGGTGAAGTCCGGATTGAAGCCAGACCCCAGCTCCAGCAGAGCCGCCAGCAAGCCGTTCACGCGGACCTCGCCGGACGTGGGCGTTAGTGTCCCGGCGATGATCTGAAGCAAGGTGCTCTTGCCGCCGCCGTTGCGGCCCAGGATACCGACCGTCTCGCCTGGGGCGACGTCGAATGAAACATCGTTGAGCGCCCAGAACTCGCGGTAGTACTTGCGTCCCTTTGGGGCAAAGAATTGGCGCAGCCTGTCGCGCGGCGTATCGTACATCTCGAAGCACTTCGAAATGTTGCTGATCGAGATAGCCGGCTCAAAGGACATCGGCAAACCCCCTGCGGGTCTTCTGGAACCAGACAAACCCCAGCCACGCCACCAGCAGGCCCACCACCATCGAAATCAACCATGTCGACCAGTCCAAGCCCCTGCCCCACATCAAAATGTCGCGGACCTGCTCGACGGTTGAGGTCAGCGGGCTGATGTTCATGAATGGCCGGTACTGCTCCGGCATAACAGAAATCGGGTAGAAGATTGGCGACAGATACATCAACACCAGGGTCACCACACCGATCACCTGCGCGACATCGCGTAGGTAGACACCCAGCGATGCCAGCATCCAAGAGAAGCCCAGCGTCATTAGGATCAAGGGCAACACAGCTACCGGCAACAATGCCACGGTCGGCGAAGGAATTCCGACGAAGACCGCATAGAACACTAGCCAGACCACGAAGCTGACGAGAAGGTGGAACAGACTGGACCCCAACGATATGATCGGCAGGATTTCCAAAGGGAACACAACTTTCTTCACATAACCGACGTTGCCGGTGATGAGCAACGGTGCGCGGTTACAGCATTCAGCGAACATGTTGAACACCATCAGTCCTGCGAAAAGGACCAACGCGAATTCCGTCTTGGAACCATCCCCACCGCTCCAACGCGCGTTGAACACGTAGCTGAAGACGAAGGTATAGACGGCCAGCATCAGGATCGGATTGAAGAATGACCAGAGCAATCCCATCACCGAACCGCGATAGCGACCAATGACTTCGCGCACGACGAGCCCACGTAGCAGGTCCCGGTTGTGCGCTAGGGTCCACCCTAATGCGATAGGCGACATCGAGTAACGCCGGCAACCGCGGTTCAAGCGCGCCCCGCCCTTAACACTGCTGCGCCTTCGCGGGTTCCGACTTCCATAGAGCCTCCTCTAAGTCAGCGCGCAGATCCCCCAAGGCCTCTCCCCCCACACTCAACCGCACCAGCCCATCACTGATACCCAACTTCTCCCGCCGCTCCACCGGCACCGACGCATGTGTCATCACAGCCGGATGATTCACGAGGCTTTCCACGCCGCCGAGTGATTCCGCGAGCGTGAACAGGCGAGTGTTCTCGCAGAACTTCCTTGCCGCGTCGAAACCGCCCTTCAGCACGATGGAAATGATCCCGCCGTAGCCCTGCATCTGTCGGCTGGCAAGCGCATGCTGGGGGTGCGACGTGAGCCCCGGATAGATGACCTTCTCGATCGCCGGATGCGTTTCCAGCCACTGCGCCAGCGCCAGTGCATTGTCGCAATGCGCCTTCATGCGCAGGTGCAGCGTCTTCAGGCCGCGTAGGGCGAGGAAGCTGTCGAACGGTCCCTGCACGGCCCCGATGGAGTTCTGCAGGAAGGCCATCTGTTCGGCCAGCTCGGCGTCGTCGCCGACCACCACCATGCCGCCGACCATGTCGGAGTGGCCGTTGAGGTACTTGGTGGCCGAGTGCATCACGATGTCGGCGCCGAGTTGCAGCGGGCGCTGCAGCATCGGCGAGGCGAAGGTGTTGTCGACCACCACGCGCAGACCGCGCCTGTGCGCGATCTCGCAGACGGCGGCGATGTCGACGATCTTCAGCATGGGGTTGGTCGGGGTTTCCACCCAGACCAGTCGCGTTTCCGGACGGATCGAGGACTCGAACGCGGCCAGGTCGGTCAGGTCGACGAAGCTGAAATCCAGCGCGGCGGTACGCTTGCGCACGCGCTCGAACAGGCGGTAGCTGCCGCCGTACAGGTCGTCCATGGCGATGACGTGGCTGCCGCTGTCCAGCAGTTCCAGCACGGTCGAGGTCGCGGCCATGCCGGAGGCGAAGGCGAAACCGCGGGTGCCGCCTTCCAGTGCGGCGACGCAGCGCTCGTAGGCGAAACGGGTGGGATTGTGGGTCCGGGAATACTCGAAACCCTGGTGCACGCCGGGACTGCTCTGCGCATACGTGGACGTCGCGTAGATCGGCGGCATGACCGCGCCCGTGCTGGGGTCCGGGGATTGCCCGCCGTGGATGGCCAGCGTCCCCAGGGCGAGGTCGCCGGGCTCCCCGCTGCCGGGGGTGGATGAGTGCGCCATGTTCATGTTCCTTCAAACAGCCGGGCATTCTACCAGCCGGGCCTTAACGTGCCGTCCATGCCAGCCCTCGCCCGCGCCAAGGGCACGGGCCGGTGGGGTCTACTGTGCGCGGCGTCGCAGGTAGTTGAGCAGGTCGATGCGGGTGATCAGTCCCAGGAACACGTCGCCGTCCGTGATGATGGCCACCTGACCGCGGTCGAATACCGGCAGCAGGGCCTCGATGGGCGAACGCACGTCCAGGCGGTCCAGCTTGCTCACCATGGCGGTGGAGACCGGGTCGCGGAAGCGGGCCTCGTCGCCGTAGACATGCAGCAGCACGTCGCTCTCGTCGACGATACCGGCCAGTCTGTCGCCCTCCATGACGGGCAGCTGCGAGACGTCGTACAGCTTCATGCGCTGGTAGGCGGTGGTCAGCAGGTCGGTCGGACTGACCACGACCGTGTCCCGCTGGCTGTACGGGCGCAGGATCAGGTCGCGCAGGTCGCCGTACTGGGGACGCTCGATGAAGCCGTTGTCCAGCATCCAGTAGTCGTTGTACATCTTCGACAGGTACTTGTTGCCGGTGTCGCAGACGAACACGAGCACCCGCTTCGGCGTGGTCTGCTCGCGGCAGTACTTCAGTGCGGCCGCCAGCAGGGTGCCGGTGGACGAGCCCCCCAGGATGCCCTCCTTCGCCAGCAGTTCGCGCGCCGTGTGGAAGCTCTCCGCGTCGCTGATCGCATAGGCCTTCCTGACCCGTGTGAAATCCGAGATCTGCGGCAGGAAGTCCTCGCCGATACCCTCGACCAGCCAACTGCCGGACTTGGTGCTCAGCGTGCCCTCGTTGATGTACTGCGTCAGGATCGATCCGACCGGATCGGCCAGCACCATCTCGGTCTGCGGCGAGTGTTCGGCGAAACAGCGCGACAGGCCGGTCATGGTGCCGGAGCTGCCGCAACCGAACACGATGGCGTCCAGCTGCCCGTCCATCTGCCGCAGGATCTCCGGTCCGGTGCCGAATTCATGCGCCGCCGGGTTGTCGGGATTGCCGAACTGATTGATGAAGTAGGCCCCGGGCGTTTCGCGTGCGATGCGCTCGGCCAGGTCCTGGTAATACTCGGGGTGCCCCTTGGCGACGTCCGAGCGGGTCAGGATGACCTCGGCGCCCATGGCCTTGAGGTTGAAGATCTTCTCCCGGCTCATCTTGTCCGGGACCACCAGCATCAGCTTGTAGCCCTTCTGCTGCGCGACCAGGGCCAGACCGATGCCGGTGTTGCCGGCCGTGCCTTCCACCAGCGTGGCGCCCGGCTTCAGGTCGCCGCGCTTTTCGGCCGCCTCGATCATCGACATGCCGATGCGGTCCTTGATGGATCCGCCGGGATTGGCGCTCTCGAGCTTCAGGTAGAGGGTGCAGAGCCCGGTGTCGAGGCGCCTGGCCTGGACGATCGGCGTGTCGCCGATCAGCTCGAGTACGGAAGAGTGGATCGCCATGCGGCCGTGCATCCGGTGCGGTACGGGCCCGGATTATCGCATTGGGTGACGCGGACGGCGACGGCCGACGAGGAGGCCGCCGCCGCCCGCGACGAGAAAGTCAGGGGAGGGTCAGTGGGGTTTGGCGTCGTAGATCCGGAGCAATCGCTCCTTGGCGTGCAGCTTTTCGCGCTTCATCTGGCCGAGCAGCGTGTCGTCGATGGGCAGTACGCCGAGTTCGGCGTCGGTGACCTTCTTGTCGAGCTCGCGATGGCGCTGGTACAGCTGCTTGAACTCCGGATCGGCCTTGATGAGTGCATCGATGTCGGCCTGCGGTTGACCTTCGAACATGATCGTTACCTCCTTCAGCGGAAACACGAACGCCCCGGCCTTCACAGGCACGGGGCGTTGGCTTGGGAGCGGAGCATCTGGCCGGTGGTGCGGGTACGCCCCGCCGGAATGGCCCCAACGGCATGCTTGCCGGCGGCGGTCTCCTGGGCGGTGGGTACGGGCGTCATCGGGTCGATTCTCCGGTGAGCCAAGCGGCGGGAGCCGCTTGGGTATACGACCCTACTCCTGCACTCTCAGCCCGACAAGGGCTGGGACAAGCGATTGATTTGCAAAGGAAACCTGCGATCGGCGAACATTCAGGCAAACGGCCCGAAACCCGCCTGACTCCGTGCAACCCATTGATTTACATGATGAAATCAATGCGTGATGACGACTTCCAGCGCGCGCGCTTTGGTTCCGGCGCCCTTGCCGGCACTCTGCAGGCGCGAGCGGGAAACGCCCGCCGCCGTCAGCGCATCACGCAGGGCATCTGCCCGGCGCTGGCCCGGCGTCTGCTTGTCGCCATAACCCTCGATCCTGGCACGCGCCTTGGGATTGGCCTGCAGGTAGGCCGCGAGCGCGCTTGTGCTGGACGTGCCGCTGCTCGACAGCTTGGCGGAGTTGCCGGCGAACACGTCCGCTCCCAGCGTGAATACCTCGCCCCGCGCCTCGAACTTCGAGGCCGGCAGTTTGGCGCCGGAGACCAGCTCCGCCTCCTCGCGCGCCAGCTTCAGCTCGCGCTGGCGCGCCGCGCTCAGGCGGTTGGCCTGCTGGCCGGCCACCGTGTCCAGCGTGGTTTCCGCTTCCTGGCGCGCCAGCGCCTCAGCTTCCGCCGCCAGGCGCAGGCGCTCGGCTTCCTCGGCCTGGATCTGCGCCTGCACGCGCAGGCGTTCGGCCTCGCGACGGGCGCGCTCGGCTTCACGGCGGCTGGCCTCCACCAGCAACTCACTACGGGTGCGATCCAGCCGGTCGGCCTCGCGGCGGGCGGCCTGCGCGCGCGCGGCGGTTTCGGCGATCTCGACGCGGCGCTCGGCGATGTACTGCGCCGTCTCGCGCTGGCTGCGGCGGGCCTTGTCGAAGGCGGCGATGGCGTTCTGCGCCTGCAGCTTCTCGTACGCGGCCACGTCGGCGAGCACCGGATCCGCCTGCAGCGCGGCCAGCCGCTGGTTCAACTGCACGATGACCGGATTGTCGGCCGCACCGGCCGGCAAGGCGGCGAGTGCGAAGACGAGCCCTGCCATCGCCAGCTGCATGCGCTTGCGGACACCGCTCATCGCTTGCCCTCCGCGCCGAGCTGCTGCTGCAGGTCCGCGATCTCCGCCCGGCGCTGCGCCACCTCGGCCGAGGCCACGGCCTCCTGGCTGCGCGCGCGGGCCAGATCGGCGTCCACCGCCGCCCGTTGCGCGAGATCCAGTGCCTTCTTCTTGTCGCGTGACGCGTGCGCCGCCTGGGCCTGCGCCAGCGTCTGCCGTGCGATGGCCAGTGGCTCCGGCGCGTACTGGTCGGCATCGGCCTGGTCCGCGCGCTGCACAGCCTGCACCGCCGCTTCCAGTTCGGGCGTCGGCACGCTCTGCGCGTACGCCGGCGCACCCAACAAGGACAATGCCGCTACTGCGGCGGCCATCACATGCAGGGGCCGTCGGAAGTGTGAGAAGCTAGCTGTCATTGGGGTGCCGTGTCGTTGAGGGGTACGCGCGGCCATTGTCGGAAGCCTTTGGCGCCGTTGCAACGTCGCCGCGCATCGTGGGGAGCTTTGCATATGGACATCGGCTATTTCCTGAAGCTGATGACCGAGAAGAACGCCTCGGACATGTTTCTCACGACCGGGGCGCCGGTCTACATCAAGATCGAGGGCAAGCTCTACCCGCTGGGCAACACCGGGCTGCCGCCCGGGATGGTCAAGAAGATCGCCTATTCGCTGATGGACGAAGGCCAGGTGCCGGTGTTCGAGCGCGAACTCGAGCTCAACATGGCCATCGCCCTGCAGGATGCCGGCCGCTTCCGCGTCAACGTGTTCAAGCAGCGCGGCGAAGTGGGCATGGTCATCCGTGCCATCCGCAGCGTCATCCCGACCATCGAGGAACTGAACCTGCCGCCGGTGCTGAAGGACATCATCATGACTCCGCGCGGGCTGGTGCTGATCGTCGGCTCCACGGGTTCGGGCAAGTCGACCTCGCTGGCCTCGATGATCGACTACCGCAACACCACCAGCACCGGCCACATCCTCACCATCGAGGACCCGATCGAATACCTGCACAAGCACAAGCAGTCGATCGTCAACCAGCGCGAGGTGGGCCTGGATACGCACGCCTTCCACAACGCACTGAAGAATGCGATGCGCGAGGCGCCCGACGTCATCCTGATCGGCGAGATCCTCGACGCCACCACGATGGAGGCCGCCATCGCCTTCGCCGAGACCGGCCACCTGTGCCTGGCGACGCTGCACTCGAACAATGCCGACCAGACCATCGAGCGCATCCTCAACTTCTTCCCCGAAAGCGCCCACAAGAACGTGCTGATGAACCTAGCGCTCAACCTGCGGGCGGTGGTCTCGCAGCGGCTGGTCAAGGGCGTCGACGGCCGTCGCATGCCGGCGTCGGAAGTCCTGATCAACACCCCGATGATCCGCGACCTGCTGCGCCGCGGGCAGGTGCACGAGATCAAGGCCGCCATGGAGGAGTCGCTGGAGGAAGGCATGGAGACCTTCGACCAGTGCCTGTTCCGCATGGTCAAGGAAGGCCAGATCGAGCAGGAGGAAGCGCTGCGCGCGGCCGACTCGCGCGACGGCCTGGCGCTGAAGTTCCGCCTGTCCGAAGGCAGCAAGGGCGAGCACGACCCGTATGCGGACTACGACAGCGGTGGCAGCAGTTCGCCGCGCATCACGCACGGCTTCGGCTGAACGGGGCGATCACTGCTGGAAAGGCCGGAACGGGCGGGGAAACCCGCCCGTTTTCATGTCGGCGGGTGGCTCAGGCGTTGGCGTCGGGCTGGTTCTCGGGCCGCGCCTGATCGAACGCGGGCAGGGCCAGGCAGGCCTGTTCGATGCGGACGAGGGTCGGGAACGCGCCCATGTCCACGCCGAACCGGCGTGCATTGAAGACCTGCGGCACCAGACAGCAGTCGGCCAGGCCCGGCGTCGCACCGTGGCAGAAGGTGCCGGTGGCCGCGTCCTCGGCCAGCAGCGTTTCCATGGCCGTGAACCCGTCGATGACCCAGTGCTTGATCCAGTCGTCGCGCTCGGATTGGGGCACGTTCCACGTGCCTTCGAAGTACTGCAGCACGCGCAGGTTGTTCAGCGGATGGATGTCGCAGGCAACCATCTGCGCCAGCGCCCGCACGCGCGCCCGGTCGCGGGCCGTCATCGGCAACAGGCGTGGCGACGGCCAGGCCTCGTCGAGGTATTCCAGGATCGCCAGCGATTGCCGGATGACGCGCACGCCATGCTGCAGCGTGGGCACCATGTGCTGGGGGTTCTTGGCGACATAGTCCGGCGCGTGCTGTTGCCCACCGTCGCGGACCAGATGCACGGGCACGGTCTCGTAGGCCAGCCCTTTCAGGTTCAGGCCGATGCGCACGCGGTAGGCGGCGCTGGAGCGCCAGTAGGAATACAGCTTGAGTTGCTCAGCCATGCAAGCCGCTCCCCGCGGTTTGCGCCTTCAAGTGCCCGGAATCCGCGTCCATGCCCTGCTCCCTTCCCGCAGTCACACTGGGCCCGGGCACGCCTTCAAGGCAAGGGTTGCGGCTCGATCCGCTGCTCGATCGCACCGAAAATGGAATGGCCGTCACGATTCTTCATTTCGATGCGGACCACGTCACCAAAGCTCATGAACGGCGTGGACGGCTTGCCGTCGCGCAGCGCCTCCACCGTGCGCTGCTCGGCGAAGCACGACGCGCCCAGGGACGTGTCTTCGTTGGCGATGGTGCCCGAACCGACGATGGTGCCGGCCGACAGCGGCCGCGTCTTCGCTGCGTGCGCGACCAGCTGGGCGAAGTCGAACTGCATGTCCACGCCGGCCTCCGGCGCACCGAACCAGGCGCCGTTGATGTGGGTGACCAGCGGGAGGTGCACCTTGTTGTCGCGCCAGGCGTCATCCAGTTCGTCCGGCGTCACGAACACCGGCGACAGCGCCGAGCGCGGCTTGGACTGAAGGAAGCCGAACCCCTTGGCCAGCTCGCCCGGGATCAGGTTACGCAGCGAGACGTCGTTGACCAGGCCGATCAGCTGGATGTGGCCGGCGGCCTGCGCAGGCGTCACCGCCATCGGCACGTCATCGGTGATCACGACGATCTCGGCTTCCAGGTCGATGCCGTACTCCTCGCTGACCACCCTGACCGGATCGCGCGGGCCATAGAAGGCGGCGCTGGTGGCCTGGTACATCAGCGGATCGGTGTAGAAACTCTCCGGCACCTCGGCCCCGCGTGCGCGGCGCACGCGCTCCACATGCGGCAGGTAGGCACTGCCGTCGACGAATTCGTAGGCGCGCGGCAGCGGTGCGGCGAGCGCCTGCATGTCCAGGTCGAACGCGCCATCCGCATCGCCGGCATTCAGCGACTCGTACAGCGCGTTGAGGCGCGGCGCGATGTTGCTCCAGTCCTCCAGCGCACGCTGCAGCGTCGGCGCGATACCGGTGGCGCGCACGCCACGGGACAGATCACGCGACACCACGATCAGCGTGCCGTCGCGACCACCTTCCTTCAGGGAACCCAGCTTCATCGGAACTCCAGATGCCGGCGCCCACGCGCCATGGTTTCAATTGTAATCAAATCGTCGGCGTGGTCAGCCTGCCGTCGCATCGCCCTGGAACCCGTCCCGCCGGAACGTCAGCACCAGCGTATCGCGGTGGCCATGCGCGTCCAGCGGCTGGATGGGGGTGGATTCGTGGATCACCCGCTCGTCATCCAGGAACAGCAAGGACCACGGCGCCTCCAGCGTGAAGCGCTGGCCATCCGGCCCGGCCGCCGCGAACACCCGGGTCTCGCCGCCCTTGATGCCGGCGCGCCCCAACAGCAGGACGGCGACGAAATCCACGCCATCGCGATGCGCACCCTCCGGTGTCGGCCGACCGATGCCGTCGGTGGTATCGATGCGGAACTGGTGCGCTTCGACATACCAGGCGCGTTCGCCCTTCAGCGCGGAGCACCAGCGCCCCAGCCCCTGCAACAGTTGCCGCCACGCCGGGGCGCCGGCCACGCCGGCTTCGATCGGCTCGAACCAGCGCTGCATGCCGCCGTGCAGGGCGTTGTAGTCCAGCGACTGCCAGTGCGCGCGGTGCGGCGCCTGTTGCAGGCGATCGGCCTCGACCACGAAGCAGGCATGCCGTCGGCGCCGGTAGCGCCCGCCATCCTTGAGATAGCCATCGACTTCCAGCCGGTCCCAGCTCGGCGACAGCGCGTCCAGCGCCTCGAGGTCCACGCCCAGCGCCTCCGCCATCGCGCGCGGCTCGAGGACGACGTAGCCCCGCTCCTGCATGCGGCGCAGCGCCTCGTCTGGCGGGCAGAACGGCGGTTGGAACATTGCGACCATGCAAACCCCCTCAACGCAAAAACCCGCCAGAGGCGGGCTTTTGCGGATGTCCAATGGACGTCGAGTTGGCAGCCCCGGATGGATTCGAACCACCGAATGCCTGAGTCAGAGTCAGGTGCCTTACCGCTTGGCGACGGGGCTGTGTAACCAGTGACGCGTAGTGTAGCGCGTCTGTTAGCGCTTGGAGAACTGCGTGGCGCGACGCGCCTTGTGCAGGCCGACCTTCTTGCGCTCGACTTCACGGGCGTCGCGGGTCACGAAGCCTGCCTTACGCAGTTCCGACTTCAGCGTTTCGTCGTATTCCACCAGCGCGCGGGCGATGCCCAGGCGAATGGCGCCGGCCTGGCCGGTGATGCCGCCACCGGTGGTGGTCACGGTGATGTCGAAGGTTTCGGTGTTCTTGGTCAGCTCCAGCGGCTGGCGCACGATCATGCGGCCGGTCTCGCGGCCGAAGAACTCGTCCAGCGGACGACCATTGACCGTGATGTTGCCGGAACCCTTGCGCAGGAACACGCGGGCGGTGGAGGACTTGCGACGGCCGGTGCCGTAGTTCTGAGTGATAGCCATGATTAGATGTCCAGGACCTGCGGCTGCTGTGCGGCGTGCGGATGATTCGGGCCGGCGTAAACCTTGAGCTTGCGATACATGTCGCGGCCCAGCGGGCCCTTCGGCAGCATGCCCTTCACGGCGGTTTCGATGACGCGTTCCGGGTGGCGCTCCAGCGCCTGCGCCAGGGTCTCGGTCTTCAGGTTGCCGATGTAGCCGGTGAAGCGGTGATACTTCTTGTCGGCCAGCTTGTTGCCGGTCACATGGATCTTCTCGGCGTTGATCACCACCAGGTAATCGCCGGTATCGACGTGCGGGGTGTAGACCGGCTTGTGCTTGCCGCGGAGGCGACGTGCCAGCTCGGTGGACAGGCGACCGAGGGTCTTGCCTGCTGCGTCGACGACGTACCAGTCGCGCTGGACGGTCTCGGACTTGGCGGTAAAGGTGCTCATGTGAATCTCGTTGTCTGGTCGGGCGGATTCCGCGGTTTCCCGGGCGGAACTTTGCCACGCGTTGTGAAGGGTGAAGCGCAAGACGCGGGATTGTACGCAGCACGGCGGCGGCGCGCAACCCCGACCGGACGGCGCGGGGGAGGGTCGGCGGGGCAGACGCAAGCTCAGCCAGGCGGCACAATGACCTTATGAACATGCGGACCTTCTCGCCCCTCGATCACTGGCTGGTGGAGGCCCAGCGCGGCCTGGACACCGTCTTCGGCAACCCGCCCGCCCGGCGCGCCAACCCGGCCGGCGACACCCCCGAGGTCGCCCTCGACCCCGTCGAGCAGCGCCATGCCGCCGGCCTGATGCGCATCAACCACGTGGGCGAGGTCTGCGCCCAGGGCCTTTACTTCGGCCAGGCCGCCGCGGCCCGCGACCCCGCCACCCGGGCCCACCTGCTCGATGCCGCCCAGGAAGAGACCGACCACCTGGCATGGTGCGCGGACCGCCTGCGCGAGCTGGACAGCCGGCCCAGTCTGTTCAACCCGCTGTGGTACGCCGGCAGCTATGCGCTGGGCGCGCTCGCCGGCCTGCGCGGGGACGGCTGGAGCCTCGGCTTCGTGGTGGAGACGGAGCGCCAGGTCGAAGCCCACCTGGACGAGCATCTGGAAACCCTGCCGGCGGCCGACCTGCGCAGCCGCGACATCCTGACCGTGATGAAGGCCGACGAAGCCCGCCACGCCGAGCATGCCGAAGCGGCGGGTGCCAGGCTTCTGCCCGCACCGATCCCGACACTGATGGCCGCCGCCTCCAAACTGATGAAGGCCGTCGCCTATCGGCTGTGATCCGGTAGAGCGGAGCTCGCTCCGCTGCTTCCGGGTTTGGGCTTCGCACGCCGCACGATGCGGAGCGGCGCAAGCTCGGCTCTATCTACCGGATGCCCTGAAGACCCGGGGCGGTGATGGACGCATTCGGTCGTGCGCAGGGCACACGCTACGACGCGAGCTTCAGGCCGATGATGCCGGCCACGATCAGGCCGATGCAGACCAGGCGCGCGGCCGTGGCGGGCTCGTGGAACAACCACATGCCGACAAAGGCCGTGCCGACCGCGCCGATTCCCACCCAGATGGCATAGCCCGTCCCGAGCGGAATGTGCTTGAGCGCCACCGCCAGCAGCCAGAAGCTGGCCGCCGCCGCAACGGCGGTTATCACGCTGGACACCAAGCGCGTGAAACCCTCCGAATACTTCAGGCCGACGGCCCACACCACCTCCAGCAGCCCCGCCAGCACCAGCCAGACCCATGCCATACGTCACCTCCTCAGGTTGTTTGCCCGGGCCATAACGCAAAACGGCCCGGAACTCACGTTCCGGACCGCCGTCGGTCCTGATGCGCGGCTCGCGCCGCGGGCGGGTCGTCCCGCCATGTGTAGTGGACAGACTAGCGCAGTTCATCCGAACCGGATGTAACCCGCGCCCGCCGCCAACCCCTCATTCCGGCAGGTTGCGCCCGTGGTACAGCTCTTCGATCTCCCGCTTCAGGCGCGCCTCGATCTTCATGCGCTCCTTGAACGACAGGTTCTTGGCCTTTTCCTCGAACAGGTAGTTGTCCAGGTCGAACTCCTTCAGGTGCATCTTCGTGTGGAAGATGTTTTCCTGGTAGACGTTCACGTCGAGCATCTCGTAGCGCGACTTGATGTTCTTGGCCAGGAAGTCCTGGATCGAATTGATCTTGTGGTCGATGTAGTGCTTCTTGCCCTTCACGTCACGGGTGAAGCCGCGCACCCGGTAATCCATGATGACGATGTCGGATTCCAGGCTTTCGATCAGGTAGTTCAGGGCCTTCAGCGGCGAAATCACGCCGCAGGTGGCCACGTCGATGTCCGCGCGGAAGGTCGCAATGCCGTTGTCCGGATGGGTTTCCGGGTACGTGTGCACCGTGATGTGCGACTTGTCCATATGCGCGACCACCGCATCGGAGATGATCTCCTTGCCCGCATCCTTCTTGTCGATCACCGGCTCCTCGGAAATGAGGATCGTCACCGACGCACCCTGCGGGTCGTAGTCCTGGCGGGCCACGTTCAGGATGTTGGCGCCAATGATCTCCGCCACATCCGTCAGGATCTGGGTCAGGCGATCGGCGTTGTATTCCTCGTCGATGTACTCGATGTAGCGGCGGCGCTCGTCTTCGGACGAGGCATAGCACACGTCGTAGATGTTGAAGCTCAGCGCCTTGGTCAGGTTGTTGAAGCCTTGCAGACGCAGGCGAGGCAGGGGTTTTACCACGGCGGTGGTCCCTCGTGGGGGAGGCGGATGAGGGGGCGGATTATGCGCCATACGGGGTGACAGTGAAATGTCCGGCCCCCGCCCGTCGGCATACCGTCACATACTGGCCCGGCGCTTGCATGGCCTGCGTTTGCCGTCGGCTACGTATTCGGACTAAGCTTCCTGAATTACACGCCGTGACCACCATGAGCCCAGGCATCCCCCTAGTAGCCCCCGCTCGTACCGCCGCCAGCCCGCTGACGCCGGACAACGCCACGCTTGAGCGCTTCCTGGCCCACAGCCACCGGCGCCGATATCCGGCCCGCGCCGACGTGTTCCGACCGGGCGATCCGGCGGGCACGCTCTATTACGTGGTCAGCGGCTCGGTCAGCATCATCACCGAGGAAGACGACGACCGCGAACTGGTCCTCGGCTATTTCGGCTCCGGCGAATTCGTCGGCGAAATGGGCCTGTTCATCGAATCCGACCGCCGCGAGGTGATCCTGCGCACCCGCACCCAGTGCGAGCTCGCGGAAGTCAGCTACGAGCGCCTGCACCAGCTGTTCCTGGGCACGCTGTCCGCTGACGCTCCGAAGCTGCTGTACGCCATCGGCGCGCAGCTGTCCCGGCGTCTGCTGGACACCAGCCGCAAGGCCAGTCGCCTGGCGTTCCTGGACGTCACCGACCGCATCATCCGCACCCTGCACGACCTGGCCCGCGAGCCCGAGGCGATGAGCCATCCGCAGGGCACCCAGCTGCGCGTGTCCCGGCAGGAGCTCGCACGCCTGGTGGGCTGTTCGCGCGAAATGGCCGGCCGCGTGCTGAAGAAACTGCAGGCCGACGGCGCACTGCACGCACGCGGCAAGACCGTCGTGCTGTACGGCACCCGCTGACCTCAACCGCCCAGGCAGGCCGCCGAGCGGCCGCCTGCCCGCTATGTACCGTGCCAGGTCTGCGGACTTCCCGGCCAGGCCCTGCACCGGAAGTGGAACCCTCCTGCCTCCTGCCTCGTGCCCGCGCTCCGCGCACGAGGCCTGCGACAGGCGGCACTCGCTCTGCATGAAATCTCTGGGCGGGCGTGTGGCAGGATTCAGGGCACGCTCGCCCCCCTGCCCTTCTTCCAGGTTAACGCTCAGCGCGCGATATCGAGCGGCGCCTGCGTCCGTTGTTCAACGGTCGGGCCCGCAGTGCGTTGCGGCGACCCCAGCCCCTGCTGGTGCGCATCCACGCGGGCATGCCACGCCTGACCGATGGCGGACGCCTGCAAGTCCTGTTGCGCCGTCTGCAACGCCGCCGGGTTTCCATCACGCGCTGCCGCCAGCAGACGTTCGATCTCCGGGCTCGGCTGCCACGCACCGGACACCGTCGAGGTGACCGAAGACACGGGCAGCGCGGGCGGCGTGCTGGCCGGACGATCACGCGCCTCCCGTGCTGCCGGCTCACCCGGCGCCAGCGGTCCCCGAACGCGGTCGATACCGTCCAGCACCAGGCCCAACGGGCCTCGCGACGCCAGCGTGACGCCACGACGCAGATCGCCTACGTCGTCCCGGTAGTCGGCAATGATGCCGCGATGATCCTCGGCAAGCCGTCGCGCCTGCGGGTCGGCAAGCGCGGAGCGGTCGGCACGGCCTTCGCCATCTACCGGCAGGAAGTTGTGCATGCTGTGCGAGTCGGCGGACACCACCGATGCGGTCAGCGGCATGTCCCGCTGCAGCAGGTCGCGCAGCATGTTGTCGTGATAGCCGGTGCGATGGAGGGTCTCGATCTCCTGCGCGGTGGCGTAGACGCGCAACTGCCCGTAGTGGGGACTGGCGGAACTCACCGCGTCGACGGCCATGACGTGATTGGTCACGCGATCGCCGCCTTCCGGAATGCGCAGGTCCAGGCTGGCCGCGCCATAGGCATTGAAGGTGTCTCCCCTCAGGTCGAAGTAGTGCGCCGACACCTGCGCCAGCGTGCCGCCGAGAGAGTGCCCGGTCACGGTCACCTCCGGTGCCGTCCTGCCCGGCTCGCGGCCCTGCCGTTCCGCGTACTCGATCGCGCGACGCGTCAGCTCCACCGCATCCCCGGCCTGGCTGTTGGTGCGCGCGAACACCATGCCGCCGTCGGCGATCACACCGTCGAGGAACGCCTCACGGCCGAACTCGGTGCCGCGATGGGCCGCGACCACCGCGCCACTGGTTTCATGCTGGTAGATGGTGCCCTGGTACCCGGTGCGAGGATTGTCCACATGGTCGATCACGCGGTAGCGCTCGCCTCCGATCACCACGTCCTTGTTGAGCAGATCCTGCATCTGCCCGCCACGGTCGTAGCTGTGGTCCGCAAGATAGGCGTACTGCTGCGGGGTGAGTCCCATGGTCACGCCTCCTTCGCAGTCAACACGATGCTGAAGAACGCATCACGCTGGTCGGCCGGTACCTTCTGCAGATCCGGCTGGCCGTAGTCGGGGTAGCTGTCCGCACCCGGCTCGCGCGGATAACGCGCCTTCCAGTAGTGGATCGTCTTGGGCGCGCCCTTCGGCACCTCGTCGCCATTGAGCTTGGCCACGAACCGGGTATCGCCCTCCGCGCCCGGAGCGCGCAGCTGCACCTGGGCCTGCACCAGCTGCCAGCGGCATACGCCGCGCCCGTGATAATCGGCGTCCAGCATGCCGTCGACATGGAACACGCCGGCGTACTCGCTGTCGGAGACGCGCTGCAGGCGCACCGGGATGTCGTGCGTCGGCACGGCCGAGGTATGACCTCCCGGATTATCCTTCGGTGGCGGCAGGCACTCGGGATTGGCGACGTCGTACTGTGCCGCGCTGGAGGCGATCTCCAGGGGGCCGGGAGCCCCCTCGATGCGTAGCGTCAGACGATAGGCCTGGCGCGGAGCGGGATTCTCGGTGAAGGTCGGCGAACTGGTCTGACTGTTCATGGCACCGCTGCAGGCTGTGGGGGAAACAAGAAGGAGAAGGAAGGCCGTCGTCAACGCCTTACTTCGTCCATCCGGCAAGTGATTCATCTTCATTCTCCTCGAATCGCATCGACGACTGACGCCGCCCTAGCGTTACCGGCTGCACGCCCAGATGGAACCAGAGCGGCGTCCGCATCCACCTTGACCATGGAAAACCGCACTGAGGGAGGGGCGCAGGCGTCCACGCTGTCCGGCGCCCCACCCGACTCAACGGGCCTGACCCGTCGGGTCGCGGCCCGTGACGGACGGTTCGATCGTGGGCGATTCCTTCCGCCACGCTTCGGCGGCAGGTGTTTTCAGGTATTCGTCCAGCGCCTGCCGCATGGCACGGTCGTCGCCGCCATGCATCGCCGCGAACATGCGATCCACGAACGAGCGCTGTGCGTCCTCGCTGCGCGCCTGCGGCACGACGCCCGCCGCCGCGGGATCGCGCGCCGTCCCGTGCGTGGCGGCGCTCAAGGCCTCGCGGGAGCGATCGCCGTACTCGCCATCCACCTTCAGACCACGATCGGCCTGGAACGCACGCAGCGCGTGCTCCGTCTGCGGCCCGAACCTGCCCGAGATCGTCTCCAGCGGCCTGCCATCGGCGCCCCGGTAACCGAGCTGGTTGAGCTGCTGTTGCAGTTCGCGCACCGCGGCCCCCGACGCGCCGTCGCGCAGCACCTCGGTCGCGGTCGGACGCGCGGGTATGGCGGCATCGCGCTCGGCACCGCGCAACAGCGGCAAGGGATCGACCTGACGTCCATTGCGCCACATCTCGAAATGCAGATGGGTATCGCCCTGGGCCGGCGTATTGCCGGTGCGGCCGATGGTGCCGATCTGTTGCCCGGCCTCCACGCGCTGCCCGTTGCGCACACCGAATTCATCGAGATGGAAGTACTTGGTGAGCGAACCATCGTCGTGCCGCACATGCACGGTATTCCCGGCCGCCTCGTTGTTCGGACGCACCACCACGGTACCGCCCGCGACGGCCACCACCGGATCGCCGACATTGCCCTCGATGTCGATGCCGCCATGGCGCCGCCCACCGCTGCGTGGCGTACCGAACTCGCCCCGGCCCTCGCGCGGCTTGTCGGCCTGGTTGATCTCGTGGTTGCCGGGCGTCGGCCATACCAATCCGCCTTCGCGCGTTTGCGCTTCCACAGGTTGGGCGCGGTTGCGCTCCCGTTCCGGCAACGCGAGCTGCTGCGCGATGGCGTCGCGCGTGCACGCATCGGCGTTGCCGGTGGCTTCCAGCTGATTTGCCGTCTGGAAGGCGCGGACGGCCTCCTGCGTCCTGCCGCCGTAGATACCCGAGCGCGTCTCCAGTTCCGCGCCCTGGCCATCACGGAATCCAAGCTGGTTCAGCGACGTCTGCAAGGCGCGCACCTCTTCGCCCCGCTCGCCGCTCTGCAGCACGCCATCGGCCAGCGGTGAAGCACGCTCGCGCACGGCCGCATCGGGCTGGCTGGCGTGGATGCCGCGATCGGGAATGCTGATGGCAGCGTACTTGCCATTCCAGTACTGCGAAAAGGCCGTGGCCAGTTCACGATCGTCCAGCCCACGCAGCTCGTCGGTCGTATGGCCCGTCAGCCGCTCGACATCGCGCGCACTGATGTTGTTGAGAATGTTGCGACGCGTATCGTCGCGAGTGAACTCACCCGTGGCGATCGCACTCTGGATGGAGGCGTAGCCTGCCGCGCCCTGCTGGTGGGCCAGATACAGGTCTAGGCCGCTGGGCGCTTCCTGCCCGGACAGGAAATCATGTCCGCTGCGCGATTGACGACGCGTGATGTCGGCGAGATTGTCGCGATAAAGCTCCGCTGCAGCGCGTGTGCTCTCCGCTGGATCGAACTCGCGACCAGCGATGCCGTACTGGGCCGCAGTGCCCGGCATGAACTGGAACAACCCCTTTGCACCACTGGGGTTGCTCGCATCGGGGTTGAAGCGGCCGCCCGTCTCGATGTAGGCGAATCGCAAGAAATCTTCGCGCGGGATCCCGCTTTCCTGCGCTTGCCTCTCGATGATGTCGAGAATTTGCTCACGTGTGTACTGACTGGCCATCGTTGGCTCCTTTGCTGAGGTACGCGACCCAGGGTCGCTGGACGTCAACCGGACCCCTCCATGGGCCTGCTACAAGTCGGTCAACTATGAGTCGGCTTACTTTTCGTAGCGTTGTTTCACTTCGTCGAAGGTATAGACCACAGTGTCTGCTTCCGTCATCTCGCGAACCTTTCCGGGCGCGGCGATGGTGGTTCCCTTCGAGATAACCTTGAGATCAGGGAGGCCCGCACCCGCCTGCTCGAATGCGAGCGTCCCACTGCTTGCGGCACAAGTCATCACCTCTCCGCCATCGCACGCATCACTGTTGTCGTAGCTGACGGGGATGCTCCCGAGGTAGCCCCATTGCCTGAATTCAAGTGCGTCCACGTTGTCAGGATCGAACAGAAGCAAGGCAAACATGCGCACGTCCGTGCCGTTCACGAAATCCCAGGTCGGTACGGCCAGCAGATAACGGCCATCGCCGGTGGTGAAAGACTGAGCCTTTCGCGACTCATCGATCTGCTCCGCCCGCCCCATCCTGCCGAACTCGCCGACATAACCGTCCGTGTCGGGCTTGGACCACTGGGACTTGCCATCTTTCTCGACGCGCGTGAACGTCGCCTGCGAGATGGCGACATGCTCGGGATCCATCATCCCGTTGTCGCCCTCTGGACCCTCGCCCACGCTTCTGGTGCCGAAGCCGGTGAAGTAGTGCTTTCCGTTCAACTCGAACGCGTGGCCGTACCAGTAGCTGACGGTGGCGCCGCCGTCGACCTTGTAGCTGACGGCGCCATCACCGTCGCGCTGGTAGATGAAGTACAACACGCTGTCCGCCGAGGGCGGTTTCAGCTCCGACATGTCGTGCCCCTTTTTCTCTGCTTGGACATCCTGATTGGCCGCGTCTGCCACGCGTGCGGTCTGCGTGTCGCACCCGCCACCAAGCAGCGCTGTCACGACGAGAAGGGATTGGAGGACGTGCTTCATGAATTTCGGCCTCGTATGCGATGCCTCGGCATCATTATCTGAATCGACAATACTCAACCCATGACACTGATCGAAGCAAGCTTATCAACTCCGAAAGGGCTCCACATCGATCACTCGTGGATCAGAACCGGGGCAGTGCAGTTCGTGTAGTTCACTTGGCAGGAGCTTCCTCCATTCTTGCTCGAGCAAATCTCAAGGGCCCTCCTGGAAGCGTCGTCAATGGTCGGCGCAGACTGAACTACAGACATTGGCGAGTTGACGGCATCAACCGGATCAGCCACCGCCGCACAACTATTCTTGTAAGTAAAGATCAACTTGCATTCCGAGCCACCGATCGCCTTGCACTTTCCCACCGCTTCGCGGCGAGCGTCCCTGCGACTGAAGTGCCCCGTTGATGTGCCGACTTTCCCGGCAGCGGTATCCTCTGCCAACGCCCCCCATGTCGCCTTCCAACGCGTATAGACCTTTCCTGCAGGAAGATCCCACCCGCCTCCTCCGCTCCCACCCGGACCGCAACGTGGATCGCCAGGTCCTACGCCCTGTGGACACGCGGTCTGCGCATAAGAAGCGACCGACAGCACTAGCAAGGCAAGAAAGACTGTTGCGCGCATCATGGTTTTTCAGAAAAAGCAATTGGATGTAGGGGCGACACTAGAGTACGGCGAATGATTCATCGGCATGACCGTGAGATCGATAGTCCAATCTTGAACAAGGAAGCCCCCAGCGATGCCCATCCATACTTGTTCTTGGTAGATCGAGATTGATTGCCTGAGAGGCTCACTTGTATACATGCGACTTGCGCAAACGCAGCCACTGGCACTGATGGGAGCACATCGCGTTCTGCAATCGAAACAGACATGCCTTGATTTGCTTTCACCCTCGGGGGGTCTGGTGTCAATGGAAGCGAGTCGGTCAGCCAGGAGATCGTGCATATCGATCACTCATGAATCAGGACCGGTGCGGTGCACTGCTGGTAACCTATTTGACAGGTACGACCTCCATTTCTACGTGAGCAGCCCTCGATAGCGAGCTTGGATGCGACCTCGATAGTCGGCGCGCTCTGATAGGTCGGTGCTGATGGCACCTTGAGATCATCAACCACTTCAGCCACCACCGCGCAACTGTTTTTGTGGGTGAAGATGAACTTGCATTCCAAGCCCCCCATCGCCTTGCATTTCGCGACCGCCTCTCGACGTGCGTCTCCGCGACTGAAGTGGCCCGTGGATGTACCGACGTTTCCGGAGTTCGTATCCTCTGCCAAAGCGCCCCATGTTGCCTTCCACCGCGTGTAAATCTTTCCTGCAGGAAGATCCCACCCACCCCCTCCCGACCCGCCGGGCCCGCAGCGAGGATCGCCCGGCCCTACGCCCTGTGGACACGCGGTCTGCGCGCAGGAAACCATCGATAGCATAAGCAAGATTGCAAAGATCATTGCGCGCGTCATGAATGATCCTCAGATGTACCGTCTATGTGTTGGGGAGGAAGGAACATCGCCGTGCGATTGCGTAGGCGCCTGTGACTGCCCGCCACTGCTCGCAACGACATAGCCAGGCCCTGCTGGGCAGGGCTGTTGCGACCCCTGGAAAAGCAAGCACGGCATCAACTCGCAAGCACTCCCACAGACAGCATCGCAGACATTAGGAAGAGCCTTTGCGATGAGCATGATCAAGATGCTTTCCAAACAGCTAAGTCACATCGCGATGTCGGCAAAGTTCTCACAGCCGAGCCGGGAAGGCCGGTTGCAATTCCAATTATCGATACTCCAACACGGGACCTGTACAGTTGGAGTAGACGATCTTGCACTGGTGCCCATTGTTACCACGGGCGCAAGCTTCAAGCACAGGCATACTCGCCTCCTCTACGCTGGGCCCACTCCCTTGAATTGACGCCATCGGCTGTAGATCCTCGACAGGCTCGGCAACTACGGCACATTGATTCTCATACGTCAGCGTGACCTTGCAGTTTCTCCCACCCAAGGAGGCACACTTAGCCATCGCCGCCTTACTGGCGGCTCGGCGACTGAACTGACCTGTTGAAGTTCCAATCACAGAATGCGCCGGATCTGACGCAAACGCACCCCATGTCAGCTTCCAGCGCTGTGTCGGCGCCGACGGTGGAGGTGCGACCCACCCTCCACCACTTGGACCGCAAGCAGGGCTGCCTGGCGCCACACCCTGGGGGCAGGCTGTTTGCGCATTGGCTGCGGATGCCCCGCCGAGTAGAAGAAACAACAGTACTTCTTTTGATTTCATGGCAAACCTCACAAAGCTAGTCGATAGAACTTCTATGGCTATGAACGGTCTTTGGAGTCTGCTGGACAGAGCTATTCGCTGCCGGCGCCGGCGCGTATGCTGAATACCCAGGCTGGCCTGGTGCACCAGGCTGAGTTTGTTGATTGAATGCACTGTACGGAGTGAACTGCCCCAACGTGCCTTGGAATAGCATCGCCGCCATCGGCGGGGCGCTTACGATGAGCGCGGTCAAGATCAAACCGAGCCCACCTTGCTGCATGGCCATGTTGGTAACGTTCTCTCCGCCAAAGCCCAACGCACTGGTAACCCAGAATGCGGTTCCAACCGCAATGACCATGTCCAAGGCAAGCGTGACCATCACGGTCAGCAATGCCATCGAGAACAACGTCCCTATCCCGTACATGAGCCACTTCTGGAAGAGTGACTTGGTTTGCTCGAACAGAAGACAGAGAATGAAGATAGGTCCCATGGCGACAACCAGGCCGATCGCGACTTTGTTCAGCATCATGGCCACTGCCGCCATGATGGCAGGCGCTCCCAATCCTATGCCCGTGAAAAGCAGCGCCCTTTCTTTCTGCTTTTCGGTCACCATGTCGTGATTGCTGTCGACCGTGTCAATGGCGGACAGCGCAACCTGCATGATGGCCAGCGTCCGGTCGATGTCGCCATAGGCACCACCCTCATCCGGTTCGCCCGTCATCGTTTCATTGATGGTCTTCGTCAGCCCGTCCGTCAGCGACTCATAGATCGGACCCCAGGAAACGGCGGCACCCAGTGCGATGCCCACGATGAAGGTTGCCCGAAGCGAGCTGACTACCAGGGCCAGCATGGATTCCCGGGACTGCCCGGTAACGATTCGATATCCCTGGATCATGATCCACAGCGTGAGGAGTACCGTCCCGATTCCACCCACCACCCGCATGACTCTTCGACCAAGATTTGGCAGGTATTCGTTGATGAGCTCGTCATCGATGAAATCGTTGATCTCATGGAAGAAGACCATGTTGGGTAATGATGCATGGAGGGGCAGCCATCCTGCAGCCGCCTCCATGATCGGGAGCGCTCCGACGTCCATTTATGTGAGGGCCTGTGCTTGAGGGTTGATCACGATCCAGCTTGTCATGGTGACGCAGACGCTATCGCTCGCGACTACGCGCAACTTGCAGGGCACCCTTCAGGGCCCCGTACTGGACGACGTCACCCAGCAAGCCCCGTCCCTTGCCGTTGAACGCGGCCTGACCCAGCCACACCTGCTCCGTGTTCAAGGCTTTCAGACTTGCGTCATAGGCATCCAACAGGGTATTCGCGTTCTGGATGTCAAGAGCAACGTACGCCTCCAGTTGAGCGATGTTGGCTTTCACCCGTTCCAGCGCGCCCGGCTGGTCCGCAGGTACGGCAGCAGCCTGCTTCTTGAGCTCCTCCATTTGCCGATCCCTGACGTCAAGATTCTTCAGCACTCTCACCATCACGTTGTAACGCGTATTCTCTGTCTGGATGATCGCGACACAGTTCTTGAACTGACGATCGGCAATACTCTTGAGCTGTGCTGGGCCGGTACGCAGGCCACTTCCGGTACCGCAACGCTCCGCCACATAGTCGTTCAGGCCTCGCTCCGACAATGTCTCGCGGTAGCCCAATCCACCGTTGAAAGATGGGCCGTTCACATACTTCTGTTCGAGCTCGCGGATCTGCGTGCGGTACTGGTCCATCTGCCTCTGAAGCTCCTGATACATCTGCCTGTACTGCTCGATCCACGCGAACTTGTTGATGCCGATGTGTACGCCATCCACCACGGGAAGTCCCGACGCCTGTGTGGCACCCCACGGGACGAGCAGGATCAACGCCATGACCGAAGCGAGGCGACGCTTCGGCGGGAAGGTAAAGGGGGTTGAGTTGACGTGAGACATATCCATCTCTCCTTGTACCGAGCGGGTCACGGCGACCTCGCCTGCCGGTATGCTTGCCGGTTGACTTACTGGGTATAGGCGCGCCTGCTGCTTCCATTTTTTTCCTGGGGCGAGCGGGAGGAGGCCATACGACCCGACCCCTTCCGCTCCTCCTGGAAGCGCGGCAGCCACTGCTCGGGCAGCAGGTCGGCCTTGTCGATACCGAGACGTTCGGCCTCTTCGTCGACGATCCGATGCATGATCTCGATGTTGTCGGTGCTGGCCGAGATCACGGCCAGCGCATCGTCCATACCGCGCAGGTTGAGCTGGCATACGGTCGATGCGTGGCCCTGCTTGACCAGGAAGCAGCGCGACCGCTCATCCAGGCTCTTGATCACCTCGAACTCGGCGTCGGTCAGTTTCAGGCCTTCGATGTAGTCCTCGCGTGCCGCATTTGGGTTGGGCAGCAGGATGAGCGTGGCGGTCTGCTCGATCAGCGCCGCCGAGATGTCGCTGGCCAGCGCGTCCTCGGGGCTCTGGGTGGCGAAGATGCCCAGGCCGTTCTGCTTGCGGATGGTCTTCTGCTTGTTCTTGGCGAAATCCTTGAGCGCGCCGCCGCCGTCGAGGATCTTCCAGAATTCGTCCATCACGTAGATCAGCGGCCGGCCGTCGATCAGTTCCTCCAGCCGGTGCAGCAGGTAGTTGATCACCGGCACGCGGATCTCGGCGTTCTCGATCACGTCGGTGTAGTCGAACCCGATGATGCTGGCGCGCCCCAGATCGATGGTGTCCACCGGATTGTCGAAGACCCAGCCCAGCACGTTCCCGGCCGTCCACTTGCGCAGGCGCGCGTAAAGGCCGTCGTCGCCCATGTTGGGCAGACTCTTCTGGAAATTCGTCATCGACCGCAGGTGCAACGGCATGTCGAGCATGGATTCCACCGCACGGAAGATGTCCTCGTCCTCGCGCGCGGTGTAATGCGTCTTTGCCGCCAGCACCTTGACCAGCCCGGCGAGGAACTGCACGTTGCCGTCCGTGCGCTCGCACTGGAACGGGTTGAAGCCGGTGGGCTGCCCGTTCTCCAGCGCCAGGTAGTTGCCGCCACAGGCGCGTACGAAGATCTCCGCGCCGCGATCCTTGTCGAAGAAGAAGATCGTCGGCACCGGATCGAACTTCTGCACCTGGCTGAGCAGGAAGTTGATCAGCGCGGTCTTGCCGGTACCCGACTTGCCGATGACCATGGTGTTGGCGATGGCTTTCTCGCCCAGCGAGTTCTCGGCCGGATGCGTGGCGTGGAAGTTGAAGTAGTACGGCTGGCCGTTGGTGGTCTGCAGCACGGTCACACATTCGCCCCACGGGTTGTTGTCGCGTTTGCCGGTGGCGAAGTTGTGCAGCGGCGACAGGCCGAGGAAGTTCAGCGAACTGACATTGGCCAGGCGGGTCCGGTAGCGCCAGTTGCCAGGCAGCTGCGAGTAGAAGGACGAGCACACGGCCAGGTCCTCCTTGGCCGACACGAAGCCGGCATTGGAGAGCTCGGCGCGCGCGACCGCCACGTTCTGCGACAGGCGCTGCTGGTCTTCGGCGTAGAGCGTCAGGATGAAGTGGTATTCGCCCAGCACGAAATTGCCCGAGGCGACCTGGTCCATGGCGTGGTCGAGCTCCACGATCTGGCTGACCGCCTTGTCGCCGGACGAGATCATCATGCCCTTCGTGCGGTCCAGCACCTTCAACGCGTCCTGACGGCCCATCGGGCTGAACGAATGGGTGATGATGTACTCGAAGTCGAGGTACTTCAGGCCATTCAGGATGCCGGGCCACGTTGCGTCCGTGTATTCCTTGATGTTGAGGATCGCGCCGAAGTGGTTCTTGCCATCCGGTGCACTGACCACGAAGTCGCCGGTCTTCGACGAGAACATGTGGCGGCTCACGGCCAGGTAGTCGTAGACCGGCGCGCGCAGCACCGGCACCGGCTCGGAAATGCGATTGAGCAGGAAGCCGAAGAACTCCAGCGTCTCGGAGAACACACCCCCACGCTCCGCCTCGTACAGGCCCAGCCTGACCGGAGCGTAGTCCTTGAGGACCGCCTCCACGTTGCCCGCCAGTTCCATCAGCTTGGCCACGGCCTGGTCCTGCTCGGCCTGGAGGCGCGACACGTTGGCCGATTTCTCGACGAACTTCTTCCCCATCACGACCGGGCGGTAGATCATGGTGAGATACAGCTCGTTCTGCATGATCTTCTGCGCGGACAGCGCATCGAAGTAGTCGTCCGACAACGTCTGGTTGAAGACCTGGTCGAACTTGGCCGTCGAACGAACGCTTCCGCGTCGCCGCAGGTCGTGGACCCAGAACGCGACATTGACGAAATCCGGCGCGCGCAGCGTCTGCAGCATGCGATTGAAACTGTTGTGGCGGTGCTCCAGCTCCCATTCCTCGCGCCCGACGAAGGGCAGCCCCTCCAGCCGCCAGGCCAGCAGAAAATCGCCGCCCGTCGTCTTGACCACGTGCGGCGACACGTGGGCAGAAAAGGGAATGAACTCGGCGATGGCCAGGTCGGGCGCGAGCATGGGATCAGTCCGGAATCGAGTCGTCGAAACGCTTGCGGTAGGCATTGGGCGTGAACACCCACATCCCTTCGTGGTGCCGGAGGTTCCGGACCTTGGTCCGGAACTGCCACCGCAGCCCCAGCAGCCGGAAGATCATCTCGTCGCGGCGTGCCATCTGCCGCATGATGAAGATGACCACCGGCAGCAGGGCCAGGAAAAACATGTTGAAGTAGAACGTGAGCAACAGGCAGCCGCCCGCCCCGATCGCGAAGGGTACGTAAGGTACCCCCATGAACATGGGGGGGCGGGTACAGCCCCTGAACAGCACGTTCTTATGCATACTGGCTCAGCATCTGGGCGACCACCATCGCCGTCGAGGTCACGTCGGCGGGCAGCAGCATCTTGGCGATCTGGGCCGCAGCACCGATCAGGAAACCACCGATCAGTACCGGCGCCACGTCACCGATTCGCTTGTGATTGAAGGCGATCTGATAGCCGGCGAAGATCACCGCGATGGTCACGATTGCGATCGACGCGACATTCAACAGGCCGTTGATGTTCTCGAAGAACTTGGTGACCCGGCCCGTGGCGCCGGTCGCATCCTGGGCGAATGCCAGTTCAGGAAATGCGAGCGCCGCTACGGCGATGGATGCGATGGCCAAGGCGGCGAAGACCTGCTTTGCGTGGATCATGTGCGTCTGGTTCATGGTGTACCCCAAGTGGTGATGATGACGATGGGTGGCACTTTCGCGTGCCGAAATGCCATCCGTGGCGGGTGCTGCTAGAAGACGAAAGCGTCATCCCTCCCGGATGCCTGCACGACCTGCGGCGCTTGCGGCGCCGCGGTGGTGTTCTGGTGATATGGCTGTACCGTGACCGGCACCTCGGCGGATGCCTGGGCGATGGCGGGCGCGGCCATGGGCGCAGCGGGTGCCGGCACCGCGCGCACCGCCGCTGGCGCCGGCCGAACCTGGGCCGCGGCGAAATTGGCTGTGGCCTGCGCGCCGGGCCGCTCGGCCTTCGCCTCTGCGATGCGGCGCGCCACCAGGGACGACGCTGCGCCGGTGGCCACGGTGCGCACGGCCGAAGCACGCCGTTTGGCCGTGCCGCGTCTGTCGATCACCGGAATGGCCGCCGCCGTGTCGCTGCCCGCTTGCCGCTGCCAGGACGCGAACACCTTCTGGACATAGCCATGCCGGTAACCGGTGGTGAAATTGCCGGAGTAGTAGCAGCTGAAGGCCTTGCCCCAGTCGCTGCCCGAGCGCGAGTAGCACTCTGCCAGGATGCGCGAGCCCGCCTGCAGGTTGGGGCAGACAGCGAATGCCTTCTCGTAGCTGTCCAACCCCTGCCGTGCCAGGTTGTGGCGATTCACCTGCGCCAGCCCCAGCGAGAAGTTGTAGCCACGCTCTTCCAGCATGCGCGCGGTCGACAGCGCTTCGGGAAGATTGCGCGGCTGCCGGGCCAGCCGCCCGCCGACCACGCCGATCGCATAAGGGTTGAACGAGGACTCGACCTTCACGACGTGCTCCATCACCGTCGGAGGAACCGCCAGTCCAGTGCATCCCATCAGCTCCATGCCCGGCAGCATCAGCGGATCCTCCCCGAACCAGGAGATGTGCGATGGCCCTGCGACGAATGCGTGAGGATCATGTGTTTCCCTGCCTGTCAGGACGCGAGCGCGCGCGCGGGATCGAAATCGATGCCGGTGATGTAGCGTCGCCCCGCGTGCGCCTTGATGTGCACCACGATGTCGATGGTCATCTTCAGCAGGCGCTTGATCACCTCGAACTCCAGCCCAGCCCCCTCGGCCGAGGCCTTGACCATCAGCGCCAGCTGGTCCCAGGTCTGCGCCGTGCTGCCCGCATGGCAGCTGGTGATGGAGCCAGGGTGGCCCGAGGCGCAGTTGCGGATGAAGTAGAACGATTCGTCGCCGCGCAGCTCCGCCAGGATGATGCGGTCCGGCTTCATGCGCAGGCAGGCTTCCATGCAGTTCTTCGCCGTGATGTTGCTGGCGCTCTGGCCACCCTTGGAGTACAGCAGATGCACGACATTGGGCTGGCGGATGAACAGCTCGCGCGCATCCTCGATCGTCACCAGCCGCTCCTGGTCGGGAATGTGGTTGACCAGGGACTTCATGAAGGTGGTCTTGCCGCTGCCGGTGGCGCCCGCCACCACGATGTTCTTGTGGTAGAGCACCGCCTTGCGGAAGAACTCGGCGTAATGGCGGCTGCGGCGCAGCTCGAGCAGTTCCTGGTCGTGGTCGCCGAGCACCTGCTGTTGCTCGAGTATCTCGTCGAAGAAGCCGTCCTGCTCGTACTGCTCCAGCGACTTGCTGAACTTCGCCGGCAGGCGGATGGTGATGGACACCTTGCCGGCGTCGCAGGCCGGCGGGATGACGAACTGGGCACGCTGCCCGGTGGGGAACGTCAGCGACACCATCGGATCGATGTCGGTGATGCGCTGACCGGTATTGCTCTCGTTGACGACGGAGGTGCAGAACTGTCGGGCGCGCTCGAAGGTGAGCGTCGGCACATCGGCCTTCAGCCAGCCCTCGCGCGCCGTTTCCAGGTAGATCTCGCCCGGGCGGTTGATGCATATCTCGGTGACGTCGGAGGAATGCATATGCTCGCCGATGCCGAGCACCTGGTACTGGTAGTCCAGGAACTCGTTGGAGACGCGGGCAAGGGGCTCGTTCTGGGTGTCCATGCCGGCAGGCCGTCAGCGCATCACTGCGGAGAAGTCGACGTCGCGGGCGACATAGACGTTGACGATGGTGCCCTGGTTGATGGTCACCGTCGGCGGACGCGCCATGTTGCGGTCGAGCGCCATGTTGGCCAGTCGCTCCATGGTCCGCGCCGTGTTGCTCTCGTAGGGATTCTGGTAGATCGCGCCGTTGACAATGGCCGTCTCCTGTGGCCCGTTCTTCGCACCGGCGTACTTGAAGGCATCGCTGAGCATGCTGATCAGCAGTGCGGACGAAATTCGCTGCGCCCAGTGCGCGGAGTAATGGCCGGGATTGCCGGCCGCTCCCAGCATGTCCGTGCCGGGGCTGCGCATGTTCACATCCATGCCGGTGGGGGTGGTGATGCGGTCCCAGACGATGGCGGCGCGCTCGCCGATGATGGCGTCGGACGTGTAGCTGCCCATCACCTTGGAACCCCGCGGCAGCAGCAGCCGCTTGCCGTTGACCGAATAGACCGGCTCCGTGACCACGCACGACGTGTAGCCGGGCACATCGGTGATGACGCGCGACTCCAGCACGCAACGGATGTAGGTCCCCCGCAGCAGCAGCGTGTTGGGGTTGTAGAGAGGTTTGGCACTGGTCGTGTCGTCCGCCGGAGCCGTGCCCGCCGCGGGCGACTCCCCACCCGACTGCATCATCAGGCGCGTGTAATCGTCCGGCGACATCACACTAGGCACCGCATCGGTTTGTGCCGTTGAAGAACGGGCATTGCCGGCAAAATCCATCATCCGACGCTCCCTGAGCGTCAGTTCCATCCGCTCCATGGAGGGCGTGGAGGGAAACGCAGGGACGGGCGTTGGGGAGTACTCGCTGACCAACGGAAGCGGCGGCAACTCCGGCTCTGCGACGACTGCGGGTTGTTCCGGAGGGAGTTCGGGAAGATCCTTGGGAGCCGCAGGAATGACCAGTTGTTCGCTGCGGGAACTCGTCTGGACTTCGTCGCTCCCGTCCGACACGGCGCTACGGAATATCCAGAAAGCCACGAAAAGCAGCAACAGGACGATCCCCGCCAGGAACATCAATGCCTTGCGGTTGAGCCGCTGCACATCGGAGGAGCGCAGGTAGGGCGCATTGGCGTCAAGATCCGGATCGGCCGCCGGTGCCGCCCGCTGGTACGGGTTCTGCGGAACGACCCGTTCCGAGCCTTCTTCCGGATGGTCGTGTGGCGTCTGGGTCGTCATTCCGGGCTCCTGCGCAGGCCCACCACATTGTTGCCATGGCGGATGACCAAGTAGGGATAGGTGCCGTGCACGACAATGGTGTCGTCCTGTACGGTCGAGTTCACGACGAACTCGTCGCCGTCCTCGCTGTCGCGCGCGAACACGACGGGGAAGTTGCCGCTCGGGAACCGCGTGCGGTCGCCCATCCGGATGTACGTGAAGCGGCGGTCGTCGTACACCGTCGTCGGCACCAGCCAGGCCGGGCCGCGCTTGCGCTGGGCATACTCGTAATTGAAATGATAGGCCCGGTCCGACTGCACGTCCGTGCTCAGTTCGGCGTCGGGTTCCTGCGGCCGGACCGACATTCCAGCAAAACTCGTATCGCCGGGATAGGTGAAGGTGATGCGGTACTGCACGCCGGCGGCTCGTGCCTGGTCGAGCACGCGCCAGTCGGTGGCGACGACCTTCAACTCGAAGATGTAGGAATGCGCGGCGGTGCGCACCAGCAGGTTGGTGTCCACATCGACGTTCTTCGGCTTCAGGTAGAAGACGTTGCCGCGCCGGCTGATGTCCCAGCCACCGCTGAAGCCGGTGCTGAAGTCGAGGATCTCCTCATGGGGCGACAACTCGATCTGCGTGGTGATGCCCAGGCCAGTGCGGACCGGATACACCTTGTCGGGCGCATACGTGTACTCCTCGATCACCTGAGCCGCGGCAGGCATGGCTCCCAGCAGCAGGCCTGCGACGACCACACGCAGCAGGACATCCTTCAACCTCATCGTTGGGGTACTCCGGTTCCGGTCTGTGTCTCCGACTGCTCCGCGGGCAGCGGCGCCGTCGATACTTCGTTCTCGCCCTGCGTAGCCGAGGGATCCCCCGTTGCAGGGGCGGCGGCGCTGCCGGGAACGGCTGCCGTCACGGGATATGCGGGGACGGCGGGCGCCGCGGCGGGCGGCGCGGGGAACTCGCGCTCCGGCAACGCGGCAGAAGCGAAGTCGTCGTCCACGCGATAGTTGGTCACGCGGAAGCCCAGCGGGTTGAGCAGCCGGTCCTCTTCGTTCAGGCGCAGATCGGGGTTGTAGGTGAACTCCATGGTCGCGATCTTGCTGTCCAGCGGTTGCGAGGCACCGCGCCCCTTGTCGTACACGCTGCGCTGGAACCGCACCGTCGCGCCGGTCGGCCGGCGCCCGTCGCCGCCGCCTATCAGCACGATGCTCAGGATGCGCGTGCGTACCGCACGCCCACTGCCGTACAGACGGAACGGCCGGTCAGGATTGCTCTCCGCATGCAGCGCGGTGTAGGCCGGCGCGACCGCGGGCCCCGCCATCGACAGCGTGGTGCGCCAGTTACGCTGGCCGATCAAGCCCGAATCGTAGGATTCGCGTGCGAGTACGAACTGCGCGACGTTGCTCTTGTTGATGGCTTCCTCGGTCGTGACATCGCGATCCTGGAAGTTGCCCGACAGGCGCGCGACGCTCGCCGTGCCGGTGTAGGGATCGGCCATCACCAGGTACGGCACCTTCTCCTTGAGCGGAAGGAACAGGAAATAGCCGCCGGCCAGGATCAGCGACATCACGATGGCGGACCAGGCGACCAGCCATGCGCGCCGCTCGCTCTTGCGTGCGCGCTCGGCCAGCGTCAGCTCGAAGCTGACGCCCTGCGCCACCGCGCGATCGATATCGGGAGACGACGTCTTCTTCCTGAACATGCGCAGTCCGCCGCCCTATTCGTCCATTGCGGCCGCGGGGGCCACGCCGGCGACCGGCACCGATGCCTGGCTCACGATGATCCGCGGGCGTTCGACGACGATCTGTACGCCCTGCTCCGCATACGCGGCGGAAAGGGAAGCGGCTGCATCTTCCAGGCTGCTGGTGCGGATCTGCGCGACGGGTGCATGCAGGGTGTAGTCGTTGGGATGCAGGTAGGCCAGCGTCAGGCGCGCGTCCTTGGCCCACCGGTCCAGCATCGTCCTGAGCGTGCCATCCGCCGGCGACGCCTGATAGACATAGGCCTGCTGCAGCGGAATGGCCTGCGGAACCTCCGCGAAGCGATTCACCGGCCGCCAGCGCCCCTTTACGTCCGAGGCCTGCGGGGTGGCGCATCCCGCGAGCACGACCGGCACCATCACGAACAGCGACATCACCCTCTTGCGAAGAACGGCATTCCGGATCACGCATCCACCTTTCTGCAATCGTCGGCAACAGACATCCGATGCGCAGTCCCGGCAGGACGCGTCACGGCACTGATGAATGTCTCCGGGTGGCAATGCGCGCCCGCACGCGCCGGGAATCCACGATCTTCCCGTAGCGATCGCCTTGCGCAGCCACTGGCATGCGCACTGCCCCCTGTACTCGCATCCATGCGTTCCACTCTCCTGCGATGTCCATGCAGGCGTTCATGCACGCCGCACGTTGAATCCGCTTACTGCATCACGACAGTCGCGCCGAACATAGCCACGCGCTTTTGTGTCGTCAACAGAAACAAAAACGTAAATACATGTACGAGAGTATTCACCGACATAAACGAGATCTCGGAAACCCTATAAAACAAGGCATTTATTGCATTCGGATGAAAACCTGTATGCAGGTTCGATCATGAAGGTGAAGGCATTTGTGAAACACGGAAATGCGTCACACGCAATGTGAAAGTGATCTTCACCGCGGTGAACAATTCAGACGACGCGCTATATGCGTGGCACTCCCGGCGCACTCTCGGGAAAAACATCGACCAGCGGATCGGTGCTTGAAAGAAAAACATGTCTTGCAGCATGCTGGTGGAAAGGTGGCATCAACATCTCGCGTGACAAGGGACGCCATGGAACCGTCGAAGATGGAAGAGTTCGTCGCCAATGCGGCATTGCTGGCGGCGCACCTGACAGAGCAGTGCAACAAGGCCGCGAGCGCACAGCAGGCATCGGCGCAGGAACTCCAAGCGTCCGCCATCGTGGTCAGGAAGACGATCGAGGAAGGCAAGCGCGAGATGAGCGACCAGGCGCGCGCTGCCGTGCACGAGGCCCTGGCGCATGGGATTCCCGCCGCGACGCACAGCATCGGCGAAACGGCGACGCGACTGCGCCAGGTAGCCGACCACCTGCAGCGGGAGCAGGCGCAGTTGTCGCAGCGTGCGCGCTTCCTCGGCTGGAAATCGCTGGGCGTGCTGTCGGCGGCCTGCCTGCTGCTGGTGGCGGGCAGCGGATACGCGGCGTGGCACAACGTGCAGCGGGCCGATCGCGCCGCCGTGGACGCGGAGGTGCTGGAGGCCTTGCAGCAGGTGACCATCACATCCTGCGGCGGGCAGCCGTGCATCAAGCTGCAGGATGGCCTGCCACGGTGGCAGAAGAACGACCAGTACGTGCTGATCGACACGTCGGCAAAGCAGGACGCAGCGGCCGCCGGCGCGGACTGAGGCGCGGCATTCATCATGGAGCGACGACAGGGGGTCGTGTGGGCAATACACGTGGTGTGATCATCCTGGCGCTCGCCGGCCTGGCGGCCGTGGGCGCCCTCTACCTTTCCGGCTACCTGGCGCTGCTGTTCCTCGGCCTCGACGGCAGCCAGGTCGGATGGGGCACGTACGTCGACTATCTGAAGCATCTCGACCATCCGCGCGTGCAACCCTATGCGTGGCGCATCAAGGCCGCGGGCGCTGTCGGCGGCGGGCTGATGCTGATGGTATGGGTCGCACTGGCGGTGATGGTCTACAAGCTGCGCAGCTATCGGAACCTGCATGGTCGCGCGCGCTTCGCCCGCATGATCGACTTGGCCAGCAAGGGCTTCCTGTCCGGCAAGGACAACGGCATCGTGGTGGGCCGGATGAACGGCAAGCTGTTGCGCCTGCCGGGCCAGCAGTTCGTGATCCTGGCGGCGCCGACGCGCTCCGGCAAGGGCGTCGGCGTGGTCATCCCCAACCTTCTGGACTATCGCGAGTCGGCGGTGGTGCTGGACATCAAGCAGGAGAACTTCGACCTGACCTCAGGCTGGCGCCGATCGATCGGCCACGAGGTGTACCTGTTCAATCCGTTCGCCGAAGACCGCCGCACGCATCGCTGGAATCCGATGACCTACGTCTCGCCGGACCCGGCATTCCGGGTGTCCGACCTGCAGAGCATCGCCGCGATGCTGTATCCGGACGGCGACGACAAGGACAAGTTCTGGATCAGTCAGGCGCGCAACGCCTTCCTTGCGTTCACCCTGTACCTCTTCGAACGGCGCGACCACGACCGGAACGCGGAACTGCCCACGCTGGGCGCCGTGCTGCGGCTGGCGTCGGGCGATGGCGGCGAGCTCAAGCCGTATCTGCAGAGGCTGGTGGAGGCGCCCTTCCTCAGCGGTCAGGCGCGCACTGCGTTTGCCGGCCTGTTGTCGCAGGCCGACGTGACCTTCGCGTCCATCATCGGTTCCTTCCGGGAGCCGCTGAATCCCTGGCTGAACCCGGTGCTCGATGCGGCCACCAGCGCCGACGATTTCCGTCTGGACGACGTTCGCCGCAGGCGCATGACGATCTACGTGGGCATCCAGCCGAACAAGCTGGCCGAAAGCCGGCTGATCGTGAACCTGTTCTTCAGCCAGCTCATCAACGTCAACACCAAGGTGCTGCCGCAGAACGATCCGACGCTGAAGCACCAGTGCCTGCTGCTGATGGACGAGTTCACCGCCATCGGCCGTGTCGACATCATCGCCAAGGCGGTGGCCTACATGGCCGGCTACAACCTGCGCCTGTTACCGATCATACAGTCGATGGCGCAGCTGGACGCCGTCTACGGCAAGGAGCTGTCGCGCACCATCATCACCAACCACGCGCTGCAGATCATCTATGCGCCGCGCGAGCAGCAGGATGCCAACGACTACTCGGAAATGCTCGGCTACACCACCATCAAGCGCCGCGCCCGCACGCGCTCGCACGGCCAGGGCCGCAACGTGTCCGACAACGAGGTGCTGGAGAAGCGCGCCCTGATGCTGCCGCAGGAGCTGAAGGCGATGGGGCCGGAGAAGGAGATCGTGCTGTACGAAGGCCTCGCCCATCCCATCCTGTGCCGCAAGGTGCGCTACTACCAGGACAGTTACTTCACCAGGCGGCTGCTGCCGAAGGTCGAGGTGCAGCCGTTGCCACTTGAAGCATCGCACGCTCACAGGAATGACGTCCGCGTCCGGGTGGCCGATGACGAGCGCACCCGCGCGTCGCTGTCGGCGGGATGACCTCTATCGCCCCGATGCATCGCATGGAAACGTACGTGACCGTCACGGATGACAAGGTGGCCAGCACCGAGTCCGGGTTGAGATTCCGCTACGATGCGCTGCACGCGCTGCAGCTGCTTCGCGACCTGGCCATCGTCAACGAGCGCACCGTCCGCGAGCTGGGCCCCCTGCCGCCCGGTGGCGTGCCGGTGCAGGCCAAGCGCAAACCCCATCGCGTGCATCCGCCCGCATCCCTTGCCGTCCAGGATGATGAAATGAACCCACTCCAGCGGATCATGACCACCTCCACGTTGGTGGCAGGCGCGTTGGCAGCCTGCGGCGAAGCCCGCCCGTCCGGGAAGTTTCCGGAGCCTGCACCCGCGTCGGCAGCGACAGACTCCGCGCCAACGGCACCGACGCCGTCACCAACACCGGTCCTCTCTCCTCCCGAAACCGCATCGGCCGCGCCAACGGAACCTGGGACTGACGAAGCCACCGTCGAAATCGAACGCGGCCCGCCCATTCCATCCGCCACGCTCCGGAAGCAGGTACTGGCGCTGCTGGACGCCCTGCAGACGCTGGAAGACATGGAACACACGCATCTGGAGTCGATCTTCAAGGTCCGCCTGGTGAAGAACCCGAGGGTGCGCGATGGTTATGAGTACTTCGGCATCACGACCGAGGGATGGACTTATTACATAGAGACCGTCCGTCTGCATGCACTGAGCGATCCTCCGACGATCATGATCGCGCTCAGCAATGGCGTCGAGCCGTGGACCAACCAGAAAGCCACCTACTGCACGATGGATTTCGAGGAGCTTGCCAACGACATCGTCGCCCTGGGATACCAACGTGCAGCGACGCGCTCCACCACCGGCAACAAGCCTTCCTGGGGGTTTGGCCGAGACGTTCCGAAGCACCGGACGGGTTTCGGTGTAGGGGTCTACCTCTACTATCTGGATGAGGGCACCGAGGCGGAACGGGCGTGCGCCAGCTGGCTGCGAATCTCGGGAGGTCCGCGCAATGACTAGCTTGCCTCCACACTTGCAACGTCTGACCGATGGGCTTCCCGCGGACAAACGCCCCTGCATAGACGAAGCCATCGCTACCGCACCTTATCTCCAGGAGCGGATGACACAAGCCATCGAGGTGGGGCGACTCGAGCATATCCGCCTCACGCCCCCCGGCGCGAACGAGGGCGGGCATTACGACAGCAGCGAGAAGGCTGTCTACCTCAGCATGGATACCTTCACGAGGCCAGACCTGCAGGAGCGCCGGGATCGAATCGACGTCATCACCAGCACGCTGGGTCATGAAACAGGGCATGCCTTGAACGCGGTGGAGTCCAGAAAGACCCTGCATTTCGTCGCCGCCCAGATCACGGAGGAGATACGCGCCGCCGGCCCCGGGGGCAGCGCCGATGTGACGCCCCATTTTTCCCTGTACCAGCGCGCCGTCCGCCGCGACGAAGCGATCGCCGAAATCGAAGGCTGGAATGCGCTGGCCAGCCGCATTCAGTACACCAATGATGGTGAAATCTCGCGCGAAGAAATGCTGAGGCGTGCAGTTCCCACCACCGGATGCGTCGTGCGAGACAGCGCTGTCCCCCAACTCGCCCGCGGCATCATCCTCGACCAGGACATGCGCATGGCCGACACGCGCCTGCCCAAGGCCGGCTCCATCAATGTCGAACCGGTGGCGCAGTGCCATTTCGACCAATCCGCCAGAACGCTGGGGGCGCAGGGCAAGGCCGACTACCGCAACTATTACGGCGCCTATCTGATCGAACAGGTTGGCCAAGACACGGCACACTGGATCCGACCGCCGACGATCAAACTCGACATGGCCCGACTGGGGCTGGACCCCGCGCAACTGGAAAGCACCGGTCTCAATCTTGGCGGCCGGAATCTCGGCCTGATCGACACCAGCGACGGCCAACGGCTCATCACCCTGCGTCATTCGGACGATGGCCGGAAGCAGAGTCCCGACAGCACCGCCGCGGCGCATGACCGAGAAGTGCGGGACGACGAATGGATTTCCCGTCGCGCACGCTCCGGGGATGACACTGTCCTCCAAGGCGGGGAACCGGTAACCGCTTCCGCCACGCCGACCACGCCCCGCGATCCGACCCACCCGCAGCACGCTCTCTACGACGCCCTGAAGCGGCATCTGCCCGACTACACCAGCGAAGCCCGCCTGTCGCAGTTCACCGAGGCCTGCCACACGGCGGGCATCACGTCGCGCAGCCTGGCGACGATCCAGGTCGAAGGCACACAGGCGCACTTTTCAACGCGGGAAGGCTGGCCACGTGTCGAGCTCGACCTGGAGCAGGCGCCTGTCGCAAGACCTACCGACCTGCCGCGTCGCGACATGCCTGCCGCGCCGCCGCCGGAGCGTGGCATGCCGCCCCACGCCGCGCCGCCCCCGCATTCGCAGGGACCCGCGCACTGACGACAGGCCGCCGCGCGGCGAAGGACCCGAGGCACCACCCCATTGACCGGATCGCGGCGGCGCCCTACAACAGGCGCCACGCTTTCCCATGTCGCAGGCTCCCGCATGCAATGCCCCAAGTGCCAAGGCACGATGGAACGGATCACGGTTCCGCAAGCCCACGTCCATCGCTGCACGCAGTGCAAGGGACTGTGGTTCGAGATGGTGGATCACGAAACGCTGAAGGATCACGCGGAAGAGATCGATGTCGGCGACCCGACGCTGGGCGAGCAGTACAACCGGATCGACCGGATCACCTGCCCGGCCTGCATCGGCGACCGCCCCCTGATCCGCATGGTGGATCCCTTGCAGCCGCATATCTGGTTCGAGAGTTGCAAGGGTTGCTACGGCCGCTTCTACGACGCGGGCGAATACCGGGATTTCGCGGAGATCGAACTCTCCGATCTGGTCAAGGACTGGAACGCGCCGGAACGGATCTGACGCATACCGCACGGCGCTTGATCGCGGAAGGCGTACGACGGCGGGCCTGGGCCCGCCCTACGCGCTGGCGCCGCCGCGATCCTTGCAGCCCCAGTTGAGGATCGGCGTGCCCGGCGGCAGGACGCGACGGAACATCGCCACCCGCGTAGTCTTCGGGTTCACGACGACGGGCGCGCGCGCCGCCTTCAGCAACGGCAGATCGGCACTGCTGTCCGAATACGCCACGGCGACCTCGCCGTAACCGCGCTCGCGCAGCATGCGCATTTTCTCTTCGTTGTGGCAGTGGCGCGTGGCCACCACCGCGCCCAGGCGCGGACCCACGGCGGTGCCGATGACCGGCACATCCTCGTGGGCGACGAAGCTCAGGATCGCACGTGCCAGTTCCGGCGGCGCGCCGGTCGCCACCACCACGTTGTCGCCGCGCGCACGATGCTCGCGGAACACCTCCAGCGCGTGAGGCAACAGGCGCTGCTGCACGTCCTCGCGATGACCCGCCACGTACTGATCGATCAGCGCATCGAAACTGCGCCGGCCGTGCAGGCCGAAGGTGCCGATCCAGATGTAACCGGAAATGCCGCGTCGCCGGGTCGGCAGGAACGCCACCATCGGCCCGAGAATGACCGACGCCGCCGCCGCGACCGCGAGGCGCAGGGGGTTGCGCCGGATCAGCCACTTGACCAGATGGCCGCCGGAATCGCCGTCGTAGAGTGTGTGATCGAAATCGAAGACGACCACCGGGGCATCAGCGCGCGGCGTCGGATAGGGAGCGTCCGTCATGCCGCGAAGAATAGCTGACGCAGCGCTTCGCCGGGTTCCTCGGCGCGCATGAACGTCTCGCCGACCAGGAAGGCGTTCACTCCCGCGGCGCGCATCGTCGCCACATCGTCGGGCACCACGATCCCGCTCTCGGTCACCAGCAGGCGATCCTTCGGCACGGCGTCCTTCATTTCCAGCGTGGCCTGCAGCGAGACCTCGAACGTGCGCAGGTTGCGGTTGTTGATGCCGACCAGCGGCACCGGTACCTGCAGCGCACGCTCCAGTTCGTCGATGTCGTGCACTTCCACCAGCACGTCCATGCCCAGTTGCATGGCCAGGCCGGACAGGTCGACCAGCTGGCCGTCGTCCAATGCGGCCACGATCAGCAATATGCAGTCCGCGCCGAGCACGCGCGCCTCGTACACCTGGTAAGGATCCACCGTGAAATCCTTGCGCAGCACCGGCAGCGTGCAGGCTTCGCGCGCCTGCTTGAGGTACTCATCCGAACCCTGGAAGAAGTCCACGTCGGTCAGCACCGACAGGCAGGCCGCGCCGCCGAACTCGTAGCTCACCGCGATGTCGGCGGGACGGAAATCCGGTCGGATCACGCCCTTGGACGGACTGGCCTTCTTGACCTCGGCGATCACCGCCGGGTCGCCCTGCGCGATCATCGCGTTGAGCGCGTCGGCGAAGCCGCGCGTGGGCAGCGTATCGGCCGCGCGCGCGCGCAGGTCGGCCAGCGGCACGCGGGCGCTGCGTTCGGCGATCTCGTCCGCCTTGCGGGCGAGGATGGTGGTCAGGATGTCGCTCATGGGGCCCTTCCGGCCGGCGGTGTCGTCCGCGCGGGGCGGTATTCTCGCATTTATCCGCGGGGTGACGCCGCGCGGTCCCAGCCGTAGGCCCGTTCCACCTTCGCTACCCGCAGCTCGAAGTGGTCGTACCAGTCCCGCCGTCCCTGTTCGCGCGCCGCCGCATGCTCGGCATGCTGGCGCCAGGCAAGGATCGCGGCCTCGCTCTCCCAGTACGCCACGGTGATGCCGAAGCCATCCGCACCGCGCGCGGCTTCCATGCCCAGGAAGCCCGGCTGCTGCGCGGCCAGTTCGACCATGCGCTCGGCCATCGCGCCGTAGCCGGCATCGTCGTGCGTATTGCGCTGCGAGGAAAAGATCACCGCGTAATACGGCGGCTTGGGGAGTACCGCGAATCCGTCTCCCGCCATGTCATGCCCCCGCGTTCTGACGGCCCAGCGCCTGCGTCGTGGCCACGAACTGCTGCAGCCTCTCCAGCGCCTTGCCGCTGGCAATCGCCTCACGCGAGCGGGCGATGCCATCCTCGATGCTCTCTGCCACACCGGCCACGTACAGCGCCGCACCAGCGTTCAGCACCACGATCTCGCGTGCCGGACCCGGCCGGTTGTCCAGCACGCCCAACAGCATGGCCTTCGATTCGGCCGCATCGGCGACGCGCAGGTTGCGGCTGGCGGCCATCGCGATGCCGAAATCCTCGGGGTGCAGTTCGTACTCTCGCACCTGCCCGTCGCGCAGTTCGCCGACCAGCGTGCCGGCGCCCAGCGACAACTCGTCCATGCCGTCGCGCCCCCACACCACCAGCGCACGCTCCGCACCCAGTTCCTGCAGTACGCGCGCCTGGATGCCGACGAGGTCCGGGTGGAACACGCCCATCAGGATGCTCGGCGCACCGGCCGGATTGGTCAGCGGGCCCAGGATATTGAAGATGGTACGCACGCCCATCTCGCGTCGCACCGGTGCGACGACCTTCATGGCCGGATGATGGACCGGGGCGAACATGAAGCCGATGCCCGACTGCGCGATCGACTGAGCCACCTGCTCCGGCTGCAGTTCGATGTTCACCCCGAGCGCTTCCAGCACGTCGGCGCTGCCGGACTTCGACGACACGCTGCGGTTGCCGTGCTTGGCGATCCGCGCGCCGGCCGCCGCCGCGACGAACATCGAGCAGGTGGAGATGTTGAAGGTGTGCGAGCCGTCGCCGCCGGTGCCGACGATATCGACCAGGTGCGTGCGCTCGGCGACATCGACGATGCGTGAGAACTCCCGCATCACCGTGGCGGCGCCCGCGATCTCACCGACGGTCTCCTTCTTCACGCGCAGGCCGGTCAGGATGGCGGCTGTCATCGTCGGCGACACGTCGCCACGCATGATCTGGCGCATCAGGTCGACCATCTCGTCGTGGAAGATTTCGCGATGCTCGATGGTGCGTTGCAGGGCTTCTTGGGGGGTCAGTGGCATATTCAGTTACTCGTGGGAGCGACGTGAGTCGCGACCTGGCTGGCTGGACTCGTCGGTTCGCGACTCACGTCGCTCCCACGCGCATCGGTCTCATCGTTCCAGGAAATTCTTCAGCAGCGCATGGCCATGTTCGGTCAGGATCGACTCAGGATGGAACTGCACGCCTTCCACCGGGAACTCGCGATGGCGCAGCCCCATGATTTCCTCGAAGCTGCCGTCGTCGTTCTCGGTCCAGGCGGTGACCTCCAGCGCGTCCGGCAGACTGCTGCGCTCGACCACCAGCGAGTGGTAGCGTGTGGCCTCATAGGCGTCCGGCAGGCCGGCGAACACGCCCTTGCCTTCGTGGCGGATCCGCGACGTCTTGCCGTGCATGATGCGGCCGGCGCGGATGACATTGCCGCCATACGCCTGGCCGATGCTCTGGTGGCCCAGGCAGACACCGAGGATCGGCGTGTTCGCGCCCAGCCGCTCGATGATCCCGAGCGACACGCCGGCCTCGTTCGGCGTGCACGGGCCGGGCGAGATGACGATGCGCTCGGGCGCCAGCCTGGCGATCTCGTCCACCGTCATCGCATCATTGCGCACCACCTTCACCTCGGCCCCCAGCGACTGCAGGTACTGCACGAGGTTGTAGGTGAAGCTGTCGTAGTTGTCGATCATTAGCAGCATCGCTCAGGCTCCTTGTGCCTGCGAGGCGGCCGCAGCGGCTCGACCCTCGGTATAAATCGCGGAGAACGTCACGGCGAACGCCTCGATGGTGGATTCCGGTGTCGCCCACGACGTCATCAGTCGGATCACGGTGGTGCCATCGCCGCGCCGTTCCCAGGTCTCGAACTCGACCTGCTGTTGCAGACGCTCCACGATCGCGTCGGGCAGCACCGGGAACACCTGGTTGCTGGGCGAATCCACCGCCAGCGGCACACCGGTCTGTTGCAGGACGTCGCGCAAACGTTGCGCCATGACGTTCGCATGCGTCGCCAGCACGAAATACAGCCCGTCTTCGAACAGGGCCTCGAACTGCGCACCGACCACCATGCCCTTGGCCAGCATCGCGCCGCGCTGCTTGATGACGTGGCGGAAATCGGCGCGCAGCATCGGGGTGACGATCACCAGCGCCTCGCCCAGCAGCGCGCCGTTCTTGGTGCCGCCGATGTAGAACGCGTCCGCTTCCGCCGCCAGCAGAGCCAGGTCCACATCGTTGCCCGGCGTGGTCAGCGCGGAGCCCAGGCGCGCGCCGTCCACGTAGAGCAGCAGGTCGCGAGCACGGCAGAACGCACCCAATGCCTGCAGCTCCGCCGCGTTGTAGACGGTGCCCCATTCGGTGGTGTTGGAGATGTAGACCAGCCGCGGCTTCACCATGTGCTCGCTGTGGTGGCCCTCTAGGCACGGCAGGATCAGCTCGGGGCTCAGCTTGCCGTCCGTCGTGGCGACCGTCAGCACCTTGTGGCCACTGGCCTCGATGGCGCCGGTCTCGTGCGTGGCGATGTGGCCGCTGGCCGGTGCGATCACCGCTTCGTGCGGGCGCAGGAAGGCCGCGAGCGCGACCAGGTTGGTCTGCGTGCCGCCGGCGAGGAAATGCACGTCGGCGTCCCGGGCGAGACGGTCGCGAATCAGCGCGGCGGCGCGGACACAGTGCGCATCCAGCCCGTAGCCGCGATTGATTTCCGCGCTCGCCACGGCCAGCGCCTGCAGCAGGCGCGGATGCGCACCCTCGCTGTAGTCGTTGCGCAGGCTGATCCGGGCGCCCTCGGTGGCGATCTCCATCACAGCCCCTTCGCCGCTTCGGCCACGGCACGGAACAGCGCGCGGCCCTTGTTCATCGTCTCGTCCCATTCCTTCTCGGGATCGGAGTCGTAGACGATGCCGGCACCGGCCTGCACGTGCAGGCGGCCGTCCTTGATGACGGCGGTACGGATGGCGATGGCGGTGTCGGCATCGCCGTGCCAACCGATGTAGCCGATGCTGCCGGCATACACATTGCGCTTGATCGGCTCGAGTTCACGGATCACTTCCAGCGCGCGGATCTTCGGCGCGCCACTGACGGTGCCGGCGGGGAACGTCGCACGCAGCACGTCCGCATAACTCAGGCCCGGCAGCAGCGTGCCGGTGACCTCGCTGACGATGTGCATGACGTGGCTGTAGCGCTCGATGACGAACTGCTCACCCACCTGCACCGTGCCGGCCTCCGACACACGACCGGTGTCGTTGCGGCCCAGGTCGATCAGCATCAGGTGCTCGGCACGCTCCTTCGGATCGGCCAGCAGTTCGGCTTCCAGCGCGATGTCTTCATCGTGCGTCTTCCCGCGCGGGCGGGTGCCAGCGATCGGACGCACGGTGACCTCGCCCTGCTCCAGGCGCACCAGGATCTCCGGCGACGAGCCCACCACCTGCACATCGCCCACGTCCAGGAAGTACATGTACGGCGAAGGATTCAGTGCGCGCAGCGCGCGATACACATCCACCGGCCGCGCATTGAACGGCACGCTCAGGCGCTGGCTCAGCACCACCTGGAAGATGTCGCCGGCGCGGATGTATTCCTTCGACTGCTCGACCGCCGCGATGAAACCGTCGTGGGTGAAGCCGGAGACGAAGTGGCTCTCGTCCAGCACGTCGCGGGTGATCGGCGTCGGGTACGAACCGGGCTGGCGCAATTTGGTCGTCAGCGCGTCCAGTCGCGCCTGCGCCTGTTCCCAGGCATCGGGTTCGCGCGGATCGGCGTGGACGATCAGGTACAGCCGCCCCTTGAGGTTGTCGAACACGGCCACTTCTTCCGACAGCATCAGCAGGATGTCGGGCGTGCCGAGTTCGTCGGGCTTGTCGCCGGTCGCCAGCCGCGGCTCGATGTAGCCGATGCATTCGAAGCCGAACCAGCCGACCAGGCCGCCGGTGAATCCGGGCAGGCCCTCAAGCTTGGGCACCGCATAGGCGGCGCGCAGCGCCTCGACTTCGGCGAACGGATCCGCGACCTCGCGCGTCTCGACCAGCTGGCCGTGGTCGTGGACCTGCAGCGTGTGCCCACGGAAGGTCGCCACGCGGCGCACCGGCAGGCCGATGATGGAATAGCGGCCGAAGCGTTCGCCGCCTTCCACCGACTCGAACAGGTAGGTGTGCGGCGCGTCGGCGAGTTTCAGGTAGACCGAAAGTGGCGTGTCCAGGTCGGACAGCACTTCACGGACGACGGGGATGCGGTTGAAACCTTCAGCAGCGTACTGCTGGAACTGGGCGTGCGAGATCAAGCGGGCTTTCCTTCCGGGACACGGTGGCGGTACGGGCGACGGCTAGGGGCCACCATCGCCAGCCACGGCGTGCGGAAACGTTGGAAAGCGGGAGCGCGGGATGGGACACGGGCGTACTTTACCCGAGGCATCGGTCCGACGACCACTGGGGAAACCACAAACCACCGCCGACATCCCCGCGGCCTTCGACAGACGCACGTCGGGTCGGATGGGGGCCCGGTGACTTGATGCCGCTCAAGTGCGAAGTCGCTGGATTCCCGCCTTCGCGGGAATGACGAGGGAGCGTTTTCGGCGCTTTCCTAAGGTTGCAGACGCAACGGACAGGCCACCGGCAGGTGCATGCGGACCCGGCCGGGGACGCACTCGATGCGGAAACGGCGGGACTGCAAGGGCTCGCCGTCCAGATTGAGGGTCAGCGGCTGGTCGGCCTCCAGTTCGACCCACGGCAGCCGCACGCGGGTGGCGACGCGGTCCAGCGCGGCGTGCTTGCCATCCTTCACCAGCGTGCCGAGGGTGGCCGCCACCTCGCCGGACAGCTCCGGCACGAGGGTCAGGTCCAGCACACCATCGTCGACCAGCGCATCCGGGCAGAGCGCCTGCCCGCCGCCGGCCTGGCGACCGTTGCCGATGCCCAGGGCGATGAAATCGCCCTGCCAGTCGAACTCCGGGCCGCGCACACGGGCGCTCATGGGCTCGATGCGCCCCAGCCGGGCGATGCCGGTGATCAGGTAGGCCAGGCCACCGAGCATCTTCTTCAGGCCCTCGTCGGTTTCCACCGTCACCTCGGTGCCGAAACCGCCGCTGGCCAGGTTGGCGCACCAGTGCGATCCGTCGCCGGTGTCGATGCGCAGCAGGTCCATCGGGACGGCGACGACCTCGCGGACCAGCCGCAACGCGGGCAACGCCTCATCCGGAATGCCGGCCGCGGTGGCGAAATCGTTGGCGGTGCCCAGCGGCACCAGACCGAGCGATGGCAGCGCGGCGGCGGACTCATCGCGGTGGGCGAGCGTGGTGGCCACTTCGCTCAGCGTGCCGTCGCCACCGGCGGCGATGACCGTATCCACGCCGTCGACGATCGCCTCGGCCACGTAGCGCTCGGCATCGCCGTCCTCCCAGGTCACGCGCACGTCGAGCGCGATGCCCTCTTCGCGCAGGGCATGGACCGCGTCGCGCAGGTCGTCATCGCCGGCGGATTTTCCGTTGAGGATCAGGCGCCAGCGGGGTGTGGTCATAAAGTGTTCCTGGGGACGCGTGAGCATAGCCGCTCTCCTGTAGGAGCGACGTGAGTCGCGACCGCACGCCGCGACCGCCAGCGCCTGAATCTAGCTGGAAATCGTCGGAATGAGGACGTGCGGTCGCGACTCACGTCGCTCCTACAAACGCAAAGCAGTTGTCACGCCCCCGTCACAGACGCCACGTAACGTGGAACGCCATAGCAGGGACGACGGGCGGAGGCAGGATCAGCCTCCAATTTTCCGGGGCGGTGGCGCAGGCCATCGCCCTTTTCATGTGGAGCCGAGCTTGCCCGGCTGCTCGCACGGCAAGCGGAGCAAGCTCCGCTCTACGCATCGATCAACCGCGCACCTCGGCGACGGCCTGGCGCATGCGATCGATCACGTCCTTGTAGTCCGGCGCATTGAAGATCGCCGAGCCGGCGACGAACGCGTCCGCACCGGCGGCCGCGATCTGGCCGATGTTGTCGGCCTTCACGCCGCCGTCGATCTCCAGCCGGATGTCCTTGCCGGTCTTGTCGATCATCGCGCGCACCGCGCGCAGCTTGTCCAGCGCCGACGGGATGAAAGCCTGCCCGCCGAAGCCGGGGTTCACCGACATCAGCAGCACCAGGTCGAGTTCCGGCAGCACCCAGTCCAGCACCTCGACCGGCGTGCCGGGGTTGAGCACCAGGCCGGCCTTGCAGCCCGATGACTTGATGAGCTGGATCGTGCGGTGCACGTGCTTCGAGGCTTCCGGATGGAAGCTGATGATGCTGGCGCCGGCCTCGGCGAAGTCGGGAATGATGCGGTCCACCGGCTCCACCATCAGGTGTACGTCGATCGGCGCGGTGACGCCGTGCTTGCGCAGCGCGCTGCACACCAGGGGGCCGATGGTCAGGTTGGGCACGTAATGGTTGTCCATCACGTCGAAGTGCACCCAGTCGGCACCGGCCTTCAGTACGTGGTCGACCTCCTCGCCCAGGCGGGCGAAATCGGCGGACAGGATGGACGGGGCGATGATGCAGTTCGGCATGGACGGGCTCAGTTGCGCTTGCGCAGGGTCTTGATGCGGTCGTAGGCGGCGTTGATCTCGCCGGCCTTCCGTTCGGCCTGGCGGCGCAGGTCTTCCGCCGCGCCGGCCATCTTGTCGGGGTGGTACTGCGAGATCAGCCGGCGATAGGCCTGGTCGATTTCCGCATCGCTGGCGTCGCTGGTCAGGCCGAGCGTGCGATACGGGTTGTCGCGGCTGAGCTTGAACCAGTCCTCGTCGAAGGCGTGGCCGATGATCAGGCCGACCAGGCCGCCCAGCGGGTGGCGCATCAGCAGCCAGCCGGCCACGAATCCCAGCAGTTTTCCGTACCAGCGCTTCATCCGGCCCGCCTTCTCCGACAAGGCGGGCATTTTACGGCACATGGCGCCCCCGAGCCCGTACACTACGCGGCCCGGTCCGGTACCCGGCCCCGCTGCAGCGGGTAGACGGCCGCCCCGGGGCCTCGGGCGCACGGCCTGCCGCACGCCCGCACGACGCTGTACCGCCTCGCTGGTTTCCGGAACTCCCCAAGGAGTGTTTGTGCCCACGACGTTGCTGCAATCCGATCTGCCCGGCCTCACCCTGCGCCATCGCGGCAAGGTCCGCGACGTGTTCGACCTGCCCCGCGACCGCCTGCCCGCCGATGCGCCGGAAGGCGATTTCCTGTTGATGGTGGCCACCGATCGGCTGTCCGCGTTCGACGTGGTGCTGCCCGACCCGATTCCCGGCAAGGGCGAGATGCTCTGCCAGATCTCCAATTTCTGGTTCGCCAAGACGGCGCACCTGATGCCGAACCACCTGACCGGCATCGACGTGGCCCGCGTGCTGCCGGCCGGCGTGGACGCGTCGCCGTACGCCAGGCGCGCGGTGGTGACGAAGAAGCTCAAGCCCGTGCCGGTGGAAGCCATCGCCCGCGGCTACCTGATCGGCAGCGGCTGGAAGGACTACCAGCGTACGGGCAAGGTCAGCGGCATCGAGTTGCCCGATGGCCTGCGCCAGGCCGAGAAGCTGGCAGAACCGATCTTCACGCCGTCGACGAAAGCCGCCGTGGGCGACCACGACGAGAACATCGACTTCGACGCCATGGTCAAGACCGTGGGCGCCGAACTGGCCGAGCGCGTGCGCGACGCCACCCTGCGCATCTACCGCTTCGCCGCCGACTTCGCCGCCGAGCGCGGCATCCTGCTGGCCGACACCAAGTTCGAGTTCGGCACGGATGAGGATGGTCGCCTCTACATCATGGACGAGATGCTGACGCCGGATTCCTCGCGCTACTGGCCTGCCGACGAGTACGAGGTCGGCACCAGTCCGCCGAGCTACGACAAGCAGTTCGTGCGCGACTATCTGGAGACCCTGGACTGGGACAAGACGGCACCCGGCCCGTCGTTGCCGGCGGAGGTCATCGAGCGCACGCGTGCCAAATACGCCGAAGCGCTGCAGAAGCTGGCCGGCATCACCGTCGACTGACCGCATGCAGCTTTGTAGGAGCGGGCCATGCCCGCGATGCTTCTGCTCGCGGTGGTCGAAGAGCATCGCGGGCATGGCCCGCTCCTACAAGGCCGGCCTCGCCCTCCCCCCCTGCGATGTTGCGATGGCCGGCCCGGCAACCCCCTCCCGGGCTGGGGTATGCTCCATACCCTGCCGCATTGCCATCCTCGGGAGGGATGAATGAACGCGACCGCGCAACGTCCGGTGGACCGCTGGTTCGCCAGCTATTCCGGCGACCACGTCAACAAGACCAACCAGCTGATCCATGTCTTCGCCGTGCCGGCGATCCTGTGGACGGTGGTGGCGCTGCTGTGGTGCATCCCGGTGTTCGGCACCTGGGTGAAGTCCGGCATGTGGGCGGCGCTGGCGATGTTCGGCGCGTGGATGTACTACTACAAACTCTCGCGCCCACTGGGTTTCGGCATGCTGGCGATCTTCATCGCCATGGCCTGGCTGACGCGATGGCTGGAATCGCTGCTGGGCCTGCAGAACCTGCTCTATCTGGCCATCTCGGTCTTCGTGCTGGCCTGGATCGCGCAGTTCATCGGCCACAAGATCGAAGGCAAGAAGCCCAGCTTCCTGACCGACCTCACCTACCTGCTGATCGGCCCGGTGTGGGTGCTCAGCAAGTTCTACCGGAAGATGGGCTGGAAGTACTGAGCGAGTACGGGGTTTCCCGGCTGCTGCGGTGAATGGCATCGAGTCGACATCGTGAAGAGCAGCGGAGCAAGCTCCGCTCTACGCACCGACCGTTCGCCTGTCGACGATGAAGGCACGCGGCGCATACCCGAAATCGCGCCGCGCGGGCGAGGCATCGAATACCAGGTCCTCGCGCATGCGCGCCACCGCATCGTCGGTGAGTCCGCGCATCACGCCCGCCGTGCGGGCCAGCGACAACGTCGCCCTGAACACCGGCATCGGCACCTGCCATAGCCGGGCGGGCGGATCGAGCGCGGCCAGCGTGCGCGCCACCATGTCGCGATAGGCCAGGGCTTCTCCGCCGGGCAGCGCGTACGCCTGCCCGTGCGTGGCGGGCGCTTCCACCACGGCGAGCGCGGCGTCGGCCAGATCATCGACGTGCACCGGCTGGCGTTGTCCGTCGGCGCCGCGCGGCAGTACGAAGAAGCCCATCCGCCGCGCCATCGCCGCGATCCGCGCCAGCGTCTGGTCGCGCCCGGCGCCGTAGACCAGGGTCGGGCGCAGCACGGTGGCCGCGGCGTCCTTCGATGCGGCGGTGTCGAAGACGAGCCGCTCGGCGGCCTGCAGGCGCGCGACGATGTCGCGCTCGTACGCGTCGCCGGATGCCTGCTTCGTATCCAGGCTGGTGGAACCGAACGCGACCACGCGCGGCGTGGCGACCTTTTCACGCGCGTACCACTGCGCGAATCCGTCCAGCGGGCCGGTGCTGAAGATCACGTCGACCGCGTCGGGCAGTCCCGCAATGCGCGCGAACTCGCCCTGCAGCCAATGCACGTTGGCCGATGCGGGACGCGGCGTGCGCGATACCGCGAAGACCTGCCATTCCGCCAGACGGGCCAGCAACGCCTCGCCAATCTGACCCGTGGCACCGAAGACGAGCGCCGTGCGCATGCGCTATCGGGCGTCCTTGCCGTTGTCTTCGTCCACCGTATCGGTCGGCTGCGCCGGCTCGCCGTCCGGCATCGGCGGTCGCTCGGCCATGTGCAGCGACAGTGCCGCCTTCGCCATCAGGTGCGCGCTGATCGGCGCGGTGATGAACAGGAAGGCGGTGATCAGCAGCTCGCGCGGCTGCGGATCCGTGCCGCTCAGCGCGTGGTAGCCGACCGAGGCGATCAGCATGCAGCCCACGCCCAGCGTGCTGGCCTTGGTGGGGCCATGCAGGCGCTTGAAGAACTCCGACAGCTTGAGCAGGCTGAAGGAGCCGACCAGGACGAAGAAGCTGCCCACGGCCAGCAGCAGCACCAGCAGGATGGCGAAGACCCAACTCATTCGACGATGTCCCGGCGCAGCACGTACTTGCTCAGCACCACCGTGCCAACGAAGCCCAGCATGGCGATGATCAGCGCCGCCTCGAAGTAGACCGCCGTGCCCAGGTACATGCCGAACAGCACCAGCAACGCGATGGCCGATACGAACAGGGTGTCCAGCGCCAGGATGCGGTCGGGCACCGTGGGGCCGCGCACCAGCCGCACCAGCGCCAGCAGCATCGCCAGTCCCACCACGTGCATCGACGCGATGATGGCGTACATCACCAGGGCCTGGGGGGTCACGGGAAGATCTCCATCAGCGGCGCCTCGTAGCGCGTCTTGATCTGCCGGACCACCGCGTCGGCATCGTCCAGGTTCAGCACGTGCACGAGCAGGTGGCGGCGATCGTCCGACAGCACGGACGACACCGTGCCCGGTGTCAGGGTGATGATGCTGGTCAGCGCGGCGATGCCATGGATGTTGCCGATGTCGAGCGGCACCCAGATGAAGCCCGGCCGGATCTTCCGTTCCGGCCCCAGCACCTGCAACGCCACCGTGACATTGGCCGTCACGATATCCATCGCCAGTACGCCGAGCATGCGGGGCACGCTGCGCAGTCGGCCGATGGAAGCGAATTCGCGGTCCAGCCGCGCGGCGAACGGGGGAATCAGCAGCGCCAGCAGCAGTGCCATCACCACGTGGCCCGCGCTGATCTGGTCGTTCATCAGCAGCCAGAAGCAGAATACCGTCACGCTCAGCGGCAACGACGGCAGCCAGCGCTTGCGCCATGTAGTGCTCATGCTCAGGGCTCCCTCAGGATGGGGGCGGCGGCGCGCACGTGGTCGACGTAATCGCCGGGCGCCCGTATCTGTTCGGCGGTGGCGCGCGTGTAGTCCAGCACCGGCGCCGCGGCCAGCACCAGCGCCACGCCGTAGCCCAGCAGCACGAGAATGGCCGCGGTCTCGAGCGGGCGCGAAGGCGCCGCGGCCAGATCCTGCTCCGGCGTATAGGCCTCCAGCTTGTGCGTACCCGCGTCGGGCCACGGTTCGACACGCCAGAACAGACGTGTTCCCGCGCGCGCCAGGCCGACCAGCATCAGGAAGCTCGTTCCCAGTACCAGCGACCAGATCCACAGCGTCCGCGGACCGGCCGGCACCGCCTCCAGCAGCAGCAGCTTGCCGATGAAGCCCGACAGCGGCGGCAGGCCCGCCAGCGAGACCGCTGCCACCAGGAACAGCAGACCGGGTACGGTCTTGTCGGGCAATGCCGCAATCAGGTCCTTGCGGTCGCTCGCCCGGCCGCGGCGGCGACGGATCAGGTCGGCCAGCAGGAACAGCGCGGCGCCTGCGAAACTGCTGTGCACCAGGTAGTACAGCCCCGCGCCCACCGTCCCGACGGTGCTCAGCGAGAACGCGACGAACAGCGTGGCTGCCGAACCCAGCACCAGATAGGCCGCCAGCGCACGCAGCCGGACCGCGGCCAGCACGCCCAGCGACGCCAGCACCAGCGTCACCGCGCCCAGCGCCAGCAACGCCGGCCAGGCGAAACCGTCCAGCGGCCCCGACGCCCCGAAGGTCAGCGTGCCGAGCCGCAGCACCGCGTACAGGCCCACCTTGGTCATGATGGCGAACAGGCCGGCCACCGCCGCCGGTGCGTGCGTATAGGTTTCAGGCAACCAGAAATACATCGGCAGCAGCGCGGCTTTCGCACAGAACACCACGAACAGCAGGCCCGCCGCCGCCTGCACCAGCGCCAGGTCGCCCGGCGGCAGCTGCGCCACGCGCGCGGACAGCTCGGCCATGTTGAGCGAACCGAGCATCCCGTAGAGCAGGCCCAGCGCGATCAGGAACAGCGTCGAGGCGGCGATGTTGAAGGCGACGTAGTGCAGGCCGGCGCGCATGCGCTCACCACGCCCGCCGCTGAGCATCAACCCGTACGACGAAATCAGCAGCACTTCGAAGAACACGAACAGGTTGAACACGTCGCCGGTGAGGAACGCACCGTTCAACCCCATCAGCTGGAACTGGAAGAACGCATGGAAGTGCGGCGCGCGCCGGTCCCAACCGGCGCACGCGTGCAGCAGGCAGGCGGCCGCGAGCAGCAGCCCGACCAGCAGCATCAGCGCCGACAGCCGGTCGACCATCAGCACGATGCCCAGCCGCGCCGGCCAGTCGCCGAGCAGGTAGACGGACACGCCGCCCGATGCCGCCGACGCGACCAGCACGCCGCACACCGCCAGCATCGCGGCGATCGAGACCCAGGCGACGATCCGCTGAGGCACCATGCCGAACCGGCGATGTTCGAAGAACAGCGCGATGGACGCCGCGAACAGCGGAATCAGGATCGGCAGCGCCGGCAGGTGCTGCATCATGCGCGCGCCTCCGGCTCGTCGCCCTTCACCGCCTCGCGCGCTTCGTCATGGCGGCGCTGTTCGCTGGCCAGGAACTGGCGCTCGGCCTTGCTGCCGTCGACATGGTCGCTGTCGTTGTCGCCGCGGCTACGGATGGCCAGCACCACCGTCACCGCCGTCATCGCGAAGGCGATCACGATGGCGGTCAGCACCAGCGCCTGCGGCAGCGGATCGGTGTAGTTCGCCAGTGTCGGCGCCACGCCTTCGCGCAGCACCGCCGGCTTGCCCGGCACCAGCCGGCCACCGCTGAAGATCAGCAGGTTGGTCGCGTACGACAGCAGCGTCAGCCCGAGGATGACGTCGAAGCTGCGCGCACGCAGCAGCAGGTACACCCCGGCCGCGGTGAGGATGCCGATCGCGCTCGCCATCGCCAGTTCCATCAGGACATCCCCCTCAACGCAGCTCTCCCGTGCGGGTGGAACGCTCGCCCGGCTCCATCACGCCCAGGTGCGACACGCGTGTGCGCGACGGCCGGATGGTGCCCATCATCGACAGGATCAGCATGGCGCCGCCGAACACCACCAGGTACACGCCGGTATCGAAGCCGATGGCGCTGGCCAGCGGCACCGTCCCGATCACCGGCAGCTCGAGATCGAGATGCCCACTGGTCAGGAACGGCACGCCGAAGCCCATCGACGCCACGCCGCTGACACCGGCGACGATCAGGCCCACGCCGATGCAGCGCACGTAATCGAACCCGAACCGCGACTCCACCGACGCCGCGCCCTGGATCACGTACTGCACCAGCAGCGGCACCGCCAGCACCAGGCCCGCGATGAAGCCGCCGCCCGGCGCGTTGTGCCCGCGCAGGAACAGGAAGACGGACACCGTCAGCGTCAGCGGGAACATGATCTGCGCCAGGTCCGCCGGCACCGGCAGCTGCACCGGCGGCCCCGACATGATCTTCTCCGGCGCCATCCGCGCACGCCGCAGCAGCGCATGCACGATCAGCGCCGCGATGCCGAACACGGTGATCTCGCCGAACGTATCGAAGCCGCGGAAGTCCACCAGGATCACGTTCACCACGTTGGCGCCGTAGGCTTCCGGCAACGAACGCGCGAGCAGTTCGCCGCTGATGGTGTCCGCCGGCCGCATCATCATCTGGTAGGCCAGCGTGCCCACGCCGGTACCTGCGGCCAGCGCCACGACGATGTCGCGCAGGCGGCGGCGCGGCGTGCGCTCCGGCGGCGAGCGTGGCGGCAGGTAATGCAGGCCCAGCAGCAGCAGGACCAGGCTGACCATTTCCACCATCAGCTGGGTCAGGGCCAGGTCCGGCGCGGACAGGAAGACGAAGGCCAGGCTGACCATCAGGCCCGCACCGCCGAGCACGATCACCGCCAGCAGTCGCTGCCGGTAGAGCCGGATGGTCCAGACCGCGCACACCACCAGCACCAGCCACAGTAGCCAGCCCAGCATCGGCATCGGCTGCGGCGCGCGCCACTGCAGTGGCGGCGCGGCGGCGGTGACGAAGGGCGCAGCGCCCGCCACCATGGCCGCGAGCACCAGGAAGAGCAGGCTGCGCTGCAGGCTCCCGTTGGCGATCCGCGAGGTGAAACGGCCCGCCAGCGCATACAGCGCCTCCATGTTCCAGCGGAACACGTGGCGCCCCAGCGAATGGCGCACGATGGCGTGCAGGTCGAACAACCGGCGCAGCCCGAAATACAGGGCGATGCCTCCGGCGATGCTGGCCAGGCTCATCAGCAGCGGTTTGTTGATTCCGTGCCAGACCGACAGGCTGTATGCCGGCATCGCATCGCCGAGGATGGCGGCGGCGCCGGCGTGCAGCACGGGCGCGACGGTCCACGCGGGGAACATGCCCACCGCGACGCAGAGCACCACCAGCACCTCCACCGGAATCTTCATCCAGCGCGGCGGCTCGTGCGGCGCCACCTTGCCCACGTACGGATCGTCGCCGAAGAACGTCTCGTAGACGAACCGCAGGCTGTAAGCCACGCCGAAGATGCCGTACAGCAGCGCCGCCACGGCGATGCCGTCACGCATCGCGCGGTGCCCCGGGATGTCCAGCGCTTCGGCGAAGAACATCTCCTTGGACAGGAACCCGTTGAGCAACGGAATGCCCGCCATCGCCAGCGACGCGATGATCGCCAGCGCACTGGTCACCGGCAGGTAGCGGCGCAGGTTGCCGAGCCGCCGCATGTCGCGCGTGCCGGTCTCGTGGTCGATGATGCCCGCCGCCATGAACAGCGACGCCTTGAAGGTGGCGTGGTTGAGGATGTGGAACACGCCGGCCACCACCGCCATCGGCGTGGAGATGCCGAACAGCAGCGTGATCAGGCCCAGGTGCGAGATGGTGGAATACGCCAGCAGGCCCTTCAGGTCGTGCTGGAAGATCGCGAACCACGCACCGACCAGCAGCGTCAGCGCGCCCACGGTGGTGACCACGTAGAAGAACAGGTCGGTGCCCGCCAGCGCCGGATGCAGGCGCGCCAGCAGGAACACGCCGGCCTTCACCATCGTCGCCGAATGCAGGTAGGCCGACACCGGCGTGGGCGCCGCCATCGCATGCGGCAGCCAGAAGTGCACCGGGAACTGCGCGCTCTTGGTGAACACGCCGGCCAGCACCAGCATCAGCGCCCACGGATACAGCGGGCTGGCGCGGATCAGGTCGCCCGAGGCCAGCACCACGTCCAGGTCGTAGCTGCCGACGATGCGTCCGAGCAGCAGCACGCCGCCGAGCAGCGCCAGTCCACCGGCGCCGGTGATCGCCAGCGCCATCCGCGCGCCCTCGCGCGCGTCCTGGCGATGCGACCAGAACCCGATCAGCAGGAACGAACTGATGCTGGTCAGTTCCCAGAACACCACCAGCAGCAGCAGGTTGCCGGCCAGCACCACGCCCAGCATCGACCCCATGAACAGCAGCAGGCAGGCGAAGAAGCGCGGCGCGCTGTCCTTCGCGCTGAGGTAGTAGCGCGCGTACATCACCACCAGCGCACCGATCGCCAGCACCAGGCCGGCGAACATCCAGGCCAGCCCATCGAGCCGCAGCGTGAAGGCCAGGCCGATCTGCGGAATCCACGCATGGTCGGCGCGCAGGTTCCAACCCTGCAGGACGCTGGGCGTCACCCACGCCAGCAGCACCAGTCCGAGCAGCGGCGCCAGGCCCGCCAGCCACGCGGTCGCACCGCGCGACAGGCCGCGTGCCAGCGCCACCACCAGCGCCAGCGCGAACGGCAGCGCGAGCAGGATTTCGAGAAATGGAATCATCAACCGCCTTGCGTTGCAGGGAATGGGTCATTCGCGAGCAATCGCCCCGAGTTTAACAAACCCGTTCACATAAGCCTGACCCGCTGTTCAGTCAGGCGAGCAACGCGACTTCCAGGATCACCCAACCCACAAAGGCCGCCAGCAGGATGCCGCCTTCCACGCGGCTGATGCGCAGGTCGCCGCGCAACATCGGGTACAGCACCAGCACGAAGGCGATGGCCGCCGGCAGTTCCAGCCGCACGAACGACTCCGGCAGCGACAGCGGCCGGAACGCCGCCATGCCGCCCACCACCACCAGCAGGTTGAACAGGCTGGACCCGATGACATGGCCCGCGACCATGTCGCCCTGCCCGCGCCGCGCCGCCATCGCCGCGGCGGCGATCTCGGGCAGCGCCGTGCCGATCGCCACCGGCAGCAGGCCGGTCAGCAGCGGCGACAGGCCCCAGTGCGCGCCGATCACCGGGGCGCCCTGCACCACGAACCGCGCGCCGTAGTACAGCAGCGCCGCCGCCACGACGAAGCGCAGCAGGTTCATCCACAGCACGGTATGCGTGGTCGCGAAGGCCACGACCTCGGTGCGTACGCCCGCGTCCTCGCGGGGCGCGCGCGCCAGCAGGAACGCCAGCGACGCCACGAAGCCCAGCAGCAGTACGCCGCCCTCGACACGGCCGACCACGCCATCCAGGCCGAACACGATGAGCGCCAGCACGGCGAGCGCCAACAGCACCAGCAGCGATGAGAGAACGCGCATGCGTACCAGCACCGGCGCCACCAGCGCGGCCACGCCCAGGGTCAGGCCGAGGTTGACGATGTTGCTGCCCACCGCATTGCCGAGCGCGAGATCCTGCGAACCCACCCACACGGCACGCGCATTGACCGCCAGTTCCGGCAGCGAGGTGCCGAACGCGATCAGCAGCAGGCCGGCCACGAACGGCGATGCGCCCAGGCGCTGGGCCAGGCCCGAGGCACCCTTGACGATGGAATCCCCGCCCAGCGCCAGCAGCACCAGGCCCAATGCGAAATATCCCCAGGCATCCGCCATCGCCGCGCTCCCCGTCGAGTCTGCAGCGATTCTATGCCCGGCCCGCCGATGCGGCCAGCCGGGCGGCGCCGATCAGGAGCAGCCTTCCACGTATTCGACCTGCGGCGACAGGCCCACGCGCCACGAGGTCACCTTGCCGGCGGCATCGGCTTCAAAGATCAGCTGGGTCGGCGCCACATCGCCCGCATCCATGGCCAGATACTGGCCACCCTGCGTGTACTTGTGGGGCGAGGCCTTCAACGCGCCGCCATAGAGCTTCTGCAGTTCGTCGATGCTCATGCCGACCTTGCCACCACCCGGCGCGGTTTCCTTGTCGGTGCCGACGTCGTACCGGACGAACTTGCCCTCTTCCATCATGAAGGCGAAATCGGCGGGCCGGGTGATCCACTTCGGCCACAGGTAGTGGCAGGTGGTGCCCTCCATCGGTGCGCCGTTGAGTTCGCCGCCCCAGGCCGCGCGCGCTTCATCGATCGTGCTGCCCAGCTTCATGTCGCCGTAGCCGAGGAAACTGGCCTGGCTCACCGGCCCGGCCGGCGCGGCCGTGTCGTCCACGGCCGGCGTCGGTGCCGGCGCTTCCGCCATCGGCGTGCTGGTCGCGGTGGTCTGCGGCTCCACCGCCGGCGCACGGGCTTCCTCGCGCTGGCATGCGGACAACAGCGTGACGACCATCACGATCGGCAACATCGACTTCATCGGCGCTCTCCAGTGCACAAACGTGAATCGTAGCGTTCGTGCGTTAAGTCGCCGCGATGAAGCCGCGCTGTCATCGGCACTTCATCGTCCACGGCTAGCCTGCGCGCGATCTTCCGGCAGCCCGCGCATGCGTCCCTCCAAGACCGATCTCGCCCGCCAGACACTGCAGGCCCACACGGGCGCGCTGGGCATGCGCGAGCGGCGCGCGTTGATCCTCTGCGACGGGCAACGCGACCTGGCGGAACTGGTGCGGCTGCTGGGACAGGACGCACCGCTGCTGATCCAGCGCCTGGTTAGCGGGGGCTATCTGGGCATCGCCGCGACGACGCGGGAGCCGGCAACGCCGCCTGTCGTCGAACATGCGCCTGTCGCCACGCCCGCCACGACCGGCACGACCGGCACGCGACGCTCGCTCGTCGCCGCCAAGGTCTACCTGTCGGGCATGCTGGAACTGCAGCGCGACGAAGGGGCGCGCCACCATCGCGAGCGCCTGCAGTCGCGGCTGGACGACGATGCGATGCGCGACGCGATCGCCGACGCGCTGCGGTTCCTGGAAGGCAGGGTGGCCGCGACACTGGCCGGACGCATCCGCACGCGCGTGTTCGAGGCACTCCCGCCCGATGACCTGCGACACCTGCAGGAACGTCTCGCCGAGCAGGCGGAGAACGCCCTGCCCTGAGCGCGGCTCAGCCCTTGGGCGCGAAGTGCTTCTGCAGGCCCGCCCAGCAGGCCTGGTAATCGCGCTGGCGATGCGCGGCCTCGACCGCCTGCCGCGTCGGCCGGATCACCGCGCGCGTCTCGAACATGAAGGCCATGGTGCCGGTGATGACATCGGGTTTGGTCAGATCGGCGTTCGATGCCTTCTCGAATGTGGCCGCGTCCGGACCGTGCCCGGTCATGCAGTTGTGCAGCGATGCGCCGCCCGGCGCGAAGCCCTCGGCCTTGGCGTCGTATACGCCATGGATCAGGCCCATGAACTCGCTGGCGATGTTGCGGTGGAACCACGGCGGCCGGAACGTGTCCTGCGCCACCAGCCAGCGCGGCGGGAAGATCACGAAATCCATGTTGCCCACGCCGGGCGTGTCGCTGGGCGAGGTCAGCACCAGGAAGATCGACGGATCGGGATGGTCGAAGCTGATCGAGCCGATGGTATTGAAGCGGCGCAGGTCGTAGCGGTACGGCGCGTAGTTGCCGTGCCATCCCACGACATCCAGCGGCGAGTGGCCGATATCGGCGCGCCACAGGTGGCCCTGGAACTTGGCGATCAGCTCGAACCCGCCCTCGACGTCCTCGTACGCCGCCACCGGCGTCTCGAAATCGCGCGGATTGGCCAGCCCGTTCGAGCCGATCGGCCCCAGGTCGGGCAGGCGCAGCGCGGCGCCGAAGTTCTCGCACACATAGCCACGCGCCTCGCCGTCGGGCAGCTCGACCAGGAAGCGCACGCCGCGCGGAATCACCGCGATCTGCTGCGGCTCGACCTCGATCACGCCGAACTCGGTGGCGATGCGCAGGCTGCCCTGCTGCGGCACGATCAGCAACTCGCCGTCGGCGTCGTAGAAGTACCGGCCCTGCATCGAGCGGTTGGCGGCGTACAGGTGGATGCCGACACCGTGCTGTCCCTCGGGACCGCCATTGCCTGCCATCGTGTACAGGCCGTCGACGAAGTCGGTCGGCGTCTCCGGCATCGGCAGCGGCGACCACCGCATCTGGTCCGGCGACACCGGCCCCGCGCTGAAATCGCTGTGCAGCCGGTGCTGCGCATATGGCGCGAACGGGCCGTGCATCGCCGCCGGGCGGATGCGGTACAGCCAGCTGCGGCGGTTCTCCGCGCGCGGCGCCGTGAACGCGGTGCCGCTCAGTTGTTCCGCATACAAGCCGTGCGCGACCCGCTGCGGCGAGTTGCGGCCTTCCGGCAGCGTGCCGGGAATCGCCTCGGTGGCGAAGTGGTTGCCGAAGCCGGTCTGGTAGGTGTTGCCACTGTTTGCATTCATGCTCATCGTGTCCCGATCAAAGCCCCTCTCCCGGCGGGAGAGGGGTTGGGGAGAGGGCCGGCCGCGAGGCGAAATCCCAGATCGCCGTGACCACCGCCTCCACCTCCCTCAGCACATCGTTGTCCCAGAACCGGACGACCCGCCATCCCTGAGACTGCAAGTATCGCGTTCTTGCAGCATCCGCGGCCGGCGAATGCTGCGAACCATCCAGTTCCACCACCAGGCGCGCTTCGACGCAGCAGAAATCGACGATGTAGGGCGGAACGGGATGCTGGCGCCGGAACTTCAATCCCTCCAGGCGTCCTGCCCGCAGGTACTGCCACAGCCGGCGTTCGGCATCGGTCATGCGCCTGCGCAACTGCTTGGCATGATCGAGCGTGTGGGTCGGCAAGCGTGGCTTGCTCATGCAGGACCTCCTGTCCTTGCTGATCCGCTTTCCTGACACGGCAAACCATAAGGCTTCGCCCTCCCTCTCCCCAACCCCTCTCCCGAGGGGAGAGGGGCTCGAAGAGACCTTACAGCACCCCGCGCTTCATCTGATCCCGCTCGATGCTCTCGAACAGCGCCTGGAAGTTGCCTTCGCCGAAACCCTCGTTGCCCTTGCGCTGGATGATCTCGAAGAAGATCGGACCCAGCGCGTTCTGGGTGAAGATCTGCAGCAGCTTGCGCTGCTTGGTCTCCACGTCGGCGTCGATCAGGATCTTGTTGCGCGCCAGCCGCGCCACGTCTTCGCCATGGTTCGGAATACGCTGGTCGATCACCTCGAAGTACGTGTCCGGCGTGTCCAGGAACGCGATGCCGGCCTCGCGCATCTTCTCCACCGTGGTGTAGATGTCGTCGGTGAAGCAGGCGATGTGCTGGATGCCTTCGCCCTTGTACGCGTCGAGGTATTCGTTGATCTGGCTCTTCGGATCGCTGGACTCGTTGAGCGGGATGCGCACCATGCCGTCGGGTGCGGTCATCGCCTTCGACAGCAGGCCGGTCTTGGCGCCCTTGATGTCGAAGTAGCGGATCTCGCGGAAGTTGAACAACCGCTCGTAGTAGTCCGCCCACTTGGCCATGTTGCCGTGGTAGAGGTTGTGGGTCAGGTGGTCGATGAAGGTCAGGCCGAAGCCCTTCGGCATCAGGTCCACGCCCGGCAGGTATTCGTAGTCCGGGTCGTGGATGGTGCCCTTGTCGTCGTAGCGGTCGACGATGTAGAGCATGCAGTCGCCGATGCCCTTGATGACGGGCGCGGCCACGGCCTTGGTCAGTTCGTCGGCGGCGTCGAAGGATTCGGCGCCGTTCTTCAGCGCCTGCACGCGCGCCCATTCGGCCAGCTTCTTCACCCGGATCGCGAAGCCGCAGGCGCTCGGTCCGTGCTCGGCGGCGAAGCGCGCAGCGAAGGAATCCGGATCCTCGTTGATGAGGAAGGTGCAGTCGCCCTGGCGGTAGGTGCTGATGGCGCGCGTCTTGTGACGCGCGACCTGCACGAAGCCCAGCTTGCGGAAGTAATCGTGCAGGTGCTGCGCCTGGCCCTGCGGGGCGGCGAACTCGACGAACTCGAACCCGTCGATGCCCATCGGGTTGTCGAACGTCGTGGGCTGGATGCCAGAATTGGGTTGTGCGGTCATGGGGCGCCTCGCTAGGCTTGCCGGGATTTGACCCATTCTATAGTTTCAGCTGAAACCAACAACAAGTAGCAGCGCAGCATGAGCCAGCCAGCCAGCCCCGCCATCCACGCCGATTTCGACCTCGACCGCCTGTTTTCCTATCGGCTGAGCGTGCTGTCCAACCGGATCAGCAGCGCGATTTCGCGCGAGTACCACCGCCGTTTCGGCCTGGCCATCACCGAATGGCGGGTCATGGCGGTGCTGGGGCGCTTCCCCGGCCTGTCCGCGGGGGAGGTGGCCAGCCGCACGGCCATGGACAAGGTAGCGGTCAGCCGGGCGGTGGCCCGCCTGCTGGAACGGGCGCTGATCCAGCGCGAGATCCACGGCGACGACCGCCGCCGGTCGGTGCTGGCACTGACCGACGAGGGCTTCCGGGTCTACGACGAGGTCGCGCCGATGGTCATCGAATACCACCAGCGCATGCTGGAACCGCTGAGCGAGGACGAGCGCACGATGCTCGACCAGCTGATCGACAAGCTGGCCGGCGAGGGCGTCAAGCGTATCGAGGGTTGAGGCCCCCTCCCGTAGAGCCGAGCTTGCTCGGCTGCGCGATGCGTACGAATCCAGCAGCAGCGGAGCAAGCTCCGCTCTACGAGAAACGGCGGCCGATGGCCGCCGTTTCTCTCTGGATCCCCGCCCCCGACTCATGCATTCGAGGGCAGGCTCTTCGCGGGGATGACGCATCGGCAAAGGCGCGCCCTTCGGGCGCGCGCCGACGCGTCACTTCACGCCGTGCATCAGTTTCTGGATCAGGGGCGCGATCAGGAACAGCAGCGCGCCAGAGCCCAGCAGGATCCAGAAACCCATCGTGTAGCCCGCATGGGCCGACTCGACCGTCATGCCGGTCTCGCCGCTGACGTGGCTGGCGAAGATGCCCGACAGGTTGTTGCCGATGGCGGTGGACAGGAACCAGCCGCCCATGCCGAACCCGACCAGGCGCACCGGCGCCAGCTTGGTGACCATCGACAGGCCGATCGGCGACAGGCAGAGCTCGCCGACCGACTGGATCACGTACACCATGAACAGCGTCCAGAACGGGATCTTGAGCGTCTCCGGATCGACGAGGCTGGACAGCGCGATCATCAGCAGCAGGAACGCCAGGCCGTTGAAGATCAGGCCCAGGCCGAACTTGCGCGGGATCGACGGGTTCTTGCTGCCCATCTTCACCCACAGCCAGGCCAGTACCGGCGCGAGCGTGATGATCGCCAGCGAATTGACCGACTGGAACCAGCCCACCGGGAAGACCCAGCCGCCGAAATCGCGGTTCACGATGTTCTGCGCAAGGAAGTTGAACGAACTGCCGGCCTGCTCGAAGAAGCACCAGAACAGCACGTTGAAGACGAAGATGATCAGCATGGCGATGGCCATGTCGCGCCGCACCGCGCCATCCTTGAAGCCCTCCTTCAGGATCAGCGCGCACAGGCCGACGAACAGCAGCGTCAGGATCCACTGCAGCGCGCCTGCACCGATGGACAGCAGGAAGTAGATCACCGGAATGGCGACGATGGCGCAGACGGCGGTGACCAGCACACGCCCGGCACCTTCCGTGCCCTCCTGCGGTCGCCCGATGCCCTGCAGCTGGGCACGACCGAACCAGAACCACACCAGGCTGATCAGCATGCCGATGCCGGAGACCAGGAACACCACCTTGTAGGCGGGCATGGCAGGCGTGCCGCCCATGATCCGCTCGGCCAGCAATCCGGTCAGCCACGGCGCGATCATCGCGCCCAGGTTGATGCCCATGTAGAAGAGCGTGAAGCCCGAGTCGCGTCGCTCGTCGCCGGTCGCATACAGCTTGCCGACCATCGTCGAGATGTTCGGCTTGAAGAGACCGTTGCCGGCGATCACGGTCGCCAGACCGAGCTTGAACAGCGCTTCGTTGGGCAACATGATCAGGAACAGGCCGGCCGCCATGATCACCGCACCCAGCAGGATCGAACGCTGGTAGCCGATCACCCGGTCCGCCACATAGCCGCCGAACAGCGCTGCCGCGTAGACCAGCGCGAGGTACGCGCCGTAGAGCCGGCTGGCGGGCGCCTCACCGGCACTGTCGCCGCCGTAGAACTGCGCGACGATGTAGAGGGCCAGGGCCCAGCGCATGCCGTAGAACGCGAAGCGTTCCCAGAACTCGGTCATGAACAGCATCCACAGCGGACGCGGATGACCCAGCAACTGCTTGAATTCCGGTATCCGTTCCGGGTTTGGTGTATCGACGGCTCCGCTCATGCGGGCTCCCCCTTCTAAAGTGGTTCAGGACTTCAATGGTCCGTGCCGCGGGCACGGGACGCGCGAGGATTACCGACGCGGGCAGCGGGCGTCAAACCGGCCCGCAATGGCGCACAGGCGCGGCTCCCGCTGTTCAGGGAGCCAAGTGGTTGCAGGAGAAAGGATTTTCCTCGCCGATGGCCCGGTCAGGCCGGCGCGTACTCGTAGCTCGCGCCCACGCCCAACGGCAGTCCCAGCGCCCAGTAGCCCAGCAGGAATAGCGTCCACGTGCCCAGCAGGGCCAGCGAGTACGGCAGCATCATCGCGATCAGCGTGCCGATGCCGGTACCGGTGACGTAGCGCCGGCAGTAGACGACGATCAGCGGGAAGTACGGCATCAGGGGCGTGATGATGTTGGTGGTCGAATCGCCCACGCGGTAGGCGGCCTGGGTCAGGTCGGGCGACACGCCCAGCTGCATCAGCATCGGCACCAGGATCGGGCCGATCAGTCCCCACTTGGCCGACGCCGAACCGATCAGCAGGTTCACCGCGCCGGTGAGCAGGATGATGCCGGCCAGGGTGATGCCCATCGGCAGGCCCAGCGAGCGCAGCAGGTCCGCGCCCTCCACCGCCACCAGCGCGCCCAGGTTGGAGTTGCCGAACGCGGCGATGAACTGCGCGCAGAAGAACGCCATGACGATGTAGTAGCCCATCCCGTTCATCGCCTTGGCCATGCCCTGCACGATGTCGCGGTGGGTCTTCACCGTGCCGGCCGCGTAGCCGTAGACGATGCCCGGCAGCAGGAAGAACACGAAGATCAGCGCCACGATCGACTGCATCAGCGGCGCGGCGGGCGCCAGCAGCGGATGCGTCTGCGGCGGCACCTGGTCGGCGGCCGCGCGCCACGGCGAATCGTCGCCGGCCAGGCTCCAGGCGAACAGCGCCGCCGCCACCACCATCGCGCCCAAGGCCCAGGCCAGGCCGCGGTTCTCCGCGCGCGCCACCGCCTCCATCTGCGGCAGGCCGGCCGGATCGCCATCCACCGGCGTGCCGCGCAGGCGCGGTTCGATCACGCGGTCGGTCAGGAACCAACCCACCAGCACGATCAGCAGCGTGGACGCGGTGGTGAAGTAGAAATTGTTGAGCGGGTTGACCTCCAGCGTCGGCGCGACGACCTGTGCCGCGGTCTGGGTCAGGCCGGCGAGCATCGGATCGAGCGAGGACGGGATGCCCACGGTGGCCGAGAAGCCACCGGACACGCCGGCGAAGGCCGCCGCGATGCCGGCCAGCGGATGGCGGCCCGCCGCATAGAAGATCACCGCGCCCAGCGGGATCACCAACACGTAGCCCGCGTCCACCGCCACATGGCTGAGGATGCCGACCAAGATCAGCATCGGCGTCAGCAGCATGCGCGGGGTGACCGACAGGATCTTGCGCAGCACGGCGTTGATGAAACCGGTGTGCTCGGCCACGCCCAGGCCCAGCATCGCCACCAGCACCACGCCCAGCGGCGGGAAGTTGACGAAGGTCTTCACCAGCCCGGCCATGAAGCCGGTCAGCGAGGTGCCGGCCAGCTGGTCGACGATCCGGATGGGCTCGCCCGAGCGCGGATCGATCGCGCTGAACGACACGCCCGACAGCCACCACGAGACCAGCCACACCACCACCATCAGGATCAGGAACAGCGCCGCCGGGTCGGGCAGCCGGTTGCCCGTGCGTTCGACCAGGTCGAGCAAGCGGGTGGCGAGGGAGCGGCGTGCGGTGTCCTGGGCGGTAGGCGTCATCGGCGGGAGCGGTCCTGCGGGTAGGTTCCGCCGCATGCTACCAGCCCCGCTTGCCGCGCTTGCCCAGTGTGAGGCGCCCCTCGTTCAGCGGCCGGGCCCGATCGAGGTGCGGACATCGAACAGTTCCGGGAAGAACGTCAGCTCCAGCGCCTGGCGCAGGAACCCGACGCCACTGGACCCGCCGGTGCCGCGCTTGAAGCCGATGATGCGCATCACCGTGCGCATGTGGCGGAAGCGCCACAGCTGGAACTGGCTCTCCAGGTCCACCAGGTCCTCGCACAGCGAATACTCCCGCCAGTAGCGGTCGGTGTCTTCGTAGATGGCCTCGAACACCGGCAGCAGGGCAGTGTCGGCGGCGTGCGACTGGCGCCAGTCGCGCTGCAGGTGCTGCGCCGGGATGGCATGGCCCCAGCGCGCGAGGTACATCAGGAACTCGTCGTACAGGCTGGGCGCATCGAGCACCGCTTCGAGCCCGGCATGGCCCTGCGGATCGTGCGAGAACACCTTCAGCATCGCGGCGTTCTTGTTGCCCAGCAGGAACTCGATGGTGCGGTACTGCAGCGACTGGAAGCCGGACGACGGCCCCAGCAGGTCGCGGAAGCCCATGTATTCGGACGGCGTGAGCGTCTCCAGCACCGACCATTGTTCGGTCAGCTGCCGCAACACCTGCTTGCTGCGCGCCAGCACCTTGCGGCACTGCCACACCTGGTCGCGCTGCAGGAAGCCGATGGCGGCCTGCAGCTCGTGGATCATCAGCTTCATCCACAGTTCCGAGACCTGGTGCTGCACGATGAACAGCATCTCGTCGTGGTGCGCCGGGTCCGAGACCGGGTGCTGCGCGGACAGCAGACGGTCCAGCTGCAGGTAGCCGCCGTAGCTCATGCGGCCCGACAGGTCGGTGTGGATGCCGGCTTCCAGCGGGCGTTCGTTCTTCTCTAGGGCCATCCGTCGATCCACCGGGCGCCACGGGATGCGGCGGGGGCGCCAGCGTAACCGATGGCGCTCGGGGCACCTGACAAGCCGAATGAAACCGGGCACTTATGTCATGCCGATGAAATGCGTGTAGCCCAGGCTTTGGTTACATTGCGTCGGCCGGGGGCGGGTTCGCCTCCGACAGGGGGCGGCGTCCATTCCACCGAGGGAGAACCCGTTACATGGAAATGCCACGGGGCCGCGTCGCGGCCGTGCTTGCGTCTTTCGTCCTGCTCCTGGCCGCCACGTCGGCGCAGGCGCAGGTGGTCATCAGCCAGGTCTACGGCGGCGGCGGCAACAGCGGCGCCACGCTGAAGAACGACTTCATCGAGCTGCGCAACAACGGACCCACCGCGGTCGACCTGACCGGCTGGAGCGTGCAGTACGCCTCCTCCACGGGCACCACCTGGAATGGCCGCACCAACCTCAGCGGCAGCATCTCGGCCGGCGGCTTCTACCTGATCCAGCAGGCGCAGGGGGCCGGCGGCACGGTGGACCTGCCCACGCCCGACGCGGTGGGCACCATCGCGATGGCGGGCACCGCGGGCAAGGTCGCGCTGAGCCGCAGCACCACGGCGCTGACGGGGGCCTGCCCGATCGCCGATGCCAACGTGGTGGACTTCGTCGGCTTCGGCAGTGCCGCCAACTGCTTCGAAGGCAGCGCGCCGACCGGCACGCTCAGCAACACCACCGCCGCGCTGCGTGGCGGCGACGGCAGCATCGACACCGACAACAACGGCGCCGACTTCGCGGTCGGCGCGCCGAATCCGCGCAACAGCGGCGCCGAGCCGCCGGAACCGCCCGATCCGCCGCTGGCGCTGACCATCGCCCAGATCCAGGGCAACGGCCTGCTGTCCCCGCACAACGGCAAGCGCGTGGTCACCGAGGGCATCGTCACCGCGATCAAGTTCAACAACGGCTTCTTCCTGCAGGCCGCCAACGATGACGGCGACCCGGCCACGTCCGACGCCGTGTTCGTCTTCACCAGCAGCGCGCCGCCGGCCACCGCCGCCGTCGGCAACCGCGTGCGCGTCACCGGTACGGTGGAGGAATACACCCCGTCGTCCAATCCGCACCAGCTGGCGATCACCGAGATCGTCACGCCGACAGTGGAGGTGCTGGAAACCGGCGTGGCCCTGCCCGCCGCGATCGAGCTGACCGCCGCCGAACTCGGCCCCGACGCCCTGCCCGGTACGCTGGAACGCCTGGAAGGCATGCGCGTGAGCGTGGCGCAGTCGGTGGTGATCGCGCCGTCGGGCGGCAGCATCGACGAGAACGACGCGCTGTCCTTCAGCGACGGGGTGTTCCACGTCGCCCTGCCCGGCGTCGCGCGTCCGTTCCGCGAACCCGGCATCGGCGTGATGGATGCCATCACCCTGCCGGCCGGCAAGAACCCGCCGCGCTTCGACACCAACCAGGAACGCCTGATGGTGCGCAGCCGCGGCCAGGTCGGCGCGCAGCCGCTGTCGGTCGACACCGGGGCCGAGGTCGCGGGCCTGCTGGGCGTGCTGGACTACTTCGCCGGCACCTGGGCGCTGCTGCCCGACGTGGGCACGCCGCCGACCGTCAGCGGTGGCCGCCTGCCGGAAGCCGTCAACGACCCCAGCTACGACGAAGTCACCGTCGGCAGCTTCAACCTGCTGCGCCTGTTCGACGAGGTCAACGACAGCAACGGCGCGGTGACGCTGACGCCGGAAGCGCTGGACAAGCGCCTGGCCAAGGCGGCGCTGGCGATCTGCGACTACCTGAAGGCGCCGGACATCCTGGGCGCGGTGGAAGTGGAGAACCTGCGCGTGCTGCAGCTGCTGTCCGAGCGCATCGACGCCACCTGCGCCGCGCGCCCGGGCTACGTGCCGTACCTGCAGCCGGGCAACGACGTGGGCGGCATCAACGTCGGCTTTCTGATCAGCTCGCGCCCGACCGCTGATGGCCTGCCGCGCGTGGAGGTGCTGGACGTGGCCCAGTTCGGCAAGGAGACCACCATCGCCAATCCGAACGGCACCACCAGCGTGCTCAACGACCGTCCGCCGCTGCGCCTGCGCGCCCGCGTGCACCAGGACGCGACCTCGAGCTACCCGCTGACGGTCATCGTCAACCACCTGCGTTCGCTCAACGACATCAACGACACCCTGCCCGGCAGCAGCGGCTGGGCCACCGGCGGCGAGCGCGTGCGGGTGAAGCGCGGCGCCCAGGCGGTCTACCTGGCGCAGCTGGTGCAGGAGATGCAGCAGGCGAACCCGGACGAGAAGATCGTGCTGGTCGGCGACTTCAATGCGTTCGAATTCAACGACGGCTACGTGGACGTGATGGGCATCATCCGGGGCAACGCCGCGCCGGAAGACCAGGTGCTGACGTACATGCCCAGCCCACTGACCGTGCCGCTGGTCGACGGCTCGCAGCTGATCGCCGATCCCGCACAGCGTTACTCGTATTCGTTCGAGGGCAACGCGCAGACGCTGGACCATGTGCTGGTCAACGAAGCCCTGGTGATGGACGCCGGCCTGCGCGTGGACCATGCGCGGATCAACGCGGACTTCGGCGTGGACAACTTCGGCGATGCCTCGCTGGCCGTGCGTTCGTCGGACCACGATCCGGTGCGCCTGAGCATCCGCGTTCCGTCCTTCGCCCGCGCCGACCTGTCGGCGGCGGTGACGGCGGACCGCAGCAGCGCCAGCGTCGGCGAGACCGTGCGCTACACCGCCACGGTACGCAACGCCGGTCCCGGCGCGGCGTCGCCGGCGGCGTTCGCCTTCGTGTTCTCGGCCGAACTGTCGCCGTCGCTGGCCTCGCTGCCGGCGGGCTGGAGCTGCGCGGCACCGGACGTCGCCGCCGGCACCACGCGCGTCGCCTGCACCGTGCCGTCGCTGGCGGTCGGTGACGAAGCGACCTTCGCCATCGACGCCGTCGTCCCGGCCAGCGCAGCGGGTGCCACGCTGGGCCTGGGCGTGTCGGCCAACTCGACCGTGTCCGACCCGGCCGACGGCGACAACACCGCCGCCGTCTCGGTGGCCGTGGCCGCGTTGCCGCAGACCCGCGCCGACCTGTCGGTGAAGCTGCTGGGCGCCGCCCTGCCGCTGCGTCGCGGCACCATCGCCACGCTGCTGGTGCCCGTGCGCAATGCCGGTCCCGATGCGGCCGAGCAGGTGACGGTGCGCCTGACCAGCAATGTCGATGCCCGCTACGCCGCCGTCGCCGCCCCCAGCGGCTGGAGCTGCACGCGCGTGCAGGACACCGCCGAGGGCGCCGCCGCCGACTGCAGCCGCCGGGGCGCCATGTCCCGCGGCGTGCAGACGCTCGCCTTTGCGCTGGTGGTACCGGGCAAGCCGAAACGCGGGACGGAACTGGAGTTCGAGGCCACGGTGAGCAGCACGACGACCGACCCGGACCCCGCCAACAACCACGACCGCCTGGTCCAGCGCATCCGCTGAACTTGCTCGCGATCGTGGGGTCGACAGGGGCGCGGGCAACCGCGCCCCTTGTCGTTTGCGCAACCCGCGACGCGCATCACCGGTTTGCCGCTCCAGCTGGATGCAGACTGACACCGAGCGCCATCGGGGCAAGCATCTGTTTCCGCACCGTTTTCCGCGCCGGGTCGCCCGCCATCCACCCCCGTCTTGTTGCATTGCACGACGGCTACACAGCGCTCCGCTCCTAAAATTACATTTGAAACCAATTCCGCCGGCCGACGAGACCCCCGTCCAGATGAGCATCGCCGCAAGCTTCGAGATCGAATACCTACAGTACCTGGGCCCCGACGGCACCCTGGTGCGCGACGACCTGCCGGAGGCCGGGCGCGATGTCGCCCGCCTGCGCGAACTGTTCAAGCAGATGCTGTTCGTGCGCACCTTCGACACCAAGGCCATCGCGCTGCAGCGCACCGGCAAGCTGGGCACCTATGCCGCCTGTTTGGGCCACGAGGCCACCCATGTCGGCATCGGCGCCTCGATGCGCGCCGGCGACGTCTACGCGCCCAGCTACCGCGAATACGGCGCCATGTTCATGCGCGGGGTGAAACCGCGCGACGTGCTGATGTACTGGGGCGGCGACGAGCGCGGCAGCGACTTCGACCGCGACAGCGATGCGCGCAACGATTTCCCGTTCTGCGTGCCGATCTCCACGCAGTGCCTGCACGCGGCCGGCGCGGCGCTGGCGTTCAAGCTGCGCAAGCAGCCGCACATCGCGGTCGCGACCTGCGGCGACGGCGGTTCTTCGAAGACCGACTTCTACGCCGCGCTGAATTCCGCCGGCGCCTACGAGCTGCCATTGGTGTTGGGCGTGATCAACAACGGCTGGGCGATCTCGGTACCGCGCAGCGCGCAGACCGGCGCGCAGACGCTGGCGCAGAAGGGCCTGGCCGGCGGCCTGCACTGCCTGCAGGTGGACGGCAACGACCTGATCGCCGTGCTCGAGGGCATGCGCCGCGCCAGCGAACGCGCCCGCAAGGGCCAGGGCGGCACGGTGATCGAGTTCGTCACCTATCGCCTGTCCGACCACACCACCGCCGACGACGCCCGCCGCTACCGCGACGACGCCGAAGTGAAGGCCGGCTGGGAACGCGAACCGATGACGCGCCTGCGTACCTGGCTGACCGCGCAGGGCGCCTGGAGCGAAGCCGACGAAGCCGCGTGGAAAGAGGAATGCGGCGCGCGCGTGGACGAAGAGGTCAACGCCTACCTCAACACGCCGGTGCAGCCGGTCGAGGCGATGTTCGACTACCTGTACGCCGATCCGCCGCCGGAGCTGCTGCAGCAGCGTGCCGCCGCGATCGCCGCGGAGAACCGCCCATGAGCACCGTCATGAAGCCCGAGAACAAGCCTGTGGGAGCGACGTCGGTCGCGAAGCCGGACGCCGTGGCGACCCCGACCGCCATCACCCTGATCGAAGCCATCACCCAGGCGCTGGCCTGGGAGATCGCGCACGACGACGCCGTGCTGGTGCTGGGCGAGGACGTGGGCGTGAACGGCGGCGTGTTCCGCGCCACCGCGGGGCTGCAGCAGAAGTTCGGCCCCGAGCGCGTGCTCGACACGCCGCTGGACGAAACCACCATCGCCGGCCTGACTATCGGCCTGGCCGCGCAGGGCATGAAGCCGGTGGCCGAGGCGCAGTTCGACGGCTTCGTCTATCCGATGGTCGACCACATCATCTGCCACGCCGCGCGCCTGCGCACCCGCACGCGCGGCCGCCTGCACTGCCCGATGGTGCTGCGCGTGCCGTGGGGCGGCGGCATCCGCGCGCCGGAGCACCACAGCGAGGCCAACGAAGCCATCTTCACCAACGTGCCCGGCCTGCGCGTGGTGATGCCGTCCTCGCCGCAGCGCGCCTACGGCCTGCTGCTGGCGGCGATCCGCGATCCGGATCCGGTCATCTACATGGAGCCGAAGCGCATCTACCGTCAGTACAAGGAAGTGGTCGCCGATGACGGCGAAGCACTGCCGCTGGACGTGTGTTTCGTGCTGCGCGACGGCACCGACGTGACCCTGGTGACCTGGGGCGCGCAGGTGAAGGAAGCGCTGGAAGCCGCAGACGCGCTGGCCGGCGAAGGCATCAGCGCCGAAGTCATCGACGTCGCCACGCTGCGTCCGCTCGACTTCGACACCATCGCCGAATCCGTCGCCAAGACCGGGCGCTGCGTCATCGTGCACGAAGCCCCGCGCACCGCCGGCTTCGGCGCCGAGATCGCCGCGCGCCTGGCCGAGCAGTCAATGTACGACCTGCTGGCCCCGGTCGAGCGCGTCACCGGCTACGACACCCACATCCCGCTGTTCCGCCTGGAAATGAAGTACCTGCCCAGCGTCGACAAGATCGTCGCCGCGGCGAAGCGGGCGATGGCGAACGGGTGACTCCATCGCCTACCTAACCCGTAGAGCGGAGCTTGCTCCGCTCCGCAGGCCGGGAAAAAGCAGCGGAGCAAGCTCCGCTCTACTATCAGAAGCGCACACGCGACACCCTCAGGACATACGAATGAGCGAGAGCAAGACCTTCCACCTGCCCGACCTGGGCGAAGGCCTCCCGGACGCCACCATCGTCGAGTGGTTCGTCAAGGAAGGCGACGTGATCCGGCTGGACGAGCCGCTGGTGTCGATGGAAACGGCGAAGGCCGTCGTCGAAGTGCCTTCGCCCGTCTCCGGCAAGGTGGTCAAGCTGGCCGGCGCGGCCGGCGACATCGTCGTCACCGGCAGCATGCTGGCCGTGTTCGAACCCGACGCCAGCCTGCCGCAGCGCGCGGAAGGCCAGGACACCGGCCACCACCACGGCCCGCCCAAGTCCGCCGTGGGAGCGACGTCAGTCGCGAACCCGACACCCGCTGCAACCCCTATCGCGACTGACGTCGCTCCCACAGACAAGGACGCCGACGCCGGCACCGTGGTCGGCGCCATGCAGTCGTCCAATGCGGTGCACACCGAACAGGCCATCGCCGTCGGCGGCGTCAAGGCCATGCCGGCCGTGCGCGCGATGGCGAAGAAGCTCGGCGTGGACCTGACCCGCGTGCGGGCGAGCGGCGCCGATGGCGCCGTGACAATGCAGGACGTCAAGCGGGCCGCCGCCGATGGTTCCAACCTGCTCCCCTCTCCCACCGCGAGAGCGGTCGGGGGTGAAGGTGCGCAGCATCCGGTTGCTCGCGCTCGCACCGAACCCTCCACCACCACATCGGCACCTTCTGCCGAGGCGCGAAGGGAAGAACAACGCACCGCACTGTCCGCCAGCGGCAAGCCCATGCGCACGCAGCCGCCCGGCGTCTCCGTCAGCGGCCAGCCCGAACAACTCAAGGGCGTACGCCGCAACATGGCGCGCGTCATGGCCGATGCGCATGCCAAGGTGGTGCCGACCACGCTCAGCGACGACGCAGACATTCATGCGTGGACGCCCGGCAACGACATGACCGGCCGCCTCGTGCGCGCCATCGTGCGCGCCTGCAAGACGGTGCCGGCGATGAACGCCTGGTTCGACGGCGACAAGCTGACCCGCACGCTGCATCCGCACGTGGACATCGGCATCGCCGTGGACACCGACGACGGCCTGTTCGTGCCCGCGCTGCGCAATGCGGACCTGCTGGACGCGGGCAGCGTACGCGAGAGCATCAACCGCCTGCGCATGCAGGTGGAAGACCGCAGCATCCCGCCGTCGGAACTGGCCGGCTACACGATCTCGCTGAGCAACTTCGGCATGTTCGCCGGCCGCTACGCCACGCCGGTGGTGGTGCCGCCCTGCGTGGCCATCGTCGCCGCCGGTCGCGCCCGCCACCAGGTCACCCCGGTCATGGGCGGCTTCGAGTCGCACAAGGTCATTCCGCTGTCGGTGACCTTCGACCACCGCGCCTGCACGGGCGGCGAAGCGGCACGCTTCCTCAAGGCGCTGATCGACGATCTGGCGCTGCCGGCCTGACGGAGCGCGCCGCGCGGGTGCACGGCGCTGACTCGTGTCGCCTGCCCCGCCCGCGACACCGGACACTGCGGTCGGCATCCGACCGCAGTGCGTGGCAGGATGGCACGCAGACCCCTACCGCAGGTGCCGCCATGGCCCATCGCAGCCGTCTTGCCGGTTTCATCATCGATTGCCAGGGAGGCGATCACGATGCGGCCGCCGAGTTCTGGAGCCAAGCGCTCGGACTTCCGGCCACCGATACGTACGAAGAGGGGCAGGCGCGCTATGCGGAGCTCGGCGATGCACCCGGCGGCCTGCACGTGGAAGTACAGCGCGTGGAGCACGCCTCGCGCGTGCACCTGGACATCGAGAGCGACGACATCGATGCCGAAGCGGACCGGCTGGAGGCGCTGGGGGCGAAGCGGATCGGCTTCGTCAAGCGCTGGTGGGTGATGGAAGCGCCCACTGGGCACCGGTTCTGCGTCGTGCGACTGCGCGATCGCCCGGGCGCTGCCGCGCCTACCACCTGGGACTGAGTGACACGCCATGACCCATCGCAGCCGCCTTGCCGGTTTCATCATCGACAGCCAAGTCGACGACCTGCCCGCCGCGTCCGCGTTCTGGAGCGAGGCGCTCGGGTTGAAGGTCACCCATCCCGATGACGGTGGCGTGGGGCTCTACGACAAGTTCGAGCCCGGTCCGGGCGGGCTGCACATCGAGGTGCAGAAGGTGAAGCACGAGGCCCGTGTGCATCTCGACATCGAGACCGACGACATCGACGCCGAAGTCGCGCGACTGGAAGCGCTGGGCGCCAGACGCGTACGGCACGTGCACCAGCGCTGGTGGGTGATGGAAGCGCCTACCGGGCACCGCTTCTGCGTGGTACCCATGGACGAGCGCAACGCGCGCGGCACACCGAACCGGTGGCCGTGACGCGGCTCAGTGCGCGAGCACCGCTTCGTCCTTCCAGAACGTCAACAGACGGGCCAGGCCGGGAGAGGCGGCGGACTCGTCTTCCAGCCAGGGCATCTCGCGCTGCCACTGCGACTGGCTGAGCTGCTGCACCAGCGTCTGCGGCGCCTTGGCGAACCCCATGTGCCAGCGCTGGAACAGGCGCTTGTCCACCCTGCCCTGCTCCAGGATCTCCAGCCGGTGATGCTGGCTGGCGCGGGCGATGCGCGCGTAGATCTGTTCGACATCGGCGCGCGTGCCCTCCAGATACTGGAAGAACCGCTGGCCGCCATACAACAGCGCACCGGTCACGTCGGCGAGTTCGTTCGCCACGCGCGCATCCAGCAGCAGTTGGTCCAGGTCCGCGGCATCCAGCGGGCGCGTGGCCTGGCTCTGATAGACCAGGGCGTGAAGAGGGGCCACGGACGTTCCGGTGCGCGAAAGGATGCGCAGCATAGCGCAGCGAATCACATGAACGGCGTGCGCCAGCGCCGCTATTTCCGTTCAGTCTCGCTGCGCTCGCGCACCGCCTTGAATTCTGAACCGTTCAGCCAACGCGGCCATGCATCGCTGTCCGCGATCTCCCGGCCGAGCGTATGGAGCAGCGCCACATCCTGTGCCTGGCCGCTGGCGTCCCACGACGACGTCCACGCGTCGCAGGGCTGGTGATAGCAGCGGGCGAAGTAGGCCTCGCGCAGCGCCTTGCCGCTCGCGACGCCGCCGTCGTGGCGGTCCAGCCCGGCGCCCACGGTGATGGCGGGAACGCCCGCGCGCGCGAACGCGAAGTGGTCGGCACGATAGAAGAAACCGGCTTCCAGGTTGGGGTCCGGCGAGTACGTGCGCCCATGCGCTTCGGCCACGCGCCTGAGATCGCCTTCCAGCGACACGCGGCCCTGGCCCCACGAGGCGATATCGCGGTTCGGGCCGTCGGGACTGAGCATTTCGATGTTGAGCACCGCTGCGGTCTTGGCCAGCGGTGCCAGCGGATTCGCGGCGTAATAGGTGGCGCCCTGCAGGCCCTTCTCTTCCGCCGTCAGCGCCATGAACAACAGCGTGCGCTGCGGGCGCGGACCGGCGGCGAACACGCGCGCCAGTTCGATCACCGCGGCGACACCGGTCGCATTGTCCACCGCGCCGTGACGGATACGGTCGCCCGAGGCGTCCGGTTCGCCCACGCCGAACGCGTCCCAGTGCGCGGAGTAGATGACGGTCTCGTCCGGACGCCGCGCCCCCTCCAGCTTGCCGATGACGTTGCGGGTCACCACCTGGTCGCGCTTGACGGCGAACGCGGCGGACAGCGTCGCGCCGCCCAGCGCCACCGGCGTGAACGCCTTCGTCTGCGCACGACGTTTCTCCGCCTCGAAGTCGAGTCCAGCGCGCTTGAACAGCGACACCGCCAGGTCGCGCTGCATCCAGCCGCGCAGCAGCGTGTGGTAGGTCGCCGCATCGGGACGCGGAATGTCGAATACCGCCGACAGGCCGGACGCACGCACCGTCGCCCAACCGTAGGCCGCCGGTGCGGTCTCGTGCACGATCAGTGCGCCCGCGGCGCCCTGGCGCGCGAGTTCCTCGTACTTGTACGTCCAGCGGCCGTAGTAGGTCACCGCACGTCCGTCGAACGCACCCGGCGCGTCGGTCTCGAAATCGGGATCGTTGACCAGCACCACGGCGACCTTGCCTTTCAGGTCGGCGCCCTTGTAATCGTCCCAACCGCGTTCGGGTGCGGTGATGCCATAGCCGACGAACACCAGGGGCGCGTCCACCAGCGCGACACGATCGACCGGGCTCAGGCTCTGCAGCACCACGTCATCGCCGTTGGTCAGCGTCTGAGTCTCGCCACCGATGCGCAACGATGCGCTCACCGCGCCCTCCACCTGCGCACGCACCAGCGGCACATCCTGGGTCCAGCCGCCTTGCTCGCCACCGGGCCGTACGCCCGCCTTCTTCAATTCGTCGACGATATAGGCGACCGTCTTCTCCTCGCCCGGCGTCGCCGGAGCGCGGCCCTCGAACTCGTCCGACGCCAGCACGCGCACATGCCGCGACAGGTTGTCGGCACTGATGCCGCCGCCGGGGATGTCGGCGGCGAGTGCCGGCATCGCGCACAAGGACAACAACAGGAGCGGGAGCGGAGATTTCATGGAGATGACCTTGCGTGGAAACACCGGGAGTCTATGCGATGCGCCTGTTGTAGGAGCGACGTCAGTCGCGACCGTACGAATCGGGAAACCTGTTCTTCCTGAAAGACACGACTGCACCGCGCACGAAGAAGCATCTCATCACTGATCGCATCCGGTCGCGACTGACGTCGCTCCTACAGAAAGCAACACACCCTCACGGCCGCCCACGATCCAGCCACACGCCCAGGCCCTGGGCATTGAGTTCGATGTCCATGGCGAGCAGACGCAGCACGTCCTCGTCCGCCAGGGGCACCTGCTGGGCATGGGCACGCTCCAGATACAGCGCCGACAGCGCGGCGGTGAGGCAGCGGTGGCGGTCGGCGCGTCCGTCGCAGGCGTCGGCGATCGCCACCATCGCATCGATCTGTTCGTACAGCGCCTGCGCCAGTCGCGGCACGTCGCCGACACGGCCATAATGGGTCAGGTACATGCCGTCGGGCTCGTACGCGACCATGCGCGCGATGCTGGCCTTCAACGCGCCCGGTTCGAACTGCACCGGCGTGGTGGTCGGCAGGATGAAGGCGCCCGCCGGTCCATCCAGTTCGCGGTACGACAGGCCGAAGGTATCGCCGGTGAACCAGCTGCGGCTGCGCGCGTCCCAGATGCAATGGTGGTGGCGGGCATGGCCCGGCGTGTCGATGCATTCCAGCGCGCGTCCGGCCAACATCACCGTCTCGCCATCGGCCACGATGCGTACGCGGGCCTCCGGTACGGGCTGGATGGCACCGTAGCTGCGCTGCATTTCCTCTTCGCCATACACCGCGGTCGCCCCGGCGATGAGCTTCCCTGGGTCGATGAGGTGCGGCGCCGCACGTGGGTGTGCGACCAGTGTGGCGTTCGGCAGGTGCTGCATCAGCAGGCCGGCACCGCCCGCATGGTCCAGATGCACATGGGTGACGATCAGCAGGTCGATGTCCGCCGGCGCGAGACCGGCGCGCTGCGCCGCGGCCAGCAGCAGCGGCACGGAATGGTTTGTGCCGCAGTCGATGAAGGCGCCGCGCCCAGCCTCGACGACGAGATAGGCCGCGTCGAAGTGATCGCGCTGGAAGGCGGTGTCGATGGTATGGATGCCGTCGAGGCTCATCCGCGGGCCTGTGTGGGGTCGGATGGTCCGATTCTAGTCCGCGAGCCGCGACGGCACGACCCGCCTTTGGTGGAACGCCCCGTCGACGCGCGGCTCAACCGCGCGACAGCCACCAGCCGCGCAGCGGCACCGCCAGCGTCAGCACGAACAGGAACGCGCCGTAGGCCACCAGCGTCGCCAGCACCTGCTTCCAGATCGCGCCGGTGCCCGCATCGGCGGCTCCCAGCGCATAACCCCATTGCATGCCCAGGACGCTCAGCACGAACGCCACCGCCAGCACCACGAGGTCGAAGCCAGCGCGGCGTGCGCTGCGCGGCTGGCGCGGAAACAGCCAGTACAGCGAACCGAGCAGCAGGAACCACGGCAGGAACAGGATCACCGCCAGGTACGGCATGGCCTCAGGCCTCCGCCGCGCGCAACGCCGCCAGCGCCGCCAGCACGTCCGCCACCGGCACCTGCAGCACGATCTCCGGCGTCTCCATCGCGTCCGCCTGCTCGGCCTGCTTGAGCACGCCGATCAGCTTGCCGGCGTCCTTCGGCGAATCGAAGCCGTTGCTCTGCACCAGCACTCTGCCCTCGGCGTCGGTGAGCTTGAAATAGAAGCGGCCATCCGTATCGCGGTACTGCTTGAACGCCGGCAGCGCCGCCTTCGACGCCGCGACCTTCGCCTCGACCACCGGTTGCTGCGACAGGTCGCGCAGGCCCACCGCATGACGCAGCTCGGCCAGCAGCGGCGTGGCGTAGCGTTCGCGCAGGCGGCGCGCGCCGTCGCGCAGGATGGCTTCGATGTCGGCCGGCTTGGCCATCAGCGCCTCGTACTTCTCGCGCAGCGGGGCGATCTCCGCATCGATACGCTCGAACAGCTGCTGCTTGGCCTCGCCCCAGCCGATGCCGTCGGCGAACTGCTGCGCGAACGCGCGCGTTTCCTCCGCGCTGCCGAAGGCCTGGTAGAGCTGGAACAACGCCGAGTCCTCGGTGTCCTTCGGCTCGCCCGGCCCGCGCGAATCGGTCAGGATGGAGAACACCAGCTTCTTCAACTCGTCGCGCGGCGCGAACAGCGGAATTGTGTTGTGGTAGCTCTTGCTCATCTTGCGCCCGTCCAGGCCGGGCAGCGTGGCCACGTGGTCGTCGACCAGCGCCTCCGGCAGGGTGAAGTACTCCTTGCCGTACACGTGGTTGAAGCGCTGGCCGAAGTCGCGCGCCATCTCGATATGCTGGATCTGGTCGCGGCCCACCGGCACCTTGTGCGCATTGAAGATCAGGATGTCGGCGGCCATCAGCACGGGGTACATGAAGAGGCCCGCGCTGACGCCCGCATCCGGGTCTTCGCCGTCGGCATTGTTCTTGTCCACCGCCGCCTTGTAGGCATGCGCGCGGTTGAGGATGCCCTTGCCCGCCACGCAGGTCAGGAACCACGTCAGCTCGGTGATCTCCGGCACGTCGCTCTGGCGGTAGAACCACACCTTGTCCGGCTCCAGCCCGCAGGCCAGCCACGTGGCGGCGATCTCCAGCGTGGAGCGCTGGGTGCGCGCCGGGTCCTGCGCCTTGATCAGGCTGTGCAGGTCGGCCAGGAAATAGAAGCTTTCCGTATCCGCGGCCCGGCTGGCGGCCACCGCGGGGCGCACGGCGCCCACGTAGTTGCCCAGGTGCGGAGTGCCCGAGGTGGTGATGCCGGTGAGGACGCGGGTGGTCATGTGCGAAGCGTGCGGTGCGGGAAAGCCGGCAGTTTACCGGCTGGGGCCAAGCGTTGCCGGCGGCGCGATGCGACACGGCGTCGCAGACGGCCTGCTGGCCGCTTAACCGATCAGGCGAAGCCGTCACCCCGTTCCCGGCTCCGGCCCGTTCCCAGCACCGTCCCCACCCGGAGAACGGACATGCTGCATCGCTTCCTCACCACCTTGGCCACGCTGGCGCTGATCGCCGCATGCACCCCCGCCCACGCCCGTCCGCTGGTGGATGTCAGCGTGATCGACCGCGACACCGGCGAATCGCTGGCCCGGTATCCGCATCGCGGCGACCTGTGGGTCGCCGGCACGCCTGGCCACCACTACAGTGTGCGGCTGGCCAACACCACCGGCGAACGCGTGCTGGTGGTGCTGTCGGTGGACGGCATCAATGCCGTCACCGGCCAGACGGCGGACCCGTCGCAGGCCGGTTATGTGCTGGAACCGTGGCAGGTCACCGAGATCAGCGGCTGGCGCAAGTCGATGCGGGAGGTGGCGCAGTTCGTGTTCACCGACCTCGGCGACAGCTACGCCGCGCGTACGGGCCGTCCGCGCCATGTCGGTGTGATCGGCGTGGCCGCCTTCCGCGAGGCACGCACGTACCGCTATCCGAACTACATGCCACCGCCCATCGCGCGCGGGACGATGGAGAAGCGGATGGAAGCCGAAGCAGCCTCGCCCGCGGCATCGGCGCGCAGCATCCTCGCCGACGATTCGGCACGCCAGCAGAGCATCGGCACCGGCCATGGCGGGCGCGAGTGGGCGCCGACGTCGCGCACCGGTTTCGACCGCGCGACCCGCCAGCCTGAGCAGGTCAGCGAACTGCGCTATGACGAACACCGCCGTCTGGTCGCGATGGGCATCGTGCCGCACCGCCATGGACCGGCGTGGCACGACGATGCCCCGCGCGCGTTCCCGGGCGGCTTCGTCGCCGATCCGCCCCGCCGCCGCTGACGACAGCCGCGACCGGCAAACAAAAGGGCCGCCCTGGGGCGGCCCGTTCTCTACAGCGTCAGGGGAAGCAGGTCAGTGCTTGAAGGTGCTGTCCGAACGCAGCGCGCGCTGGAAATCCGCGACCTCGGTACGCGCGCGATCGCGGTCGTAGCCGTACCGCTCCTGCAACCTGCCCTCCAGGTACTCCGCGTTGCCTTCCGCGACCTTGAAATCGTCATCGGTCAGATCGCCCCACTTCGCCTGGATCTTGCCTTTCAGCTGCTTCCAGTTGCCGGCGATGATGTCCTGATTCATGGTGTTGCCTCATTGGGTGAGCGGCAGGGGGCGCCGCACGGACAGCATCGCCGCGCGTGCGTTCCCATCCGATCAAACGCGCGTCAACGCGGCATTAGGAAGTGCTGAACGATTCAGTGGAATGACGACCTCTTCGCGGCAGCGAACACGCCGTGCCGGATGCCCGAAAACAAGACGGGCCGCATCGCGGCCCGTCGGGTGGCAAGAACGTTCCGGCGCTTACCTGCCGGAAGAATCCTCGACCTTTTCGCCCACCTTCTGCACGTCCTGACCGAACCCCTTGACGGTGTTGCAGCCGGACAGCACGGCGATGGAGAACAGGGACAACATCAGCAACGCGGCGACACGCTTCATAAGCGACTCCTGTGGACGGTATGGGCGGACTGGAGCGGCGGACACCGGAAGGTCAGGCCTCGCCGCGCCACCCGCGCAGTGTCATTCAAGCACGCTGGCTGGCGGCTGACCATCCGCCTGCGGTCTGCGAAAAAAAGAAGGGGCCGGTTTCCCGGCCCCTCGTGGGCCGCCCCGGAGGACGGCCGTCTCAGACAACGTGCATCAGCACTTGCCGTCCTTGCAGTCCTGGGCCTTGTCCTCGACCTTCTCGCCGACCTTCTGCACGTCCTTGCCGGCACCGGCCATGGTGTTGCAGCCCGACAGGACCGCCATTGAGAACATCGCCGTCAGCAGCAGCATCATTGCACGCTTCATGTGTCATCTCCTGGGTGGATAGGGGTGCCGCCAGCGGGTGCGTCCCACCACGTGGCGGCGTGTGCGTGCACCTTCGGCGCCGGCGCGTATAGGCCGCGTGAAGCGCCCTCGGCGCGATTCAGCCGCAGTTTTCCCGCGGGCCTCCCCTCAGTCGCGCATCAGCGTCGACTTGCCGAACAGGCTTTCCACCAGGTCCACCGTCAGCTTGGCCGTGCGGTTGCGGCGGTCCAGTACCGGGTTCAGTTCGACGATGTCCAGCGAGCCCATCAGGCCGGTGTCGGCGATCATTTCCATCACCAGCTGCGCCTCGCGGTAGTTGGGGCCGCCCGGCACGGTGGTACCCACGCCCGGCGCGATGCTGGGGTCCAGGAAATCCACGTCGAAGCTGACGTGCAGGTGGGTGTCGGCATCCACGCCTTCCAGCGCCGCTTCCACGGTGCGCTTCATACCGACCTCGTCGATGTAGCGCATGTCGTACACATCGACCTGATGGTCCTTGATCAGCTTCTTCTCCTCCGGATCGACGGAACGGATGCCGATCTGCCGCACCATCGCCGGCGTGATCGCCGGGGACTCGCCGCCCAGCTTCGTCAGCGCATCGGGCCCGATCCCGCACAGGCAGGCCACCGGCATGCCGTGGATGTTGCCCGACGGCGTGACCTCGCTGGTGTTGAAGTCCGAATGCGCGTCCAGCCACAGGACGCGCAGTTTCTTGCCGGCCTGGCGGCAATGCCTCGCCACGGCGGTGATCGAGCCCATCGCCAGGCAATGGTCGCCGCCCAGCATGATGGGAAGCCGGCCGCGCTCGAGTTCGGCGGCAGTCGCTTCCATTACCGCACGGTTCCACGCGACCACCTCGTCAAGATGGCGGTAACCGCCGACCGGGCCGGTCCAGGGGTTGGCCGGTCCCTGCACATTGCCGGTGTCGATCACGTCCACGCCCCGCGCCGCCAGCGCCTCGCCGAGCCCCGCGATACGCAGCGCATCCGGCCCCATGCGGGCGCCGCGATGGCCGGCGCCGACGTCGGTGGGCACGCCGATCAGGGACACGGGAGGAAAGGCTCGGCTCATGGGTACGTCCTGCGGGAAACAGGCGCACAGTCTATGCGGTCGGCGATGACGGGGCTGTGGCATCGCAACACATGGTGCGATGGCGCGTCCGCGGAAGATGGTGCCGCTTATCCGAATCGAACGGATGACCTACCGCTTACAAGGCGGTTGCTCTACCAGCTGAGCTAAAGCGGCGTGGGGCGCAATTCTAGCGCAGCGCGGTGCATTCGAGCGGCTGCGGCGCGCCACTGGACGCCGCGCGGGCGATGGCGATCGGGTCGATGCCGTCGGCGACGCCGGCGTCCAGCCACCACAACCCCGGACCGGCACGGCCCACCGGCTGCAGTTGCGCGGGGAAGCCGGCCGCCTGCAGCTGCGCAAGACGCCGCTCGGCCGCCTCGCGACTGCGGTACCGCCCCAGCGCGATGCCGTTCGCCTGGTCGCCCTGGCGCACGACCAGGAAATCATCGAAGCCGGCCGCGCCGATCCTCGCGGCCACCGCCTGTGCGTCCTCCAGCGATGCGGCCGGCGGGATCACCACCTGGTATCCGCTCGCGCTGATGCCCGGCACTTCGCGCAGGCGGGCGCGCAGCAGCTGTCCGGCCGTCGCGGCCTGCGCCCGCATGGCCGCGTTCTCGCTGGTGTACGGTCCCAGACTGAAGCAGAGAGCGACAGGCGCGGGCGAGGCGACCGGCGTCGACATGGCCGGCGCGTTCGTCTGCGCGGGCTCGTCCACCAGTTGCAGGCGGGCAACGCCCGCGGGCAGGTCAGGGCCCGGCACGGGCGCCGGCGCAGGACGGGTCAGCCACCAGGCGGCGGTGCCGAGGTTCAACACCACCAGCAGGACGATCAGGGCACGGATCAGCATGCGGCGATTCTAGCCGCGCTCACGCCTCGGCACCGAGCCGCGCCCAGACGGCCAGCCCTTCAAGCACGAGCGCAGGCGCCATCTCGCCTTGGCCCAGTCGCGATGCCAGCGCCGCCGCACCGCCGCCATGCAGCAGCAGCGATGGGCGCTGCCCCAGCGCTTCCTGTGCCTGCTGCAGGCTGCGTTCGATCAGGCCCAGCGCCGCGCCGTCGCAGCCCGACGCCAGCGCGTCGACCGTGTCGGCGGCGAATTCGACATAGGCGCCACCCTGCGCAGGCAGCTGCGCGGCAGCGGCATGCAGGGCGTCCCGCATCAGCTGCGGCGAGGGCGCGATGCGCCCGCCGTGGTGGCGGCCGTCCGCATCCAGCAGGTCGACCGTCACCGCCGTGCCCACGCCGACGACCAGCCACGGCGGCGTGCCGCGTCGGCGCGCCGCCAGCAGGGCCAGGAAGCGGTCCACGCCCAGCCGCGCGGGTTCTGCGTAGGCGATGCGCACGCCGGCCAGCGCCGATTGCGTACGGGCGATCGAAATGGCGCCGAAGCGTGTGGTCAGCCACTCGATGACCGAGGCCGTGCGGATCGGCGACGCCACGCTGGCCACGATGGCGGTGGAGCTCTCGCAAGTCGCCGTTGCCGGTATCGCCTGGTCGAGCGAAGCGACGAGCGCGTCGTCGTAGGCGAAGGCATGCATCTCGCCCGGCCTGCCGTCCGCCCGCAGCGGCGCGCACTTCACCCGCGAATTGCCCAGATCGAAGACCCACTGCGTCATGTCGCCCTCACGCTGACCTCGCCCGCATGCACCCGCCTCACCGCGTGTCCCACCCTCACGCGCAACGCGCCGTCCTCGCCGATGCCCTCGGCCACGCCGTGCTCATCGCCCTGCGGACCATGCACGGTGACGGCGCGTCCCGCCAGCACATCCAGCGCCGCGTACCGCGTCAGGAAAGGCGAAAGTCCTTCCCGGTCGAACTGCTCCAGCGCCGGCAACAGCGCATCCAGCAGCTGCGCGGCGAGCGCGTTGCGCGATGGCGCGCCCTCGCCAAGACCGGCCAGATCGGTCCACGCCTGGCCGATGGTCGCGGCGACGACCGCCGGCATGCGCACGTTCACGCCGATGCCGATCACGGCTCGCACGGGCCCGCCATGTTCGCCACCGCCTTCCACCAGGATGCCGCCCAGCTTGCGCCCGTGCACGAGCAGATCGTTGGGCCACTTCACGCCTACCTCGGCGTAACCGGCCCGACGCAGCGCTTCGGCAGCCGCCACGCCGACCACCAGGCTGAGACCGCCCAGGCGGGCGAGACCGCCGGAGAACTGGCGCGACAGCGACAAGTAGAGATTCGCTGCGATCGGCGACGCCCACTGGCGTCCGCGCCGTCCCCGCCCGCCGGTCTGCTGTTCGGCCAGCAACACGTCGACCCCGCGCTCCGGCGCTTTCCGGCGGAGCAGTTCGCTGTTGGTCGAATCCAGCGACCACGCGACCTCGAGCGAGGACAGCGCGCCGGCGGTCGCAGCCTGGAGCTGCGCACGGATGCGCTCGGCCTCCAGCAGTTCGACCGGGTCGGCGAGCGCGTAGCCACGCCCGGGCTGCGCTTCGATGCGCAGGCCACCTTCGCGCAGCGCCTCGATCCGCTTCCACATCGCCGCCCGCGTCAGTCCGGCCTCGTCCGCCAGCGCATGGCCGGACACCGGGCCTTCGATCAACCGCTGCAACAGGGCGCGCTCGCCGGTCACGCGCGACGGCGCCAGACGCGCACGCGCTCGAAGCGCGATTCCGTGCCGTTGCGTAGGCGCCGCACATTGACGCGATGGGTGAAGAGCACCAGCAGCGCCGCGGCGATGGCGAACATCTGGGTGGCGCGATCCATCTGCAGCCACCACGCCAGCGGCATCAGGCAAGCGGTGGCAATGATCGACGCCAGGCCGACATAGCCCGTCGCGACCAGCACGCCGAGCCACACCGCGAACAACGGCAGCAGCGCCAGCGGCCACAGCACCGCCAGGCCGCCCAGCAACGTGCCCACGCCCTTGCCGCCGCGGAAGCCGTGCCAGACCGGCCACACATGCCCCATCGCCGCGACGAATGCCGCCAGGAACCCCAGCGCGCGCGGCGACAGCGGGCCGTCCAGCGGCGCGAACCGCAGCGCCAGCCAGGCCGCCAGCGCGCCCTTGCCGATGTCGACCAGCACCACCCCCAGCGCGAACTTCGCGCCCTGCGTGCGGAAGGCATTGGTACCGCCGGCATTGCCGCTGCCCTGCGTGCGGATATCGACGCCGCGCAGGCGGCCGAGCACCAGGCTACCCGACACGGAGCCGATCAGGTAGGCGAACAGCAGGAGCAGGCAGGCGATGAGCATGCCGCCATTATGGGCCACGCCCCCGCGGGCTCAGGCCTCGGGCGCCGGTTGCACCGCCACGATCAGCGCACCGGGCCCCGCATGCGCCCCGATGGCGGCGCCGGTTTCCACCAGGCGGTCCTCGCTGATCTGCAGGCGCGTGCGCAGCGCGGCCAGTAGCCGCTCTGCACCGGCGCGGTCGTCGCAGTGGCCGACGATCAGCCGCCAGCGCTGGCCGGCCGGCAACTGGCGCGCCACGCGACGCGCAAAGGCCTCGGGTGCCTGCGCGCGCGTCAGCAGGATGCCCGCGACCACCATGCGGCCGTCCACGCTCATCTTCGCCATCGGCGTCAACGCGCTGAGCCGCGCGATCGGCGCCGCCCAGCGCGGGATGCGGCCGCCGCGCACGGCGTGGGAGATGTCCGGCGCGATGGCCCACATCCGCGTCAGCGGACGCAGGCGCTCCAGTTCGGCCACCACGCTCGCGTCGTCCTGCCCCTGCGCCGCCAGCTCCGCGGCACGCCACACCAGCAGTGCCTGCCCGCAGGCCGCATTGACCGTATCGAACACGCGCACGCGGCGGTCCGGATCGCGTGCCGCCGCGTGCTCGCCGGACTGCAGCGTGCCCGACAGCGCACGCGACAGGCCCATGTAGAGCACGCGGGCGTGGTGCGCGAGCGACAGCTCGAACTCCCGGCGGAAATCGCCCGGTGGCGGCTGGCTGGTGCGCGGAAGCTGATGCGACGCCGCCATGCGCCGGTAGAACTCGGCGGTCGACAGCCCGATCTTGTCCAGGTAGTCGCGGCCGTCCAGATCCACGCGCGCCGGGACCACGCCGATGGCGTACCGCTCGGCGATGTCGTCGGGCAGGTCGGCGGCGCTGTCGGTGACCACCACCAGCGGCTGCGGTGCGGCGGCGACCGCCTGCTGGCGGATCATGTCGTCGGCCTTCATGGCCTCCACGCGCCCCTGCTGCGCGCAGGCGTCGAACAGCGCCTGCGGGGAACCGGTGTGCGCATGCACGCGCAGACGCGCGCTGCCGCCGGCGATGACGATGGAGTCCGCGCCTGCCGCTTCCAGCGCGGCGCGCAGGCGGTCGCGGTCAAGGCCGTCGCCGAGCAACAGGCATTCGGTGCACCAGCGCCGCGCTGGATCGATCTCGTGATCGTGCGTCGGCAGCGCACCCCCATCGTTGGCCGCGACCGGCGCACCGGCGCGCACGCGCACCGCACGCGGACCGCCCTCGACGAACTCGGCGATGCCTTCCAGCAGGTCGACGAAGCCCTGCGCACCGGCATCCACCACGCCGGCCTTCTGCAGCAGCGCCATCTGCCGAGGCGTGTCCGCCAGTGCCCGCCGGGCGCGGGCGAGCGCCCGGGTGAAGCCGCTGCGCGTATCGGGTTGCGCACTGTCCGCCGCCGCGTCCAGTTCGTCGGCGAAGGCGGTGATGACGCTCAGGATGGTGCCTTCGACCGGCTGCGCCAGCGCCTGTCGCGCGCTCAGCGCTCCCTGCCGTACCGCCGCCGCCAGTGAACGGACATCCAGTTCCGGCAGCGTGCGCACCCGCTCCGCTACGCCGTGGAGGAACTGCGCCAGGATCGCGCCCGAGTTGCCGCGCGCACCGTCGATGGCGTCGTTGCCGACCCGGCTGAGCAGGTCGCCGGCGTGCTGGCTGGGCTGGCTCAGCGCGCCATTGAGCACGCTGCCGAGGGTCGAGGCGAGGTTGTTGCCGGTATCGCCGTCGGCCACCGGAAACACGTTGATGCGGTTCAAGCCGTCCCGTGCCGCGATGACCCGGCGGGCCCCGGCGATCAGGGCCAGGCGCAGGGCGGCGGCGGTCAGCGGACGGTCGGAAGGCGTAGGCATGGCGGGAGTCTGCCGTAAGCGCGGGCGCTCGCCTGTTGCGACGCAGCAGTCCGTCGGCGGTTTCCCTCGATCCGTCGCCGCGCGCCGGCATTTCGTCGCACGGGGCAGGCGGATCCGTGCCGGACGACACCAATCCGGCTATAGTCGGCGGTGTCATCTGGCCGCTGTAACTGACCGACAGGAGTCCCTCCGATGCTTCGCGCCAGCCTTGCCCTGCTGCTCCTGATCGCCTCGGCGGCCGTGTTCGCCCAGAACGGGCGCGGCGTCGCCGGCGGCAACACCGGCACCTGCCAGGACGTGGCCGACCGTGCGGTCGCCGAGCGTCCTGTCGATGCCGTTCCCACCGCCTCGGATGCACGCCGCGCGCGCGCCACCGCCGTGCGCAGCAAGTACGGGGCGCCGGCCTCCCTGACCTCGCCCACCACCACCCGGGGCGGTGGCGACGACGACGACACCCCGCTGCCGCGCAGCCGCGGCTCGAAGTGGCACAGCTTCCTGCCGGGCATGTTCCGCTGACGGGGGCGGCGATATCCGGTGATCGGACTCCTGCGCCGCCTGCGGCGCCCTTCCCCGTCGATTGACGACACCCTCTGGCAGCGCGTGCGTGCCGCCACCCCCTGGGTGGCGGCGCTGGACGACGCGCGCCTGGACCGGCTGCGTGCGCTGACCGCGCGCTTCCTGCACCAGAAGACCATCACCCCGCTGGCCGGACTGAGCCTGGACGACGCCCAGCGCGCGCAACTGGCGGCACTGTGCTGCCTGCCGCTGCTGGAATTCGGCGAAGGCGGGCTGCGCGGGTGGTCGCAGCTGATCGTCTATCCCGATGCCTTCCGCGTGCAGCGCACGCACACCGACGCCGCAGGCGTGCTGCACGAGTGGGAAGACGATCTGGCCGGCGAAGCTTGGGACCAGGGGCCGTTGATCCTGTCCTGGGCCGACGTGCAGGCCGACATCGCCGAGCCCGACGCCGGCTTCTGCGTGGCGGTGCACGAGATGGCGCACAAGCTGGACGTGCTGGACGGCGAACTCGATGGCACTCCGCCATTGCCGGACGCGTGGCATGGCCGCTGGGCGCGCGACTTCCAGCGCGCGTACGACGCATTCTGCATGCAGGTCGATCTGGGGCGCGAGACGGCCATCGACCCGTACGCGGCGGAAGCGCCGGAGGAATTCTTCGCGGTGGTCACCGAGTACCACTTCTCCGCACCGCACATCCTGGCCCAAGCCATGCCGGACGTGGCCGCACACCTGCAGCGCTTCTACGGTCCCTCGCCGATGGCCGCGGCGACAGCCTGAGTCAGAGACCGGGCGGCAGGCGCACTTCGAAGCGCGCGCCGCCGAGTTCTTCCGAGCGCCGTACCTGCAGCTCGCCGCGATAGTCGCGGATCAGGTCCTGCACGATCGACAGGCCGATGCCGTGGCCCTGCACGCGCTCGTCGCCGCGTACGCCACGCTGCAGCACCTTGGACACATCGTCTTCGGCGATGCCGGGACCGTCGTCGTCCACCGCGATGAACACGCCCGGCCGCCGCTGTGGCGCCGTCGCCCCCACCATCACCGTCAGCAGCACGCGCGAGCGCGCCCACTTGAACGCGTTCTCCAGCAGGTTGCCGATCAGTTCCTGCAGGTCGCCGGTCTCGCCGTGGAAGCGCGCACGCGGGTCGATCTCGAACTCGCAGATCACGCCCTTCGCCGCATACACCTTCTCCAGCCCGCGCACGATCTCCTCCGCGTGCGGCTCGATCGGCACGGCGGCGGAGAACAGCTTGTGGCCACTCGATGCCGCGCGCGCCAGCTGGTAGGACACCAGGTTGTTCATGCGCTTGAGCTGCACGTCCAGCTCGTCGCGCAACGCCTGCGGATCGCCGCCGCCGCTGTCCAGCTGCGTGCGCAGCACCGCGATCGGCGTCTTCAGGCTGTGGGCCAGGTCGGCCAGCGTGTTGCGCTGCCGCTCCAGGTTCTCGCGCTCGCTCTCGATGAAGGCATTGATGCTGTCGGTCAGCGGTTCGAGTTCGCGCGGGTGGCTCTCGGTCATGCCCGAGAGTTCGCCGCGCTGCACGCGGCTGAGTTCGAAGATCACCCGCCGCAGCGGCCGCAGGCTCCAGCGCAGTACAAGCATCTGCAACAGCAGCAGGATCACGCCGGCGCCGCCGAGGTAGACCCACAGCGATCCCCGGAACACCCGGATCTGTGCGCTCAGCGCCTGCGCGTCCTCGAAGATGTAGATGCTGTAGGGAATCTCCGGATGCTGGTGCGTCGCTGGCCAGGCGTAACCCACGCCATAGCGGTAGACCTCGCTTTCGCTGCCGTCGGCGCGGCGGATCGGCAGGGGTCCCTCGAACGACTCTTCCAGTGCGCCCAGCATGCGCGGTACGGGCAGCTCGGGGCCCAACGTCGAGTTGGACCCCCATGGTGGTACGCCCTGCAGCACGACCTGCGCATACATGCCGCTGTCGGGCATGTCGAAGCGGGGGTCGGGCGTGTTATAGGGCGGAATCAGGGTGCCGTTGCGACCGAACTCCACCTTGTCGGTGTAATACAGCGCGTAGCTCTTCAGGCGCTGCCGCAGGTTGTCCTCGGCGGTGTCGACGAAGGCGCGGTCCAGGGCGTACCCGGCCAGTGCGAGAAACGCCAGCAGCGCCAGGCTGGCGGCCAGCAGCTGGCGCGCGCGCAGCGAACGCGGCCGCCACCCGTCGAACCGGTCACGGCCGACGGGAGCGGAAGGCGCGGCGCCGGACGGTGGCGCAGGCATCAAGTGCAGGCGATGCCGGCGCGGGACATCAGCCTTCGCCGCTGCGCGGGATCGCGAAGCGGTAGCCGCGACCGCGGACGGTCTCGATCGGCTTCAGTTCGCCGTCCGGATCCAGCTTCTTGCGCAGGCGGCCGATGAAGACTTCCAGCACGTTGGAGTCGCGGTCGAAGTCCTGCTGGTAGATGTGCTCGGTCAGGTCGGCCTTCGAGACCAGTTCGCCGGCATGCATCATCAGGTACTCCAGCACCTTGTACTCGTAGCTGGTCAGGTCGACATTGCTGCCGTTGACGCTGACGGTCTGTGCGGCCAGGTCGAGCGCCACCGGGCCGCATTCCAGCGTCGGCTTGCTCCAGCCGGCCGCACGGCGCAGCAGCGCGTTGACGCGCGCCAGCAGTTCTTCCACGTGGAACGGCTTGACCAGGTAGTCGTCGGCGCCCTGCTTCAGGCCTTCGACCTTGTCCTGCCAGCTGGAGCGCGCGGTCAGGATCAGCACCGGGAACTTCTTGCCTTCGTCGCGCAGCGCCTTGATCAGTTCCATGCCCGACATCTTGGGCAGGCCGAGATCGATAATGCCCACGTCGAACGGCACTTCGCGACCCATGTACAGGCCTTCCTCGCCATCCTGGGCCGCGTCCACCGCAAAGCCTTCGCGCTTCAGGCGCGCGGCGAGGGTTTCACGCAGGGGGGCTTCGTCTTCGACCAGCAGGATACGCATGGACTCTCCTTGGGAATGCGGCGCGGCATCGGACCGCGCGGGACGTGCTCAGTTGAGCCTTGGATTTTACGTAAGACTACGGGCGCGGGGAGTTATCGCCGCGTGCAGGCTGCGGCGGCGGCGCGATGTCGCGACGCGGACGCACGGGAGAATCCAGGTCGCGGCGCGACGGGCCAAAATCGTCCTGCGTCCGGGTGCGCACCCGGCCACGCTCATCGATGTACTTGACGCGCGTGACGTCGCGTCCGTCGTACTGCATGCGCTCGACGCTCAACACCTGATTCCCCGATTCGCTGCGCACGCGGCGCACCGAATCGGACATGGAACTGCGGTGACCACGATCTTCGCCTCGCGGCGCTCCGCGTTCGCGAGGTGCATCCCCCCGGCCACGATCCTCCTGTGCCTGCACCACATGGGTGCCAGCGAGGGCGGCGAGGACCGCCAAGGCAACGGCGGCGAGGGTCGGAACGCGAAAACGCATAACGGAATCGTAACGGAACTGGGCCCGCGAAACTGAACGAAACCCGAAACCGCCTCTGAAGAATGGACCTGAAGTTTTGGACCGTGGCGGTGAATCGGTTCTGAATTTATCCACAGGGCTACGCCCCGCATTCAGCCACCTGAATACTCAGAAAATCTCGGCAACACAACACCTTAGCGAGCCGCCACCGGCCTCGATCGCGTCCAGCGCCACGCTGTGCACCGCGAAGCCCACCGCCGCCAGCCCCGCCACGGTCGCCGGCCGCAACGCCTCGTGGGCACGCCGGCTCATCCACACCTTCCCTGCCGCCAGCGCGATGGCGTTGCCGGCGAAGGCGGCCTGCTCGGCGTCGGTCAGCGCCATCACGCCACCCGGGTACAGCGCCTCCAGCGCAGAGGTCAGGCCCGGCGCCTCCACGCCACCGGGGTGGATCAGCGCCGCGCGGCCGGCCAGCACCGCCAGCAGCACGTTGGTGTGGTATTCGCCCGGGGCCAGGTCGAACAGCAGCGTGGCGCGCAGGCCGAAGGCGTCGTGCATCCGCGCCGCGCCCACCTCGTCGCAGCGCTCGGACAGGCCGCAGAAGCCGATGCCGCGTGCGCGGTCGATCACCAGCGCGCCGGTCAGCTCACACGGATGCGGCTGGCTGGACAGGTCCACTTCGGCATAGCCCAGCGTGTCGCGGAAGAAGCCCCGGATGTCCGGACGCCGGGCCTCCCGCTGGCGTACCTCATGCCGCATCCGCCCGACGATCAGGCGTGCCTCGCCCTCGACACGCGCGGTGGCGAACACGTTGTTCGGGAACACGGCATCAGGCGTCGCCTCGTCACCCGGGAAGCACACCACCGGCACGTCCCGGGACAGTGCGCGCTGCAGGGCATGGTGCTCGCGGAGTGCCGCACCGGTGTCGAACGCGCCGGCGTCGGCCATGTAGCGGTTGTCCTGCGCCGACTGCTCGGCCCGCATGAAGCCGTCCGGCGACACCAGGAACGCCGCCCGCGCCGTCGCCGGGCCGAAGTCCGGCGCCAGGGTGCGCGCATGCGCGACGAAGTTGGCGATGTCGCGCGTGATCATGCTCAGGCGGCCGGCCGCAGTTCGCGCGTGGTCGCGGCCAGCGCCTGCTCCACCAGTGACCAGCCCGCACCGGGCTTGTGCGCGCCTTCGCTGAGGATCTGGCGGAACGTCCGCCCGCCGGGCTGCGCATGGAACAGGCCCAGCACGTGCCGGGTCAGGTGCTTCAACGCCACCCCCTTGGCAAGCTGCGCTTCCACATAGGGGCGCCATGCGCGCAACAGCTCCGCACGCGGGCGCATCTGCCCACCGAACAGCGCGATCTGCATGTCATGCAGCACATAGGGTTCGTGGTACGCCGCGCGGCCGATCATCACGCCATCGGTGTGTTGCAGGTGTTCGTGCACCTGCGTCGTGGTGGTGATGCCGCCGTTGATGGCCACCGTCAGCCCGGGCCGCTCGCGCTTGAGCCGATAGGCCCAGTCGTAGCGCAGCGGCGGGATCTCGCGGTTCTCCTTCGGCGACAGGCCCTGCAGCCAGGCCTTGCGCGCATGCACGAAGAACGTGTCGCAGCCGGTCGCGGCCACGGTGTCGATGAAGGCGAGGAACAGGTCGTAGTCTTCCTGCTCGTCCACGCCGAGGCGGCACTTCACGGTGACCGGGATGCTGACGGCGTCGATCATCGCCGCCACGCACTCGGACACCAGCGCCGGCTCCTTCATCAGGCACGCGCCGAAGCGCCCGGCCTGCACGCGATCCGACGGACAGCCGACGTTGAGGTTCACCTCGTCGTAGCCCCAGTCCTGCGCAATGCGCGCGGCCTGCGCGAGGTGCGCCGGATCGCTGCCGCCGAGCTGGATGGCGACGGGATGCTCCACTGCGTCGAACCCCAGCAACCGGTCGCGGTCGCCGTGGATCACCGCCTGCGCGTGCACCATCTCGGTGTACAGGCGCGCATTCGGCGCCAACAGGCGGTGGAAGACCCTGCAGTGAGTATCGGTCCAGTCCATCATCGGGGCGACCGAGAGGCGAACATCCATAACCTGTTGTTTTAATTCACTATTCATTTGATGCTCAGTGCGTTTAAACGCCCTGTGTGCGGCCTATCGTGCACACGTAGTGCACACACGGGGAACATACGGGTAAGATTTGGTACACGACTGGACGGACACAGATTGCACACATGGCTACGTTTACCCAGCTACCGTCCGGCAAATGGCGCGCCCAGGTTCGCCGGGGAGGATTGTATCGGGCCGCCACGTTCCCGCTTAAACGGGATGCTGAAGCTTGGGCGCGAACCATCGAGGGGCAAGCCCACCAGGTAGCCGCCAGCGGGCACGCCCAACCGCCAAAGGGCGCCACGCTAGGCGACCTAATCGACGCCTATAAAGAGACTGGCGCCGGATCGGGCGGCAAGACGAAGGCCGCAACCCTGGCGATGCTCGGCGCACGGCTCGGCAAAGTCCGCTTGGCCTCCCTCTCGGCGATCGTTCTTCGGGACTTCGTCGACCAGCGCGTCGAGGACGGCGCCGGCGGGGTAACGATCGCCGCCGATCTATCCTTCCTGGGGGCGGTGCTGAAGTGGGGGCGCCACGCTCGGCATCTGGACATTCCAGCCGACCTCCCGTCACAGGTCCGCGCCTCGCTGAAGCATCGCGGCCTAGACACGCGCAGCAAAGAACGCGAGCGCGAGCCGACGGACGAAGAACTGAATCGACTTTACGCACATTGGGGCGCCAGCAGCCGTCAGCGTATCGACATGCCGACCCTCTGCCGGTTTGCGTTGGCAACCGGGATGCGTTTAGGGGAGATTTGCTCCCTACGTGTCGAGGACGTCGACCTGAAGCGAAAGACGGCATTGATCCGCGACCGCAAAGACCCGCGCAACAAGGTCGGGAACAATCAAACGGTTCCGCTGCTGCCTGCCGCGGTCGACATCCTGAAAACGGTAATGGATGACCGCGAAACGGGTAGCGTTTTCCGCGCTAATGCGGACTCGGTATCGACAGCATTCACGCGCGCATGCAAGTCACTAGAACCGCCGATCGCCGACCTGCATTTCCATGACCTCCGACACCGCGCAACAGCGCAATTTTTCCGCATGGGGCTGGACATTCCCCGCGTCGCGCTTCTTACGGGGCACAAGACGTGGACGATGCTGCGCCGCTATACGTCCATTAAACCGGAAGACGTCCATGCACTTATTGGAGAAGCTAAATGACCGCAAGGACGAAGCCGGAGTTCGGCACCGCCCCCGGATTCTGGATTGATCCGGCCTACCTGCCCGACGCGGTGCGACTTTCATTGCACATCGAAGCCAGGAAATCCGGGCTAACTCCCGAACAACAAGAAAAACTGGTGAGGTTCGCAGGTGAGTTGGCGCAGATGCCGAATCTTGGCGATGAAGCGATCGCCACGCAGCGGGATCAAATCACCAAGATCGCATCCGAAGCGCGACGGCTTCTAGCCAGCCTGAAGGGACTCAGTCCCGCAGCCGCACAGACGCTCGCCATGTACGCGCGCGATGCGCTTGTCGAGCGCCCGCCTTCGCTCTCCCCGGATATGGCGGACCGCCTTTCGGGCATGGAACGAAATGCCCTCCTGGACGAAGCATGGGAGTGGGCGAATGCTGTCGAAGCTGTGAGTGAATACGCCGCGTCGCAGTTAGAGCCTTCACGTCAGGCAAAGCCGAAGCAGGCGCGTGCGCGCGCACTTGTCTCTAACTTGGCTGGCTTCTATTGGCGGATGACCGGCGAGTTTCCTGCCGCCGACCCGGCCGCATGGTTTGCCGGCTTCACAGATCGTCTTGGCGAGCAGCTTGGACTAGAGATCGGCCCCCGTATCGTGAAGTCAGGAATCGAAGACGCGAAACGTTGATCGCCTGAAGACGTCGATCAACGCCGAGGCGCACACGGTACCGCGCCGCTGAAATAGCCCCGTACACGAACCGGCATCCAGCCGGTAATGACGGGGAAACATGGTCACAGACCAGCCAAATGAAACCGAGCGCCTTCGCCACATGGCGGACGCCCTTGATTGCCTGCTAGAAGAAGACTTCCGCCTACTGGCGGGGGCCACGCAAGGCACGATTGAAGCCTGGCGCAAACGCGGGCAAGGCCCGTCGTACATCCGACTCGGCAATCGAGTCCTCTATCCGCGTGACGCCGTTGCGGAACACCTGAAGTCGCTTGCACGTGAGCGCACGACGCCGCGGGTGACCTTCCTGTGACCTTGGCTGCACAAAGTGACAAGCACAATGCACGCATCGCGATAGACGCCTTCGCGCGCTGCCTAGCCATCGGGCAAGCCGGACTTGCCGACGCTTATGAGCGTGCCGAGGCTGCGGGCGACTTCGACACCTGTGAGCGACTCGCCGCACAGGTCGGGTGCCCGTTCGACGGGCCGCTTCCCGGCAAAGAACCCCTATTCGCTTCCGTCGACTTGTCCGACATAGAGGGCGCTTCCTACGATGCCCCCGACTATGTCGTCCAATCTCTACTGCCTCGCGGCCATGTGACGTTGTTAGGCGGACACGGCGGCAGTGGCAAGTCGATGCTCGCCCTGACTCTGGCGGCGCACGTCGCCGCGGGTCGGGACTGGTGTTCGTTGTACACGGCCAAGCTGCGATCGGTGTTTGTATCTCTGGAAGACCGCGGCGAGCTGGTCCGGTATCGACTCCGCAAGATCGTGGAAAGCTACGGCCTGAACGCGACTGAGGTCATCGGCGGCCTGACGATCTTGGACGGCACGGACTGTCCCGTCCTGGCGAGTGAGCTGGTGACCTATGGTGAACGCTCACTGGCTAAGACTGCCGCCATGCTGGAACTGGCTGACGCAGTGAAAGGCGCCGGCCTGGTCATCATCGACAACGCCAGCGATGCGTTTGACGGCCAAGAGAATGACCGGCGCCAGGTGCGGGCCTTCGTTCGCATGCTGGCGGAGATTGCACGCGAGAACGACGCCGCCGTCTGTCTGCTCGCACACATCGACAAGGCGGCCGCCAGGTATGGCAGTGCCGGCAACTCCTATTCGGGGTCGACGGCCTGGCACAACTCCGCACGTTCCCGACTCGCCCTGCTGTCGGACGAAGGGTCCATCGAGCTTCGCCAAGAGAAGTTGAATCTCGGCAAGGCAAGCGATCCGATCGCCCTGGAATGGAATGATCGCGGCGTCCTGAAGCCAATTCACTTCTCGGCGCGAGCGGCGACCGACGAGCTGACGATCCTCGCCGCGATCCGGGAGGCAATCTCTGCCGGGGTCACGGTCAACACGGCGCACGCTAGCGCCTTCAGCTCGGCGAAGTGCCTGGAACCCTATCTCCCACCCGAGTTCGCGAACGCGAAGGGCGGGAAGCGCGTGAATCGCGCTCTCGCGAGCTTGCAAGCCTCGGGGCATATCCGTCGCGACCGATACCGCAGCGACAACCGAAAGGATCGGGAGCGCTGGGTATTGGCGCACCCCGCAGGGGGCGAACCCCTGTGATCCAGGGTGCGCCGATATACCCCATACCCCATTGGCGCATTGGCGCGCCCTGTGGGACGCGCGCCATTGGCCGTAGTGGATTGGCGCGCTATTGGCGCGGCATTGGCGCATTGGCGCGGGGTAGAACCCCTCCCCTGCCCCTGTGGATAAGTGCGGGTCCTTCCGGACCCCCACGGCCCCTGCGGGGTCGACGACGCCGCGCCATTCGCGGTGTGCGTGGGCTTCCAGCGCTTTTTTCTTTTACCTCACCAGGAACAGAGCCGCATGTCTGAATCAACTTCAGGTGCTTCGATCCGTCGCGTAAACCGCGCCGGCATTGCAAAGGTGTTCGGCGTGCCGGTCGCTGAAATCGATAAATGGGTCGACTCCGGCTGCCCGTACATCAAACGGGCGAAGACCAAAGGTGACGCCTGGGTCTTCGATACGGCCGACGTCGCCAACTGGCGACTGGAAATGATTCGAAGCAGGCGCCCACTGCCGCCGCTAGCTCGAAGCCTGCGGCGTTGATGCGCCAACTTCACCGATCAACGCCATATCGACGAATGTCCGCCGCCGCAAGAATGGCCGCATCAACAACGGAAAACCGACCGCATGAAAACCAGTCTCTCCGCTGATCTACTCCGCGCAATGCGTGACGCCCGCAACGCCCAGCCCTTGCGAGGTCATACGCCGGAAGGCTTCCAGGAGCCGACCGCCTATCTGCCCGCCAACATGGCTCGCAGCATTCCCGCATGCATGAAGACGTCGAGCTTGCCTGCTGCGTTCAATCAGGACGGCACCCTTCGCCGGACGCCGAAAGGTGTGCCGTCGGGGACGTCGCTGACGATGGACCGCGCGGTCATCGCAAACTCTCGTGTGAACGCTGCCGGTGCGCGCGTCCTGGTGGTGGAAGACAATCGAACGGCCCATGCCGTCAGCAACAAGAACGACATCGCGTTGCAACGCGTGCCGGTCGAATTCCGCACGGTGGCCCCCGCGGTGTTTCAAGACGCCAATCTTGAGGGCGAAACGGAGCAGGGGGAGATTGGCCGACCGGGGAACATCGGTGGTGGCTCAGAGCTGACACTGGCATCGCTGCCGGTCAGTATCGCTCGCCTTGACTGGAATCAAGCAATCACAAAAGGCGTTCGATTCGCCGTTTCGCGCGGTGATCTTCGACTGATCGGCGACGAAGAATTCTGCGAGGAAGTCGCTATCGCACTCACGCTGGGTGCGGCACGTGCGGCTGATGAGGCCCTGCTGTCTGCCATCCTGGCTGCGTCACCGTCGGCGTTCACCCTGGCGAAGGCTGCGTCCGCAGGCTTGGCATTGCCGGAGCTTCGCGGCCTCGTGGGGACCGCCGGTGCCTCAGGGACGATCGCTGAAGACGGCTCGCTCCGTGCTGCTGGCATCGTCGCCGAGCTGACGGCCGACTCATCGCAAACGCTCATCGGAGCGTGGGACCGCGCAGCGATTGCCATCCGTGACGATATCGACATCCACTTCAAGCGTGTTGGTTTGAATGGTGGCTTGGAAGTCATCGCGTGGATCAACTTGCTCCCGCTTGTGCCGGATGCAACTAAGTTCTGGACCGTCGCATGAAGCGACTGTCCGCAAGATTGGCCGGCGGGCGGGAGAAGGAGGATTCCACGCAGGGTCCTGCCTCCGACGGACCTGCGCCGCCGGCCATGCTCTATCCCGCTGCCTTGGATGCAGCGATCGAATCAGCCTGGTTCGCCGCACGTTCGCACACGGACGATGGCCCTCGCGTATGTGTCCACTGCCCTGCTCTCGGCGGTGGCTTCATCTACGACAAGACAGATATCGAAAGCCGAATTCTCCGCCACTTCCCCGAATGCGACGCCGCCGCGGTCCAGCGAGCTTCGCTGCACCTACGTAGCCGCTTCATGCAGTACATCCGTGAATCATCCCAACCCATCAGGCAGCGTCAGTCGTGGCTTCACGGCTGGCGAAACTAAGGAACCTATCCCGCATGGCAACTATCCAGAAAACCAAGACCGTGACCGCCACCCGTTGCCACCTGAAGGTGGTTGGCAGCCGGATCGCCACTGACAGGCACATTACCTTCGCGATTAATGGGGAATTCGTCGCCCTTGGGAGCATCGTCGAAGTCAGCATGGACGAGGCAACCGACCTGGTAGCGCGTGGCCTTGCGGTTGACGCCACCGAACAAGAAGTCGAAGCCGCTGGCGAAGATATCGTCATCTCCCCCTCGCGCAACGAAACCTGGCGCGACGCCTAATGGCTGCCAAGCGCAAAGCGCTGGTGCCACGAAGCGCCCGGGTACTCGCATCGATCGCGTGGGATACGTACAGACGCGGGGAGTTTTGCAGCAATGCGGCTTTCAGCTCACGGACTCTCTCCCCACGCGTGAAGAAGAAGCGCCGTCACTACACATATCAAGCCCAGGTGTGATGCATGGCAAAGACCATGAAAGCCAGTATTGTCATCGGAGGCGCCGTTTCGGGCGCCTTCCGTTCTGCACTCTCGTCGACGAAGTCGGGCCTGAAGGCGATCGGCGAGGAAATCGCGAACGTCGAGCGGCGTCAGCGATTGCTGGGCCGCAGCATCGACACGTTCGGCCGCATGGGTAGGAACGTCGACCGCATGCGGCAAGAGTACGCCGGCCTTGCACGCGAGGCCGACAAGCTGCGGGCGGCGCAATCGCGCCTTGCCGACGTGCAGCAGCGCATCGACGCGAACAACGACCGCCGCCGCCACCTTCGCGGCGAGCTGGGTTCCGCTGCTGCGACGTTCGGTGTGGTCGCTGCTGCGACGTTAGCGCCGATCCGTAGTGCCGTGCAGTTCGAAAACTCGATGCTTGGCGTCGCGAAACAGCTTGAAGGCGCGCGTGATGCCTCCGGCAACCTGACGTCGACCTACTTCGGCATGTCGCGCGAGATTCAGCGCCTCGGACGCGAAGTACCGCTGGCGACGAATGAGATTGCCGATATGGTCGCGGCGGGTCTGCGCATGGGCGTGGCGACCGACGAAGTAATTGATTTCACTCGCACCACAGCCATGATGGCGGATGCTTTCGCGCTCCCAGCAGGTCAGATTGCCGACGACATGGGAAAAATCGCGGGCCTGTTCCAGATTCCGATTCCCCGGATCAGCGAGCTGGCGGACGCGATCAATTACCTGGATGACAACTCCCAGGCGACAGCGACAGGGATCGTTGACGTCCTGCGGCGCACCGGCGGCATGGCGCAAGCGCTGAAGATGCCGGCTAAGGAAGCGGCGGCGCTGGGTTCGACGTTCCTGACGCTCGGCAGCTCGGCGGAAGTGGCCGGCACCGCGACGAACGCTGTCCTCCGCATTCTGGGCGCAGCGACGGCGCAGTCGAAGAAAGTCCGCGCCGGCATGTCGTCGATCGGGCTTGATCCGGAAGCGCTGCAAAAGGGCATGTCGAAGGACGCGACGGGCACGATCCTGCGACTGCTGGACACGCTGAACGCGCTGAACGACGAACAGCGCATGGTCGCGTCGACCCGCATCTTCGGCGCCGAGTACGGCGACGACATCGCAAAGCTCGCGACGGGTGCTGCGGAGTACCGCAAGCAACTGGCACTGGTGAACGGTGAGCAGGCAAAAGGCAGCATGGCGCGCGAGTTTGAGGCCCGTCTGAAGACGACTGGCGCGATGTGGCAGATCACGAAGAACCGGATGCGGGAAGTGTCCGTCGTGATCGGTGAGTCGTTGCTCCCATCGGTCAACCGCCTGTTGGAGTCGGCCGCGCCGATGATCGAAGGTTTCGCTGACTGGTCGCGACAGAATCCCGGTCTGGTGAAGGGCATCGTCGGTTCGGCCCTGGCGATGACAGGCTTGCGCGTCGTGACAACTGGCGTCTCGTATGCCTGGACGGCGGCGAAAGGCCCCATCTTGTCGGTCATGGGATTCATTGCGCGATTCCGCGCAACCGGCGCGCTTGCCGCGATGGGTCGCTTCGGCCCTGTCGCTATGCGTGTGGCTGGCGCTGTGCGGACGATCGGCGCTGCTATCGCCGCGATCGGCGGCGGGCCGGTGACGGTAGCCGTCGCCGCGCTCACGGCTGGCGCTTTGGTGGTGCGCAAATACTGGCAGCCGATCAAAGCGTTCCTGGGCGGGATGTTCGACGGCGTGCGTGCGGCGGTCGGGCCGGCGCTGGCCGAGGTCGCCGCAGCGCTCGCCCCGCTGAAGCCCGTATGGGATTCCGTGTCGGCCGCGATCGGCAAGGCGTGGGATTGGGTCGTCAAGCTGCTGGAACCCGTCAACATGACGAGCGAGCAGCTAGAAGGCGCGGCGAGCGCCGGCCGCACGTTCGGCGCGGTCATCGGGACCGTAGTTGCCAACGGTCTGCGCGGATTCGCGGCGCTCGCGCGCATCATCGGCTGGGTTATCGGGAAGGCTGCGACGGTCAGCGCGTTGGTCGCGAAGCTGCCGGTGATCGGCCTGCCGCTTCAGCTCGCACAGTCGGCGTTTTCGCCTGTGGCAGCGACGGCCCCGGCGCCTGGGGGCACGCCAGCGGCACCGCGTCCCGGCGGCATGCCCGCGCCCGCGCGTGGTCGCACCGCGCCCGCGGCGCCTGCTGCGGCTGTGCGCGGCGGCACGACCGTCTCTGACAATTCGACGCACACGTACAACATTCAGCAGCAGCCCGGCGAGTCGTCCGAAGCGCTGGCAAAGCAGATTGAAGCGGAGCGTCGCCGCCGCGCAGCAGCAGACAGTCGAGGCCGCCTGGTGGACGCGATGTAGCAGGATGACAGGGACGAAAGGGACACTAACTTTCTCCTGTTGCAACAATCGTGTTCAATTGGATCGCGCACGCAATGTGCGCGATCCATTTAACAGGGGAAAAAACAGCATGTTTGATACCAGCTCGGTCGCGCCTGCGACCGTCGAAGCATACGATCAGCCCGCATCTTCGGAAGTCGATACGACTGTCATCATCGCCAGAATGATCCGCACGAAGGCCGCGGAACTGCGCGAGCTGTTGCAGCACGTCGAATCACACTTGGACGACCAGCACGCGCACGCGAAGGCGACGCATGACATCGACGAAATGCAGCGGCTTCAGGATGCAGACCCGTATCGCTGGCTTGCCGATGCGAAGCACGCGCTGCAATCCGGCGTGATGTTCGCGGACCGTGCGCTGACGCAGCCGACGGGGTTTTAGGCGATGTCTCAGCGATTGATTCGTCTTCCCGCGGTCATCGAACGGACGGGCCTTTCGAAATCAGCGATCTACCGGCGCGCGGGCGCCGGTACGTTTCCCAGGCCAGTTCCGCTTGGCCACAGTATGTCGGGGTGGGTTGAATGCGAAATCGACCAATGGATAACGGACAGAATTCGCGATCGCGATGAAGCAGGACAGGAGCCAGGCTAGCTTAGCGGAACGTAGTCATGCGTTCCCGCCGTTTTCGTTGCTCTCCTTCCGTATAGCTTCACCGAGAATTGTCGGCCTACCTTGTCGTTCCGCGTGCTGCTTGAATGTTCTGATCATCTTGTCGAACATTTCACGATTCTGCTGCATTTTCTCGATGATCTCCGCTAACGTCTCGATCGGCGGGGAGGCGTCAGAGATACTCACCGCTGACGGCGTAACGGTTAGGGAAACTTGCACTCCCTGCCCCGCAGACCTCATCAGGTCACCGTTTCTCCTACCCACAATTTCGCTAATCTCGCGCTGGTGGGCACTTTTTAGGATCGACCTCTGTGCACGGATAAGATCAAGCACGGCTTGGCCGAAGCCTAGAGACTTTTCTCTTGTTGGGATCACGCCCTTGTGGACGACATCGTTCCGAAAGTTCTGCTTCTTGCCAGACAGCACCTCTGGCGGAGTCTTGAACTGTGCGGTCCACATTGCGACGAATGCGCCGAGCTGACGCTCAGACCTATCCGTGATTGCCGTCCACGCTTCCTGAATTTCGGCATGTTCAAGCCCCCTGGCACGCAGGAGAACGCGAACTGAGAATTCGTAGAACCGTTCTAGGCTCGCCGCAAATGAGGTAACAGCCTCGCGGTAATAGCCGTCAAGAATTGCGTTAGATGCGATCTGATAGAGCATTTCAAATGGATGCTCTTGGACCACAAAGCGCCGCCGGTGGCCAAACTCACAAGTGACGTCATACAGACCCCCGTCCTGAAACGGGACATAGATAAGCGTCCCTCTGCTGTCGCTCTCTAGACATTCCACGCAAACGGACATGAACTTCATTGCGTACTCCCGCAGTGGTCGGCTGCGCTTCAGTGCACACCTCGTGCACATGAAATCTAAGAAAGCGTCATTATTCCCGCAAAATATCGCTATTTTCTATCCAGTCCATCATCGGGGCGACCGAGAGGCACAGGGCGTCGTGGGGAATGCGGGGGGACGTCATGGTGTCATTGTAGCGTGGGGGCTCTTGCGACATTTCCCTGCCAAGCGCGACTCACATGCTTGGCTGAACGAAGTCAAGCCCAATAGCGTATCCGTCAAGCACTCCCATGCTGGGCCTCGAGGCCCAGTCAACAACCCATTGCGCTGAAGGGGTCGTCAACGAGTCAGTCTCTGGGCTTCACCGGCCTGTATTTTCCGCTGATCGGTTCCGCCTTGAGGTCGACATTGGCGCAAATCCTCTTCTCTCCACAGGGAACGAAGTCAGCCTGGTTGACCGCGTCTACCCATGTCAGCTCCGCCCTCGCACTCGCCGACTTATCGTTCCAGTAGATTCCCCAGGCGGCGACGCCAACGAACGCCAGTATCGTACACATGGTCAGGCCGCCGATGCCTGTCACCATCCACTTGCGCCGTTCGGCGTTGAATGCTTCCCGCTCGGTCTGCAACTGCGCCGCGACGCGTGCAATCGACTTCGCATCAGCGTCCAGCAACGCATGGACCGGCTCAATGACACGATCCAACGCGTGCCTGACGTCATTTGCGAGCTGATTCTTGACGCCGTCAGCCACCGCGCTCGCCAAGCCCCGCCCTTGCGAGAGCATCGCGTTTGCGCTGTCTTCCAGTGACACGGCACCCTGCTCCATCTTGGCTGAAGCGGCTTCGGCACGATCGGCGAAGTGCTTCATCACCAGTCCCAGCTTCACCAGCTTTTCTTCATCTTGCTCCATGCCTTGCTAGCTCCATCACATCGACAATATTGGACCCGTGGATGTTGACCGTTGCTCCGCGGCGTCCCGCTCGCTGGCCTGGGGCTGCACTTCCGGGCGACGCGTCTCGGCCTGCGATTGCGGTGTTGCGGCCGCGATCTCACGCTGAAACTGAAGCCCGGCTGGGCTATGGCCGTACTCTGTCAATGCTGAATCCACAGCCTTTTCATCCTTGTTGACCGCTGCGTTGTAGAGACGGTCGAGCAACGTAGTGGTCGGGTCCTGCGCCTGCGCTTGATCCGGTCGCCGTGCATCGCCAGGCATCAAAGGGGGAAAACGCAGTCCTTCCGTGTGGTCGGGCATGTCCACCGCGCGGGCTTCCCGCCCCTGCATCGGGATCCCGTTCCGATTCCAGCCTTCCCGGGTCATGACAAAGATGTCCGCGGCGGGGCTGACGACGGTCAGCTCCCCGGACCGGCGCAACGTGACCGAGGACATTTCCAGTGCGGCATTGGGCCGCGCCGCACGAATCCTGGCGTCCCTCGCTGGCTCGTGGTTGTCCACGTGGTCAAGAATCGTGCGTCCTGGGGCAGGGCTGCGCATCATCGCATCGAGCAGTTGCACGTCAGGGCTGTTGGTGAACCTCTCGTACAACGATGGGTTGCCGCGCTCATGAACCTCGCGGCGCCAGGCTTGAGCCAACCTCCCCTCACCGAGTTCCAGAGCATTCATCAGTCGGGTCCCCGCGATGGCATTATCCCGTCCCGTCACGATCGCGTGACGCGCGCTGGCGCTCAGCCCACGGATACCCTCTCCTCCGATCCAGTCGCGCGTCGCCTCCGCGCTCAGTTCGTTGCGCTCCAGATGGTTGATCAACCTTTCCCCGCGTCTCTCGTTCTGGTTGTAGAGCTTCATTGACTGGGCAACGATCTCGGCCGCTTCTGCAGGATCGGTCCGGCGTAGATCGCGCAGCCATTCGATACGGGAAAGTGGCTCGCCGACGTTCTTCCACTTCTTGTCTATCTGCTCCTGATTCAGAGAGCCCACCAGCTCACGCCCCAGGTCAGAGCGCAAATAGTCGTTCAGGCGTGACTGCTCTTCCACACTCAACGCATTGCCCGACTGGCCGCGGGTCTGCAGCCGTCGGGTGAGGTCCCTCACTTCCGCAGGCGAGAACTGATTGTCCGGACTGGCCCATGCCTGGTAGCCGGACATCAGGTCGTGTACCTTCTCGCCACGTACTGGTTGGCCAAAGTCCCACTGCACGATACCGACGCTCCAGCCGGAGTTTCCGCTGCTGTGTGCCAGACTCAGTGCAGGGTAAGTGCCGACCTCGGATGCGCGTCCGACCGCGTTGTAGGCGATCGCATCGAACGTCGTGCGGTCGAGCGGGTCATATGTCCGGGGCTCTTGATTTCCGTTCGTCATTGGCGGCTCCCTCCGCAAACAGGTTGGACATCAGCGCTTCAAGCTCCCTGACATGCGCCTCGGTCATGATGGCGCGGCACATTTCGATCAGTCCGGGAAAGTCCTGACGCGACATGCCCTCAAGCATGGGCGTCAGCCCGCAGTGCGCGTCCCGATACGCTCGCCAGGCGCTCTCGGCGCTGGCATAGGCGTCTTCCGCATCCTTCAAGTAGCCGGGCTGTTCGTGCTCGTAGGAGGCATATGCAGTGCGCATGACGTGGAGCATGGCTTCGCCTGCCTGCTTCAGTCGAACCTCTGCGCGGTGCATGCGGGCATAAGGTGCGCAGCTGTAGAGTCGCGCCGCTTCGCACTCGGCCAGTGTGGCTTCGTCATAACGGGCGTAGCACGACTCCTTGTCCGCTAGCGCTAGCGCATCACAGTCCTTCACCGCCGACACGCCTTCCGCGGTGGTCGCGAGGATGGACGCAACGGTTGACGTCGGGAATAGCGTCCCAGCATGTCCGCCATCAAACACGTGTACCGGAGTGCCCGAAGCAGCGGGAATAGTCGCCTTGAACTTTTCCGCCTCAGGCGAAGGCACTGAAGCACACCCCGGCCCTGTTGCCAGAAGCAGCGCGCTTGCCATGAAAATTCTTCTCGATCCGCCCGACATCATCCTTGTCCTCGCGTCGCTGGGGCAGACCCATGGTGTTGCGACATCGCAGGCGGGTCAACAGTCTTGCACGCTGGATGCGGCTGCACATTTGCGATCCAGCCTTCAAGGACCGAACCAATCCATTGGTTTGGCGTGGATTTTCTCGGCTAGCCCCGCATTTCCTCATCGGGGCGACCGACAAGCTTGGCGTGGCGCAGGGAATGTGAGTTCGCACCTGAATTGCCGCCGAGACATCGGCTTCGCCTGAGTCAGCTTGGTCCAATAAACCTCAACCCCACCCCCGGCTCCGTCGCGATATACCTTGGCGACGTTGCATCATCCTGCAGCTTCTGCCGCAACTTGCCCACCAGGATGCGCAGGTAATGCGTGTCGTGCTGGTGGTCGGGGCCCCACAGTTCGCGCAGCAGTTGCGGCTGGGTGACCACGCGGCCGGGGTGTTGCAGCAGCAGGGCGAGCAGGGCGAATTCCTTGCGGCTCAGTGCAACGGGTTTGCCGTCCAGCGTCACCTCACGGCGGCCGAGGTCGACGTGCAGGTGGCCGTCGTCGAACAGCGGCATGGCCGCGTCGCTGGCGGCGATGCGTGTGCGCAGCAGGCGGCGGATGCGCGCCATCAGTTCCTGCACGCCGAACGGCTTGGTGACGTAATCGTTGGCGCCGCCATCGAGCGCGGCGACTTTCTCCGCTTCGCCATCGCGCACGGTCAGCATGATCACCGGCACCTGCGACCAGTGCCGCAGTTCGCGCAGCACCTCGTGGCCGTCCAGATCGGGCAGGCCGATGTCCAGCACGACGAGGTCGGCACCCTGCGCCGCCAGCTCGGCCAGTCCGGCATGGCCGCTCTCGGCCAGCGCCACCACATAGCCCTGCGCGCGCAGGCTGATGTCGAGGAAGCGCCGGATCTGCGGCTCGTCGTCGATCACCAGGATGCGCGCCGGCGGTGCGGACGTGGCGGACGGTGGCGCGCTGTAGGTCAAGCCGGTGCCTGTGGCGTGGGAGTGAGCAGCGGCAGGGTAATCCGGATCACCGTGCCGCGGCCATCCGGCCCGGGCAGCGCCTGCACGCTGCCGCCGTGCGCGCCCACCATGCCCTGGCAGATCGCCAGCCCCAGGCCGGTGCCGTGGCGGCCGCGGTCGCCCCGCTCCACGCTGTAGAACATGTCGAAGATGCGCGCGCGCTCGTCTTCCGGAATGCCGGGTCCCCGGTCGCGCACGTCGATGCGCAAGGCACCGTCGACGAGCTTCGCGTCGATATGCACCGGTGCGTCCGGCGGCGAGAACTTCGCTGCATTCTCCAGCACGTTGAACACCGCCTGCTCGATCAAGGCCGGGTGCACCCAGATCGTCGGCATGTCCGCGGCCACCGTGGTATGCACGCGCACCTTGGGCTGGTAGCGCTGCAGGCGGGCGACCGCCGAACCGAGCAGCTCGTCCACGCCGATCCAGTCGCGGTTGAGCGTCAATCCGCTGTGGCCCAGCCGCGTCATGTCGAGCAGGTTCTGGATGTAGCGGTCCAGCCGCTCGCCTTCCTGCTGGATGGTGTCGAGCAGGCTGCGCCGGTCCGCTTCGCCCATCGCGTCCCAGTAGCTGGCCAGGCTGCTGGCCGAGCCGATCATGGAGGCCAGCGGCGAGCGCAGGTCGTGCGAGACGGAAGACAGCAGTGCCGAGCGCAGGCGCTCGGTTTCGCCACTGACGCGCGCGTCTTCCAGTTCGGCGACCAGACGCGTGCGCACCACCGCCTGCGCGATATCTTCCGCCATCGCTTCCGCCAGCCGTCGCTGCTCAGGCAGCAGGCGGTCGGCGTCCTCGAAGCGCAGCCCCACCACCCCGACGCTGTCACGGTCGCCGCGCAGCGGCAGGAACCAGCGTGCTGCGCCGGCCAGCGTATCGGTGTGGCGCCCGGTCGGCTGGCCGTGCTGCTGCGCCCAGTCGCTGGCGGCCCGGTCGATCTCGCTCAGCGTGGTGTCGACGGGCTCTTCGCGCCCGTGCACGCGCAGCCAGGCATCGGCGCCGAGTGCGCGCTCCAACGCCTTGCGGCCGGCGACCAGCACCTGGCCCAGGTCGGCGGCGCCGGCCAGGTCGCGGCCCAGTGCCTGCAATGCCGTGGCCTGCGCATTGGCCGCACGCAACGCGACCACCTGCATGCGCAGGCGCGAGGCCAGGCGTCCCGCAACGAGCGCCGCCACCAGGAACAGGAACACGGTGGCAACGCCCTGGCGCGCGCCGATGTTGAAGGTGAAGCGCGGTTCGATGAAGAAGAAGTTGTAGGCCAGGAAGCTCAGCAGCGCAGCCACCACGGCGGCGGTCATGCGCGTGCGTGCCGCCACCAGCACCACCGCGACGATGAAGACCATCGACAGGTCTTCCAGGCCGACCCAGCGCTCGGCCAGCCAGGCGACCCCCACTGACAGGACCGAGGCCGTCGCCGCGAAGCCCAGCTCCTCCCGCGGCAGCCAGCCGTTCGGACCGGACCTGCCACGGCGCGAACGCGCGCGCGCTTCCGGCGTGCTGATGATGACCAGCTCGTAGTGCGCGCCGCGCTGCAGGATCTGCTGGGTCAGCGTGCGGTTGATCATGCGCGCGAACGGCCGTTCGCGCGTACGTCCCAGCACCAGGGTGGACGCGCCGCTCTGGGTCGCATGGTCGAGCAGTGCATCGGGAATGCGCGCCCCGCGCAGCACCTCGGTGTCCGCGCCCAGCCTGCGCGCCAGCGCGAAGGCCTGGTCGATCTCGCGCTGCTGCGCCTCGTCCACCGCGTCCGACACCTGCACGGTCACCACGCTCCACGGTGCATCGCGCCGTTCGGCGATGCGGCGCGCGGCGCGCACGAGGTATTCGGATTGCCCGCGCCCGTCGATGGCCACCAGCACGCGCCGCCGCAGCGGCATGCCCGGCAGGCCACGCGCGGCCTGGTCTTCGCGCAGGTCGGCATCGACGCGGTCGGCCGCCGTCTGCATGGCCAGTTCGCGCAACGCGATCAGGTTGGAGGGCGAGAAGAACGCCTGCAATGCCTGCGATGCCTGTTCCGGCAGGTAGACCTTGCCCTGGTGCAGGCGTTCGATCAGCTCGCGCGGTGGCAGGTCGACCAGCACGATGTCGCGCAGCCGGTCGAACACGGCATCCGGCACGGTTTCGCTGACGCGTACGCCGGTGATCCGGTGGACGACATCGTTGAGGCTTTCCAGATGCTGGATGTTGATCGTGGTATGGACGTCGATGCCGGCGTCCAGCAGTTCGATCACGTCCTGCCAGCGGCGCTCGTGGCGGCTGCCCGGCGCGTTGCGGTGGGCGAGTTCGTCCACCAGCGCGATCTGCGGGCGACGCGCCAGCAGCGCGTCCAGGTCCATCTCCTCCAGCCAACGACCCTGGTAGGCCACGCGCTTGCGCGGCAGGATGTCCAAGCCTTCGGTCAGCGCGGCGGTCTCGCCCCGCCCGTGCGTCTCCACGATCCCCACCACCACGTCGCGCCCCTGGCGACGCAGTTCGCGCGCCCGCGACAGCATGGTGTAGGTCTTGCCCACGCCGGGCGCGGCGCCCAGGAAGATGGTCAGCCGCCCACCCCGCTCACGCTGCAGGTGGTCGATCAGGGCATCGGCCTGACGGTCGCGGGAATCGGTCATGGGGATATTCTGCCTGTTGTCGTGTCACGTCGAGGGGGCGCCGGCCGCGCGAAGGGTGTCGTGAAGGAAAATTTCCTCGATGGCGAGGCAGACATGCCTTGCGCGCGAAGAAGATCTCCCCGCCGGCGCACCTGTTTGGTTCGATCGCATCGCCATGTTCCTCGTCGTCTCACCCAAAAGCCTCGACCCTCCGACCCTTCCCGGTTCGACGTCGATGAAGTTCGCCTCGTCATGACAGCTTCGAGCCTTGCACGCGAACGAACTTTCGTCGCCGTCTCACCTCGGAACTTTGTGCATCGAAGAAAATTTCCTTGTGCGCAAGCTTACGAACCTCGTGAACGAAGCGATCTGATCTGACAGCGCACCTTTTTGGTTCAGTCGCAGGACGACAAGTACGGCACACAGGTGATCGATCACCACGGGCGTCTCCCTTCTCCCCGCGCGCGGGGAGAAGGTGCCCGGAGGGCGGATGAGGGGCGAGCGGAGGGAGAATCCTGACGAGTCACGGAGATCTCCAAGCAAGCGCTGATCGTTTCATCACACTCGACACACGGCGTACGACTCAGCACTTCGGCGCCGTCGCCCCTCACCCGCCTTCGGCACCCTCTCCCCGCACGCGGGGAGAGGGAAAAGCATCTTCAGCATCGTGCGGTTGTTTCCTTCTCCCCGCGCGCGGGGCGCGTGGACCAGCGCGCGCACATCGCCTGATCGAGCTCTTCTCGGCACGCGTATGCAACGGGAACGGTCAGCCCGACGGCGGGCTGTTGGCCAAGGCCACGATGACGATGGCGTAGCCGGCAGCGACCGCGAACAGCAGGGCGCGAAACACCAGGTCGCGACGCCAGGCGCAAAGGCGGCGTTTGTGGCCGGCCAGGCCCTTGGGACATCGATCATGCTCCATGGCTGCATTACTCCGGCTTTCGGGCCTCATCCAGGGCCAGGTTGAGTTCGAGCACATTGACGCGCGGCGCACCCAGCAAGCCGAACTGCGGCCCTTCGGTGTGTGCGGCGACCAGACGTTCCACCTCGTCCACCGGCAGTCCGCGCGCGCGGGCGACACGCGCGATCTGGATCCGGATGGCGGCCGGCGACAGGTGCGGGTCGATGCCGCCGCCCGACTGCGTGACCAGGTCGCTCGGCACGTCGGCCGGCGCCACCCCTTCGCGCGCCGCCACGGCCGCACGCGCCTCGTCGATACGCGTGCGCAGGTCGGGGTTGGTGCGCGCCTGGTTGCTGCCGGCCAGGGCCATCACGTCGTAGTTCGCGGCGGACGGGCGCGACTGGAAGTAGCGCTCGTCGGCGAACGGCTGGGCGACCAGCGACGAGCCGATCACGCGGCCGTCGCGTTCGATCAGGCTGCCGCCGGCCTGGTGCGGGAACAGCAACGAACCCAGGCCGGCCCCCGCCAGCGAGTACAGCAGGCCGAAGCCAAGCAGCGTCACGCCGGCCAGCACGAGAGCCGGGCGCCACGCGGGCGCGGCGGCGACGGAAGAAGCGGAAGGGGTGTTCATGGAAAGTCCTCAGGCGCCGATGACGGCGGCCAGCAACAGGTCGATGAGCTTGATGGCGGCGAACGGCAGCAGCACGCCGCCGACACCGTAGACCAGCATGTTCCGGCGCAGCAGCGCGGTGGCGCCGGCCGGGCGGAAGCGCACGCCGCGCAGCGCCAGCGGGATGAGCAGCGGGATGATGATGGCGTTGAAGATCAGCGCGGCCAGCACGGCATTGGTCGGGCTGGAGAGCCGCATCAGGTTCAACGCACCCATCGAAGGAATCGCAGCGGCGAACAGCGCCGGCAGGATGGCGAAGTACTTCGACACGTCGTTGGCCAGCGAGAACGTGGTCAGCGCGCCGCGCGTGATCAGCTGCTGCTTGCCGACTTCGACGACCTCCAGCAGCTTGGCCGGGTCGGAGTCGAGATCGACCATGTTGCCCGCCTCCTTCGCCGCCTGCGTGCCGGAATTCATCGCCAGGCCCACGTCGGCCTGCGCCAGCGCCGGTGCGTCGTTGGTGCCGTCGCCGACCATCGCGACCAGGCGGCCGCCGGCCTGTTCCTGGCGGATGCGCGCCAGCTTGTCTTCCGGACGGGCCTCCGCGATATAGTCGTCCACGCCGGCTTCGGCGGCGATGGCGGCGGCGGTCAACGGGTTGTCGCCGGTGATCATCACCGTGCGGATGCCCACGGCGCGCATGTGGGCGAACTTTTCCTTGATGCCGTGCTTGACCACGTCGGACAGTTCCACCACGCCCAGCACATGGCTGCCGTCACTGACCACCAGCGGCGTGGCCCCGTTGCGGGCGACCTGCTCGACGCGCGCGGTGAGTTCGGCCGGCGCGGTGCCGCCCAGCGCCTGCACATGCTTCAGGATGGCGTCCATCGCACCCTTGCGGATGACACGGACGTGACCGCGGCCATCGTCAGGAAGATCCACGCCGGACATGCGGGTCTGCGCGGTGAAGGCGACGAACTGCGCACGCGCCGGATCGGCCAGGGTGGCGCCCTGCTCGCGCGCCAGCTTCACGATCGACTTGCCTTCCGGCGTGGGATCGGCCAGCGACGACAGCATAGCGGCATCGCGCAACTGCTCGCGGTCGATGCCGGCCAGCGGATGGAACAGCGTCGCCTGGCGGTCGCCGTGGGTGATGGTGCCGGTCTTGTCGAGCAGCAGCACGTCGACGTCGCCGGCCACTTCCACCGCCTTGCCCGACTTGGCCAGCACGTTGGCCGCCAGCGCGCGGTTCATGCCGGCGATGCCGATGGCCGGCAGCAGGCCGCCGATGGTGGTGGGAATCAGGCAGACTAGCAGTGCGACCAGCAGCAGCGGATCGAGCTTCGCCCCGACGAAGCCGGCGATGAAGGGCAGCGTGACCACGACGATCAGGAACGTCAGCGTCATCGTCAGCAGCAACAGGCCCAGCGCGATCTCGTTCGGCGTCTTCTGGCGGTTGGCGCCTTCGACCAGCGAGATCATGCGGTCCAGGAAACTGTGGCCCGGCTCGGCCGTGACCTTCACCACGATCTGGTCGGACAGCACCTTGGTGCCGCCGATCACGCCGCTGCGGTCGGTGCCGGCTTCGCGCAGCACGGGGGCGGATTCGCCGGTGACGGCGGACTCGTTGATGGTGGCCAGGCCCTTGACGATTTCGCCGTCGGCCGGGATCTGCTCGCCGGCGGACACGATGACGTAATCGCCGGGCCTCAGGTCGGCCGCGGGAATGCGCCGCTCGGCCCCGCCCAGCGGCGTGTCGATGCGGCGCGCGACCAGATCCTTGCGGGCGCGACGCAGCGACGCCGCCTGGCCCCGGCCGCGCGCTTCGGCGACGGCTTCGGCGAAATTGGCGAACAGCACGGTGACGAACAGCAACGCGGTCACCGCCCAGCCGATGCCCGGCGTGGTGGTGCCGGCCAGCGTCAGCCCAGCGGTTAGCAGAGTACCCAGCCAGACCACGGCCATGACCGGGTTCTTGAAGGCGTGCTGCGGAGCCAGCTTGGTGAAGGCGCCGATGACGGCAGCGCGGAAGCCCGCGCTGTCGAGCAGGGCCGGCGCGCGGCCGGCGGAGCGTGAGGAGGAGGGAGTCATGTCGGTGTTCTCAGAGCGCGCTCAGGGCCAGGTGGTCGGCGACGGGGCCGAGGACCAGCACGGGCATGAACTGCAACAGGGTCAGGATGACGACCACGGCGATCAGGGTGAGCGCGAAGGTCGGGGTTTCCACCTTGAGGGTGCCGGGGCCTTCGGGCGTAGCGCGCTTGCGCGCCAGCGAACCGGCGATGGCCAGCGGGATGATCAGCGCGGGGTAACGGCCCAGCGCCAGCATCAGCGAGGTGCTGAGGTTCCACCAGTAGGTCGCATCGCCCAAACCCTCGAAGCCGGAACCGTTGTTGGCGAACGCCGAGGTGTACTCGTAGAACACCTGGCTGATGCCATGGAACGACGGATTGGAATTGCCTGTGATGGATGGCACGGCCAGCGTGATGGCGGTGAAGGCGAGCAGCGCCAGCGGCTGCAGCAGTACCAGCGCGGCCAGCAGCTTCACTTCGTGCGCTTCGATCTTGCGGCCGAACAGTTCCGGCGTGCGGCCGGTCATCAGGCCGGCGAGGAACACGCTGAGCAGCAGATAGACCAGGAACTGCTGCAGGCCGCAGCCGATGCCGCCCCAGATGCTGTTGACCAGCATGTTGCTGGTCGTCACCAGGCCGGTGAGCGGCGCCAGCGAGTCGTGCATCGCATTGACCGAGCCGTTCGAGGTCTGCGTGGTCAGCGCACCCCACAGCGCGGACGGCGCGGCGCCGAAGCGCACTTCCTTGCCTTCCATCAGCGCGATGTCCGAGGAGGTGCCGGACAGGCTTTCGGACCACACGGCCGCACCGGCGGACACCAGCGACATGGTCAGCATGGTGCCGAACACCAGCGCGGTGAACTTCTTGCGGCCGGTGAATCCGCTGACCATGAAGGCGATGCTGACCGGGATCAGGATGATGGCCAGCGTTTCCAGCAGGTTGGAGAACGGCGTGGGGTTTTCCAGCGACACGGCGCTGTTGGGGCCGTACCAGCCGCCGCCGTTGGTGCCGAGCTGCTTCACCGCGACCATCGGCGAGACGGGGCCCAACGCGATCTTCTGCTCGGTCATGCCGGCCGACGCATCGATCGGCGTGGCGACGGGCCCGCCGTCGAACGTGGCCGGTACGCCCTGGCTGGTCAGCGTCAGCGACCAGACCAGGCACAGCGGCAGCAGGAAACGTACGGCCGGACGGATCACATCGGCCCAGTAGTTGCCGACATCGGCTTCACCGTTCGCGGTGGTGTCCGCCGTCGCATCCTTCTTCTCTCGCCCGCCGAACAGCCCGCGCAAGGTGGCGGCGACCAGGGCCAGGCCCATCATTGGCGTGATCACCTGCAGGCCGACGATCGCACTGGCGTGCGCCAGGTACGACAGTTGCGCCTGCCCGGAGTAGTGCTGCTGGTTGGTGTTGGTGAGGAACGACACCATCGTGTGCAGCGCCAGGTCCCAGCGCATGTTGGGGATGCCGTTGGGATTGAGCGGCAGCCAGGCCTGGGTCATCAGGACGACCCAGACGATCACGCCCAGCACCAGGTTGCTGAGCAGGAAGGCCTTGGCATAGCCCTTCCAGCCCATGCCGTGCGAAGGATCGACGCCGAGCAGCGCGTACAGGGGGCGTTCGATCAGGCCGAACAGCCGGTCGCCCCGCATCGGGGCACCGCGCATCACCGCGGCCAGGTAGCGGCCCAACGGCCAGCCGAGTGCGATCGCAAGCGCGAAAACGAGAAGGAATTCAGTCATGGGAGTCATCCATCGGCGTGCGTGCGCGCCGCGTGATCAGCAGGAACAGAAGACCGGCGCCGGCGAGCAAGCCCGCCAGCGCCAGCGACATGCAGAGAAAGGACGCGAGCACGGCCGCCGTCAGAACGACGCTTGCAGCGCCGCTTCCACGCGCGAGCCGGCCAGGCCCGGGAACAGCGTCTTCGCGCTGCTGTCGGTGGCGTGCGCGGTCACTCGCAGCTCGAACGGCGCCTTGAACGCCAACACGGCGCCCAGCTGTGCATGTGCGTAGCTGTCGTCGTAGGCGTCGTCCAACCAGTAGTAGCCGGCGGCGGCTTCCAGGCGGACCTGTTCGCCCAGGGGGAACTTGGCGCCCAGCTGCGCGTAGGCGCCGGCTTCGTCGGTCGCGAGCGCTTCGGTGGAGTAGCCCAGCTGCGCCCAGTAGTGCTGCTTCCAGGTCAGCGTACCGATGGCCTCGGTCCAGTTGAGGTCGACGGTGGTGGACGGGTAGCGGTAGTGGGTGAGGTTGATGTCGAGCGCCCAGTCCTCGGCGACGTTGCCGCTCCAGCCGACGGTGACGTCGATCTCACTGCTGGCCTTCGTTTCCGGTGCGAACTCGACGTTCGAGCCCCAGATCGCGCCGTACAGACCGTTGTCGGCCGCGGCCTTGAAACCGGCCTGCACAGCCGGGTCGCCTTGGGTCTGCGTGGCGCCGCGCCAGACGTAGTCGGTGGTGAGGGCGCCGGAACCGCTGAACGTCGCGGCGCTGGCGGACGAGGCCGCCGCCAGCAACAGCGCAGCGGCGAGGGAGGAAGACGCGGAACGCGCAAGCATCTGCCTGCGGGAAAAGAAAGAGGACAACGGCATGGGTGCGATCCAGGCGGAAGAAGTTCCGCCGACCGCAAAAGTCTGTTCCCGGCTCGCGTAAAGCCGCCATGCGCCGCGCGGGCCGCGGCGTAAATTCGGCGTAAAGCGTGCGTCAGCGCTTCACGTCCAGACTGTTCTCGCCAAGGAAGGCGTGCACGTCGGCCGCCGCCACCAGATTGAAATCGCCCGGCAGCGAATGCTTCAGGCAGGCGGCGGCCACGCCGAAGTGCAGCGCATCGACCGCCTCCATGCCGGTCAGGCCGCCATGCAGCACACCGGCGGCGAAGGCGTCGCCCGTGCCGATGCGGTCGACGATCGGCGAGACCTCGTAGGACGGCGTGGTGAGCAGGCTGCCGCCGCGCAACGCCGTGATGCCCGACAGGGCGTGATGGTCGACGCTGCGCTGCACGCGCACGGTGGCCGCCATCTGCCGCAGATGCGGAAAGGCCTTGAACGCGGCCGCCGCGCCCGCCGCGAAGCGTTCCTGCGGTGTCGCCTGCGGAAACTCCAGGCCGAGCACCACCTGCAGGTCGCGATGGCTGGCGAACAGGAGGTCGGCTTCGGACATCAGGCCACGCAGGATCGTCGGCGCATCACCGCCCCATGCGTCCCACAGCCTGGGACGGAAGTTGCCGTCGAAGGACACCTTCACGCCTGCAGCGCGGGCCGCTCTCACGGCGGTGAGGACGCCATCCGCAGCCGTTTGTCCGAGTGCCGGCGTCACGCCGGAGACATGCAGCCAGTCCGCGCCGGCCAGCAGCGTCGTCCAGTCGTGCGTGCCGCCGCCGTCGCGGGCGAAGGCCGAGTCCGCCCGGTCGTACAGCACCTCGCTCGGTCGCTGGATGGCGCCGGGGGTCAGGAAGTACAGGCCCATGCGTCCGGGCGCCTGCTTCACGGCGCGCGTGTCGACGCGATGCCGGCGCAGTTCGCCCAGGGCGGCTTCGCCGAGCGCGTTGTCCGCCACCAGGCCCACCATGCCGGCGTCATGGCCGAAGCGCGCCAGCGAGACCGCGACATTCGCTTCGGCGCCGCCGACATGCACGTCCAGCACGGGCGACTGCAACAACAGTTGGCGACCGGGTGCGCCAAGACGCAGCAGCAACTCGCCGAAACAGACGATCTTTCCCATCTCCCCTCTCCTCCCGTGACATGGACGCGGCGCACCCTGCGCGCCGGTTCGGCTTGTCCTTGGGACAAGATTAACCGGCTCAACTGACAGTTGTTGTTGCAGCGCACACTCTGTTAGCGTTGTTTTTGACCAGCGGTGTCATTTTACCAGCTGGCAGGTTTCGTAAGGGAATAAACAGCAGTTTTTGCCATCAAAACAGTCGCGGTACGCGGCCATGGTCCCTTGAGGAGGGGAGAACATGCCAGTTAGTCATCAGAACCGGAAGACACCGGTTACCTTGCTTGCCGTCTCGATCGGCCTGGCGCTGCAGATGAGTGCTGCCGCCCACGCCCAGGAGGCGGCGCAGCCGGCCGACTCGGGCCAGTCCGCCCCGGCCGAAAGCGTCGACACGCTCGACACCGTCAGCGTCACCGGTTACCGCGCCAGCGTGGAGCGGGCCCTCGACATCAAGCGCGGCGAAGCCGGCGTGGTCGATGCGATCGTGGCCGAGGACATCGGCAAGTTCCCCGATCTCAACCTGGCCGAATCGCTGCAGCGCATCCCCGGCGTGGTCATCACCCGCGATGCCGGCGAAGGCCGGAACATCTCGGTGCGCGGCCTGGGTCCGGACTTCACCCGCGTCCGCATCAACGGCATGGAGGCGCTGACCACGGTCGGTTCCACCGACCAGAACGGCGGTTCCAACCGGGGCCGCGGCTTCGACTTCAACGTCTTCGCCTCCGACCTGTTCTCGCAGCTGATCGTGCGCAAGACCGCTCAGGCGGATGTCGAGGAAGGCTCGCTCGGCGCCACGGTCGACCTGCGCACGGCGCGCCCGTTCGACTATGACGGCTTCACGCTGGTCGCCAGCGGCCAGGCCAGCTATGCCGACATGGGCAGTTCGACCGATCCGCGCCTGGCCGGGCTGATCTCCAATACGTGGGCCGACGGCAAGTTCGGCGCACTGCTGTCGGTCGCCTACTCCGAGCGGCAGGCGCTGGAAGAAGGCAGCGGCAGCGGCCGCTGGGCCGGCGGCACCAGCAACAATGGCTTCAACCCGGCATCGCCCTATACGCCGGCCCTTGCCGCCAACACCTATCACCCCCGCTTCCCGCGCTACACGCTGATGGAGCACGACCAGAAGCGCACGGGCGTGACGGCGTCGCTGCAGTTCAAGCCGACCGATCGCACCCAGTTCGCCTTCGATGCGCTGTACTCGAAGATCGATGCGGTGCGTGACGAGAAGTACATCGAGGCCATTTCGTTCAGCCGTGGCGCCTCGCAGAACGGCAAGCCGCAGACCATCGTGCGCGATGGCGTGGTCGAGAACGGTGCGCTGGTCTACGGGCTGTTCGACGACGTGGACATCCGCTCCGAGAGCCGACACGACGAATGGAACACGGTCTTCACCCAGCTGGGCCTGGAAGGCCAGCACGAGTTCACCGACAACTTCAAGATCTCGGGCAAGCTCGGCACGTCGAAATCGGAACACGAGAATCCGATCCAGACGACGATCATCATGGACAAGCTGAACGTCGACAACTACAGCTACGACTACCGCGGCAATCCCTACAAGCCGGTCATCGACTATGGCATCAGCCCCACCGATCCCAATGGCTGGACGCTGGCCGAGATCCGCATCCGCCCGCAGTACGTCGAGAACGACTTCGACGTCGCCCAGCTGGACTTCAACTGGAACATCAGCCCGGGCTTCCGCCTGAAGGGTGGCGTGCAGGCGAAGGACTACAGCTTCTCGACGCGCGAACTGCGGCGGTCTACCGAAAGCCTGACGGGCGTGCCGATGTTCACCGACGGCACCCGCATCGTGCCGACGGATCTGACCGAACAGGCCAGCCTCGATGGTGTGAGCGGGTCTCCCGGCACGTGGGTGATCCCCCACTACCAGGGCATCGCCGACTTCTACGACATCTACAGCAACAGCGGGCCGTTCGCCCTCGCCGAGCGTGCGGTGAACACGCGCAGCGTCGAGGAAGAGGATCGCGGCGTCTACCTGATGGGTGAATTCTCTGCCGATCTGGGTGCCATTCCCGTGTCGGGCAATTTCGGCGTGCGCTACGTGCGCACCAAGCAGTCCTCCACGGGCATCGCGACGGCCAGCGGCACGCCGGTCGCCACGACGGTCTCGCGCGAGTACAGCGACACCCTGCCGTCGATGAACCTGGTGGCCGAGATCACGCCTGACTTCCTGATCCGGCTCGGTGCCGCCAAGGTAATGACGCGTCCCGGCCTGGGCAGCCTGACCCCGGGCGTGACCGTCAACGTCAGCGGCGGTGCGCGCACCGTCAGCGGCGGCAATCCGAACCTGGATCCGATCCGCGCCGACACCGTGGACCTGGGCTTCGAGTGGTACTTCAACGAAGGCGCGATGCTGGGCCTGGGTTTGTTCTACAAGGACATCGAGAGCTTCATCCAGACCACCCGCGTGGTGCAGCCCTATTCGTCGAGCGGCCTGCCCGCCAGCCTGCTGGACGGCACCGGTGCCGGCGTGAACGACGACTTCGTCTTCAGCGTGCCGCTCAACACCCCGGGTGGCGAACTGACCGGTTTCGAGGCCAACTACACGCAGCCCTTCACCTTCCTGCCGGGCAAGTTCGGCAACCTGGGCGTGCAGTTGAACTACACCTACGTCGATTCGCAGATCCAGTACCTCACCTCTACCGGTGCCAACTCGTTCAAGACCGATCTGACCGGTCTGTCCAAGCACGCCTGGAACGCGACGCTCTACTACGAAGGCGAGCGCTTCTCGGGCCGTGTCTCGGCGACCAATCGCGACGACTTCCTGTTGCAGGTACCCGCGACCGAGGCCGGCTTCGACGTTCACGGACAAACGGGCACGACCACCGTCGACGCCTCCGTGCGCTGGAAGATCAACGACAAGCTCGAGCTGAGCCTGGAAGGCATCAACCTGACCGACGAACCGCAGGAATCGTGGGTCGCGAATGCGGGTGGCCAGCTCCCGCTGGACTACAGCGAAACCGGCCGCCAGTACCTGCTGGGCCTGCGTTACAAGTTCTGATGCGTTGACCGTCCCGCCCCTTCCACGGAAGGGGCACCCGAAGCCCGGCCGCCTCTCCCGGCCGGGCTTTTTTCATCCGCAGGCTGCCGGCGCATCCGCGACGCGATGCCTTCCACGTGCCTCCGCTGCACGCATCCGTGCCGCCTTGCGGGCAGGCCCGCACGGATCGCAGGACGCCGGCCGTTCGCCCGCATTGCATCCCTCTTGCCTCCGCCGCCCTCCGCCACATGCATGTCCAGACGGCCGGTCACGCTGTCCGGTCTGTGCAGTGGAAGGGCTCCGGCCCGGCGCACCGGTGCCGATCGCACGGCGCGTACGCCGCTAGCTGACTGCCGGTCCTCGGCGGTGCGGGCGCGACACGAGGATACGGCGGGTTGCGGACCATCGCCATCGCGCACGCATCCGCTCGACAGGACAAACGAAAGGCCCGCCTTTCGGCGGGCCTCCTGCAGTACGCGTGGCCGGCGGCGAGGCCGGCCCGCCTGGAATCAGCGCAGCGGTTCGCCGCGCGGATAGCTGCCCGACTTGGGCTCCATCGTGTCGAGGTTCCATTCGCTGTCGACGAACGGCTTGCGGGCTTCCTTGTACTGCGGATAGCCGCCGACCTGCTCCTGGCTGTCGATGATCTCGCCGCGCCCTTCGATGACATCGGCGACGATGCGGCGATCGATCAGGTCGCGGTTCCAGGGCGTGGCGCCTGCGGTCTCGATGACCGCATCCTGCACCTTGGCCGAGGGCAGCACGGTGACGCCGAACGGCAGCGCGGGTGCGGTCTTCAGTCGATTGAGCTTCACCGGCGCCGTGGTGTAGCGACCGGTTTCCTGGATGCTGGCATTGCCGACGCGGTCGACGATCAGATTGTCCTGCGCATACACGTCCAGATCGCCGGAACCGCCGATCATCAGGAACGCCAGGGGCTCGGTCGACCTGCCGGCGCGCATCACGTTGCCGCGCACCACCATCTCGCCCTTCGAGTACGGATGGCCCAGCCATTCTTCCGCGATCAGGTTGTAGTGGATCGCGCGCTGGCCCGGGTTGTAGATCAGGTTGTTGATCACCTGCCCGCGCGCGCCGCCCTTGAACAGCGGGCTGCGCTCGTAGTTGTGCGCGTACAGGTTGCCGACGATCAGTACCTCGTTGACGTGGTCGTGGATCAGCGAACCCTTGGAATGTTCGCCCTTGGCATGGATCGAATTGGCCAGGCCTTCGCTGACGATGTTGTTGCTGTAGGTGATGCGGCGCGACGCATTGGCCATCCATTCGGCTTCGTTCTCGCCGTGGAAGCGCGTGCTGGAGGCGCTGAGGTTCTCGTCGGTGGCCCAGGTGAGCGAACAGTGGTCGACGATCACGTCGTGCGCACCGCGCACGGTGGTGATGGCATCGATGTCGCCGGAGCGCTTCGGCAACCCGCCGTCGCCCGGCCGGATGCGCAGGTGCCGGATCACCACGTCATGCGTGGCGATCGTCAGGCCGCCCTTGATGATGGTCACGCCGGGATGCGGTGCGGTCTGGCCGGCGATGGTCAGGAACGGCTCGCTGATGCGCAGCTCCTTCATGCCCAGGTCGATCACGCCGCCGACCTCGAACACCACGATCCGCGGGCCCTTGCCGGTCACCGCCTCCGCGAACGAGCCGGGTCCATCAGCGGCCAGCGTGGTGACGCGGACGATCTTGCCGCCCCGGCCACCCGGCGTGTGCGCCGCGGCGCCCTGCGCGCCGGGGAACGCCAGCGCAGGCGCGTCGGCAGCGATGACCGGCGTCGCGACGAACGCCATCAGCAGCGCGGCCAGGCCGCAGGTCAGCCCGCGGACCCGCGCGGGAAAACGGATATGAAGCATTGGCTCCCTCCCAGGAGTGGATGGACGCATCGTGGCATCGGGATGGGTTTTGCGGCAGTGCACATTGTCAATGACACCGGTTTACCATATACAGGCCATCAGCCTGCACTGTCACTCGGCAGTGCAACAAACGGAGCGGGGAGAACCCACTTGAGTAACGATCACAACGCCCTCGCCGAGGTGCGCGCCGCAGCCCCCGCATTGGCCGCCGTCGCGGACAGTTTCGTCGCTGCGCGCCGGCAGGGCCGCGCGCTGACCGACTTTCCCGGCGAGATTCCCCCCGACCTGGTCACCGCCTATCGCGTGCAGGATCTGGCGATCGCGCAGTGGCCCGACCACGTCGCGGGCTGGAAGGTCGGCTTCATCGCGCCCGAGCGCCGCGACGCATCCGGCGACGAGCGGCTGCTTGGCCCGATCTTCCGGCGCCAGCTGCAGGTGACCACCGGTGGTCAATCCACGTTCGAGGTGTTCTCGGGCGGCTTCGGCGCGGTGGAGGCCGAGTACGTCCTGCGTCTGGACGCCGACGTACCCGCCGACAAGCACGCGTGGACGCCCGACGAAGCCGCCGCCGTGCCATCCGCGCTGTTCATCGGCATGGAAGTGGCCAGCAGCCCGCTGGCGACGATCAACCAGCTCGGCCCGCGCGTGGTCGTCTCGGACTTCGGCAACAACAATGGCCTGGTGATGGGCGCCGAGATCCCGGACTGGGCGAGCCGCAGCGACGCGTCACTGACCTGCACCACGTCGATCGACGGCCGCCTGGTCGGCCGTGGCGGCGCCACCACCCTCCCCGGCGGGCTGCGTGCGGCGTTCGCGTTCGCGCTGTCGCGCTCGGCGCGCCGTGGCCGGCCACTGAAAGCCGGCGACCTGATCGCGACCGGCAACGCCACCGGCATCCACGACATCCTGCCGGGCCAGCAGGCGCTGATCGAGTTCGATGGCCATGGCAGCATTGCGTGTGTCGCGGTCGCCGCGACACCGAAGGACGAAGGAGACTGGCGCGCATGATGAACCGTCGTCGCTTCCTGGGTACCGGCCTTGGTGCTGCGGTCGCCCTTCCGCTGGCGGGCAGCCGCGCCTTCGCCGACGATGGCCGGCACGTGCTGACGGCGACCGACGTGCACGTCAAGGACTACCCCACCGTCGAAGCCGTGCGCTGGATCGGCGAGACGATGGCGCGCGAGACCGGTGGACGGGTGACGCTGCGCCAGTACCACTCCGGCCAGCTGGGCCGTGAGTCGGAAGCGATCGACATGGCGCGGTTCGGCGCCATCGACATGACCCGCGTCTACGCCGGCGCGCTGAACAACGCCTTCCCGCTGACCCAGGCGTTGTGTCTGCCGTACGTGTTCGACTCGGTGCCGCACATGCGCCGCGCGATGGACGAAGGCGTGGGCAAGGCGGTGCTGGAGGGCTTCGCGCAGCGCGGTCTGGTCGGCCTGGCCATCTACGACTCGGGCGCGCGCTGCTTCTACAACACCAAGCACGCCATCCGTGTACCGGCGGACCTGCACGGACTGAAGATCCGCGTCCCGGTCTCGGACATCTTCATCCGGATGCTGCGGCTGTTCGGCGCCAATCCCACGCCGCTCTCGCTGGGCGAGGTGTTCTCCGGGCTGGAGACGCGGATGATCGACGGCGCGGAGAACAACATCCGCAGCTTCCATTCCAGCCGGCATTTCGAGGCCGCGCAGTACTGGTCGCAGACCAACCATTCCTATGCGCCGGACGTGCTGCTGGTGTCGCAGCGCACGCTGGACGACCTGCAGCCGCGCGACCGGGAGCTGCTGATCGAAACCGCCCGCCAGTCGGTGGGCGTGATGCGCACGCTCTGGGACGCATCGGAAGCCAAGGCCCGCGACGCCGTGTTCGCCGCGGGCGTGGAGCACAACGAGGCCGACCTCCCCGCGTTTGCGAAAGCGTCGCAGCCCCTGCTGTCCGAATACCGCAAGGATCCGGCGATCGACGCCCTGTACCGCCGCATCCGCGACCTGGCCTGAGAAACGACGATGTCCGAAGAAATCACGCCGCATCCCGCCACGCCGCTGCAACGCGGCATGGACCTGCTGTCCAACGCCGCCATCGCCATCGCCGTCGCGGCCCTGCTCGGCCTGGTGATCGTGCAGGGCTGGCAGGTGATCGCCCGCTACGTCATCAACGACTCGCCCAGCTGGACCGAGCCGGTCACCATCCTGCTGCTGACCACCGCCATGAGCCTGGGGGCCGCGGCAGGCGTGCACACGAACCGCCACTTCGGCTTCTTCCTGCTGGCCGATGCGGCGCGCCCGGGGCTGAAGAAACTGCTGCACGCCATCTCGCCGCTGGTGATCGCCGCGATCGGTGCGGTGATGGCGTACTGGGGTGCCGTGCTCCTGTTCGACGGCCTGGGCATCCGCATCGCCGGTGCGCCGATGCCGCAGAGCATCGGCTACCTGCCGCTGTCGCTCGGCGGCCTGCTGATGGTGGTGTTCGCGCTGTACCGACTGCTCCTGGTGCTGCGTGCGCCGCTGACCGACGAGGCCCGCTGACCCATGGCGATCACCCTGCTGTTCTCGATCTTCGCGATCCTGCTGCTGATCGGCGTACCGGTCGCCTATGCGCTGGCGGCGGCGTCGCTGGCCACCCTGCTCTATCTGGACCTGCCCAGCATCGTGCTGGTGCAGCAGATTTCGTCCGGCACCGGTTCGGCGTCGCTGATCGCGATCCCGCTCTTCATCTTCGCCGGCGAGATCATGTTGCGCGGCGGCATTTCCGAACGCCTGATCAGCCTGGCCGCGTCGCTGGTGGGACGCCTGCGTGGCGGCCTGGGCCAGGTGAGCATCCTGTCGTCGCTGTTCTTCGGCGGCGTGTCGGGATCGGCCATCGCCGACGTATCGGCGGTGGGCGGCACGATGATCCCGCAGATGGTCAAGCGCGGCTACGACCGCGACTTCGCCGTCAACGTCAGCATCACCGCGGCGCTGGTCGCCTTGCTGGTGCCGCCGTCGCACAACCTGATCCTGTTTTCGGCGGCCGCCGGCGGCGGCCTGTCCATCGCCGACCTGTTCGCCGCCGGCATCGTGCCTGCGCTGCTGATGACGGCGGTGCTGATGTTCACGGGCTGGGCGGTCGCGTGCAAGCGCGGCTACGGCACCGAACCGTTCCCGGGGATGCGGGCGGTGATGCTGCGACTGGTCTCGGCGCTGCCCGGCCTGGGCCTGGTCGGCCTGATCTTCTTCGGCATCCGCGCCGGCATCTTCACGGCGGTGGAAAGTGCGGCCATCGCCGTGGTCTACGCGCTGCTGGTGACCAGCGTGCTGTACCGCCAGCTGTCGGTGAAGGAATTCTTCGCCACCGTGACCCATGCGGCGCGTTCCACCGGGGTGATCCTGTTCGTCATCGCCACGGCGGCGGTCTTCGGCTGGCTGCTGGCCTACCTGCAGGTGCCGGCGGCGGCCGTCGATGCGCTGCAGTCGATCGCGCACAGCAAGTACACCGTCCTGCTGCTGATCGTGCTGGTGCTGCTGGTGCTGGGCACGTTCATGGACCTGGCGCCGATGATCCTGATCTGCACGCCGATCTTCCTGCCGGTGGCGCGCGCCTACGGCATCGACCCGATCCACTTCGGCCTGGTGCTGGTGCTGACCGGCGGACTGGGACTGGTGACACCGCCGGTGGGGTCGGTGCTCTTCATCGGCACGGCGATCGGCAAGATCAGCATCGCGCAGAGCATGCGCACGATCTGGCCGTTCTGGCTGGCGGGACTGGCGGTGCTGCTGATCGTGGCGTTGTTCCCCGAACTGTCGCTGTGGCTGCCGAAGGCGCTGAAGGGATGAGGCCGGTGCGCCTGGCTGCCGCGACGCTGCTGTTCGCGTCGCTGCCGGCGTGGTCCGCATCGCCTGCCGCCACGCCGTCGCTCGCCGGCTTCGAGGACGCCATCCACCACTGGCGCAACGTGCACGGCGATGCGTATCCCCGGCATGCGCCGGACGAAGTCGCGAAGATCGCCGACAACATCCTGCGCTACCAGCGCATCGACGGTGGCTGGATCGAGAACCAGGATCCCGCACGGATTCTGGATGATGCCGGACGCGCGCGTTTCGACATCGAAGCGCGCAAGTCAGGCGGCAGCTTCGACAACCGCAACATCTATACGCAGCTGGACTACCTGGCCACGGCCTACGCGATCACCGGCGACACCCGGTACCGCGACGGCAGCCTGCGGGGCATCGCCTTCACCCTGGCGCAGCAGATTCCCTCCTGCGGCGGCTGGCCGCATACCGTACCGGCCACGCAGTCCTACCACCCGCACATCACCATCGCCGACGACGTCACCGCCGGCGTGCTGGGCACCTTGCGCAAGGTCGTATCGGACACGCGTCGCTATGCCTTCGTCGATGCCACCTTGCGCGCCCGCGTGCAGGCGGCCATCGAACGGGGTGATGCCTGCCTGCTGCGGCTGCAGGTGAGGCAGGGCGACACACTGGCCGGCTGGGCCGGACAGTACGACGCGAAGACGCTGCTGCCCGCGCAGGGTCGCGCGTTCGAGCTGCCCGCCATCGCAGGACAGGAAACCGTCGGCGTGGTCCGCTATCTGATGTCGATCCCGGCCCCCTCGCCCGCTGTCGTCGCGGCCGTGGACGGCGCGGTCGCGTGGCTGCGTCGCGTGGAGATCACCGGCTGGCGCATCGAGACCTTCGACGCACCGGCGGAACAGTTCCAGTACCACCGCAGCACGAAGGACCGTCGCCTGGTCGCCGACCCGTCCGCCTCCGGCCTGTGGGCGCGCTTCTACGACGTGAACGACAACAGCGTGGTGCTGGCGACGCGCGACAGCGCACGGGTCGCGCGTTACGAGGACATTCCGCGCGAGCGCCGCACCGGCTACGAGTGGTACGGCAGCTGGCCGGCGCGGCTGCTGTCGGAGGAATACCCGCAATGGAAGGCGTCGCACCCGGCCACGCCCTGAGGAAGTCCAGCATGCCGTTCATCCGATTGCTCATCGCCGCGCTGTCCCTGTGCGTCGCCTTCGATGCGCTGGCGACCGATGCCGTGCCTCCCGTCTGGAAGCGCGGGATCGAACACCAGCGCCAGGCCGATCTCGGTGACGGTACGTTCCTCAACCCGGTGCTGGCCGGCGACCGTCCCGATCCGTCGGTGCTGAAGGATGGCGAGGACTATTACCTCACCCTGTCCTCGTTCACCGCCTATCCCGGACTGCCCCTGTGGCATTCGCGCGACCTGATCAACTGGCAGCCCATCGGCCACGCCATCACGAAGAACGTGGGCTCGATCTGGGCGCCCGACCTGGTCAGGCACCAGGGCCGCTACTACATCTACTTCCCCGCCCGCGTGGGCGGCACCGAGTCGCCGCGGCGCAGCAACTTCGTGGTGTGGGCCGACGACATCCGCGGCCCGTGGAGCGAACCGATCGACATCGGCCTGCCCGGCCACATCGACCCCGGCCATGCGGTGGGCGAGGACGGCAAGCGCTACCTGTTCCTCAGCGCGGGCGATTACGTGCAGCTGGCCGACGACGGGCTGAGCACCGTCGGCGAGGTGAAGCACGTCTACGACGGCTGGCGCTACCCGGAATCGTGGGACGTGGAAGGCTATGCGCAGGAAGGCCCGAAGATCACCTTCCGCAACGGCTGGTACTACATGATCACGGCCGTCGGCGGCACCGCGGGGCCGCCGACCGGGCACATGGTGATCGTCGCGCGCTCGCGTTCGATCCACGGTCCGTGGCAGAACGCGCCCAACAATCCGGTGGTGCGCACCACCTCGCGCGAGCAGTACTGGTGGTCGCGCGGCCACGCCACGCTGGTCGAGGACGCGGCAGGCCAGTGGTGGATGATCTACCACGGCTACGAGCGCGACTTCTGGACCCTGGGCCGGCAGGCGCTGCTCGACCCGATCGAATGGACCGAGGACGGCTGGTTCGTCGCCAGGGGCGGCGACCTGAGCCAACCGCTGCGCAAGCCGGCCGGCGAGGCGCTGTCGCCGCACGGCATGGCCCTGTCGGACGACTTCCGCAGCGACCGGCTGGGCCCGCAGTGGGCGTTCTACGATCCGTCACCGGGCGAAGCCGCGCGCCTGAGCGTCGGCGGCGGCGTGATGACCCTGCAGGGCAAGGGCACGTCGCCCCGCGACAGCTCGCCGCTGGGCGTCATCGCCGGCGACCTGGCCTACCAGTTCGAGGTGGAGATGGAGGTCGAACCCGGCGCGCAGGGCGGCGCGGTGCTGTTCTACAACGACCGCCTGTACGCAGGCGTCGGCAGCAACGGCGAGCAGTTCGTCATGCACCGTTACGGCCTGGAGCGTCCGGGCCACCTGCCGCCCAGCGCGAAGGGCGGCAGGCTGTGGCTGCGCGTCAAGCACGATCGCCACATCGTCACCATCCACACCAGCGCCGATGGCCAGGCCTGGACCAAGTATCCCGTGCAGATGGAGGTCTCCGGCTACCACCACAACGTCGCCGGCGGCTTCCTGGCCCTCAAGCCCTCGCTGTATGCGGCCGGCGACGGCAAGGTGCGCTTCCGTAATTTCCGCTACCGCGCGCTGGACTGACCCCCAGCCGCTAGAATCCCCTCGACCGACGAACGGACCCGCATCGTCCCATGCCCGCGCGCAAGAAGCCCGACAGCCCTGCCAGCCTGCCCACCGGTGGCAAGGCTGCGACCATCAACGACATCGCACGGCTTTCCGGCGTCTCGAAGAAGACCGTGTCGCGGATCATCAACCACTCGCCGCTGGTGCGGAAGGACACGCGCGACAAGGTCGAGGCGCTGATGCGCGAGGTCGGCTATTCGCCCGACCCGATGGCCCGCGGCCTGGCGTTCCGCCGCTCGTTCCTGATCGGCATGGTCTACGACAACCCGACCGCGCAGTACATCGTCAACATGCAGTACGGCGCGCTGGACGCGCTGCGCGATTCGGGCTTCGAACTGGTCGTGCACCCCTGCGACAGCCGCAGCCCGGGCTACATCGACGGCGTGCGACGCTTCGTGCAGCAGCAGAAGCTGCATGGCGTGATGCTGGTGCCGCGCGCGTCGGAAGACCAGGCGCTGGCGGACATGCTGGCGGAGATCGGCTGCCGCTATTCGCGCATCGCCTCGGTCTCGATGGACGAGCCCTCGCGCATGGTGGTCACGCACGACCGCGACGGCGCGGCGGAAGCGGCGGAGTACCTGCTCTCGCTGGGCCATACCGACATCGCGTTGATCACCGGCCCGGCCGCCTACCGGTCGTCGATCGAGCGTACCGACGGGTTCGTGCAGGCGCTGGCCAAGCGCGGGCTGGAGGTTCCGAAGTCGCGCATTATCGAAGCCGGTTACACCTTCGAATCCGGCGTGGTCGCGGCCGAGAAACTGCTGTCGGGCAAGAACCGCCCCACCGCCATCTTCACCGGCAACGACGAAATGGCGGCCGGCGTGTACAAGGTCGCCATGCGCGCCGGCATCAACATCCCGCGCCAGCTGTCGGTGGTCGGGTTCGACGACAGCCCGTTGGCCTCGCGCCTGTGGCCCTCGCTGACCTCGGTCCGGCGCAACACCCGCGACACCGGCCGCACCGCCGCCGCCATGCTGATCCAGCCGGAAGGTACGCCGATGCTGGCGGCCGCCAGCATCCGCCCGCACCTGGTCATCCGCGACTCCTCGCAACCGCCGGAGTGAAGGGCCGGGAACAGGGAATGGGGAACAGCGGATAGCGCCTTCAAGCCACCGGGCCGACAAGGTGCCGCTGTGCCCGCCGCCTCCACCCCGCACTCCCCATCCCCCACTCCCGACCTCCTGCCGCACCGCAAAATGACACCGGTTACCAAAGATCGTAGAATCGCCTCACGACCTATCCCGACGCCCCGCTCCACGGGCGTCCGCACCGACGGAGCCCCGCCCATGTTCTGCAAGACCTACCACGCCACCCACCCGGACATGATGGACGGCGCCAGCAACGACCAGCTGCGCGACCGCTACCTGATCGGCAACCTGTTCGTCGCCGACACGGTGCAGATGAACTACTCGCACAACGAGCGCTTCGTGATCGGCGGTGCGGCCCCGGTGTCGACGAAGGTCGACCTGCCGCGCCAGACCGAGCCGGCCTCGGCCGCCGGCAAGCCGTTCCTGGAGCGTCGCGAACTGGGCGTCATCAACGTGGGCGGCGGCGCGGGCAAGGTCACCGTGGACGGCACGACGTATGCGCTCGGCCCGAAGGATGGCCTGTACGTGGCAATGGGCAGCGCCGACGTGGCGTTCGAGTCCGATGACGCCGCCAATCCCGCCAAGTTCTACCTGACGTCCACGCCGGCGCATGCGCGCTTCGAGACCAAGCAGCTGTCGATCAAGGACGCCGTGGCGCTGGAGCGCGGTGCGCTGGAAAGCAGCAACGAGCGCACGATCTACCAGTTCATCGTGCCGGCCACCTGCCAGTCCTCGCAGCTGCTGCTGGGCCTGACCGTGCTGAAGACCGGCAGCGTGTGGAACACCATGCCGCCGCACCTGCATGATCGTCGCAGCGAGGTGTACTTCTACTTCGACCTGGCCGAGAACGACCGCGTCTACCACTTCATGGGCGAACCCGAGGCGCAGCGCCATATCGTCGTGCAGAACGACGAGGCCGTCGTGTCGCCGCCGTGGTCGATCCACATGGGTTCGGGCACCAGCAACTACGCCTTCATCTGGGCGATGGGCGGCGAGAACCTGGACTACACCGACATGCACGTGCTGGACATCTGCCAACTGAAGTAAGCGACGTCGTGTAGAGCCGAGCTTGCTCGGCTGAACCCCCCACCGAATGCGATACACCATGCGCAGCGGAGCAAGCTCCGCTCTACCGCAAGTCCATCCGAAGCCGATGCATCAAGCGCAGCGGAGCACGCTCCGCTCTACCAGAAGCGCACCACACCGAGGGAGTCCACGATGGCAAGCAATCCGTTCAGTCTCGAAGGCAAGATCGCGCTGGTCACCGGCGCCAACACCGGCCTGGGCCAGGGCATCGCCGTGGCGCTGGCCGAAGCCGGTGCCGACATCGCCGCCGCCGGCATCGTCGAAGCAGCGGAGACAGGCGAGAAGGTGCGTGCCCTGGGTCGTCGCTTCCTCAACCTGGAAGCCAACCTGATCAGCATCGATCCGGTCGAGCGCCTGGTGAAGGAAACGGTCGACGGTCTGGGCGGACTGGACATCCTGGTCAACAACGCCGGCCTGATCCGGCGCGCCGACGCCGTGGATTTCAGCGAGAAGGACTGGGACGACGTGATGAACGTCAACATCAAGTCCGCGTTCTTCATGTCACAGGCCGCCGGTCGCCACTTCATCGCGCAGGGTCGCGGCAAGATCATCAACATCGCCTCGATGCTGTCGTTCCAGGGCGGCATCCGCGTGCCGTCGTACACGGCATCGAAGAGCGGCATCGCCGGCATCACCCGCCTGCTGGCGAACGAATGGGGCGCCAAGGGCGTGAACATCAACGCCATCGCGCCCGGCTACATGGCCACCGACAACACCGCGCAGCTGCGTGCGGACGAAGACCGCAACAAGGCGATCCTCGACCGCATCCCGGCCGGCCGCTGGGGCGAGCCGTCGGACCTCGGCGGCACGGCGGTGTTCCTGTCCTCGCGCGCGTCGGACTACGTGAACGGCGCGGTCATCCCGGTCGACGGCGGCTGGTTGGCGCGCTGAGGCGCAGCGCACCGTGGCAAGGGGTGCTGTGGGAGCGACGTCAGTCGCGAAACGGGCATCCCGATCCGTCATCGCGACTGACGTCGCTCCCACAGGAGACCGGTCGAGGAGATCACTGATGATGTTGCGCTGGCTCGCCACGGTGTGGCTCTTCGCCTGTTGTGCGTTTGCCCACGCCGCCCCCCCACGCCAGGTCTTCATCGCCGGCGACTCCACCGCCAGCCACTACGGACCCGAGCGCGCGCCGCGCGAGGGTTGGGGCCAGCAGTTGCAGGGCTTCCTCGATGAAGACGCCTACGTGGTCCGCAACCACGCCCAGAGCGGCAGAAGCTCGCGCAGCTTCATCGCCGAAGGCTGGTTCGACGGCATGGCGAAGGAGATGCGGGCCGGTGACGTGCTGCTGATCCAGTTCGGCCACAACGACGAGAAGATCGAGGACCCGACCCGCTACAACGAGCCGCAGCGCGCGTTCCCCGAATGGCTGATGCGTTACGTCGAACTGGCGCGCAGCAAGGGCGCCACGCCGATCCTGGTGACGCCGGTGGCGCGCCGCAAGTTCGACCGCGGGCAGTTGCTCGACACGCACGGCCTGTATGCGCAGGCGGTGCGCGATCTGGCGCAGCGCGAGCAGGTGGGCGTGATCGACCTGACCACGCTCAGCATGGACTGGCTGCGCGCGGCCGGCGACGAGCCGAGCAAGGCCTATTTCATGCACGTGCCGGCGCAGGACCAGCAGGACGACACCCACTTCCAGCAGCGGGGCGCGGTGATGGCGGCGTGCCTGGTGGTGGCGGGCTGGAAGCGGCTGGATCCGTCGCTCGCCACGCACGTAACGCGCGACACCGACTGCGGCGCGCCCGGCACGGCGCTGTCCGCCCGCAAAGCGCAGGCGCATCCCTCATTGATCGTGCATGAGCGCGACATCGCGATCCAGCAGCCCGGCCCGCATGGTGGCGCGGGAACCACCACGGCCCATCCCTTCTTCAAGGACGCGCCCGCGCTGGGCTTCGAGTTCCGCAAGCGCGTACTGCATCGCGGCGCCGGCATCGGCCTGCATCAGCACCACAAGGACGAGATCTACTACGTCCTCAGCGGTCGCGGTATTTACGAACTGGATGGCGTCGCGCGCGAGGTGCATGCCGGCGACGCGATGCTGACCCGGCCAGGCAGCACGCATGCGATCCGCCAGGACGGCGAGGACGATCTGGTGCTGCTGATCATGTACGGGAGGAAGCAGGAGTGAGGGGAGAGGAGTGAGGAGTGAGCGGAAAAACGCTCTACTCACTTCTCACTCCTCTCCACTCACTTCTCGCCGACAGGTGCCGGCCGATCCCAGCGCCGATACGTGGCCTCCAGCGCACTGCGCAACCGCCGGTACTGCGCACTGCCCGGTTCCGCCTGCAGCCGGGCCGCCACGGCCTTCCAGCCGCCTTCGTGGTCGCGCGACCATTCGCGCACGACCGCACGGCAGGGCTGCCCCACGATCTGCGCCAGCGCGCAGGCCATGAAGATGTCGCCCGCGGTCCAGTCGGGTTGCTGCTGCATGGCTTCCACGTAGGCGCGCGGCACCGCGTAGTAGCGGGCCATTTCGTCCGCGAATGCGGCGGGATAGCGGCTTGCGTAGTCGTTGATGTCGGCCAGGTGCCGGTCCACCGATGCATCGCCGCTGGCCGGTGTGTACGTGGCCTCGCCATCCTGTGCGGATCCGGGTGTCCCGGTCGCCAGCAGGAGCACGGACAGCAGGAAGGCGATGGCCATTGCGCGCGTCATGGCTCCATTGTGCCCCAGCGCCGCCGCGCCGCGCAGCGCATCAGGCCTCGGGTGTCGCCTCGATCCTGGCCACGGCGTCCGCCAGTTCACCTGCGTTCTCCACCACCTGCAGGCGCGGCGCATCGGCGGCCACCCCGTGCTCGGCCTCCAGTGCCCACGTTACGTGGTAGGGCATGTGGATGCCCCAGCCGCCCAGCGCCAGTACCGGCTCGATGTCCGACCGCAACGAATTGCCGACCATCGCGAACGCCGACGGCGCCACCTCCAGCTCCCGCAGTACGCGCGCATAGGTAGCCTGGTCCTTCTCGGACACCACCTCGATGCGATGGAACAGGTCGGCCAGGCCCGACTGCGCGATCTTGGCTTCCTGGTGGAACAGGTCGCCCTTGGTGATCAGGACGATCTCGTGGTCGGCGGCGATGCGTTCGACCGCGTCGCGGATGCCGGGCAGCAGGTCGACCGGGTGCTGCAGCGTGGCGCGTCCGATCTCGATCACGCGATGCAGGTCGTGTGCGCTGATGCGTTCGGCGGTCACCTGGATCGCGGTTTCCAGCATCGACAGCGTCATGCCTTTCACGCCGTAGCCGAAGATCTTCAGGTTGCGGCGTTCGACGTCGAGCAGATGCTGGTGCGTGCGCGCGTCGGCAAGATCGACATAGGCGCCGAGGATCGCCTCGAAATCCGCTTCGGCCTGCCGGTAGTAATCCTCGCTCTTCCACAGCGTGTCGTCGCCGTCGAAGCCGACCCATCGGATGCGCGCCATCGGATACCTGCCCTTCCCTCGCTGCGAAGGCCGCGAAGGATAGCAGTCGCTCGTCCGTGCACGAAAACGGCCGCCCCTTCGGGCGGCCGCCATGGTGTGGACGCGTGCGCTGACAGCGTCCGCGATCAGCCGCCCGTGCTGGGCGGCGGCGTGGTGCCGTCCGCGGGCGGCGGTGTCGTCTCCGGCGCATTCGGGTTGGCCGGCGGCGGCACCGTCGAATCGGTCGGCGGTACCGTCGGGTCGGCGGGAGTGGACGCCGGCGGCGTCATGTTGTCGGTCGGTGGCGTGGTGTCCATCGGTTCGGGCGGGCTGGGCGGCGGGGTGTCTTCCGGTTTCGGGCCGCAGGCCGTCATCAGGCCGGCGCTCAACAGCGCCACGCCAAGGCCCATCGTCAGTCGCTGGGTGGAAAGCTTCATGGATTGCTCCTGCATTCGTTGGTGGGAGAGGGCGGTGGAATCAGGGCGTGCCCTGCACATGCACCGCGTATTCCTCCGGGCTGAGGCGGCCGTCGGCGTCCTTGTCCAGGGTGCCGAAGACCTGCGCCAGCGGCGGGTCGACAGCGGCCTCGTCCTTGCTGATCTCGCCATCCGCGTTCTGGTCCAGTTCCTCGAACGTGCGTGGCGCGGTGGTAGGCGCCGCCGCCGCGGCAGCGGGACGCTCCGACCGCTCGGCGGCGTCCTGCGCATGCGCGAACGGCATGACCGCAAACGCCAGTGCGATGCTCACACCCTGCGCGGACCGTCGTGTCCTGATGATGTTCATGGATGCCTCTCCGTGGGTCGGTTCCAGAAAATGGAAGGGGCGGCACGAAAGGCCGCCCCTTTCGTCGGGTGATGGCCGTGCGTCAGTCAACGGACTGCACGCATCAGCTCACCCCTCGTAACGGCGCTGCTTACTTCTGCTGGTCGCCGTAGTTCTTGCTCACGAACGCCTTGTACTCGTCGGCGGTCAGCGAACCGTCGGCGTTCGCATCGGCCTGGTCGAACACCTGGCTCAGGCCCGGGTTGGCGGCGGCCTCTTCCTTGCTGATGTTGCCGTCGGCGTTGGTGTCGACGTCGGCCCAGCCCTGCTTGGCCTGCGTCGCGCCCGCATCGGTGCTCTGCGTCGGCGTGGTGGCCGAGCCCGTCGCCTGTTCGGCGCTCTGCTCGGTCTGCTGTTCCTGCATGCCGTCGTCGGTCTTCTCCTGCGCGAAGGCCAGCGGCATGGCCAGCGCGGCGCTCAGGGCGACCAGGGCGATCAGCGGCTTGCGAGTGTTGTTCGTCATGTCAGTGCTCCGTTCTGTGGGAGTGCGTCCGATTGCGCACAGCCCCACCTTGCCGCCGGCGTTCTGAACGAAATTTGCGGCGCGACATGAACGTGCACGCGTGCTTAACCACGCGCGATCCGTCATCGGCTAGCCCGGTGTTAGGCCGTCGTGAGCACGGTGTCTGCGCGGTATCGAATGCGTGATGTCGCGCGCGTTTCGGTGTTACGCATCCGTTTTTTCGGCGCGGTCCTTCGCGGCGGCGTCATCGTTTTTTTTGCTGAACCATTGCCAACCCAGCACCACGCCGGTCAGCGCTCCGGCGATTTCCAGCACGACCCGCGAGCCCAGGCCGTCCGGATCGTGGATGCCCTGCAGCGCGATGCGCGCATAGAGCGGCGATTCGAGTCGTGCGATGCCCAGGTAGAACATGTTCCAGATATCCGCCCCCGCACCGACGATCACGGCACTCAGGCACGACCAGCCGATCGCATGGCCCATCGACCAGCGCATCCGTGCGCACAACGCATTCCAGAACAGGAAGCACAGCAGGCCGATCAGCAGCGCGATCAGCCCGGCTTCCAGCGCACCCAGCACGCCATAGTGCAGCGGCAGATTCATCGGCCGGGGCCTGCGGCATGGGAGGAGACGAAGCTGGCGAGGCGGTGCATGCAGGAATCCCGTGTCGTCGGGCCGCGCCCGCCCTGGAAGGGTAACCGATGCCGTCCCCTCCTCCTGCCGCAGGACTGGCAAGATGGCCAGGTCTCCCCGTCCCTGATGCACAGCCCATGACACGTCTGATGCTGGCCGGCGCCACCGGCCTGGTCGGCGACGCCGCCTTGCAGCGCGCGCTCGCCTCCCCGCGCGTGCTGCAGGTGGTCGCGCCCACGCGACGCCCGCTCGCGCCGCATCCCAAGCTGGTCAATCCGGTGGTGGACTTCGACGCGCTGCCCGCCGATGCCGACTGGTGGCGCGTGGACGCGGTGGCCTGCGCGCTGGGCACCACGATCCGCGATGCCGGCTCGCGGGAGGCTTTCCGCCGCGTGGACCACGACTATCCGCTGGCGATCGCACGGCAGGCGCATGCGCACGGCGCCACGACCTTCGTGCTGGTATCGGCGATGGGCGCCGATGCCGGTTCACGCGTCTTCTATTCGCGCACCAAGGGTGAAGTCGAAGACGCACTGGCCGGGATCGGCTTCTCGTCGCTGACGGTACTGCGTCCGGGACTGCTGGGCGGAGAGCGCAAGCAGCATCGCGGCGGAGAGCGCCTGGCATTACGCGTGCTGGGGGCGCTGGACGGCGTGCTGCCGCGGCGCTACCGCATCGTGCCCGCCGAACGGGTCGCCGACGCGCTGCTGCAGGCGGCGCTGGCTGCGCCGCCGGGCAGGCACATCATCCCGTCCGAGCGCCTGCTCGGCTGACCGCGCCGGTCAGGCGCCGGGATCGTCGGCCAGCACCTGCACGCCGTCGGCGACGATGCGGTACTCCACGGCCGGCACCGCGGCGCCGGAGGTCTCCTGCGCGGTATGCCGCTGCGCGTCCGGCGACAGTTCCACCCGCGCCAGCACGCCATGGACCTGGGCCTGGCCGCGTACGTCCTTCGGTATGTAGAAGTCGTGGTCGCCGAGCAGCACGCGGGCGCCCTGCCCTCCGTCTTCCAGCATCACCCAGCAGCCCTTCTTCTGGCAGACATCGACGACGCGGCCGCTGAACACCTTCGCCTGCCCGACATGTGCCGCAGGATCGGCCAGCGCGATGGCCAGCGGCACTGCGGGACCGGCAGGCGCGTCGGCACCGAACTTCTCCCACTGCGCGTCATCCGCCAGTGCCGCGCCCGCGAAGAACATCATTCCGGTGATCGCCCAACGTCGCATGCATCCATCCTCGTCCGGAGTCGCCGCGATGATACGTCGCTTGCCGGCGCTACTGCAGCAGACCGTGCGGCAGCACCTGCAGGCGCGCGATGCCGGGAGTCGCCAGCACTGCCACCGTGGCCTGCTCCAGCCGCGCATCGTCCGGGTCATCGATGACCAGCAACACCTGCCCGGGCTGGAGATGCGCCTCGTAGTCGCGACGGACGTCGCTGGGCACCGCCGAGCCGGCGAGGGAGGCCGCCCACATGCCCACGAAACCGCCGATCGCCACGCACACCGCCACGCCGGCGGGAGGGATGCCGACCGCAGGCACCAGCATCGCCGCACCGCCCAGCAGCAGCCCGAGCACCGCGCCGCCGATCAGGCCACGCACGGCGGCCGGCTTGAAGTCGGTCGGGGCGGCTTCCTTCTCGTGGTCGGGGACGTCCCGCGCCTCGGTCTCGGGACGGCCGATGAGGGCGGCATGGTCGGGGTCGATGCCCGCGCCGACGGCACGCCGCAAGGCGGCTTCGGCCACGGCGACGGTGGGGGCGCTGAATACGCGGCGGTGCTTCATCACGGTCTCCTGCCCGGCTGACGAAGGCCGGGCCACCCCACACGCTAGGCGTGCAGGCGCGGATATGGGGTGAAGATGCCTCAGAGCGCCGGCCGTTCCGGTGCCTGCTTGCGGCCCAGCGCGCGCAGGTACAGCTCGTACAGCGCGGTGACCTTGGAGACGTATTCCTGCGTCTCCGCATACGGGGGTACGCCGCCATAGCGCGTGACCGTGCCGATGCCGGCGTTGTAGGCCGCCGCGACCAGGGTCAGGTCGCCCTTGTATCGCTTCATCAGCTGCCGCAGATGGCGCGCGCCTGCGTGGATCGACTCCTCGGAGGAGAACGGGTCCGCCACGCCGTATTCCCTGGCCACGTCGGGCATCAGCTGCATCACGCCCATCGCACCCTTGGGCGACACCGCTTTGGCGTCGAAATCGCTTTCGGCATGCGCCACCGCGCGCAGCCACGCGTCGTCCACGCCGGTCTGGCGCGCGGCGGCCTTGAACTCGCTGGGGTACCGGTCCAGCTTCGGCTTGCCCACCCGACCCAGACCGGGATGCGCCGGTTCGCCCGGCGGCGTCTGCACGGTGAACTTCAGGTACGGCGTGGAACCCGGCAGGTTGCGGGTGGAATACACCTTCTGCCCGTCCTGCTCACGCTCGTACAACGTGCCGCTGAAGACGCCCATCGAGCCCCACAGGTTGGGCGTGCTGACGGCGTTGTCGTCGATCTCCTTGGCCACGCACTTCGACCCCGGCTCCGGCGCGGTGGCCAGGCTGACCGTCCCGCCCTGCACACAGCGGTAGACCGTGCGCGCGCCGGCCTCGGCGCTGGCCAGAAGGGCCAGCACCGTCAGCAGCAGGCTGGCGGTGGATCGGAGGTAGCGCATGGGCGGCGGATTCTAGGCCCGGACATGGGAGGACAACCTGAACCACGCGGCCCCCGCCGACGGTCGGCCACTGCGCCGATGGTCCTGCTGCGCCGCAGCAGCCAAGTGCGTAAAATGCCGGCTCTCACTCACCGCACCCCCTTCGGAGCACGCAATGGGCCTGGATCTGGTCACCGCCGGCAAGAACCCGCCGGACGAAATCAACGTCATCATCGAGATCCCGAAGGATGCCGAACCGGTGAAGTACGAAGTGGACAAGGCCAGCGGCGCGATCTTCGTCGACCGCATCCTCTCCACCCCCATGCGCTACCCCTGCAACTACGGCTACGTCCCGCACACCCTGTGCGGCGACGGCGACCCGGCCGACGTCCTGGTGGTGCTGCCGCTGCCGCTGATCCCCGGCTCGGTGATCCGCTGCCGCCCGGTGGGCGTGCTGCGCATGAGCGACGAAGCCGGCAGCGACGAGAAGCTGCTGGCCGTGCCGGTGGACAAGGTGTTCGCCGGCTACAGCCACATCAGCGACATCGACCAGGTCAGCCCGCACTGGCTGGAGCGCATCGGCCACTTCTTCGAGCACTACAAGGACCTGGAGAAGGGCAAGTGGGTCAAGCTCGACGGCTGGGGCAACGCTGCCGAAGCCAAGGCCGTGCTGGTCGACGCCATCGCCCGCCAGGCCGCGCAGCCGGAAGACGAAAAGCACAAGTTCTGAGCCCCGGCGCGGCGACGCGCGCGTGGACGGGAAGGCCGCCTTGTGCGGCCTTCTTTTTTGCGTCACGGGCCGGGCACAAAAAACCACGGCCCCTTGCGGGGCCGTGGCATGGAACGACAGCGGAGGATCCGGGGATCAGAAGCGCTGCTGGTACTTCATGTACATGTAGCGACCGATGTCGAAGCCGCCGTAGTAGGCGAAGTCGCTGTTCGGCGAGGTGAACATCACCGGACCGCGGTGGTCGAACACGTTGTTCGCGCCGATGGCGATCGTGGCGTTCCACGGCGCCTTCCAGCTGAACTGCACGTCATGGAACGTGTTGGAACCGGTCTGGCGCTGGGCGGCACCTTCGCCGTTCTGGTAGCGGTCCGGGTCGTTGCAGGGACGGCCGGCGACGCAGGCTTCGTTCATGCCGGAGTAGTAACGCGCGGTGTACGCCATGCCGAAGCTGTTCTTCTCCCAGCTCACGCCCAGGTTGGAGCGCACGCGGAAGATGCCCGGCTCGCCGACGCGGCCGATGGTGATCGGCTCGCCCGCGCTGTTCTCGCCCGCTTCGTCGTACTTGCTGACGTAGGAGGTCTGCCAGTCGACGGCGAACTGGCCCACGGCCAGTTCCGGCAGGCGGTACTTGACGCCCAGGTCCCAGCCTTCCGTTTCCATCGAACCCAGGTTGGCCAGGCCGTAGAACAGGTCGGTGATGTGGCCGTCGGCGGCACGCGCGATGCCGTTGCAGCGCGCGGCGTTGCCCAGCACGTAGCAGTCACGCAGGATGCGGTCGACGCTGTCCTCGATGATCATGTCGGTGAGCTGGTAGTTGTACCAGTCCAGCGAGATGTCCAGGCCCTGCACCCAGCGCGGGCTCCACACGACGCCGACGGTGCGGCTCTCGGAGGTTTCCGGCAGCAGGTTCGGGTCCGAACCGCTGAGGAACTGGTCCGGCGTCTGGCACGGATACGTGGTGCAGGGCACCAGGCCCTGGCCCAGCTGCACGTAACCCAGCGGAACGCCCGCGCCGGAGCACGCCGCGTTGCCGTTGACGCTGTTCACCGCGCCCACGCCGCAGGGATCAGTGTACGACTCGAAGCTGCTGCCGATGCCGCCGTACAGGTCGGAAATCGTCGGCGCGCGGAAGCCTTCGGCATACGTACCGCGGACCAGCAGCTCGTCCATCGGACGCCAGGTGAAGCCGAACTTGCTGTTCAGCGTGTCGCCGAAGTTGCTGTAGTCCGAATAGCGGCTGGCCAGGTTGAGGGTCAGTTCCTTGGCGAAGGCCACGTCCGACAGCAGCGGGACGTTGAGCTCCATGTAGACCTCGTCCAGCGAGTAGTCGCCTTCGGTGGTCGTGGCGGCCAGGCCGGTGCTTTCGCCCGACTGCGCGAACGCGTCCGGCACGAAGCGGCCCTGCTCGCGACGGTGCTCGACGCCCACGGCGATGCCCACGTCACCGGCCGGCAGCGCGAACAGCGAACCGGCCAGGTTGGCGGTGTAGCTGGTGGTGCGGGTGGTGCCGGTGTCGGTGTAGTACGGGAACAGGAAGCGCTGCACGTCCGGATCGGCCAGCGAACCCTGGCCTGCCACGCCGTTCGGCAGCAGCGGGTTCCACGGACGGCAGGCGCTCAGCGCGATCGGATCGGCGGCGGTACCGCACTGGGCGACGCCGTCGGCATTGATGAACGACGGACCCAGCGCCTGGCGCGACGCGATCAGGCTCATGTCGCCGTGGCCGGTCTTGGTGGTGTTGTTGCGGTTGATCAGCGCACCGACATCCCAGTCCCACGTCTTGTCGCCCAGTTCGAAGAAGCCCGAGAAGCCACCGGCGAAGCGGTAGGTCTCCAGCTCGCTGCGGGTGGTGCGCGGCACTTCCCACAGTCGGCGGCGGAAGTCGATGTCCGTGCCCGGCAGCGGGTTGAAGGCGCTGTCGCCCGAGAGCGGCGTGCCGAAGGCGGCCGACTGGTACGGATAGCCGGCGATCTGCTGGTCGGTGATGCGGTGGTTGTACAGGATGTCGGCGTTGAACGTGATGTTGTCGGTCACGTCGTAGTTCGAGTTCGCGAACACCGAACGCCGCTCGATGCCCGTCATCAGCATCATCTGCAGGTTGGCATTGGCGTTGTAGTCGGCGGTATGCGGCACGTAGTCGGCGGCATTGGTCGGGTCGCCGCCGGCGCGCAGGGTGCACCACGCATCCTCACCACCGGGTCCGCACGGACCGAACCAGGAGCCGTTCTGGCTGACCGGGCTCCAGCCCGAGCCGGGGTAGTTGGGACCGGCATTGCCGTCCTTCGAGAACCAGCGGTCGCCCGCGAACACCGGTTCCTGCTTGGAGTACTCGACCGACAGCGTGGTGCCGCCGCGCTCGCTGGTCGAGCCGGTGGTGAACGAGTAGGTCTGCGTCTCGCCGTCGCCTTCGCTGTACTGGCCGAAATAGGCTTCGGCTTCGGCGCCGTCGAAGCGCTTGCGGGTGATCACGTTGACCACGGCCGCGATGGCGTCCGAACCGTAGATGGCCGACGCGCCGTCCTTCAGGATCTCGACACGGTCGATCGCCGACATCGGCACCTGGCTCAGGTCCTGCAGGCCGGAGGTGGTCGCACCCAGGCGCTTGCCGTTGAGCAGGATCAGCGTGCGCTGCGCACCCAGGTTACGGATGTCGATGTAGTAACCGCCCACGTTCTCGCCCGAGGCCAGCGCATCGGAACGCGAGATCGCCGGCGAGCCGGCGGACGTCAGGTTCTGGAGGATGTCGGCGACCGAGGTGAAGCCCTGCTTCTCGATGTCCTGGCGGCTCAGCGTGATGATCGGCTGCTGCGTTTCCATGTCGGCGCCGCGGATGCGCGAGCCGGTCACTTCCAGGCGATCCAGCGTCGTGGTGCTGGAAGCGTCGGCGGTGGCTTCCTGCGCGCTGGCGAACGCGGGGATCAGTGCGATGGCGATACCGGCCGGCAGCATGCCGACCCGCATCGCACGACGCGAATTGCGGTGGTTCATTCAATCTCTCCTCAGAGGAACGTGTTGCGTTATGGGCGTGTTAAAACGCCCTGCAAACTTACGTTCCAGTCTTCACCACCGCTTTGCGGCCGACGCCCGATGACTTTGCCGAATCTGTCCTCGACGCCGCGGACGCGGTGCGGTAACGGCTGGCGGACGTGCCGAAGCGCGCGCGGAACGCACGCGCGAAACTGCAGCAGTTGTCGAAGCCCGACGCGGCCGCGACCTCGCCCACCATCATCGACGTGCTGCGCAGCAGGTCCGCCGCGTGTTCGAGGCGCAGGCGCGCCGCGGCCGCCTGCGGGCTTTCGTCGTACAGGCTGTAGAACGTGCGCGAGAAGTACCAGCTCGAGAAGCTGGTCAGTTCCGCCAGTTCGCTGATGCGGACCACGCGGTCGCAGTTGCCTTCCAGATACAGGCGCGCCCGTTGCAGGCGGCCGAACACCTGGCGCTTGCGGGTGCGCGAGCGGCCCGGGCAGCGCTGGATGTAGCGGTCGAGTTCCTGCTGGACCGCGGCGAAGTGCAGCAGCAGCGGACGCAGTGCGAATGCGTCGCCGGCGTCGGTGCCGCGCTCCGACGCCGCCCTCCACAGGCGCAGCAGGGTCAGCGCGTCGCGCCGGCTCATGCGGCCACGGCCGGAATAGAGGGGGCCGTCGGCGAACCGGGCCATCGCCTTCACGCCATCGGCGTTCAGCGCGACGCCCACGCACAGGCCGTGGCGATCGCTCTGGACCAGCGGCTTGGAATCGCGGTCCAGCGCGATCCATTGCCCGCGCCGCAGGCGGAAGCGCCCTTCCTTGGCCTCGACCCAGGAGGCGCCGCGCACCTGCACCCATATCGTGAACAGGTCACCGCCGGCCTGTGCCCCACCCAGCCGCGACACCGCGACACAGCCGCTCGACGCCGCCGCTTCCACCGCTTCCAGACGGACCAGCTGTCCGCGATCCGCCCACCAGGTTTGCTCCATCGGTCGTTCCACTTTGCATGACGTGTGGACGTGATGTGCCGTGTCGGGGGCGATGGCGGCAGGAAGTTTGCCGGAAATGTCGACGAAATCTTGCCGAATGCGGTTCCGAAGAAGTTACGAAAGAAACTTTCCGTTCCGCCTCAGGCAGTTAGCGGAACCCTCCGGCGTCCGGCGGCGGCGCGGCATCCAGCGACAGGAAGCCGATGTCGGAGCCGTCCACGACGGCCATCGAGACGTAGGTCACACGTTCGCGCGCATGTGCGCTGAATCCGTTCACGGTCGCCAGGTGGGTCGCCTCCAGGCAGCGCGGCGATGGGTGGGAGCGGCCGACCCCGATGTGGCGCAGGCTGACGTAGCATCCGGGCAACTGTTCGAGGTATTCGATCTGGCCGTCCTCGGTCACCGTCCAGGTCCGGTAGCGCTGGCTGGCGGGACGACTGCCGTCGACCTGGCGGATGCTGGCGGCGGTCAGGCCCAGGTCCGACTGCCACAGGCCGTCGCGGGCGAGCCGGGTGAACAGCACCCTGCCCTGCGCCAGGTCCGGGCGCGCGAACGACACGCCTTCGATGCTCGCCAGCCGGCGCCACGGCGTGCTCCGGCGGTCGAACAGCACCGCCTGCTGGCCGTCGCCGCTGCCGGCGACCACCAGCAGGTGGCCGGGGTCCGGCATGTAGGTGGCGAACAGCAGGTCCCCGGCCGGCACCGGGACCGGCAGCGAACGCAGCTGGCCGCTGGCGGGGTCGAGTTCGTGCAGGCCGTAGTGGCCGCGGACGTCGGTACCGATGACCAGCAGCCGCCCGCTGTCCGGCGACCAGGCCGGCAGGTGGCGCGACTCGGGACGGATGCCTTCGATGAGCCGCAAGGACGCGGGCCGCTCCATGTCCGCCCACCACAGCGCGAATTCGCCCGAGCGGTCGGACGCGAACGCGATCTGGCGCCCGTCCGGCGCCACCGACGGCAGCGAATCGCGACCCGACGACGGAAACAGGCGCTGCAGGGGCCGCGCGCCACCGTCCGCCGCATCGCCGATGCGGTACAGGCCGAACTGCGGCTTGCGCTGCACGAAGGCCAGCTGGTTGGACTGCGCGGCGATGGCCGGCGCCTGGGCATCTTCGATGCCGAGGTCGCTGATGGTCCGCGCCGCGAGGTCGAGCCGGTACAGGCGCGTGTGGCTGTCCACCCGACGGCCGAAGACGATGGCCTTGCCGTCGGCGGTCCAGTCCCAGCCGCGCAGCTCGGCGCGCTGGTGGGTCAGGCGCTCGGCCCGCCCCCCACCGGCGGGGATCCTCCACAGGTCGCCCAGCGGCGTGTTGCGGATGAAGGCGATCCAGCGTCCGTCCGGCGAGAACCGCGGCGCCGTGTCCACGTCCTGCGCAGTGGCGCCGTAATCGAGCGCGTGCCACCGGCCGGTGGCCAGATCCAGCAGCCGCAGGCCCGGCTCGCCGTCGCCACTCAGCGGACTGCTGAACACCAGGCCGGTGCCGTCGGGCGTCCAGTCGAACGAGGGCCGGTTGTGCGGGTCGCACTGGCCCAGCACGCGCGGTTCGCCGCCGCTGGCCTGCACCGCCATGATGCGGCAGTCCTCACCGGGCGAGCGGCGCAGGAAGGCGATCTCGCGACCGCTGGGCGACCATTCGGGGTTGGTGTCCCAGGCGCCTTCCGGCGGGAACGTGAGCGTGCGCGGCTGGGCCGGTTCGGTGGTCTGCACCAGGATCGCCGTGCCTGCCAGCTCCTCGGTCATGCTGGACAGGTACGCCACCTGCGAGCCGTCCGGCGACAAGGTCGGCGACAGCTCGAAGCCCGGCGACGACGTGATCAGCCGGTACGGCCTGGCCGCCGGCAGCAACGCGGTCACCTCGTCCTGCGCACCGATCTGCGGCCGCGGAACTCCCGACCACCAGAGCACGGCCAGGACGCATGCGATCGCCAGCACGCCCAATCCCAGGCCCCATCCCCAGCGCCGGAACAGCAGGGTATGGCAGGTGGCGGCATCGGCCGACATGGCGGGCGTGGACGCCGGCTCCGTCGACCCGGACGCCGGCGAAGCGTCGCCCCCTGCGTCCTGTTCGGCTGGCGGATCCTGCTCGGCATCGCGCGGCAGCCATTGCACGTCCACCAGCAGGCGATAGCCGCTCTTGGCGATCGTCTCGATGTACCGGGGACCGTCCGCGCGTTCGCCGAATGCCTTGCGCAACTGGGTGACGGCCTGGGTGACCACGTCGTTGGTCGGCAGCGTATCCGGCCACACGGCCGCCAGCAGCGCCTCGCGAGTGACCACGCGCGACGGGTTCTCCGCCAGCACGCGCAGCACCCCCATCGCCTTCGGCGTGATGCGCGCAGGCCTGCGTGCACCCGGCGCGTGGATCTCACGCAGCGGAACATCAACCAGGCATTCCCCCACCTTCAGGCGATCGCCTGCCGGTGGAGCGGCGGAGTCGGGGGATCTCATGGGGAGCGAATGCTGCGCGGTCGTCCAGGGTCCGTCATGTGCCTTAATGCCTGCCGCGCGATGGGCCAGGCGATCCGGCAGATTCGGCAAAGTGCCAAGGCAGTACGGGGAAAGCGCACCGTCGCGGTGCATTTTACAGTGACCCTCGTGCTCGCCCTGAACGGGAGCATCACAGGCAACCTCTCTCTCCCGCCGACGTCCTACTACACGAGCTCCAACATTCGCGCCGCAAGGCGCGAATTTTTTATGTCGTGAACCCGCTCACTCCACTTTGCGGGCGGGCGATTTCAGGATGGTCAGTCCGATCAGCCGCGACACCACCACGGCGATGTACATCACGCCGGCGAACTGCTCCAGCATCACCAGCGCACGCGCCTGCGGCAGGATCGGCACCACGTCGCTCAGGCCCACGCCCGACAGCAGGCTGAAGCTGAGGAACAGCAGCTCCATCCAGCTGCGCGGCGACTGCGGGTCGACGGCCGCGGTGAAGCTGCCCGGATACCACTGCTGGCAGACCGAAAAGGCGAACGCGAACGCCCACGCCAGCAGCGTGAAGGTCGCGCCCGCCGCGAACAGTTCGTCGCTGGTCACCGAATGGTCCTGCAGCATGTACGCGATCAGGCTGCCGGCGGTGTAGAAGTACAGGCCGCTTTCCAGCAGGTGGGCGTAGACCCACAGCGCCTGCATGTCGAAGACGGCGGCGAACACCGACAGCACGACGGAGGGAATGGCCAGCGACCACGCGACCCAGTTCACCGCCGTGCTGCGGTTGACCACCCACAGGGCCAGCGCCAGCACCAGGATGCCGAACGCGCCGAACAGCGCGCGGCCGGCCTGCGTGTCTTCCATGATCGGGTACAGCAGGATGCCCGCCAGCTGCACGATCAGCAGGAACGCGCAGGGATGCCGCCGCGCGGTCACCAGCCAGCGCAGCCAGCGCAAGGGCGTCGTCACGCGTCGGACCTCATTCGAGGTGGTACACCAGCGCGTAATAGACCACGTAGATCCACGACAGCAGGCCATGGATCACCGCCCACAGCAACGACTTGTTGGCGCTCCATGAGAGGGTGATGGCCAGCGCCGTGCCGAAGCCGATGCCGGCCTTGGCGATGCCGGGGCCGCTGCCCTTCATGGCGTGGCCGCCGGGGTGGCGCTGCCGGCCCGGTACGGATAGCGCAGGAAAATCTCGGCCACCGCCGCATCGATCTTCGCGCCGCGCTCTTCCGGCTTGGTGCGGCCCACGCGGCCGACCGCGACGCCGGTCCAGACCAGGCGGTTCTGCTTGGCATCCACCAGGTCCACGTTCAAGGTGCCCTCGGTGTACTTGTAGACGTCGGTGCGGTCGCGCCAGTAGGGCACCGCCACATAGCGGCGCGCACGGTAGCTGTAGTAGTAGTCGTAGTCGACCTCCGGCGTGTTCACGACGTCGGTCTTCTCCTGCATGTAGGCATTGAGGTTCACCCACAGGTCCGGCGAGGTCTCGTCGTAGACGTAGCCGCGCGCCTCCATCTGCCTGCGCGCGGCGTCCTTGGTCCGGCCGCTGGTCAGCGTGGCGTAGCCCTGCCCTTCGATCGCCAGCGGCGAATAGAAGGCGAAGCTGCGGTACTCGCCGAAGTTGGCGGACGGATCGACATCGCTGGTGATCCGCGGGCCGGTGGCGCAGGACGCCAGGAGAAGGACAGCGGCGGCCATCATCCAGCGGCCGGCATTGCGGGCGAAACGGGCCATGATCGTGCTCCTGTCGGGGACGCCGCCATCATGGCGGGCGTCCTGTGAACGCTACGGCAGCAGGCCCGGGACGGATGCGACCGCCCCTGCCCGGTCAGCCCTGACGATACACCTGCGCGCCCTGGGCCAGGAATTCCGCCGACTTCTCCGCCATGCCGGCCTCGAGCGCCGCCTGCTCCTCCACGCCGTGCTCGGCCGCGTAGTCGCGCACGTCCTGGGTGATCTTCATGGAGCAGAAGTGCGGCCCGCACATCGAGCAGAAGTGCGCCAGCTTGTGCGCGTCCTTGGGCAGCGTCTCGTCGTGGAATTCCTTGGCCTTCTCCGGATCCAGGCCCAGGTGGAACTGGTCCTCCCAGCGGAACTCGAAGCGCGCCTTGCTGAGCGCGTTGTCGCGCACCTGCGCGCCGGGATGGCCCTTGGCCAGGTCCGCCGCGTGCGCGGCGATCTTGTAGGCCATGATGCCGTCGCGCACGTCCTGGCGGTTGGGCAGGCCCAGGTGCTCCTTCGGCGTCACGTAGCAGAGCATCGCCGTGCCGTACCAGCCGATCATCGCCGCACCGATGGCGCTGGTGATGTGGTCGTAACCGGGCGCGATGTCGGTGGTCAGCGGGCCGAGCGTGTAGAACGGCGCCTCGCCGCACTCGCGCAGCTGCTTGTCCATGTTCTCCTTGATCAGCTGCATCGGCACGTGGCCGGGGCCTTCGATCATGCACTGCACATCGTGCTTCCACGCGATCTTGGTCAGCTCGCCCAGCGCTTCCAGCTCGCCGAACTGGGCGGCGTCGTTGGCGTCGGCGATGCAGCCCGGACGCAGGCCGTCGCCCAGCGAGAAGGCCACGTCGTAGGCCTTCATGATCTCGCAGATGTCCTCGAAGTGCGTGTAGAGGAAGTTCTCCTTGTGGTGCGCCAGGCACCACTTGGCCATGATCGAGCCGCCGCGCGAGACGATGCCGGTCACGCGCTTGGCGGTCAGCGGTACGTGGCGCAGCAGCACGCCGGCGTGGATGGTGAAGTAGTCCACGCCCTGTTCGGCCTGTTCGATCAGCGTGTCGCGGAAGATCTCCCAGGTCAGTGCCTCGGCGCGACCGTCGACCTTCTCCAGCGCCTGGTAGATCGGCACCGTGCCGATCGGCACCGGCGAGTTGCGGATGATCCACTCGCGCGTCTCGTGGATGTGCTTGCCGGTGGACAGGTCCATCACCGTGTCGCCGCCCCAGCGGATCGACCAGACCAGCTTCTCGACTTCTTCGGCGATGCCCGAGGACACCGCGCTGTTGCCGATGTTGGCGTTGATCTTGGTCAGGAAGTTGCGGCCGATGATCATCGGCTCGCTTTCCGGATGGTTGATGTTGTTGGGCAGGATGGCGCGGCCGCGGGCGATCTCGTCGCGCACGAACTCCGGCGTGATCAGCTTCTGGATGCTCGCGCCGAAACTCTCGCCCGGGTGTTGCGCCAGCAGGTGCGCTTCGCGCACCGCCTCCAGCCGCTGGTTTTCGCGGATGGCCACGTATTCCATCTCCGGCGTGACGATGCCGCGGCGCGCGTAGTGCATCTGGCTGACGTTGGCGCCGGCCTTGGCGCGGCGCGGCAGCACGCGGTTGGGGAAGCGCACCGCATCGAGCTTGGGATCCTGCTCGCGCTTGCGGCCGAACTCCGAGCTCAGCGCGGAGAGCTGCTCGGTGTCGCCGCGCTCCTCGATCCACCGGGCGCGCACCGCCGGCAGGCCCGCGGCCAGGTCGATGCGCGCTTGCGGATCGGTATACGGACCGGAGGTGTCGTAGACGGTGACCGGCGGATTCTCCTCGCCGCCGAACAGCGTCGGCGTCTGCGTCAGGGCGATCTCGCGCATCGGCACCTGCAGGTCGGGGCGCGAACCTTCCACGAAGATCTTGCGCGACCCGGGGATCGGGCGCGTGACGGATTCGGAGAGCTGGCCGGTCTGCTGCAGCAGGTCGGTGGCGGGCTTGGGAATGGCATTCATCGGCTTCGTCCTTTTTGATTCCCCGCAGGGCGAGTGCGGGGAGTTCGCGCAGTGGGACGCGAGGGGATCGCATCACGGACGAAGCGGCGGCGCGGCGGCGGACGGATTGCGGACCCTCGGCGGGCGGAACGGCAACACGGCGCATCCTGCGAAGCTTCCCTACGCCGGTCTCAACCGGATCAGGTTCGAAGGGTCTGTCTCAATCGCCGGCCCCGCCGGCGATACCCCCGCTTCGGGGCGAATTAGACCACAAACGCCCGCACCGCGAACTCATTCCAGCGTGTAGCCCACGCGGAAGCCGCCCCAGTGGCGGCCGGCGACGAAGACGGGGACGGACAGGTCGAACATGATCTGGCCGGTGTCGCGCCGGTAGACCTGCAGGCGGTACGGGTCGGTATGGGCGCCGACACTGCGGCCGACGCGGTCGGCGAAGATGCGCTTGGTGCGGTTGCCGACCAGGTCCTGCGCGCGGTCGCCGGTCAGCGGCTGGGTGAAGCGCAGGTTGTGCGTGGGCACGTAGCCGTCGGGATTGGCGCAGATGGCGAACACGATCCACGGATGCCGCGCCGCCACGGGTTCCTGCAGCGGCGGCAGCAGTTCGTCGCAGAGCGCGTCGAACGGCGTAGTGAACTTGGCTGGCTCGATGCCGGGGATGGGCGCGTAGTCGCGCGAAAAGAGCGCGTCTTCACCGATGCGTCCGTGACCCAGCGCCAGCGCCAGCGCTTCACCGATCCGCACGGCGGCGTCCTGCGCGAGATCGCGGACGCGCGCGTGGCGACGATGCCCGAGGGGATCGGCCGGCAGGCGGAACAGGCCGACGCAGTCCCGCAACGTATCGGTGCCCTGCGCCAGCGCGGTACCGCGCGCGGCGACCTGGTCCGCGTGCTCCAGGTTGCTGCGACTGAGGGCAGCCACCCGATCGACGGCGGCATCGATCGCGATGACTTCCTGATCCTGCGCGGAGACGCGCTCGACCACGGATTCCATCGCCTGGCTGGCGCGCGCCAGCAGGTCGCCGATGCCGACCAGCACCTCGCCGGTCGCTTCGGCCGAGGCCGCGCTCTCGGTCAGCGCACGCCCGCTTTCGTCCAGGATCACCCGCACGTCACGCGCCGCCGTTGCCGCCTGTTCGGCCAGCCGGCGGATTTCGGTGGCGACCACGGCGAAACCGCGCCCCGCCGGTCCCGCGCGCGCCGCTTCGATGCTGGCATTGATCGACAGGATGTTGGTCTGGAATGCGACGGCGTCGATGACTTCGATGACGTCGCCGGCGCGCGCGGAACGGCGCTCGACTTCGCGCATCGCATCGCCGAGCTGGCGTGCGGCGGCGACGCCCTGGCGTGCACTGGCGTCGGCGCTGGCGGCGACGGCAATGACCGCCTGCAGCTCTTCGCCTGCGCCCTTCAGTCCCTGCAGCAGGCGGCGCGTGATGTCGAGCACGGTGTCGAGCGCCGTCACCTGCGCCTGCGATTGCGTCAGCAGTTCGTCGTTGTCGCCGACCAGGTGAGGCACTTCCGCCGCCACCTGCACCGACAGCGCCACGGCCTGCCGGATCGCCTCGGCCAGGTTGCCGAAGCCGGCGGCGATCTGCCGCGACAGCGGATGCGCGGCCTGTGCATCCGGCAAGGCCAGATCGAGATCGCAACCGCCCAGCAGGCCGCCGATGCGCTCCAGCAATGCGCGTTCGGTCGCGGCATCGGCCAGGCGCTGCGCCAGGTCGCGCAGCGGAGGCGTCACCGCGACGGGACGCTCGCCCTGGGCCAGTCGCGTGGCGTCGCGCAGCAGCGCGGCGGTCTCCGGGTGCGGGAGCGACAGCAGCCAGCCTTCGCCATCGCGGTCGGCCTGGTAGCGGATGCGGCGGGCAGGATCGTTGCCCGGCGCGCACCAGGTGCCTTCTTCGTCGTTCAGCACGGCGACAGGCAGACCCCACAGCTGTTCGCAGGGTTGGCCCAGCAACGCATCCGGCGACAAGGCGAGCAGGTCCCAGGCGGCGCGATTGGCGGCCACCACGCGGGCGGCCGCGTCCAGGCGCACCAGTCCCACCGGCGCATCCGGCAGGGTGCCTTCACTGGCCGCGCGCTCGGCCTGCCTGTCTTCGATCGCTGCCATGTCCGCTCCTCCGTCTACCGGTAGCGGCCGGGATCGCAGCGAATTGAGCGCCCTGTTCAGGCGGGACCGGTATTCAGTCCTGGACCAGCGTCACCTGGGACAGGCGGGCAGCGTCGGCGGGAACGAAGACCGTGGCGTCGCCGAATTCGGGCCAGCCCATGCGCAGGGCGGCCATCACGGCCGGCTCCTCGCGATGCGCGTCCAGCAGCCAGGCAGCGATCGCCTGGCACGGTACGTCGGTCGTCGCGCGGCACACCAACGGCCCCGGCGGGATGGGATCGGAGCGCCACAGTTCGCGGATACCGTCGGGGCGCGACGCGTCGTAGACGTCGCCCGCCAGCGCCGCCACCTCCGCACGCCCGTCGACGACCGCCTGCAAGGCGGCCGCATGCGAACCCGCATGGATGACCGACGCGAATGCCGTCGCCGGATCCAGCGCCTGTTGGCGCAGATACTGCGCCGGCACGAAGCCACCGGACGCCGAATCGCGACCGACCAGCGCCAGCCGCAGGCTGCCGGCCTTCGCCTGAACCTCCGCGAGCGATGCGGCATCGCGCGCCACCAGCACCGCTCGGTAGCGATCCGCCTGCAACGCCGGCACCTGCGGGACCGGCAACGTGGTGACCTGCGCGATGTCGCGCCGCGCCTGCAGGTAGCCATGCAGGTTGGGCACCGCGACATCGACCTGGCCGTCGCGCATCGCCTGCACCAGCGCGGTCGGGGACGGGAACACCTTCACCTGCACCGGATGGCGGCCACGCTTCGCCAGGTAGTCGGCCAACGGCTGGATCGCGGCAAGGCGGTCGCGCTCGGGATAGGCGTAGGTGGCGACCACCCACGGCGTGTGCTGGTCCTCCTTGGCGGAGACGTGAAGGCCCGCCAAGGCGAACAGCAGGACCAGGACAAAGCGAACGCGCATCCGCCTGTCAGACGCCATCCAGCAGCGCCTTGTCACGCACGGCACCCTTGTCAGCGCTGGTCGCGAGCAAGGCATACGCCTTCAGCGCGGTGCTGACCTTGCGCGGACGCGGCTGCGCGGGCTTCCAACCCTTCGCATCCTGGGCGGCACGGCGCGCCGCGAGTTCCTCGTCGGACACCCGCAAGACGATGGAGCGTTGCGGGATATCGATACGGATGCGGTCGCCATCCTGCACCAGGCCGATCGCGCCGCCCGCCGCGGCTTCCGGCGATGCATGGCCGATCGACAGCCCGGACGTGCCGCCGGAGAAGCGGCCGTCGGTCAGCAGTGCGCACTGCTTGCCGAGGCCTTTCGACTTCAGGTAACTGGTCGGGTACAGCATCTCCTGCATGCCCGGGCCGCCTTTCGGCCCTTCGTAGCGGATCACGACGATATCGCCCGCCTTCACCTCGTCGCCGAGGATGCCGGCCACGGCCGCATCCTGGCTCTCGTAGACGCGGGCGGTGCCTTCGAAGACATGGATCGATTCGTCCACGCCCGCCGTCTTCACCACGCAGCCATCGACGGCGAGGTTGCCGTACAGCACGGCCAGGCCGCCTTCCTGCGAGTACGCGTGCCCGACGCTGCGGATGCAGCCCTCGGCACGGTCGATGTCCAGCGAGGGCCAGCGCGTGGCCTGGCTGAAGGCGACCTGGGTGGGAATGCCGGCCGGTCCCGCCTTGTAGAACGTGTGCACGGCCTCGTCGTCGCTCCGGGTGACGTCCCACTTGGCGATGGCGTCACCCAGTGATTTCGCATGCACGGTCGCGACGCCGGTATGCAGCAGCCCGCCGCGCGCCAGTTCGCCGAGGATCGCCATGATGCCACCGGCGCGGTGCACGTCCTCGATGTGGTACTTCTGCGTGTTCGGCGCCACCTTGCATAGCTGCGGCACGCGCCGCGACAAGCGGTCGATGTCGCGCATGTCGAACGGCACGTCGCCTTCCTGCGCCGCAGCCAGCAGGTGCAGGATGGTGTTGGTGGAACCGCCCATGGCGATGTCCAGCGTCATCGCGTTCTCGAATGCCTGCACCGTGGCGATGCCGCGCGGCAGCGCGCTGACGTCTTCACCGCCATACCAGCGGTGGCACAACTCGACCGCCAGCACGCCGGCACGCTTGAACAGCTGTTCGCGGTCGGCGTGCGTCGCCAGGACCGTGCCGTTGCCCGGCAACGACAGGCCGAGCGCCTCGGTCAGGCAGTTCATCGAGTTGGCGGTGAACATGCCGCTGCACGAGCCGCACGTGGGGCACGCGCTGCGCTCGACGGCGGCGACCTCCTCGTCGGACACGTTCGGGTCGGCCGCCATCACCATCGCATCGACCAGGTCGAGCTTGTGGTCCGCCAGCCGCGTCTTGCCGGCTTCCATCGGTCCACCGGACACGAACACCGTCGGGATGTTCAGGCGCAGCGCGGCCATCAGCATGCCGGGCGTGATCTTGTCGCAGTTGGAAATGCACACCAGCGCGTCGGCACAGTGCGCGTTGACCATGTACTCCACCGAGTCGGCGATGATCTCGCGCGACGGCAGCGAGTACAGCATGCCGTCGTGGCCCATCGCGATGCCGTCGTCGACGGCGATGGTGTCGAACTCCTTCGCCACGCCGCCGACCCGCTCGATCTCGCGCGCGACCAGCTGGCCCAGGTCCTTCAGGTGCACGTGTCCCGGCACGAACTGGGTGAACGAATTGGCGATGGCGACGATCGGCTTGTGGAAGTCGTCGTCCTTCATGCCGGTGGCGCGCCACAGCGCGCGGGCGCCCGCCATGTTGCGACCGTGCGTGGAGGTCCTGGAGCGGTATTCGGGCATGAAAACGGAGGTGCGGCTACGACGTGGGGAGGCTGGATTCTGCGGCGTTTTCTCGGTTTCAGTTGCAACCATCTCGACTGAAATCATCCGATCGTCGAAAAGACCGCAAAACCGCTTGACACGATTTGAAGCGGCATGTTTCTCTTGCCGCATGTTGCAGCGCCACACGCCCACGACGAACGAACCGACCGCCTCCGCCGCGGCGTCGCTCCTTGTACTCGTCCTTATTACCTCGCCCACAACTGCGGGACGGACCGGCGTGTAGGCAGCAAGCAACGCCAGATTCGCAAAACCCCGCACTGATGAAGTGCGGGGTTTTTTGTTTAAGAGCCTTCGATTCCACCTCAACCTCAGGAAATCAGCGCCATGACCACCGCCAACGCCCTCCCGCATCCCACGATCGCCGTCATCGGTTACGGCAGCCAGGGCCGCGCGCATGCGCTGAACCTGCGCGATTCCGGTTTCGATGTCGTCGTCGGGCTGCGTCCGGGCGGTCCGACCGAAGTGAAAGCCAAGGCCGACGGTTTCGCGGTGAAAGCTCCGGCCGAGGCGGTGAAGGACGCCGACCTGGTCGCGGTGCTGACGCCGGACATGGTGCAGAAGAAGCTCTACGCCGACGTGCTGGCGCCGAACATGAAGCAGGGCGCGGTGCTGCTGTTCGCGCACGGCCTCAACGTGCACTTCGGCATGATCGAACCGCGCGACGACCTAGATGTGGTGCTGGTCGCGCCGAAGGGTCCGGGCGCGCTGGTGCGCCGCGAGTACGAGATCGGTCGTGGCGTGCCCTGCATCTACGCCGTGCACCAGGACAGGAGCGGCAAGGCCGAACAGTTCGCGCTGGCCTACGCCGGCGGCCTGGGTGGCGCGCGCGCCAACATCATCAAGACCACGTTCAAGGAAGAGACCGAGACCGACCTGTTCGGCGAACAGGCCGTGCTGTGCGGCGGCGCCTCGTCGCTGGTGCAGGCCGGTTTCGAGACGCTGGTCGAAGCCGGCTACCAGCCGGAGATCGCCTACTACGAAGTGCTGCACGAGCTGAAGCTGATCGTCGACCTGTTCTACGAAGGCGGCATCACCCGCATGCTGGAATTCATCTCCGAGACCGCGCAGTACGGCGACTTCGTCAGCGGTCCGCGCGTCATCGACGCCAGCGTCAAGGCGCGCATGAAGGACGTGCTGACCGACATCCAGAACGGCACCTTCACCCGCAACTGGCAGGCCGAGTACGACGCCGGCCTGCCGAACTACAGGAAGTTCCAGCAGGCCGACAAGGACCACCCGATCGAGAAGGTCGGCAGGGAACTGCGCGCGAAGATGGTGTGGCTGCAGGCCAACGCCGCGCAACCCGATACAGACGAGCAGGCCGCCGCATGAACGCCGCCGCGGCCACTGCCCCACGCAATGGCGCCCGCTGGCTGGCCCGTGCCCTGGAAATCGAGGGCGTGGACACGCTGTTCGGCTATCCCGGCGGCACCATCATGCCGTTCTACGACGCGCTGGTGGACTCCAACCTCAAGCACATCCTGGTGCGCCACGAGCAGGGCGCGGCGCTGGCCGCGAACGGCTATGCCCGCGCCAGCGGCAAGGTCGGCGTGTGCGTGGCCACGTCCGGTCCGGGCGCGTCGAACCTGGTGACCGGCATCGCCGATGCGATGCTGGACTCGGTGCCGATGGTCTGCCTGACCGGCCAGGTCGCCACCACGCTGATGGGCACCGACGCGTTCCAGGAACTGGACGTGTTCGGCCTGACCCTGCCGATCGTGAAGCACAGCTTCGTCGCCCGGCGCGTGGACGACCTGCCGACCATGGTGCGCGAGGCCTTCCGCATCGCGCGCGAAGGGCGTCCCGGGCCGGTGCTGATCGATCTGCCGAAGGACGTGCAGATGTCCGATGCCTCGCACCTGCCCGACCACGTGCCGGCCAGCGTCGATCCGCTGCCGGCACCGGATGATGCGACGCTGGCGGACGCGCTGGCCGCCATCGCCGGTTCGGAGAAGCCGCTGATCTACGGCGGCGGCGGGATCGGCATCGCCGACGCGGTGGAGGCGTTCCGGCAGTTCGTCGACGCGACCAAGATCCCCACCGTGCTGACGCTGCGCGCGCTGGGCGCCCTGCCCGCCAGCCATCCGCACTACCTGGGCATGCTGGGCATGCACGGCACGCGCGCCGCCAACATGGCCACGCAGGAATGCGATCTGCTGATCGTGGTCGGCGCGCGCTTCGACGACCGCGCGACCGGCAAGCTGGCCGAGTTCGCGCCGTTCGCCCGCGTGCTGCACGTGGACGCCGACGCCTACGAGATCGGCAAGCTGCGCACCGCGGACATCGCGGTGCCCGGCGACATCGCCACCAGCCTGAAAGCGCTGACGGCCGCGCGCAGCACGTGCGACGAGTGGCGCAGGCACTGCCTGGGCAACCGCGACCGCTTCGGCTTCCGCTACGACGCGCCCGGCACCGACATCTACGCGCCCGGGCTGCTGAAGCGGTTGAGCGACGTGGCGCCGGCGGACGCCATCGTCGTCTGCGACGTGGGCCAGCACCAGATGTGGGTGGCGCAGCACTGCCGGTTCACCCATCCGCGCAACCACCTGACCAGCGGTGCGCTGGGGACGATGGGCTTCGGCCTGCCGGCCGCGATGGGCGCGCAGTTCGCCTGTCCCGACCGCACCGTCGTGCTGGTCAACGGCGATGGCGGCTTCATGATGAACGTGCAGGAGCTGGCGACCATCGCGCGCTGCAAGCTGCCGGTGAAGATCGTGCTGATCGACAACAGCGCGCTGGGCATGGTGCGACAGTGGCAGGAACTGTTCTTCGCCGAGCGCTACAGCGAGATCGACCTGTCCGACAACCCCGACTTCGCCGCACTGGCGCGCGTGTTCGGCATTCCCGCGCACCACATCAGCCTGCGCGACGAGGTGGACGATGCGCTGGCGAAGCTGCTGGCCACGCCGGGGCCGGCGCTGCTGCACGTCACCATCGACATCAAGGCCAACGTCTGGCCGCTGGTACCGCCGAACCACGCCAACAGCTCGATGCTGGACGCCAATCCCGCCAAGGTCGCCGCCGAGACTGCCATCGCGGCCCACGGCCCGGAGAAGACGAATGCGCTACCGGCTTGAACTCAAGCTCAAACCTGCCGAGGGCGCCCTGCTGCGCGTGCTGGGCATGATCGAGCGCCGTGGCTTCCCGCCACACGCGGTACATGCGACCCACGACAGCGAAGGCTACTGGGCGCTGGCGCTGGTGATCGACAGTACGCGCGCGCCGGAAACGCTGCGCCAGCAGTTGCTGAAGATCTACGACGTGGAGGAACTGTCCTTCAGCGCTGTGCAGGAACTGAGCCGCGACCGTCGCCCGCAGGATCGCGCCGCATGAACGCCGCGTCCGCCACCGCGCGCGCCGTGGTCCGGAGGCGTCTTCTTCAACATCGGCCGCACCCGTGCCGCGATGCCTGACGCCGGCCGCGCCCCCGCCAGCAATGAGCCCGACGTAGGCGACGTCGTCGTCACCGTGGCCGACGTGCTGGCGGCACAGGCGCGGCTGCGCCGGTACCTGCCGCCGACACCGATGCATCACGCAGAGCGGTTCGGGGTGATGCTGAAGCTGGAGAACCTGCAGCGCACCGGCTCGTACAAGGTCCGCGGCGCCCTGAACGCGCTGCTGGCGGCACGCGAGCGCGGCGACCAGCGCCCGGTGATCGCCGCCTCGGCCGGCAACCATGCGCAGGGCCTGGCGTGGGCCGCCTACCGCCTGGGCGTGCAGGCGATCACGGTGATGCCGCACGGCGCACCGGCCACCAAGATCGCCGGCGTCGCGCATTGGGGCGCCACCGTGCGCCAGCACGGCAACAGTTACGACGAGGCGTTCGCCTTCGCGAAGGAACTCGCCGAACAGAATGGCTACCGCTTCCTGTCCGCGTTCGACGACCCGGACGTCATCGCCGGCCAGGGCACGGTCGGCATCGAGATTGCGCCGCATGCGCCGGATGTCGTCATCGTCCCGATCGGCGGCGGCGGCCTGGCCTCCGGCGTCGCGCTGGCATTGAAGTCGCAGGGCGTGCGCGTCGTCGGCGCGCAGGTCGAAGGCGTGGATTCGATGATCCGGGCGATGAAGGGCGATGTCTCGCCGGTCGACCCGGTCGCGTCGCTGGCCGACGGCGTCCGCGTCAAGGTGCCCGGCTTCATCACCCGGCGGCTGTGCACCCAGCTGCTCGACGACGTGGTGACCGTGCGCGAAGCGGAGCTGCGCGAGACGCTGGTGCGGCTGGCGCTGGAAGAGCACCTGATCGCCGAGGGCGCGGGCGCGCTGGCGCTGGCCGCCGGGCGCCGCGTCGCCGGCAAGCGCAAGTGCGCCGTCGTCTCGGGCGGCAACATCGATGCGATGGTGCTGGCCCAACTGCTGTCCGATGTCCGCCCACGCGCACCACGCAAGCCACGCCGCCGCAGCGTCGACGGCGACCCCTCGCTTTCCCCCGGCCGCGCACTCCACCGCGCGGCCGCACCGACCTCCCCCATCAAGACCGGCGCGCGTCGCATTGCGGTCGCGCCCCTGGAAACAGCAGTACACGAGGAATCCATCTGGTGAACACGACCATTCCCACCTCCGCGCAGATCCGGATTTTCGACACCACGCTGCGCGACGGCGAACAATCCCCCGGCTGCAGCATGACGCCGCAGCAGAAGCTGGTGATGGCCCGCGGCCTGGCCGACCTGGGCGTGGACATCATCGAGACCGGTTTTCCCGCCAGTTCGCAGTCCGACCGCGAAGCGCACGCACTGATCGCCCGTGACCTGCGCGGGACGACGCTGGCCGTGCTGTCGCGCTGCCTGACCGGCGACATCGAGACCTCGCTGCGCACGCTGTCGGCGTCGGCGAAGCCGCGCCTGCACCTGTTCCTGTCGACCAGCCCGCTGCACCGTGAACACAAACTGCGCATGAGCCGCGAACAGGTGCTGGAATCGATCGACACCCACGTGCGCATGGCACGGGGCCATATCGACGACATCGAGTTCTCCGCCGAGGACGCGACGCGTACCGAGGAGGACTTCCTGCACCAGGCCATCGCCACCGCCATCTCGGCCGGCGCCACGACCATCAACCTGCCGGATACCGTGGGCTTCACCACGCCGGAGGAGATCCGCGGCATGTTCGAGCGCGCGATCGCCCGCATTCCGGGGGCCGACACGGTGGTGTTCAGCGCGCACTGCCACAACGACCTGGGCCTGGCCGTGGCGAACTCGCTGGCCGCCATCGAAGGCGGTGCGCGCCAGGTCGAAGGCTCGATCAACGGCATCGGCGAGCGCGCCGGCAACTGCGCGATCGAAGAGCTGGTGATGACGCTGAAGGTCCGCAACGCCTTCTACAACCTGGACACGGGCATCGACACGCAGCGCATCGTGCCGACCTCGCAACTCCTGTCGCGGCTGGTCGGCATGCCGGTGCAGCGCAACAAGGCCATCGTCGGCGCCAATGCGTTCGCGCACGAGTCCGGCATCCACCAGCATGGCATGCTGCGCCATCGCGGCACCTACGAGATCATGCAGCCGCAGGACGTGGGCTGGCCGTCGTCGCAGATGGTGCTGGGCCGCCACAGCGGCCGCGCCGCGGTCGAGCAGCGCCTGCGGGCGCTGGGTTATTGGCTGGAGGAGGAAGAACTGAAGCTGGTGTTCGAACAGTTCAAGGCGCTGTGCGAACAGCAGCGCGTGGTCGGCGACGCCGACCTGCAGGCGCTGATGCAGGATGCCGCGGTCAGCGACGGCTACCGGCTGTCGTCGATGACCATCAGCGATGTCGGCAGCCGCGCGAATGCGCTGGTCGAGCTGTCCGATCCGGACGGCAAGCGCATCTCGGAAACCGCACAAGGCAATGGCCCGGTCGACGCGCTGTTCAGTGCGTTGGCTGCGGCCACCGGCGTGGAACTGCAGCTGGAGAGCTACCAGGTCCACAGTGTCGGCATCGGCGCCGATGCGCGCGGCGAGGCCAGCCTGTCGGTGCGTTGCGACGGCCAGGAGTACGAGGGCACGGGCACCAGCAAGGACATCATCGAGGCCAGCGCACTGGCCTGGCTGGACGTGGCCAACCGGTTGCTCCGCCAGCGCCGTGTCGAACAGCAGGAAGCAGCGGCGGCATGAGCGGCATCCACTGCTCCGTACACGCTCCCTCCCCCGTTACACGGGGGAGGGTTGGGGTGGGGGCGAACCGGAGCCGCGCGTGTATTCGAGCCACGCGTGTATCGAGTGCAGAGCGGCCTTCCCCACTCGACTCCCCTTCCTCCCGACACAGGCGGTTTCCTGCTGCCCCCATCCCAACCTTCCCCCGCGTGCGGGGGAAGGGGCCGCACCACTGCAACTCTCGGCATGACGGACACATTTGATGAATCCCGCCACCTCACCCCGCACACTGTTCGACAAACTCTGGGATGCCCACGTCGTCGTCCCCGAGACGGACGCCGCGCCCGCGGTGCTGTACATCGACCTGCACCTGATCCACGAGGTCACGTCGCCGCAGGCCTTCACCGAGCTGAAGGCGCGCGGGCTGTCGCCGCGCCGCCCGGACCGCACGAAAGCGACGATGGACCATTCCACGCCCACCCTGCCCGCCGGCGCTGACGGCAAGCTGCCCTACTACACGAAGGCGGCCGAGACGCAGGTGGAGACGCTGGCGCGCAACTGCGCCGAGTACGGCATCGAGCTGTTCGACATGGCGTCGCCGAACCGCGGCATCGTCCATGTCATCGCGCCCGAGCAGGGCTTCACCCTGCCCGGCATGACCATCGTCTGCGGCGACAGCCACACCAGCACGCACGGTGCGTTCGGTGCGCTGGCCTTCGGCATCGGCACCAGCGAGGTCGGCCATGTGCTGGCCACGCAGTGCCTGCTGCAGCGCCGGCCGAAGACGATGGGCATCACCGTCGACGGCACGCTCGCGCCCGGCGTGGGCGCGAAGGACATCGTGCTGCACGTGATCGGCATGATCGGCGTCAACGGCGGTACCGGCCATGTCATCGAGTTCCGCGGCAGCGCGATCGAGGCGCTGGACATGGAGCAGCGCATGACCCTGTGCAACATGTCGATCGAGGCCGGCGCGCGCGCCGGCATGGTGGCGCCCGACCAGACCACGTTCGACTGGGTGGCGAAGACGCCTCGGGGTCCGAAGGGCGACGCCTTCGATGCGGCCGTCGCCTACTGGAGGACGCTGCGCAGCGACGATGGCGCGGTGTTCGATGCGGACGTCCGCGTGGATGCCGCCGAGATCCGTCCCACCCTGACCTGGGGCACGCATCCGGGCACCGCGATCGCGGTGGATGCGCCGATTCCGGCGCCCGCCGGTCCGGCGGACCAGAAGGGCCTGGACTACATGCGGCTGGAGGCCGGCCACGCGGTGGCGGGCACGCCGGTGGATGTGGTGTTCGTCGGCTCCTGCACCAACGGCCGCCTGCGCGACATGCGCGAGGTGGCGCACGTGCTGCGCGGCCGCAAGGTGGCGACGGGCGTGCGCATGCTGGTGGTGCCCGGCTCGGAGATCGTCAAGCGCGAGGCCGAGGCCGAGGGCATCGACCGCATCGTGCGCGACGCGGGCGCGGAATGGCGCGAGCCGGGGTGCTCGATGTGCATCGCGATGAACGGCGACCTGGTCGCGCCCGGCCAGCTGGCGGTGAGCACCAGCAACCGCAATTTCGAGGGCCGGCAGGGGCCGGGGGCGCGCACGCTGCTCGCCTCGCCGCTGACCGCTGCGTGGGCGGCCGTGAACGGGCGCGTCAGCGATCCACGCGAGCTGTTCGACGCGCGCAAGGAGGTGGCGTGATGACCGCGTTCCGCGAACTGCGCTCGAAGAGCGTGGTGTTGGCGCAGACCAACATCGATACCGACCAGATCATCCCGGCGCGCTTCCTCTCGACCACCGAGCGCGCCGGCCTGGGCAGGCACGCCTTCAACGACTGGCGCTGGCAGGCGGATGGGTCGCCGAATCCGGCCTTCGCGTTCAACCAGCCCGAGAACCAGGGCCGCCGCATCCTGCTGGCCGGCCGCAATTTCGGCTGCGGTTCCTCGCGCGAGCATGCGCCGTGGGCGCTGACCGACCTGGGCCTGCGCGCCATCGTCAGCAGCGAGATCGCCGACATCTTCCGCAACAACAGCCTGAAGAACGGCCTGCTGCCCATCGTGCTGCCCGAGGAGATCGTGCAGTCGCTGATGGAACGGCCAGACGACGAGCTGACGATCGACGTCGCGGCGCGCGAACTGCGCGCGCCCGACGGGTCCGTCTTCGGCTTCCCGCTGGATGCCTTCGCGCAGACCTGCCTGCTGGAGGGCGTGGACGAACTGGGCTACCTGCTGGCCCGCCATACCGACATCGAAACCTACGAGGCTACCCGCCATGCACGCTGACATCGCCGTACTGCCCGGGGACGGCATCGGCCCCGAAGTCACCGCCGCCGCCGTCACCGTGCTGCGCGCCCTGGCGCGCCGTCATGGCCACAGCTTGGACTTCCACGAATACGACATCGGCGGCATCGCCATCGACCGCCACGGCGAACCGCTGCCGCAGGGGACGCTGCGGGGCTGCCAGCAGGCGAACGCGGTGCTGCTGGGCGCGGTCGGCGGACCGAAGTGGTCGGATCCCAATGCAAAGGTACGCCCCGAGCAGGGCCTGCTGGCGCTGCGCAAGGGCCTGGGCCTGTTCGCCAACCTGCGTCCGGTGCGGCCGCATCCGGCGGCGCTGAATGCCTCGCCGATCAAGCCGCACCTGCTGACCGGCGTGGACATCGTGGTGGTGCGCGAACTGACCGGCGGCATCTACTTCGGCGAGAAGACCCGCGACGCGCGCGGCGCCAGTGACCTGTGCAGCTACTCGGTCACCGAGATCGAGCGCGTGGTACGCAGTGCCTTCCGGCTGGCCCGGCAGCGCCGCGGTTACCTGGTGTCGGTGGACAAGGCGAACGTGCTGGAAACCTCGCGCCTGTGGCGCGATGTCGCCACACGCATCGGCCGCGAGGAGTTTCCCGATGTCACGCTGGAACACCAGCTGGTCGACTCGATGGCGATGCACCTGCTGGCCAAGCCGCGCGAGTACGACGTGATCGTCACCGAGAACATGTTCGGCGACATCCTGACCGACGAAGCCTCGATGCTGGCCGGCTCGCTGGGCCTGCTGCCGTCCGCCTCGCTGGGCGACGGCAAGGTCGGCCTGTACGAACCGATCCACGGCTCCGCGCCGGACATCGCCGGCAAGGGCATCGCCAATCCCTACGCGACGATCCTCAGCTGCGCCCTGCTGCTGCGCCATTCGCTGGGCCTGCACGAAGAAGCGGATTGCATCGAGCGTGCAGTCGACGGCGCGCTGAACGCGCAGGTGTTCACCAACGACCTGGCGACCGGTGGGCGTGGCGTGTCCACCCAGGCGGCCACGCAGGCCGTGCTGGAACAGATGCAGGCCCAGTGCTACGTGGCGGAGCTGCGCGACTGACGCGGGTGGCGGCGACGCCTGCGCAGAAGCACGCTCAACATCCACAGCGCGGACAGGGTCGCCAGGCTGGAACCCACTCCATCGTGCCCCCTGTGCGCCGCACCAGGCAGGGCGGCGTGTCCCGATAAACGTCGACCGCGGGAGCAAGAGGACAGCGCGACGCCTGCGCGCCCGATACCGGTCAGCCGGGGACCAGGCGATTGCGTCCCTGCTGCTTGGCACGGTACAGGCGCTCGTCGGCGACACGCAGCAGGTCGCGCATGTCCTGGCCGGCTTCCAGCTCCGCCACGCCGATGCTGACCGTGCAGCGCAGGTCGCCGCCGTCCGGCGTGTCGATGCTGGCCTGCGCGATGCCTTCGCGCAGCGCTTCCAGGCGGGCACGCGCCGTCGACCAGGGCAGTTGCTGGCAGACCAGGAATTCCTCGCCGCCCCAGCGCGCGATCAGCACGTCGTCGCGGCCACCGGCCAGGCGTTCGGCCAGCGCCGCGATCCGCGACAGCACCTCGTCGCCGAAGGCGTGGCCGTAGCGGTCATTGATCGTCTTGAAGTGGTCGATGTCGAGCAGCGCGACGCAGAGCGGGCGTCCCTCGCGGCGGCTGGTGTCCAGCGCTTCGGCCAGGAACGCATCGCCGGCGCGGCGATTGGCCAGCCGGGTCAGGGGATCGTGGCGCGCCTGGTAGGCCAGCTGTTCCAGCAGCTGCGCGTTCGCGGCCCCTGCCTGTTCGAGCTGCGCATTCTTCTCGCTCAACTCCGACGTCCGCGCGTCCACCAGCGCCTGCAGCCGGTGCTGGCGCTGGCGATGGCGGCGCATCGCCAGCAGCAGCACGCTCCAGCCCAGCAGGCCCGCCAGCACCAGGTAGGCGGTCATCGCCCACGCCGTCAGCCACCAGGGCGCGGCCTTGTCCAGTTCGACCGAGCGCATCACCCGGCCTTCGGTCCTGCTCCAGTCCGCCGGCGCGTTCATCACCTGCACCTCGAAGCGGAGCTTCCCGGACGGGAGATTGGTGTAGATGGCGTCGTGCGCGATGCCGTTGTCGGTTTCGACCCAGTCGTGATCGAAACCAACCATCCGGTAGCGGTAGCGCAGGCGTTCCGGGGCACGCTGGTTGAGTCCGGTAAAGCGGATGACCACGCGGCGCGTGTCCGCCGCCAGCGCGTATCCCGCCTGCAGGGGCAGCACGCGACCGTCGGCTTCCACCGACTCGATCACCAGCGTCACGCCCTGCGTGCGCTGGCGGCGCGCATCGTCGGGATCGATCACGCCCACGCCGTTCGCGGTGGCGAACCACAACTTGCCGTCGCGCATCGGCCAGCCCGCCGGCGCGGAGGCGCCGTTGGCCTGGCTGCTGGGCAATCCGTCGGCGTGGGTGAAGGCCTCCACCGGCAGTCGCGCCAGGTGGCGATTCTCCACCGCCGTCAGCGCCGGCCGCGAGATGCGGAACACCCCCCGGTTGCTGGACACCCAGAAGTCACCGTTGTCGTCTTCCAGCAACCGGAACAGGCGGTTGTTCGGCAGGCCCTGGCGGTGGTCGAACTGCACGAACGCGCCATCGCGCCAATGCAGCAGGCCACGATCGGTCGCGATCCACAGGCTGCCGTCGGGATCGGCGAGGAAGTCGAACGCCGCCACGGCCGGGAAGTCGGACATCGGCGTCCATCGGCGCACCGTGCCGTCGCGCCGCATCATCGCCATGCCGTTGCTGGTGCCGATCCACAACACGCCCTGGGCGGTTTCGTACAGCACGTAGACGTTGCCGTCCGGCAGGCCATCGTTGGCGTCGTAATGGCGTGCGATGCGACCCTCGCGGTAGACGGTCACACCTTCGTTGCTGCCGATCCACAACGAGCCGTCGGCGCGCTCCAGCAGCGCGCGCACGTGATTGGACGGCAGGCCGCCGGCCTCGTCGAGGCGCCAGGGGCGCGCCTGCGTCCCTTCGGCTGCGGCAGGCAGGTGGATGACGCCCTGGTCGTAGGTGCCGATCCACAGGCCGCCGTCGCGTGCGTTGGCCAGCGAGAGCACGGAGGGGTCGGACCTGCCGTCGAACGCCAGCGGCACCGCACGGCTCTGGCCAGCCTGCCACGCGTCCACGCCCATCGGATGGCCAATCCACACGCCCTGCCCGGGGCGCTCGATGATCGCGCGCACATAGATGTCGCGCAGCCCGCTGCTGCGGCCCAGGCCGAACACGGGCCCGTCGGAGATGCGGTACAGCCCGTTGGTGGTGCCCACCCACAGCAGACCGTCGCGGTCTTCGAACAGCCCAGGCGCCAGACGCCCCAACAGACCCTCGCGCTCGCCCAGCGTCTCGTAGCGTCCCTGGGTGTAACGGCGCAGGCCATCGAGCGTGGAGACCCAGAGGTTGCCGTTGCGGTCTTCCAGCATCGCTTCCACGCGCTCGCCGGTGATCTGCTGCGCCCGGCCATGCTCCAGCCGCCAGACGCCCGCGCTGCCGCCCACCAGCAGGCCACCCCAGCGCGACGGCTGCACCGCCAGCACCGACGTCTCCGGCAGTCCCGCTTCGCGCCCCCACGCGGTGGCGCGCCCGCCGCCGATGCGGAACAGACCATGGCGGTTGCCGACCAGCGCGCGCCCGTCCGGCAACGGCAGGATCGCCAGCACGCGCTCGTTGGCCAGGCGCGCGCCGGCGCTTTCGATCTCCTGCAGCTCGCCGCCGGGCTCCCGCCGGAACAGCGCGTGGTCGGTGCCGATCCACAACACGCCGTCGGGTCCGAAACGCAGCACCGACACGTCGGGCAGCGTGCCGGCCGGGCCCGGCAAACGCTGCCAGCGTCCCTGCCGGAAATGCAGCACGCCCGGGCCCACGCGGCCCAGGCTCAGCACCATCCCGCCCTGCGGATGCGGCGCGATGGCACGCACCCCTTCGATCTCCAGGCCCGCCACGCTGCCGCCGTCGTACGCCGTGAAGCGGCGGCCATCGAAACGCGCCGCGCCCTCCCACGTGCCCGTCCACAGATAGCCGTCGGCATCCTGCTGGATGGCATGCACCAGGTTGTGCGGCAACCCGTCTTCCATCGTCCAGCGCGCGATCGTGTACTCGTCGACCTTGCGCGCGGGATCCAGCGCCCACGCAGGCGCGCCGACGAGCAGGACCAGCAGACTCAGGCCGGTGAGGAACAGGCAGCGCACGGCGGGCACACGGTCCGGAGGAGCTTCGACCTCCTCAGTATCGGCTGTGGCGGGGGGGTTCTTGAACCCCCGCCGCCCGGGTCGCTCAGCGCGCGGCGTCCTCTTCCGGCCGTACCTTGAACCAGGCCGCGTACAGCGCCGGCAGGAAGAACAGCGTCAGTACCGTGGCCACCGTCAGCCCCCCCATGATGGCGACCGCCATCGGCCCGAAGAACGCGCTGCGCGACAGCGGGATCATCGCCAGCACCGCCGCCAGGGCGGTCAGCACGATCGGCCGGAAGCGGCGCACGGTGGCATCGATGACCGCATGCCAGCGGTCGTGGCCGGCCTGGATGTCCTGGTCGATCTGGTCCACCAGGATCACCGAGTTGCGCATGATCATGCCCGCCAATGCGATGGTGCCCAGCATCGCGACGAAACCGAACGGCACGCGGAACACCAGCAGCGCCAGCGTCACGCCGATCAGGCCGAGCGGCGCGGTCAGCAGCACCAGCGCCATCCGCGAGAAGCTGCGAAGCTGCAGCATCAGCAGCGTGGTCACCGCCAGCAGGAACAGCGGCATGCCGGCGGCGATGGACTTCTGCCCGCGCGCCGAATCCTCCACCGTGCCGCCGGTCTCCAGCAGGTAGCCCTGCGGCAGCGTGGCGCGGAGGTCGTCCAGCGTCGGCGAAATCTGCGCCACCACCGTCGGTGCCGTCACGTCGTCGTTGTTGAGGTCGGCGCGGACGGTGACGGTGGGCAGGCGGTCGCGATGCCAGATGATGCCGTCCTCGAACGCGTACTCGAGGTTGGCGATCTGCGACAGCGGCACGCTGCCGCCGTTGCCGGTCGGCACGGCCAGGCTGCCCAGCAGGTCCAGCCGCGTGCGCTCCTCTTCCGGCCCGCGCAGCAGGATCTCCACCAGTTCGTTGCCCTCGCGGTAGGTGCTGACGCTCAGGCCCGACAGCGACCCGGAGAGGAAGTGCGAGACCTGGGCCGTACTGACACCCAGCGCGCGTGCGCGGTCCTGGTCGATCTGCAGCCGCACGATCTTGCTGGGCTCGCTCCAGTCCAGGTTGACGTTGGCGACATGCGGATTGGCGCGCACCTTCTCGGCCATCTGGCGTGCGATCGCCTGCACCCGGTCGATGTGCTCGCCCGAGATGCGGAACTGGATCGGATAGCCGACCGGCGGACCGTTCTCCAGCCGCGTCACGCGGAACTGCAGCTCGGGGAACCGCGGCGCCACCTCGTCGATCAGCCAGCGCCGGGTCGATTCGCGCGATGCGGTGTCCGCGGTCAGCACCACGAACTGCGAGAAGTTCGCCTGCGGCAGCTGCTGGTCCAGCGGCAGGTAGAAGCGCGGCGACCCGGTGCCGATGTAGGCCACGTAGTTGAGGATGCCCTCGCGCTTGGCCAGCAGCGCCTCGAGCTTGCGCGCCTGCGCATCGGTGGACTTCAGCGAACTGCCCTCGGCCAGCTCCAGGTCGACCATCAGCTCGGGACGCACCGAATCCGGGAAGAACTGCTGCGGCACGAAGCGGAACAGCGCGATCGAGGCGACGAACGCCGCCACCGTCATGCCGATCACCACCCAGCGGTGGCGCAGGCAGAAGGCCAGCCAGCCGCGGAAGCGCTGGTAGAACGGCGTGTGGTACGGATTGTGGTCGTGCGCATCATGCGGCTTCGGCGCCAGCATGCCGGCGTACTGCGGCCAGCGGTCGGCCAGGCCGGCACGGAACGCGTGCCAGCGCGCAGCGAGCGAGCCCGGCTTCGGCGGCTGCGGGTTGCCCAGGTCGGGCAGCATCTTGTCGCCGAGGTAGGGAATGAACAGCACGGCCGCGATCCACGACACCACCAGCGCGATCGTCACCACCTGGAACAGCGAGCGCGTGTACTCGCCGGTGCTCGACGCCGCGGTCGCGATCGGCAGGAAGCCGGCCGCCGTCACCAGGGTGCCGGTGAGCATCGGGAACGCCGTGGATTCGTAGGCGAAGCTGGCCGCCTTCAGGCGATCGAATCCCTGCTCCATCTTGATGGCCATCATCTCCACCGCGATGATCGCGTCGTCGACCAGCAGGCCCAGCGCCAGCACCAGCGCGCCCAGCGAGATCTTGTGCAGGCCGATGCCGAAGTAGTGCATCACCGCGAAGGTCATCGCCAGCACCAGCGGGATGGACACCGCCACCACCAGCCCCGTGCGCAGACCCAGCGAGAAGAAGCTGACCAGCAACACGATGACCACCGCCTCGGCCAGCACGCGGACGAACTCGCCCACCGACGCCTCCACCGCCGCCGGCTGGTCGGACACCTTGCGCAGCTCCATGCCCAGCGGCAGCGTTTTCTGCAGACGCTGGAATTCGGATTCCAGCGTCGCGCCGAGCTTGAGGATGTCGCCGCCATCCTTCATCGCCACCGCGATGCCGATGCCGGGCTGCCCCATGAAACGCATGCGCGGCGCCGCCGGATCGGCGAAGCCCCGCGTGATTTCGGCGATGTCGCCCAGCTTGACGGTGCGCCCGCCGGCCCGGATCGGGAACTCGCGGATCTCGTCGACCGAGGTGAACTCGCCGCTGAGCCGCAGCTGCACGCGGTCGGTGGGCGTCTCGAAGAAGCCGGCGGGCGTCACCGCGTTCTGTTCCTCCAGCGCCTGCTGCACGGCATTGAGCGGGATGCCCAGCGTGGCCAGCTTGGTGTTGGACAGTTCGATCCAGATCTTCTCGTCCTGCAGGCCGACCAGTTCGACCTTGCCGACGTCGTCCACCCGCTGCAGCTCCAACTGGATGCGGTCGGCGTAATCCTTCATCACCGCGTAGTCGAATCCGTCGCCGGTGAGCGCGTAGATGTTGCCGAAGGTGTCGCCGAACTCGTCGTTGAAGAACGGACCCACCACGCCCGCCGGCAGTGTCGCGCGGATGTCGCCGACCTTCTTGCGCACCTGGTACCAGAGCTCGGGCATGTCGCGCGACTTCAGGCTGTCGCGCGCGGCGAAGATCACCTGCGACTCGCCCGGCCGCGAATACGAACGGATGTACTCGTAGTTGCCGGTGGTCATCAGCGCCTTTTCGATGCGCTCGGTGACCTGCTGGGAGACTTCCTCGGCGGTCGCCCCCGGCCACACCGTGCGCACCACCATCGCCTTGAAGGTGAACGGCGGATCCTCGGACTGGCCCAGGTGGCGGTACGACCACGCGCCGACCAGGCCCAGCAGGATCATCGCGAACAGCACCAGGCTGCGGTTGGTCAGCGCCCACTCGGAAAGATTGAAGCGGCGCATGGCTCAGCGACTCCCCGCGATGGCGATCAGCTCCCTCCCCCGCATGCGGGGGAGGGCTGGGGTGGGGGCGAACGTGTGCAACATCTCTCCGGAAAGTCCGCGGATGCTTTGCCCCCATCCCAACCTTCCCCCGCAAGCGGGGGAAGGGGCGCTATACGGGTACGGAAAACTCATCGGCACGTCCATCAGCGCGATCCTTCCTGCGGCTTCGATGCAGCGAGCGCCAGCGGCCGGTTGCTGCGATCCACCGGCGCGACGACCTGGCCTTCGCGCAACAGATGGCCGCCGGCGCCGACCACCCAGTCGCCGGACTTCAGCCCGCCCAGCACCGGCACCGACGCCTCACCGTAGGGACCCAACTGCACCGCTTGCGCACGCACCTTGCCGCTGGCCGGATCGACGACCCACACCGTGGTCCTGTCGCCGTCGCCGCGCTGGATCGCCGACAACGGCAGCTTCAGCGCCGCCTGGGTGCCGCTCTCCTGCACGTACACGCGCGCGCTCTGGCCCAGTTCGACCTGCTGCTGCACTTCGTCGCCGACCAGGCTGACGCGTGCGGCATAGGTGCGGGTCTGCGCATCCGCGGCGGGGGCGATTTCGCGGATGACACCGGGCAGGCGCTGGCCGGGGGCATTCCACAGCTCGATCATCACCGGCTGACCGACACTGAACTGGCGGATGCGGTTCTCCGGCAGACCGATCGCGACCTCGCGACCGCCGTCGGCGGCCAGGGTGAAGATCGTCTGGCCTGCGGCGACCACCTGCCCGGCTTCTGCCTGGCGGCTGGCGATCACGCCATCGCGCGGGGCGCGCAGTTGCGAATAGCCTTCCTGGTTGCGCATCACGTCCATCTGCGCACGCGCGGCACGCGCCTGGCCTTCGGCGGCCCGGTAGGCCGCGACCTGCGCGTCGTAGGCGGACTGGCTGATCAGCCGGTCGCCGACTAGCTTGGCGTAACGGTCGCGGTCGCCGCGCGCGCGGACCAGGTCGGCTTCGGCGGCGGCCAGTTGCGCCTGCGCGGCCTGTGCCTGCAGCGCGAAGTCGCCGGCATCGAGCACCGCCAGCACTTCGCCCTTGCGAACGCGGGCACCGGCATCCACGTTGCGTCGGACGAGATTGCCGCCGACGCGGAACGCCAGCGGACTTTCCTCGCGTGCCCGCACTTCGCCGGCGTAGGCCGACAGCGCGGCCCCGGCGCCGCCGCCGGGCTGCACGACCAGCGCGGGACGTGGCATTTCCGCGGGTTGCTCCTCGCTGCAGGCGGCCAGCCCGAGCAGCACGATTGCGAACACTCCGTTCCAGCGCGTCTGGCGCATGACCGCTCCGTTGCGATTTCAATTAATGGACTTGGCGGTATAGTATAAATATCGAACCGGGTAGTCTAGTATTACAGCATGGTCAGTCCACGCCACTCCGCCAGCCGCCCCAAGTCCCCCGCCAAGCCCGCTGCCAGCGGTCCCGGCCGCCCCAAGGACCTGGGCAAGCGCGCCGCCATCCTCGAAGCCGCCAAGCAGTTGTTCGCGCGCGAGGGATTCAACGGCGTCAGCATGGACCAGATCGCCGCCGAGGCGGGCGTTTCAAAGCTCACGGTGTACAGCCACTTCGGCGACAAGGACGCGCTGTTCGCCGCCGCAGTGAAGGCCAAGTGCGAGGAAATGCTGCCGGACACGCTGTTCGAGCTCGAACTGACCGGCAGCCTGCGCGACCAGCTCAGGCACATCGCGCAGGCCTTCTTCGCGCTGATCACCAGCGAGGAGGCCATCAGCACGCACCGCATGATGATGGTGCCGGGCAACATCGACGACAAACTCAAGCAGACCTTCTGGGACGCCGGCCCGCAGCGCACGCACGATGCGTTCGCCGCGATGCTGCAGGCGCTGGTGGCCAAGGGCGAACTGGACATTCCCGACGTGGCGACCGCCTCCGTGCAGTTCTTCTCCCTGATCAAGGGCGAAGTGCATGCCCGCATGACCTGCGGCCTGTGCAGCCGGCCCGGGCCGATGGATGCCCGCCAGCATGTCGACGCCACGGTGGACATGTTCCTGAGGGCCTATGGCCGCCGCTGAATCTGAAGCGCCGCCCCGGGCGACGGAGGTTGCGGTGACTTCCGGCACTGCGTCCGCCGGCGTGCGTGCCGCGATCCTTGCCCAGCGCGGACGGGGCCAGCCCGCTAAAATGCCCGGCCCAGCCCTCCGCGTCGGATGACCACCCCCATGACGATCGATTACTCCCAGGCCCGCGAAAACATGGTCGAGCAGCAGGTACGTCCCTGGGACGTGCTGGACGCGCGCGTGCTGGACGCCCTGGCCACGCTGCCGCGCGAGGCCTTCGTGGCCGACGCGCACCGTGCACTGGCCTACGCGGACCTGGCGCTGCCGCTTGGCCATGGCGAAGTCATGGCCAAGCCCGTGATCGAAGGCCGCACCCTGCAGGCGCTCAAGCCGCAGGCCAACGAGGACGTGCTGGAAATCGGCACCGGCAGCGGCTACCTGACCGCCTGCCTGGCGCACCTGGCGCGCGAGGTGGTCAGCCTCGAGATCCATCCCGACCTGGCCGAGGCCGCGCGTGCGCGCCTGGATGCCACCGGCCTGGGCAGCAACGTGCGCATCGAAACCGCCGATGCGCTGGCATGGGACAGCGACCGCCGTTTCGACGTGGTCTGCGTGACCGGCGCGGTCGCCACCGTGCCCGCGCGCTTCCTGCAATGGCTGCGTCCGGGCGGCCGCCTGTTCGTCGTGCAGGGCGCATCGCCGGTGATGGAAGGCGTACTGCATGTCAACGACGTCAACGGCGCGCGCATCGAATCGTTGTTCGAAACCGACCTCCCCTACCTGGTCGGCGCCGCACCGGCGCCCCAGTTCGTCTTCTGAAGATTAAACAAGGAACCCCGCATGAGCCGTCGCCCCCTCGTACTCGCGCTCGCCCTGGCCCTGCCGTCCGCGGCCGGCGCCACCGACCTGATGCAGACCTATGAGCTGGCGCGCACCGGCGATCCTCAGCTGTCCATCGCCGAGGCCACCCGTCTGTTCGACAAGGAAGGCGCGGTGCAGGCGCGTGCGGCGTTGCTGCCGCAGGTCAGCGGCAGCGTCGGCTATTCGCTGAACCACAGCAGCCGCCCGGGCAACCTGGTCAACGACGGCAACGGCGGCCAGATCGACATCGGCGATACCAAGAGCCGCAGCTACGGCGTGGACGTCAGCCAGACGATCTTCGACTGGAGCCGCATCGCCAACCTGCGCGGCCAGCGCGCCATCAGCCAGGCCGCCGACTACGACCTGGCCTCGGCCAACAACACGCTGATCACCCGCACCTCGGCCGCCTACTTCAACGTGCTGATCGGCATCGAGTCGCTGGCCGCCGCCGAGACCAACGAGGCCGCGTCGAAGAAGCAGTTCGACTACGCGCAGAAGCGCCTCGATGTGGGCCTGGCGCCGATCACCGACGTGCATGAAGCCCGTGCCCAGTACGACAGCGCGCGCGCCAACACCATCCTGGCCCGCAATGCGCTGGACGACAGCTACCGCGCCTTGGCCGAGATCACCGGCCAGCCGATCAGCGGCCTGAAGGGCCTGCCGGACGACTTCCGTCCGGAACTTCCGCCGGAACAGAACGCACAGGCGTGGGTGGACCGCGCGCTCGAGCAGAACCCGGACCTGAAGTCGGCCGAATACGTGCTGGAGTCCGCGCAGCATGGCGTGTCCAGCGCGCGCGCCGGCCACTACCCCACGCTGAACTTCCGCGGCGGTTATTCCAACGGTACCGCGTGGGACTCTGTGCACGGTCCGCTGAGCCCCGGCATCTCCCAGGATGACGAAGGCTACAACTGGGGCATCACCCTCAATGTCCCGATCTTCTCCGGTGGCGCCACCCAGTCCGGCGTGCGCCAGGCGCTGGCCCAGCGCGACCGCGCGGCCGACGGCATGGAGCAGACGCGCCGCGCGCTGATCCGCAACACCAGCAACGCCTACCAGGCGCTGGTCGCCGGCGTAACCGAAGTGGAAGCCCGCCGCTTGGCGGTGTTCTCCGCGCAGAGCGCGCTGGATGCCTCGCAGGTCGGTCTGGAAGTCGGCACGCGTACCGTGCTGGACGTGCTGCAGAACCAGCGCACGCTGTTCCAGGCGCAGGTCGAGTATGCGCAGGCCCGCTACAACTTCCTGCAGAACCGCCTGCTGCTGGAACAGGCCGCCGGGACGCTCGACGGAACCGACGTGCAGGACATCAACCGCCTGCTGACCGCCGACGCCGAAGCGCGCCTGTCGTCGCAGCCGGTGTCGCAGTAACGCCAAGCGCACCACGCACGATCACGACGGCGGGCTTCGGCCCGCCGTCGTCGTTTCCGGCGTCAGGCACTGCTGTAGGAGCGACGTGAGTCGCGACCGCACGCCACGGAAGATGTCCGGTCGCGACTCACGTCGCTCCTACACGTGCACGTCAGATCGCGCCACGCGCACGCAGCGCGGCGATCTCCGCATCATCGTAGCCGGCCTCGCGCAATACCTCGTCGGCATGCTGTCCGAGCAGCGGTGGTGCATGCCGGTGCACGACCGGGGTGGCCGACAGCCGGATCGGACTGTTCACCAGCGGCAATGCGTCGGCCAGCGGATGCGGTAACCCGGCCACCATGCCCCGCGCCTGCACCTGCGGATCGGCGAACACGTCGGCGAGGTCGTTGACCGGTCCGCAGGGGATGCCGGCGGATTCCAGCAGCGCCAACCAGGCCCGCCGTTCGCGCGACAGCAGCCGTTGCTGCAGCAGCGGCACGAGCACGTCGCGATGGCGAACGCGACCGGCATTGGTCGCGAAGCGCGTGTCGTCCGCCAGCTGCGGCTCGCCGAGCAGGCCGCACAGCCGCGCGAACTGCCGATCGTTGCCGACGGCGACGACGATATGCCCGTCGGCGACGGTGAAGACCTGGTACGGCACGATGTTGGCGTGCGCGTTCCCCTGCCGCGGCGGCATGTCCCCGCTCACCAGATAGTGGCTGCCGAGGTTGGCGAGCATCGCGACCTGCGTGTCCAGCAATGCCATGTCGATCACTTGGCCCTGGCCCGTCGCATCCCGGTGGCGCAGCGCGGCGAGGATGGCGACGGTGGCATACATGCCGGTGAACAGGTCGGCGACGGCCACGCCCACTTTTTGCGGCTCGCCCTCGGCCGCGCCGGTGACGCTCATCAGGCCACCGAGTCCCTGGATGGCGAAGTCGTAACCGGCACGCTGCGCGTACGGGCCGTCCTGGCCGAAGCCGGTGATCGAGCAGTACACCAGCCGCGGATTGGCGGCGCGCAGCGTGGCGGCGTCCAGGCCGTAGCGCGCCATGTCGCCGACCTTGAAGTTCTCCACCAGCACGTCGCTCTGCAGCGCGAGCCGGCGGATGACCGCCTGCCCCGCCTCGGTGGCGATATCGACGGTCAGCGAGCGCTTGTTGCGGTTCGCGCACAGGTAGTACGCCGATTCCGTCGTCTCGTTGCCGTCGGCGTCGCGGAGGAACGGTGGCCCCCAGCGGCGGGTGTCGTCGCCGCTGCCGGGGCGCTCGACCTTGATGACGTCGGCGCCGAGGTCCGCCAGCACCTGCGTACACCACGGACCGGCGAGCACGCGCGTCAGGTCCAGCACGCGCACACCCGCCAGGGCCTGCGGCGCTGCCGTGCTCACGCCACCGGCGCCGGCAGGTGCGGGGCGATCATCGCCAGCGTGCGCGCCAGCGCGCCGCGTCCGTGCTCGACCAGCGCACGGCCGCGGTCGGCCATCGCCTGGCGGCGGGCGTCATCTGCGAGCAGCGCTTCGACCGCATCGCCCACGCCGGCCGCGTCGGGCGCGATCACCAGCGCATCGGCTTCCGTCAGGCGACGGGAGATCTCGCTGAAGTTGTACAGGTGCGGACCGGTGACGGCAGGGGTGCCGACGGCGGCGGGCTCCAGCAGGTTGTGTCCGCCGATGGCCTGCAGGCTGCCGCCGACGAAGGCCACGTCCGCGCAGGCGTAGAACGCCATCAGTTCGCCCAGCGTGTCGAGCACGAAGACGTCGTTGCCGGTGGACGGCCAGCCCTCGCCGCGGCGCGTGCCGACGTTCCAGCCCGCCGCGCGCGCCGATTCCGCCACGCGCGGAAAGCGTTCGGGATGCCGGGGCGCCCACAGCAACAGCAGGTCCGGCCAGCGCTTGCGCAGGCGCGCATGGATCGCCAGCACCGGCGCTTCCTCGTCCTCGTGCGTGCTGGCGGCGATCCAGACGGGACGCCCGGTCGTCAGACGCTGGCGGAAGCCGGCGACCACCTCGGCCACGTTGGCGGGTACGGGAATGTCGAACTTCAGGTTGCCGACATCGCGCACCTGGTCGGGCCGTGCGCCCAGCTGCACGAAGCGCGCGGCATCGTCGCCGGACTGCGCCGCCACCCTGCGCACGGTGCGCAGCGTGCGCGCGATCAACGGCCGCAGCACGCTGTAGCCGCGCAGCGATCGCGCGGACAGGCGCGCATTGAGGATGTAGACCGGCACGCGGCGATCGTGGCAGCCGAACAGCAGACTGGGCCACAGTTCCGTTTCCATGATCAGCGCCAGCCGCGGCGGGAACTGCGCGAGGAAGCGTGCGACGGCGCCGGGCAGGTCGTAGGGCGAATACACATGCAGCACGCGCTCGCCCCACAGCGCCTGCACGCGCTGAGACCCGGTCGGCGTGATCGTGGTGACCAGCAGGCGCAGGCCGCGATGCCGCTTCAGCAAGGCGTCGACGACCGGCGCGGCGGCGTTGACCTCGCCCACCGACACCGCGTGCAGCCAGACGTCGACGGGACGCGATGGCGTGGCGTAGCTGCCGTAGCGCTCGCTCCAGCGCAGGAAGTACTCGGGATAGCGGAAGCCGCGCCAGATCAGGTGGTAGACGGTGACCGGCGTCAGCAGGTACAGCACCACCGAATAGAGGATGCGCAACAGGCGTTCGGCGGTGCGGTTCGACATGGGCGACAAGGATACCCGGGGCCACCGTTACAATGGGTCATGGCCGAATCCGAGAAGCGATCCTCCGACGCGGGCGAACGCCCGCCCATGGGCCTGCGGCAATGGCCATCGTGGCTGGGCATCGGTCTGGCCTGGCTGGTCGCCCGCGTGCCGTGGCGCCTGCAGCGCGTCCTCGGCCGCGGCGTGGGTGCGCTGCTGTACCGCGTGCTGCGCGACCGCCGGCGCGTCGCCCTTCGCAACATCGCGCTGTGCTTCCCGGAACTGGACGCATCGCGCCAGGAAGCGCTGGCGCGCGCCAGTTTCGGCGAACTGGGCATCGGCCTGTTCGAGTTCGCCCGCGCCTGGTGGGGCAGCGTCGATCCGATGCGGAAGGGTCTGCAGGTCGAGGGGCTGGAGCACCTGGCCGCCGCCCGTGCGGGCGGCCGTGGCGTGATCGTGGTGTCGGGCCACTTCACCACGCTCGAAATCTCGGCGCGCCTGATGTGCGACTACGCGCCGCTGGCCGGCATGTACCGCCCGCACAACCAGGGCGCGATGGAATGGGCGGTCAAGCGCGGCCGGCTGCGCTACGCCACCGCGATGTTCACGCGCGAGGAACTGCGTCCCGCGCTGAAGCATCTCAAGCAGGGCGGACTGCTGTGGTTCGCGCCGGACCAGGACACGCGCCGGGGCGACAGCGTGTTCGTGCCGTTCTTCGGCCATCCCGCCTACAGCCTGACCTCGACGCACCAGCTGGCGCGTCTCTCCGGCGCCGCGGTGATGGCGTTCTCGCATGTGCGTCGCGAAGACGGCGGCTACACGCTGCGGTTGTCGCCTGCGTTCGAGGACTTTCCGTCGTCCGATGCGACCGCCGATACCGCGCGCGTGATCGCCGCGATCGAGACCATGGTGCGGCAGGCGCCCACGCAGTACCTGTGGATCCACCGGCGCTTCAAGCGCCAGCCCGACGGGCGCGGCGCACTCTACCGGTAGAGATCCGGTTCGCCGGGCGGCCGTGTCTTGAAGCGGCGGTGGATCCACAGGTACTGCTCGGGATGCTGGCGCACGACGGCTTCCAGTTCGGCCATGTAGCGCGCCGCATCCTGCACCGGATCGCCGCTCGGCCATCCGCTCCAGGTCGGCTCGACCTGCAGCCGGTAGCGGCCGTCTTCGTCGCGATGGAACCAGAACGGCAGCACCACGGCATTGCCGCGGCGCGCGAGATCCGGCGTGGCCGTCAGCGTGGCGGCCTGCACGCCGAAGAACGGCACGAACGCGTTCTGGTAGTTGAAGTCCTGGTCGGCCGAATATGCCACGATGCCGCCGCGCGACAGCGCGCGCAGCAGGCCGCGCACATCCTTCTTGCCGATGACGTCGGCGAACACGCGGCGGCGCGCGTCGTCCATCAGGCGCTCGATGCAGGGATCGTTGTTGCGCCGCGCGACGATGGTCACGCGCTCACCCAGCGCGTCGCCCAGCAGGCGCGCGCACAGCTCCGAATGCGGGATGTGCCCACCGAACAGCAGGATGCCGCGCCCCTGTGCCTGCGCGGCGCGCACGTGCTCCAGGCCCTGCACGTCGGCGAGGCCGCGCAGCGCGCGTGCCGGGGCGTACCAACCGCGGATGAGCTCGAAGACGCCGGTCACCGTGGCGCGCACCGTGGCACGCACCAGTCGCGTGCGCGTGCGTTCATCCAGCTCGGGAAAACACAGCGCCAGATTCGTCGCCGCGTAGCGCCGACGCTTGCCCAGCAGCGGCCACAGCACCACCGTGGCGAGGCGTCCGAGTGCGAGCAGCCCGGATTGCGGCAGGCGCGCCACCGCGGATGCCAACAGATGGGCGGGCATCACGAACCAGCAACGCACGCCCGACGCGCGCTCACTCGCCATCGCGCGCCAGCAGGCTGCCTGCGTACAGCGCCGCCAGCATCACGGTCAGCCCGCCCCAGAAGGTGGAATAGAACGCCAGGTGCGTGTTCAACGGAAACACCGTGACCGCCAGCGCCAGCATCGCCGGCCGTGCGCGGTCCTTCGCCTGCGGCGTGGCATAGCGCCAGGCGCGCCACGCCAGCGCGGCGCCGGCCAGCCACAGCAGCAACCCGATGACGCCGGTTTCGCTGAGGATCTCGAGGATGATCTGGTGCGCGTGCAACGCAGGACCCTCGCCCCAGGCGGGCCGCTGCCCGGGCATCGCATCGCACGCCGGATAGGCCTCGCGGAATCCGCGCGCGCCCACGCCATTGACCGGATGATCGATCACCATGCACGTGGCGGCGGACCAGATCTGCGCGCGCCCGGAGAGCGCCGTGTCGACGCCCGCCCCGTCCGCCGTCAACACGTGGGTGGTGCGCACGACGCGTTCGCGCACCTGCGGCGACATCACGGCCAGGCAGGCCAGCAGCAATCCGCCGAAACCGAACACCGCCGCCAACCGCTTCCAACCGAGCAGGCGCCAACCGGAAAACACCAGTACCAGCGCATAGGTGATCCAGGCCGCACGGGCGCCGGCCAACAGGACCACGATGCCCACCAGGGTCGCGGCCAGCAACCATCCCGCCACGTCCATGCGCCGCGCGGCCACGAACAGCAGGAAGGGCGACAGGCTGGCCATGACCATACCGAGCTTGAGGTTGCATGGCCCCAGGAACCCACTCAGCCGATCCACGGCCAGCGTCGCATCCGGCGTGCACATCGGCCGGCCACTGATCGCCTGCTTGAGCTGATCCAGCCCCCAGAACAGCGGACTGGTGCCGAAGACCACCTGCGCCAGCGCATCCAGCGTCCAGACCGCCACGATGATGGCCAGGCCGTTGAAGGTCGTGCGTCGTGCCGGCGCGTTCGCCACCGACGCCGCCACCAGCCACAGGAACGGCAGGTAACGCAGGTCGACGGCCGCCTCGCGCAAGGCGCGCGGCGCATCGACGGCATCCACCGCCGAGATCGCCTGCGGCAGCCAGTAGGCCGCGAACAGCGCGCTGGTCAGCGCCCAGGCGCCACTGCTCAGCAAACGGGTGCCGTTGCGGAATCGATCCATCAGCAGGCGCACGATCGCCGCCAGCGCGCCCAGCACCATCACCGCCTCGGCATAGCCCGGCGCCGGCCACAGGGCGACGAACGTCAGCACCCACGCCGGCGCCCAGCGCCAGCCGTGCGGCGCGCGACGCGCGGACGTGTCAGGGAGCGTGGGCGAGTCGGCGGTCATCGGCGAGATCGTGGTAGAGGGCGAGCGTGGCGTCCTGCATCGCGCGCAGGGTGTAGGCGTGCATCGTAGCCAATGGCGGCGACGGATGGGCAAGCATCGCCTTCACGGTATCGAACAGGCGATCCTCGTCGAAGGGCGCCACCGCACCGCACGGTTGCAGCTCGGCCAGCAGTTCGCCGACACCGCCATGCGCCCAGCCGGCGACCGCACGCCCCACCGACAGCGCCTCGATCACCGTGCGACCGAAGGCTTCCGGTTTGTGCGACAGCTGCAGCACCAGGTCGCTGGCGGCGTAGGCGCGTGCGATTTCGGTGGTGGGTGGCGTGATGGCCACTGCCTCCGCGCACGCCGCACGCGCCGCATCCGCTTCGAGATCGAGCACGTACTGCTCGCGCCCGGCTTCGCGTGCGCCCGGCATCCACACGCGCGCATCGATGCCGGCCCGGCGCAGGCGGGCCAGCAAGACGATGGCATCGTGATGACCCTTCAGTCGGGTGCCGCGGCCAGGCAGCAGCAGGAGCGGTCCCTCGCCGGCCAGTGCCGGATGCTGCGCTGCCGCCCACGCGCGCGCCTCATGATCGGGATGCGCGGTATGCGGGAACTGCGCCGGGTCGATCCCGCGCGGAATCACCACCAGCCTGGACGGATCGGTCTGCGGATAGTGCTGCAGCAGATACGTGCGCACCGTGTCCGACACGCAGATCACGCGCTCGCCATAGGTCATCACCGCGCTGTAGCGACCCGGCGAATTGAGCCCATGCATGGTGGTGACGAAGCGCGGCCGCGACGCCGCCGGCATGCCCCGCAGCGCCCACAGGCCGATCCAGGCCGGCAGCCGCGAGCGCGCATGCACGAGGTCGGCGCCGACCTCGGCGAACAGCCGTCGCAAGGCAGCGGCATGGCGCAGCGTCAGCAGCGACTTGCGGCCGATGTCGAGGGCGACGTGTTCCGCACCGGTCGCGCGCAGTGCCGGCTCCAGTCGCCCGCCGGCGGACACGACGATGGCGCGATGCCCGGCGCGCACCAGCGCGTCGGCGATCTCGAGGGTGGAACGTTCGACACCGCCGGATTCCAGCGCCGGCAGCAGCTGGACGACGGTCAGCCGGCGCATGGTCGAGAGGCGATGCGGCGCGACCGCATCAGGCGGTCAGTCGGCCAGGACGAAGTGCGAGCCGCAGTACGGGCACTGCACTTCGCCGCCGGGCGCATCCTCGATGGCCAGGTACACGCGCGGGTGCGAATTCCACAGCGCCATCGACGGCAGCGGGCAGCTCAGCGGCAGGTCGGCGCGCGACACGGTGTAGCGCTTCTCGGCGTTGGCGGGCGCGGTGGCGGTCTGGCTCATGGCGTGCAGGCGGTCGTGGAACGAGGGCGCCAGTCTACCAGCCGGCGCCACGCCCGCCCATGGAACCGCCCCCGAAGAAAACGCCGCCCGGCATGAGCGGGGCGGCGAGTCCTTACGGGCGGTACCCGGCGAGGGAAGCGCACCGGATCGCAGCGGGTTTACTTCTTGGCGTCGGCCGTGGCTTCGGTGGTGATCTTCAGCGCGACCTCGTCGCTGACCATCGGCGCGTAGGCGCCCAGGCCGAAGTCGCTGCGCTTGACGGTGGCGGTGGCGTCGAAGCCGATCGCCGGCACCTTCTTCATCGGGTGCTCACCGGCCTTGTTGAGGGTCACGTCCAGCACCACCGGCTTGGTGACGCCCTTGATGGTCAGGTCGCCGGTGACCTTCAGCTTGCCTTCGCCCGCGGCTTCCACCTTGGTGCTCGTGAAGGTGGCGCTGGGGTACTTGGCGGCATCGAACCACTTGTCGCTGGTCAGGTGCTCGTAGAACTGGTCGGCCAGCGCGCTCAGGCCGGTCAGCGGCAGCGTGACCCGGACGCTGGACGCGGCCACGTTGTCGGCGTCGTACACCAGGGTGCCGTCGGCCTGGCCGAAGTTGGCGCTCGGGTTGGAGAAGCCGAAATGGTTCCAGCTGGCCAGCACGTTGGTGTGGCCGGGGTCGATCTTGTAGGTCACCGGCGCGGCGAAGGCGGAACCGGCGAACGCGAACAGGGCGGCGACGAGCAGGGTCTTGCGCATGGGGATGTCTCCGGGTGGTGGGGTGTCAGAGGATGCGCGCGGCTTCGTCGAAGCCCAGGCGCGGGGAACGCGGGAAGATGCTGGCCGGGTCGCCGTGCCCCAGGTTGACCAGGATGTCGGACTTGATCGCGGTGCCGGCGAAAAAGGCTTCATCCACCTTGTCGGCGTCGAAGCCGGTCATCGGGCCGGCATCCAAGCCAAGCGCGCGGGCGGCGATGATCAGGTACGCCGCCTGCAGGCTCATGTTACGCAGCGAGGGCTTGCTGCGGTTTTCCCGCGGACCATCGAACCAGGCCTTGGCATCGGTGTGCGGGAACAGGAACGGCAGCTTCTCGTGGAAGTCCTCGTCGCGGCCGATGATGACGGTGACCGGGGCGTCCATCGTCTTCTTGTAGTTGCCTTCGGACAGCGCCGGACCCAGCTTGGCCTTGGCCTCGGCCGACTTCAAGAACACGAAGCGCGCCGGCGTGGTGTTGGCCTGGGTGGGGCCGAACTTCACCAGGTCGTACAGCTGCCGCAACGTGTCGTCGCTGACCTCGCCGGTGAAGGCGTTGTAGGTGCGGGCGGTGCGGAACAGCTGGTCGAGCGAGGCGGCGTCGAGGGCGTGGGACATGGGCAGACCTTCAGCGGAAGAATGGGGCCGGGGAGACCGAATGCGGGGCAGTGTAGAGTGTCCTGACTATGGCAACATCCAATCGACCCGGAACGGATTGTTTTAACAAGTGGAACGAACGCCGCCTGTCGACCCCGCTTCGCGCAGCGTCTGCACCCTGACCGACGGCCGTGCCGGCAACCTACGCCAGGCCCAGTCGCTGACGCGTGCACTCGGCGTCGAGGCGGAGGAGATCGTGCTGGAGCCACGGGCACCCTGGCGCTGGAGCGCGCCACGGATGTTGCCCGGTGCAAGGCGTGCGTTCGGTACGGCGTTCCATTCCCTGCGGATGCAGGCGCCCGCCGTCGCGATCGGCTGCGGCCGGCAGGCCGCACTGGCGACACGCCTGTTGCGCGCATGCGGCAGCCGGACGGTGCAGATCCTCGACCCCCGCCTCGATCCGGCGCATTGGGACCTCGTCATCGCGCCGGAACACGATGGCCTGCGGGGCGCGAACGTGCTGACCCTGCTCGGCAGCCTGAATCCCGTCGACGATGCATGGCTGGCGGACGCGCGCGACGCATTCCCCGCGTTCGCTGCCCTGCCTTCGCCACGCACGGCGGTGCTACTCGGCGGCGACAGCGCGCACTACCGTTTCGATGCCGCCGCGTTCGACCGGCTGGCGGCGCAGCTGGATGACGCGTCGACGGCGGGCAGCCTGCTGGTCACGACCTCGCGCCGCACACCAGGCGACGTGATCGACGCCCTGCGGGCACGCTGGTCGCAGCGGCCCCATGCCGTGCTCTGGTGCGGCCCCGCCGATGGACCGAATCCGTACGCCGGCCTGCTGGGCTGGGCCGACCGCATCGTCTGCACGCCGGACTCGGTCAACATGGTGTCGGAAGCCTGCGGCACGCGCGTACCGGTGCACGTCTTCGAGGCGGATCGCGCCAGCGGACGCCCGCGCCGTTTCCTCGACGCCTTGCGCCAACGCGGCCGCCTCCACGATCTTCCCGATGCGCCTCTCCCGTTCGATGGCGAGCCGTTGCGCGAGACCGCCCGCATCGCCGCGGACGTTCGCTCCCGTCTCGGGCTCCCGCCTAGGTAGGCACGGAAGCGAAGGCGAGTCCGTGCGCGGCGGTCGTGCGCATCACCACGGCGCGCGCCGTGGCCAGCGATGCGTGCTCGACGATCAGCCGCGGACGCCGGTCCAGGGTGCAGGCCAGCCCCTCGGCGACGAAGGTCGCATGCACGGCATCCAGCGCAGTCGCCTGCCCGGACGACAATGCGCCTGCGGTCGACAACGCGGCGATCAGGCCGGGCGTATCGCGTGGCGACAGCAGGGCCGGTTGCGCAGCCGCGTCGCGCAGCACCAGGTACTGCAGCAGGAACTCCAGGTCGACCAGTCCACCGGCGCCCTGCTTCAGGTCGAACCGCGCGGTGTCGCTGCGGTCGAGTTCCGCGCGCATGCGCGTGCGCATCCTGTCCACTTCCTCGCGCAGCGCTTCGATCTCGCGTGGCCGTGCCAGCGTGGCCCTGCGGATGTCTTCGAACGCCCGCAGCAGCGACGCATCGCCGGCCACGCCGCGCGCGCGCACCAGCGCCTGGTGTTCCCACGTCCAGGCGCGGTCGCGCTGGTAGTCGCCGAAGCTGGCCAGCGAGGACACCAGCAGGCCTTTCGCACCGTCCGGGCGCAGCCGCACGTCCACGTCGTACAGGCGTCCGGCGGCGGTCACCGCGCCCAGCAGTGCGACGATCTTCTGCGCAAGGCGCGCATACCAACGACCGGCTTCGAGCGGACGCGCGCCCTCGGATTCCGTGTCGGCCGGCGCGTCGAACAGGAACACCAGGTCGAGGTCGGAGCCGAAGCCGAGTTCCTCGCCGCCCAGGCTGCCATAACCCACCACCGCGAACCGGCCAGACGCGACGGCACCATGCGACGCGGCGACATCGCGCGCTGCGATCTGCACGACGACGCGGACCACCTCGTCCGCCAGCCACGCCAACTGGCGCACGCTGTCGCGCGCCGCCTGGCGACCGTCGAGTGCCGCCAGCGCCACCCGGAAGCTCAGCGCGAGCCTGCGCTCGTTCAGCACGCGCAGGCAGGTCTCCGGATCGTCCTCGGCCAACGCAGCTTCGCATTCGCCTCGCAACTCCGCGCGATCCGGCATGGGTCCCGACACGCGCGTGTCCAGCAGCTCGTCCAGCAGCAACGGATACTGCGCCAGCCGCTCGGACAGCAGGGCACTGCGCGCCAGCACGTCGACCAGCCGGCCCAGCGCGCTGGGCTGTTCGTCCAGCAACGCCAGATAGCTGGCACGGCGCAGGATGGCCTGCAGCAGCGAGAGCACGCGACGCAGTGCGGCATCCGGCTGCGACGACCGCGCGCAGGCCTCCAGCAATGCCGGAACGACCCGGTCGAGCCGGGCGCGCGACGCATCCGACAGCGCGCGCACGCCGCTGAACTGCGCGAACTCGCGCAGCGCGCCGTCGGCGCTGCCGGGGTCCTGGAAACCCGACGCGGCCAGCGTCTCCGCGTCGCCACCCTCGGGTAGCGCACGCCAGTACAGCGCCAGCGCTCCGGGGGCGGCATCGCGCCGGCGCGGTGCCAGCAGTTCGGCGAATTCGGCCGACACGCGTGCGCGCTGCACGTCGAGCGCTGCACGCAGGGCGTCCCAGTCCGGATAGTCGAGGCCTGCGGCGATGCGATGGCGGTCCAGCGGATCCTCCGGCAGCGCGTGCGTCTGCGCGTCGCGCAGCATCTGCAGGCGGTTCTCCAGCCGGCGCAGGAAGCGATACGCACCGGCCAGCGCGTCACCCTCTTCCGCCGACATCTGCCGGGCGGCGACCAGCGCCGGCAACGCCACGCGCAGGCGGCGCTCGCGCAGGCTGGGCTCGCGCCCCCCGCGGATCAGCTGCAGCGCCTGCACCAGGAATTCGATTTCGCGGATGCCGCCCGGCCCGCGCTTGATGTCGTCGGCCAGTTCGCGCCGTGCGACTTCGGCGGCGATCGCGGCCTTCATCTCGCGCAGGCCGTCGAGGGCGGTGTAGTCCAGGTAGCGCCGATAGACGAACGGCCGCAGCGACTCCAGCCAGGCTTCGCCGGCCTCGATATCGCCTGCCACGGCGCGGGCCTTCAGCCATGCGTAGCGTTCCCAGTCGCGCCCTTCGCGCTGGAAGTACTGGTCCATCCCGGCGAACGACAGCGCAACGCGACCGGCGTTGCCGAACGGCCGCAGGCGCAGGTCGACGCGATGGCAGAAGCCGTCGACCGTCGGTTCGTCCAGCAGCCTGGCCAGCCGCTGGCCCAGCCGCATGAAGTAATCCTCCGCCGCCAGCGATCGCGCGCCGTCGGACTCGCCGCCCTGCGGGTATGCATAGACCAGGTCGATGTCGGACGAGAAATTCAGTTCGCCGCCGCCCAGCTTGCCCAGGCCGAACACCACCAGCCGCTGCGCACTGCCGTCGGCCGCGCGCACCACGCCATGACGCTGCGCGAACTCCGCTTCCAGGGCCTCCAGCGCCGTCTGCAGGCAGACCTCGGCCAGGCGCGTGGTGCCGGCCAGGGTGTCATCGACCGTGTCCAGGCCATGCACATCGCGCCAGACCAGGCGCGTCGACTCGGCGGTCCGGTAGCGGCGCAGCAGTTCGGGCCATTGCGCGGCGTTGTCGATCGTCAGCGCGGGCACCGGCCACGGCGCGGCGCCATCGTCGCGCAGCAGTACGGTCAGCACGTCGGGCTGCCGGCGCAGGGTTTCGAGGGCGAAGTCGCTGGCAGCGATCACGTGCGAGACGCGATCGACGTGGTGCGGATCGGCAAGAAGCGCATCGACGTCGGTCGATACGGCACGCAATCGCACCAGCCCGCGTTCGATCAGGGCATCGCGCTCGGCATCCGGAAGCGGGGTCGCGTCATTCATGGCGACCGATTGTGGCATGGGGCCGCGCGAGGCACGCGATCACCGTCGTCCATGTGTGGGAGCGACGTGAGTCGCGAACGAACCGCCGCGAACGCATAGCTGTGCAATACGCCTTGGCTGAAGCGGAGCCTGTACCGCTTGGGCGGCGCCCCCCCCCGGGAAAGCGATCGCGACTTATGTCGCTCCCACACCGTACCGGCGCTAGGCCGCTTCGGAAAGATCCGGCAACGCGGCGTCGTGTTTAAACGACAGCCCGAACTGCGCCGCCATCTGCTCCAGCAGCACCGGCTTCACCTGGTCCATGCCCGTCGGGCCACCGAGATCGGCCAGCGAGACCACCTGCAGGCCCTGGTAACCGCAGGGATTGATGCGATGGAACGGCTCCAGGTCCATCGCGATGTTGAACGCCAGGCCGTGGAAGGTGCACCCGCGGCGCACGCGGATGCCGAGCGCGCCGATCTTGGCGCCGGCCACGTACACGCCGGGCGCGCCGTCCTTGCGGACGGCCTCGATGTTCCATTCGGCCAGCGTATCGATCATCGCCTGTTCGATCTTGCAGACATAGTCGCGCACGCCGACCTTCAGACGCTTCAGGTCGAACAGCGGGTACGCGACGATCTGGCCGGGGCCGTGGTATGTCACCTGTCCGCCGCGATCGACCTGGACCACCGGGATGTCGCCGGCCGCGAGTACGTGCTCGGGCTTGCCCGCCTGGCCGAGCGTGAACACCGGCTCGTGTTCGACCAGCCACAGTTCGTCGCCGCTTGCGTCGGTCCGCGCATCGGTGAAGCGCTGCATGGCGCGCCAGACCGGTTCGTACGGCTGCCGCCCGAGGTCGCGGACGACGCAGTCCGTGGTCACAGCGTCCACTTCACTTCGGGATGCTCGCGCAGCGCCTCGTGCGCGGCGTAGTACTGCGCGCGGTCGTTGGCCTGGAAGCGGATGCGCACCGACACGTACTTGCCGTTGGCCGAATGCCGCCAGGTGATGTCCTCGTGCACCACCGACACGCCGGAGGCTTCCAGCAGGCGGGGCAGTTCGGTTTCCAGGCCCGTGCCGGCGGTGCCCATCGCGCTGAGCTCGAAGGTGCCGGGGAACTGGAAGCCGTGTTCGGGGTTGTCGGATTTGATCTCCATGCCCGGATTATTGGGATGGAGACGGCGAAAGCCAAGCCGACCGGTCCCCGAACGACGAAGGGCCGCATGCGCGGCCCTTCGTTCCTGCGGCGGCGACGCTCAGCGCGCCAGCTTCACCAGGGTGGAGGAGACCCAGCCCTTGTTGCCCAGTTCGTCCTCGACTTCCCACATCACGCCGTCCTTGTTGCCGGTGGGATACAGCATCATGCCCGGATCCAGGTCGCGCACGGCCTTGCCGGTGCCCTTGGCGTTGGCGAACAGGCGGCCCGGCTTGGTCATTTCCACCGCCTGCTGGGCGTTGGAGCCCGATGCGTTGTCGGTGAGTCCGCCCAGCTGGCCGACGAGGTCGGTGTAGGCCTTCAGATAGGCCAGCGTGATGACCTGGCCGATCTCGGTATTGGCGTAGCCGCCGACGCCCGCCGCGCCCAGGCCGCTGCCGCCGAACAGGCCGCCACCGGCGCCCCAGCCGATGTCGGTCTTGACCGCGTTGCCCTCAGCCATCGCCACCTGCTCGGACGAACGCACGTCGGTCACGGTCAGCACCACGTCGGCCGTCTTCTTCTTGAAGTTCAGGCCACCGACGATGGCGCCCGCGTTGCCGCCGATCAGCCCACCCAGCAGGCCGCTGATGGCGTTGCCGCCGGCATTGCTGTTCTGCGAGATCAGGTCCGGCACCAGCACGTAGTCGGCGGCGCGGATCTGTCCCTTGCCCACGTTGGAGCGGTTGCGCAGCTCGCCGCTCGCGGCCAGGTCGCGCTCGGCCATGGCCGCGCCCATGCCGGCGCCACGATCGACGAGGGTGAAGCAGCGCGACTTGTTGACGAACACCTTGATCAGCCTCGACGGCGCCGGCAGCTGCTGGCCGGTCCACCAGTTCACCGCATCCTCCGGCTCGATCACCGAGATCGACCCCAGCGGCTTGCTGCAGGTCGGGATTTCGGCGGTCTGCTGCTTGCGCTGGTCCTGCGCGCTCTGGCGCTGGGCGAACGCGGGCAGCGCGGCCACGAGCGCCAGCATGCCGGCGGTGATACGTACGGTCTTGCTCATTCCCCTGCTCACTGATGTCACTCCTTGAAAGATTGTCGCTCCCGACGCGGAAGCGCTCCATCGGCACGGGCGACCGCGGCGCGGATGCCGGTGTCCCCGGTGCGGATGATAGGCCATGGCGGGCGCCATGCCTGCAAGCACGGCGAATGTGAAGCCGACAGGCCATCGGGGACCCTGGCCCGTGGCCGCCAGCCGGTGCGCGATAATCGCCCGCCCCGCATCGAGCCCCGCCGTGTCCTACCTGCTCATCAGCATCGTCTGCAGCGTGCTCGTCTCGGTGCTGCTCAAGCTGATGCAGCGGCGCGGGATCGACACGGCGCAGGGCATCACCTGGAACTACCTGGCCGCGGCGGTGCTGTGCTTCGTGCTGCTCGACCCGCCGCTGGCGACGCTGGCGCGTGCCGATGCGCCGCAGGGAGAGCTGGCCCTGCTGGCCCTGTTGCTGCCCGGCATCTTCCTGGCCCTGTCGGCCTCCGTGCGCGCGGCCGGCATCGTGCGCACCGACATCGCCCAGCGCATGTCGCTGGTGCTGTCGCTGCTGGCCGCCTTCCTGTGGTTCGGCGAACGCGTCGACGGACTGCGGATCGCCGGACTGGTCCTCGGCGTGATCGCCATCGCCTGCCTGGTCGTGCGCCCGGAGCGCGGCGCACGCAGCGACGGCTGGCAGGCCTGGGCGTTGCCATTGCTGGTGCTGGTGGGCTACGCCAGCGTCGACGTGCTGCTGAAGCGGCTGTCCGCCTCGGGCACCCCGTTCGCCGCGTCGCTGCAGCTGGCCTTCGTCGCCGCCTTCGCGGTGATGCTGGCCGTGCAGCTGCTGCGCGCCTGGCGTGGACACGTCGCGCTGACCCGCGCCGCCCTCGGCAGCGGCCTGCTGCTGGGCGTGCTGAACTTCGCCAACATCCTGTTCTACGTGAAGGCGCACCGCGCATTGCCCGAGCATCCGGCGGTGGTGTTTTCGATGATGAACATCGGCGTGGTGCTGCTGGGCACGCTGGCGGGCGTGTTCGGCTTCGGCGAGCGGCTCGGCCGGCTCAACCTGCTGGCCATTCCGCTGGCGATCGTGGCGATCGCGCTGATCGCCAGCGGGATGCGCTGAGCCGGAAAACAAGGAAGCCGGCATTCGCCGGCTTCGTCGTGCTCACGGATCGCGGCGGATCACTCCGACTCCCACCACATCCAGAACGCGTCCCACAGGCGCTTGAAGAAGCCGGCTTCTTCGATCGCCGTGATCGCCACCAGCGGCGATTCCGCGACGACCTTGCCGTCCAGCGTGACCTTCACGGTACCGATGGCCTGGCCTGCGGTGATCGGCGCCACTAGCGTCTTCGGCACGTCCATCGTGGGCTTGAGCTGCTCGTAACGGCCACGCGGCACGCTGACCAGCATCGGCTGCGCGACGCCCAGCTGCACGTCCTTCGCCTTGCCCTTCCACACGCGCTGGGTGGCGATGGACTTGCCCGGCTCGTACAGGCGATGCGTTTCGTAGAACCGGAAGCCCCAGTTCAGCAGCGCCAGGCTGTCGTCGGCGCGCTGTTTCTCGGAGGTCGAGCCCATCACCACCGCGATCAGGCGCTGGTCGCCGCGCTTGGCCGAGCTCATCAGGCAGTAGCCCGCGCCGGAGTGATGGCCGGTCTTGATGCCGTCCACGCTGGGGTCGCGCCACAGCAGCAGGTTGCGGTTCGGCTGGGTGATGGTGCCGACCGTGAACTCCTTGATCTTGTTGAAGGCGTACTGCTCCGGATACTCGCGGATCAGCGCGCGCCCGAGCAGGGCCAGGTCGTAGGCCGTGGAGTAGTGCTCCGGCGCCGACAGGCCGTGCGCGTTGACGAAGTTCGAGCCCTTCATGCCGATCTGCGCGGCATAGTTGTTCATCAGCGCGGCGAACGCTTCCTGGCTGCCGGCGGCATGTTCGGCCAGGGCGATGGCGGCGTCGTTGCCCGACTGCACGGCCATGCCGGTTTCCATATCCAGCAGCGACGCGGTCTTGTTGACCGCGAAACCGCTGTAGCTGCCGTCCGTGCCGGCACCGCCCTCGCGCCAGGCGCGCTCGCTCATCATCACCTGGTCGGTGGGCTTGATCTTGCCGTTCTTCTGCTCGGCCGCCAGCACGTACGAGGTCATGACCTTGGTGATGCTGGCCGGCTCGACGCGCTCGTTGTAGTTCTCGCCGGCCAGGACCTGGCCGGTGATGTAGTCCATCAGGATCCACGCCGTGGCGGTCGGGGTGGGCGGCGGCGGAATCTCGACAGCCGCAGCGGCCGGAGCGGCAGGCGCCGGCGTCGGCGCGGGCGTCTGGGCGATGGCCAGCCCCATGGCGGTGGTCGCGAGCGCGGCGAGGGCGAAACGGAACTTCATCGGCGGAAAACTCCTGGCAAGGCCGTGGGCCTGTCGGTTCGAGGCGCACATTGTAGGGAGACGCGCCGGCGCATGGGTTGGAAAGACGTAAAAAGCCGGGAAACGCCGTTCCTACTCGCGGACGATGCGCGGGCGCGCGAAGCCCAGGCTGGCGATCCTGCCCGCCAGCGCCTCGGCCGACGCGGCATCGGCCGCCCCCACGCGCAGCCGCCACAACGGACGGTCCGCACCCGGCACATCGCTGAGCCGCGCGTCGGCAATGCCCGCGGCGGTGAGCCGCGCCAGCGCGCGGTCGGCGTTGTCGCGGCTGGAAAAGCTGGCGACCTGCAGTTGCAGCGCAGCCGGGGCGCGGCTGGCCGGCACGGCGACCGCTGCGGACGAAGCGGCGGCAGGCATCGCCGACGGGGTGGCGACCGGGGTGGCCGCTGCAGGCGCGGCGGGTTTGCCGGAGGCCACGCGCACGCCATTGGCCTTCATCCATGCGTCGAACCCGTCCGCGCTGGGCGTATCGCCCGGCTTGGCCGGCACGTGGTAGCGCGCCGCCTCCTTCGGCAACCGCCCGACCAGGTGATCCATCGCCGACGACGCGGGCAAGGATGCGGGCAAGGATGCGGGCGCGGCGGCCAGCGCGGTGCCGTCCGGCGTCAACGCACGCACTTCCACCCGACCGGTGCCGCGCTGGGTGATGCCCAGGCGCACCGCAGCCGCATAGCTCAGGTCGATCACGCGGCCTTCGTGGAACGGCCCGCGGTCGTTGACCCGCACGACCACCGACTTGCCGTTGTCCAGGTTGGTGACGCGCGCGAAGCTGGGCAACGGCAGCGACTTGTGCGCGGCGCTGTAGGCGTACATGTCGTAGACCTCCTGGTTGGAGGTGCGACGGCCATGGAACTTGTTGCCGTAGTACGACGCCGTGCCCTGCTCGACGTAACCCTCCACCTTGTCCAGCACGCGGTACTGCTTGCCGAGCACCGAATACGGCGACTTGTTGCCCACGCGCGAGCGCGGCTCGGCGGTGACGAGGGGCTCGCGGATGCAGTCCAGGTCGGGCACGTGGTCCGGCGTGGTGTCGGGCACGCCCGGCTTGTAGAGACCGCCGGCGGTGTAGTCGCCGCGCGTGGACAGGTCTTCCTGCGCCGGTGCGTAACGCGAACAGTCCCTGCCGGCGACGGCCGGCGATGGCGTCGCCGGGGATGGCCGCGTGGCGCCGCCGCCCAACGGCGACGGCGACTTCTTCGGCGCCGTGCTGCATGCGGCCAACGCCACCGCGATCAGCGGCAGGGCCAGCCACTTCATGCCGGCGGAATCTCGCGACCGGCGATGGCCTGCGACAGCTGGTACACCGCCATCGCGTACATCTTGGAGTTGTTGTAGCGGGTGATCGCGTAGTAGTTCTGGAAGCCCAGCCAGTACTGCCGGCCGTCGGCGCCATCCAGCTGCACCAGCGTGGCGGTGGCGTCGGGCGCCACCGGGTCGATCGGGCGGTAGCCCTTGTCGGCCAGCTGCGCCAGCGTGTAGTCCGGCGTCCAGGTGTCCGGATTGAACTCGGCGAAGCCATCCTGCAGCTGCGCACGCGCCACCACCGCGCCGCCCGGCACCCAGCCGCCGCGCTCGCCGCCCTTCTTGCGGAAGTAGTTGGCGATCGAGGCGAAGATGTCGGGGTAGCTGGCGAACAGGTCGCGACGACCGTCGCCGTCGCCGTCCACCGCGAACTCGCGATAGCTGGACGGCATGAACTGGCCCAGCCCCATCGCGCCGGCGTAGCTGCCGGTCAGCGAGGCGATGTCGAGGTTCTCCTCGCGGCCCAGCGCGAACAACTGCGCCAGCTCGTCGCGGAAGAACTGCTCGCGACGGTGTTCGTAGGCGGCACGCTCGGGATTGCCGGTGCGCGGATAGCGGAAGGCCAGCGTATACAGCGCATCCAGCACCTTGTGGCGGCCCGTGAAGCCACCGTAGTTGGTTTCCACGCCGATGATCGACACGATCATCTCCGCGGGCACGCCGTACTGCTGCTCGACGCGGGTCAGTTCATCACGATGCGCGGCGATGAATTTGCGACCGCCGTCGATGCGCGCCTGCGTCAGGAAGCCGACGCGGTATTCGCTCCACGGCTTCACCCGCTCGGCGGGACGCGACATGGCCGCGACCACGCTGTCGAGGAACTGCGCCTTCGCCAGCGTGGCTTCGATCTCGGCCGGCGCGATGCCGTACTTCGCCGCCGTGTCCCGCACGAACTGCGCCCGCGCGGTGGGGAAATCGACCGGCTTCAGCGCTTCCGTCGGCACCTCGGCGACGCGTTCGACCGAGGTTTCGGCGGGGGTGGTGGGAGCAGGTGCGGGAGGCGTCGCCGACGCGGCCGGCGGCGGTGGCTGCGGCGTGGCGCAGGACGCCAGGCCCAGCACCAAAAGACAGGAAAGTGCGTTTCGCATCATCGGCGCGAGGGTAGCATGCAGGGTGCTGAAAATCGTGAACGTGGGGGGCAGGCGTGAGTGGAGAGGAGTGAGACGTGAGCAGAAGCGGGCCTTGCCGTTCCTCACTCCTCACTCCTCTCCACTCACGCCTCAATACCCATGCACCGGCCGGTGCGCACGCACCGCCATCACCAGGCCCAGGCCGGCGAGCAGCGACACCGCAGACGTGCCGCCGTAGCTAAGCAGCGGCATCGGCACGCCCACCACCGGCAGCAGGCCCGAGACCATGCCGCCGTTGACGATGACGTAGACGAACAGCGCCATGCCCAGCGTACCGGCGAGCAGGCGCGAATACGTGTCGCGCGCGTCCATCGCGATCCACAGGCAGCGGCCGACGACGAACAGGTACAGCGACAGCGCCACCGCGACGCCGACCCAGCCGAATTCCTCCGACAGCACGGAGAAGATGAAGTCGGTGGTGTGCTCCGGCAGGTAGTCCAGGTGCGACTGCGAGCCCTGCCCCCAGCCCTTGCCCGTCCAGCCGCCACCGCCGATGGCGATCTTCGACTGCAGGATGTTCCAGCCGGCACCGAGCGGATCGTTTTCCGGATCGCGGAACGTCAGGATGCGATTCTGCTGGTACTCGCGCAGGAACGAGAACCACGAGATCGGCGCGAACATCACCAGACCCACCGCGGTGCCGCCCAGCACGCCGGCGGTGATGAACCACCACCACGACAGCCCGGCCAGGTAGAGGCCGAACACGCCGCTGGCCGCCACCAGCATCGCCGTGCCGAAATCAGGCTGCAGCAGGATCAGCCCGGTCGGCAATCCGATCAGCAACGCCGACACGATCGTCGTGCGCCAGCCCGGCGGCAGCGGTTCGCGATGCAGGTACCAGGCCAGCATCATCGGCAGCGCGATCTTCAGCAGTTCCGACGGCTGCAGGTAGAAGAACTTCAGGTCGATCCAGTGCGCACCGTGCTTGCCGGTACCGATGAACAGCACCAGCACCAGCGGCAGCAGCGCCACCGCGAACACCCCCGGCGTCCACGCGCGCAGGCGCACCGGCGTCACCCGCGACAGCGCCCACATCGCTACCAGGCCAACGCCGAAGCGCACGCCCTGCGCCAGCACCAGCCGCTCGCCCAACGCCTCCCCGCCCGCGCTGTACAGCACGGCCAGGCCGATGCCCATCAGCGCCAGCAGCGCGCCGAGCAGCCACCAGTCCACCGTGCGCAGCAGGTGCCGCAGCAGGTCGAAGCCCGAGCGCAGGAGATCGGTCATGCCGAAGCCCTCGACGCAGAGGCGGCTTCAAGCCCCTCTCCCATTGGGAGAGGGGTTGGGGTGAGGGTCGGGGCAGGCGCGATGGAGGGCATGTTCGGGCGCAAAGGCACGAGCACGACCACGCCATGAGCATCTCCGCCCATTCCCTCTTCGCCGACCCTCACCCCAACCCCTCTCCCAATGGGAGAGGGGCGTTGAGCAGGCGCTCCGCCGGAGGGAGAGGGGCTCGGAAACTGGCTCGGAACCTGGCTCGGAACCTGGCCCGGGCGCGGATTCGCATTCGTCGGCTGCGCCGGCGCCGGTGTCGG